>Ga0210377_10000001_pt1 | contig 475971 bp, 490 predicted proteins | sample PLM4_65_b1redo_FD_155480 | JGI IMG/M metagenome (GOLD analysis project Ga0210377, IMG submission 155480) | Groundwater sediment microbial communities from an aquifer in East River, Colorado, USA - PLM4_65_b1 redo | ecosystem: Environmental > Terrestrial > Soil > Riparian zone | place: USA... | reverse complement strand
ATGCTGTGCAACTCTATTTAGGAAATGACATCGTCGATACTTTTGAGTACCGAATGCCGGACGATTTGCTACCAGTTGAGCAAGCTATCAGTCTCGGGTAACCGATGTCTTGACATATGGGACCATTAGAATTGGGTAACCGATGTCCTGACATTTGACACATCATCATTAAGCAATCTTAATTATGAGTTTTTTCCCACACGCTTCGGCGTACCGTCGTAATGTTGAAAATGACGGCGAATGTTTGCGGCTTCCAAGCGAGGTCTCTATCCGGGCGAGAGATGACGATTTGACCCCCATACGACGCGCAATCTCTGTTTGACTAAGTCCTGCCTTCCGACGTGCGGCAAGAAGCGCCGCAAGAGCGCTGAACTCATCTTCGAGAGCATCATACGCGGCCTTTAACTTCGGATCGGCTGCAAGCAGTTTCTTCGTGTCCTCTTTAGTATGTCTTACCGGTTTATATTTATCTTTCTTCTCCATTTTTCACCTCTTGCAAACGCTGTCGCGCTATGTTGATTTCCTTTGGTGGCGTTTTCTGTGTCTTCTTCACAAACGAATGAAGTATATTACTACCGTGCTTCCCATTAAAGTACAGTAAAAGACGCGCCCTATACCTTCCGGCCCTTTAGGTCTCAGTTCAAACAAGCCTCCACCCATTGATTCAGAATGCGGAGACCGTAAGTCAATACCTTCTTGCTCCATTAGTTCAACATAACGCAAGAATCGAGCGAGAATACCACGCGGCATAGAAAAAACCCCGCGCTTGACTTGATCGCTGTAATAATCAACTCTCCAATTCATAGTGGGATATTAACATGGATGTTAATTATTGTCAAGACAAGGATGCTGAGAATTGAAGGTTCATAAAATCAAAAGGGAGCCATAGAGGGCGTGAGAACGCGGTAGTCTACCGCACAAGAATTTGGTGCTGCCGTTTATGCGGAAGTTGTAATCAGGGCGAAGAGATGTTTCCGGGGAAAGTTCGACGATCACGTCGCGGTCATGAGGGGGCTTGTGACGTACTGCCTGCCGCTCGGGCACTGTCCTTCGTCGTTGAAAGGCAGCCGGCACGGACGGTCGCGACGGTCGCCACGATCATGTCAGGAATGAATTTTTTCATTTTTGCTTCTTCGTTGCAAACAGGGCTTTGCCCGCCAGGAGCAGGAAAAACGCGAATGCCAGACCTGCCACGATTACCGGCGCGGTCGGCGCATCGAGCTTGTAGGATATGGCAATACCGGCAATGGTGATAAGCACGCCCACGATCCAGCCGATCAACAGAACCATGAAAGGTTTCATGGAATAGAGGCGGCCGATGAGCGCGGGAATGACCAGAAACGAAAAGACCTGGAGAATCCCGGCAAGTTTGACCGACTTAACCAGCACAACCGCAAAGCTCGCGAAGAACAGGAATTCTAAGAACGCACTACCTTTCCCTTCGTAGGAGAGAGCGAGAAACTGCCGCCGTAGAATAAAATGCAGAAGCCCAACTGCGCCATACACGAGGAATGTTGAAAAAACTTCGCGTGGAGTGACCCAAATAATGTTGCCGTTCAGAATAGTCTTGAATTCTTCCAGCCCATGAGGCGAACGGTCGAGAATCAGGATCGCGGCGGATACGGAGAAGATGTACAGAACACCGATGAACGCCTCAATATTGACGAGCCGCGCGACCTTCTTTGACAACGATAGGATGAACGCTCCGAGCAAGGCGAACGTGAGCGCCAGCACCGTGCCGTGCTCCTCTCCCAGGAGAAAGGACAAAGCAATGCCGATGCCGATGAACTGGGCCAGCGCAAGATCGACGAATATAATGCCGCGCTGCAGGATGTGTATGCCGAAATAGGCATGGATCACGATAAGAAGAAGACAGGCCAGAAACGGGTACAAAAGAAAATTAAGCGCTTCCATTCAACCTCCAAAAAACCATCCCCACCCCGGCCCTCCCCGTTCAAGGGGGAGGTTAGGTGGGGGATGGGTTATCAGTGCATTACTTCAGTAGCTCGACCACCTTGTCCCAAAAAGAGATCAGATCATCGGTATCCATCGAGCCCACATCATGAGGAAGCGCAATGACCTTCACTCCGGTCTTCTCTGAAAGAGACGCCGCCTCTTTCATGCCATTCGCGGGCGTTACCAGTATCGCAGCCGGTCCTTCCTTCTTCATGGTCTCCAGCAGGTTTTCGATATGCCCTGCGGACGGCGGGATGCCGGGTTTCGGCTCGATGTAGCCGATGATCTTGAATCCGTATTCGGCGGACAGATATTCAAAATACTTGTGATAAGCAATGAACTTCTTTCCCTGAAGCGGTACCATGCGCCACTGCCTTTCCTTCTCATGCAGCCGTTCGGCAAAGGCCCTATAATTCGCTTCGTAGTAACCGGCATTGCCCTTGTCCGCATCAGCAAGGAGCCTGGCTATTCCCTCCACGACACGCAGAACTCTTGACGGAGAGAAGTGGTAATGGGGATTGCCGAGCGGGTGCACGTCGCCCATGCTTCTGTCCACCGTTGTTGGTTTTTCCAAGGCGGCAATGAACTGCGAGCAATCGAAATTGCCCGGCTGGCCCGGCATGAGCTTCGGATTTTTCGAGGATTCTATAATGAGCGGCAGATAACCGATCTCCAGGTCGAGGCCGTCATACATGAGGATATCGGCCTTTCTTGCGGTCAAAATCATACTCGGTTTCGCCTCAATCATGTGGGCATCCTGGCCCGGCTTCACAAGCACGGCCACATTGATCTTGTCTTTTCCGATCTCTTTCGCCGCACTCCCGATCCAGGGAAGAGTGGCGACGACATTCACCCCGGCAAAAGCGGAAGTTGTTAACGCTGACGATAACGCAAATAATAGGATCATTTTTCTCATGGTATCCTCCTAAAATGCATGCCCGGCATGAGCGCCGATGCCGAAGTGGACTTGCAGGATCGCTTCATTGTTCGTCCATCCCGTTACCGTGTCGGAGCGGTCGTGGCTGAGCTGAAGCCTTACACGCGTGAATTCGCTCGGGTTGTATTCGAGACTGGCTGTTTCGCGGTGAGGCTTGCCGCCAAAGTTCTGCTGCACTCCCCCCTGTCCAAAGGTCTCTTGAAAGATATCCAGAAGGTCGTACCGCGCGCCGGCTCCCCAGCGGTTCTTCCGGTATATCCCCTGAATATAGAACCCATCCTGTTTGCGCCTCAGCGAATCGACGGCGGCAGTGGTCAAATCCGTTGCGTCTCCTGTTTGGGTAAGAAGCAGATATTCGCCCTGGATCGTCAAGGATTCCCGGCTTGCGGGTTTCCATTTCCAGACCGCTTCTAAACCGTAGAGAGCGCTGTTGCCCGCAACCTCCGCGCCTGGGATGATGTTTTGGTTCTTTGTTTCGCCGAAAAGAACGGATGGACCGACGTAGAAGGTCGAGTTGTCGCTCGTGTCAACAGAACTTTTCACGAAGAACGCAAAAGCGTGCGGCCCATCATTTGCGCCTTGGCCGAACAAGAGATCATTCTCACCCTGGAGCGCTTCAACACCGAACTGCGTATAGATCGGTAAAGCAGGCAGATAGGTGAGCTGTATGCCCTTTTCACCACCGAGCCCCTCGCCGCCTAAAAACGCCCGATAGGGAAGCGCTATATCCCAGAAATCCCAGGCATGGGGATGCTGGCTGTCGAGTCTGCTAAAATTGCTCTTGAACTTACCCAGCTTAACCTGCCACCCTGCGGGCAGGGCCGTGGTCACTATGTACGCTTCTTCCAGCTCCATCCCGCTTTCTGTCACCGGGAGATTGATATATAAATTGGAATAGGGATCAACGGGAGAGAAAATGAAAAGTTCCGCCGCCCGAAGATTGAACCCCTTGCTCTGGTCCGATCCCTGAGTCGTAAACCCCGGTATTCCCCTGTTCGCCAGTTCGTCATTCGTGAGATTCGATGAATAGCCGTAGGTATCCAGGATGAGGGAGATATTAGGGTTTGTGAGAGCGCTGCCGCCGAACAACCCGCTTGCCTTCGGGGATGAAGGCGACGAAGCCGCTGTCGGTGAACTTTGATCGCTCTTTTGTGTTACCTGCTCTTTAAGCGTGTCGATGTTCCTTTGCTGCTGTTCGATTGTTTGCTGCTGACTCTTGAGCGATTCCTCAAGCTTGTTCAATCGCTCGTTCTGGTCCTCGGCGAAGGCTGTGGCAGAAAAAAGGGAAAGTAGGAGCATGAACATGCCCGAAATTAAACGAGGTTTTTTCATAATTCCTCCGTAGCATAATGTGGATGGATGAAACGTGCTTTCGCACGCGCCGTGAGCGAACATAGCGCGCAAAGCAGGCAGCCGCGCAGAGATGGGCGTCCTGATCGTGTACGTCGTTCACAGAGTCTTTGCTGGAATAGTTCTGTAAAGGAGTTATGCCGGGGGGCCGCGCGTGCTGCGAGAACGGGACAAGAGCGTATCGGTAAGAACCGGAGCGGAAGCAACAAATGTTGTTTCGGTAAAACAGGGGATGCCGTCAAAAGCGACGACTAACGGGCCGGTAGCAGAGAGACGATTGCCTGCGATACAGACGGGACAGTCGTGATCGTCGGCAGTTTTTTCATGATGGTGCGATGCCACCATGAAGGTGGAAAAAAGGAGAAGCAGCGCGAGAAAGACAATAACGCGCTTGTTGCGGCCTGTAATGACTTTTCCGAACATGTCCACAGATTAGTCTTTGCCAGTCGATTTGTCAAGACGATGTTTGCGCATCAATGGGCACCCTTGCTTTTGACCAATCATGCCGCCTTGCCATCTATTACGGCAAGGGCATGCCTGTCCGCCGGGCGCTGGCATTCAAGCACCAGCGTCCTGACCACCTTCTCGATGTCCTCGGGCCTGATGCGCTGCTCGGGGACCATGGAGAGGACCGCTTTTTTCATTCTTGTCTCGTACGATTCTCCGCCTTCTATGACGTCATGATCAACGACGGTCACCCTGACGGATTCCGTTGAATACACCGCTGCTACGACGCCGCTTTCGATCTTGATGATAAGGTGGTTCATGGCTCTCCTCCTGGATCGCTCCTGAGCATGGCTCCGCCGCTCCGTCGCAAAACACCCCCATGGTGCTGCCGGAGCGTGGATCAGATATCCAGGGGATGATACAGGAAGGGTATTACAGGAACATGAAAGAGAAATGAAAGTTCGGTTAAGGTATCGTCCGGCTCCGGATCAGGCAGGCTGCTCGGTTGCGCCTGTTGAGGGGCGGGAAGGGCCTGCTTCAAGGGAGGAGAACATTCGCTCGTCGGCTCCATATTCAGGTCCCTCGAATGATAAGAATAAGAAAAACGATTCCGAAGAAAAGCCCGGCCGCAGTCAGGACGTATTCTATTTTTTTCAGGGTGTTTTTATGCATGCGTTAGTACCTCCAGCTCTTTTTCCGGCCAAACCGGGAAGACGCTCACCGCTGCCCTAACAACCGCTCCCTGACTCCCCTGCTGACCAGGATAGGGAGGAATGCTTTTACCCTGTTATCCTTGTTCAGCTCCTCCAGGACCTCCCGGTATGACCTATTGACCTCCTCCGCGGAGATCCCGAGTTCGTGTACGAGTCTGTCAATAGCGCGGACATGGAGATCGTTGTCCTGGTTGTAACGGTGTTGTGCAGGTTCTTCTGCCATGTGATTTGCCATGATGACGCCTCCTCTGTTAGATCGCGTTGCATATGTATGTTCGACGCCGGCAATGCAAAATTCTGAGGAGAGGATACCGGGCGGACATTACAGGAGTATGAAGAAAAGATGAAATTTCCGTTAAATCTTCGATCGGCTTTGAATGAGGTAGGCGTAATAGGTTGCAGCGCTCGTCGGCGAACGCTCGAGCGTTTTGAAGTCGACCTTGTAGAGGCCGAACCGTGAATCGAGGCCCTGGAGCCATTCGTAGTTGTCGATGAGGGTCCAGTAGAAATATCCCCGTACGTCAAGCCCTTCCTTCAGGCAGCGTTCTATGACATCCACATGCTGCTTCATGTACTTGACCTTCATTTCGTTGTCGTGGGTTGCTATACCGTTCTCCGTAATGAAGAGCGGCAGGTCGAGCCGCGACGCGTACCGCAGGACCTTGGCAAGGCCGCGTGGATGCACCTCCCAACCGATGTTCGTAAGACCGTGACCGTCGATGTCCCGATGACGGAGTTCAACGCCCATTTTTTTGAAGGGATTAAAGCGGAGATGGATGCGCGTATAGTAATTCACCCCGAAGAAGTCGAGCTTGTCCTTGATCGGGACTTCGATCTCCACTGCGCGGGAAAAAGGAAATTTGATGATGAAGACGCCGGTCCGGAACGCGTTGATGATCGAGTGATTATAAAAAAAGTTCGCCGATTTCTTCAGAAGCCGGTCGAGAGGGTTCCATTTTTTCCAGGGTGCGAACACGGACATGTTATGGGCGATGCTGACCTGAGCTCCGGGGACGTATCGATGGATGATGTCGTAGGCCTTGCCGTGGCAGGTGAATATGTTCTTCAGGGCAACAAGGGAACGGGGAACGTCCCGCAGCCCCGGCGGCGTGCATCCGTCAAGGTACCCGCCGATCAGGATGACATAGGGTTCGTTGAAGGTGATCCAGTAACGCACGTTCCTGAGCGTTGAGACCATCTTCTCGGTGAAGCGCAGGAATTTTTCAACAGACGCGGTCCGGTGCCAGGGACTCCGTTCCAGGAACCACTTGGGGTGGGTGAAATGATGGAGCGTGACCATGGGTTCGATGGTATAGCTTCGCAGTATATCGATGATCTCCTGGTAATGCGCGATGGCCTCGTCGTCCCAGATGTCCGGGCGCGGCTGGATCCTGCTCCATTCGAGCGAGAAGCGATAGGAATTGACCCCCAACTCCTTCAGCAGTTTGAGGTCCTCCCTGAAGACGGCATAGTGGTTCGTTATCTCGGGGATGTCGCTTAATACCGGGTCCCAGGTCGACCAGTCAGCATTCGACGAGCCCTCGAGTTGAAAGGCTGATGTGGCGACTCCCCACTGAAAGTCTTCCGGAAATGCCGGCTTCCTCGTTGTCTCGTGCATTCCGATCACCGCCAATAGAGAACCAGGAACACCAGTCCTGCCAGGAAAGCGGCGAAAAGCAGGATCTCCTCGATTTTTTCCTGAAGCTGCTTCTGTTCATTGTCAGGCATGGACCACCTCTTTTGTATCGCTGCATTTTTCAGGCGAAAAAACCACGGCAAGCGTCCGGATTCCGCCGATCACCAGGATCAGCGCCGCGAGCGCTATGATCATGCTCGCCTCCAGCTGGTGCTGATAGAGCCCGATCATGATCTCGCGCAGGACAAATACCAAAGCGGCATCGGTTATGAACGTGATCTTAAGGCGATGCACGGTGAAGTATTCAATGATGCTTCGCAGCAGCTCGATAACGATGAACATCGAAAGGATATTCGTCACCATCATGTCGAAGGCGGAAGCCAGCGTCTGACTTCCAAACACGGCACGAAGGTCGAGAATGACCCGGGCGATCCCCATCAAAAGGGCGAGGATAACGATCGGGATCATGAATTTGATCATGCTGTCAACGATCCTGGTGAAGTATTTCATGGTGCTGTCCTTTTCAAAAAAGGGTGGGACGGGCTGATAAGGCCCGTCCCGAGGAGGTGGGACGATGAAGCCGGAGACGCCGCTGTGATGGCGTTAGAAGCTGTGATTCACGCCAAAAGCAAGGACCGACGGGCTTTCACCGGCCTTCGGGGTATACGCCCCGCCTGCGCCGCTCTGGCCGAGGCCATAAGTGGCGTCTTTATCATTGTCCGTCATGGCATACAGGACATAGGCGGTCGTGCGTTTGGAGAAGGAATGGTCGACGCCTATTGCCGTGAAGGTCGCCCCCGTCTTCGTTGCCTGGTCTTTTCCGTCATCGGCCTTCCCGTAAGCGAGCTTGATGGTTTCCTTTCCAAGCTTCTGGCTTACGGCAAGATACACGGCGTTCCGCGTGATTTTGGAGTTCGCCGTAACTCCGTCCTTCAGCATCTCATACACAAGTCCGACCTTGGCGCCTCCAAGAGTTGCCCCTGCGCCGAATTTCGTGCCTTCGATCTTGTTCCCCTTGTCCAGGCTATTCTTGTGGACCTCATTTGCGAGAGCAACATACACCGGCCCGCCGCTGTAGGATGCTGAAAAAGAATTTTCCGTCTTGTTTCCGGTAGTGCCGCTGGTATCAGTCTCCTGTCCCGTCGTGCTCGTCTGCGCCATGAGCTGGAATCCGGCCCACTTGGGAGAGGTATACATGATCGTGTTGACGGCACGAACGTCGAAATCCGAGGCAGCGTTCACCGTGCCGATTATCGCGTTATAGTCGGCCATGGAGTCGCCGAAAGCATCCAGAGAACCGGTGGACAGTTTGTACGGGGTGTCGTGGATGCCGAAGAGGAGCGTCCCTGCGGCCTTGCTGCTCAGGCCAACATAGGAGTTGCGATAGGTGATCTTATCGATGTTTGCTGTCTTGGTTGTCACCGTAGTAGTGCCGGTGGTAGTATTGGTCGTGGCCGATGAGACGGACCCAACGACCGAGGTCTGCGTGCTGTCGTAGTTGATGCCCAACTCCAGTTGCATCACCGCGCTCAGATCATCTCCCAGGGCTTCCGTGCCCTTGAAACCAAGGCGCGAGGAGTTCGATGACACCTTCGTAAGACGCTTGTCCGCTCCCGTTGCCTTGGCATCGGTCTCGATAACATCGACCGAGAGCTTTGCCGCGCCATAGACCTCTATATTGCCCTTCACCACCGGTGTTTCGCCTTCTGCCGCAAAAACCATGGAACCGATACTGCTTACCGCAACCACCGCCAGCGCTGCTAAAATCTTCTTCATTTTGTACCCTCCGCGATCTATGATTATTCCGTTTAAACGGAAGTGCTCCTCAGCGAACGCGGCCGCCGAACGACACATCGCGTTTTGCATGGAGGGTAACTTACTCTCTTTGTGTTACATCAGTATGTCGGTTTTGTTAAGTGTTCATGAAAAAAACTGTCAGGAGCGGTCTGGATGAGGAACGGGGCAGCGTATGCAGCGCATCCGTCTATGAAGGGTTGAGACAAAATCCGCTTGCGCAACGTACTCTATATAAGGGAAAATCGAGGAAAGGTTTTTTCCGGGAAAAAACGTGTTGAATGTTGCGGTATCAATAGCAAAGGGAGTAAGGCGGATATTGCTGAATAACCATGACCCCGCCATTGACTTATCCGCTTTGATCATCGCTTTCATCGGATTCTATCGGTGTCCACGGTTGTTGCGGCAGGAGGCCGGGCGATGAGATGGTGCCGGTATTACCGGAATGGCGTCAACTCACCTGCACCTTCACCTTCGTGCCCTTTTCCGGCACGCTCTCGATCTGCATCTCCCAGGCGTGGGCCTTTACCAGGTGCTTGACGATGGCCAGGCCGAGGCCGGTGCCTCCCATCTTCCGTGATCGTGCTGTATCCACGCGGTAAAACCGTTCCCCAATGCGCGGCAAATGTTTTTCCGGGATCCCGACGCCGCTGTCTTCGACGAAGAGATATGGCTTGTCGTTCTCTATGCGAAAACCGATGGTCACTCCGCCTGTTTCCGTGAATTTTATTGCATTATCCACGAGGTTCGTGAGTATCTGGATCAGTTTGTCCCGGTCGGCAATAATCGTGATATGTTCCGTGGGGAAATCGGTTTTCAGGAACAGCTTCTTTTCAGCTGCTTTTGGTCTCAGCAGTGCCAGAACATGTTCCGTTGCTTCAGAGAGATCAACCGGGGCCCGTTCTATTCTGGCGACGCCGAGCTCGATCTTGGAGATCGTCATGAGATCGTCCACCAGGCTGTTGATCCGTTCGCTGTTCGCCTTGATGATCTTCAGAAATTTCTCGGCGTGCTCCGAATCATGCAAGGCGCCTTCAAGCAGTGTTTCGGAAAACCCCTTGATCGCTGTTATGGGCGTCTTTATCTCGTGCGATATGTTCGCCACAAAATCCTTGCGGGTCTGCTCCAGCTTCTTGAGCTGCGTGATGTCATGCAGGATGACGACAAAACCGGCCAGGTCCTTCTCCTCATCGGTGAGCGGAGACACCCGCGCGGAAAAATACCGTTCTTCCGGATGATCGAGCCGCAATTCGCCGACGCCGGGCGTAAGGTTCCTGCGCGCCTCTTCCATGAGCGACAGGAACAACGGATTTCGTATGACCTCGAACACCTGCTTGCCCGGGACCTCTCCGAAAGAGCGCCGCGCGGCGGAGCTTGCCAGCTGGATCGTGCCGTTCGATTCGAGGATCATGAGAATATCGGGGATGCTTCGCAGGATCTCATTCAGCCGCTTTCGCTCCTTTTCATTCTCTGCAATAGTGTTCCGCAGCTCCATGGACATGGCATTCAGGCTTTCGGCTATCTCTTCAAACTCTCCGGCCTGGTCAAAATACAGCTTCTTTCCGGTCAAGCCGCTGGCGAGCGAGCGAGAGAAGTCTCCGATCTGCTTGGTCAGCCTCCTGATGCGCTCCAGCTGTCCGATTGAGAACAGGCCCGCTGCAAACAGGATCGCGATGACGACCGCGATGATCTTGAACCTGAGGGAATTGATCGAGGCATTTACCTGCCGCAGTTGCATGCTGAGCCGGACAATACCGACAGGGGAATCGACACGCGTGATCCTCCTGGCAACATACAGCAACTCGTCGTGCAGGGTATCGCTGTAGCGGGTGGCCATGCCTGCGCCATACAGGAGGGCTTGCTGGATCTCGGGACGGTTGGCGTGATTTTCCATGAGGGACGACATCGTATCTGAATCCCCGAGGACCCGTCCATCCAGCGCGATGATGGTCACCCGGGAACCGGTTTGCTCCTTAAACTGCTTGCAGAGCGTATCGAGCGAGGGTTGGTCCTGAAACGAGACATCATTGGAAATGAGCGTTGCCTGAGAAATGAGGTGGTCACGCAGATCGTTGAGATGACTGTTCCGAACGACATCCGTAATAAAGAGTTCGACAAACGCCACCGCAACAAGGAAGGTGACCGCGTACAGCAGGAATATCCGGCCGAAGAGGCGCTGTTTCATAGGTCTCCATCCACATAGTACCCCACGCCTCTGCGGGTCTTTATATACGCGGGGTCCGAAGCGTCGTCTTCGATCTGGGTCCGAAGCCTCCGGATATGGACGTCTACGGTCCTGGGTTCGATAAAGGCCTCCCCCTTCCAGACGGCATCGACCAGCTGTTCGCGGCTGAATACCCTGCCTTTTCTTTCGACGAGATAGACCAGCAGTTTAAATTCCGTGGCACTGAGTTCCAGCGGGGTTTTACTCTTGGTAACGCCGTGGGTTTCCAGGTTGATGAGCAGGTTGCCGAGCGTGAGGGTCTTTTCCGTTGTCGGTTTTTCTCCCGTTCTTCTGAGAACGGCTTTTATGCGTGCAATGAGCTCTCTCGAACTGAACGGTTTCGTCATATAATCATCGGCGCCGCTTTCCAGCCCGATGACCCTGTCCACCTCTTCCCCTTTTGCCGTAAGCATGATAATGGGCGTATCGGCAGTTTTGGGATCGTTCCTGATAATGCGGCAAAGCTCCACGCCCTGTATGCCGGGGAGCATGAGGTCGAGAACCACGAGATCAAACCGGTCCTTCCTGATCTTATGGAGCGCTGCCTCGCCGTCTGAGGCCGTGGTGATCCTGAAGCCGTCTTTTTTTAAATTATAGGATACGAGGTCGACAATATCCGGTTCGTCGTCAACGATCAGTATTTTATTATGCATGAACGTAGTTATACCATTTACCATCACGGGAATTCAAGGGGAGGCTAAAGATTTAACAGAACGGTAACATTGGGAGCGATCGGGATGTTGCCAGAAAGAGGGCGGGAGGTGTTGTTTCCCTGCTCGTACCGCGGAGCGACAGAGATAAAAAAAACTTCCGGGCAGGCCGCCCGAAAGTTGTGCGTGTAAATTTGGTGCCGAAGGGGGGACTCGAACCCCCACAGGATTGCTCCCACTGCGCCCTGAACGCAGCGCGTCTACCAGTTCCACCACTTCGGCATGGGGTGTAATATAGAGACAATGCAGCGGATTGTCAAGGATGTTTTTGCCTTCTGGCGCACAAAATCAGGGTCAGAGCCCTTTATTGACAGGGGCGCGGCCATCTGCTACCATGCACTGCATCAACGAACAAGGGAGAACGATATGATCGAAGCAAAGGTAACGCTCGTGAAGGATATGCAATTTTCAGGGACCGCCACGTCAGGCCATACCCTGACCATGGACGCCGATGACGAATCCGGCGGCAGCAACGCCGGGTTCCGTCCCATGGAGCTGCTCCTGGTGGGCTTCGGCGGCTGCTCGGGCATGGACGTGATCTCCATTCTGAGGAAGAAACGGCAGCAGGTGACCGGCCTCGCAATCAATGTCAAGGGAGAGAAGTCGGACTCCGCCCCGAAGATATATAAGGAAGTCCATATCGAATATGTGGTGACCGGGAAGGGTGTGGAGCAGCAGGCGGTAGAGCGGGCGATCACGCTTTCTCTGGAGAAGTATTGCTCAGTCGGTGCGACGCTGGCCAAGGCAGGCACGATCACGCACAGCTACAGGATTGTGGAAGGGTAGCAGAACCTGCGGGGTTGCCTGGTGTCATGAAAACGTTACACCAGAGAAAAAAACTTTTTGTCCGCAGATTACGCAGATGGACGCAGATTTAAAAAAAATTCGCGTTCGTTTTAGAGCTTGTTGCACGAATGCTTTTTTTGATTGATTGTAACTACTCAGGTCAGCTGTTTACTTCCCTATATGGACCAAGGCAACCGCGTTGCCGTAAATCACGCCGACACGGTCGGCTCGGTCCAAAAGAGGCGAAATCGCACGAAACGGCTGACGACCTGAGTAGTTACGATTGATTGTCATTCTGAACGAAGTGAAGAATCTCGTCTTTTCATTCGGTTGCGAGACCCTTCGCTTCGCTCAGGGTAACGGGAATAGGGTTTGTGCAACAGGCTCTTTAATCTGTGAAATCTGCGGATACGATATTGATCTGAGCAGATACAAGGGTCTTTTCCTTAATCTTTATCCGCGTTCATCAGATTTCGTTTAGAAGCGCCTACTTCTGGTATCCGCGTCCAAATACTCTTTCAGCCCTTTCTCTTCATCTCCTCCAGTTCCTTCTTCAGCAAATCGATCTGGACCTGCATATCGATGAACCGGTCCGCGATGGGATCGGGAATGTGGATGTGGTCCATGAGCGCCTCGTCAGCGACCCGTTCGTCCTTGATCCGCACGATCTTGCCCGGGATGCCGACGACCGTGGAATGGTCGGGCACATCCTGGAGCACCACGGCATTGGCCCCGACCTTGACGTAATCCCCGATCGTGATCGGGCCCAGCACCTTCGCGCCGGCGCCCACGACCACATGGCTGCCCAGCGTGGGATGCCGTTTGCCCCGCTGCTTGCCGGTCCCCCCCAGCGTCACCCCCTGGAAGAGCGTCACGTTGTTCCCGACCTCGCTGGTCTCGCCGATCACAACGCCCATGCCGTGGTCGATGAACATGCCCGAACCGATGGTCGCGCCGGGATGGATCTCGATGCCGGTCAGGAACCGCGCAAGCTGCGACAGGGCGCGGGGCACAAAGGGAATACGCCGTTTCCACAGCCAGTGCGCAAGCCGGTAGGACAATAGCGCATGGAACCCCGCGTAGGTCAGAACGACCTCGACCTTGCTTGTCGCCGCAGGGTCCATGGAAAGCGCCGCGCGAAAATCTTTTTTTATTTTATCGAAGGTCTCGCTCATGATTCAATTTCGGATTTCGGATTGCGGAATAACTGCATGACGGTTTGTACTTTAAATCCGCAATCTGCAATCCGAGATCCGCAATCGTCACTCCCTCTGCGACCCCGGCGGCACACCGGCTTTACGCGCCTCGTCGGGGAGAATATCCTCGAGCATATGCCGGGCCGCGTCGATCTCTGCCTGCGTGTCCTGCAGAGCCTTATCCACCTGGACTATTTCTTCTCGCACCGCAGGCGGGGCCACTGCCGGCGACCCCCAGGGCATTATCAGGTTCGCGCGGCGCTGCTGCAGGGATTGCAGCTGTTTTTCCGACTGCTGCAATCTATCCTTCCATCCGAGGTAGCGCTGCCGCCATTCATCGCTGCGCTGCTGTTGTTCGTATTCCTGATCCGAAGTCGCGGTGTACCCCGGCGCAGGCTCGGTTGATTCGCCTTGAGACGTTTCCTGATCCACTTCCCTGCGAGGTTCAGTCCTTTTTTTCAGTTTTTTGTTCCGGTATTTCTTCGGCACCTTGCTCGGATCGTCCGTCATGTGGACCACACCGCTGTCATCGGTCCACTCATACACGAGCCGGTCAGGGATGGCCCGCTGCTCCGGCGCCTGCGCCGGCTCAGCCTGCTCCGATGGAGGCTCTGTCTGGGCCGGGGCAAGGTTCGACATGGCGAGGACAAGGAACAGAAACGCTATGATGGTTCTCATGCTCATAGGACGCCTCCTCAGACTTGCACGATCGTGCAGGCGGCGTATGCCGCGATCCCTTCTCCCCTGCCTGCAAAGCCAAGCCCCTCGGTCGTGGTCGCCTTAACATTGACTGCCGATGGTTCCACCTGGAGCGCCGCTGCGATGTTCGCGACCATGACCGGTATGTGCCCTGCCATCTTCGGCCGTTCAGCCACGATGGTGGCATCAACGTTGTTCACACGATACCCCTTGTGACCCAGCAGGCCGCGGACCTCGGCGAGCAGCAGCAGGCTCGAGATGCCCTTGTACTGAACAGCGGTGTCGGGGAAATGCTTTCCAATGTCGCCAAGCCCGGCGGCGCCCAGCAGGGCATCGCAAACGGCATGGAGCAGCACATCGGCATCGGAATGCCCCAGCAGCCCTTTTTCGTGGGGAATATCCACGCCGCCGATGATGAGCTTCCGCCCCTCGACCAGGCGATGGACGTCATAGCCGGTGCCGATCCTCATGCCTGCCGCCCCTTCAGTATTTCTTCTGCCAGAATGAGGTCCTCCGGCGTGGTAATTTTGATATTCTCGTAGCTTCCCATGATCACGCGCACCTTGCCGCCTGCCCGCTCGACCAGCATGGCGTCGTCGGTGCCGAAGGCATTATGCCGGGCCGATTCTTCGTAGGCATGTTTCAGTATTTTGACGGGAAAGGCCTGCGGAGTCTGAATGGACCAAAGCTTGCTCCGGTTCAGCGTCTGGCGGACCATGCCCCGGTCATCCACTTCCTTGATCGTGTCCTTGAGCGGCACGCCGACGGCGACGCATTCGCCCTTCCGGGCGTGCTCGACGACCTCGCGGATCATCTCCTGTGTCACAAAGGGACGTACGCCGTCATGGACGAGCACGATGGAGGCGTTTTTTTCAAGTTTCTGCAGGCCGTGCGAAACGGACTCCTGGCGCTCTTTGCCGCCCACGACCAGCGTTTTTACCTTGGTGATATGGTAGTGTTCGATGATCTCCCGGAGGCAGGTTTCCATGTCCTCTTGGGAGAGGATCGGGATGATCTCGTCGATGTCGGAGGACCGCTGGAACGCGAGCAGGGTGTGCGCCAGCATGGGTTTGTCGCCAAGCGGGAGGAACTGCTTTGCTACCGCCTTCCCCATCCGTTTGCCCATGCCCGCTGCGGGAATGAGCACGGTCACTTTCGACATATTCACCTCTCTGGACCGTCGGACCGCAGTTATCTGGAGCGGTATGGCCCGATGCAGCGGAACATCACTTTTTGACGCCCTTCACGAAGACCTTGAAACGCTTTGCCAGCGGAGCATCCATATCGATCATAACGCGAAGCTGGAACTGGTCTTCCTTGCCGTCGGTCACCACCTCAAAGGGAAGGATGATCTGACTGTCCTCCATATGCGGCTGTCCCAGATGCACCTTCATTCCCGCTTCGACCGCCTCATCCAGCGCCGCCATTGCCGGCTTTGCTTCCGCCATGGCGGAATCGGCAAGCGATGGTTCAGGCTGCACCGGGTCCAGCGGCTCCACGACAGCCTTGTCCGCCCGCGATACGATATCGCCGATCGAGAAGTTGTGCCGCTCCGGATGTTTCTGCATGTCCTGGAGCACCTGTTTGGAAACGGACGTAAAGGTCTTGAGCACGCCTTCGCCGGTCATGGCGATCGCCTCGTACGAGGGGATCAAACGCGGGTTCAAGGCGGTGTTCAGTTCATCGACGGACAGCACATCGGGCAGATCGCGCTTGTTATACTGCAGGACCATGGGAAAGTCCGAAAGGTCGATGCCCATGTCGGAAAAATTGTCCCGCAGATTGGCAAGGCTTTCGAGGTTCGCATCGAGCATGGCGCGCTGGGAATCGGCCACGAAGATGACGCCGTCGGCGCCCTTCAGCACCAGTTTGCGCGTGGCGTTGTAGAACACCTGGCCCGGCACGGTGTAGAGATGGAAACGCACCTTGTAATTCTTGATCGTACCGAGCTCTACGGGAAGGAAATCGAAGAAGAGCGTGCGATCGGTCTCCGTGGCGAGCGAAATGAGCTTGCCCCGCTGCGTCGGCGCGATGCGGTGATAGATCATATGGATGTTCGTGGTCTTGCCGCAGAGGCCCGGCCCGTAATACACGATCTTCGCGTTGATCTCTCTCGTGGTGTGGTTAACTAATGCCATAGGTCATAATTGCATAAAACACTGTGCATGTCAATACCGCCAGGTCACAGTTTCTGCGCGTTGAGCGAGTTCAAAGCCATGATATGCGTTGCATCGTTCTTGCTGGCAAGCAGCGGCACCGTCCGCTCCAGTCCGACGACAATATGGTCGAGCGACGTGCCCTCAAGGTCGGTGATCACGCCGTCGGCCTCTTCGAGGATCAGCATGCCGGCGGCGTAGTCGAAGGCGCGCGAGGCCGTGGCCGTTGCAAAGACACTGAGTGCGCCCGAGGCAAGGTAGGCGAGGTCCAGGGCCGTCGATCCGAAGCACCGTGTGCGCTGCGCCTGGCCCAGGAGCGGCATAAGCCGCGGGAAGTCGGCCTTGGGCGATGACGCCTCGAAGGCAACGATGGATATGCCCTGCAGCGGAGAGGTCGCAATCCGCTTGCCGTTCTTGTATGCGCCGCTTCCGCGCACTGCCCAGAACTCGTCGCCCACGGCGAGGTTGATCACATATCCCACGGCCAGGGTGGAGAGCGTGTCTCCGTTCAGGAGCGCCAGGGAGGTCGAGAAAAAGGGGATGCCGCTCTTGGCGTTGTTGCTCCCGTCAATGGGGTCCACGAGCACGATCTTTTTCCCGTCGCCGAACTTTCTGACGCCCAGTTCCTCGGAGATCAGCGTAAAGGATTCACCTTCCTTCTGCGCTTTCTCGAGCGCGGCAACGACGATGTCCTCTGCCCATTTGTCCACCGGGAAGGTCTTGTCCCCGCCCGCGCCTTTGCCCAGCGGCGTCTTGCCGCCCTCCTGTGCAAGGATCACGGACAATCCGTCGCGCATCTTTTTGCCGATGTTCTTGAACAGCTCCAGCCATTGTTCGTTCGTCATGGGATCTCCAGTACATTTGTCGGAATGGTGATAATCTCCCTCCCTTCGCGAGAGGGTACTTTACCCTCCCCTTCAAGGGGAGGGCCGGGGTGGGGATGGGTCGACATCCTCATGCAGCACTTGCCATAAGCGCTCTTTCACGGCGTCAATCTGTGTTAAGACCTCATGATTCCAGAATCTGATCATCCTAAATCCGGCTCTTTCCAGATACGCTGTTCGTTCCGCGTCTTGAAGTGCATGTTCCAAATGCTGTCCGCCATCTACCTCGACAACCAGTTTTTTTTCGAGGCAAATAAAATCAAGGATATAGTGGTCAAAAGGATGCTGTCGACGGAACTTGAATCCATCTAATTGCCTTCCCCGCAGAACGCTCCACAGTTTTATTTCTGCGTCCGTCATTGTATTTCTGAGCGATGAAGCTTATGTTCCTTGATACCCTTGTTCGTCTGGCCTTGCATAGGATGCCCCATCCCCCTCCTGACCTCCCCCTTGAATGGGGAGGCAAAAAAGAGCAGTTAGCCGGTCTTTCTGAAATACCCCTGAACACCTTCCGCCGCCTTCTTCGACATGCCGGGAACCGCCGCCAGCTCTTCCACCGTAGCCTGTTTGATCTTTTCGAGGCTGCCGAAATGCCGCAGCAGCGATTTCTTCCTTGTTTCGCCGATGCCGGGGATATCGTCGAGCTCGGATCTGATGGCGCGCTTCTCGCGCAGTTTGCGGTGATAGGTTATGGCAAAGCGGTGCGCTTCGTCCCGCACCCGTGCGACCAGGTGCGTGATGGAACTCGTGGGTTCCAGGATGACGGGCTCTTCGACACCCGGGAGGAAGACCCGCTCGAATTCCCGTATCGATCCTTCTTCGCCGCTCCGCGCTTTTGCCAGGCCGATCACGTCGGGCTCTTTGCGAAATCCCTCCCCTTCATGGCCGATGATGCGGGCCACGCCGAGGGGAGGGTTGGGTGAGGATGGGTTTCCCGGTCCCTGCGATGACCCACCCTCACCTTGGTCCTCCCCCTGAGGGGGAGGAGGGGATTGCGTGATAATGCCGAGTTCTATGAGTACGTCGAGCGCGGCGTTCAGCTGCCCCTTGCCGCCGTCGATCAGGATCAGGTCAGGGAGTATACCTTCTTCTTTCGCCTTTGTATAGCGCCGCCTGATGACCTCGGCCATGCTCGCGAAATCATCGGGCCCCACGACTGTCCGGATCTTGTACCGCTTGTAGTTGCGTTTGTCAGGCAGATTATTTTCAAAGCTCACCAGGCTCGCCACCGTTTCCGTGCCCTGGATGTTCGATATGTCGAATGCCTCGATCCTGCGCGGCAGGTTCCGAAGCCCCAATTCTTCCTGCAGCCGCAGCAGGATGCGCTCCTTGCTCTTGCGCGAAAGCAAATGTTCCTTAAGCGATTGGGCCGCGTTATCCGAGGCCATCTGCACGAGCTCCCGTTTCCTGCCGCGCTGCGGGACCTGGACGTCCACGCTGGCAGCACGCTTTTCAATGAGCCAGGCCTCGAACACCTGACGGTCCGGCATCTCCCGCGGCAGAAGCACCTCGTTTGGTACGATCAGCTCCTTGGCATAGAACTGATGGAGGACGTCGGCAAGGACCTCCTCGTCCGCCCTGCCCTGAACATCGGCAATATAAAAATCCTTCCTGCCCAAAAGCATGCCGTTCCTGATGAACAGCATCTGGATGTCCGCATGGCCGCCTTCGGTCGCCATGCCGATCACATCCTGGTTCTCGAAGCCCGGGGAGATGATCTTCTGCTTCTCGAAAGCCCCTTCGATCTTTGCGACCCGGTCCCGGAGCTCGGCAGCGCGCTCGTAATCCTGATGTTCCGACGCCTCTTCCATGCGCTGCTTCAGCAGGTCGACGAGGTCGCGGTTCTTGCCTTCGATGAACAGCCGCACCTGGGTGACCATATCCTGGTAGGCTTCCCTGTCCACGTTGGCTGAGCAGGGCGCCATGCACCGGCCGATCTGATTCTGTACGCAGGGCCGTTCCGGCTTGTCCTTGTTGAATTCCTTTTTGCAGGTGGCAAGCGGAAAGGTGCGGCGGATGAGCGACAAAAGCTCCCACATGCCGCCGGCCGGCACATAAGGACCGTAATAGACCGCGCCGTCCTTCTTGAGTCCCCGAACCACATCAAGGCGGGGATATTCGGCCTTGAGATCGAACCTGAGGTAAGGGTAATTCTTGTCGTCACGGAGAACGATGTTGAAGCGGGGGTGGTGCTTCTTGATGAGATTGGCTTCCAGGATCAGGGCCTCAAGCTCCGTGTGGGTCACGATGGTCTCGAGGTCCGCGATCAAACGCACCATGATCTCGGTCTTCTCGCCCTTGGACCCTTTCTGGAAATAGGAGCGCACCCGGCTCTTGAGCGACAAGGCCTTGCCGATGTAGATGATGTGCCCCGCGTGGTCCTTCATGATATAGATGCCGGGAGCATCGGGGAGGTTCTGGAGTTTTTCTTCGAGCGTCATGGCAGAATTATTTTACCACGGATCGGGGCTGGAGAAGAAGGGAAAGAAAGATTGACCAGGAAGGCGAAGTCGCATGACCCTGACCCGGACAAGCGAAAAACCATGTAGCCACAAAAGTCACAAATAACACCGAGAAAAGCGAAAATCTGAACAGATTTTGTAACTACTCAGGTCGTCAGCCGTTGCGTGCGATTTCGCCTCTTTTGGACCGAGCCGACCGTGTCGGCGTGATTTACGGCAACGCGGTTGCCTTGGTCCATATAGGGAAGTAAACAGCTGACCTGAGTAGTTACCAGATTTTTAACGTTTCAAGCTTCTCTGCTTCACCCTGTACCCTGGACCCTGTTACTATTTGTTGGAACGTCCACCAACGATCACGAACCGCTCCCGGATGATCCTCCGGAACCGCGGTGTGTAGATAAGCTCGAAAACCTCATCCTTGCCCGGGAACAGGTTCAGCGCGGCCCGGCGCGTGCTCTTCAGGATGTCGAAGGCCTCCCGAAGCGTCAGGTCCGTCTGCTGCATGAGTATTGCCTGGTTGAGGTCCACGATAAATCGCAGCATCCGCAGCTTTCGCTCTTCTTCCCGCAATGCCTCGCTCATATGCCATCTCCAAAATGTATTATTAATCTGCGGTATGATACTGCGGCGATATTCATTTTTCAATAGCCGGGTTCAGGGTCTTCCACGAGCCGCTTCGCTTTGCCTCATCGATCGCCAGCATGCCCGCCGGGGTCATGCGGCCCTGCTTGATCATCTTCTGCACGCGTTTTTTATTCGACGCGGACCACGTGCTTGCGGCCTTTCTCGGGGAGAACTTCTGGATATAGGATTCGTCGTCAACGCGCTTTACCAGGCTGTCGATCCACCCGAAGCAGAGCGCTTCTTCCACCGCATCCTCGTACGGGAGGGAGGGCTTGCCGGTCTTCTTCTTAAAGAAAACAAGCCATACCCCGGTCTTCCGGGAATGGTTCTTCTCGAGCCATTCCCGCCACGCCGACCGGTCATGAATATAGATCCGCTCCTGATCCTTGATCTCCATATTCCCGGTCTTCCTGCCCCTACACCCTGACCCCTGACCCCTGGACCCTGGACCCTACAGCTCTAAGCTTCTTCTCGTGCCGCCGCAAAACCTGGCGGAAATGGAACCCGTAGATCGAGAAGGTTATGGCCAGCGGAAAGAGACGCGGCCTGCGGACCAGGGACCAGAAGAAAAGCTTCCAGTACTGGTAGCGCTCCCTGCCGAGGATGCCGAGCCGCACCACGGACTGGGCCATGGCCCGGAAATACATGATCTTGAAGCGGGCCTGCATCCTTTTCGGCGGCTGGTACTCCTGGAGGAACTTCCGGACCCGGGCGTAATAGTGCTTGGGCGCGTAGATGGTGCCCAGGATCTGGCGGTAGCCGTTGACCAGCGTGTCGTTGTTCATCTTGGAGATGAAGTTGATCGAGAAGTCGGTGTTGTCGCCCGTGGCGTTCTTGATGAGCCTGCCCTCCTGCTCCATGCGGCGGTGCAGCCTGGTGCCGGTGGGCGCGTTCAAAAGCCCCACCATGGCCGTCACGATGCCGCTCTCCTGGATGAACGCGATCAGGCGCTCGAAGATCGCCGCCGGGTCCTTGTCGAACCCCACGATGAACCCCGCCTGGACCTCCAGGCCCGCGTGCTGGATCTTCCGGACGTTCGCGATGAGGTCGCGGTTCTGGTTCTGGCGCTTGCTGCACTCGGCGAGGCTCTCCTCGTTGGGCGACTCGATGCCGATGAACACCTGGTCGAATCCCGCCCGGACCATGAGCTGCATCAGCTCCGTGTCGTCGGCAAGGTTGATGGACACTTCCGTATAGAGCTTGAAGGGATGCTTGCGCTTCTCCATCCAGGCAAGGATGGCGGGCAGCACCTCGGTCTTCAGCTTTCCCTTGTTCCCGATGAAGTTGTCGTCCACGATGAAGACGCTGCTCTTCCAGCCCCGAAGGTACAACGCCTCAAGCTCGGAAACGATCTGCGTAGCGTCCTTGGTCCGCGGCACCCGGCCGTAGAGCACCGTGATATTGCAGAAGTCGCAGTCAAAGGGGCAGCCGCGTGAATACTGGATGTTCATGGAGGCGTAGTGCTTCATGTTCAGGAGGTCGAAACGCGGCAAAGGCGTCTTCCTGAGGTCCGCCCAGAGCGGCGAGGTATACACGCGCCGAGGTTTGCCCTGCGCGAGGTCAGCGAGGAACAGGGGCAGCGTGATCTCCGCCTCGTTCAGGATAAGGTGGTCCACATGGCCGTAGTCTTCCGCATGGGCCGTGAAATGCGGTCCGCCGGCGATCACCTTCCTGCCGAGCCGTTGGCTTCGCTCAATGATCTCATCGGCGAACTCCTTCTGGATAGACATGGCCGAGATCAGCACGAAGTCCGCCCAGCGAAGGTCGGCGTCGGTCAGTTTCGCCGTGTTCAGGTCCACAAGGCGCTGGTTCCACTCCCGGGGAAGCATGGCAGCCACGGTCAAAAGGCCCAGGGGCGGCAGGCTTGCTTTCTTGGCGATGAATTTTAAAGCGTATTTGAAGCTCCAGAAGGTAACAGGATACTGCGGATAGACGAGAAGAATGTTCATTGTGGCTCCTTTAAGACACACCGGGAGAGTTTTCACGTACCAGGAGAGCTCGAATGGAGATGGAACCTGTTAAGGACAGTGCCGAAGCAGCGTGAATCGCAGCTTGGCCATTATCCGTCTTTAACACCGCAGATACAACACTTATTATGACAGGAAATAGGTTTCAGGGCCGTTGCGGCAATCCCCTTCGAGCGTCATACTTTATTATTTTAGGCTCTTTCGCATTTTAGTTGAAACTATATATACCTCTCATAGACAAGGAACAGTAATTCCACGCCGAAAGCTTTTTTTCTCGCAAAGACGCAAAGGCGCAAAGAAAGAAAACACCTCAGTAAAGAAGAGCATGAATCCAGGAGCGAGCGATTAGAACAAATACTTCCTTGAGGATCGAAGATTCCCTGTCCCGACAGGTCGGGACTGCAGGGAGCTTCAATAACGAGGTCCTTGCCATACCAAAACATTTCTCAAGCAGCAGTTGTTGCCGTTCTTTGCGTGCTTGGCGGCTTTGCGAGAGACTGAAGTTCGCAGTTGCTTTTCAACTTTAATGCGAATGAACCTTATTTTAGCACTATTCGAGGAATCACGACTTGAAAATCAAGGAAAGATTGAGCGTCCCCTCTCCGAACCCTGCCCCTCTCATTACCCCATAATTACCCCATTAACAGCCTTGACAAAAAAGGGCATATCCCTATAATCAACCTGTGCATTCCTGACTGCTTCGATTCTTTACCAGGAGCGCCGTCAGGACGTTGTAGTAGAAATGCGTGCCGTACCCTCGCTATTCGTATACACCTTGCCATAACCCTTCTTTTAGAGTACTATAGTTGCACGATTTGCGATATATAAGCCTATTGACAGAAGCTTTCTTCGAGGCACTATTGATGATCGCCCCTGTATTACGAATTTTGCTCGTCATCCCTTTCCTGCTTATTACAGGCTGCTTTGCCAGCTTCAGACCTGTTGACGCGGATTTCAAGCCCAAAGGGAAGACGCTTGCAGTACTTGCAGGGCTCGATTATGAAGCAAATGTACTGGCTGCCGAACACTTGGCCGCTGCCCTGGCCAGGTACAGCAACTATCAGGTTATCCCGCAGAAGCAGGTCATGCAAACCTTGCAGGACCAACCCGTGGAGATCCGCGGGCCCTACCGCCAGTTCTATTCCCGCACCGATATCGATTATGCGAATACGGACAGCGGCGCGATCCGGGCCATACAGCGAAAACTGCACGCAGATTACTTGCTGGTGATCTGGACATACGCATCCACCGATGAAGGCGCTACGCAAAATATGCAGCAGATGAACCTCGTGGCGCAGCTGTTCGAGCATCCGGACAGCAGGGAAGTGGGGCGCGGCAAGTTCGCGGTCACCGCCGGATGGACCACGTGCTGCCTGGTGCCGGCGCCTGATGTCGGCGACAAGGATGAGGCGATTCGTGAGAAAATGGACGCGGTTGCCCGGGAGATCGCGCAAAGGACCGGCATGATGAAGACCGGGGAAGAGAAAAAATAATGAACGCCGTCGAAGTCGGCGGCTATGCCTTATCCCCTTAAGGAGGAAACCATGACGGGAAGTTTCATACGCAGATTCGGATTTATGTTTGTCATTCTCCTCGCGGCTTTTTTAGGCCAGGGATGCGCGACGAACAAGCCCTTCGCGCTGGTCGACGAGCAGTATCAGTTCAAGCCCGGCACGATTGCGATTCTCAGCGGTGACAACAACGAGGCTGACAACCGGTTCGTGGATGTCCTTATCAGCGAACTGAAGGAGAAGAGCACCCTGAAGGTCCTGGACCAGGAAGTGATCGCGAAGCGCGTCAAGAATTATCCCCTGGTGAAGCCGGTGGTCTTCGGGATGGGCAAAGACAAGAACGACAAGCGGGAAAAAAAGTTCGAGGTGGACCGGGCCAAGGTGGATGGGATCCAGGGGAATCTCAAAACCGATTATGTCTTTGTGCTCTGGCATGACCGGATGACGAAATGGACCTCCAACCAGATCAACTGCCTGACCATGTCCAGTTCCGGATATTTTGTTCATGTCCAGGGCGACCTCCTGGAATATCCAAAGAAAAAGATGGTCGGTTACACCGACTTTGCGGAAGAGCAGGGGGCATCCTGCTTCCTCCTGTTTAAAACCGAGGGCGAAGATATCGACGAGCTGATCAAGTCAGCGGCGAAGAGAACCGCCTCGGACCTCATTGCTCTGTCAAAAACGGGAAAGAGGAACTGACTATGGGCACCCTCGTGAAAAGAGCGATCGCACTGGTGGTCGTCGCCGGGCTGGCCGGATCCCTCTCGTCCTGCGCGCCCGCGTACGGCAGATTTAAGATGACCGATGAGACCTACAAGCCGCGGGGCAATCAGCTTGCCGTGCTCTCGGGCCTGGACAGCGAGGCCAACGTCATCCTTGCCGAGTATATGGCCGAGGCATTCAGGAACAAAAGCACCTACAAGGTACTCCCGGCCAAGGAGATCAAGCGTCTTCTGCCCGACTATCCCACGAACATCAAGGGGCCCTACAAGAATGCCTACTTCTCCTTTGATTTGGATTACAGCCGCACCGATACCCGGAAACTGAAGAGCATCGCCCAGAAGCTCGGCGTGGACTACCTGTATATGGTCTGGGCTCCCAATACCTACTCCAGCGAGGGAGAGAGTATCGTGACCCTGCTTACCGTGGCGGAGCTCTTTGGTTCCCCGGAAGCGCGTCAGATCGGGAACATCGAGGGCCAGATCTCGGTGGCGGGCAAATCCTATTTCATCTACCGGAGCAAACCGGGAGCGGAGCAGTTCTCGAAGACGCTCCTGAAGGTGACCGAGAACATTGCCGCTGATATCGCGAAAAAGACGGGCATGCTGAAGCTCGAGAAGAACTAGGCCGCCGCGGGACGGAGAGAATGAACAAATTTGTTTTCCTGTTGTTGTATGCGCTCGCCGGGAGTCTGCTGTCCGGAGCTTTTGCTCTTCCGGCGCAGGCGGAAGCCTGGGGACCCTGGTCCGCAGCTCCCGATGCGCCGGTCGTCCCTGCCGCGGAAGAGCGGCAGCGGAAAGGCCCCCCGATGCCGGAAGCGGCCCCGGACCGGATATCGAACGCCCCGTTCCTCTGGCTCCTCTCCTTTTATCAGAAGGTGATCGGCCCGGTGAATGCCGGCCGCTGTCCCATGTACCCCACCTGCTCGGCGTACAGTGTGCAAGCCCTGCACAAACACGGTCCCGTGATCGGGATCGTGATGACGGCGGACCGCCTGATCCATGAAGCGAACGAGCAGCGGTATGCGCCGCTGATCAAGGTCGGGACCCGGCTTCGTTTCCACGACCCCGTCGAAAACAACGACTTCTGGTGGTACCGGCCATGAGGCGTGTACTTGTGTTCCTGTGCGTCTTCGTTTTCTCCGCGCCCGCCTTCGCATCCGACCTTCCCGGGGAGATGCTCTCCTTTGCGGATGCGCTGTTCCAGCGGGGGGACTACTACCGGGCCATCACGGAATATGAGCGCGTCCTGTTCTTCCATCCCGATCATCACGCGGCGAAGACCGCCCGATACCAGATAGCGCTTTCCTACCTGAAGGGAGACAGGATCGACCAGGCCGTTTCCCGGTTCCGGTCCATTGCCGAAAAGTACGGCAAGGAGGAGCTCGGCCGAAAGGCGCTGTTCATGGTGGGGGAGGCTTATTATCAGAAAGCGGACCATGCAAAGGCGAAGGAGGCCTTTGTTTCCTTTCTTGATTCCTATCCGCTCGACGAGCGCGCAGACGATGCCCGGCTGCGGATCGGCTGGTCCAGCCTGCGCCGCGGCGACTGGCGTCAGGCCGAAGCAGAGTTCGCGAAAGTGCCGGCCGGGTCGCGTCTTTATGAAGAGGCCCGGGGGCTCGCGGAGTCGGCAAAGCTGTACCCCGGTATTCCGAAGAAGTCGCCCTCCCTTGCAGGCGGATTATCAGCGGTCCTTCCCGGCTCGGGCCAGCTCTACGCGGGCAGACCGGGCGACGCAGCAGCATCGTTCCTGCTGAATGGCGCGTTCATCTGGGCTGCGGCGGAAGCGTTTCAGAACGATAACGACGTGACCGGAGGAATACTCGCATTTTTCGAAGCAAGCTGGTACCTGGGGAATATTTATAATGCCATGGGCAGCGTTCACAAGTACAACCGGCAGATGGAGCAGGAGTATTTGAAAGAGATGCAGTCACGGTACAGCCTTTCCTATTCGCGCTCCCGGTCCGGGCACCTTCTGGCCTTTACCCTGAAATTCTAGCCAGGGCCTCACCGGGTCAGATTTTGCTGCTTGACATGTTCTTTTTCTTAAGCTATTTTTTTTAGACATCACTTCCCGCGGCAAGAGAAGCCCGGGAGTTTTTATCACATACTGCGGGAATGACATAAAAGGGAGAAAAACGATGAAAAAACTCGTTGTGCTTATTTTAGTATTGTCTGCCCTGTTTGTTAGTTGCGGCGGCGGTGGCGGCGGCAGCGCTCCGGTGCCGATAACGAGCCATTCTGTCAACCTGAACTGGGCGCCAAACCACGAACGCGGGGTCAACAGCGCGGGCGGCGGCTACCAGGTCTCGATCAGCGGCCAGACGACGATCGACGTGCCGTACGTATCCGGACTCACGACATCCACCACGGCGAGCGTTGCGTTGAATACCGGATCCTACACGGTGACGGTGCGCGCCTACGCTGCGCTCGATGCGCAAGGCGGCAGCGCCGGTAATGTCAGCGCGGAATCATCGCCAATCACCGTCAACGTACCATAAGGGAGAATAGACCATGAAGATAACACTTTCCTTACGCTCGATCGTCATAACCGCACTCACCGGCGCCGTCCTGGCGATCTCCCTTCCTGCGCACGCCGCTTCTTTCACCTCGCTTGCGTCGGGTGCCGCTGCCCGCTACGTGCCGGGCGAGGTGCTCGTGAAATTCAAGCCCGCAACCTCTGCGGATGCGCGCTCGGCGACCGTGGCGGCCAAAGGCCACTCGGTCTTCGCCGGCCTGAATCAGCCCGGCTGGGCGCAGGTCAAGGTTGGAATTGGCCAGACAGTGGAAACAGCGCTCGCGGCTTACGAGAACGACCCGAACGTCGAATACGTCCAGCCGAACTACCTCTATCATGCCACCCTCGTGCCTAACGACACACAGTACGGTCAGCTCTGGGCGTTTAAGAACGGCACGTCCGGCAACGACATGAACATCGAACCGGCCTGGAACCACATCCGCGACTGCAGCAGCGTCGTGGTGGCGGTCGTGGACACTGGTGTCAACTATAACCAAGAGGATCTTGCCGGAAACATGTGGACAGGGAATGCGAACCACGGCTGGGACTATGCTGGTGGCGTCCCCATGGACCTGAACGGACACGGCACGCACGTCGCAGGCATTATCGGGGCCGCGGGCAACAACGGCACCGGCACAACGGGAGTTTGCTGGCAGGCGAGCATAATGGCGGTGCGCGTACTGGACGCTGCGGGCAGCGGGTCCACGGCGACCATCATTTCGGGCATCAACTTCGCCGTAGCCAATGGCGCAAAGGTCATCAACATGAGCCTGGGCGGCGGATCATCCGGCGGATCATCCGACGCGCTCTTCAGCGCTGCCATCACCAATGCGCAAAACAATGACGTTGTTGTGGTGGTCGCCGCGGGCAATGACGGAGTGAACAACGAAACCACGCCCACCTTACCGTGCAACTTCACCCAGCAGAACATTGTCTGCGTGGCTGCGCTCGACCAGAACTACGCGCTGGCAAGCTTCTCGAACTATGGATCGACCAGCGTCGATGTGGGCGCGCCGGGGACCAACATCCTGAGCACCTGGGCGGGAGCAGAGACGGTGATAGAGGATAATTTTTCGACGGGTTGGACAAAAACAACCACTAACGGCGGGGGTTGGACCAATATAACCAACGCAGGGACTCCGTTTCTCGTCAACCCCTCAACCTACGATCTCGGAACATATAAAAACAACACCGTTGACCGGGCCTATAAGACCTTTTCCCTCACAGGCGACGCAGCAGTATTCGAGGCCTATGCGATAATCAACGTGCTGAATGGCGATTATTTCCGCGTCGCCCATAAGAACGCTGCAGAAGATCCCTTTGTGGGTGGAACTATAGACAGTAGTGTTACGAATATGGCGACCTATCCGAACTTTGTCTTCGGGTCATCCGACATCACAAGCTGTATCATCAGTGCGAGCTGCACCATCGGTTTTGAGCTGGATTCCGATACCACCCTGGCGAGCAGAGGACTGGCCATCGGGTTCTTCAGCATCCATACTCTGACCTTGAACACCGCCAGCTACAACACCATCAGCGGCACCTCCATGGCCACTCCCGAGGTGGCCGGGCTTGCCGCGATGCTGCGCGCCTACAACGGCCCGCAGTACACCTACACGGATACGGTCAACGCCATCAAAAATGGCGGACGGACAGCCGGGAGCCTTAACGGCAAAACCACCACCGGCAAGGCGATCGATGTCATGAAATCGCTGGCATACATCAACCCGCCGACAGGCCTCACGGCCGCGGTGCATTGAGGGGCGGCATGGGATACGGGATAAGGCGTCTTCTGGTACTTACAGCGGCCATGGCGGGTATGGCCGCGGGACCTGCGTGCGGTCTTGCGCCGGGCAACCCCGGACCGAAGCCTATGGACCTTTCATCCCGTCAAACGAGGGCGCCCGGAGAGTATCTCGTCACTCTCGTCCCGGGAGCCGATAGTAAGGTCATCGCCGGCCTCTACGGGCGTTTCGGGATCAAGGGCATGAAAGACCTGGGGAACAACCTCTTCCTCGTGACCCTCACCGAGGACCCGGGTCCTGCGAAGATGGAGGAACTGCGCGGACAGAACGCCCAGGTCAAGGCAGTTCAGCCGAACTTTGTGTACCGTACCAAAGAGCGCAGTATCGCCCAGTAGTTGAGCTGGCTGTACTTACGAGAGCGCTTGTTGCACTTGTTGCCTTGATTCCACGTATTACGGAAGTACGTTCAGGGATTTTAGATTTCAGGGAAGGATTTTGTATAACAGAGATTCCCGCGAAAAAAATATTGAAATCCTGAATTTCGCGCTGCGCTTAATGAAAAAAGGCCTTTCGACATATTCGAAAGGCCTTTTGTTACGCTTCAAGTCACCAGCCATTTCAAGCTGCTTCCGCCATTTTCTGGACAGAACCATTTGCGTTGTTGTTGCGTTCCGTGTCGTCTCACCTTCCAATTTCTTCAGGATATCGCTCGAACGCCCGGCAATCTCCTGGTCCCCTCCTGCACATCGTGAACGCGAAAGTAGGCGATGTTTTCCTGCATTTGCGCTGCCTGGGATGAAAGCTCTTCCGCCGTAGCCGCCATTTCCTCGGCCGATCCCGCATTCTGCTGGATAACCTCATTTAACTGCTGGATGGCTGCGTTGATCTGATCAGCCCCCACGGTCTGTTCCCTGCTGGACGCGTTGATCTCCTGGACCAGTTGTGCTGTTCTCTGAATGTCGGGGACCAGCTTCGCCAGCAGCTCTCCGGCACGTTCGGCAACCGAAAGGCTCGTAAAGGAAAGCGCGCCGATCTCCTTGGCCGCCGTCTGGCTCCGCTCCGCCAGTTTTCTCACTTCTGTTGCGACGACCGCGAAGCCCCTGCCCTGTTCTCCGGCCCGTGCGGCCTCAATGGCCGCGTTCAGCGCAAGCAAATTGGTCTGGCGTGCGATCTCTTCGATGATCAGGATCCTTGCCGTTATGTCCCGCATTGCGGTCACGGTTTCGGCAACCGCCTCGCCGCCGGCCAGGGCATCTGTTGCCGATTTGAGCGCGATCCGTTCCGTCTCCCGGGCGTTCTCGGCGCTTTGCTTGATCGTTGCGCTCATCTCCTCCACGGACGACGAGGCTTCCTCGGCTGCCGCAGCCTGTCTGGCCGCCCCTTCAGACACTTCGGTCGATCCTGATGACAGCTGCGTGCTGCCTGCGGCGACGTTCCCGGCTGCTGATTGCACATCGACAACGACGTTTTTGAGCTTCTCGACCATCTGCTTCATGGCAAAGAGCACGCTGGAAGAATCGTGTTCCCCGGTCGTGATCGCGAGCTCGAGATTGCCCGCGGCCACCTGGTTTGCAATGGCGGACACGAAGGCCGGCTCCGCCCCGAGGGGGCCAAGTATGCTCCTGGTCGTCATCCATGCAATAGCGGTGAAGATGACAATAATGATAGAGAGGACGATCAGGCCGTCTCGCAGCTCATGCCAGAAGACCGCGTCAACATCGTCAAGATAAATACCGCTGCCGATCACCCAGCCCCAGGGAGCAAAGCCCTTCACATAAGAGACTTTGCGGACCGGCTTGTCGATTCCCGGCTTAGGCCAGAGATAATGAACAAAACCGGCATTTTGCTTCTGAACGACGTTGACGAATTCGACAAACAGTTTATTCCCCTGGGGGTCCCGGTAATCCGACAGACTCTTCCCGTCCAACTCGGATTTATAAGGATGCATGATCATCACGGGCTGCATGTCATTGATCCAGAAATATTCAGAACCTTCATAGCGCAAGGATTTAACAGCGGCAACAGCCTCCGCCTGTGCATTCTCCCGGGTCATCCTGCCGCCTTGCTCCAGCTTCTGATACTGTTCGACGAGGCCATGGACGACTTCAACAAGGTGGCGCGTTTTAAGCTGCTTTTCATTATCCAGGGTCGCCCGTAAAGCGAAGGCGGAAAAGATCATGTACAGGGACAAGCTCACGATGGCCACACCGGCAAAGACCCAGAGCTTGTATTTGATCTTAAGATCGTTAAACGAGAACATGGAACCTCCTTGACAAAAATCCGCCTTTTGTTACAAAAAGTTACACTTTCTGGATTTATACCATAGCCCCGGCATCTCTGTCAATAACTCGTTTTCTCAAGAGCACCTCATAAGGCACCCTTTATATAGTTACACAGGTCTTGCTTCTTGACATTTTTCTCCTCTTAAAAAAAACAGGCTTGCATTTCACAAGCAAAACACAGTAAAATGCGCCCTGTTCAAAATTTTATGTGCCGCCCATCTCAAGCTGTTCGAGTGCGGTACCCACCAACAAGGAGATTAATGATGAAATGTTCAAAATTGGTATTTGCAATATGTGTTTTGGTTCTTCTCGTCGCCAGCGGCTGTAAGAAAGAGGCCACGGCACCTGCGTCTCAGGCACAACCTGTTGCTGATGCGGTTCAGGCGGACAATTCCCTTTCGGGAAAAGTAGTGGAAACGATGAACTCCGGCGGCTATACGTATGTTTGTCTCGAAAATAGCGGGAAGAAGACCTGGGTTGCAGTACCGGAGACCAAGGTCAAGGTCGGGCAGATGGTGACGTGTCAGCCCGGCGGCGAAATGAAAAACTTCACGAGCAAGACATTGAAGCGTACGTTCGAGAGCATCATCTTCTCCGGTGGTATCAGCTGATACTGAGGACGAATGTTTCAACCCGAAGCCGCTGAGTTTAACTCAGCGGCTTTTTTTTGGGCCGACGCCGTTATTTTCTCTGTTTGCTTTCGTAATTCGCAAACCTAATAAAGTTTCCCAAGCCTTCCTGGGCTGGTTAACGGTCATGATCCATTGCCGTTCAGATTCCTGGATGCCTTGCATCGGCATCGGAAGTAATAAATGAATAACCGGACTACAAACCTGATAAAAACCGGTTCAGAAATGAAATAAATTCCAAGCATCAATGCAACTTACTGATTTTATTGAATTATATTTTTTATTATTTATTTTACAAAGTTTAAATCATGTGATAAGCTTTCTACACTTATGTAATACTTTAGTAGTCCGCCTGGGTAACCGAAGGGGGTGAAAGGGATAAGCGGACAAAAAAATCACTATATCAAATCTGTTAAATCCCAAATGGAGGTGGATCATGAGTAAGAAACTTTTTGTTGTTCTGATGCTGATGCTTTTCGTGGTTGTGTCACCTGCCGCTTTTGCTGACGACGATGAGGGTGAAGGTGTTGGAAATGTGGCATCTACGATGAAGTCCCGTACCCCGATCAAACCTGGTCACTTCGCGATTGTCGCGAAATACGCTGATGAATATTTGAGCGGAGCGGCCGGCCCTCATCGCACGATTTTTGCTTCGGTCTTCAACGACGGAATCAACAATATTGACAATCCCTACGACGACCTGTCCGACTTCTTTGTTCTCGATATCAGGACGGCTGTTGATTTTGCAAAAGGTCATATTGAAGGCGCCACCAACGTGCAGTTGGCAGCTTTAGTTAAGCCTGAAAATCTCAGTCTGTACCCGATCGATAAACCGATCCTGGTTGTTTGCTACACGGGTCATACTGCTTCGATCGCGACCGGTATTCTTGAAACCCTTGGCTATGATACCTGGACCCTTCGTTTCGGCATGGCGTCCTGGACTGCCACCTCTTCACAAAAAATATATGATCCCACCAAGCCGCAGCCCATCTACGGCGGCGGTTATCCTGTAGTAAAATAAAAAGTCGTGAACAGGGCCCCCGGCAACGGGGGCTTTTTTTGTTTGCCCGTTGCTCTTTGAGAAACGGCCGGTTTTTTCTATTTAATCAGCGATCTTCAGAACACAGGATTTAAGATCAAGTTATCTCTTGACAGTTCGCTTAAGAATCAATATCCTGATTCAAAAGTATTACAAATAGCGGCAGTCAGCCCCGCGCCAACCTTTTTGCGGATCGAATTTCCAGAGCGCGAATCTCTCGACTGCACCCTGAGCAGCCTCGAACTTCACCGGGTGTCCTTTAACAATGAAGAATCCGGACACGCCTTCGTTTTTTTTCATCTGGCGGCGCAGATTTCGATCTCGTGCCTTGATAGAGATTGAGGTCGAACCTTGACGCCTGGATGCAGCACCGGGCTCGACACGAGAACATGATCAGGGACCGCCGGCGCATCTCTCTCGGGAGCTGCGGCAAGCGGTCCCTCCATGGAACGAAGGGGGCATCATGGCGATCGGATACCAAAACTGGACGGTGACAAAAAAATTCCTCGCGAGCATTCTGGTTGTGATGCTGCTGATCACGGTCGCGCTGGTGACCACCCTCGGTATGAATCAAAAACAGGCGCTGATGCTTCAGCTGGCGGAAAAAGGCAAGAATACCGCGCAGTTCCTGGCAGCCATCTCCGCAGAACCCATCCTGACCTATAACAACCAGTACCTTGAACGATATGTTAAGGATATTTCCCAGGACCGGGAAGTCGCCTCCGCCGTGATCGAAGACAAGGCCGGAAAGCCGTTGACCGGCACCGGAGCGGACCAGGTGCGCGTCGAGGATACAGTCGAGTATTCGCACCCGGTGCTGCACGAAGGAGAAACGATCGGCACGGTCCGGGTCTTTGTAAGCAAGCAGGTCGTCAATGAAGCGACCCGGAAGGCGCAGGGAATAATTCTGGCACTGTGCGTCGGCGCCGTCGTCGCCATTTCCGCCGTTGTCTACCTGCTGTTCCACAGGATCATCGTCTCCCCGTTGCTCTCGCTCATGTCGTCCATGGAGCGGCTGGCCGCGGGCGACCTTGATCTCAGGATCGAGTCGCGGAGCAACGATGAGGTCGGCATGCTCGGAGCCTCGGTGAATACCATGGTCAAAAAGCTGCGCGACGTCGTCGCAGACGTGAAAAGCGCGGCAAACAGCGTATCCACGGGCAGCCGGCAGCTGTCCTCGGGCGCCGCTCTGCTCTCCCAGGGAACGACCGAGCAGGCCGCTTCCGCTGAAGAGGCTTCATCCACGATCGAGGAGATGAATGCCACGATCAGGCAGAATGCCGACAACGCCAGGGAGACCGAGAAGATAGCGATGAAGTCCTCGGACGATACTCAGGTGAGCGGAGAGGCGGTCACCGAATCGGTCATTGCGATGAGGAAAATCGCCGAGAAGATCGGCATCATCGAGGAGATCGCCCGCCAGACGAACCTGCTTGCGCTGAATGCCGCGATCGAGGCCGCCAGGGCGGGCGAAGCAGGCAAGGGGTTCGCCGTTGTTGCCGCGGAGGTGCGCAAGCTGGCGGAGCGCAGCCAGGGAGCGGCAGCCGATATCAGCAAGCTCTCGGGGTCGAGCGTGGAGATAGCCGAGCGCGCCGGCTGCATGTTGGCAAAACTGGTGCCGGATATCAGGAAAACCTCGGAGCTTGTGCAGGAGATCAGCGCAGCATCAAAGGAGCAGGCGGGCGGATCGGACCAGATCAACAACGCGATCCAGCAGTTGAACCGGATCGTTCAGCAGAATGCCGGCGCCGCAGAGGAAATGTCAGCCATGTCCGAGGAGCTTTCCTCGCAGGCCGGGCATCTCCAGTCCGCCGTGGCCTTTTTCAAGTTAAACGGGAGCGATGCGGACGTTCCGGCGAACGGCAGAGGGCAGGAGCCTCGACCTGCAGCAACCATGCTGTCGGAGCCGCGGCTTCGCAGCAGACAGCAAGATCAGGCGACTGCCGTCGCCGCCGGGAAACCCGGCCGGAAAGGCGGTTCCCTCCCGCATCTGAATTACCCTCGTAACGGTAACGGCGGCGGTCATGATGGAGCTTTCGAGAAATTCTAGCGAGGAGACGCCGGATACGGAGCGTCACCTTGTCCGAAGACGTATGATGTTTGACCAAGGTGTAAACGACAGAAAGGGGGATGTATGAAATTGCGGAAGATGCAGCAAATTGTTTTTGGCGCAGCAGTTCTTGTTTTTGCAGGTGTTTTGGCGGGTGCGGCGGTTGCAGCGGAGGAAGAGTTCCCGCTCAGGGCTAAGTTTCCCAAGGTGGAGTACGTGACCACGGAGTCGCTCGCTCGCGATTATCAGAAAACGATCATCGTCGATGTCCGATCGAAGATCGAATTTGACGTTATCCACGTCAGTAAGGCCGTCCATCTTCCGGTCGCCAACGCCCTGTTCGTTAAAGAGCTGGAAAAAGTCCGCGGCAAGGAGGCCCCGAACCCCATGGCTTTTTATTGCAACGGACACACCTGCGAAAAGTCCTATGAGGCCGTGGATGCGGCGATGCAGGCAGGTTTCCGGAACATTTTCGTCTATGACGCGGGAATCTATGATTGGGTCAAGGCCCAGCCTGACAAGGGAACCCTGATGGGGAAAACGCCTGTTCCCCTCGACAAATTGATATCTCAGGATATGCTGAAAAAAAGAAAGCTCAATTATGCTGCGTTCAAAAAGAGGACGGAGAACCCCGCGGCAATGGTCGTTGACATCCGGGAACCTTTCCAGCGCCACAGTATCCCTCAACTGAACGATATCCGGAATATCCCCTCCGACCGGTTTACCGAACTGCTGAAGCAAGGGGAATTCAAGGATAAAGAACTGCTGATCATGGATGCCGTAGGGAAACAGGTCCAGTGGGTCCAATACTATCTCGAGATGAATGGATACAAGAATTACTATTTCCTGGACAAGGGCGTGGCCGAGGCCAAGTAGGCAGCTCCGGGAAATACTGCGCTCTACACGATTCAGAGGAACCTCCTGCCGCAAGAATGTAGTTTCACGGGAAACTTATTCTTCGCAGGAGGTTTTTCTTTTGGATGATCACGTGAGAGGATCTTCAGCTCACGTAAGGGTTGATGAGTGCGTAAGAATAAAAAAAGCCGTCTTTGCGAACGCAGCGACAAAACCTCTCAGAACCTGATCAGCTCTATCTTGCTCAGCGTCACCTGGGTCGCGACCCGGGGGGCATTTACCAAATGCCATGCGACATACTGCTCCGGATAAAGACTCTCGGAAGACATTCCGTCAACAGGCACGATCACCCGCATCCCCCGCAGCGCGGCACCGCTGGCCGTGTAGAGCACAGCACCGTGAGCTGCTGTCCCGGTGACGATGATTGTTTTTATTTTTTTCTCTCTTAATATCTTCTCAAGGTCGGTCCCGAGGAATTTATCCGGACCGGACGTAACGACCGGCTCGCCCTGAAGGGGGGACAGCTCCTTCGCTATATCGGCGGGTGTTGCCCCCGGGGAGAGGCTGTAAACCACGGAAAGCCCCCTGGCCCGCGCTGTTGTCAGGAGTTTTTGAACCTTGGGAATGGATTCTACACAGCGGGGACGACGCTCGGCATTGCACGTCTGCTTGTTGAAGTCGAGCAGGAGCAGGGCGGTTGTTCCTGGATCAATGGTGACTGGTTTCAGTTCCGGCGGCGGCGGAGCCTTTACGGCGTCCCATGATTCGACAACCGTTTGCGCAGAGGACGATAACAGAAAACTGAATAGTATCATCATCGCGATCGATAGGGCAACGGATGCCTGGAGCATTGATCTCCCTGTCTTATTCATAAAGGTTCCTCCTGCTGCAGGATGTTAAACGGCAATGTCTTCTTGAATGATTAAACTGTACCGCTCAAGATGCCATTGTCAAGTCAGAGATTCATTTTTTTGGTACCTGTTCAGATCAAAAGTAAGGCGTCTCCCGCTGAGTCGCAGGGGAATCTTTAAACAGGAGAAGGTCAGTTTATTCTCTTTCGTTTTAAAAAGAGCAATTAAGGCCGTTGCCCTCTCAGCGTCTCCGCGTCTCCGCGCGAAACCGCAGTTGAGCAGCTTTTTTGAGGAGGTTCGCATGAGAATTTCTGCTCGGCTGTACACCGGAGGCTAAAAAAACTTTCCTCTTTTCCCTTCTTCCCTGATCATGCGAGCTATACTTACCTCAACCCGTCATTCTCGTGTCTCGTAAACGGATGCAGATTCCCTGCTTCGCCCACTGCCGAGGGATGTCTTCAGAAAGGGAGCCATGATGAATCGTCTGCCCCCGCTCCTGAACTTAGAACAAACGCCGCAAAGCCCGTTCTGCGTCGGCGTGAACATCGGCGCCATCTCCGTGAAGGCGGTCGCCTTGCAGGGGGAGGAGATCTTCTCCCGGGTGGTGCCCCACCAGGGCCGTCCGATGGAGGCGCTCGCGGAGCTGCTCCTGGAGAAGGAGTTCAGCGGCGCGGCATACTACGGGGTCTCCGGCAGCCGGGGACACATCACCGAGGTAGCCGCCATCGAGCGGGCCCTGGCAGGGACACCGGGCGATTTTAATGCCGTGGCTTCGCTGGGCGGCGAGTCTTTCCTGGTCTACCTTCTCACCGACGGCAGGATCGCGAACGTGCTTTCGCACAATAAATGCGCCGCCGGAAGCGGCGAGTTCTTTGTGCAGCAGATCACACGGATGAGGATTCCTCTCGAAGAAGCGATCGATCGCTCCTTCATCGGGAAGGTCGTGCCCCTGGCGGGCCGGTGTTCCGTCCACTGCAAGTCGGACATCACCCACAAGCTCAACCGCAATGAGGCGCGCACCGAAGACATCCTGCGCACGCTGCACGACCGCATGGCCGACAAGGTGATCTCGCTGCTCGAAAAGGGACAGCAACGGCTTGGCCGCGTGCTCGTCATCGGAGGCCTGTCCCGCAACGCCGCAATGCTCGCGGCGCTGCAAGAGAAGCTTCCTGCCACGGAATTCGTCGTTGTCCCCGAGAGCCTTTTCTTCGAGGCCTGGGGCTGCGCCCTGCTTACCCGGGACGACCCCTGCTTCCGCTCACCGAAGATCTCGCCGCAGCAGGTCCTCGACAGCGCCCCCCCGCTCGACCGCTCTGCGGGCCGTGTGCAGGTCATTGCGCCGCTGCCGCGCCAGGCCCCTCCGAAGGGCCTTCTCGTCCTCGGCCTTGACGCCGGATCGACGACGACCAAGGCGGTCCTGATCGATCCCGCGACGCGAGGGGTGGTCTCATCGTACTATACCCGCACAAAGAGCGATCCCGTGGCGGCGACGCGCGAATGCCTCCGGGCCATGGCAGCAGAGGCCGGCAATCTCCGCGTTGGACTGACCGGGACCACCGGCTCGGCCCGGGAGCTCATCGGGGCCTATCTCGGCACGGCTCATGTGTACAACGAGATCTCGGCTCATGCAGCCGGAGCGACCCATTTCGACCCCGAGGTGGACACCATCTTCGAGATCGGCGGCCAGGACGCCAAGTACATCCTGCTCCGGAACGGGGGGCCCATCGACTACACCATGAACAACGCCTGCTCGGCAGGCACCGGCTCGTTCCTGGAAGAGAGCGCCCAGGGAGACCTCGGCATCACCGTGCTGGAGATCGCCGGAGCAGCGCTCTCCGCAACGGCCCCGGTGCAGCTCAAGGCGACCTGCGCAGCCTTCATCAATTCCGACATCCGCATCGCCTTTCAGCAGGGCCAGTCGCGCGAGAACATCGTGGCGGGGCTGGTCTATGCCATTGCTTCGAACTATCTCACCAAGGTCAAGGGCCCGCGCGCGGTGGGGAAAAAAGTGTTCCTCCAGGGCGGCGTTGCCCTGAACCGCGCCGTGGGGCACGCCTTTGCCCAGAGCGTCGACCGCACGGTCGTGATCCCGCCCGACCCTGAGCTGATGGGAGCGCTGGGCGTGGCGCTTTTGGCTCTGACGCGGTCAGCGGGCACGTGCGATCAGGACACGCACCTGCTTTCCCTGGCTGAGCCGGAGATGGCGATTGCTGGCAGTTTCATTTGCAAAGCCTGCGGCATGCACTGCAGCATCGACCGTTTCGAGGTGGCCGGCCGGCGGTTCCCCTTCGGGGGGCGCTGCAGCTTGTATGAAAATGTTTGGAAGCGGAACGCCCACGTTGTTGCTGCGCCGGACCTGGTCGGACTGCGTGCGGAAATGATCTTCGGCACGGGCGCCCGAGAAAAGAGGCCGTCGACACCGGTCGATCGGGTGCGCATCGGAATTCCTCGGGCCTTGCTGACGTACTCGCTCTATCCGCTCTACTCCGCGTTCTTGTCCGGACTGGGCATGGACGTGGTCCTGTCCGGCCTGGATCCGCGGGGCGAGCTGAAATCCTATTCCGGCTTCTGCTTCCCTGCGCAGACGGCGCACGGAGCGGTCCTGGACCTGGTCAACCAGGGGCTGGACCTGGTCTTCCTGCCGCATGTGAAGCGCATGCCGAGACCCGGCCCCTGCCGCGATTCCTATTTGTGCCCCATCACCCAGGCCAGCCCCTATTTTCTGGCAGCGGCGTTTCCGGATACGCGATTCCTTTCGCCGGTCCTGGATCTCACCCGTGGCTACGAATGCGGTCAGGAGATGGAGGAGCTCTTCGCGCAAGAGTTCGGGATGCAACGCGAAGCGATCGCGCAGGCCTGGGAGGCGGCGAAGCATGCCCAGCTGGAAGCCGAACGCGCCATGCGTGACCTGGGACAGCAGGCCCTGGCTCGCGCGCTCTTCGATGGAAGACCCGCCGTCATACTTGCCGGCCGCAGCTACAATGCCTACGCAGCAGAAGCCTCCCAATCGATCGGCAGGAAATTCTCGAGCATGGGCGTGGCAGCCATCCCTGCCGACTGCCTGGCGCCCGTCGAAGAGGGGCCCTTTGCCTGGCACTTCTCGAACCAGATCCTGAACGCCATGGCGCTGGCCAAAAAACATCCCAACCTGTTCCTGGTCTGCATCAGCAATTTCAGCTGCACCGTGGATGCCTTTACGCACGCCGAGGTCGCGGCCGGGATGGGTTCCAAACCGTACCTGATCCTCGAGATCGACGCGCACACCGCCGACGCCGGGATCCAGACCCGCATCGAGGCCTTTCTCGACATCGTTCGCCACTATCATGCTGAGCTGGTCACGCAAGCAGGTACGGGCAAGTTTAAAACGCGCCCCTGCGAAGGCCCCTGCCGGATCGGCGGCAACAACCAGGTCGTCGGGACCAATGGCGAGACGGTATCCATGAACGATCCGCGCGTGACCTTTTATTTCCCCAACTTTTCCGAGGTCCATACCCAGGCCCTGGCCATGGCGTTCCGCTGGATGGGCCTGCACACGGGCGAGACCCTTCCGCTGGACCGGACCCAGCTCGAACGGGGCCTCCAGTACACGTCGGGACGCGAGTGCCTTCCCCTGCCGCTTTGCATCGGACAGATGCTCAAGATCAGCGAGTCACGCAAGCCGGGCGAGATCGCAGGATACTATATGTTAAAAGGCGGCGCGCCTTGCGTACTGGACGCCTACCTGGGCTTCCTCAGGCGTTTCATCGCAGAGCAGCACCTACCCGACCTGTTCCTGTTCGCTCCCACCGAGGAGAACGGCCGGAGCGCCATGGACAGGATGACCCTGGCAAAGAATTCGGCGCAAACGCTCATCGTGGCCGACCTGGTCGTGGAGATCGAGCACGTGCTCCGCGTGGTGGGCGCTGAAGGAAGCGTGGACCGGCTCAGGCGGCTCTGGGCCGGAATCGCGGCAACAGAATCGGAAGCCCGGTTCCAGGACGAACTTCCCGGATTCGTCCGGCAGATCACGGCGCTCCCGCGCATTAAGGAGCCGCAGACCTGTCCCAAGGTTCTGGTCATGGGCGATTTTTTTACCCGCTTCAGCCCCTTCTTCATGGACGGCGTCCGGGACCTCTATACCCGGCACGGCATCATCCTGAAACCTGTTGATATGACCGACCTGCTGCACTATCACACGTACTACGGTGTGGCAGACGCCGCAAGCGGGTGGGGCATGAAGCCGGGCGGCCGGGCGCTCGCCAAGGCTTTTTCAAGGATATTCCAGCAGGACGGAAAACGGTATCTGCAGAACCTGTTCGCCTACTATCTGGAGAAACGGATCGAGGACGGCTACCGGGGGCTGTTCGAGAAGACGGGCCTGCTCGTGGCCGGCCCCAATGACGCGGCTGCGCAGTTCGAGAAGGCCGCTGGCCATGTGTCGCCGGAGATCTACGGCGAGATCACCCCTACCGTGGGCAGAGGGCTGGAGGCGGAGGCCGACGGTTACAACGGGATCATCATCATCGGGCCTTTCAACTGCCTGCCGTTCCGCATTTCCGAGGCGATCCTGAAACCGCTCAGCATCCGGCAGGGGATGCCCATCCTGACCTACGAGAGCGACGGTTATGCGGTATCGCCTTCGATCCTCCGGCAGGTGGACGTCCACATCCAGCAGGTACTTGCGCACGCGGTCAAAAGCAGCACGGCGAAGGTATAGCTGGTCTGCTCTTGAGCTCTTACTTCCCGCCTAACATAAGGTGCCCACATTATCAACAAGGAAAGTATTACCAGGAGCCGTCACCCTCGCCACCCTTCTTTATTCCGACCTTGGTATCATACCAGCGTGAAGATAACTCCCTCTTTGACGACTGTGCGATCCGGTGTTATTATAAAATGAAGGAGTAAGATCGTCCCGATTCTTCCGCGTTAGCCTGCGGAAGGGCCAAAGAAGGAGGCGCACCATGGCAACCACAATAAAAAATAAAGACGAACTGACCATAACACGCTTGTTCGACGCGCCGCGCGAAGCCGTCTGGAAAGCATGGACCAGCACAGAATTCCTTAAAAAGTGGTGGGGACCGAAATTGTTCACCGCACCGGTCATCAAGAGCGATCTCCGCGTGGGGGGGAAATACCTCTATTGCATGCGCGGTCCCGATGGCAAGGACTACTGGAGCACCGGCGTCTATCGCGATATCGTACCATTGGAGCGGCTGGTCATGACCGATAGTTTCGCCGATGAGAACGGCAACGTGGTCCCTGCCTCGCACTACGGAATGACCGGGGACTGGCCGGCTGCACTGCTCGTCACGGTACTGTTCGAGGAGATCAACGGCAGGACGAAAGTGACCCTGCTGCATGAAGGGCTTCCGGCGGGCATGATGCGGGAAATGACCGAAACCGGCTGGAGCGAGTCCTTCGACAAGCTCGCGGAAAGCATTGCGACAAGCGGCCGGACAGTGATCAGAGCGGAACGGGGGAAACCGGAGGTCGTCATGACGCGGGTCTTTGACGCGCCGCGGGACCAGGTGTTCAGGGCGCACCTTGACCCGGACCTTATCCCGCAGTGGTGGGGTCCGGAACGATACACGACCGTGATCGACAAGATGGACGCAAGACCGGGAGGCTCGTGGCGGTTCGTGCAGACCGATGCAGCGGGGAACTCGTACGCGTTCCATGGCGTCTATCACGATGTCCTTTCGCCTGAGCGGATCGTCGACACCTTTGAATTCGAAGGCACGCCGGGCCACGTATCCCTTGAAACGGCTACGTTCGAGGAGACGGGCAACAGGACAAAGGTCACGTACCGGTCCGTGTTCCAGTCGGTCGAGGACCGCGACGAGATGATCAGGGAGGGAATGGAGGAAGGCGCGTTAGAGACCATGGACCGCCTCGCCGGGCTTCTGGGGAGGTCGAAGGCTGAAAAAAAAGCAGCCTGAAGACCGGATGATCATGAAGGCACCCAACGTCATACAGGATGGACGGATCCCGGCAGCCTTACGGCGGCTCGCTGGCGTTGCGGCACCTTTCGGAGTGCTTGCATTCTGGGTCGGTATGCTGATGGCGGCGCGGGGGTATCCTTCGGAGTACGACTGGCGATACATGCCGATATCCCATCTGCTCTCTCCCGTCCGCGACCCCGCCGGTTATCTGTGGGCGTGGACGGGCATCGTGCTCTTCAGCCTTTGCGGGTTGTGCTGGACAGTATTATTGGTGCGGTGCCGGGACCAGGAGGGCGCGAAAAAGCAACCAGGCGGGATTCGGGCCCTGCAGTTCGGGTTCCTCTGCGCCATAGGAGCCGCTGTACTGCCCCCGTGGCTGCTCCGGGTAGAAAAAGGGCACGAGATCCTCGCGGTATTTGCGTTTGCCGGTTTGTGCATCGGGATGGTCCGTCTGATGTTCCAGACCATTGAGCGTACCTTGATGGTGCGGATGCGCAGGTTCACCGGTAATGATCGGCTGCCGGGAGCCGTTCTGGCAGCCACAGCGGTGTTCCCGATCGCCCTGGCGGCCTTGGCCCAGGCGTATGTTCAGTATGCGCTCCCGGAACTCCGTTGGGTAAGCCTGTCATGGCGTGCCGGCGGCGTGCCCGTGTATTTAAGTTTTACCTTTTGGGAATGGGTCACGTGCGTCGTACTTTCCGCATACATGGTGATCCTCTCCCTGGCATTTCAAGAGAATGTTCCGCCCTAACCTCGCATTTACGCGTGATGGCAGACCCTCCAACAGTCCGCATCGCAAACATGACGACCTTGATCGATCCGTTGCAATCCGCCGAGTGTTTCCTGGTTCCCAACCGTTATTTTTCTCTGGACAGGCGCGCGGGAAATGAGTATTTTGTGACCTCGGCCCTACGGACCGGAACAAGGATGAAGCCATGCAGACCGTTTTTGGACTCGATTTTGGAACGACCAATTCGGCGCTTTCCGTGAATACGCAGGGAAACACGGAAGTGATCGATATCGACCCGCACAATCCCACGGAAAAGACGATGCGGTCCGTGATCTTTATGGACAACGAGCAGGGCGTTTACCTGGGCCAGGAAGCGATCGTCCAGTACATCGAACAAGGCGGGCACGGTCGGTTCATGCAGTCCATCAAATCCTTTCTGCCGAGCGCGGCCTTCGAATACACGCATATCAACGGGAAACGGTACGAACTGGAAGATGTGATCGCGCTCATCCTGAAGACCATCAAGGAACGAGGAGAAGCATTTACAGGCCGCGAAGTGACCGATGTGGTCATGGGAAGGCCCGTTCTCTTTTCCGAGGACCGGAACAAGGACATCCTTGCCGAAGGGAGGCTCAAAAGGGCCGCCGAGATCGCAGGTTTTAAACACGTGGCTTTTCAGATGGAGCCCATCGCCGCAGCACTGACGTTCGAGAACAGCCTCGAAAAAAACGAAGAGAAGATCGTGCTTATCGGCGATTTCGGCGGAGGGACCTCCGATTTTACGGTCATCAAACTGACCGGAGGCAGGTCCGGACGACCGGACCGGGCGAAGGACGTGCTCTCCCTGGGCGGGGTCTCTATCGCGGGCGATGCCTTCGACTCCCGGCTCATGTGGGAGAAGGTCGCCAAATACTTCGGCAAGGATGTGCGGTATAAAAGTATGACCGGTCAGACCCTCGACATGCCGAGCCCTGTCACGTTCAAGCTGATCAACTGGCACTTGATCCCGCAGCTCCGGACGAACAGCGTCCGGGAAGCCCTCAGCCATATAAAATTGACGGCTGACGATCCCGCTGCCATCGGGAATCTCGAAAATCTCATTGAGGACAATAACGGGTTCATGCTGTTCCAGGCGATCGAAAAGGGCAAGATCGAACTGTCCTCCTATGCGCGGTCCATGATCTTTTTCCGGGAGCAGGGCCTGGAGATAAAGGAGCCGGTAACGCGGAAGGAATTCGAGGCAGCCATCCACAGCCGTACCGCAAAGATCGCGGCGTGTATCGACGAGACGATAAAGAAAGCCGGCCTGAGACCCGGGGATATCGACGTTGTCTTTACCACCGGAGGCACCTCCCACATCCCCTGCATCAAGGACCTCTTCGTGCAGCGGTTCGGTCCGGAAAAGATGCGGCACAAGGACGCCTTTACGAGCGTTGCTTACGGATTGGGGTTGAGCGCATCCATGTTTTTTTAGTAACGAAGGGATCAAACGCTGCTCAAAACGGCAAGATCAGATCGATCCGGAAAACCCGTCAAGGATATCCCCGTTCTCCGAAGGGTTAGAGCTTCTCCAGCCCTCTGAACTCCCCCGGGGCCGCGGACAAAGCAATTCTTTCGATATCTACATTCAGGTTTGGTGTCAGGCATTGACTTCTTTTCTTACCACGGAACACACCGAACACTCGGAAGAGGTCATAGGAAGTTTTCAGTTTTTCCGTGCAGTCGTGTATTCCGTCGTTAAAATAATTTTTTTACAAAACGATCCTTTCGTTCTTTCCTTTCTGGTTTGGTGTCGCCGCTACCCCTTGCCGCCTGCGCCGTTCATCCCGTTGCTGTCGAGCACCTGACGAACCTTTATCGCGAGTTCTTTGGCGCTAAAGGACTTCCGCAGAAAATTGATGCCGCTCTCCAGTATGCCATGCTTGCTGATCACGTCGGCCGGATAACCAGACATGTACAGGACCCGGATCCTCTGCCTGGCCTGCCTGATCCGTTCGAACAGCTCCTTTCCATTCATGTCCGGCATGATGACGTCCGTGACAACCAGGTGGATCTCCCCGGCATGAGATTCCGCCACCCGCAACGCCTCCTTGCCGGAGTTGGCGGTCAGAACAGAATACCCCCTCGTGGTCAGCATGAGAGACACGAGCTGCAGGACCTGCGGCTGGTCCTCGACGACAAGGACCGTTTCGGACCCTTTCTGCACGAGCAGCTTCTGGACCGCTTCCACGCTTTCATCGGCAGGCGCATTGTTCACGGGGAGAGAGATGACAAATTGAGTGCCGGCGCCCACCTCGCTCCTCACCTCGATGTAGCCATCATGCTGTTTGATGATGCCGTACACGGTGGCCAGACCGAGACCGGTCCCCTGTCCTGCGTTCTTGGTAGTAAAAAAGGGTTCAAAGATCTTGGACCGCGTGTCCTCGTCCATTCCGCTGCCCGTGTCGGTCGCCAGAAGCTGCACATAGGTCCCCGGGACCATGCCGGGCCGGCTCGCTGTATACGCCTCATCGACAACGCGGTCCTGCGTGGAAAGTACGAACGTACCTCCGTTCGGCATGGCGTCCCGGGCATTGACGGCAAGGTTCATGATCACCTGCTCCAGCTGGCTTTTGTCGCCCAGGACGGACCGGACCGCCGGTGCAAGGCGCACCGTGAAGGAGATGTTCTCCCGAAGCGTCATTTGGAGCATCGATGAGAAGTCGGAAATCACCTCGTTAAGGTCCAGCCGGACCATCTCCAGCGTCTGCTTGCGCGCAAAGGCGAGCAGTTGCAGCGTCATGGTCCGGACCCGCCTCGCCGCACTCGTGATCTCGGCCAGGTCCTCCCTGCCTCCGTCGCTGACCGGGAGCTTTTCCTTCAGCAGCTCGGCGTATCCAAGGATCGGCATAAGCATGTTGTTGATGTCATGCGCAATGCCCCCCGCAAGTCTCCCAACCGAATCCATTTTATGGGACTGTAGAAGCTGCTGCTCCAGTCGCTTGCGTTCGGTGATATCGATGCTGAAGTGCAGATAGGTCGACTGGTCCACCGGTACCCAGTACACGGTCCACCAGCGTTCCTTAATGCGAAGTTCCTGGGTGACGACGGTCGCCATGTTCGCGAACATTTCTTCGGCGCGGCAGAAGGAACAGGGCTCTGTTCCCTGCGTAAGGTCAGCGCCCAAGTTGAAGCCCTGATAGCAGCGGGCGCCGATCTCGTAGCCGTTCTCCCTCGCCAGGCGGTTCGCCGCGAGGATCGTCCGATCGGGATAGCTGATCAGGGCCGAAGGGTAGGGCAGGGAATCGATGAGCGTCTGGTTCAGGTTGAGCGCCTTGAAAAGCTCGAGCTCGGCCCGTTTCCGCTCGGTGACGTCACGGAACACGCCCATGACGACCTGTTTGCCGGCGATGCTGAAGACCTGCGTGCTGATATCGACCGGTACGATGGCGCCGTCCTTCCGGACGACCTCGGTCCCGGCCGGGTCTGCGGAGTTCCAGATCGTGCGCTGGGCTGAATCCTGGCTCGCGGCCGTCTGCAGGTCCCGTGCATGGAGCTGCGGCTGGTGCATGCCGATGATCTCGTCCCTGGTCCGCTGCAAGAGCCGTTCGGCGCCGGCATTCACATCGATGATGGTCCCGCTCGCCGGGTCTGCCAGGAAGCTTGCATCGGGAGCGCTCTCGAACATCACGCGGAACCGTTCTTCGCTCTCACGCAACGCCTGTTCTGCCAGCCTGCGTTCGGTCACATCGCGGGTTATCGCGAGCAGCGATACCACCATACCCTCCGCATTCCGGATCGGGACCGCGTGTGTCTCCATCCAGCGGTGGGTCCCCTTGAGCCCGACCGTCTCGAACTCGAGTCTGCCGCTTTCGCCCGCGAAGACCTGTTTGTGCAGCCGGATAAAAGCCTCCCGGTGCTCCGGCACCACGAACTGACCCATCGGCCTGCCGACCACTCCATGGCTGCTGACGGCATCGACCATTGCAAGCCCGGCGGGGTTCACGAACAACACGTTGCAGTCTCGGTCCAGGATTTTTACGCACTCCGGCTCGTTCTCGATGATCGACTGCGTGAAATGCAGATTGCGCTGCAACGCTTCTTCCGCTTGTTCCTGCTCAACGATACGCCGCCGCACGAACGGGGCAGCCGCAAATATGCTGATGAACCCCAGCAACCACATACCGGCAAATTGCCTGACCATCGACAGATGATGATCGTGCGACACCGAGGCGAACATTTCCATGGGGAGGAGTGCATCGATGCCGCCCCGGAGGTCGCCCAGCTTGTACCCTTGCGCCGCATGGCAGGACAGGCAGGGCTTCACCATGACGAGCGGAGACATCATGCGGTAGTGGGGTGTTCCCTGGTAATTAACGACCTCGCCGAACTCGTTAGCGCCGCTCTCAAGGACCTTGAGCGCCTTCGCCTCCCATGCATCCGGGGCATTCTCCGGATGGAGCGGTTTCAAGCTGGTCATGTGACCCTGGATTTTCGTAAAGTGGCGTCCCAGTCCATGGACTTGTCGCATCATGGCGGCGGGATGCAGAAGCGTCAGCCGCCGGCCGGAGGGTGTGGTGATGTCCCGCTCTTTGACGCCGGAAAGGTAGGGATTCGCGGGCGTTTGTTCGGTGACGGGAACGTAAATGCCGCCTAGTTCAGCAGCCCAGTAACGGTAGAGCAGGTCCTTTTCGATGTAGGTACGGGCTGTCTCGCGGGCAATGCGTTCCATCACCAGTTCGGAATCAAAATGGAGGTACAGCATCGAACCTGCACAGACCGCGGTCCACAGGACGATCGCCAGGACGAGCAGCCGGGTGAACATGAGGCGCATGGTGCTGGGATCTTTTTTCCGGTTGACCATTTTCAGGACCTCTTTCACCCAATCCGGCGTTGCTCAATCCGCAGACGGGATGTTGCATTATATCACATTTGCATTATCGATCATATTCTCAAAAGGGCATTCAAGGAAGGAGGGTAGCACCAAGGAAACAGCAGGATCGGGGAGCGCGGCCTCTTTCCCGGAGATCACTTCTGGAGCGCGTCGAACGCGGACCGTCCATCCTGAGCAGTAAGTACTTCATAGCTTGACCGCTTCAGCATGTTGCCGGTAGCCTGATGGCGTGCTTCATCGGTCTTCGCGGCGGGAGATAGCCTGCGGCGCCGCAACTTCCTGGTAGAGCGTGTCGCGGATCGCCTTGATGCCGCTCTGAATCACGACGAGCCATTCGGCCAACTCAGCGCTGACCCCGTGTTCCTGCAGTTCTATGCGCTCCAGATCGTTCATCGCCAGCTGGAGCTGGGTGAGCATATTCGCCGCTTCCTGCGCATGCCGCACGCTCAGGTGCCCCTGTTCGCATATTCTCTCGACCGCAGCCGCGATACCGTCAAGTACGGCGGCAACGTCATGCATGCTCAGGATGCTGTCGATCGTCGCCGAAACACCCTCTTTGTCCGCCTGCAAGGCACCCCCCTGGTCCGCCCTATCATTGCCGGCGGGGCCCGCCCCGGTCTGTCGTTTTGCATGGTCTATAAACATCAACTACCTCCGTCAAAAAATCTTTCCTCGGTCGGTGTCCTGCATTGCGGTGCCGCTCTTGTACCTGGCCGCTACCCGCCGCACGCGAGCGACCCCTCCGCGGTATCGTCGCGTGACGTCTTCGTCCGTTCAACAGGCCGCGCAGCAAAACCCTGTATCGTGCCCGGAACCATACAGCTGAGGCACTCCTTCTCCGTGCCTTCGACATCCCGGTGCGTTTCATAGATCTCGTCGAACAACGGCGCGATATCGGCGAAAACCTCGAACACCGCCGGGTCGAACTGCTCCCGCCGGGTCCTGCCCTCGCCGGTCGTGATGACCCGGTATGCGTCCCGGTGGCTCATGCCCTGCTTGTACGCCCGCTCGCTCCGAAGCGCGTCGTACTGGTCGGAGATCATAACGATTCTCCCCTCGCGCGGAATATCCTCGCCCCGGAGACCACGGGGATATCCGCCCCCGTTGTACTGTTCGTGATGGTTCAGGGCAACCGAGGCTGCGAGCCGGATCACGGGAAACTCCGACCCCTCGAGCAGCCGCCTGCCGATCTCGGTATGGGTCTTCATGATCCCGTATTCCTCCGGCGTCAGCGGGCCGCGCTTGAGAAGGATATAGTCGGGAATGGCCACTTTGCCGATGTCGTGCATCGAGCTTGCGAAGGTGATCGACTCGACGAACTCCGGCGTATGGCCCAGCACTTCCGCCAGCTTGTTGCAGTACAAGCCTATGCGGCTGATATGGCGGCCCGTATCGGTGTCCCGGAATTCGGCAATGGCCGTGAGCCGCCTGATCAGCTCGCCGCTCATGCTCTTCGTGAGCCGGAGCGCTTCAGAGAGCTCCCGGGTCCGGACCTGCACCGTCTCCTCAAGCTGAAAGCGGTATTTTTTTTCAGAGGCCTGTTTCCGGCGGATGCGCAACGCCCGCTCTATGACCGCGACCAGGCCGTCCGATTGCACCGGCTTGGTAATGATCTCGAAGACGCCGAGTCTGACCGCTTCGATCGCCATGTCCACGTCGGCTTGCCCGGTCATGAGGACCAGGGGCGCCTGGTGGCCCATCGCCTTGAGCTCTCCCAGCAGATCGATCCCGGACATCGCGGGCATGTGAAAATCGGTAAGGACCACGTCTGCCTGCTCGACACCGATCCTCTCGAGCGCACTGAAGCCGTTATCGCACGCGATGGTCCGGTACCCCTTTGCCTGAAGCATACGGGCCGTCACGCCGAGCACCTGCCGCTCGTCATCGACAACCAGGATGGTCGCTTTTGCGTCCGTCATGCCTGATCACCTCTGTTTATCGTTGTCATGGACCTGCCTACAGAACCGCCTCTCCGGCCTCGGCCCGGCCTTCCTGCACCAGGGATAGTTCCTCGGTCGAGAAGATCTTGTCAATGTCGAGGATGATGAGGAACTTGTCGTTCTGCTTGCCCATTCCCGTGATGAACTCGGTCTTCAGCTTCGTCCCGATCCGCGGGGCCGGTTCGATGTGCTCCGATTCAAGATCGATCACTTCCTGCACCGAGTCGGCCAGCGCGCCCAGGATCGTGGTCTCGTTGTCCACCCGCACTTCCATGATGATAATGCAGGTATTCACCGTCTTTGCCGTCTTGCTCATGCCGAACTTGAGCCGCAGGTCCACCACCGGCACCACGCTTCCGCGCAGATTGATGACTCCGCGCATGAATTCCGGCGTCCGGGGGACCTTCGTGACGCTCGTAAAATCGAGCACTTCACGGACCTTCGAAATATCAACAGCGTACACTTCCTCGCCGAGCTTAAAGGTCAGATACTGCGTCGTTACGGCTATCTCAGCTACACTCATGGTTTCCTCCTGTTAAGTTCAGGAGTCAGGAGACAGTACCCAGGAGTCAGGAGAATTTATTTTATCTGACTTCTGGCTTCTGAATTCTGACTTCTGTCCCCTAATATCGCTCAAACTCCGCGTCTTTGCCATCCGCTTTCCCGTTGCCGTCATGATTCATGTTGAGCACAACACCTGCGGGTTTTGCAGCCGGGCCTTTTGCCAGATGGGCGATCCGGACCGGGTGCGATGCGTGAGCTGGTTGAGCCGTTTTCCTGGCGCCGACAAGACGCCGGGAGGCCCCCTGCTCCACAGCGTTCGTCTTGAAGAACGAGATGGTGCCCTGAAGCTGTTCTGCCTGGGAGGAGAGTTCCTCGGCCGTGGACGCCATTTCTTCGGCAGCGCCGGCATTCTGCTGGATCACCTGATTGAGCTGCTGAATTGCGCTGTTGATCTGGTCGGCGCCGCTGGCCTGTTCCTTGCTCGACGCGCTGATCTCCTGCACGAGTTCCGAGGTCTTCTGGATATCCGGCACGAGCTTGGTCAGCATGGTACCGGCCCGCTCCGCCACTTCGACGCTGGAGCTGGAAAGCTTGCTGATCTCGCCCGCCGCGGTCTGGCTGCGCTCGGCCAGCTTCCTGACCTCAGCGGCCACCACAGCGAAGCCCTTGCCGTGCTCGCCCGCACGCGCGGCTTCGATGGCGGCGTTCAGCGCCAGCAGGTTGGTCTGGCGCGCGATTTCCTCGATGATCGAGATCCTCGATGCGATATCCTTCATGGCGGCCATGGCCTCGGAAACCGCCTTGCCGCTTTCGATGGCATCGTTGGCTGACTTGAGCGCGATCTTCTCGGTCTGCTGGGCATTGTCGGCGTTCTGCTTGATCGTGGCGTTCATCTCTTCCACCGACGAGGAGGCCTCTTCCGCCGATGCAGCCTGCTCGGTCGTGCCCTGGGACATCTGCTCGGAGCCGGCCGAAAGCTGCTGGCTGCCCGAGGCCACGTTGTCCGCCGCGGTCTTGACGTCGCCGACCACCATCTTGAGCTTCTCGACCATGTTCTTCATGGCCAGCAGCAGCATCCCGGTCTCGTCCTTGTTCACGACCTCGATATTCATCGTCAGATCGCCTTTCGATAATTTGTTGCTCACATCAACCGCTTCTGCAAGCGGCCTGGTAATGCTGCTCGCGAGAATGTAGCCGACTGCCACGGCCAGGAAAATGCCAATGAGTGTGAATGAGAGGATAAGCCTGTTCGCCAGCGTGTGGGCGGCGTCCGCAGCGGTCATTGCATCTTCCATCTCTGTCCCCGCCATCTTCTCGGCGTCTTCCATTTTCTTTAAGATGCCGGCATTCGCGGCATCGGCCCCCTCCATCGCCTGTCGGGCCATTACTTCCGTTTCGGCGAGTTTTACGGTCCCGGCCTGAAGCGTCCTGCGGTGCTGAGCAATGATCTCTTTGCCGTGCTTGTCAAGTTGATCGTGAAGTTTCTGGGCCTCTTCGATCTGCCTGATCAGCTCCGTGTTCTTCGTTGCAATGACCTTCTCCCCATCTACAGTGCCTCCCCGTGTGACGGCGTCGGCAAACTGGTCGAACTTCTGCATCATCTGCCCGAACTCGCTCTCCAGCGCCGCCAGTTTTGCCGGATCGGTTTCGAGCATATACTCGGCAAGAACGTCCCCAGCCTTTACGGCCTCGGTCTTTGCCTCCATCACCATGTCGGCCACCGGCACCTCCTCATCGAGAATGCGGTCCGCGGCCGACATCACAGCATTCAGCTGTAAGTAGGACACGACCCCCACGACTGCCAGGAGCACAGTAACGATGAAAAACCCAGCCAGCAACTTTGTCCCGATCTTGATGTCATTCAACTTCATGGTAAATCCTCCTTTAAGTTAAAAATCCCTAAAATTTTATGGCCAGGCCCGCAAGCACAGCGCGGTCCGTCTCGGGACCGGTGAGCCCGGCCTTAAGCCCCAGATCGATGTCAAGACTTTCGATATTCCATAGATAAGGCCGGCAAGAGCAAATACCGGCCGCGTGCTGTCGTTCTTGTCGGGATTGCGCTCCTGGCCGAGGTTCCCCACGATCCGGAGCTTCTCATTCACCGAATATTCCGTTGCCAGGGAGAGATGACAGAGGTTCTCACGCTCATCAGCCCGGTTCGCATGGTGAAAATATCCGAAGTTCGCGTGGAACGTCCAGGCGCCCGCTTCCTGCGTGCCGATCAGAAAGAGGCTGTACCCGTACTTCCCGGATCCGAGGCCGCGCTGATCGTTCCCGGTCGGCACGCTTATGCCGGGCTTCACAGCAAGGCCCTGGCCTTCCCGTTCCCAGGCCCGCCACTTCATCTCGATCGATATGTCCGAAAGACCCTTTTCGTCGGCATGGGCGAAGCTTGACAGGTCGCTCTCGTCTGACTTGATCCTGACATAGGGCACGCCGATCACCACATCAATGGCGTCCGTAACGCCGTAGGAAATCGTGGCACCCACCTCGACCGATCGCTCGACCGTCTCTACACCGGGTGCCGGCGCTTCCTGATCGGATGCGTACTCGCCGTTCAGTTCCACCTGGACCTTTCCTTTGCCCTGGGTCCCCATATCATCGGTGATCAGCGGGTGGGCGGCATACGCGGTAGCGGAACAGAGCATGGCACCCAAAACCAGCGATAGTTGCACAACAGCAAGTCCTTTTTTCATGCATCCTCTCATTAAGGAAACAGGCAGTCAACGCTCATCTGTCCCCTGTCTCTCGTATTAATTATCAAAGGTCGTGGAACCACCCGCCGAGGTAAGGGAAATCTCATCGGTTTCCGCGATTTGCACCAGTTTCGGCACGTCCAGAACCAGTGCCACCGTTCCGTCTCCCAAAATGCGCCCTCCGCGACAAAGGGCCATCAAGAACCTCGGCGCATTCTACCGCGATGTGAAGGGGCTCTCGGCATGGTTGCTCGGCGGCGCGATTGCAGGGAGAGCGGTCTTCGTCTTCGGAAGGGGGTGTGCGACAAGCGGCGTGTGGACCTGCGCCGCGTGCTTTCCTGCGGTTGCTCGCGCGCCGTGTCCGTTGCCATCCACCTTGAAGAACGAGATCGTGCTCTGGAGCTGCTCTGCCTGGGACGAGAGTTCCTCTGCGGTAGAAGCCATTTCCTCGGCCGCACCGGCGTTCTGCTGGATCACCTGGTTGAGCTGTTGGATGGCGCTGTTGATCTGGTCGGCGCCGCCCGCCTGTTCTTTGCTCGATGCGCTGATCTCCTGCACGAGCTGCGAGGTCTTCTGGATGTCCGGTACCAGCTTGGCCAGCATGGACCCGGCATGTTCCGCCACTTCGACGCTGGAGACGGACAATCGGCTGATCTCGCCTGCCGCGGTCTGGCTGCGCTCCGCCAGTTTACGCACTTCCGAAGCCACGACAGCGAAGCCCTTGCCGTGCTCGCCGGCGCGTGCGGCTTCGATGGCTGCGTTCAGGGCCAGCAGGTTGGTCTGGCGCGCGATCTCTTCGATGATGGAAATCCTCGATGCGATCTCCTTCATGGCCGACACGGACTCGGAAACGGCCTTGCCGCTCTCCAGGGCATCCTCTGCTGACTTGAGCGCGATCTTTTCGGTCTGTCGTGCGTTGTCGGCATTTTGCCTGATCGTGACGTTCATCTCCTCCACCGAAGACGAAACCTCTTCGGCCGAAGCAGCCTGCTCGGTCGTTCCCTGGGACATCTGCTCGGAACCGGCGGAGAACTGCTGGCTCCCGGATGCGACATTGTCCGCAGCGGTCCGTACGTCGGCCACCACGCCTTTCATAGTCTCCACCATATTCTTCATGGCGCTCAGCAGCTGGCCGACCTCATCGTTACCCGTTATCACTACGGCAACTGTTAGATCGCCCCCGGCCAGCCGATTGGACACCGCCACAGCACTGTTCAATGGATGGGTGATGGAGCGAATGATCCAGAGTGATATAAAAAACGCGAGCGTAACGCCGCTGAGGACACACAGGATCGTAAAGTATTTTGTAGACGAATAGTTATTTTGGGCGCTGTCAAAATCCGCCGATCCTTCTTTCGCCTGCAGCGCTATCAGCGTCCCAAGCACACTGTCCATCTTCGCCAGAAGGGGGTTTATCACATAGACCGTGTGCATGTTTGCTTCCTTGAATTTCCCGTTCTTGAGAAGGACCAGAGACTGGCCTATTCCTTCAGTATAAAATTTCTCTTTCAGGGTATCGAACTCGTCGACGAGTTTCCGTTCTTCAGCGCCATGATCGATCGCGCGGTATTCCATCCAGAGCTTATCGACTTCAACCTTGTTCTTTTCGATCTTATCGGTATGTTTGGTTATAGGATGGTCCTTCTCGTGCAAAATGCTCTCCTCAAGCCGGTGATCGTGAAAGGAGGCAAGAAGCATATGCTTCACGCTGTCCACGAGCTTACTGTCTATTTTCCCCAGCGTGATCGCCGGCAGCGTGTTGTCCTTGTAGATCCCTTTCACCTGTTCGTTGGAAAGGCTCATGCCCCTGAGACCAAGCGCTCCGACCACCACCATGATAAACGCGGTGAATGCGGCAAGATACAGCAGTTTGGTACTGATCTTTGTGTTCTTAAACATCGTTATATTCCCTTCTCTGGACGGGGAGGCTGGGATCTACTTTCATCATCTGACCCGTGATAAAAGCTTGAACCAAGAACTGAGCGGCTCGCACATCCTACAATGCATCATCCGCGCCGAAGTATTACTGAAATGTTACGAATAGTAAACCTGCGTTACCATTGATAGTTAGTTGGGCAGGTAAATAGTATATTTTATTAAGCGGGGCGAAAATTATCAGGAAGAGTGAGAATTTTATCAAAGTGAGAAACTGCGGAAGAGTATTGACCGTGAGGAGTGATCGTTCCTATGCGTCTCCAGACTTCATGCTTTTGATACGTCGGTAAAGCGTCGCCGGGGACAGGCCAAGGAGCTTTGCCGTCCTGGCCACATTTCCATTGCACTGCTTCATGGCGTTCCGGATGGCGTCCTGCTCAAGAGCATCGATCGTGTCCGGCCTCGCCGCGCGGTCCGCGTGCGCCGTGTCCCACAACCCGGTGAAATGCTGCCGCTTCAGCTCTTTGTCCCGGGCGAGCAGCGCTGCACGTTCGATAAGGTTTTTGAGCTCCCGGATGTTGCCCGGCCAGGAGTAAGACACGAGGAACTGCATGATGTCGGGAGAAAGATCGCGATACCGGTAGTGGTATTCGGCGAGGAAGTGGCGAACCAGTGCCGGAATGTCCTCCTGCCGTTCCCGAAGAGACGGAATGTGCAGCGGAAGCATTTGGAGCCGGAACAGCAGGTCCTTGCGGAATCGGCCGGCGGCTACCTCGTCCTGCAGGTCGCGGTGCGTGGCGCAAATGAGCCGGAAATCGCTCCTGCGCACCTTCGTCTCGCCGAGCCGCCGATAGGTCTTGTCCTCGATCACCTTGAGGAACTGCGCCTGGATATACAGGTCCATGTCGCCGATCTCGTCGAGGAACAATGTTCCCCCGTCGGCTGCTTCCAGCAGACCATCCTGATCCTGGACAGCCGAGGTGAAGGCCCCCTTCGCGTGGCCGTACAGCTCGCTCCTGAGCAGCTCACCCCGGAAGCTCGGGCAGCTGACCTCAACGAAAGCACCCGCGGCCCTGCCGCCGTTATCGTGGATCCAGCGGGCCAACACGCCCTTTCCCACCCCGGTATTTCCCGTGATGAGCACGCATCCTTCGTTCTCTGCTGCGAGTTGGACCATCTCGAGCGCACGCCCCATGGCTTCGCTCATGCCGAAGAAGATCGGACCCCGCTTCTTGAGGCGGTCGCTGGTTTTCGCAAAACGCCGCAGCGAAACGATCTCAAGGCTCTTTTTGAGGAACACCGAAAGCTCCTTGAGGTCGACCGGCTTGGTAAGGAAGTTGTCCGCGCCATTCTGCATGGCGTCCACGGCAAGGGGAATATCGGCCAGTCCGGTGATCATCACGATGGCCGCCGTGGGACTCGTCATGCGTATCTCGCTGATGAGCTCGATACCCTTCCCGTCGGGAAGGTTTTGATCGACTATCACGGCGTGAAATTCCTTCGCAGCCAGGACCTCCCGCGCCTCCGCGAGCGAGAAAGCGGCAGAGACAACGTATCCCTGCTGGCTCAAGTACTTGTTGAGCAGCGTGACTATGGATGGTTCGTCATCTACGATCAGTATATAGTGACTCATTTTTGCCCGTTCCCTGAAAAGTACAGAGAGATGAAGTATAGTGATATTTATAGCATAAAACCGTGTTTACTTACAAGAACGCATCGGCTGCGGGTGTTTTCGCCGCCGCGACGCACCCTGCGTCATTCTCTCTGATCCGGGGACCGTCTCCGGGACTTCCTCTATGTCGCGGATCTATCCCGGCCGCTGCTGAAAGAACCTGGCCACGACCTTTTCGATGTTCCTGCCGATGCTTTCCTTGGCGTTCACGATGAAGATGCGGTCCTGTATATGAAACAGCTCACGCTCGACCCTGAGCACGGGCGGCGGTTCGGCCATGCGCTTCACCAGTTCCTGTTCGAACATCGGCACCACCTTGTCCTTCATCCGCAGCTCGGTGTCCATGAGGAAGACAGCGGCTTCCGGCGCCAGGTCGTCGATGCGGTCCAGGAACGCCGCGATCTCTCCGGCCATGACCTGCTTGGGCGGCGAGGATTTCACTTCCGCATACAGGAGCGCGTTGCCCAGCCTGGCCAGCACGTCGTAATCCCCGCCCACCTTCGGCCGCCTGAACTTGACGCCCCAGAGGACCTCGGCCTCGAACTCCCGCCGGAGAAACTCCGCCACGTACCATTCCAATGTCGGGCCGAAGCTCGTGATCGGCTTATGCGCCAGGCTGTAGCCCGCGGCCCCCTCCCTGATCATCCCGATGTCGCGAAGATAGTTGAGGTAGGACCTGATGACCCGCGTTGCTGCGTAGCGCGTCACCTGGTCGAGGGTGAACCGCTCCTGGTGCTTGATCACGTCGCGGAGAAAGAGGCGGAAGGAATACTTGTGCAGTGCGCTGTAGAAATTGTCGCGAAAAGGCTCGTCAGGGAGCAGCAGGTCGCCGGGGGGTTCTTTCTTGTAGACCCGGAAGCCCCGGCGCCTGAGCAGCATGTCGAGGGACGGCGCGAGAAGGTTCAGCGTCCTACGCAGCCGCCTCACCTCGTCCCGCAGGAACTCCAGCTCCCCGGCATCATGGTCATCGAGCATTGTCATGGTATTTTAAACGCCTGGCACGAAAGCGCCGAGTTGCGCATTCTCAGGTCCTTTGCGAACAAGCCGGTCAAGCGCCTTACTTGCCTGTCGGGGTGCTCCGGTTGATTGAGAACAGCGGCGCATGGATCGACTCGCTCCGGCAAACCGGGCACTTGCCCGGTTTGGCGAGCCGGGTCACGCTTTTCGAAAACAAACCCGCATTTCACGCATTCCGCCGGTTGTACCATGAACTCCCGTACCGTCAGATGGAGCGTTGTCCGGATGTGCGCCAGATGGCCGGCAACCTCTTTTTCAGGGATCCCGACCAAACCCGAAATTTCCTTTGATGACAGCGGTCCACCCTCGATGGCATGCACGATCGAATGACGGACCGTGTCGTGCGCCGCCGCCAGATCTCGCTGTTCAAGACTGATCTTTCGTTTTGCTTTTCTCATGGAGCGATCCTTTGGTACCGCGGCATCGCCGAAGATGCTCATAAGCCGGACATTACGCTGCTCGACACGTCCCTCGCCGGTCTTGAGATCAAATGCCGGCAGAACATCGCCGTTCGCCCTGTCCCGAACCGGCAACGGCGCGAAAAACCTTCAGCGCCAGACCGTATCCATCCAAATGAGCGTTCATATCCAAGTGTATCTCAAATCGTCGGAAAGTCCAATTCATGGGCGACCATAGCGTCCCGTGAAGCGCTGCTCCTTTAACTTCCAATCCCCTGCCCGACCGGGGGGTGAGCGCGGCAAGCCGGTCACAGCAGCCCCGATCGCCCCTCCGGGAAAGAACACAGCTAAAGTGCTATACTTCGATTAGGGAAATTTCCTGTGAACACGGAGGTGCGGCACATGGGAAAAAGGATCCTCGGCATTGTCGGCAGCTATCGCAGGAACGGGACGATCGAACTCCCTGGTCACGGCAGTGCTGTCGGCTGCGGAAGAACAGGGCGCCGAGACGGAGAAGATCTATCTTATTGACAAGCATGTCGAGTTCTGCACGAATTGCTGGACCTGCACGCAAAACCCGGGGGCCCGGCGGGGCGAGTGCTTGCATCAAGACGAGATGGCCGGCATCCTGGACCGATACGACGCTTCGGACGGTATGGTGTTCGGCGCGCCGGTGAACTGCTTCAACCTCAATGCCATTACGCGGAGATTCATGGAGCGGCTCGTCTGCCTCACCTACTGGCCCTGGGGCACGGGTGGCTATGTAAGGAGAAAGAAATCTCCTGACAAGAGGGCTGTCCTGATTACCTCAAGCGCCATGCCGGCGATCATGGGCAGGTTCTTTACCGGAGTTCCGCGCGCGCTCCGCGTTATTGCGGATACCATGGGGGCAAAGCCGGTGGCATCGCTCTTTGCGGGACTAAAAACAGCATACGGCCGTTCCGGACAGCATGCTCCGCAAGGCACGCGAGGCCGGACACAGGCTGGCGGCCGGGCTCTAAATCTGCTGCAGGCCTGAACATGGCCGAATACCGACAGCGGGACATCATCACGGAGATCCAGGGAGGCTCTATGCAGGGAGATGTCTGTTTACCGGATAAATCGCAGGTTGCGCGGGAGATCCTGGCGTATTTAGGAAAACACCCCGGTGCACAGGATACGGTGGATGGTATCCTGCAAAACTGGCTTGTCGACCGAAGGGACAAGTATACGCCGACGATAGTGCAGGAAGTGGTAAAGGACCTTGTTCTGGAAGGAACGATCCTGGAAGACAGGATACCGGGTTCACCTGGAGTCTATCGGCTTAACCTCGCGAAGAGGAATAGGATGAATAAATCGTCGAAGCGCGTTGAGGAAAAAGGTTAGTACGTCTGTTGCAACGCCTTTCCGGGCGTCCGGACGCGTTCCCTCACACCGCACATTCTTTTTCTGACCCGCGCGCGCCTCACGATCAATGAAGCCTTCCACTTCGACTTCTTTCCCTGATATGGCAGATCGAGCAAAGCCGGCCTTTTTCATCCAGGATCAAGTGGTCCCTGTTCCGTTTTTCCAGATCGTGACAGGATATGCAGGTCACCATTCCATTCGCGAACCTGACCCCCTTGGCCTTCACCTCGCTCATGGGGGCATAAAAAGCCCTCTTGCCGGGAGGCAGATATTTTTTCATGATCGAGTGAGGTGTGGAAAAATCGCACTTCACGGTGCAGAATACCGCATTCTTTGCCAACGATCCATCGTGGCAAGCGATGCAGCTATACCCATCCCCTCCTGTTTCCACAAAATTGCCATGGTGCTCGACCTTTTCGGCGATCGCCGGAGAGGCAACGAAAAGAACGACCAGGAGTATGGTGAGAGGAAAAGACGGGTTCATTTTCATGGAATTCCTCCTGCCCTAAAGAACCGCCTGACGAGTATATGTTTAAGTATACATCAATTTACCCTATGACGGGCTACGTCCCATCATGCTTTTCGTACGCTTCATCAATGCAGCCTGACACAGCGCTCATGCCGCCGCGAAGGCCCATCCCAGACTGGTCGGTCACAATTAACTACTCAAATTGAACCAATTTGCCTTTGTTCTGCAGCGGTTTTACGATTAAATTTATCATCCTGTTGATATCCCGACTGTTTGTATAATGGCACAAGTCTTGCTTTTTGATAAAGCAGATCTACTCCGAACGCGCTGTTCAAGAAGGGAGGGCTCATGTCACTATTTTTGAAACATACGGGGAATCTCGCTTATTTGTACCTCGTCGGACGTTCTCTGTTCCGGCCGATCGTGAAAAGGCGGGAAAACTCAATGGTCCCGGAACAGGTTTCCTCCTGGCAGGACGGGAACGATGGAACAGCAATCGGGTACGAGGCCAGCTGGGCAGGGATCTTTCCGCATCCGGTGAAATAGGGCCTTACCGTCAGCTGCTAATACAGACCTGTATCTCCTCTCCTTCGCCGAGTGACACTTCGGCAGACGCCAAAAGCGTATTCGCTTCACCCTCCCCTGAAAATAGCTGCACGAAACGCCCAGAGCTATTTTATGAGCCGGTAGTCCCTCGCCGGTCTCCTGCCTCCAGTAGAGATTCAGCCTTCAGGGAGCAAAAAACTTCCCGATCAATGAAGCCGCATCACGGTCCACCATCCAGCTAAGCTTCCCGTTCTCCGGCTGCACCAGACCGGCAGGATATCCCTGGGGGTTCCCGTCTTCCACGATCTCATGCAGCGCTGCAGCCTTGCTCCGGCCGGAAACAAGGAAGATGCTATGGCGCGCATTGCACAGCACCGGGAGCGTCAGGGTGACCCGGCTTAAACGGGGCGGTTCGAGAGGAACGGGCAGGACCCGGTGTTTGCGTTCGCGCAGCGTAGAGGCTCCTGGGAAGAGCGACGCCGTATGCCCGTCCTTACCCATGCCCAGAAGCACCATATCGAACTGCGGGAGCGCTCCTCCGAAGAAGCTTTCCAACTCCTGCTCGTAGGCTGCGGCTGCCCTGTCCGGACCGTCCTCTCCGCGAATGCGGTGCACCTGCGTAGGAGAGAGCGACAGGCCGGCAAGGAATGCGTGGCTGGCGAGGCCGTAATTATTTTCAAGATGGTCGGGAGGGACACAGCGTTCGTCGACCCAGAAGAGATGAGTTTTGGACCAGGGCATCGATGTGCGCCAGGGGTCAGACGCGAAAAGCGAGAAAAGCTCTTGGGGAGTGGAGCCGCCGGATAACGCGAGCGTGAATCGGCCCCGGGCCTCGACGCTCTCCAGTGCCGAGGCAATAACACGGTCGGCAGCGGCAAGGCTCAAGGCGTTCATGTCCTCGAACACCTTCACGTCCGGTGGCTCGACCCGGTTCACAGCGATCTCCAGGAGCGCCCGTCGCGCTCGATCATCCTCCGCGCTTCGTCCGGCCCTTCGCTGCCTGCAGGGTAGATCGGGATCGGGACCACTCCGGCGGACCCGAGGTTCTCAAGCAACGGGGTGAGCGAGGACCAGGCGAGTTCCACGCTGTCCTCCCGCATGAACAGCATGTGGTCCCCCAGCATGCAGTCGAGCAGCACCCACTCGTAGGCGTCGAGCAGCACGCCGCGCGGATAGGCATAGGTCATCTGGACCGGTTCGAGGCAGACTTTGGTGCCGGGCTGCTTGGTCTGGAAGGTGAGGCTAAGCCCCTCATCGGGCTGGATCTTGAGCACAAGCGTGTTAGGCTCAATGGGACCGCTGATTGAATCGGGGAACATGGAAAAAGGGACCTCCTTGAAGTGGATGGAAATCTCCGTTTTCCTGTTCGCGAGCCGTTTCCCGGACCGCAGATAGAACGGCACATCATGCCAGCGCCAGTTGTCCACGAACAGCTTCATTGCCGCGTAGGTGGGCGTCCAGGAGCTCCTGGACACGCCCTCCTCCTCAATGTAGCCGGGCACGGGCCGGCCCGCGATCGTCCCCGGTCCATACTGCCCCAGCACGATGTGGTCATTGATCCGGTCGGGCAGGCCCCTTCTCAGGGAACGGAGCACCTTGGCCTTCTCGTCCTGCACCCGGTCGGCGATGAACATCGCCGGCGGCTCCATGGCCGTAAGACAGAGCAGCTGGTACATGTGGTTCTGGAACATGTCGCGGATGATGCCTGCCTGCTCGTAATACCCTGCACGGTGCTCCACGCCCAGGGTCTCGGTGGCCGTGATCTGCACATGGTCCACGTAGCGCCGGTTCCAGAGCGGCTCGAAGATGGAATTGGCGAACCGGAACATGAGAATGTTCTGGACCGTTTCCTTGGCAAGGTAATGGTCGATGCGGAAGATCTGTTTTTCTTTAAAATAGGTATGGACGAGCTGGTTCAGCTTCCGTGCCGAAGCGAGATCGCGGCCGAAGGGTTTCTCGATGACGACATGGCTGCAGCCCGCGTCCTCGCGGTTGAGGCCGGCCGTCCCGAGATTGTGGATCACCGGTTCGAACACCTGCGGAGGAATGGCGAGATAGAACACCCGGTTGCCGCGGGTCTGGTGCTTTTCCTCCAGGCGCGGCAGGATGTCGACGAGGTCCTTTGTGTAGGAAGAAAGATCGTCGTAATCGAAGGTCGAATAATAGACATGCGCCGCGAATTTGTCCCAGACGGCCTGATCGAAGTCCTTGGGTTCGGCCTCCTGCACGGCGTCGTGCATGGCGGACCGGAACTGTTCCAGCGAGAAGTTGATGCGGCTCGTGCCGAGAAGAAAGAAGTGCTGCGGCAGCATGCCGTGCTTGAAGAGCCGAAAGAGCGACGGAAAAAGCTTTCGCTTCGTCAGGTCGCCTGATGCCCCGAAGATGATGATCCCTGCAGGCTGGGGCACCTCGATCTCGCAATTCTCCACCCGGTGGTATTCCTGCACGGGCCTCTTCCCTGCCCCGGTGTCTGCGCTCTCTTGAAGAATGGCGTCGTCCATGGCCTAGGCTATTTTCCGTTCCTCGGTGAGGATCAGGGCGTTCCAGTCGGCCGAGAAGCGCGCCATGCCCTTGTCCGTCAGCTGATGACGAATGTCGTATTCCTGCCAGGGCAGATCAAGGCTGAGACTTTTATACTGGATCGGCTTCAGCGACCCTGTGGGATATCGGTAATCCGAACCCGGCGCCGGCATGCCCTGTTCTCCCCAGACCTTTAAGATGCCGTAAGGAGCGGTGATGATGTCGGAGCCGAGCTTGAGTGCTAACAAAAGATGATCGAAGGAGCGTACGCTCGCGGTCAGCACCTCCACGTGTCCGTCGCCTTGCTTATAGAGTGCAAGGATGTTGGCGATCAAGTCCATGCCGTTCTCGCCGATGTCGTCCAGGCGGCCGATAAAAGGCGAGACGAACACCTGCCCCTTCCTGGCGCCCCGCGTTGCAGCGTACACAGCCGCGGCCTGTTCCAGCGAAAAGCAGAGGGTCATGTTCACGCGCAGTCCGTCCTTCACTGCCTGCTCTGCCGCCTTGAGTCCTTCCTGCGACGTGGGGAACTTGATATGGGCGTTCGGAATCCAGGTATACATCTCGCGCGCCTGCTTGAGCATGGCAATTGATGGGGTCATGGCGTCGGCAAAGACCTCGATCGAGACCGAACCGTTCGGGATGATCTCTCCCACGGTAGTGACAACCATGCGGTAGAACTTCAGGAGCTCGTGCCCCGTGAATTTATCGCCTGCCTCGATGCGCTTCCGGGCCGCCGGATTCCTGGCAACGAGGGTCGGGTTCGTGGTCTGGCCGTCGAGAAAACCGAGCAACTGCCTGATCTCACCGGTCTCCACCGGATCTCCTCCGTCGAGAAAGATCCGTGTTTTTAATTTGTCGGGTTTCATAGGTAACACCTCCCTGCGGGAAAGACACCAATCCCGAACAAAGCAAAGCTTATTCTCGCAAAGGCGCAAAGCCCGCAAAGAAATTCGTGTACGCCTTAAATTTAAAGAATTAAACTCTTTGGTTTCGCCTTTCTTTGCGACCTTTGCGCCTTTGCGAGAGACATGTTTTTAAGCTTCTCGTCAAAGAACGACTCAACTCCTTTTTTTCATCTCATGCCCGCCGAACTGGTGGCGCAGCACGGAGATTATCTTTGCGGTGTAATTCGGGTTTTTGGCCGAGGCCAGCCGGAAGTCCAGGGACGCCTGAATGACCGGCACCGGTACGCCCAGTTCACGGGCGGCCTCGATGGTCCACATGGCCTCTCCGCTTTGCGCTGCCGAGCCCGAAACCTCCTTCAGGTCGGGCCCGAACTGCTCATAGCCTTCCCTCAGCCACCCCACGAGCCGGGACTCGATCACGCTCCCATGGTCATAAAGGTCCGCCAGGGCCGCCATGTCGAGACCAAAAGGCGACGTCCTCAGCACCGTGAACCCCTCGGCAAGCGCCTGCATCATTCCGTATTCAATGCCGTTATGGACCATCTTGGTGAAATGGCCCGAGCCGGAGGGGCCGGTGTAGAGGTGACCGTTCTCAACGGCAAGATCGCGGAACAACGCCTCATGGGTACGGTACACCGCTTCCTTTCCCCCTACCATGATGCAGGACCCGTTGCGCGCTCCGCCCGGACCACCGCTGATGCCGGCGTCGAGAAACTCGATGCCGCGGCCCTGCAGTTCTTCCGCCCTCCGCATTGTTTGTTTGTAGGGAGAATTGCCGCCGTCGATGACCGTGTCCCCTTTTTTCAGGAAGGGCGTCAGCTCCTGAAGTACGTCGTCAACAGCCGCGTAAGGCACCATGATCCAGAAGAGCCGCGGAGCTTGCAGACCCTGCGCCATCACCGCGAGCGACCCTGCCGGTACAGCGCCCTTGGCTGCAATGGCCGAGACAGCATCGTTGTTCCTGTCAAAGACCACGACCTGGTGGTTCTTCTCCAGAAGCCGTTCCACCATGTTGAAGCCCATCTTGCCGAGACCGATGTATCCCAGTTTCATATGACCCTCTTATGGAGCAAGGCAACCGCGTTGCCGTAATTCATGTTGCCGTATTCACGTTTTTCCGTAATTCACGCCGACACGGTCGGCTTGCTCCAAATTTGCGCATTCTTTTTCGAGCTCCTTCACCTTGCCCACCCTACGGACGTGACGCTCTGCGCCTGAAAATCTCGCGGCAAGGAAGGCTCGCACGACCTCCTTGGCAAGCTCCGGCCCCACGACCCGCGCGCCAAGACAGAGCACGTTCATATCATCGTCCTCCACCCCCTGGTGGGCCGAGAAGGTGTCGTGGCAGAGCCCGGCCCGGATGCCGGAGATCTTGTTCGCCGCAATACCGGCCCCCACACCGCTGCCGCAGATCAGGATACCCCTTTCCGCCCGGCCTGCTCCGAGGGCGCGGCCGATGGCACGGGCATAATCCGGATAGTCTACAGCCTCTTCATTGTTCGTGCCGAGATCCAGCACCGTGTGGCTCAGCGAGCACACGTAGGGGATAAGCACTTCCTTCAACCGGAACCCGCCGTGATCGGCCGCGATCGCAATGATCATGGAACCCCTTTCCCGCCTGAAGCAGTCCTGCACAGGGAATGATAAAAGGATAGCACCCAAGGGGCCGCCTGACAAGCCTGCCAACGCTCATAAACGACCCCAATCTGCAGGCCTTTCTCAGGCGGACATCCCGCCCTCAGTGGAAGCAGCGATTCGCGATCAATAACGATAGATGTCCTGGTCGTATTTTTCTATGTCCTTGTACGGATCATCCATGCCGCGTCCGCGGTCATGGGGAGCGGGAGTAATGCTCTCCTCCGGTGCCGGACCCAGCTTCTCGGCAGAATCATCCTTCAAGATGGGCTCTCCGCTGCCGCCGGCAGCCGACCCGCCGGCTTCTGGCTTTGCCGGCATCTGGTTGACCTCCCGGTCCTGGTTGTATTTCTGGAGATCCCGGTCCAGGATCATCTTGTCGATCTCGTCATAGTTCAACTGCATCGTGTCGTCTGCTGCATAGGTCGTTCCAAGGGCAAGGAGGAACACCATGCCCGCCAAAATTGATAGCAGCCCTTTCATAGGTATCGCCTCTTTTCTCTCTGAATTGCTCTAATAAAAGTATATCTCCGGTAGAAGTATTGTCAATAAAACGTGCAACTATGACTAAAGGAGGAGGTCTTCCAGCCGGAGGTATAATGTAACAAGAGGCGATTACTCCTGTTTTAAGGAAAGGAGACAGTCATGATACAGGTCAGGGATCCCAAGAGCATTTACCAGATCGACGGAGAGATCGAGAACGGCTCCTTCCACGGCAGGTGGCATTTCTCCTTCGGCGATTATTTCGATCCGCAGTTCAAGGACTTCGGCGAGCTTCGCGTGTTCAACGACGACACGCTTACCCCCGGGGCGGTCTGGCCGCTCCACCCCCACCAGGACAACGAGGTCGTCACCTACGTCGCTGGCGGTGAGTTCCGGCACGCCGACGAGCACGGCAAAGGCGGCGTTCTCAAAAAAGGATGGGTGCAGCATACGACCGTGGGCCGCGGCATGTGGCATTCGGAGATCAACAACCGCAAGGATGAGCCCATGCGGTTCATCCAGATGTGGTTCTACCCGGCCAAACGGGGCCTCGAACCCGCGGTGGAGCAAAAAGCGGTCGAGAAGATCGAGAGGACCGACCGGTTCCTTCCGCTGGTATCGAACCGGGACAGGGGCAGCCTGCCGATCGTTTCCGACGCCAGGGTCCTTTCCAGCTTTCTGCATAGGGGGAAGACAAAGCAGTATGCTATTGAGGCAGGGCGCGGCCTCTACCTGTATGTGCTGGAAGGCGGGCCCATAACCGTGAACAGCACGCGCGTGCCCGAGCTCGGCGCTGCAATGATCACCGATGAGGCTGCCATTGATGTTTTTGCCGAAAAGGATGCGGAACTGCTGCTGGTGGATGTGAAAAGGTGAGCCGGAGGGCGTTACTGCAGGAGACACTTTTTTGTCCGCAGATGACGCAGATGGCCGCAGATTTTAAAATAAAGTTTAGTCTTGTCTTAATCTGCGTCATCTGCGTAATCTGCGGATAATATGTTGTATTGATTTACCTGCCTGCACTGGAAATCTCGACGCGATAGATGCCGCCCCCATCGTGGTCCGCGATGTACAGTTCTCCCGCCTCATCCTCGCCAAAGGTGGAGATCGAAAGCTTCGTGTGCATAAGCTCCCTTGCAATCCACGGCTCTCCGCTCCTCCGCATGCCCCAGACCCGTCCGGTGCAATAATCCCCGTAGAAGTATATGTTGTCGAGCAAGGGGAAGGTTCTGCCGCGGTAGACCATGCCGCCGGTCACGGAACATCCAGCTTTATGATTGTACTCGACAACAGGCAAGACCAGGCCGCTGGTGACACAGGTCTTCACTTTGAAACAGTGCATGCCTTCCATGATCTTCCACCCGTAGTTCTCGCCGCCTTTGCTCGATGCGCTCTGGACATTCACTTCCTCGTACTTGTTCTGCCCCACATCGGCAAAAAAAAGGTCTCCGGTCTTCCGGTCGAAAGAGAAGCGCCAGGGGTTCCGAAGACCCAAGGCCCAGATCTCCGGAAGTGCACCGTTTTTCCCTAAAAAGGGGTTGGACGGCGGAATGTCATAGGGTTTCACCGCTGATTCAACGTCGATCCGGAGCAGTTTGCCCAACAGGGTGTCCATCTTCTGGCCGTTCCCGTAGGGATCTCCCCCTGAACCGCCGTCGCCCATGCCGATATAGAGGTACCCGTCAGGGCCGAAAGCAAGCTGGCCGCCGTTGTGATTGGCATAGGGCTGCTTGACCATGAGGATGACCTCCTCGGTCGCGGCGTCCCCCTGGTCCGGGTTCTTCGTGATGCGGAACCGCGCCACCACCGTGTCGCCCTTCCGGTTCGTGTAGTTCACGTAAAAGTATCCTTTTTCGCGGTACCCGGGAGGAAAGGCAACGCTCAGCAGGCCCCGTTCGCCGCAGCAGCTCACGCGCCCGCTGATGTCGAGAAAAGGCTCCTTGAGCAGCATGCCGTCCCTGGTGATCACGATCCTCCCTGCCTGCTCCGTGAGGAACAGCCGATTGCTCCCGTCATTGGCATGGGTGATGGATGTCGGTTTTTCTACAGATGCGATCTTCTTCCCGAGCGCAGGAACGGGCCAGGATAGTTCAGCAGCCGGGGAAAATCGGGGGACGAAAAGGATCAGTGCCATTACGGGTAATATTGACCAGCGCATAGGGACCTCCGGGAAGACGACCTGTAGGTAAGGATATCATACCGCAGTCACGGACGGGGCAGAGGGAAGGCATATGCAATGTCTCTTGCCCGGACCGCTCTGTGCGCCGTGACCCGTCCTTCATGACTTAGTACTCCTTGACATAATAAGCATGGGTGGTAGGATTTAAGCAGAGCACTTTTTGGCAGGACAGGAGTGTCGCTCCTGCTCTGCAGGAAAAGAGGTGATGCAGCATGTTCATTCGGGATTATGAATGGTATATCAGGCATCTGACGGAGCACGTCCACATGAAACCAACAGACGTTGTCATCGTGGAGAGCGTGGCCGCGTGGTGCACGGAGCACGGCATGCGGGAAAAAGACGAAGATAAACCGCTCAGGCTCGTGTCAGGGAACGGGTCAGGCCCGCAGATGCTGATCGCCTCGATGATCCCCGACCAGATCATCGAGGAAAGGCTCAACGCTCTCCGGATGCGGAGCCAGTTGAAGAGCGTGGCCTTCGACCGGGTGGACCGGCTCAATTCGGCGACCAGGAAGCTCGCTTATCTTTTTCTGAAAGAATATGCAGCGAGTATCCCGGACCTGGCAGGCGACGAACTGGCTTCCGACGAATGGGTGTTCGAGCAGATGGAACAGCTCGGGATGTTCAACCCGTAGAAAAATGTTCACCGCAGCCGCAGCCTCAATCGGCCAGAGGCAGAAGCGGCGCCTTGATCGCGGATTCGGGTATCGCCCCGGTCAGCGAACCGAGGAAAGCGGTGATGTCAGCTGCCTGTTCCTTGGTGAGATCCCGGTTTAGCTGGAGCTTCGCAATGATCCTGACCGCGTCTTCGAGCTTTTCAACAGAGCCATCATGAAAATAGGGCGGCGTGGCCGCCACATTGCGGAGGATGGGCACCTTGAACATATATTTGTCCGCTTCGTTTTTCGTGACCGCGAACCTGCCTTCGTCAATAGGCTGGCTTTTGGTAAGGTTCTCATAGGGCTGGAACACGCCGAACTTCCGGTATATCTGGCCGCCCACGTAGGGGCTGTAATGGCAGGTAGTGCACCCGGTGTCCAGAAAGGTCCGCAATCCCCGTTTCTGCTGGGCGTTCAAAGCTTCGGCCTTCCCGTTCATGAAATCGTCAAAGGATGACGGCGTCATGAGCGTTCGTTCGAAAGCGCCGATCGCCCGCGCGAAGTTGTCGACCGTCACCGGCTCCTTGTCCTGGGGAAAGGCTTCGCGGAACAGCTTCACATAACCCGGCATGCTTTTCAGGATCTTCTCAACAGACTCATAGGTCGGCATGCCATAGGAAGGCGGGCCGATGAGAGCCTGCTTTGCCTGGTCCTCCACACTCGTTCGATTGCCGATCCAGTGCGCCGAGATCTGCGCGGCTGCATTGAAGATGGTCGGTGAATTTCTCGGGTTCTCCTTGCAATGGTTGCCCACTGCTTTTTTGAGGCCATCGGCCGCGAACAGGCCGAGGGGATGACACTTGGCGCAGCTGACGACACCGTCACTGGAGATGCGCGGCTCCCAGAAAAGCATGTTTCCCAGTTTTACTTTCGCGGGAGTGATGGGATTGTCGGGAGAAGGCATGAAAGCGGGCAGCGGCCCGAAGATCGCCTTGGCCCTGTTCATCAGGTCCTGGTCCGTATCGGCGGCAGAGGCCGGGGATACAAAGGCAGAGAGCACTGCTATGGTCAAGAATGTCAATAATATCGCAGATCGCAGCAGCGCCAGGGAAATCTTCATCATGGTATTCATCGTAGTTCTCCTTGTAATTACTAGCTAAGCGGTACCATTCACCGAGACAAGCAAGAGTTTAAAAAATAGAACACAAGCGACGGCGCTAGAGCGTGTTCAGATACGCGATCAGTTCTTCCATCTCCTCTTCGCTGAGATAGGCAAAGGACGGCATGCCCTCCAGAGGCTGCCGGAGCTGGAACCGGATGCTCTCTGCAGTGGCCGGATGCCCGCTCTTCGGAAGAGTCGGATTTTTCAAAAGTCCTTTCAAACCCGGCCCCACGATCGTCCTGGTGCTCAGGGGGTCGTGGCAGGCCGAACACCGGGCAATGAAGAGCGTCCGGCCTTGCCCGATGCTCTGGCGGTCGGTCCTGATCGAAACTGCGCCCGGACCGCCGATGCGCGCAATGGTCAGGAACGGCGGCTCCAGCCGGTAGTAGACGCTCTTGTCCACGGACCGGTCCTGGCCGAAACGCGTCATGGTCAGGAAGTACCCGCCTGAGATGCCGATCATGACGATGCTCATGACGCCGATCACGATGCCGATGGTCTTTGCCTGCGCGTAGAACTGGCGAAAGCGGCGGATGAACAGCACCTTGATGATGATAAGCGTCACGATCGAAAGGGCCAGTACGATATGGACCACTGCGCGGGGGGAAGGCTCGGCTTGTGCTGCGGCTGCGAAGCCGATGCACAGATAGGAAATGCAGAGCAGGACCAGTACATAGATATAGCCGGAAAGCTTATGACGAAGCTTGATGCGCGCCGCGTTCCCGGCGTCCGCGCCGCCGAAGACCTGGAACATGCTGTACATGCCGTAGAGAGCAGTCGCCAGGAGCAGCAGGGAGAGGATCGATTTGATGAAGAAAATGGTCACAACGTCCTCGGCTTGTTTATGATCGACATGAATTCCTCCCTCGTTGCCGGGTTGGACCGGAAAACCCCGAGTACCGACGAGGTCACGAACAGGGAATTCTGTTTCTCCACGCCGCGCATCATCATGCAGAGGTGGCGCGCCTCGATCATCACGCCGACGCCGTCGGCATTGATCGAGTCCTTGATCGCATAGGCTATCTGCTCCGTCAAACGCTCCTGGATCTGGAGCCGTCTCGCGTACAGGTCCACGAGCCGGGCCAGTTTGCTGATGCCGAAGACCTTTCCCCGGGGGATATACCCGATGTGGCACCGGCCGTAGAACGGCAGCAGGTGGTGTTCACACAGGCTATAGATCTCGATGTCCTTCACCACGACCATGCTGGTCGTCTCCTGTTCGAATATCGCCTGATTGATCAGCCCCTGGACGTCAGTATGATATCCCGAGGTCAGATAGGAAAGGGAGGCGGCGACGCGGCGGGGCGTGGCGGCGAGCCCCTCGCGGTCCGGGTCCTCGCCGAGCTCGACGAGCAATTGTCTGACCAGGGTCTGGATCCGTTCACTGTTTCCGCTCATGAAGTGTCCCCCTTCGGAGGCGTGTTGTGTAGTCTTGCAGCGGTTTCATGGCATCCTGAGGCAGTGCTGCTGCTATCTCGTTGATGCGCAGGCCCGATCCCGGAAGCTGCAGGTCCGGCGCCAGTTCAAGGAGCGGGATCGCCAGGAACGGCCTCTTGACGATGTCAGGATCCGGCAGCGTCAGGCCCTCCGTTGTCATCACCAGCCGGTCATACAGGATCAGGTCAAGGTCGATGGTTCGCGCGGCAGAACGATCAGTGCTCCGAACACGGCCCAGTTCTTTCTCGATCCTCCGCAATACCCGCTGTTTCAACTCGACCGGCGGCACATCGGTCTCGAACTCCACCACACAGTTGTAGTAAAGCGGCTGCCCCGGTCTCCCCACGGCTTCGGACAAATAGACCGTGGAGATTCCCCTGAGCTGCACTGCGGCAGAGAGCAAGAAAATCGCTTTTTCCACGTTCCCGGCCGGATCGATGTTCGAGCCGATGCCCACAAAAGCCCTGGCCACGGCTAGGCGCCCCGGTCCCGGGTGATCTCCACGCCCACGCTCCGCGCGAAGCGCAAGGCAGTCGGTTTTTCAACCCGCACCTGCACCTGGAAGACCGCAGTGTGTTCGAGGCAGAGCTCCGCGATCTTTTCAGCCAGGGCCTCCACGAGAAAGAACTGCGAACCCTCGGCCATGGCAACGATCTGCTTCTTGAGAGCGGCATAGTCCACCGCGTCCGCGATGCGATCGCTTTTGCCGGCCTTGCGAAGGTCCACGGACAAGGACAGGTTGATCAGCACGTCCTGTTTATTCTTCCGTTCGTCGTCGCGGATGCCGATGATACACCGCACGAGAAGGTCACTTATCAGGATCCGGTCCATGGCCTTCCTCCAAAAGATGCCTGCCGCCGTCAACGTAAATGATCTGGCCGGTCACATAATCGCTTTTCAGCAGATAGAGCACCGCGTCCGCGATGTCTTGCGGCCCCCCGTGTTTCCTGAGGGGGACCTTCTCGGCCAGCCGGTCGAGGTAGGTCTCATCCTTTCCCGCAGGCGGGAGGATAAGACCGGGCGCCACTCCGTTCACCGTGAAGGCGGGGGCGAATTCCAGCGCGCATAACCTGGTCAGGGACGCGAGCATCTGCTTGCTCAGCAGGTACGCCATGTGCGTCTGGTCGCGGCCCGTGATGCGGGAATCGAGCAGGTTGATGATCTTGCCGCTACGCGCAAGCCTGGTAAAATCGCGGGAGAGGACGAAGGGCGCCCACGCATTCACCTGCACATGCCGCATGACGTCGCTAAACCCTGCATCCATGACCGTACCGGGAAGAAAAATGGAGGCATTGTTGATGAGGATGTCAAGGCCCCCGGCCGCCTTCTGCGCCTGCACGATCAGCGACTCGTATTCTTCAGGTTTCTCCAGATCGGCCATTACCCTCCAGGCCTTTGCTCCGCAGTCCGTTACTTCGTCGCAGACCCTTCGCGTCTCTGTTTCTTGCGCCTTGCGGTCATGAGCAACGATGTGCACGCCTTCCTCGGCAAGAGCGATGGCGATTGCCCGTCCTATGCGCTTGCTCGCACCGGTCACCAGTGCGACCTTGCCCTTCAGGTTCAGCGAGGGGGTTGTATCTCCGCTGAGATGCCCGGTCATGCGGCTTTCTCGCGCAGCAGCGGGGGCGCCAGCAGATCGATCTTCGCGGCAACGATGAAATCGTTCATCGAGAGACCGTGTATCTTGTGCGTCGACAGCGTCAGCCGGACCGTATTGTAGGAAATGAACAGGTCCGGATGGTGGTCCTGCTCATGTGCCAGTTGCGCGACGCGGTTCACGAAGTCCATGGCCTCGCGAAAATCCTGAAAACGCAGTTCTCGTTCTATCGTCCCTTCTCCCAAAGACCAGAGCGGGACCTCCCGCCGCAATGCTTCCATTTCCTGCTTCGATAGGGGTGCGGTCCCCTTTAGCAGGGGTTTTGTTGTTTTTCCCGAGAGTTTCATAGTACCATCTCCTTTCTCAGCTCGATGTTCAAATCAAATGCAAAAAGGTAAGGAAATTGTCTCGCAAAGTCGCAAAGCTCGCAAAGGAAATCGTTACGTTTTTACTTTTAGCCTAAATCATTTGTTTTTCTTTGCGAGCTTGGCGTCCTTTGCGAGAGACGCCTTTGTGTACTGTCTTTACAGCCGTCACCGGATCGCCCCGCGCAGACTCGCCGGGGTAGACTGTCCGCCTTTCCGGATCAGTTCGCGCGCAGCCTCGACCTTCTCCCACACATTGCACATCATCGCCCCCCGGACCTTTCCGTCCCTGAGGTAGTAGATCACACCGGTATCGTTCTCTTTCTGCCAGTCGGCAAAGGTCTCAAGCGACGCGTCCACGTCACCCACTGCCTCGTACCCGAACTCGAAAAGGTCGGAGAAAAAGTACGGCATATAGTCGTAGGGCTTGCGCGCGCCGGCCATGTTCAGGCCAGCCTGCTTGCCCTGGTTCAGGGCATTGTCCCAGTGCTCGACGCGCGTTTGCTTCCCCAGCGCCTGGTAGGGGAAAAACGCGATATCGCCCGCGGCGTAGATGTCGGGGAGCGAGGCCTGAAGGTATTCGTCCACAATGACCCCGTTGGCGGTCTGCAGCCCCGCGCGCCGCGGAAGCTCAAGGGACGGCGCGATGCCGATGCCCACGATCACCATGTCGGATTCGATCTTTTTGCCGCTCTCGGTGTACGTGGTGAACGTGTCGCCTTCTTTGGAAAAAGCAGAAGGTTTTTCATTGGCCAGAACCTTTATTCCGCGCGAAAGGAACTGGTTCAAAAGCGCCCTCCCCAGATATTCGGGAAAGACTCTGCTCACGAGGTAGCTTTCGGGAAAGATCATGGTCACCTCGATCTTATTTATGGCCATGGCAGCCGCGATCTCGGAGCCGATGAATCCGCCGCCTATGATGACCGCCTTCTTTCCCTCGGTGGATTCTTTCCGCAGCTTCAAATAGTCGTCCAAGGTGCGAAAATAGCAGATGCCATCGAGGTTGCCGCCGGGGATGGGAAGCGTCCGCGGCACGCCGCCCGTTGCAAGGAGCAGTTTTTGATAGCCATATTGTTTTCCTGCGTTCGTCGTGACGGTCTTTTGTTTCGGATCGAGCGACGTGATGGTGACACCCGACTCAATGGTCACCTTATTCTCGTCGTAGAATTTTTGGTCGTGGATAAATATGTCTTCGACCTTCTTTTTGCCGAACCAGAGCTTTTTCGAAAGCGGGGGACGGTCATAGGGCAGGTGCTTTTCGGAACCCACGAGCAGGATGGTCCCCTTCTTGTCGCGTTCCCGGATTCCTTCAACAGCCGACGCCCCTGCCAGGCCCCCGCCGACGATGACATATGCATATGCCTGTTCATTCATGAAATGCGACCTCCTCGTGCTTCCCCCTGCTGTCATTGCGAGGAGCGGAGCGACGCGGCAATCTCGTTTTTCCTGTCAGTTACCAACTACGAGATTGCTTCGCCTTCGGCTCGCAAATACAGCTTATTCGACTTCATACGAATAGTTCAAGTATAACACGGACGAAAACGAGTCGTGCTAGGGCCTCCCTCGATCATGGGATAAACAGGCAGCATCATCCGTGCCACGCACAGACAGCGGCCTCCGGACCGGCTTCCATGTCCTTCTGCAGAAGGCGGCTATTGATCTCCAGGGCGGCTGTTGCGCCTTCGCCGGCCGCGATGACCACCTGGTCCTGGCCCTGGTTCAGAGGGCCGACGATATACAGCCCGCCCAGGGAAGATTCGAACTCCCGGGACACCATATACTTGAATCCATGAGCGTCGCGCTTCAGCTTCAGCTCCTTCAGGAATTCGTCGTTCAAGGTCACGCCGAAGGACGCCATGATCGCCTCGCAGGGAACCACGCTCCCGTCGGCCATCTCCAGCCCTTCCACTGCGGCTCCACCCTGAATGGCCCTGGGCTCGCCTTTGATGACGGCGATGCCTTCTTCCTCCAGCAGCTCCCGGCTGCTCTCAGGCAGGGTGAGGCGCCAGGGCAAATAGGAAACCTCCGGCGTAAACAGCCGCTTCATGGCCACGGCAAGGTTGACGGACGCCATTTCGTCCCCCATCACCACGAGTTTCCTGCCGTTGGTCTTATACCCGTCGCAATCGATGCAGGTGTAGTAGCCCTGCCCCAGAAAACGGGTCAGGTTCTTGAGAGGGGGCAGCTTGTCATAGACCCCGGAGGCCACGATCACAAAGCGGGAGGAGTAGGTGTTCCCTTCGGTCCTGACCGAGAACAGGTCGGTCTTTTCCACGGCCACCACGCGCTCCCGTTCGATCCTGACGCCGAAGCTCTTTGCCTGCTCCATGCCGCGCGTAACGATCTCGCTGCCCGAGATATGCGCGTGCGTCAGCACGTTCTCGATGTGCGGCGCGTGCCACGTGCGGCCGCCGCTGCGGTCGAGCAGCAACACGCTCCGGTTATACCGGCCGAGATAGATCGCGGCCTGCAACCCGCCCGGTCCCGCGCCGATAATGATACAGTCATAGACAGGGACACCCATGGACAAACTCCTTCTCCGGGACTACGCATCAGCCGATCCTGACAATGCCAATCTCGTTCTGAATAAATTATAGCACCGCGCGGACCATGGGCGAAGAAGCGCAGGGGCGGGTTTGAAATCAGCCAGCACTTCGCCTTTTTTTGAGCACGACACGCCTATTTTCACCAGAAACCTTTTCGCTTCGGCGTACTACTTTCGGGTCATTGACAACGAAACGAACAGCGCTATATTTTGATAAAGAGTGATTTCCATGCCATCTTGACGAGGCCGGGGCCCATGTCGATGAATGGCTCAAAGATGCGGTATCAGGAGGAAGCGACCATGAAAAACACAGTTTATAAAGCAGCAGCATTGCTTTTGGGGATATTCATACTCTTGACCGGTCCATCGGCTTTCGCGGAGAAAAAGACCGGTCACGTGGGATTGACGCCGATGGCAGTTGAATTGAAGCTCGCAATGCGGGACCTCTGGGTCGGTCATATCTTCTGGGTCCGGAACGTAGTCCTGGAGACCAAGGCGGGCGACATTGAAGCAGCCAAGGTAGCCGAGGAAAAAGTGGTTGAGAACGTGAGGGCCATAGCAGACGCCATCGTCCCGATCTACGGAAAAGAGGCCGGGGACAAACTCTTCGGTCTTCTTGCCGGACACTACGGCGCGATCAAGGGCTACATGACCATAGCCTATGCCGGGGACGAGGTGGCCAAGGGCGCGGCAATCGATAAGATAAAAGCGAATGCCGAAGAAATAGCAGTGTTCCTGAGCTCGGCCAATCCGAAGAACTGGCCCAAGGACGCGCTGATGGGACTGCTCATGGCCCACGGCGTGCATCATGTTGCCCAGATCAACCAGATCAACACCAAGGACCTTGCTGCCGAGGCAAAGACCTGGGATGATATGAAAGGACACATTTACACCATAGCCGATGCTCTGGCAGACGGCATTGTGAAACAGTTCCCCAAGAAGTTCTAGAAGCAGCTGGTTGGACCATGATCGGGAGGGACGGAAAGACTGCCGTTTCTCCCTTTTTTGAAGGCGCCTATGAAAACAACGTCACTTACCATAAGGTCGACGGTGACCCTGAACAACGGCGTCTCCATGCCTCTGCTGGGGCTGGGCGTCTACCTCATGCAGCCGGGCAGGGAGACCTATCAGGCCGTAAAGGCGGCCCTGGAGACCGGCTACCGGCTGGTGGATACGGCGAGCATGTACCGCAATGAAAAAGATGTGGGAAAGGCGGTGAGCGACAGCGGTGTGCCGCGCAAAGAGATCTTCATAACCACCAAGCTCTGGAACAGCGACCACGGCTATGACTCAACGCTCAGGGCCTTCGACGCATCCCTCAAACGCCTGGGCTTCGACACCGTTGATCTCTATCTGATCCATTTCCCCGTCCCGGACAAGCGCAAGGAGAGCTGGCGCGCCCTGGAAGCAATCCTGGAAAGCGGGAGGGCGCGCGCCATCGGGGTGAGCAACTACACGGAACCTCACCTGAAGGAACTGCTCGGCCACGCATCGGTCGTTCCCGCGATCAACCAGGTGGAGTTCAGCCCCTTCCTCTACCAGCGTGACCTGCTCAAGTTCTGCAGGAAACAGGGAATCCAGGTCGAAGCCTACGCCCCGCTTACGGCTGGCCTCAAACTCCGCGACGCGAGGATAACGGCCATCGCACAGAAGCACGGCCGCACGAACGCGCAGGTGCTGCTTCGCTGGGCGGTCCAACACGAGGTCATCGTCATCCCCAAATCCCGGCAGGCCGGCAGGATCAGGGAAAATGCCGGGATCTTCGACTTCATGCTTACGGGCAAAGAGGTTTCAGCGCTCGACGGCCTTCATGAAGGATTCCGCAGCTCCTGGAACCCGACAGCGGTGCCGTAGAAAAGAAGCCTTAAAGACCAAAGAACCTTTGACACGGATAACAGCGGATTGAATTATGAAAAAGCCGGATACGACATTGATCTTTCCGCCCTTATCATCTGTTTGATCCGCCCTGATTCGTGTCATTTCTCACTTCTCACTTCTCACTTCTAACTTCTCACTTCTTACCAAACCTCTCCCTTGACATTAATCAAGAGCTGATCTATCCTATTTATAGAGGGTGCGAAGAGTGTCGTATCGCAGCAATCGGTTGCGCGATCCCTGGCAAGTCGCGCCGGAGAAGGAGAAATACCATGGGAAGCGTTAAAAAAATAGAGAAATCTGACCTGCAAACGTTCTGTGACGATGTTTACACCGAACTTGCGGGAATGAGAATGAAGCTCATTGCAGTGACTGACGAGTTGTCGTTGAACTATGGCGACGACACCGTGCCGTTCACTACCTTCAAACGCCACCTGAACGAGCTCGCAGAGCAGATCGAATGGAAACTGCAAATCCTTTCGCATGCATGTCCTTTTGACTGGAAGGGTTCCAAAGAAAAGGTCGAGAGCGTGGTTTCGGTGCGTGAGACGGATACGGGTTTGGGCCCTGATTTTTCAGGCGGCTATCTTGGCGGGTAAGCTGCGCTGAAGCGGAATTGGTGAAGCAAGTGAGGGAGGAATTATGTCTGATCCTCGAAAAACAGGGATGTCGGGTATTACCGGGAAACTCGTAACGATCCGGCATGCAACGGTGAGCGACCGTGTGGACCTCGAAGAGTACCTCAGGAAGTACCATGCGGAGTCCGACCTTCGGAACGCCGAGGTCGTGGTCGCGGCGGAAGACCGGCGCATTATCGGTTTCGGTCTCCTGAAAAAAGAGAACGAGGCAGGGTGCGTTTCCGTGTTCGAAGACAGCAGGCGAAAGGGCATCGGCTCCACGATCGTCAAACATTTGATGAAAGACGCGGCAGTGAAACGGCTGTATGCGTCGCGGTATATCAGCTACTTCACCCGCTACGACTTTCTGCGTTCAGGGCGGCCATCGGCGCGTGCGACCAGGGTCGAGGACTCGTGCAATAGATCCCTGATGGAACCGCTGTCCCTCGCAGTGTACGCGAAATGATCGTCCCGGTCGCCCGAGAGACGCCGTTTTTTTTCACGGAGGGGCGGGTTTCAAACAGGCCCTTTTTCCTAACGGTACCTCCTGTCACTTTCTTGCGTGTTGAAAGACCAAAGAGCCCTCGACACGGATAACTGCGGATTGGATTATGAAAAAACAGGATACAACTTTGATCTTTCCGCCCTTATCCTATGTTGATCCGCCTTGATCCGTGTCTAAATAAGGACATTTCGTGGCCGCAATCCGCAATCCGCTTTTTCATCACCCTGAACCCTGACCCCTGGCCCCCGAACCCTGCCCGTCTAAACCCTTGCCTTTTTCACTCAATTCCCCTATTCTCGACCTGTTATTAATACACTGTCCCTCAACGGTTGCTTATTCTTTTAACAATGCCAATGGGCGCAGTGTCGGCAGGGAAGCACATCAAAATACACAGGGGAACGCCGTGACCAATCATCGAAATTCCATTCTTCACTGGGCCATGCAGGGACGTCTCGCCGCAGGGAGCGCTGAGCAGGCGATGCGAACAGCGGGCGCACTCCCGGGCAGGTCGGACTGGCGCGGCTTCCTCGACCGGCTGCTACTCTGGGGCGGCGCGACGCTGCTTGCAGTCGGCGTCATTTTCTTCTTCGCCTACAACTGGAACGAGCTCGGCAGGGTCGCCAGGCTCGGGCTGGCCGAATTGCTCATCGCTGTTGCCGTTGCATTCTGTGTGTGGTTCGGCACGGAAAGACCGACAGGCAAAGCTTCCCTCTTCACCGCCGCCGTTCTTACCGGTGCACTTCTGGCGTTGTTCGGCCAGACCTACCAGACCGGCGCGGACACCTTCGAGCTGTTCGTCACCTGGGCCGTCGTCATTCTCCCCTGGACCATCGTCGGCCGCCTGCCTGCCCTCTGGGTCCTCTTGATCGTGCTCGTCAACACCGCGGTCACGTTCTATTTCATGGTATTTCCCGGCCTCTTCGGCCTGCTCTTCAGCACGGAAAAACAGCTCTGGCTGCTGTTCGCCGTAAACACGACAGCACTGGTCCTGTGGGAGCTTTTCAGCAGGAAGGTCGCATGGCTGCGCGAGCGCTGGGCCGCCCGTTTGCTGGGGTTCGCCGGCGGCAGCCTGATCACCACCCTGGCGATGTTCGCGATCTTCGGCCACAAAGATGAATACGTCCTTGCGGCTGTCATTGCTTATCCCCTGTGGCTTGCCGCGATCTATGCCTGCTACCGGCACTTCTTCCTCGACCTGTTCCTTCTGGCAGGAGGCGTACTGAGCATTGTCATTGTCGTTGCATCATTGCTCAGCAAGGCAATGGAACATGACAGAGGTGGCGGAGGTCTTCTGTTCATTGGACTCGTTGTTGTCGGCCTTTCGTCCCTCGGAGGGATGTGGCTGAAAAACCTCAGCCAGGAGGGCTCACGATGAATAGCCTCTCCACGGAGCAGCTCTGGGACCGTCTTGCAAAAGAAAACCTTGTCATTGGGGAGATGGCGCCGACCCTTGATCAGCATTCGCCGTGGTTCGTGCGCGTCATGCTTGGTTTTGCCGGCTGGATCGGCGCGCTTTTCATGCTCGGTTTCGTGGGCACGGCCCTGTCCTTTATAATAAAAAGCGGTACGGCGTCACTCATCGCCGGGTCTATTGTCTGCGTTGGCGCTGCCGTCATCTTCCGCGTTTCGCAGGGAAAGGACTTTGCCGTCCAGTTCGGACTGGCAACGAGCTTCGCGGGACAGGCCCTGTTCATCTTCGGGCTCATGGAAACATTTCATTGGAGAAACGGCTTGAGCTACCTCAGCGTGACGGTCTTTGAGGCTGTCCTTGCCGGGGTCGTCGTCAATGAGATCCACCGGGGGGCGACCGCGTTCGCGGCCGCGATCAGCCTCAGCCTTGCCCTGTGGTGGTATGGCGTCCCCTATCTCGCTCCTTCCCTTATCACCGCGGCTGTCGCCGTGGTCTGGATGCATGAATTGACCTGGGCAGACCGTGGCTCCATTCTCAGACCCATCGGCTACAGCCTCGTCCTTGCCGCGCTCTACAGTAACGGAGTGTTGCTGATGCATGGCTATTCGTGGCTGCTCGGGCGTGGAGCGGAGAACAGCCCCGTACTGGCCAGGCTTTCCTATTGGACAGGCGTTCTCATGATCGGCGCAGTCTTCCTTTATACGGTATTTCGCCTGGCCGCGCGCGAGGGATTCAACATCAAGGACCGGCCAACGCAGGCAGCGCTCTTTGCCGCAGCGGCAATAGCGATCGCATCCTACAAAGCGCCCGGCATTGCCACAGGCCTGGTCATCGTGCTGCTCGGCTTTGCCAACGCCAACCGGGTGCTTACCGGGCTCGGCGTGTTCTCCCTCATTGCCTACCTCTCCCTCTACTACTATCAGCTCCAGGCGACGCTTCTCGTAAAATCCGCATCGCTCGTTGCAACGGGATTAGTGCTGCTTGCCGCGCGGTTCGCGCTCAACACATTCTGGCCTGCCACATCGGACGAAGGAGAGAACCATGCGTAAGGCCGTTGTGCTCATAGCAGGGCTGCTGATCCTGGCCGGCGTGACCGCCGCGATTTCCAGCAAAGAGCAGCTGCTCGTAAGCGGCAGGGTCGTGTTCCTGGAACTGGCGCCGGTGGATCCGCGTTCCCTTATGCAGGGCGACTACATGGCGCTGCGCTTCAAGGCCGCCAATGACGCCTTCGGGACTCGCATGGACCAGCGGTCTTTGCCGAATGACGGAAGGATCGTGCTGTCGATGGACGAAAACGGCATGGCAAAGTTCAAGCGCCTGGATAATGGTTCCCCGTTGGCTGCCGATGAAGTTGCCATGCAATATCGCATTCGGGACAATAAGCCCAGGTTCGCCACCAATGCCTTCTTTTTCCAGGAGGGCCAGGCACAGGATTATGCCAAGGCCCGCTACGGCGAGTTCCGTGTTGCCGGTTCCGGAGAATGTATCCTCACCAATTTGCGCGACGAGAACCTGGCGCAGTTAGGGCCGCATTAAGATGATCACGGAGGGGCGGGTTTCAAACCCGCCCTTGACACTATCGTGTTATTGTTGAGCTTGGGTCATATAGGGTCACTTCTTTATCCTTGTCATCATTGTCAAGATCAAAGAAGTGACCCTATTCTCCCCGCAATCTCAGGCTCCCCGATGCGATCATCGCCGCGACGGCCCTCCAACTCGACGCCACGCTTGTTACCAATGACAAGGGCTTTTCTCTTGTCCAGGAAATTCAGTTGAGCTCGATAAAATTATAACGACGCGAATCGTGGGAGAGCAAGACTCCATTTCGCTCACTCAGTACGTCCCAGGATTCCTGCAGCGATGAGGGTTTGCGTTTCTGCTTTTGCCTGAGTGAAGGGCGAGAGGAAAAGTCCATTTTCGGACACAACGGCCTCCAAGGAATTCCTTATGAGAAAAAATAGTCACCTGTCACTTTTGACAGGTGACTGCGATCAGGAAATCAGTTACAATCATGCAACAAATTGTCCAGGGCATTCAGGAGCGTAGAGAATATCAAAATTTATGATGTGGTCCCGTGAGCTTCGTTTTGAGAATCCCTCCCCCAAGGAGAAGGCGTCACTATGGAACCTGTTAGCGTATTTGGCATTGTACTCCTCATCATCGCTCTCATGGTCGGCTGGCGGCATTATTCACTCGTCAGCCTGCATAAAGAGCTTCTGCAGACGAGGGAGCAGCTGAAGCAAAGCGAGAATTTCGCGAACTCCATCATCGAAACTGAGCCGGAATGCGTAAAAATAGTGGATGCCGAGGGAAACCTGATCTTCATGAACCGGGCCGGCCTGGACATGATCGAGGCGGACACGCTGGAACAGGTCAAGGGGAAATGCGTCTGTCCCCTTGTTACGTCAGAGTACCGGGACGACTTCCTTAAGCTGACCCGGGACGTGTGCAGCGGCGCCTCGGGGACCTTCACCTTCGAGATGGTCGGGTTGAAGGGACGGCGCCTCTGGCTCGAAACCCGTGCGGTCCCGTTCCGGAATGAAAAGGACGAGATCACGGCGCTCCTCGGCATCACGCGCGACATCACGGAGAAGAAAAAAGCGGAAGAAGCAATGGCCGCTGAAAAGGAGCGCCTGGCAGTGACCCTAAGAAGCATCGGCGACGGGGTCATTGTCACGGATATCGACGGCAGGGTCACGCTGATCAACAAGGTGAGCGAGCACCTCACCGGCTGGACGAATGAGGAAGCCCTGGGAAGACCGCTTACCGAGGTGTTCAACATCATCAACGAAACCACGAGAGAAAAATGCGAAAATCCCGTGGAGAAGGTCCTCAGGTCCGGAATGATCGTCGGTTTGGCCAATCATACTGCGCTCATAAAAAAGGACGGGACCGAGATCATCATTGCAGACAGCGCCGCACCGATCAAGGACCGGCACAGCAGGACCATCGGGATCGTGCTCGTTTTCCGGGACATCACGGCGCAGTATCGCATGGAACAGGAGATGCAAAAGATCCAGAAGCTCGAATCGCTCGGACTGCTTGCAGGCGGACTGGCCCATGATTTCAACAACCTGCTTACCGCCATCCTGGGAAACGTGAGCCTCGTGAAGATGCAGCTCGGCGCCGAACACCGGTCGTTCGCCCGGCTTACGGACACGGAAAAGGCGGCGAGAACGGCCGCGGAACTTACCCAGCAGCTGCTTACGTTCGCCAAGGGCGGCGCCCCGGTAAAGAAACCCGCCTCGCTCCTCGACATTGCCCGGGAAGCAAGCGCCTTTGCGATGTCAGGCTCCAATATCAAATGCTTCCCTACCGCTCCCCCTTCCCTCTGGAGCGCCGAGGTAGACCGGGGCCAGATAAGCCAGGTGTTCAACAACCTGATGATCAATGCGGTCCACGCCATGTTGAACGGCGGCGCAGTGCATCTGGCCTTTGAGAACGTGACCGTTCAAGAGCACAACGCTGCTGCGCTCAAGCCGGGCGATTATGTAAAGATCACGGTCCGCGATGAGGGTGCAGGCATCCCGGAAGAGCATTTGCAAAAGATATTCGAGCCCTATTTCTCGACAAAAACGAACGGTTCCGGGTTGGGTCTTGCCACGGTCCTCTCCATCATCAATCGGCATGATGGGAGCATTTCCGTCGTATCAAAGACCGGGATTGGCACGACCTTCACCGTCTATCTTCCCGCATTGAGGGATACGCTCTCCCCAATGACCCAGGAAGTGGAATTCGTGCAGCCAGGCCAGGGGAAGATCCTTATCATGGATGATGACGAGCTGGTAAGAGATGTCGCCGGCGTTCTTCTGAGCGAGCTTGGCTACGATGTGGCCTATGCCAAAGACGGCAAGGAAGCGATCGCGGCATACCAGAGAGCTGCGAGCGAACAAAACCCCTTCGATGTCGTGATCATGGACCTGACCATCCCCGGCGGCATGGGAGGCAAAGACGCCGTCAAGCATCTTCAGGCGATCGCTCCCGAGGCAAAGGTCGTCGTATCGAGCGGTTATTCCAGGGACCCCATCATGGCCGAATATGAGAAGTACGGTTTCTGCGGAGTTGTCTGTAAACCCTATGACGTCGGCGAGCTCGGCGGCGAGATTGCAAAGATCATGAAAATGGGAAAGCAGATCGTGCAATAAGAGGGATCGAAAGGGTGACTTCTCCGAGCTTGTCAAGGATAGCAAGAGTAAAGAAGCGACCCCGGTAACTACAGGAAAGAACTGACCCTATTTGGTTCCCAGCGCCTCTGCGGCCCTGCGGGAGAAAAGAATTGCATTTATGGGGAGCGCCATGAGTAAAGACCCTAAAAAGCAGGTTCAGGAATTCGCGAAGCTCTGGGGAGGGTTTCGGGCCTCCCGCGTGGTCCTCACTGCCAACAACTACCGGGTATTCGATCATCTGAAGACCCCGAAGACCGCCGAAGATATCGCCCGCCTCATAAGCACCGATCCGCGCGCCACGGAGATCCTGCTCGATGCCGTGACCGCCGTGGGATTGCTCAAGAAATCAGGCAACAAATACCGCAACACTGAACTATCTAGGGAGTTCCTGGTAAAGGACAGCCCTCTCTATCAGGGGGACATGCTGCGCCATGCCGACAGTCTCTGGAAGAGCTGGTCCGGTCTGGACGAGGTGGTGAAGACCGGCCTGCCGAACCGTTCCGGCGGCCGGGATTACAGTTCTTTTATCCGCGCCATGCATAACAATGCCGTGTTCCGGGCAAAAGCGGTCATATCGGCGATCGACCTCAAAGGCGTCAAACGCACCCTCGATCTGGGCGGCGGCCCGGGCACGTACAGCATGGAACTTGCCGCAAGAAAGATCGATGTCACCCTCTTCGACCTTCCGGAGGCAGTGGCCATCGCCAAAGAGATCGCGAGCGAGCAGGGCGTGGGCACTATCAATTTCATGTCCGGTGATTTTACTAGCGATGACATCGGCACGGGCTACGATCTCGTCTTCCTCAGCCAGATCGTCCATTCGCTCTCGATCGATGAAGCTCTGGCGCTCATCACGAAGGCGCGCGAGGCACTGAACCCAAAGGGCCGGATCGTTATCCATGATTTCCTGCTCGAAAAAGACCGGGCCCATCCCGTACCCGCCGCCCTCTTCTCCGTGAATATGCTCGTCAATACTTCGGCCGGCAGGTCCTATACGGTCCAGGAAATGAAGGCATGGCTCACGAAGGCGGGATTCAAGGGTGTCGGGATGAAAGCGCTTGGGGAGACGGTTTTAGTGACGGGCAAGAAGTGATAAAACCAAGACGAGACCCCTTTGGAATCCTGGGAAGAGTAGAGAATAAAGATGATCACGTAGGGGCGGGTTTCAAACCCGCCCTTGACACTATCGTGTTATTGTTGAGGGAGAGGTGAACGATCATGGAACCGATGCCGATGAATGACCGGATCATATTCGCCTCGCGAAACAGGCTGGGCTGCTGCGAAGGGAACTCCGCCGTCTTTGCGACCTGCCATTACCTGGAAAAGTACAAGAGAAACCGCGAGACGATCGAGAAGAAGAACGCCTGGAAAACCGAGGGCATGGGCGCGGCCTTTCGCCAGGTCCAGCCGCAGCATGGCCCCGGACCTGAAGATATCGACGCCCGGGCCGTGGTGAACGGCCTCGCTTTTGCCCGTGACAACAAGATCGTTTACTCCCTGTCTGTGGAAAGCTATTCCGGGATCTTTCTGAAGAACCTGAAGGATGACGCAGAAATTGAAGGACACATCATCCATGACAACAAGACCGCATTCCTGAACCTCGACTATCGCCGGGAGACCGATGAGATCATTGCGTCGGTCCAGGATTCCGCCTGGGAGCGGCACCTTGCGCTGTTCGAACCGAAAAGCTCACGCTATCGGAAAGTGACCGAGGGGGAGTGCGTTGACGAGAACCCGGTCTGGGGCAGACAAGCGGACCGTTCGATCTATTACGACTCTGCCGGGGTCGGGAAGGACGGAGCAGGCCGGTTTTTCGGTGTGGGGGAGAAGGCGATCAACAGGCTGGATCTCGACTCAGGATCGATCACCGAACTGGTATCCGTTCCGAAGCACGACTGTTTCCTGCCACGCGTGGACCAGGACGACAGGCTCCACTTCATCAAGCGGCCTTACAAAAAGCCGGGGCCGCAGCCGATGACCTTCAAGGACTTTCTGCTTATTCCCTGGCGTCTGAGCCGGGCCATTTACTCCTTTCTGCAGTTCTTCAGCATGCGCTATACCGGCGAACCGCTTTCCTCTGCCGGGCCCAACCCCACGCAGGCCAAGGAAAAGGACCTCAAGGAGATCTTCCTGAACGGCAACATGATCAACGCGGAACAGGCGCTCAAGGAGAACCGCGCGAAAGGCGACGCCTTCCCCGGCATCGCGCCCCGGAGCTGGGAGCTGACGAGGCGGGAGAAGGATGGCCGGCTTATCTGCATCAAGAAGGGCGTGATCGACTTCGACCTGACAGAGAACGGCGGGATCGTCTACTCCAATGGGAAATACCTGATTCGGATGGACCGGCAATGCAAGGAACAGGTCATCGAGAAGGTCGATCTGATTAATAGGGTGAGGGTGCGTTAGCGGGCAGAGGGGAAAGCAAGCATAGAAACATTGTCCCCAAAGTCCCCAAAGTTGTTTCTAAATGTCACGGTTGAAGATTTGACCACATTTACATGTCGAGAGCGCTGAGGGAGGACCCGTCCCTACGGCAGGTCGGGCAACGGTTGCTGAGCAAAAAGGGCCAAACTGTTACTCCATATGGTCCGTGCTTATGTTTTCATAAACCGGTTCCGAATAGTCAATAACAATTTAGCTCTTTATAAAATCATGCTGACTGCTTTCCAAGAGGACTACTGTGAAAAAAGAACTTGAATGTCCCATTTGCTCATCAAATTATGTGAACATGCAAATGTTTCCAGAACATAGAAACAAAGACGGAGCAGGTTACGCATGCGCTGCATGTGGAACCTTTTTTATTACTCGTACCGCCGAAGTGAATTCAAGAAGCCAACGGCCAGATCCAAGATTTCCTGCTTGGATTCGCCAACATGAGGAAAACCACCTTGAACCCCCATTTATCACAAGCACTCTTCTTGAAGAAGTGGCTAAAAACTTGCCTAATTATACCCCCTCAGAAAAACAGCTCATCTTATTAAGGGCTATCGAACGCAAAACAAAATACCCCGGTTGGGATGTATCGATAAATGACTGGACAGATTATCCCCTCGCATGGGCAACCAATTCTGAAGAATTGAAGTACCTTCTTAGGGCATTAGAACAGAGACAACTTATTGAGCGAAGCCTCGATGGAATAAGTTTCACAATCCGACCGGAAGGATGGGAACACCTCGATCAACAAGCAGGTAAGCCGCCATTATCAAACCAAGCATTTATTGCGATGTCCTTCAATAAAGAAATGAATGTCATCTGGACAGAAGGAATAAAACCGGCTGTAGAAAATGCTGGATACAAACCGATACGCGTCGATAAAGAAGCGCACATTGATCGCATCGATTCAAAGATAATTTCGGAAATTAAAGACGCCCTTTTCATTGTCGCAGATGTCACTCACCAAAAACAGGGTGTCTATTTTGAAGCAGGCTTTGCAATTGGATTAAAACGGCCAGTGATCTGGTGTGTAAGAGAAGACGATCTTGATAATGTTCATTTTGATACTCGTCAGTACAATCACATTGTTTATAAAGAACCAAGAGATCTTCAAGAGCAGCTATATAATGTTATCTGCGCTGTTATAGGCCGACGGCAACGCAAGATTTAACAAATCGTTCCACGCTGACCGCAACGCGGCGTGTGGACTCCGCGTTGAATTTTATATTTCAGATGCAGAAAGGACTTCTTATGAATGCGATTTCAACTGCAGCCGCTACGTTAGCAGGCAAGGAAGTGTTCAAGAAAGTTGTGGTTGGAATATATGAGTATTGCCTTAATGAAGCAGGGCATACCTTGAAGCAATGGTCTACTGAACGCCAGATTGAAACTCTTTTCAGAAAAATTTCACAAGTTCGTAAAGTAAAGACAATTTGGCAAGTTGATAAAAGCGTCGACCTTCTTGCCTTCTATTGCGATTCACATGTTTTGTTAGGAAAGAAACGAAAAAGAATCGCGCAACTCGACGATTTTGGACTAAATGATAATATTGTTATCCAGGGAATCGCAGGACAAGGGAAATCGATCTTCCTCCGATATCTCTGTGCGAACGAATTGTGGCGGGGACAGTATATCCCCTTATTTTTAGAATTACGCCGGATCAATCACGACGCTAGTCTAAAAGATCGGATTGAAAATGCGTTTCATTCGCTTGGTCTTTCGGTCGATCAAACTTTATTTAACGCCCTAGCGTCTTCAGGAAAAGTCTTGCTGCTACTTGATGCCTTTGATGAAGTACCCGATGAGTTAAAATCCCAAGTACTTACTGATATCGAAGACCTCGCTTCTAGACACGAACATCTACGCATCATAGTCACATCAAGGCCAAATCACAATATTCAGACATCTAACCATTTTACTGTTGTTACTTTAGATAATCTTCAAGGTACGGAATACGCGCAAGTGATTAATAAATTAGCTGTCAGGCAAGCATGGGCGCAAGAGCTTATCGAACATGTTGAAAAGAGAGCATCACATATCAAGGAACTTCTTTGCACGCCGCTCATGGTTACTTTGCTGGTATTGTCATACAAGTCCTATCAAAAACTACCAGCTAAGCTGTCTGATTTTTATGACAGTCTATTTCAGACGCTCCTTCAACGCCACGATGGTACCAAGCCTGGCTTTACTCGCCAGCGCGGATGCTCATTGGATGATAATGAATATCGCCTAGTTTTTGAAGTCCTATGCATATTAGCGAAAAAGAAAAGCCAAAAGGGTCTTTCGTCACGGATTATTTACGATCTTTCCAAAGACGCTTTGTCACAATGTGGATATAAGTCAAATCCAGGAAAATACGTCGATGATATCGTAAGAATTACATGCTTGATCGTTCGAGATGGAGAAGAATATCGTTTTATTCATAAGACCGTTCAGGAATATCACACCGCGTCATACATTCAGAAAAAGCCAGATAAGTGGGCTAGCAATTTCTATGGACGTGTTTTCAAAAAAAATGTATTCCGAGAGTGGCAGCAGGAACTCGAGTTCCTCTCAGAAATCGACAGTTATAGGTATAATCGCTATTTTTATTTCCCAGCAATACTGGATTTATTGCAGATTGTAGATAACGATTTTGAGAATGATATGCAATCTGTACCACTTGAATATATATATTCATTATTTGATAATTTGACAGTCGGCTGTGACAAAGCTCATTTAAATAGACTTAGATTTTTTTGGAGTCCCCGCAAAGCAAACATACTTCGTACCCATTTATTGAACAATTTAATGAACCATGCAGTCATGGGATCTCATCTTATGGCAAAAGATTTTCTGGAACTTACAGTTTTATATCCCGACCTTATTGTCCCTAAGCCGAAAGACATCGAGATAATGCCTGAATCTGCCGACATGACGTATATATCTGTTGGTAAGGCGTTAAGAAAAGGTGGTGTGCCGTATCTGTATAAAGAAGCGCAACGCGAGTGCGATAAGTTGGTTGAGCGTGCGCGGTCGATTCGGATGATATTGGGTAAAGAAGAAAACGTATCGATTCTGGAAGGTCTCGTGTAGCTTGTGTACGAAATAGAGGTAAACCAAACCATGCGAGTCGATCTCAACCAGTTTGTAGGTCGGGTGAGCAGTGCGAAACCCGACAGGCTTGATTATGATCCCACCTGAGGGTCATATAGGGACACTTCTTTATCCTTGTCATCATTGTCAAGATCAAAGAAGTGACCCTATAGAGTCATGTGGTGGAGTATCAATGGGTAGCTTGATAGTTTTGAAAGAATTTTAGTTAAGCAAGGAAGTATGTGCCGTTAATATCGGAATCGCGCAGTTTCTAAAATCTTTATCGTGTGTGATTAAAAGTAAATCTTGTTCTTTGCAGAGCTCAATGATTAAGTTATCATTGAAATCTCTCTTCCCATTTTGAAAATCAGCCAAAAGATAATCCATATTTATAGATTCGAAATCGAAGTTACAACATATTGCCCTTTTCAAAATACTCTTTACGGTAATTGCAACCTCTGAGGCTACGTCCCTAAATAATGGGCTTGACCTAAATTCTTTAAAACTTGAAGGTTTTAAAGTAGCATCCATCTGCCCATATTCCAATCGAGCAAAGCGATTGATATATTCGGACAGAACAGTTGTATCTATAAAAATCAGGCATTTTGAAGCCAATATTCGTTTAAGTACCGCTGAATACAATTCAGTGCGATAATCCTGACAGGCAATGGGACCATATATTGATAACCATATGTTTGCATCTAATAGGAGTCGATCCTCTTTTCGAAATATGTAAGTTCTTACATCGGTAGCTCTAGCGGTCATTGTCATCTCCCAACATGTTCTCAGCCGCCTCTTTATATCGCTCTGGTGTTTTAAAAAAATCCTTAGCACGGTCTACAACTCTTTTTAGAAGTGCAAGGTCCTCCTGTTTTGCTTCTACCACTGACAACAATTCCTTTATTTGGGTCTCAGTAAATTCACTATAAAGCTGTCCCACGGCAGCATTAAGAAACGCCGATGTTAAGTCCTCGACATTACTAAAAGACAAAGAAACTTGCACGCCTTGACGCAACTTTGTTCTGATGGCTAAAAAGACATTCTGTCCATCCTCGGATGCGGTGCAATGACCATTCCCCACAATATCAAATATAATTATTTTCGATTCTCTGTTCATGGGTTCTCCACTTATTTTAAAAAATGTCATCCGACCTTAATTCAGAAGCAAGACAATAAGATTGTGTGTCTGCCGTGTTAATTTCAATATTTACAACTGTGCCATGAAAAGGTAACGAGAACATTCTGGTGTCAATGCCAGAATTCCGAAAGCTCCAGTAGCCTGAATCTGAGACTATTTGAATATTGCCTCCATTTAAGGCAATAAATTCTTTTATCAGTTTCAACCCCAAGCCGCCAGGTTTTTTATCTCTTTTGCGTCTTGTCGTGTTATCCCCAGTCATAGCCCATTGTATTGCCTCTACTGGACTAAAATTTGTCTCTTTAATGGAGTTGATAACGTTTTTCATTCCCATGCCAAGGTCTACAATTGAAAAGTCTAATCGACAGTTGGTTGGAAAATATTGACCACACGCAAATATACCCTTTTCCGTATGAGAGTGCCTAACCGCGTTATCGAACAACTCGGCGATGCTTTCCCTAAATTTCCTATGTAGTGCTTTGCTCATATCTGGGATACCTTTACCAACAAAATGCCGCTCAACATATTCTTTGAACGAAGCAGCATCTTCATCGTCGAATCTTTGGTACTCAATCGTTGTGCCTTTAGAGTCGTGAACTTTTCCACCAGTAAATCCAAAGTTGTCAAGGAATCCATTTCGTTGAACAAGATTATGAAGTGGTGTGCTAATACCAGTAAGCTTAAGGTGATGCATTGCCCGGCTATCATAAAGTGCCGCGCCAAGCATGGCAAACATGTTAGCATCAAACCAACTGGCAGATGACATATCTATTTCACAATTATCATCTTTACATGCCAAGGCTTGATGATATAGTAAAATCAGCTTGTTAAAACCATCAAAATCAGTGTGAACCTGTCCTAAAGGGATTCGCACCTTATAGCTCCCATAGTCTAACCACTATATTGGGCTGAAAATAACATATATATATAGTTTGCGCAAGAACGTTAATTTCGAACGCCTGCTATGTTTCAGTTTTGCGCGCATTTTACATGGCACTTTTTATGGCTCGCTGTGCAGGTTAATGTCAGACAAGGCGTCATATAGGGGCACTTCTTTATCCTTGTCATCATTGTCAAGATCAAAGTAGTACCCCTATAGAGTCGTCAGTGCCAGGTCCTTTGTTATGGTGTCGGCCGCTCCTCATCCTCATATCTTCCAGGGAACATTATAGCGGAACGTTGTCGCACCCGTTGCGTGACGCTTTCCGAGATCACTCCGAGCTGCGAAATCTGTCTCACCGATAAAGACATCGCTACAGAGCATTACTGTTGCATGCTTTCGAGAAGTTCAGGATGGGACCCTCTCCGATCCGCCTGCCCGCTTTGCACATTCGTCAGTATAAACAGCATCCCCCATTACCTCTTTATCCAAGGCTGGTACTTAAGGCCACTATATTCCGCCGTTTCATTGACATATCGCACCATCGGTGTCAAAATTTAAGTATCTCTCTCACAAAAGCATCTTCGCATCCCGTTTGATCAACATCCCCAGATAATTTACGAAGACTTCCGGTGAGCGATAGGAGGTTCAAGATGAAGACGCTAGTCATAGGTGGAACAGGTATGGTAGGAAGCATGGTAGTGGCCGGCCTGCTGAAGCAGGGGGTCGCCGTTCGGGTGATGAGCCACTCCCCGGATAAACTGAAAAAGCTGCCAACAGGTGTGGAAGGGTTTAGAGCTGATCTTGATGTACCCGATACGCTTCCCGCGGCATTTGCCGGCATCGACAGCGTATTTCTTCTGAACTCGGTCGGACCGAATGAAACGGCGGGAGGGCTTAACGCCGTGTCCGCTGCAAAGGCCGCCGGGGTAAAGAAGATCGTCTATTTGTCGGTCGCCATGCCCACAGGATCGGAAGCGATCCCGCACTTCCGGAGCAAACTCCCGGTGGAGAAGGCGGTGAAGGAATCGGGCATCGCCTATACGATCCTTCGGCCGAACAACTTCTTCCAGAACGATCTCTGGCTGAAGTCCGCGATCAGAGAGAACGGCATCTATCCGCAGCCCATCGGCATGAAGGGGCTGGACCGGGTCGATGTACGGGACATCGCCGACTGCGCGATCAACGCGCTCACAAAATCCGGCCACGAGGGACTGACGTATGAGGTCCATGGACCGGATACCCTGTCCGGCGAGGCGATCGCCGGGATCTACACAAAGTACCTGGGACGGGAGGTTCGCTACAGTGGAGATGACATCGATGCCTGGGCGGAAAGATCAAAAGGCATGATGCCGGAGTTCCTGATCGCTGATATGCGCATCATGTACCGGTTCTTCCAGGAGAACGGAATGATCGCCGCTAAGGACGAATTTGAAAAAACCGGGAAGCTTCTGGGCAGAAAGCCCCGGACCTTTGACGCATTCGTCAAGGAGCTTTCCCTGGAGTGGAAGGCCACGGCGGCGAAGGCCGCATAAAGGGCGCATACGAAGGAAGCACTGCCGGATGCCGGCTCAACGGCATACGGCATTTTTTTGCCTGCTCGAGAAGACCATAGGGTCCTTTGTTATGGTAGCATCTGTATCGGTGTCAGGTTTTAGAATCGACATTCTGCCAATTCTCGCCATCGGCTCACCTCACGCGCACCCTGTTGTTTCACACAAGGTTGCGGTTGATTACAAAGAAGAGGACGGCAAGAAGGCAGGCGGCGGGTCCGCCCGCATTGCTTCGCGATGCCCTACCTGATCTTTTTAATGAAATCCTCCACGGGAACCGCGGGGAACGTGGTCATGTGGACCGAGCCGCGGGCGCCGATCTCCACGGACATTTTCATCACGGTCTCGTTGTCCGGGGCCTCCACGATGTTGGCAAAGTCGTAGGCCCCGAGCAGGGCATACTGCTTATGGATCTTTACTCCCATGCCCTCGATATCCCGGTTGACCTCCAGGATCCGGTCCGGTTTCGTCTTGAGTGTCCTACGTCCCTCGTCCGTCAGCGTGCTCAGAATGAGATAGTACGGCATAAGCGCCTCCTGGTGAAAGAAATTCCGCAAATCCTGATGTTCTGCGGTTAATAATGTCGGCTCTTCTGACTTTTATGTGGGTGGACCGGTCGTTGCGGCGGACCCGGGCGTCACGGACAATAGACCCGGGCCCCGTAATCATTGCCGGTCACATAGTTTTCGAGCACCTGAATCGTGGAGTCCTGCTCGCAAATGATCGTCTTCACGATGTCGCCCATGCTCACGATCCCGCTGATCTCGCCCTTGTCCACGATCGGCAGGTGCCGGATATGGTTGGCGGTCATGAGCGCCAGGCAGTCTCTCAGGGTCAGCGCCGGGTCGGCGCAGATCGGCGGGCTGCTCATCAGCTCCCCGACGGTCGTGCCCTTGGAAGATCTTCCCTTCAAAATAACCTTCCGCGCATAATCCCGTTCAGAGAATATGCCGGCCAGTTTTCCGCCCTCGATCACCAGGAGCGCCCCCACCTCCCTGTCCGCCATTATCTCCAGAGCCTCGTATGCGGTCGCTTGCTGTGAAATCGCATGGAAATCATGCCCCTTTGTATGCAGCACTTGCCCGATCGTAATCGTCGAAAACATACCAAATACCTCCCCTGGTCCCGAAAAAGCGGACGCGGCCGACATGCGGTAAAATAAAAAAGCCGAGCCCCTGAAGGTGGTTCCTTCGGCAGCTCGGCCATCTTTTTTCAAGACCCGCCGCTTTCCTCACCCTCACGAAGAGTTCGGCTTTGTCGGGAAATAAATTTACGAATTATATGCCTTATCGATACCACTTAATCTCTGTCCTGTCAAAGTATATTTCTGACTGCAGACATTCTACAGGTACTTATTGAGAGGAAAATGCTACGAAGAAAGTAATACCCTTCTCCCTATTTCACTATAGATATTTTTTTTGGTTTATAGTAATATAATTGTGCTATCGTGGTAAAATTGTAGTTAGTATAGGTAGTTACCCGGGATCCAGCCTGCCGGTTTATCGAGGGATGACGGTGATGCCCAAAAAAAAGATTCTGCTCGTACAGGATATTCAGACCCAGGGCAACAACACCAGAATGGCGCTGGAGGGGCTGAACTACGAGGTGTTCGTCGCCGGCTCCGGTCTAACGGCTCTGGTAACGGCCAGGAAGGCTGCTGCCGACCTCATCCTGCTCGATGTCGCGCTGCCTGACATGGAGGGCGGCGACCTCTGCAGCAGGTTCAGGCAACGCGACGACACCCGCTCCATCCCGATCGTTCTTCTCGTCGGGCACGGGTATACACCCATTCCCTTCACCAGGCCGGAGGAAGGGCCTGATGATTATCTGCAAAAGCCCTGCACTTCCCGTGACCTCCAGGTCAAGATCGACGGATTGCTCAGGAGGGGGATGTTTGAAAGAGCGGCGCTCCTTGCGCCAAAGCCGGAACCCGCCGCACTGTCAAAACCAGAATCCGCGCCTGTGCCGATCCCGGCGCTGAAACCTTCGCAAAGACCGGTTCTGAGGCTGGTCCCCAAAGCGGAAGCGAAACCCTCCATCCAGCCCCCGCCGCCGGAGCCTGCGCAGGCAGAAACAACTCCCGAGGTCATCGACCCGGCCACGGGGCTGTTCAGCCGGCCGCAATTCGAAGCAATGCTCTCGAAAGAATTCAAGAAGTGCCTGCGTTTCAAGCAGCAGATGAGCTGCATAATGATCGATCTCGACGGCCGGAAGATGGGTCGGACAGCCGATGCCGCGCTCATCAAGGCCATCATCGGGCTCGTGCAGAACACGATCCGGGAGGTTGATACGGCCGCCTGGTGGACCGGTGAGTCGCTTATTGTGCTGCTGCCGCAAACACTGCGCGGTGACGCGGTGCAGGCGGCGGCGCGTGTTCTGGAGGCCGTGGCGGTCTATCCGTTCACGTGGCCCGATGCGACCCGGGTCACCATGAGCATCGGCGTTGCCGGTCTTCCCGACAAGAACATCGATTCTGAGCAGAAACTGATCGAAGCGGCTGCCGAGATGTGCAAGAGGGCCCTGGACATGATGGTGCCGGTGCCGGAATCACTGAGGTACGAGCCCAGGAAATGGAAACCACCGGCATCCGGAACGGTCAAAGGAAAAGAGTGACCGGGAACGCGAGGGTACGCTCGCCCCAATAGGTAGTAGCGCGTACAAAACCCTTCAAACTGCGAGACCGGTTCATTGCTCAAAGATGTGAAGGTGGGGGACAAGGTTACCGTGGATTACAAAGAGGAGAGCGGCAAAAAGGTGGTGACGAAAATTTCCCCGATGAAATCAAAGCCCTCCGTCGGCTACTGATGAGTTTCGCAGAAGGGCAGGCTAAAGCCTGCCTTTTTTTTGTGATCTGAGAGGACCAATTCGGCTTACCTGCTGCCGCAGACCTCTTGGGGTCAGGCATCCCCTTCCCCTTCATGCTATCCTTAAGGCATACACCCCTGTCCTTTTAACGGAGGCCTGCCATGACCGAACCAATACGAATTTCAGCAGAAGAAGCGCGCCAAAAGGTACTATCCGGAGAGGCCCTTCTCGTCTGCGCGTATGAGGATGCGGAAAAGTTCAGGCACTCACACCTGCAGGACGCCATTTCCCTCCAGGACTTCAAAGCCCGATTGCCCGCCCTGTCCAGGGAACAGATGATCATCTTTTACTGAGCCTGACAGAAAGAAGCAAGCGCTGCCGGTCGGGCAGCGGAATATCTGGCTCAGGGATTTTCGAATGCAATGGTACTGGATGGCGGTGTAGAAGGGTGGAAAAAAGCGGGATTCAGTCTTGTTGAACCGTGAGCTTCATCGGAGGGGGTCGCCTCTTTGGTCTGTTCCGGATTATAAGAAAGAAGGTCTAAGATGCCATGCTCCTGAAACTTCTTGCAGACGCGGTCCTCCTCCTTCACGGCGCCTTCATCCTGTTCGCGCTCTTCGGCGGGCTCTTTGTGCTCCGGCACAGGCAAGCTCTCTGGTTTCATCTTCCTGCTGCGGCCTGGGCCTTTGTCACCAGCCTGACAACCTTGCCCTGTCCCCTGACCCCGCTTGAGAACTATTTCCGCATGATGGCAGGAGAGACCGGCTATGGCGGCGGGTTCATTCAGCACTACTTTCTCCCGACGAGCTATCCCGAGTCGTTGCCGATGCCACTGGCCTGGCTGTCAGCGGGTTCTGTGCTCATTCTGAATGCCGCTGTCTATGGTTTTGTCGCTTACCGAAGGCGACGCCGGACTAAAAGGCAATACTTATCAGATTGGGGGGCACACCGAATGAAAAGCGTTATCGAACTCGAGATCGATGTTCCGCAAGCAAGGCTTGCGGAACTCTTCACTGATCCGGGACAAAACACCAGGTGGATGGATGATGTCGACAGGGTGGAAGCAATCAGCGGTCAACCTGGCATGCCCGGCTCTAAATATCGGCTTGTACCAAAGAAGGGAAAAATGGTCTTTGTCGCGACGGTACTTGCAAGGAATCTTCCCACCGAAGCTCACTTGAGTCTTGAAGCATCAAACGCGACTGTCTCGGTGAAGGGATTTTTTGTCGCCATATCTTCCGGCAGGACCCGCCTCACCTCTGAAGAAGTGTTCAGTTTCAATGGGCCGCTCAACAGGATACTTGGCTTCCTGGCGCAGGGAGCAATTAAGCATGCGCACCGCCGACATATGGAGGCGTTCAAGCGCTTCGCGGAAACCCATAAGTGAACTTCCTGCGCGCCTGACTCATCGTTCACCAGCCCATTTCCACCGCTCGTCCGATCCCCTCGCAATCCAGCCCTTGTCCGATCATCTCCACTCTTCCGTCATCCATGAACCTTCTCGGTTCAGGCTTTATGTTTGATTCTTTTTTTTGCAGATATTCTCGCCTCCTGGTCCGTAAAAAGCATACGAACAGAACCTCATAGGGTCTGCTTTCGTGTGATATGGTCTTTGTAAAGACATGCCGGACCGAAAGAGGGATAATATAGCTAGAGGAAACTGCCATGAAGATCAAGGAAGTCCTGGATAAGCGGAAAAAGGGAATTTCCCTGGAATTCTTCCCGCCGAAGACCGCCGAGGGCAGGGACGCTTTCCTGAAGACGGTAGAGGAGCTTAGGAAGTTCGACCCGCTCTACCTGTCCGTGACCTACGGGGCGGGCGGATCAACGCAGGAGCGGACCCTCGAAGCGCTCCGGTGGCTCCGGAAGGACAAGGGACTTACGCTCATGTCCCACCTGACCTGCATCGGGGCTACGAAAGACTCCATCAGAGCAGTGGTGAACGCGCTCGAGGCCGACGGGGTGGACAACGTGCTTGCCCTGCGGGGAGACCCGCCGAAAGGCGTCACGGGACCCGGCCTGCCGAAGGGCGATTTTCCCTTTGCCCGCGACCTCGTCGCTTTCCTGAAGGAAACAGGCCGTTTTTCCATTGCCGTTGCCGTGTATCCCGAGGGGCACCCCCAGTCGCCGAGCATCGAGAAGGACCTGGAATACACCAGGCAGAAGATCGACGCGGGAGCGGACCTCGGCATCACCCAGATGTTCTTCGACAACGTCCATTTCTACCGCTTCAGGGACCGGGCCGCGAAGGCCGGCATCTCCGTGCCGCTCATTCCCGGCATCATGCCGATCGTCGATTGCCGGAAGATCAGGGAGCTCGCCAACGTCTGCAGCGCGACGGTCCCGCAGGACATCCTGGACCGGATGGAGCCGGTCCTGGACATGCCCGAGGAGATGAGAAAGCTCGGCGTGGAGTTCGCTGCCAGGCAGGTGGAAGACCTGATGAAGCATGGCGTGGACTATTTCCACTTCTATACCATGAACCGGGCAGACTCGGTAACCGGGATCCTGACCGCCCTGGGTATCGGCAAGCGGCCTTTGGCCGCGGCATAAGGGTCCTTTGCGGTGAGAAGCGTATGTTGAGAGAGCCTCTTGGAGTTAGGTCTTGCCGGGTTGACCTATCCCTTTTCATAAGCTCTTTTTTGATCCTGTCCCGCACCACGCTTACTGCCTCATGACCTGCTACTTCCACCTGCTCATCGAAAGGCCTGATGGTAACAGGCATGCGATGCAGTGCGCAGAATTTATCGTAAAAGAACATTTCCGGCCGCACTTTTCAGACATTCACCTGATAGTTCAGTTTTGCTTCATCGCCGGTAACCGAAGAAGGCGCCTTGATGAAATGCCGGCATCTTTCCTGCGCAGCTCCGGTACTGCTTTTCGAAAAACTTCCTGTCGATGAGCGCGCCGATATACCGTGGGGGCGAGTCCATAGGCAGCTCCTGGTGCGGGACGCCCGGCGACAAGGCGAAGACCTTGCCCGGCCTGCCGGGTATTATTTTTTCGTGGATCTTGACGGAGATCTGGTCCGTAAAATTAAGAATGAACATGTAGGCGGGATGGGTGTGCTCAGGCGTAAGCGCGTAGAAGCATGGTCCTCTCATCGGCATGAACAGGGCGATCTCTTCGGAAACAAAGCAGTCCACATACCGAAGCTGTTCCTTCGTGACCACACCGACGAGTCTGGGGATCGTATCAAGGTCGTTTTTCACAAGCCGATTATGTCATAAAGAGAAAAGCGTTACAAGACCCGAACTTCGCTACGGCGTATCCAAGAGCCGGCACGTAGTGATCGGAGCCCTGGAACCCCTGGAGGTCACTTCTTTTTTTGTCATCATCGTCAAGATCAAAGAAGTCGTAAAGAAACCATTTTATACGAATGAAATAACGAAGGCCCGGGAATTTATCCCGGGCCTTCGTGTTTACGGCTATTGTTACGGTACTTCTTCAGATCGTACTATCCAGTTTACCGGCTGAGAAACGCCTTCGGGGCCCTGTATTCATGGCAGGTCGCACAGATCTTCTTGGCCTGCTCATCCGTTACTTTCCAGACATGGGGCTTGTGGCAATCCTTGCATTTCATGCCGCCATCCTGGATATGGGTTTTGTGTTTGCCGACTGCCATGATATTTTTATGGCAGGATATGCAGCTGCCCCAGTCAGGCCGCGCGGATTTGTGCGGCTTGTGGCATTCATGGCAGTTGAACTGCATGGGCCCGTTTTCCGGCCGGTCGATCTTGATCGCCCGGGCAATCGTTTTTTCGTCGGGCTGGAAATGGGTGACGTCGATGGTCGCGTCAGCCAGCAGCTCTTTCCGGTATTTTTCTGCCCCATGACAGTAGAGGCACTTCTTCGGTCCCGGTTTGAGGTCTTTTGTCCTGTCGGTATGGCAGTTGAGGCATGCAAGCTTCTCCATCCCTGTTCCGTGCACTTCCCGGTCCTTGTGGCACGTCAGGCAATATTGTTCCTCGAGGCTGAACTGATGGGTCCGGTAGCCGTGACATTTGGTGCATTCGATCTTTTCCATAAAGACATGCTTGGCGTGGTATCTCGAATTGGCGATGCTCGGCGCGTTCGGCGCTTTTTCGTTCTTTTCCCAGTGGCAGGAAAAGCATATCTTCCACGGCACGATCACTTCGCCGTGCCGGGGCATGACCTTGTCATGACCGAGCACGGCAAAGTTGAAGAGCTGCCGCATCTGGTCGGCCTTGGTGGAATGGTGGCACTCATGGCAGTTTATTTCATGATGGACGCTGGTCACCCAGGCCTTGTTCGCGGTATCATGCACATGACAGATCCCGCAGGCATTGGGATCGTTCTCGAAATAATCATTGATCAGGTAGGCCGTAACGAGAGACCCGATCGAGAACAGGATCAAGATTACGATGATAATGATCCTGGCCCTGTTTGAAATACCGGTGCTGAACCACTCACTTATTCTTCTGACGATCGACATTGGATTGAACATGAACAAAACCCCCCCTGAGATCTGCTGTATTTTTTAAAGCTGTGTGCGTTTTTCGAACTCTGCTTATCGTTCCATCTGGAGATACTGCAAAAAGATGTAATTTTGTGACCTAATAAATAATATACCTTGGGAAAAAATGCAACTAAAATCGTAGCATGGACGATATTCCGTCGATAAGAATAGCGCCATACTCTGTTCTGTTGGCATTTTGCAACAATTATGCCGGTAAAAGGACATTCTGCCTCGTTTATAAGGGACAAGGGGGTATAATGTCCCCAAAGTTCCCCTGTCCCCAATGCGAGACGACGAAGTACGTACGACCATAGATCTACCTGAACGGGAAAGAGGTCGAATACCGTGTCGAGGTGAACACAAAGACCGGAGAGTCCCGGATCCTTTACAACCTCCGGGCACTTGACAAACTATAATAAGCGACCCTATTATATACTATGATATTCATCTTTTTCAATAAGCTTATAGACGGAAAGGAGGTGAAAAAAGGATGAAGAAGACATTGTCGGCAAAAGACCTCGCGAAAGAAGCTGCTTTCTGGGATAATCTCAAAAAGTCTGCAAAAGACCATCCCGGGATGACATGCCACAAGTGAAAGGGCTGAAAGAGCTAACGTTGCCGGTTCGGCAGCGAAAAAAGGCGGATATGCATGATGTATGCCGGTGATATCGGCACGATCATCATATCTGCCTCGTCTTTCAATACTGCTGAAAAATACTGTCGTTGTGAATCCTGAACTCAGATCATAAATAAGCCAATGTCAATAAACAATCCCCTGGAATTTTTCATTCAGCTGCATCTTACGGAAAGATGCAACCTTAAATGTACGCACTGCTACCAATCCGGAAAGAGCTCGGATGAGCTGTCTTTGTCGGAGATACGAAGTGTCATAGGTGAAGTTGCTGATATGCTCGGGGAGTGGTCAGCGGCCTATGATGTTGCTTTTTCCTCCAGTTTCAACATTACCGGCGGGGAACCGTTCCTGAGACAGGATATTTTTCCTGTACTGGAAGAACTTGCCGATAAAAGGATCGATGCCTATCTGCTGTCAAACGGGATACTCATCACGAAGGATAAGGCTGAAGTACTTTCCCGCTTGGGAGTAAAAGGGGTCCAGGTAAGCATTGAGGGTCCGGAGGAGATCCATGACGCAATAAGAGGCAAGGGAAGTCTGAAGCGTTCCCTTTCCGGAATACAATGCCTCCTTGACGCGGGGATAGAAGTGGCCATGAATACGACGCTTTCCGAAATAAATGCGACCTATTTTCTCGACGTGATAGCCCTCGCCTCTTCGATGGGCGTTCAGAAGCTGGGATTTTCGAGGCTGGTACCGTCGGGAAGCGGCAGAAAGTTATTGAACAAGATGCTCACGAAAGAGGCCCTGGAAGATCTGTACGGCAGGATATTCTCACTGAATACCGGCAACCTGAAGATCGTCACCGGTGATCCTGTCGCGTCACAGTTCAGAAGTCCGGCGGGTAAAGATGATGCCGGCTCTTTTCCTTCCGGCGGATGCGCGGCAGGCGTCTCGGGGTTGACGATCCTGCCCGACGGGACAGTAACTCCCTGCAGAAGGCTTCCTGTTTCCCTTGGAAATATCAGAACAGACTCCCTGAGGGAGATATGGTCAACATCAGAGGTCTTAAACGCGCTGAGGGACAGGTCCCGATATGAGGGTAAATGCGGCAGCTGCAGCAAATGGTCGGCATGCAGGGGCTGCAGGGCGATAGCGTACGAATTTGCACGCGCTCATGGCAGGACCAATTACCTGGCTGAGGATCCTCAGTGTTTTCTGCGTTAGGAAAACAAATTAAAAAAGGATGTGCACAATGACGAAATGGATCATAGATCCTGACCACTCAGGAGCGGCGTTTTCAGTCCGTCACATGATGATTGCGAATGTTCGGGGCCAGTTCTGCAAAGTTGGAGGGATCGTGTATGTTGATCCTCTGAACATTACCAACTCTTCAATAGAACTGTCCATCGACGCCTCAAGCATATTTACGGGGATCCAGAAACGTGACGACCATTTGAAAAGCGCGGATTTCCTTGATGTCGATAAATATCCCACCATCTCGTTCACCTCTACGAGGATACATTCGGTGAACGGCAACAAGGCACAAGTAAGCGGCGACCTGACGATCCACGGGATAACACGTCAGATGACCGTCTCGGTAGAGTTTTCAGGGCCGGTAGACGACCCCTTCGGCGACGGATCAAGCATGGGCTTTGGAGTATCAGTCATACTAAACCGTGAAGACTACGGGATCATGTGGAATCAGCCGATGGCGAATAACGGCATCATGGTGAGCAGGGAGGTCCAGCTTTTTATCGACCTGGAAGCTGATCTTGTCACGGGATAAAGGCTGATTGCTGCGACGGTTGTGTACCTACTAAAACGCTTATCTAAGACCGACTCCCGGACATCCTATGGTCCTCCTGTCAAGAGACCGACTCCGTTGATGCATTTCGTGCTTTCCGTTCATCAGTCCCGCCGCAAGACCTGCCCCCCCCAACGACTCATTCATGAAGAAGACAAGCCGTGTCAAAAATAACTGTAGTGGCAAAGGTCGTGGCAAAGAAGGTTGCCGTTGAAGCTGTCAAAGCCGAACTGCTTAAGCTCATCGTCCCGACAAGAAAAGAGAGCGGCTGCATCGAGTACCGTCTGCACCAGGACAACCAGTATCCCGCAGTGTTCTTCTTTTGTGAGACCTGGGAGGATGCTGGTTCTCTGGAAAAGCACATAAACACTGATCATTACAAAGCGTACGTCAGAGCGGTTCACGAAATGATCGAGGAGAAGGTCGTTAACAAAATGACCAGGATCGAATAAGGAAGGGCTGTTGGGAAGTTTGTCCCAGGAGGTTGTTGAAAACAGCGGCTATGCCGTTGCGAGGAGCGTTCTTTGCGACGCGGCAATCTCGAACCAGTTGATCTGTTTAACGGCGAGATTGCGGAGTTTATCCCGAGCCATAATAACGAGATTGTTTCGCCTTCGGCTCGCAAAGACGGCGAGGGACCGCTCGCAAAGACGGCTAAAAGACTTTTTCAACAGCCTGCTAAGCCGGCTTGAGCAGCAGGTTGACCGTTTGCAGGAGCTCCCCGGTCTTGACCGGCTTCGATATATAGGCATTCGCGCCGAGCGCCATACCCGCCTTCCGGTCATCCTCGGCGCCCTCGGTCGTGATAATGATGATCGGAAGATCCTTGTACTTCGGATCGTTCCGCATCATCGAGACCAGCTTGAGGCCGTCCATGATCGGCATGTTGATGTCCGTCAGGACCAGGGAAAAATCCTGAGCCCCAAGCTTTTTCAGGGCATCGACACCGTCGTTGGCTTCGACGATCTTGCTGCCCGGGATCCGCTTTAAGGAGAAGGAGATAAGCTGGCGCATCGTGGGTGAATCATCAACAACGAGAAAAGTATAATCGGGCATTTCCGGTCCTCCCTTTATTTTTTAGAGCGCCGTCGCTGCCTGGTCGGCCGGCATGGCGAACAGTTCAACCTGCATTTGCTCCGGGGAATATAGCAGATAAATAAGGAGATGGCAAGAAATGAGGCCTGGCCCTCGCCAAGGACCGCTTACTTACGAAAAGAACCGGTCGGTTCGTGATTCAGCGTAAAGCACGGCCATAAACAACCTCCCCAACGTTTCACTGATAAAAAAGGGGCTGAAAATATCTTTCAGCCCCCCGAGCGACTTCCCTGGTCGACCCTTCTACGCTGCCCGCCTGAACACACGCTTGATGGATTCTTTCGATTTTTTCTGGAGCGACGCCAGCGTTTGCACTCCCTGCCGGCCTAATTTCCCGGTCTTTTCCTTGATGGTCTTTGCGCCGTGCTTGACGGCCCCTACTCCCTGTTTGAGGCCTTTTTGCAGACCGGACGCAATCTTCCCTACGTTGAAAGTTCTATCGTGTTTCATTGCAGCACCTCCTCCACACGGCCCCTCAGGGCACCTCAATACCATTCAACTTCCCAAAAAATATATAACTCGCTCGCAAAGTTTTGTCAAGAATATCGTCGCCCGGTGATGTCATCACTGCTCATGCAGGGATCATTCGTAATACCTTTATCGTATTGACATTAACCGATAGTTGCGCTTTCCTTTAACTGTAGAAAGGATTTTTTTGAAGCACCGCTTAAAGGAGAACTGCTATGAAAAAGCAAAAAGGCAAAATAGACATGCAGGAGATGATGGAAATTATGAGAAAAGTGGGAACTCCGGGCGAGCCTCACAAACTGCTGGGGAAGCTGGAGGGAAGCTGGGGCACCAAGACCATCGGCTGGCAGGATGGCAAGAAGGTCATGGAATCGCTCGGCACGTGCGAGCAAAAACTGGTCCTTGACGGCCATTACCTGGAGCAGACCTATACCGGCGATATGATGGGAGCGCCGTTCATCGGCAAAAACATCCTGGGGTACAATAACCATACCAAGAAGTATGAATCGATCTGGCTCGACTCGATGAGCACAGCCATCTATTTCTTCGTGGGCAAGGGAAGCGCCGACGGCAAGACCATTACGCAGGAATGCAGCTACGACGACCCGGTCAAAGGCCCGGCTGTCTGGCGCAGTGTGACCAGGATCAAGGACGACAACACCCTGGAGTTCGAGATGTTTATCACCCCCAAGGGCGGCAAGAAAGAAAAGATGATGGAAATGACGGTTGCACGGAAAGAAGCCATTGCTTATCAGAAGGCTGCATAGAGCAGTGAGAGAGGCAGCAGGCATCCGAAGGAGATGATTATGCGTACTTTAGCGGATAAATGCGAGGACAGAAATACCGTAAGGTCCTTTTGTGACTGCATCAACGAAGAGGAAACGGTGGATGTGGCAGCGGAAGGGTTCTGCAAGCGGGCAGCAAACAACAGCGGCAGTGTCACCGGGGATGACCTGGTTGAACTGAAAAAAGCGTTGAAGGATCTTAAAGAGATCGATGACGACGAGTGTTGCTGCGAATGTTAGCGCGCCTACTTTGGTTCCGACGTTAAGGTTCCTGAACGGTAATTCTTTATCGACAACGACGTGGCATGGTTCAGGTTGTTTCTGCCCGGTTTCGGTTTTGCTCGTTGCTTGCGCTGGGACTTTGCCCAAGAGAGAAACGTTGCTTTTCTCAGCGGCTCCGCGCGATATGCCTTTGGTCCCGCCTTCAGTTTCCCATTCCGCAATCCGCATTTCATCTCCCTGGCTCCTGCTATACTTATTGATACATACCCTATCGGGAAGTGCCAAAAAGTTCTATGAGACAAAGGGAGGACCGGCCATGGCCAAGAACAGGAAGATCCGGAAAGTATTCAAAAGCAAGCCCACAATGGAAGGGGCGGGAGTTCATCTGAGGCGGGTTTTCGGGAATGCCGAGGTTCCGCTCTTCGACCCGTTCCTGCTGCTCGACGATTTCCGCAATACCGACCCCTATCACTATATCAAGGGCTTTCCCTGGCACCCCCACCGCGGCATCGAGACGATCACCTACGTTCTCACGGGCGATGTGGAACATGGCGACAGCATGGGAAACAAGGGCGTCATCACCTCGGGCGATATGCAGTGGATGACGGCGGGGAACGGCATCATCCATCAGGAAATGCCCCAGGGAGACGACAACGGCGTGATGGAAGGTTTTCAGCTCTGGGCCAACCTGCCGAAGTCGCACAAGATGATGGACCCGAGGTACCGGGACATTAAAAGCGCGCAGGTGCCGGAGCTCGTGACGAAGAACGGGACACGGATCAAGGTCATCTGCGGGAAGGTGGACGGGAAACAGGGCCCGGTCACGGACGTTGTCATCGACCCGGAATACCTCGACGTCACCGTGCCCGCTGATACGGAGTTCGTGCATGCGACCAGGCGCGGCCATACCGTCTTTGCCTACGTGATCGCCGGCAAGGGCGTCTTCTGCAACGAGAAGAACCCTTATGCCTATGACGCCGTGGGTGAGAACTACTTCGACATGGAGCGCGATCATTTCATCCACAACGGCACCGCCGTGCTCTTTGGCGACGGCGATCAGATGACGGTTGCGGCACAGGGCGAAGGGGTCCGCTTCCTGCTCATCTCCGGCAAGCCCATAGGAGAGCCCGTTGCGTGGTACGGCCCCATCGTGATGAACACGGAAGAGGAGCTGCAGACGGCCTTTGACGAGTACCGGAACGGGACGTTCATCAAGCACCGGAAGCCGCAACGGTCGTAGGTCATTAATTTCCCCCTCCCTCATGATGGGAGGGGATCAAGGGGAGGGTGAAGAACCAGTTGGAATAGAGGCTGAATTCACTTATGCTGGATAGTTACGTTGAGTCCTTCGCGTTCTCGCCCCGCGCGGCAACGCTAACCAACCTTCCGCAGCTTTCCCGCTTTAAGCTCCTGTCCCCTGGCATCGACAAGCTCCTGAAAGCGCATCGCCAGTTTTGGCCCTCTGGCTTCATCTCCTTCGTGCTTAAAAAATATAAAGGCCTGCTCCCATTTTTGCGCCAGGACCCTGTCCGCCCATTGCGACAGATCGGCGTCCGTGTAGTCGGAACGGCGCAGCCGCAAATACCCCAAGGCAGCCGTACTGACGATCTCCTTCGCCGGGTCGTCGTCAGCATCGGCGATGCAGAGGCCGCATCCTTTTTTGCGCAGGAGGTCCAGGATATCTCCTTCGAGCCACGAGGGGTTGCGGAACTCGAATGCGCATAACGCGGTATCGGGGACCAGCGCGAGAAACTCCTTCAGCGCAGCCGCGTTCGCAGGAAAGGTCTTGGGAAACTGGAACAGCACCGGCCCCAGCTTCCGGTCCAGGGTCGGCAGCGACCTGAAGAGGAACTCAACCTCGGAGCCCACATTCCTTAACCGCTTCCAGTGCGTTATGACCTGGGGTGCTTTGAGCGCGAACACAAAATCGTCGCCCACCTGTTCCGCCCAGGAGGTGAGCATCTTTTCCGTGGGCATGTGGTAAAAGGTATTGTTGATCTCTACCGTGTTGAGGTGTTCGCTGTATGCGTGAAGCATTTCCTTTGGCGAGATCTTTTCAGGATAGAAGGCTCCCTTCCATTCCTTGTATGAGTATCCGCTGGTGCCGGTATATATTTTCATGATCCATCACTTCCTTCCTCAATTTACTGAAAGAATGCTTCAGATCAACGGCGTCTCTCGCAAAGCTCGCAAAGGGCGCAAAGAAATTCTAAAGCTCGACTTGCTTTCTTCCGTCATTCCCGTGCAAAAGGGGAATCCTATCTTGATGCATTTGTAAGAAGTCTCAGAAGCCGTCTTTGCGAGTGCAGCGAAGCAATCTCGTAGTTCGTATCAGCTTGATAATTCGAGATTGCCGTTTCGCGGGTATGACGAATTTTCACACTGCCCTCTTTCACGGTTTCCTTTGCGACCTTTGCGGGCTTTGCGAGAAACATTCTTGCCTTTGCTCGGTTTTTTATTCGTGCTTCTCTTTCATTTGCCATATCTCCCGCATCACCTCGCGCGCATCCTTGTCCTCGCGCATCCGCAGGAACACCGGATGCCGCATGGATCCCTCTACGGTCCATTCGGACAGACTGACCTCGCAGACCAGCTCCGGCCTTACCCAGGTGACGGTCGCGTTGGTCTCCGGCTTCCTGCTCAAGGGGCTTTCGTTCCGGACCAGGGGGGCCAGTTGTTCATAAAGGTCCTTTAACTCCTTTGCGGTGAAACCGCTTCCCACCAGGCCGATGGGGACCAACGCGTCCCCTTCGTATGCGCCCAGCACAAGAGCGCCGAAATATTTTCTGCCTCCCCCCGGCTCCGTGAAGCCCGCGATCACCCCCTCCTGCGTGAGCCGCGTCTTTATCTTCAGCCACTGGCCGCTCCTCCTGCCCGCCTCGTAGATGCTCTGGCCCTGTTTCGCGATGATCCCTTCCAACCCCTTTTCCCTGGCGACCCGGTAGAACAGGACGCCCTCTTTGGCCACGTGATCGCTGAACCGTATCCGCGGGTCCGAGGGAAGTATTTTTTTCAGGAGCTCCTTTCGCCTGAGCAAAGGCAGGTTCGTCAGATCATGTCCCTGGAAATACAGAAGGTCGAAAACAGCATAGAGCAGATGGCCCTTTCCTTCCTGGTAATGCTGCAGCATCTGAAAATCAGGACGCCCCTGGTCATCCACCACTACGACCTCGCCGTCCAGGACCACGTCGAACGTAAATTTTTGCAGCGACTCCACAACAGGAGCGAATCGTTTGGCAAAGGAGATATTGTTCCGGGAATAGAGCGAAACGACCTTGTCGCGGACCTCGGCAACAGCCCGGTATCCGTCCCATTTCACTTCAAAGATCCAATCGGGATGATCAAAGGGTTCCCGGGCCACGCTCGCCAGCATGGGCTGTATAGTGTGCGGCATCGGCCTGGCCGGCGCATCCTTCGGCGCTTCTATTTCCAGGGCCTCGTGAAGGCGGATCTGGTTCACCTTATTGTGCGTGAAGGTTCTTTTCCCCGGATTGGCCTCGATCATTTCCTCCAGCGTCTTCCGGGACACCACGGAGCGGTTCTCTTTCAGAATGTCTTCTTTCTCTTTGGACGGGTCCCGGTCTTTTTTCTTCAGGAGCAGCCACGATTTCCCGTCCTTCCCCATTCTTACCAGCGCGAATTCACCGTGCAGTTTTTCTCCTTCCAGCACGAACTTCATGTCCCCTTTTCGAAGGCCCTCCAGAAGAAGTTTCCCGCTCTCCTTCTCGTCCCGTGTGGAAGGGTGATGATAATATCCCCGGTCCCAGATGATGACGCTTCCTGCGCCGTAATTGCTCTCCGGAATAACACCCTCGAAATCCTTGTACTCGAACGGATGATCTTCGACCATGACCGCAAGCCTTTTTACGGATGGGTCCAGCGTGGGGCCCTTCGGCACAGCCCAGCTTTTCAGCACTCCCTCCAGTTCAAGCCGGAGATCATAATGAAGCGCCCGGGCTGCATGTTTATGCACCACGAATATCCGGCGGTCCCCCTCGGGCCGAGGGGCAGGTTCCGGCTCGGGTGTTTTTTCGAATTTACGTTTCGATGAGTATTCTCTTAATTCCATGGCCAACTCTGTGCCTCTGCGGTAAAAAAATGACTTCTTACGAGATCATTAATGCACGCCATCACGGATGGCTTGGTCCAAGCTTCTGCTCCATCACCAGCACCTCATGAAAAAGATCGCCCATCCTTTCGGCCCTGCGCACTGCTTCAACCGGCGTGACCTGCAGGCGCTCCGGATCGCCCTGCCCGGCGAGGTACTCCAACTCGTGCCATGCAAGCGGGAACGAAACGAACGGCGTTTCCCGGCCGCGCAGGGAATAGACGCTGATCATGGTCTTCGAGGCGTCGTTCTGAGACCAGTTGATGAAGACCTTTGCGACCCGGTATTGCTTCGCCATTTTAGAAGTCACCAGGTCCGGATAGTGCTTTTGCATGATCTCTGCAACGGCCTTTGAAAAGGTCTTGGTATCGTCAAACGTCGCTGACCGGTAATTCAGGGGGACCAGTACATGGAGCCCTTTTTTGCCCGAGGTCTTGAGAAAGCTCGTCAGCCCCATGCCGGAGAGCAGGTCCCGAAGTATGAGCGCCACCCGACCGGCCTCCACCAGACCGGCGCCTTCACCGGGATCCAGGTCGAAGACCATGGCATCGGGCGTTTCCGGCGATCCGGCCCTGGCCAGCGGCACGTGAAGCTCCAGGGCAGCAAGGTTCCCTGCCCAGAGCAGCGTTTCCATATCATTGATCAGGCAGAACGTCAGCGCTGCGCCGCCATGAACGACCTCTGCCGTTTTTACCCACGTCGGACGGTGGCTCGGACAGCGCTTCTCGAAAAAAGGTTCCTGTTCCACCCCTTCCGGGTACCGGGTAAAGGTCACCGCCCGGTCTTTCAAATGGGGCAGCATGAACGGCGCGATGCCGCGGTAGTATTCCAGGATCTGTGCTTTCGTAAAACCATAGGCAGGATAAAGGTCCTTTTCCAGGTTCGATAAGGGAAGTCTTTTCCCGGCTATTTCGACGAATGTCCTGTTCATCCATGCTCCTTTATCCTGCTAGAGAGAGCTAACGGGATTTCACTTTGCGCATGCTCTCTTCCAGCGCGGCGACCAGATCAGCCGGGCCTTCTCCCGCTTCTTCCGGTAATGCAGGCGCCTCCACCGGGGCCTGGTCTTTTGCTTTCTGCATCACCAGGTCCATGATCCTTGTCCTGCGTTCGTTCGAATATTTCGCCGGGTTAAAGTCCTCGATCATTTTTTCAATGCTCGCCGCCATCCGCTTTTCCTCTTCGCCGGTGATCGTGTCCTTGCCCGGCGCGAGGTCCTCATGGGGAAGGATGTCGTCGTGGTAATGCAGGGTGACCAGCTCCAGCGCCCCTTCCCTGCTGATGACCGCCACCAGATACTCGCGCTCGGCCAGCACGAATTTTGCGAGCCCTGCCTTGTTCGTCCGGGACATCACCTCCACCAGCAGTTGATACGCTTTTTCGCCCCCTTTCGCGGGAACGAGATAATAGGGGTGGTCGAAATAGATGGGGTCCACTTCCTTCAGATCGATGAACTCCAGGATCTCGACGGTGCGGCTCCGCTCCGGCGACACGGACTCCAGTTCTTCGTCCGTCATCAGGACGTACTGGTCCGGTGCGAGCTCGTATCCCCTGATGATCTCCTCCGGGGGCACCATGGTTCCCTCTACGGGGCAGAACATCTTCCGCGAGAGCCGTGAGTAATCCTTCTTGTGGAGCAGATGGAACGACACCCGTCCCGGTTCCACGGCCGTGACCAGCCGGACCGGTATCGCCACCAGGCTGAAACTGATCGTCCCGCTCCATATTCCCTGAACCGCCATGGCGTGCCTCCTCTTTAGAAACACAACACCTTTGACACGGATCAAGGCGGATAAGAGCCTGATAACATCGGATACATCTTTTCTATTTTTTTGAGCTATCCGCCCTTATCCGACGTTCATCCGACCCTTCCGTGTCAAAGGTTTTCCAGTTGTACATTTTTAAAAAACGCGGGTCTTCCCCTCAGGCAGCTTTCTTCAGGCTCGCTTCAAGGGCCTGCAGGAGCTTATCTGATTCTGTAGGTATCAGGCGCCTGGGGGGCAGGACCGCGATCTTTTCTCCTCGTGCTTTTTTGTCGATCATAAGCTGCAGCTTCTTTTGATGCTCGTTCTCAAATTTCGCCGGTTCGAAGGTCACAGTCAGCTGGTTGATCAGCTCGCTCCCGATCTTCAGTTCCTTGTCCGACAGCGGGACCCGCTCCAGGTCGAAGGAATCCACGGACACCACTTCGTCGGCATACCGCAGGGTGTTGAGGCGAAGCAGCTTTCCGCTCGCCTGCAAAGCCCCCAGATAGGACCGCTTTCTCATGGTCCAGGTGCAGATGCCCGCCACTCCCCTCTCCTGCAGCGCGTTGACCAGCGCGGTATATCCTTTCGCCTGGACATCCGGCTCCAGATAATAGACGCGGTCGAGGAAGAGGGACTCGATCTGCGCGGTCTTGACGAACTCATGGACCTCGATCATGCGGCTGCTTTCCGATGCGGCCTGTTCGAGCTCCTCGGGATCGACGAGAATATATTTGCCGTCCTCCAGTTCGAACCCCTTGGACTGTTCTTCCGCGGGCACGGGTTGTTTATCAAAAGCACAGATCATCTGCTGACGCAATCTCGCATGGTCGCGCGTGTGCAGGAGGTGGAACTGGATCCGCTCCTCCCTGACCGCGGAATGCAGCTTCACTGCCACGTCTGTCTCGCCAAAATGGATGATTCCTTTCCAGATCGTTCCGCCGGCCATGGAAAAGCCTCCTTCCTTCCCGCCACTTTAAAAGGGACCAATACTATCCTCTATGTAAAAGATAGCACCGGATCGTACAGGCGTCAACGCCGTTCCTGTCCATGCCGATCGATCGAGATCGATCGTATCAGGTACCTCCTCCCAATGATCGCTGGTGAGGGTATATAATAGTACTAGCGGAGAAAAATCTCTTCGTCTTGCTCCGTCATTCCCGCGCAAACGGGAATCCAGGATTTTCAAATTGTCAATGGGTCCCCGTTCCCCGATCAGTACTTTCGAGGAAGTTTCACGGGGATGACGAATTGAGCTGCTTTGTCGTCAAAGGAACGCAGATATGGGTGACGTGACCTCAGGAACGCCACAAAAAAGCAATAACGGGACCAATGAAGAACTCCCCTCGGGCCCCTGCGAAGTGGGAATTGCTGAACAATCCAACGTCGAACTCCTCGATGCCTACTCCCGGGCGGTCATATCCGTTGTCGATGCCGTCGGCCCCGCGGTCGTGAGCATAGAAGCTGTAACACGGACGAAAAAGAGCTCCGGACCCGAGGCGAACGGTTCAGGCGTTATCTTCGCGCCAGACGGGTATGTGCTGACGAACGACCATGTGGTGCAGGGCGCAAAACAGCTCTTCGTGTCGCTGACGAACGGAACAACGCACGAGGCGGTCGTGGTGGGTACGGACCCCGCAACGGACCTCGCCGTCATCCGCGCCGATTCCGCGAACCTGCCCTTTGCCACGCTGGGCGAATCGGCATCCCTTCGGGTCGGCCAGCTCGTGATCGCCATGGGCAACCCCTTCGGGTTCCAGTCCACCGTGTCGACCGGCGTGGTGAGCGCGCTCGGCAGGTCGCTCAGAAGCAGGGCGGGACGGCTCATCGAGAACATCATCCAGCATACCGCCCCGCTCAATCCGGGCAATTCAGGCGGTCCGCTGGTGGATTCGCGCGGCAGGGTCGTGGGGCTGAACACGGCGATCATCCTGGGCGCGCAGGGCATCGGGTTCTCCATTCCCTCGGACACCGCACAATGGGTCGTATCCCAGCTCCTCACGCTCGGCAGGGTGCGCCGGGGCTCCCTGGGCATTGCCGCGCAGCAGCGTCCGCTCAGCCGGAGATCGGCGCGCTTTTTCAACCTGTCGCAGGCGTCTGTGGTCGAGGTCCTCTCGGTGAACCGCGGCGGCCCGGCGTCACAGGGAGGGATGCGGAAAGGCGACCTCATCGTGGCCGTGAACGGCACCGAGATGACGAACGTGGACCTGCTCCAGAAGTTCCTGACGGACTGGCCCATCAGCAAGCCCGTCAACGTGTCCGTGCTCCGCGTGCAGGAGCGTCTCGAGATCGACGTTACGCCCGCCGAGGCCGGGGCGCGGGAGTAAGCAAGGACCTGGGCAAATCTACCAAATCTTTGACAAAGTGAAGGTTCGAATAGGCATGATCAAGGCGGACAAGAGCTATGATAACTGCGGATTATTCTAAGACAGTAAAAGGAGGGATAGGGACTTGAGGAGCCCCGTATATACGATGCTGATCGGAATGACCCTGCTGCTCGCGCTCGCGGCCGAATTACCGGCAGCAGAGTGCAAGCCCACGGGACGGGACATGCTCGGACCTTTTTACGAGCCTAACGCACCGTTTCGTTCAAGCGTTGGAAAAGGATACGTGCTGTACGGGATCGTCAGGTCGGCAAAGGACTGCAGCCCCGTGGCAAGGGCGACGATCGAATTCTGGCTTGCAGGGCCTGCTAGGGAGTACGACGATGCACACCGGGCAACGGTCCGAACCGATGCCTCCGGCGCATACCGTTTCGAAAGCAACATCCCGGGACCCTACGCATTCCGGCCGCCTCATATCCATGTCCGGGTCTCCGCCGAAGGACTCAAGACCCTGGTCACGCAGCATTATCCCGAGCCGGGAAGGACAGTCGCCGAGTTCGACCTGGTCCTCATTCCCGCCCGGTAACTTCGAGTATTTTAAATTGGTGAAACTGGAATAACCTGTCGTCGGATTCTGAAAAATATGGCGCCGGGCTTTTTTCTTGATTCAAAAACGTGAAATGGTACACTCCCGTTCATGGAACCGATCAATACACAGGGATCAGAAAAACAACAGGACCCGCCCGAGGTAATTCCCGCTGTGGAGTATCTCAAGACAGCGCGCCTTCATCTCCGAAGCAACCGGCAGAAGGAGGCCTACAGCGTTATGCTCCAGGCAAACGGGATCTACCCAAACCACCCCGTTATCCTTTCCTATCGCGGCTGGCTCCAGGCAGTGGTGGATAAGAAACCCAAGAGCGGGCTGGCCGCCTGCAGGAAAGCCGTGGTCCTGTTCAGGACCTCCGATCCCGATCTCGCGAGCAGGGTCTACCCCACCCTCTATCTCAATCTCGGCAGGACCTTCCTTCTCACGGGCAAAAAGAAGGATGCCTTCGATAACTTCCGCAAGGGGTTGAACTATGACAAGGGCAATGTGGAGCTCAAGAAGGAACTGGAGCTCCTCGGCACACGGAAAAAACCGCCTATCTCCTTTCTCTCCCGCTCCAACTTCCTCAATCTGATCATTGGCAAACTGATTCACCCAGACCCGAAAAAACGCTTCAAAGCGGCCCGCTGACCTCACTGCGACGATCCTTCTCTCCGCCTCTACGATAACGTCACGCTTCGTTGCGCATGCTCCCCTCTTTTCCTTGTGATACAATCGAATCAGCAGGGCTTTGGAACGCCTCATGCAGGAAGTGATTGCCATGAAAAATCAGGAGATAGCGCAGCTCTTCAACGACATTGCGCAATTATTGGAGCTCAAGGGAGAGAACGTCTTCCGCGTCCTTGCCTACCAGCGGGCCGGTCAGACCATCGACGGCCTCCCGACCGATGTGGCGACGCTCTCTGACGAGGAACTGATCGCCTTGCCGGGCATCGGCAAGGACCTTGCGGGAAAGATCCGGGAATACCTCGCCACAGGCAGGATCGCGAAGTACGACAAGCTGACCAGGGAGATTCCGGCGGGTGTGCTGGAACTTTTGCGCGTGCCCGGCATCGGGCCGAAGAAGGCAAAACAATTCTTTGAAAAGCTGCAGATCGCGGGCATCGACGATCTTGAGGCCGCGATCAAGGAAGGTAGGCTCAGAAGCCTTCCCGGCATCCAGGACAGGACCGAGCAAAACCTCCTGAAAGGCATCGACCTGGCCCGGCGGTTCAGAGATCGGACCAAGGTGTCATCCTGAACGAAATGAAGGACCTCGAGTCTCAGAAAAACCGAGATCCTTCGCTGAGCTCAGAAAGACAATACAAAGAAATCGTTGCTCAAATCTTTCCCGGAATCACACAATTTATTGTGAGGTTCTGACGCTGCCGTCCGCGCGTGGTAGACTTAAAGCACAGGTGATGTCGCTGTGCTCGAGAACGCGAAAAAGGGCATGACCCCGGAGGATATTGCCACAAGGAGGCGGAAAAATGAGGTTTCCCATTGTTGTGATGTTAGTCGCCAGCTTGACGCTCGTTTCGTGCAGTGGCGGCGGCTCCACGCCGACCATAGTCACCCGGATCTTAAGCGACCCGGTGTACGACGGCGACATTGTTCAGGATTCCACAACGGGAGTACGCACACTGACGCAGGGAAACACCCAAGTCGTATTTGCCGGCATTGACCCGGTAACCCTTGATGAATACCGTGCATTCCTGGACTTTTATCTGGGCGGACCGGGCGGTGTTCCGCTCTATGCGGGTATCGCTTCCGCGACCCTCGATATCTTCATCAACGACATACTGCCGACGACCGGAACGATCCCGATGCGCATCGACCTCGTTCACTTTCAGCCGCCGAATTTGATCAGCACGGACTTCGGCCGCTCGTCCCAGCCTGCGCTGGCAAGTATCACGTTCCCGATCTTTCAGAGCGACTTCGGTCAACACGTAGTTATAGATGTGACATCATTGATGAGGGAGGCTCAGCGATTGGGGCTGCCTGACTTCCAGGTCCGCATCATGGAGGACCTCGGGCCGGTAGTTCCCGGCATTGTCGAGATCGACGATACTACGATACCAGCGGACCGGCCGATCTTTGCGCCCTTGCTGGAGGTGGCGTATTACTGAGTCACGGCATTGCGAAACGTCCCCCCTCACCCAGCCCTCTCCCCGGCGGGGAGAGGATATTGGAAAGGGTGTTGCATTAATTGAGATAAACCAGATTAACGACAAGGAGGGGCATGAAATGAAAACAAACACGTTGTTAGGCATCATCCTCATTGTTCTAGGGATCGTGGCCTTTGCGTATGAGGGCATTACCTACACGACCAGAGAGAAGGTCATCGATCTTGGTCCCATGCAGATGACGGCTGAGAGGACGAGAACGCTTCCGCTGCCGCCGATCGTGGGCGCCATTGCGCTCATCGGCGGCATTGTACTGCTGGTGGCGGGAAGCAAGAAGAACTGACGGAAAGAAAAACAGTGATGTGTGAAGGAGGAGTGAAATGAACAGGTCGTTCTGGAGAACAATGCTTTTGGCGCTGGGACTTGCGGTATCTTCACCTGTCCTGGCGGGGGTGGACGTTCACGTTACTATTCCCCTGCCGCCGCCTATCCCCTTTTTCGCACCACCGGAGCTGATCGTGCTTCCGGAGACGTATGTCTATGTCGCTCCTGACGTAGACGTGGACATCTTCTTTTACGACGGCTGGTGGTGGCGTCCATGGGAAGGACGCTGGTATCGCTCGCAGTACTACAACTCAGGCTGGGCCTACTATCAAAGTGTTCCCGCTTTTTATGTATGGATACCCTCAGGCTGGAGGAACGATTACCGGGACCGTCATTGGAGAGGGAATGCATGGAACTACCAGCGAATACCTCACCACCAGGTCGAACGGAACTGGAGAGGCTGGGAAAGGGACCGGCATTGGGAAAGACAGGGAACGTGGGGCGTACAGGGTTTGCAACCCCGAACGCGGTCATCGCGGCCGTCCCGGGAGATGCAGCAACGACAGTCCCGGCCCTCGGATAGAACGGTCAAGCCGTCGGATCGGTCACCACAACCTTCTCGAGAAATACAACCACGACAGTCCCGGCCCTCGGAAAGATTGGGCAAGCCGGCAGAGCGGTCGCCACAATACAAGGAGGCTGGTCCCCAATCCCGAAAGGCGGTAAAACAAAAAAAAGGGAAATCGAAGCGTGACGAGGGAAACCGTGAACGAGAAGATAAAGACAGACCGCTGAGAAGGTAAGACGGCGGCTTGAGCGATCAGGAAGGAGGATCATATGTTGTGGACAATCGCAGTGGTGCTGCTGATCTTGTGGCTGCTGGGGTTTGTGAGCAGTTACACCATGGGAGGGTTCATCCATATTCTGCTGGTGATCGCGATCGTTGTGGTGTTGGTCAGGATCATCCAGGGACGAAAAGTCTTGTAAAGCATGGACACCCCGCCTTTTTATGTGATATGTAATCGTTTGATGAGGTCGTAAAAAGTCCTTTAAGCCGTCTTTGCGAGCAAAGCGAAGCAATCTCGCAGTTTGTAACCGCCTGAAAAAATGAGATTGCCGCGTCGCTCCGCTCCTCGCAATGACGGCAGAGGGGACTTCTTACGACTTCATCATCGTTTCACTTCATTGTTTTTCTCTGTGACTTATGTGCTTTCTGTGGCTGACATGCCGTACCATCTGTTCCCTGTCCCATCCTTTCATTCGCGTTCATTCGCGTAATTCGCGGCTAACTGCTTTTTTATATTTATATGATGAAGCCCCCTAAACTCCTTCCCAAACTCCGCTCGTCCCTCCTTGTCCGGCCCAGTCTGCGGACGCCGCAGGAGGGCGAAGAACGGCACGCCACGTGGCTTGAGCTCTTTTACGATCTCGTGGTTGTGGCTGCGGTTTCCCAGGTGGCCCATGCCCTCTCCCAGGACCACTCGGGCCTTGGCTTGCTCGTGTTCGCCGGACTGTTCATTCCCGTATTCTGGGTCTGGGCAGGCCATACGGTCTATGCCACCCGCTTCGACACCGACGACCTCGTCTACCGGTTCCTCACCTTCCTCCAGATGTTCGCGGTCGTGGGCATGGCCGTGGAAATCCACCATGCATCGCAGGGCAACACGCGGGCCTTCAGCCTTGCCTATCTCGGGTCGCGGACCATCCTGCTCCTGCTGTTGGCACGCGCGGGCAGGCACGCTCCTGCGGCGCGCCCGTTCATCCGCACTTATCTCCGGGGCTTCGGCTTAGGCGCCGCGCTCTGGGCGATCTCGATCCTGCTGCCGCCGCCTGCGCGGTACATCCTCTGGGGAACGAGCCTGGCCCTGGAGCTTGCCGTGCCCTGGCTGATCTGGAGGAGCATGCAGCCCTCTGCCGCGGTGAGCCCCTCGCATATACCCGAACGGTTCGGGCTCTTCACCATCATCGTGCTGGGCGAGTCCATCAGCGCCGTGGTGCGTGGCCTTGCGGGCAGGAACTGGGAAGCCCCTGCCGTTGTTGTCGCTTCGCTCGGATTCGCCATCGGTGTCTGCGTCTGGTGGATCTACTTCCGGCACCTGGAGCGCGCCATCGGCAAGGTCAGGATGGGGAGCGGCCAGCCCTACATGTACAGCCACATCCCGCTGCTCCTAGGCATCGTTGTGATGGGGATCGGCATCGAGCTCGCCATCAAGGAGAGCGGGGCGGACCGCTTCCTCCAGGGCACCTTCGGCCTTCTCTGGAGCGGCGTCTACCTCTGGGCGCTCGGAGGGTGGCTCCTGCACCACGTCATGCACCCCCGAAGATCGCGCGCGGCAGCGCTCCGGTATGCCGGAACGCTCGCGTTCCTGCTCGCGGCAAACCTTGCGAGCCGGTTCCTGTCGCCGCTCTCCGCCATGGTCCTTTTGCTGTTCTGTCTTCTCGTTCTGCTCGTGGAAGAAGAGCGCCTTCACGAAACCAATACGCGGCGTGAAAGCGGCCCGGACTAGGGGCCCTCGTGCCGGATCAATTTTCTCCCTCGAGTTGTATAATAGTACTAGGAAGTCCGGGGGAAAACAAAGGAGCATACGTCCTGGAAACAGGGAGGTAGGAACATGAAAGCCTATTGGATCCTCATAAGTTTTTCACTTGTACTATTGATCGGATTCGACGGCATAGCTTTCGGACAGTCACCGCCGGAGGGCGTGGCCATAAAAGGGTACGATACCGTCGCCTATTTCAATGCCGGCAAAGCAGTAAAAGGCATCGAGTCATTTACCTACCAGTGGCATGACCTGACCTGGCATTTCTCAACCAGAGAGAACAGGGATCTGTTTGCGGCCAGCCCGGAGAAATACGCTCCTCAATATGACGGGTATTGCGCCTGGGCCTTGACAGAGGCACGGAAAGCCATAACCGACCCTGAAGTATGGAAGATCGTTGACGGAAAGCTTTATCTGAATTGCAGCACGGCGGCGTATGAAAAATGGAGCAGGGATATTCCCGGCAACATCAAAAAAGCTGATGCGATCTGGTTAAAGTTGCAGGGTGGAAATTGAACGCGTGACTCAGAGCACGGGCATCACTGCATCTCTGCGATGAGTCGTATCTCAAAGTCTATCGTGCTGCAACCGCTATCGAAAAGCATGCAAATGAGGATCGCGGCGACGATGAACCTGTGCGCCTCACCTCCGCGCAATGTAAAATTACCCTTCTTTTATTCTTTATCTCTTCGTTCAAGTTGTATATAGTTATAGGCAAGCTTGCAGCGACTCCACGCGTTGAAAACGGGAAGGCCAAGGGCACAATGCCATTGGGTTGCGCTGCGCTTAACCTGACCTGCGAACTTCAAAAAATTCCTGGAGGCAAGGCATGAAGAAAATAGCGTATCTGTTTGGCTTGTTGATCATGGCGGTTCTGATTCTCATCGGCGCCGGAATCCGGCCCGACGTCCCTGTTGAAAAGTTAAAAGCAAAATATGCGAACGACCACTCAAAGTTTGTCGTCATCGACGGACTGTCTGTCCATTACCGCGATGAGGGAACGGGTTTTCCCCTTGTCCTGTTTCATCCTTCACCGTCGTCGCTCCATACCTTCGACCGGTTGACGGAGAAGCTTTCCAAGCATTTCCGGGTCATACGGCTCGATCTCCCAGGATACGGATTGACCGGACCGAACGCGGCGGGTGACTACTCGCTTCAGTGGTATATGCGATTTCTTGATTCCTTCTTAACTGCTATCCGGGTGGATTCCTGCCACCTGGCTGGCAACTCATTCGGCGGACGGCTCGCGTGCGAGTATGCGTACGAACGACCGGGCCGGGTGAAGAAACTTGTTCTGCTGGCCGCATCGGGGTATCCGCTCAAGGAAGAGAGCATCCTTGCCATGAAGATGGCGCAGACCCCTCTGCTTCGGCCGATCGTACGCTATGTTACTCCGCGATTCTTCATTGCCATGAACCTCAGGGAGGTCTTCGGCGCGCGATACGCTATTCCCGCGGAAACCGTGGACCGGTATTACGACTTTATGTTGAGAACAGGCAACCGGGAGACCTTTATCGCCATGTGCAACCAGGAGCCGGAGGATAGCTCCGGCCACGTCAAAGACCTGAGGAACCCGACGCTGATCCTGTGGGGAAGTGATGATGCGATCATACCGCCCCGCTATGCGGAACGCTTCCATAAAGACATTCCCGGATCGCAGGTGATCGTGTACGACGGCGTGGGCCACATACCGCAGGAAGTCGTGCCTGAAAGGATCGCGGCGGATATGCGATCATTCTTGTGAACCGTGCAGGCTGAACCAATAAACGGAAGAGCCGCGCGTTTCCCCTCCGCGTACTGTATCACCGTAAAAGGATAAGGAGCGATGACCGACGTGAAAGAGGAGTTTCCCGAGTTTATGAGATGTCCCGCAAACCGTATCGGCAAGGAAGCACAATACACCGAGGGGATTGAAGGGTACGTTTTTACCGGCGCGGACGGGAGCCAGATGGCATTCTGGACGTGTTACCAGGACAGGGATTCAAAAGAGCACACCCATGATTATGACGAGTACTTCGTGGTCGTTCAGGGAACCTATACGGTCATCAGCAACGGGAAGGAAGAGCCTTATGAGGCTGGACGGGAATGTTATATCCCGAAAGGCACGCCGCATTCCGGCAGAGCGGTCGCGGGAACGCGCACCATACACTGCTTTGGCGGGAAACGGGTGTAACCAACTATCCGTTGGGTTGCGCTTCACTTAACTTAACCTGCGAACTCATCGTGAGAGGACTTTCCTATGAAAATAAAAGCTATCATTACCGGTTCCACAGGCATGGTCGGCGAAGGCGTGTTGCATGAGTGTCTCCTCCATCCCGACGTAGAATCCGTTCTGGTCATCAACAGACGGCCTTGCAACGTTCAGCACCCTAAACTGAAAGAGGTCCTGCATCGGGACTTCAGCGATTTCATCCCCATCGAAAAGGAATTGACGGGTTACAATGCGGGATATTTCTGCATGGGCGTGTCTTCCGTCGGCAAGAACGAGGAAACGTACCGGCACCTCACCTACGACCTTACCCTGGCATTGGCCCGTACGCTTTCCAAGCTGAACCCTGACATGACCATTTGTTACGTGTCCGGCGCAGGTACCGACAGCAGCGAAAAGGGCCGCATTATGTGGGCCAGGGTCAAAGGCAAAACAGAGAACGATCTCCTGCGATTGCCGTTCCGACAGGCCTTTATGTTCCGTCCGGCGTTCATCCAGCCTACCAAAGGATTGAAGAACACCCATTCGTTCTATCTCGTGCTTGCCCCGTTTTTTCCTTTGGGGAAATTATTCTTCCCCCAGTATCTTTTAACGCTCAAAGAGATAGGACTGGCCATGATCAACAGCGTCAACAAGGCGTACGACAAGCAGGTCCTTGAGGTCCGGGATATCGCGAAGCTGGCCAATATGTAAACCAGCAGCCGGAGAGAGCCAAAACCCCTCTTCCCCCGCACGAATCGAGCCTTTCACCGCAGCTGGTTCAATCATTCTGATTGAACCAAATCTTAATAGGTCGGTTCAGGCTGCAAGCCTGAACCAGCAGAGATAAAGCCATCTCCTACTCCAACCCTTCGTTAAGCGACATTCAATCGAGAACACTTGACAGTGGTTATCAAATTTGCTAACATGCCATACATGAAATATGCCGTCGAGTACTTTCATGCCCGTGTCAAGAATGACATAGAAAGCTGGCCCGATGGTATATTGGCCGATTATGCGCGATTGGTGGAACTGCTGATGGAGTTCGGGCCGGATCTGCGGATGCCGCATTCGCGTGCCATGGGAGAAGGGCTTTTTGAATTGCGGCCACGCGGCCGTGAAGGCATTGGTCGGGCATTATACTGCTTCGTTGTTGGTCAACGCATTGTTATGCTTCATGCCTTTACCAAGAAAACGCATGAAACGCCGGAGAAAGAACTGCGCCTTGCCCGGAAAAGAATGAAGGAGGTACGAAATGGCTGATGTAAAATATAAACCTGTTCCTCATGACCATGAGGCGTTTCTCAAAAGGGCCTCGAAGCGGAAGGAATTCAAAAAGGCATACGATGACCTGGAAGAAGAGTACACGCTCACCCGTGAGATGCTTGCCGCTCGTTCCAAGTTCGGCCTTACCCAGGAAGCCGTCGCAGCTTTGATGGGAACGACAAAGAGCGCCATATCCCGCCTGGAAGGTGCGGGTAAGCATGCCCCATCTCTGACTACGCTCAAGAAATATGCGCGGGCAGTCGGCTGTCGTTTGGAGATCAAGCTCGTTCCCACCGCCAAAAAGCAGGCTGCCGGATAGCTGCGCAGTAGAGGAGAAGATAACATGAGAAAGCTGGTTGTGGGAACCTTCCTTACCCTGGACGGCGTCATGCAAGCGCCCGGTGGCCCCGATGAGGACCGCGACGGCGGCTTCCGGCACGGCGGCTGGCTCGTTCCCTATTTTGATGAGAAGTTTGTTGAAATCATGACCGCGTGGACAAAGCAGGCCGGCGCCTTCCTGCTCGGCCGCAGGACCTATGAGATCTTCGCAGCTTCCTGGCCCAGGTCCACCGACCCGGCGGACGAGATCGCTGCCGCCCTTAACACCCGGCCGAAGTTCGTCGCTTCGCGGACGCTCAAGGAGGTCACTTGGAACAACTCCTTCCTGCTCAAGGGAGACGTTGCCGAGGAGGTCGCGAAACTCAAGAGGGAGGAAGGCGGCGAGATCCAGGTGCACGGCAGCAGTAATTTTCTCCAGACCCTACTCAGGCACGATCTTATCGATACGCTTCGCATCTGGCAGTTCCCGGTGGTTATCGGTACCGGCAAGCGCCTCTTCGGCGAAGGCACGATCCCGGCCAGCTTCCGGCTTGTTGACACCCAACTGACCGCTACCGGTGCTGTCCTGCACGTGTACGAGCGCGTCGGCGATCTCAGGTACGGCGAAGTAGAAGTTGGACAAAAGACGGTGATCTTCGATCCGGACGCAGCACACCCGTGACACATCATCAGCGCCTCACAATCGGGTTCAGCGGACGGTTCGTCGGCGGCCCGTTGCTGAACCGGAGCGTTCTCCCTTGGTCTATAAGGACAACGCTAAACTCGACAAATGCCGTTGGGTTGCGCAACGCTTAACCCAACCTACGAACTGCGTATCTCCTCTGTGGCGCGGATGTTCGAAAAGAAGTAGAGGTTGTTGCAGTAGCTTTAAGGAAAGAAGAGGTAACTCAATCTTTAAGTCTGACCCCATACGGTTCCTCAAATATTGGATATTGGCTGCTTGGAAAAGTTATTGAGACAGTAACGAAGCAAAATTATCAAACGTATGTAGCAAGGAATATTTTTCAACCCCTGAAATTGAAACCCGCTGAAATTGGTTTCAAAATAAATGATCCCTCTAATCATGCAAAAGGATATTTGGCTAAATACTCATTTGTAAATCTGATTAAAGGTTTTGTGACAAGCAAAGAAGTATGGGGCGAATATGAAGGGAGCTGGCTTCACATTAATGATGTTTACCTAAATGGCCCGGCATTTGGCGGTGCAATTGGTTCCGCAAGAGCATTTGGCCGAGTCTTGCAAGATTTATTACCTGAGGAATCTCTCTTGCTTGAGAAAAGTACAATGCAGCTCCTTTATACGGCGGAGAATACTAATTCAGGCAAACGTATCCCCATGACGTTAGGATGGCATATCGGAGAGCTGAATGGACTAAGTTATTTCTATAAAGAAGGCGGCGGAGCAGGCTTTCATAGTGAAATGAGGATTTATCGGTCTCACGGTTTGGCCTCTGTCATAATGACCAATAGAACAGCATTTAATTCAAGAAAAGAATTAAGCAGAATTGACGAAAACTTTATCAGGTGATGTAGAATCTAACCAAGGCAGTCGGGTCCATCCTCGCTTCGCTTGGGTGGCTCACTGTATTAATGTAAAGAGACTGTCTCATAGCGACAATATGCGGATCGCCATTTCAGGTACTCATTTTTCAGGCAAGTCGTCGCTGGTCCAAGCGCTGTCCGAAGCGCTACCGCAGTATACGACCGTAGAAGAGCCATACCACCTCTTGCAGGAGGAAGGGTACGAGTTTGCCGAGCTCCCCGCTGTCGAGGACTTCGAACTGCAGCTTGAGCGAGCCATCGAAAGCCTGGATGAGACCTTGCCTAATGTCATCTTTGACCGATGTCCTGCAGACATTCTAGGCTATCTCCTTTCGCATACCGACGCCAAAGCATTTAACCTCGATACCTCGCACTATCTACAATACTGACAATGTTTATTTCTATCAATTTAAGTTTGTCTGCTCTTACAGTAACATCAAAGTCAAGAATAGCCAGTGAGATTGTTGTTTTTATTGTTACGTTACTCTGGACTATTCTCTACAGCTTTTACGGCTTTTTTATTGGGATTTCTTTTTTACATGCGAAGTGGGGATAACCGCCAAAATGAATAGGATCATTTGTGGTACGCTTCAAGTCATAGGTTGAGCGCGCTTATCGAAAGCAGACAAACAATTATAACCTGGCGGTCCACATCGACTCGCCTTGCGGCGAGTGACTACCGCGTTAACCCACTATGAAATTCACCAAATACCATGCCTTGGGAAACGACTATCTGGTTATCGATCCAACAAACCAGGACCAGACTGTCACGCTTGAGCCCGAACAGATAAAGACCATCTGCGACCGACATTTTGGCATTGGGTCAGACGGAATTCTGTTTGGCCCGCAACCAACTTCAAAAGCTTCGTTTTCACTTCGCATATTCAATCCTGACGGGAGTGAGGCAGAAAAAAGCGGAAATGGCCTTCGTATCTTTTGCCGCTATCTATGGGACTGTAAATTGGTCGGTGATGAGCCCTTTACTGTCGAAACAAAGGGCGGTATTGTGCAGGCAAAAATACTGAGCACCGGCACGTTTGTACGGGTAGAAATGGGCAAGGTAAGTTTCAGAAGCGAAGACATTCCCGTTGCAGGCAGACCTCGCGAGGTGTTGCGCGAACAGATCACGGCAGGCGATAGGACCTTTCAGTTCTGCGGCGCAACCATTGGCAATCCTCATTGCGTCATTCCACTTGACGACATATCTCCATCATTAGCTAAGCAATACGGTCCATTGCTGGAGAATCATGTTTTATTCCCAAATCGAACAAATGTGCAATTCTTAAAGGTTTTAGATCGTAAGAACATCCAGATCGAGATATGGGAGCGCGGAGCGGGTTATACCCTGGCTTCGGGCAGCAGCAGTTGTGCATCAGCCGCCATAGCGCGGAAACTGGGAATATGTGATTCCCAGATCACCGTTCACATGCCTGGCGGCAACATCGAGATATCCATAGATAATGAGTTTCGTATCACCATGACCGGGCCTGTTACACGAGTGGCTGATGGTACTTTGTCGCAAGAAATATTCGAGAGACGATAAGAGTTGGTAAGTCAATTAGGCAACACGAATCCCGATGCTGTGATTTAACCAGCGGCTACTTTTAGGGACGCGCCACAAGCAGCGTGTGAACTCATCGTCCGTTTGTCTGATAGACCCGCTAACACCACCTTCCCCTCTTGCTTTTCTCCCCCTCCTGTACTATGTTTTAATCGAGGGAACAAACATATGCCGGAAACAAGCCTCTCACTATTTCATCCACTCATCCAGAAGTGGTTCTCGGAGCAGGTCGGCAAACCGACCGACGTGCAAGAGAAAGCCTGGCCCGAGATCAGCCAGGGCAAGCATGTGCTCGTTACCGCGCCAACGGGCTGCGGCAAGACGCTGGCCTCTTTTCTCTGGGCCTTGAACCAGCTCATTAACGGAACCTGGCCCGGCGGCACGGTCCGTGTCCTTTACATCTCTCCGCTCAAGGCACTCAATAACGACGTCCAGCGAAACCTGCTGAAGCCTCTGGCTGAATTGCGGGACACCTTCGACCGCGCAGGCACGCCCTTCCCGTCGATCACCGTTCTCACCCGAAGCGGCGACACTCCTGGCGAGGAGCGGCGCAGAATGTTTCGCAAGCCGCCGGAGATCCTGATCACCACCCCGGAGTCGCTGAATCTGCTGCTCACTTCCCGGTCCGGCCGCAGCATGCTCCTGGGCATTCAAACGGTCATTCTTGACGAGATCCATGCGGTCGTGGGGACGAAGCGCGGGACCCACCTTATCACCGCTGTGGACCGGCTCGTTCCCCTTTGCGGAGACTTCCAGCGCATCGCGCTTTCCGCCACGGTCAATCCTGTGGAACGGGTGGCTGCGTTCGTCGGCGGGTTCAGAAAAACGGGCATTGGCAAAGACAGCATTTTTGAGAAGAGGCCCGTATCCCTTGTTCAATCCAAACAGGCAAAAGAGTATGACATCACCGTATCCTTTCCGCCTGATGCGCGGGAGAAGATGGTCGACGGGTCCTGGTGGCCGGGGCTCATCGATGCATTTCGGAAGGTCATCAATCAGCAGCGATCGACGCTGCTCTTCGCGAACAGCAGGAGGACGACGGAGAAGGTTACTAGGATGATCAATGAAGCGTCTCCCCTCCCCCTTGACCCCTCCCACGAGGGGAGGGGTGACACTGCCACCCTCCCCCAACCCACACAACTCCCCTCACCCCTGCCCCTCTCCCCCAGCGGGAGAGGGAATATGGGAGAGGGAGCGTTATCGTTCGAGGGGCTACATCCACTCTCCTCAAGTTCCACGCACCCTCTCCCCTCAGTGGGAGAGGGCGGGGGAGAGGGGGATCCGTCTAAGGATATAAAAGCTCTTGCCTACGCCCACCATGGATCCCTCTCGCGCGAACTGCGCCTGGCAGTAGAGCAGAAACTGAAGAACGGCGAGCTCAAGGCCATTGTCGCAACGAACTCGCTCGAACTGGGCATTGACGTCGGAAGCCTCGACCAGGTCGTGCTTATCCAGACACCTCGCTCGGTCTCATCGGCCCTCCAGCGCATCGGACGGTCCGGTCATTCCGTGGGAGAAAAGAGCCGGGGGCTGCTCTTCCCGACCAATGGACGGGACTTCATCGACGCGGCTGTCATGGCGCGGGCCAGTCTGGACCAGGACATCGAGGAAGTGCATCCGATCGAAGCGCCGCTCGACCTCCTGGCGCAGATCATTCTTTCGATGTGCAGCATGGAGAAATGGAACATCGACGAGCTTTATGCATTTATAAAAACCAGCTATCCCTACCGCGCTCTTTCACGAAAGCTCTTCGACATGGTGCTTGAAATGCTTGCCGGCCGCTATGCCGACTCCCGTTTGCGGGAGCTGAAGGCGCGCGTCTCCCTCGACCGGGTGGACAACACCATCCAGGCGCACAGCGAGGTCCCCTACCTCCTTTATACCTCGGGCGGAACGATACCGGAACGCGGCTACTTCGACATGCGGCTTAAGGACTCCCGTGCCAAGATCGGCGAGCTGGACGAGGAATTCGTCTGGGAGCGGTCCATCGGCGAGAGCTTCACCCTCGGAACGCAGCTCTGGAAGATCGAGAACATTACGCACAACGACGTCGAGGTGGTGCCGGTGCGGTCGGCTGTGGGCATCTTCCCCTTCTGGAAAGCGGAACCGCTGGACCGGGACTATCATTTCTCGGAAATGATCGGCCTCTTCCTGGAACATGCGGACGCAGCACTTGCTTCTCCTGATTTCAAGCAAGAGCTTATAGATCGCTATGTGATGGAAGAAGCGGCTGCAGATGAGCTCATCGCATTCTTGAAACTCCAGAAAGAGGCGACGGGCAGCTCACTCCCCAACCGCCATCATCTTTTGATCGAGCATGTGGAAGAACCCGGCGGACGCGGTGACTTCAAGCAGGTGATCCTGCATACCTTCTGGGGCGGCAGGGTGAACCGGCCTTTTGCCCTGGCCTTGGCGCAGGCCTGGGAAGAGAAGGAACACAAGCCGTTGCAGTTCATCGCCAACGACGATGCCATCCTGCTCATGCTGCCCTGGGAGTTCCGGGCCCATGATCTCTTCTCGCTTTTGTCAACCGAGAACGTCGAGACCTTCCTCAGAAAGAGGCTGGAGCAGACCGGCTTTTTCGGAGCGCGGTTCCGGGAGAATGCCGAGCGGGCGCTCCTCTTGCCGAAAGCGAGCTTCAAACGCAGGATGCCGCTCTGGCTCATCAGGCTCCGGTCCAAGGAGCTGCTTGCAGCTGTTTCGTCCTACGGCGATTTCCCCATCGTTCTCGAAACGTGGCGCACCTGCCTGGAGGACGAGTTCGATCTCCCGCACGTTCGGAGCGTGATCGAAGAGCTCCGGACGGGGATGGTGCGCGTCTCCGAGACCGTGACCAGAACGGCTTCTCCCTTTGCGGGAAGCCTTGTCTGGAAACAGACGAACAAGTACATGTACGAGGACGATACCCCTATTTTCGCAAAAGAGTCGGCAGCGCGTCCCGATCTGATCAAAGGACTTCTCTTCTCATCCCATCTCCGACCGAAGATACCGGCCGAGGTCATCCGGGTGCTGGACAACAAATTGAAGCGCACTGCCCCGGGCTATACTCCGGCCACGTCACTTGAGCTTCTGGATTGGGTGAAGGAGCGGCTCCTCATCCCGGAAACGGAATGGAAGGAGCTGGCAGGCGCCATACGGCGCGACCATGAAGAGGATGCTGGAGCATGGCTCGCGGCCCAGACAAAGAAGCTCTTCTGGGTAAGCTGGCCGGGAGTAAAGCACCCGCTCCTCTGCGCGCTCGAAACAATGCCGAAGGTGGTCGTTGCCTTCCGTTTGCACCCGGACGTTCTTTCAATACGCGCGGTGAACACTGACGATAAAGCGGACACCATAAAGCGGCGCGTCCTGTCCTTTTTGCGCGAACCATCCGAGTCTTCCAAGGCGACCGAGGAATACGATCTGGCGAGCTTCCTTTCGGAGTGGCTGTCTTTTTACGGGCCCATGGAGAAAGAAGAGCTGGTCCATCTGCTCGGCATCACGCCGGAGCGCGTCGACGAAGCCATCGAACCTTTGATCGAATCGCAAGACCTCGTCATGGACCGTTTTGCCGAAGAAAGCCGCGTGCTTGAGATCTGCGACAGCGCAAACCTCGAAGTGCTTCTGCGCATGGCGCGGAAATACCGCCAGCCGACCTTCGAGCCCCTTCCCCTTGACCAACTTCCGCTCTTCCTTGCTGCTTATCAGGGAATCGTGCCGCAGGGAGACTCCCTGGACGACCTCAAACAAAGGATGGAGCAGCTCTTCGGGGTCCCTGCACCCGTCGGAGCCTGGGAGGAATACATCCTTCCCTCCCGCATGCAGCAGTACCGGAGCGAGTGGCTCGACAGGCTCATGAACGAGAGCGACCTTATCTGGTTCGGCTGCGGACAGAAGCGCATCAGCCTTGCATTCAACCAGGACCTGGAACTCTTCCACCCCGCTCACGGGAGCGAACAGGACGGGGAGCTTGACCGCCTGATCCCCGACCGCCGCGGCAGGTACAGTTTCCTGGAGATGACGGAGCACTCGCATATGGACACGTTCCATGCCATGGAGCTGCTCTGGAAGGAAGCGTGGAAGGGAAAGGTGACGAGCGATTCCTTTCGCGATATCAGAAAAGGTGTCCTCACCGGGTTCTCGGCGCAAACGTTCACGAACAATGAACGGCTCACATCCCGGCGGTCGGGCTTCAACCGGTGGAAGGTGTCTCGTCCTTTGGAAGGACATTGGCTCAGGATCGATCCCCTGCCCCAGGAACAGGATATTCTCGAAACAGGCGAACTGGTGAAAGACCGCGTGAGGCAGCTCTTGAAACGCTACGGCATCCTGGTCCGGCCGCTGCTTGCGAACGAGCTGCCGCCCTTCCAGTGGCGAGCGGTGTTCCGGTCGCTTCGGCTGATGGAGCTTTCCGGCGAGGTGCTGTCAGGCTATTTCTTCGAAGGCCTTCCGGGTCCGCAGTTCGTCTCTCCTGAGGCCTTCCGCATGCTCCGGGAGCCGCTGCCAAAGGACTCGATCTTCTGGATCAACGCCGCCGACCCCGCGTCCCCCTGCGGGCTGGGGCTTTCGGAAATTACCGGACTGCCTTCGCGCATCGCTTCGACCCATCTCGTGTATCACGGCAGCCGCATGGTCATGATCTCGAAGCGTACGGGAAAGAACCTGGAACTCATGGTTTCGTCCGACGACAAGCATCTTTCAGAATATTTCATCCTGTTCAAGGACCTCCTTCGCAGGGAGTTCAATCCCGTCAAGAAGATCGTCATCGAAACGATCAATGCCGAGCCGGTCTTAAAGAGCCCCTATCTGGAGCCGCTCAAACAGTTCGGGTTCCGTTCGGCAAGGAATGCGCTGGAATTGTGGCGGGAGCTTTAAATAGCTTTTTAACACAGCGAAACCTTTTTTGAGCAAACTTTTCTGAAATAAATGGAGAATATCACCGACACAGATCAGCTCTTGAGCTTTAGTATTTTAATTATTTTTTACTAGTTGCATTTGCAGCATAGCCGAGTTATGCTTTTAAAAAAAGAACTTCTCTCACGGCCCTGTTTCGGCCATCATGTTTCTTTAAGTAACGCGCGATACAGCACGTTAAATTAATCTAATAGAATCAGCGTACTTCATCAAACACATTACCTATCCTTGCAATACGCCGGATTGTGAAAGGATCAACCATGTCGAGCGAGAACAATCTCGTGAATAATACGATCGTAAAGCAGTGGCTCATGTGGGGTTTTGTCTGGGCCATTCTTGCGCCCGCGTTCGGGATCATTCTCTCCCTCAAGTTCAACTATCCCGACTTCCTGAGCAACGAATACCTCCATTTCGGCAGGCTCCGGCCCCTGCACACGAACGGTGTGATCTTCGGCGTGTTCTCGACGCTCTTTCTCGGTTTGGTCTATTACATGGTCCCCAAACTCACCGGCATCAGAATGTATAAGGAAGAGTGGTCTCCCTACGCTCTCTGGCTGTGGAACGGCGCGCTTATCGCGGGATTCGCCGGCATCCTTCTCGGGTACAACAAGGGGCTCGAGGTGGACGAGCTGCCGGCGGTGATCTCCATGGGGCTTGTCGCCTCCCTGCTGATCATCACGTACCAGGTCTTCATGACCATTGCGCGAAGGAAAGAGGAAAAGATCTACGTCTCTCTCTGGTACACCATTGCCGCCCTCGTCTGGACGGACCTGAACCTGGTGTTCGGCAATCTCGTGATTCCCCACATCATGCCGGGGGTCAGCAATGCGGCGCTGCACGGCCTCTATCTCCACTATGTCGTGGGTCTTTGGATCACGCCCGGCGGACTGGCGATCATCTATTTCTTCCTTCCTGCCGCGGCCAGAAGCCCGTTGTACAGCCATAAACTGTCCCTAATCGGGTTCTGGTCGCTGGCGTTCTTCTACCCCTTCGTGGGGATCCATCACTATCTCTTCAGCCCCATCCCCGCCTGGACCCAGACTGTCGCGATCTTCGCGAGCATGATGCTCATCATCCCGGTATGGACCGTGGTCACGAATTTTTACGGGACGCTCAAGGGCGGCGCCTGGAGCGCCTTTCAGACCGACTTTACCGTAAAGCTCCTCATCTTCGGCGCAGCCATGTACTTCATCGGCAGCACCCAGGGTTCGGTCGAAGCGTTGCGGAGCCTGCAGGTGCCGACCCATTTCACGGACTTTGTCATCGCCCATTCCCATGCCACGGTCTTCGGCGGTTATGTGATCTTTGTGCTTGCGGCCTGCTACTATGTCTGGCCGCGGGTGGCGGGCGGGGCCTTTAACCGGACGACCGCGCAGTGGAGCACCTGGATGATCATGCTGGGCATCAGCTCCATGATCGCCATCCTCGTCCTCCAAGGGCTCATTCAGGGGACGGAGCTCATGGCCGGGGCGGAGTTCGTGGACAGCATCGTAACGATGAAACCCTACTGGTTCATCCGGACCGTGACCGGCGTCACCATGGACATCGGCGTCGCGCTCGTGGGGATCAACCTGTATGCGTCAAGCAGGAAACCCGCCGGGAGGCCGCATGAATAAAGCGAAAACCATCGCACTCATTGCAGGTTTCTTTTTTTTCTTTCTCGCGCTGCTGGTGCAGGGGGTCCTGCCCTATCTCATGAAACCGATGCGCGGGGAGAACTATCTGAGCGTGACCAGGTCGGTACGGACCGGGCTCGGCGAGCTGGTTGACGTAAAGGCGGAGACGGTTCCTGTCACGGACCAGCTCATCACTCGGGGAAGAAAGATCTACATCCGCGAAGGGTGCTGGTACTGCCACTCCCAATACACCCGCCCTGTTGCAGGTGAAGAACGGCGATGGGGACCGGCCTCGGAAGTGGGCGAGTATTCCTACGATCTGCCGCACCTCTTCGGCACGAGACGGATCGGTCCCGACCTCATCAGGGTAGGAGGAAAGTACGGCGACGACTGGCACGCTGCCCATTTCTTCGATCCCCGGGGGGTGGTCCCCGACTCGATCATGCCGAAGTTCCCCTGGCTCTTCATAAAAGAGGGAGAGCGGTTCGTCCCGAACGAAGACGGGAAGGCTGTCGTGGCGTATGTTCAGAATCTCGGAATGAGCAAGGGAAAGTGGCGCGACCTCTTCCCTTATCAGTCTGTCCAGGCCGGCTCGGCGTCCTTTGGGACAGCGGCGTCTGTTGAACACGGCAAGGCGGTATACCTGCGACGCTGCTTCGGCTGCCATGGAGAAAAGGGCGACGGCAAAGGCGCTTCACCGGCTTCCGTGCTGTTCGGGATCGCCCAGCCCCGGGACTTTACAGCAGGAGTGTTCAAGTTCCGTATGACGCCGACAGGCTCGCTCCCCCTGGATTCCGACCTCTACCGGACTATCACCGCCGGCATCCGGGGAACGGCAATGCCTCCCTGGTTCAATCTTTCCGAGCAGGACCGATGGGACGTGATACACTACATTAAAACGTTCTCGCCTGATTTTAAGAACTTTCCGCCGGAACCGCCGATCACCATACCCCGGCCGCCCAAATCCACGCCGGAGCTGATCGCTCAAGGGAAAAAAGTGTTTGATGACATGAAATGCTGGGAATGCCACGGCAGCGCGGGAAAAGGAGACGGGCCGAAGTCGGATACGCTGAAAGATGATTTCGGCGACCGCATACCGCCGGCGAACTTCACCAAAGGAATGTTCAAAAGCGGATCGAGGCCCGAAGACATCTTCAGGACGTTCATGACGGGACTCTCCGGCACGCCGATGCCGTCGTTTTCCGACTCCTTCACCTCGCCCGATGACGGATGGGCCCTGACGTATTTTGTTCTCAGTCTTTCCGCGGACGGGAGGCCATGATGGAAACGACCCTGCTCTACGGGTTTCTGATCGCCCTCAGCATGGGACTTGCTGCCCTCGCGATCTTTATCTGGGCGGTGCTCTCCGATCAAATGGAAGACACCGAGGACGTCAAGTATCGCATCCTCGAACAGGAGCTGAACGATGAACAAAAATGAAAAAGAAACGTTCGGCGGCGGGGTCGAGTCCTACGAAGGCATCGTTCCGCTCTGGCTCATCATTACGTACGTTATCCTCATCGTCTGGGGCGTCTACTACCTGGTCACCTACTGGGGAGGGTTCGGGCCCATGACCGGTGAATAGGTGCTCGCGGACAGCGGCGGTTTCCCATCTTACAAAAGGAGGTCATTGACAAGCTATGAAACAGGGAAAAACAATGTCGTTTTTTTTCGTATTGGCGTTATTGGTTGGAGCTTTTCCGCCTGGTGCGCCGGCCTATGAGGAGGTTCAGGTGCCGGACGGGGGCACGATCAAAGGAACCGTGACTTACACGGATGAAGTTCCCATGCGGAAGATCATTCCGACGAAGGACCAGGAAGTGTGCGGACAGATCCGGGATGAACCGCTCGTACTGGCCGGCCCCGACGGCGGCGTGGCGGAAGCGGTCGTCTATCTGAAGGAAGTGGCGAAGGGAAAGAAGTGGGACAAGCCGAAGAAGAGCCCGGTGCTGGACAACCGCAAGTGCACCTTTACCCCCCACGTTCAGGTGATCCCGGCGGGGATGAACGTGGCGATCCACAACTCCGATCCGGTCCTGCACAACACCCATGGGTTCCTGATCAAGGCCACGGTATTCAACGTGGCAATGCCGAAGCAGGGCATGCAGGTGGAGAAGCTTCTCCGAAAGCCCGGCATCGTCCGCATCGAATGCGACTCCCACGGGTGGATGCTTGCCTGGATCTACGTGGCGGACAACCCGTACTACGCCGTCACCGGCAAGAACGGCTCATTTACGATCCCGGACGTCCCGCCGGGCCAGTACACCCTGGTCGTCTGGCAGGAGCACACGGGGGCCACGGAGCTCCCGGTGACCGTCAAGCCGAAAGAAACGACGAGCGTTCCCGTGACAATCAAAAAATAACCCGTTAGAGCTCTTTAACGTTTAAATCTGAAAGGAGGTTGACCACATGAAAAAACAGGAATGGAAGGAAGACGATACACGCAAGGTGCGAAGCGGCCCCGAAGAAGAGCGCGACAGCAGGAGTGAAATTACTCGCCGGACCTTTCTCAATCGGTCGCTCATCGCGGGCGCGGTGGCGGGCGCGGCAGTGAACGGACTGTTTCCGTTCATCCAGACCATCGAGGTAGCATTCGGGGCGCAGGCGTTCAGCTTCGCCTGGATCTCCGACAGCCATCTCTACCCCAAAACGCTGAACACCCGTTTTGTGGATAAAGCCGTGAGGGCCGTCAATGATGTGAAGGCCATGAAACCGGCCCCGGACTTTCTGATCTATGGCGGTGACCTTGCCCAGCTCGGCGATCCCGTGGAACTCGAACTCGGCGCCGAAATACTGAAGGCGATACCGGTCAAAAAATATTACATCCCGGGCGAACACGACTGGTATCTGGACATGGGCAACAAGTGGATGCAGTTGTTCGGCAAACCGAACTGGACCTTCGACCATAAAGGCGTCCGCATCATCGGGCTCGACACCATAAGCCGCGGGCCGGACTACTGGTCGGCGAAAAACATGTCGCCGCAGGAACGGATGGGGCATATGGCGACCCTGGACGGCTCGGTGGCAGGGCCGTGGGCAGGCGTGGGAAAAGACCAGCTCGACTGGGTGAGCAAGACCCTCTCCGACTGGCCCAAGGACAAACCCGTGATCGTGTTCAGCCACAACCCGCTCTATGAGTACTACCCGCCCTGGAATTTCTGGGTCAGGGACTGGCGGGACGTGCAGGCGGTGCTCAAGCCCTACACGAAAGTAACGAATATTCACGGCCACACCCACCAGGTGCTGTATAACGAGATCGGCACGATGAGATCCATCGGCATGCTGGCGACTTCATGGAACTGGCCTTACCCGCCTGAGGGCGTGCCGGTATTGACAACGCCCATGGTCCGCGTCGATCCCGGTGACCACTTTGACGGTGTGGGATGGGCCAAACTGGCCATGACAACAGGAGACCGGGTGAACCATGAGTACATGATGTGGCGAAAAGACGTACTTGCCCAGACCCAGGTCGATTCGGGGACCGGCGACAACACCAATCAGATCTTGAGCCCCCGCGTCGCCGACCGTCCCTAGCCGCCGCGCGCGTCACATGACGAACCCTTTCAGCATAAGGAGGAATTTACCATGAAGAAAAACACCCTGTTACGCTTCGCGGCGCCGGTCGCTTCACTGGGACTGGCCCTGTTCATCCTGGGAGCCACCCCGGTTATGGCGCACAAGGCAAAGCACACGCCGGAGCAGCTCAAGGCCTTTGAGGAGGTATTCATGGAACAGGTGAGGATCGGCGACCTGCTCTTTCACGGCGATGCCGCAACGGAGCTCAAGATGAAGACGAAACTCTCCCGGACCGGTATGGCCTGCGCCATGTGCCATCCCTTTGCGGTGGACAACCATCCCCATGAGTTTCCCAAGTTCCAGGAGCAGATCAACAAGTTCTCCACGCTCCGGGAGATGATCAACTGGTGCATCGAGAAGCCGAACGAGGGCGAGAAGCTCGAAGCCGACTCGGACGCCATGAAGGCCCTCGAAGCGTACATTTACTGGTCGAACCGCGGCAGCAAGCTCGACCCCGGAAGACATTGATACGACGAGACACACGTTCAAATTACTCGCAATGGCCGGGCTCAAAGCGACACTCTTCCCGGCCATTGCGAGAAGCCTTTTTTTCATCACGGTTTGCCTGGTAGGGGGATTTCGTGAAAAGCTTTTTAGCCATCCTTGTCCTGTTTGCAGTTTATTTTTTCGGAGCAGGCAATCCCGCCCCGGCACAGGATGACAGTGAGCCGCTTCCCTGTGACTATAAGAAGATAGGTCTCGACGCGGCGAAGTTCTACGTCTATCTGACCCAGGACACGCCCTACCGGTCGTGGGTCGTCCGGCCGGGGAAAACAGAACTCGCGCCGGGAAAAGAGCCGCACGGAGCGTTTATAACGACCTATGTGAATCCCGCAGCACTCGGAGCAATTGTCTCCCGATCGGGAATGGCGTTCGGGTCCCTCCTGGTTGCGGAAAATTATACTGCCCAAAAAAAAATCAGCGGCCTTATGGTGATGTTGAAAATTAAAGGATACAACCCGCAGGGAGGGGATTGGTACTGGTTTCACTACGATGCCCGGGGGAGCGTTCTTGCTGAAGGGAGGGTGGCGAGCTGCATCAAGTGTCACCGAACGATTAACGAAAAGGAATATGTTGTGAACGTACCGACCGGGAAATAGACGGGACTTGCCACACGATACGAGCGCAGTACTTCTGCGTGACCGTTGGCCGCGAACTTCGTCTGACGGACCGGGAAGGGAAGTAGCGCAGGGAGCCTACCCCGGCGACTGCCCTGCTTCGAGCAGGCTGATTATGGGTTCCCCTGGATGCGGGAGACCGGCTATCTTCCAGGCTATGAGCGGGTTGTAGAACTTCTCGGAAACGCAGTCTTTCGGCTCATGGAGCTTTTTGCATATCGAATTCACGATAGGGAAGAAGTTGTAGGTCTTATAATGGTCGCGGATGAATCTCAGCATGGCAATGCTCTCAGGAGCAAGTTCCCCTACCTCCGCCCGTACAGCCAGTTCACGCGCAACCTCTTCATCCCAGTCGTTGAAATCTATCAGGTACCCGTCGTCGTCCACGGCTATCTTTTTCATACCTCGTTCCAGTACCGGCATACAGAACACCTCCTTCTTCTCAGACCTTAATCTTTGACATCCCTCTATTTCTTATTATATCGCTTATATCGCACTCCCGCGCGGTCATCGTGGAGCAAGTCGCAGAGAGGCCGGTGCGCTTGCCGTCAGGTCGTCAATCTCCGGTAGATCTCGGTGATTCTGTTCGGCAGCTTGTACACGTCGTCGATGAAAATGTAGTTGACCTCGCCGTACATATGCGGAAGGTAGGACTGTGCCTCCTTGTCGATGGTGATGCAGAATGGGTGGATGCCCCGCTCGCGTGCCTCCCCGAGCGCCTTCCTGGTGTCCTCGATGCCGTACTCTCCCTTATAGGCGTCCCAGTCCTCGGGTTTTCCGTCGCTCAGGGTGATGAGAAGCTTCGTCCTCGCTTCGACGGATGCCAGGAGCTTCGCGGCATGACGGATAAAGGGCCCCATGCGGGTGTAGTCCCTGGGCTCGATCCCCGCGATGCGCCGTTTGACGCTTTCGGCATAAGGTTCGTCAAAGCCCTTTACCCGGTACAGGTCGCACCGGTTCCGGGTCATACCGGAGAACCCGTACACCGCGTAGCGGTCCCCCAGCGCTTCGAGCGCCTCGGCCATGAGCACCAGGGACTCCTTCTCCGCTTCATTCACCCATCCCTTGGTGGAGCCGCTCATATCGATGAGGAACAGGACCGCGATGTTCCGCTCCGCCCGGTCGAGCCGGGTGAAGAGATTCTCCCCGGGGGAGAGGCCTGCGTGCAGATCGGAGAAAGCCTCGATAACGGCGTCCAAATCGATATCGTCGCCGTCCCTCTGGCGGCGCTGGGTCCGGGGCTCCCGCTTCAGGAGCTCGAACTTCTTGCGGAGCATCTTTACATACCCTCCGTACTTTCTCAGCGTTTGTTCCACGACAGGCTCGTGGCCGGGATGGATGTCTTGCTCGTACAGGCTGCACCAGTTTTTTTTATAGCCCCCGCGTTTGTAATCCCATTCATCGTATTTGATGCCGCCATCGGTTCCGGCGGCTTCCTCCTCCTCGATCAGGTCCGTGAGGCTGACCGGGCTGCCGCCGCCCATTTCGCTCCCTTTCACCAGCACCCCGCCGGGGACCCCGCCCCGCTCCTCGATGACAGCTTTCAGCTCATGATCGAGCTCGATAAGCTTCCCCTTGAACAGAAGGTATTCCTTCTCCGGAACGATAGATCGCTTTTCAGCCGCCGACTTCGCAAGGGGACGTTGCCGCGGCCCCTCGGGCAGATCGATCAGCTTCGTTACCAGGGCTTCGAGCTTCCTGCGCTCCGCCTGCCGCAGCTCACGTTGCGCGCGCGATACCCTGTCCGGATATATCCTCCCGAAAAAGGGCAAGGACTGCCGCGGCTCGTATGCCCCGGCGAGGCTTGCGGCCGTGCTGTATAAATGCATGAGCGTTTCGATGCTCTCTTCAAGCCCGGGCTCTTGGTCAGGCAGGTGACGGAGGGGACTGCTGAGCGCTCCGGGTGGGATTGCATTGGCCTGGTTTCCGAGGAATTGCTGATACAGCGACTCGATGAAAGCGGACTTTTCCGATAAACCGTCCAGTCCCGGCCGGTTCTGGAACAAGGCAGGCAGGATCGCTTCGCCCTGTTTCATGAGCCCGGGAAGTTCTCCCCGCAGGAACGGCGCAAGCCGGAACGCTTCGATGATGGTGTATAGATCCAGAGCCATCTCTTTTTCCGGGAACAGGGAGAAGAATACCTCGATATCGGGATGGTCCAGCGGGTAGGCCGGAAGCCGGCGCGTAATCAGCGAGATATCCACGCCGAACGTAAGGGTCCCCTGGGCGATCTGTGCCCATGCATAGGCAGCCGACAGTTTATACAAAAGAAAGTTTTTAGCACGCTCGGGAAACCGTTTTACGAGGGCAGGGAGAAAGATGGTGACGGTGTCCGTATACTGGTCCTGGTCGCTTGCAACCTTCAGGTCCAGTCCGGAAATTCCCCGCAGGAACGTTTCAAGCTTTGGAGCAGCATCTTGAAAAGGGACGCCTTCGGGGGCCACGAACGCCGTAAGCTCCGCCTCGCTTATCTTTCCGAGGAAGAACAGGGCTGCATCGATCCCCTGCGAGTCGAGCAGGTCGAAGGCTTTGCCGACCCAATGGTCCAGGTCTTCGGCCGCGAGCAGGTCCGACGCATGCCTGATGTGAGAAAGGACGCGGGGCACCAGTGAAGAGCTGGCGTTCGAAAGGGCAAGGCAAAGGGCCTGGACCTTCTGCCGCGCCGGCTGATCGAAGGAAGCGATATCACCGAGAAGGTACTCGATCTCCTCTTCTTCGAAAAAGTCGACGCTCAGGTTCCTGACGAAGGACGTGCGGAAGTCCATGAAATGTTTATCAGATAGATGCTTCATGCTTTGTCGTGGTAAAAGCCCTCCCATCAATGCATTTTCAAAACAGCGCACTGATGATCTCGTCAAGCGACCCCAGCATCTCATGATCGTCGGTGAGCGGCTGGGCCACGGCGGTTTCGCACGCTTTCTTTGGCTCGATCCCTGCGGTGATGAGTTTCCCTGCATGGATCAGCAGCCTGGTGCTCGCACCTTCGGTCAGTCCGCGGTCCTTCAGGTTCCTCGTTTTTCCGGCAAGGCTCACGAGTCTCTTCGCCGTTTCCTCGTTCACGCCGGACTCATGCATGACGATCTCGGCCTCCAGCTCCTTGTGGGGGTAGGTGAACTCCAGGGCAAGGAACCGCTGGCGGGTGCTCTGCTTCAGGTCCTTGAGCACGCTTTGGTAACCGGGGTTATAGGAGATCGCGATCAGAAATTCCGGCGGGGCGTGCAGGACCTCGCCCTTCTTCTCGATGGGGAGTATCCTCCGGTCGTCGGCCAAAGGGTGGATGACAACGGTCGTATCCTTCCGCGCTTCCACGATCTCGTCAAGGTAGCAGAACCCGCCGATCTTTACCGCCGTGGACAGGGGACCGTCGACCCATACTGTTTCACCGCCGCGCACGAGGTAGCGGCCCACGAGGTCCGAGGCCGTGAGGTCGTCGTGGCACGAGACGGTTATGAGCGGCCGCCTGAGCCTCCAGGCCATGTACTGCATGAACCGCGTCTTGCCGCAACCGGTAGGCCCCTTCAGGAGCACGGGGATCTGGTTCCGATATGCGGCCTCGAAGAGCTCTATCTCCTTGCCCATGGGGAGATAATAGGGCTCCCCGGTTATCAGGTGCTGGCGGGATATTGCAGGTCTCGATCTCATGGAACTATTATAACGCCATGGGGACGGTGCGTAAACAGCGTTGTTCGAGCAAGGATCGAAGTCCGTCTCACGGGGAGAATTCGATCTCCTCCCACTCCAACTGAAGTCTGTTCCCGGCAGCTATTGTCACCTGCGTGCCAAAGCTTCTTCCTTCGCGGTTCAGGATCTGTGCGAGCCAGGCGGCATCGCCGGGCGAAGCGTAGTTAACCCGGAAATGACGGATCTGCGTTGGTGTCATGTTCAGGGACAGAAGCCTGCCTGTCTCAGAACTGATCTGCGCGAAGAACATGAGACCGAGGTCGCCTCGAAAGGCTTCATATCCGCCGATGCCTTCATAGTCATTCAGAAGATCGCCGCATCCGTAGAGGATGAGCTTGCCGCGGTATACTTCAATGGCTTTCACGTGGTGAGATGAATGTCCGTGGACCACGTCTATGCCGGCCTCGTCAATAAGCCCGTGGCTGAACCGCGTCTCATCGGCTGAAACAGCATATCCCCAGTTCGGGCCCCAGTGGATTGAGGCGATGGCTACGTCGCCCTGCTTCTTCACCCTGCGCACCTGATCGCTGATGCGCTGGATGGTTGCTTCGGAAAGATCGGGTAGCAGGTTCACTCCAGGCCGGTCATCCGTTGCGGCCCAGGCCTCCGGCACACCGCTCGTTTTCGCGGCGAAAGAGAACACGACTACCCGCGCTTTTCCTCCGAGACCGACGATGGCCGGAGCTTCCGCCTCATTCCTCCTACCTGCTCCCGCAAAGCTGATATGGTGCTTCGTCAGCGTCTCGATCGTTTCGGCGAGGCCGGGGTAACCCCAGTCGAGGACGTGGTTGTTTGCGAGCGCTGCCACATTGATTCCCGCAGCGGTCAGCACCGGTGCATTTGCCGGATGCATCCGGTAATGAATGGCCTTGCCTTTCCAATAGTCCTCGCTTCTGGTAACGGCGGTCTCCAGGTTGATCATACGCATGTCGGGCGCGCGTTGATTCAGCTCCGCCAGGGCATCGCCCCAGACAGCGGCGAAGCCGAGCGGTTTTGGGACAGGGCCGTGTGTCGTTTCCGCAAGCCGCACATACTCGCTCGAATCGGTCACGTACGGCTCATAGACCCGGGGAGGGGAAGGATGGGGAAGAACCTGATCGATCCCCCGGCCCGTCATGAAATCGCCGCACAGGAATATGGTCATCGTCGTTTGATTCATGGCTCTCCGGATGATCGTAAATGTTCCGTGACAGGCGCGCTGGAATTCCACTCGGCAGCGGCCGGAAAGACCGGATCAGGCCGGCGAGATTTTCCTGAAGCGGCCCGCCGATCCGTTGAAGTCAGCCAGGAGCTCTTGCGCGCGAAGGCTCCCGGTAAAGTTGAAGTGACTTTGTATCATGCCTTTGAGTGCTCGGAGGTCTTCGTCGTTCAGGTCGCGGATCGCCACGTATGCTGTATTGATCTTCTCCTTGAGCCGGTCGTCCCGGTCCGGAACATAGAGAACGCCGCCGGTCATGCCGGCGCCCACGTTGTACCCGACTTCTCCCAGCGCAACCACAGCTCCCCTCGTCATGTATTCGCAGAGGTGATGCCCGGCGCCTTCGACGACGGCAAGCGCGCCGCTGTTCCTGACCGCGAAACGCTCCCCTGCCCTGCCCGCGGCGTAGAACTCGCCGCCCGTGGCGCCGTAGAGAACGGTATTCCCCACGATCACCTGCCGGTGAGGTTCCCGGATACCGGAAGAAGCGATCGCTATTCTTCCGCCGAACATGCCTTTGCCCGTATAGTCATTGGCGTCTCCGATAAGCGTAAGCGAAAGCCCCCGGTGATTGAAGGCGCCGAAGCTCTGGCCGGCGGTGCCGATAAACGTGAGTCTCAGGGTATCGGCAGGGAGTCCCTGGTCCCGGTATTTTTGCGAGATGTAGTAATTCAGCCTGACCGGGATAGACCTGTCGATGTTTCGTATTGCATACTCTTTGTTCACAGGCTCGGCCTTCTCGATAAAGGGCAATAGGTCCTTGACGATTTTGTCGTTCAGGGACAACGCAGGATTATCGTTCCGCTCGCGCGTGCACCTGCGCGGCGAGTCGGGGCGATACCCACCGAGATAGTGCTTAATGAATCGCTTGACGTTGACTCTCCTGCTTTCCGGAAATTCATCGCGACGAAGCGGCGTCAAGAGGTCCGACCTTCCGACGATCGCGGAAAGACTTCTCATGCCCATCTCGGCGAGGATTTCCCTCACTTCCCGCGCCACGGCGCGAAAGTACGTTGTAACGCCTTCAACCGTGCCCCGGAACCGTGCGCGGAGCTTCTCATCCTGGGTCGCAACCCCGGTTGGGCAGGTGTTGGAATGACACTGCCTCACCATGACGCAGCCTGCCGAGACCAAGGCTGCCGTGCCGAAGCCGAACTCCTCCGCTCCCAAAAGGGCCGCGATGATCACGTCCCTGCCGGTCCTGAGCCCGCCGTCCACTCTCACCCGTATCCTGTCCCTGAGGCCATTGTCGATGAGAACCCGCTGAGTCTCGGCCAGACCAACCTCCCAGTAATTGCCCGCGTTCTTGATGGAGCTGATCGTGGATGCGCCGGTGCCGCCCTCGCACCCGCTTATCTGGACAATGTCCGCGTAGGCCTTGGCAACGCCGGCCGCAATGGTGCCCACTCCTGTCTCGGCGACCAACTTCACGCAGACAGGGGCATTTGGGTTCGCCTGCTTGAGGTCGTGGATAAGCTGCGCGAGGTCTTCTATGGAGTAGATGTCGTGGTGCGGCGGAGGGGAGATGAGCAGCATGTTCGGCGCGCAATGGCGGAGCATGCCGATGTACGTGTTCACCTTGATCGCAGGGAGATGGCCGCCCTCCCCTGGTTTTGCGCCCTGGGCGATCTTGATCTCGAGTTCCCGTGCGGAGGCGAGGTAGGCAGGCGTGACCCCGAACCTGCCCGACGCCACCTGCTTCACGGCGCTGTTTTGTTGACCGGGGTACCGCGCAAGGTCTTCGCCTCCTTCGCCGCTGTTACTCTTGATGCCCAGGCGGTTGCACGCTTCTGCGATGGTTGCGTGCGCCTCGGGCGAGAGGGCGCCGATGGACATGGCGCCTGCCACAAAATGAGAAAGGACCGCCTCTTCGGGCTCCACCTCCTCGATAGGGATGGGAGCTCCTTTTCTATAGTCCAGAAGGTGGCGGATGTACGCGGGACGGCCGTCGGCAAGTTGCGCAAATTCCCTATACAGGCCGTACTCGCCGCTCTTCGTAAATCTGTTCAATGCAGCGACCGTAGGAGCTGCCCATGCATGATGCTCGCCGTCCCTGCGGTATCGCAGATTCCCGCCGTAGTCCAGTTTCGGGGTCGGGCCGCCAAAACCGGCATGGTGCCGTTTCACCAGAGCTGCTTCCACTTCGTTCATGCCGTCCGATTCGAGCGTGACCGGCGTGTTGGTAAAGAATTCTTCCACGAAATCATGGTTAAGGCAGATGGTATCAAAAAGCTGGCCGCCCTGATAGGACCGGATTGTTGAGATGCCCATGCGCGCAATGCACTTTAAAAGCCCGCTCTCGACGGCCTTGACGAAGTTTGAGGCTGCCCGCTCGTAAGGAATTTTAACTTCGCCCGTTTGGCAGAGCACTGCAATGGTCTTAAAAGAAAGATAGGGATAGACACCGGAAGCCCCGTAGCCGGTGAGGCAGGCCAGGTGATGCTCATCCCTTGCCTCGCCTGTTTCGATGATAAGGCTCGCCCTGTTTCCCAAGTTGTCTTTGAGGAGGGCCTTCTGCGATGCGGACACCGCAAGAAGAGAGGGGACCGCACGGTTTTCACTTGAGACATCGGAATCGGAAAGAACGATGATCTCCGCGCCGTTCTTTACAGCGTGGACGACCAGTTCCTGAAGGGTTTTGACCGCATGGGAAAGGGTCCCGCCGGACTTCGAATAGGCAATGGAGATCCGTTTCACCGGAAACCGTCCCTGGGATTCGATCTCCTTGATCTGCCCCTCCGTGAGAAGAGGCGACTCAATGGCAAGCTGGCGCGCATGCTCCGGTCCCTGATCAAGGAAGTTTCCTTTTGGTCCAAGGTACATTTTGAGCGACATGACCATGCGCTCGCGGATGTGGTCAATCGGCGGGTTCGTCACCTGGGAGAATTTCTGCTTGAAATATCTGAAGAGCAGCGGCGGCTTTTCCGAAAGAGGAGGCAGCGGCGTGTCATCTCCCATGGAAAAGACCGGCTCTTTTCCCGTTATGGCCATCTCCTTCAAGGATGTCTGGATCTCTTCGGACGTATAGCCAAAAGCAATCTGTTTTCTGATGAGTTCATCATCCGGGGCCGGCGCCTGAATACTGCCGCTTTTCAGTGCCACGAAGTATTCCCCCATCCACTGCGCGTAGGGTTTCCGGTGTGCGAGCTCTTGTATGATCTCATCGGTGAACCTGACCGTGGACGTGCGGGTGTTCACGGCTATGGTTTCGCCCGGGCCGAGCCTGCCTTTTTCTTTGATCATGGTGTCGCCGAGGTCGACCATCCCGATCTCCGAGCCCAGGATCATGATGCCGTCTTCGGTGATCGCATAGCGGAGCGGCCGCAGGCCGTTCCTGTCCAGGTGAGCGCCGATAGTCTCTCCGTCGGTAAAGGCAACGGCCGCCGGGCCGTCCCAGGGCTTCATGAGGAGCGACTGGTACTCAAGAAAGGCCCTTTCCCCCTCATCCCTGTCCGCGTTTTCCCATGCCGGGGGGATGCACATGATAACGGCCTGTTCGGGAGAGATGCCGGCAAGCACCATGAGTTCCACGACCCGGTCCAGGGACGCCGAGTCGCTTTCTTCGTATGATACGAGCGGCCGGAGGAGATGACCGTTTTCGCCGAATACGTCGTGAGAGATCGCGTGTTCAAGAAGGGTGAGGTAGTTCCTGTTCCCCTGGAGCGTGTTGATCTCGCCGTTGTGAGCAAGGACCCGGAAGGGTTGGGCCAGGGTCCAGTCCGGAGAGGTGTTGGTGGAGAAACGCTGATGAAAGAGACAGAAGGCCGAGTCCACCGTATCATCGGCCAGATCAGGATAGAACTGGGCGAGAAAAGGAGCGATGAGCATGCCTTTGTACACGATAATTCGCGAAGAGAGGGAAGGCACGTATACATTCTCGCCGCAGGTCTTTTCTATGTCCCGCCGGGCAAAATAGAGCCTTACTTCTTTTTGCGCGGTTTCGATGCCGGCAGTGTCGATAAAAAGCTGGCGTATCGTCGGTTTGGCGTTGAGCGCCGAGCTGCCGAGCGCTTCGTCGTTCGTCGGCACGTCACGCCAGCCCAGGGGGATAAGTCCCTGCTTCCGCACGATAGCCTCGACACCCGCCTCGATCCCGTCCTTGTGGAAAAAGAAGGTGCCAACGGCGAGGCTGTCCCTTGGGGGGACCCGGTATCCGAGTCTTTCGATTTCCTTCAGGAAAAATGTTTTCGGAAGCTGAAAATGAACACCAGCGCCGTCGCCGGTCTTACCGTCGGCGCCAACGGCGCCACGGTGCGTGAGGTTTACGACGGCCTCGATTCCCAGCCTGACGATCTTATTGCTTCTTCTGCCGTGGATATCGCAGATGAAACCCACGCCGCAGGAGCCTGATCCCTTTGTGAGTATCATAGCTATGCCTGTATCCCCTGATGAAAATCCTCCAGCTCTCAAGACCAAGCATCAGAAACCAAAATGCGCGGGCCGCGGTCTCCAACGAAGCATCTTTACGCCGCTTTTGCCTTGCGAGAAGCGCTTCGGACCACCTTCATGGTCTCCCGCATGAATGCGGGCAGGTCCGAAGGCCGGCGCGAGGTGACGAGGTTCCCGTCCACGACCACCTCTTTGTCCTCATAGATCGCACCTGCTGCCTTCAGTTCTTCCACAACGGTCCGGTAACACGTTGCGCGTCTCCCCTTCAGCAAACCGGCCGTGATCAGGGTCTGCGGCCCGTGGCAGATTGCGGCGACCGGCTTGTTCTTCAGGAAGAAGTCCCGGGCGATCTCCACCGCCTTCGGTTCCTTACGGACTGCTTCGGGCGCGAGGCCGCCGGGCAGCACCAGGATGTCGTAGTCCTCCGGCCTGACCTCGGACAGGGTCTTTGTCACGTCCACCTCGTAACCATGCTTGCCTTTGATCGGCCCTTTTTTCATGGACGCGATGTCCACCTTGATGTCTTCTTCCAGGAACCGGTAGTACGGAACGAGGAGTTCCGAATCCTCATACCGGTCCGCGCTGATGAAAAGTGCTTTCATGGTACCACCCCCTTGTTTTCTGCGGACAAACAGGTTTTTCCTCCCTAGAGGCGCCGCTTGAACCATTCCACGGCAATCCGTGCAACCTCTTCGAGCGCACCGGGCTCCTCGAACAAGTGCGTTGCGCCGGGAACGATCGTCAGCTTTTTCTCCGCTTTGATGACGTCGTATGCATCTCGATTGAGGTCGAGCACCTGCGGATCGTCGCCGCCTACAATAAGCAGGACCGAAGCGGTAACCCGGGCCAGAAACGGTCCGGCAAGGTCGGGACGGCCTCCGCGGGACACCACGGTTTGGATCATGGGCCCCAATTCCGCTGCCGCCTGAAGGGCTGCTGCCGTGCCGGTGCTTGCTCCAAAATAGCCCGGTTTGAAACCTTTCGCTTCAGGACGCCGCAGTAGCCACAGGGTCGCTGCCTTGAGCCGCCCAGCCAAAAGGCTGATATCGAAGCGGTTGGCGGTGACGGCGTCCTCCCCTGCTGAGAGCAGGTCGAAGAGGAGGGTGCCGATCCCTGCTTCCTGGAGTATGCCTGCCACGAGCCTGTTGCGGGGGCTGTGCCTGCTGCTGCCGCTCCCGTGGCCGAATATCACGACAGACCGGCACGATCGTGGTATCACCAGATTTCCTTCCAGCAATATTGAACCGGCAGGGATGCTCACCTCCTGTTCCGAAAGTGCGCCGATCATGTGCTCCTCCGTTCCGGGAAAATCCGATCGGATCTTCCTGTATCACGCCGCCTTTGCAGCCAGTTTCTGAAGAAGGTCCACAACTTCGCTGTCCGATACCTGGGTGAAATCGCTATAGTGCACGCCGACCGCCATGAAGTCGAACGGTGTTTCGAGACAAATGAGCTCATCCACCAAGTTCTGCAACGTCTCAATGGTCTCCGGCGGCCCTACCGGGAGAGCGACGACCAGCTTCGCAACCTTCTCGTTCCTGAGCGCCGTGATAGCGGCCTTTATCGTTGCGCCGGTGGCGACCCCGTCGTCCACAAGGATCACCGTCATGCCTTCCAGATCGGGAAGTCCCTTTCCCGCGCGGTAGGCGGCCACGCGCCTTGCGATCTCATCCTTTTGACGTTCTATCTCACGCTTGAGGAAATCTCCGGATACCCGGCCTGCTGCGACGATGTCCTCATTCACGACAACAACTCCGGTTTCCGCGACCGCGCCCACGGCGAGTTCGGGTCGCCCGGGAAAGCCGAGTTTTCTGACGATCACCACATCGAGCGGGACATGCAGCGCTCGCGCGATCTCGTAGGCGGTTACTACGCCGCCCCGGGGAAGGGCCAGAACCAGCACATCAAGCCTGTCTTTGTACTGAAGCAGCCGGGCTGAAAGCCGGCCCCCTGCTTCTCTGCGATCCTTGAACATGATTCATCACTTCTCTTCGTGCCGTCATACCATTGACTTCGATCAGACCGTCAAATAACTACCTTAGTATGACAAAGTAACCATTCTCTCTTCTCAGGGTTCGCATATTCCCGATTGTATTCTAATTAAGTTTAATTCTCTCACGCTGCGTTGTCAATATTCAGCAGCATGACTGCTCATTCCGGCGGCAATTCGAAGGCCCTGCGACCGTATTCTTGACTACGAAGGCAAATAGTGGGTATCATACAATAGGAGCTTTGCGGTATTCGCGTCGAAGACAGGGCAGCGCACGCAATGGATAGTGGCCATCCCGTTGGATTGCGTCTGCAGGCATTGACGCTGGTTCGGAGGTGAAAAATGACGATACCAGTTGAAAAATCAACGGCCTCTAAACCGGAGTTCAGAAAGATCAGCGATGTTGTCTGGGACCTGTTGCCGACGTTTAAGCACGGCATGCGCGTTCCCGCGCGGATCATCGCCACGCAAAAACTGCTTGATTCAATGGACCTGCAGGTCTACGACCAGATAGCGAATGTTGCGACACTGCCGGGCATCCAGAAATACGCCTTTTGCATGCCGGACGGTCACAGCGGGTACGGTTTCCCCATCGGCGGTGTGGCGGCGTTTGACGCGAACGAAGGCGGCGTGATCTCCCCCGGCGGCATCGGCTTTGACATTAATTGCGGCATGCGCCTGGTGCTGACGGACCTTACCCGCGACGAAGTGATGCCGCAGTTGAAGACCCTCGTGGAAAGGCTTTTCCACCGCGTTCCAGCGGGAGTGGGCAGCAGGGGTTTTGTAGACGTTTCACGTGAGGAGTTCAGGACCAGGGTCATCGTCGAAGGCGCGGAGTGGGCTGTCCGGCGGGGCTTCGGCTGGAAGGAAGACCTGGAACGCACCGAGCCTTACGGCAAGGCGGCTTGGGCGGACAGATCAAAAGTATCCCAGCGGGCGATAGAAAGAGGATACCAGCAGATCGGCACCTTGGGTTCGGGGAACCATTATCTCGAGATCCAGTGGGTGAGGACGGAGAACATCTTCAACAAGGCGCTGGCTGCCAAATGGGGCCTTTTCCCGGACCAGGTCGTGGTCATGTTCCACTGCGGCTCCCGCGGCTTCGGCCACCAGGTCGCGAGCGATTACCTCGAGCTCTTCCTGTCGGTCATGGAGAGGAAGTACGGCATCAAGATCCTCGACCGCGAGCTCGCCTGCGCGCCTTTCCGCTCTCCCGAAGGCCGGGACTATTACCAGGCCATGGGCTGCGCCGTGAACATGAGCTTTGCGAACCGGCAGGTGATCCTGCACCGCATACGCGAGGTATTCTCCGACGTATTTCACAAGAGTGCGGAAGACCTCGGGATGCGGATGGTCTTCGATATCGCTCATAACCGGGGGGCCGTGGAGCAGCATGAGATAGACGGTACCATGAGGGAGCTGATCGTTCACCGCAAAGGGGCGACGGGAAGCTATCCGCCGGGGAGGGCGGAGATTCCCGAGCTGTACCGCAATGACGGCTCGCCGGTCATTATCGGCGGGTCCATGGAAACGGGAAGCTATCTGCTCGTAGGAGGCCCGCAGGCAAGTTCGACGTTCTGCTCCACCGCCCACGGCAGCGGCAGGACCATGAGCCGGACCAGGGCCAGGCGCCTGGTGAACGGTAGAGATTTGATTCGAAAGCTTGAAGAGCGCGGTATCTATGTCCGATCGGTGAGCTATCCGGGAGTTGCCGAAGAAGCCGGGTTTGCCTACAAGGATATCGACGAGGTTGTGTCGGCTGCGAAGCGCGCCGGCATTTCGATGCCCGTCGCGAAACTTGTTCCCTTGGGGAACGTGAAGGGATGATATGCCGTACCGGTATCTAGAAGACATTGCCATCGCTGATGTCGCTTTCGAGGCCGAAGGAGCAACGGCGAAAGAGCTCTTTCAGGAAGCCGCAGCGGCCCTGACGAATACGATGATCAGGGACCCGTCGGCGATCGAGGGCAGGGTGATCAGAGCCTTCGACCTGGAGGCGAAGGATATCGAGATGCTGCTGTACCGATTTCTCCAGGAGCTGATCTTCTTCAAAGACGCGGAGCGTCTGCTTTTTTGCTGCTACGAGCTCGATGTCGAACAGGGAATTCCGGCGTGGCGTATGCACGTACGCGCATCCGGCGAGGAGATCGATCCGAAGAAGCATGAGCTGCTCGCTGACGTGAAGGCAGTATCATTCCATAACTTCAGCATCGAGAGGACGGCCGGCGGTTGGAGGGCGGCTGTGGTCGTTGACGTGTGATGAGTTCGCCGGAAGAGCGCGTCTTCGTTAGAAATGCGGAAGCAAAAAAGGTCAGAACTTCGGAATCACCCCATTCCATGATTCATTGTTGTCCATCGACCCTATTCATGGTATATATAATGCTCGCCGAGACAGTCGGCGGGTATCATTTTGCGAAACTCGAGGATTGATCAATGAACGATAAAGAGCAGGCAATTGCCTGTTTCAAACAGGGCTTCAGTTGAACCCAGGCCGTGCTTTCGACGTACGGCCAGCGGTTCGGTCTGGACCGCGAAACGGGATTACGCATAGCAGGAGCTTTCGGCGCAGGCATGGCGCGCACAGGCGAAACCTGCGGAGCAGTGACCGGCGCGCTCATGGTCATCGGGCTCAAGCACGCCAAGATGCGTCCCGATGACGATGATTCGCGGGAGCTGTCTTACGCCCTGGCGCAGGAGTTCATGGACGCTTTTAAGGAGAGGAACAAAGGACTTCTGTGCCGCGAGCTTCTGGGCGTTGACGTGAGCACGCCGGAGGGCATGGCCGCGGTGCGCGAGAAGAACCTCTTCGCAACGATCTGCCCGCGGTTCGTGCAGGACGCGTCGGAGCTGCTGGAAAAGCTGCTGTAGCGTTTTTGTAACTACTCAGGTCAGCTGTTTACTTCCCTATATGGACCAAGGCAACCGCGTTGCCGTAAATCACGCCGACACGGTCGGCTCGGTCCAAAAGAGGCGAAATCGCACGCAACGGCTGACGACCTGAGTAGTTACGCGTTTTTTAGCTATTCCTCGAAGAAATAATCTTCACAGAGCGTCTTCAGACGTTACCATCCGAATTTCCGAAAGAGGAATTGCCTGTGATAAATCATCAGGGGGAACTTTTCGACCAGCTGTACCGCGACAATCAGCCAAAGGTCTATAGACTGGCCCTTTCGCTTGCCGGAAATGCACACGACGCCGAAGACATAACCCAGGAAGCATTCTTCCGCGCTTTTCGCTTCTATGACACCTTTCGCGAAGAAAGCTCCTTTTTTACCTGGATCTATCGGATCGCTCTGAACGTTGCCAACGATCATTTGACACAGCGGACCAAGCTGCCGATCTATGCGCTCACCGAAGACCATGGGTTTTCTCTCGAAGATATCATAGACCGCAATCCCGCCAGCAACCCGGAGACCGAGCTGCTGGCCCACCAGGTACGGGTGAAATGCCTGCACTGTCTGACGGAATGCCTTCCGCTTGAGCAGCGAAAGGTCTTTTGTCTTGCTATCACCGTGGGTCTGCCCCACAAACAAGTTGCGCAAATCCTCGATATATCGGTGGCATCGGTAAAAACCACGCTTCACCGGTCCAAAAAACGATGGTTCGGGTACATGGAGAACAGGTGTCAGTTCATCAAGAAAACAAATCCCTGCACCTGCAAGCAGTGGGTCCGCTTTGGGCTGGAACGGGGCTGGATATCAAAAGAAGCCCGCATCGATCCCCGGCCGCCGATCATCAGCCGGGCCAAGAAGGATGTCCTCACGCTTCGGACCTTGCGCGATTTCTATCAGGATCTCTACCAGGACAATGCTGATGGAACATTTGTCCAGCGCGTGAGAGACGGTATTAAGAACAACGAGTGGCAGATTTTTTCCTGACCTTTTGTAACCTTTCTCCTCCGGGCCGGTCTAACTCTTAGACAGCAACCAAATTTAAGGAGGAACCATGAAAGACAAAAGGGCTTTGACGTCGCCGTGTGGAATAGACTGTTTCAATTGCGAAATTCACGAGGACAATTTGTCGAAAGAGGTCGCCGAAGTGCTGCAGGGGAAGTACGGCTGGCCGAAAGAAGAAATAGCCTGCAAAGGCTGCCGCAAACAGGATGGAAAGCATGTCCACCTGCCGCAGGGGTGCGCGACCCTCGATTGTGTAAAGGCCAAAGGCGTGAAATTTTGCAGTGACTGCAGCGATTTCCCCTGCTCTTTCCTGGCGCCCGTGGCGGATCTGGCCGCGATCCGGCCCCATAACTTGAAGGTGTACAACCTCTGCAGGATCAAGAAGAGCGGGCTTGACCGCTGGATCGAGGAGGCCGGGCAGATACGGAAAAATTATTTTACCGGGAAATTCGTCATGGGAAAAGGTCACGGTGATTGAGAGGATGCCGGGGGATACAATATCTTCGGTTCGGACTCAGGCAGAACAAAACGGAGGACAAAATATGAAAACAAAAGACGACATTACCCTGGTCGCTCCCTGCGGGCTGCACTGCGGCACCTGCGCGGTCTACAGAGTCAAGGATGATCCGTCGCTGCGGGAAGCACTGGTCAAGAAGGTGAACTGGAACGGCATCCCCTGCCCGGGATGCAGACCGATCAAGGGAAAGAGTCAATTCATCAGCGAAACCTGCTCGACCTACGCCTGCGTGACGGAACGCGGACACGATTTCTGCTACCAGTGCGCGGACTTTCCCTGCGGCAAGCTGAACCCGGCTGCGGACCGGGCCGACGTCCTGCCGCACAACCTTAAAATATTCAATCTATCCTTCATTAAACAGCACGGGGTGGCCAAGTTCCAGGAAAAAGAACCCGGGATCAAGCTGCGATATTACCGCGGCAAAATGGCGCTCGGCAAAGGACCGCAGCTCGACTGACGCCTGGCATCCATTGAAAACACTGTTTCTTCACAAAAGGAGAACTATTGTGGCCGCACAATTGGAAGTTACCGTAAATTCGACGAACCAGAAGCTGGGCTATACCGGGGCATTACGGTCCCATGCTGCGATCCCTATCGACTATATCCCTCCCTTTGGGGATGGGCATGGTTACCTGCCCCTTGAATTGCTGCTCATGAGTCTTGCCGCATGCAGCGGCGGGACTATCGGGCTTTTGCTCAGAAAAATGGGGAAGACCGTAACAGGGGTCACCGTGAATGCAAAAGGGACCAGGCGCGATCAGCACCCGACGTCGTTCCAAAAGATCCTTCTTGAATTCACCGTGAGTTCAGGAGAGGTAAAGGACGTTGACGTGCAAAAAGCGATCACGCTCGCCGAGGAATCGGTTTGCCCCGTGTGGGCGATGATGAAGGGCAATGTGGAGATCGTGACCGAATACAAGATACTCGCTTCATGAAGACCGCGTTTTACACTGGTGGCGAAAGGACGGCAAGCTCATGGACGATACGAAAAAACATATTCGCATACCTGACAAGAACCTTGCCGCGGTTTGCGGGTTGTTTTGCCCCGCGTGCCACGTATTCATCGGGACCCACGAAGAACCGGCAAAACTCGCGATGATGGCCCGGCGCTTTCAGCGGCCCCTTGAGGAAATGCGGTGCAACGGATGCCGGTCCGAAAAGCGGTGCTTTTATTGCGAGACGAACTGCACCATGGCAAAATGCGCGACGGGTAAAGGCGTGGATTTCTGCGGAAGCTGCCCGGAATATCCCTGCGATAATTTGAAAGAATTTCAAACGCTGGCGCCGCACCGGATCGAGCTGTGGAAATCGCACGCCCGCATCAGGGAAGCAGGCTACGAAACCTGGTACGCGGAAATGCTCGAGCACTATTCCTGCCCCCAATGCCGTACCATCAATTCCGCCTACGATCTGAAATGCCGGAAGTGCGGTCATGATCCGAGCTGCGAGTATGTGCGCAGGCACAAGCCTGCGATCGAGCAGCATCTCAAAAATCGGTAAGGAAGTCCTCTGCTCTCCGCCATGTAACAGGGCATCCGACTCCTTGCCGGCCGGATGCCCGATTTTGCTCATGTTCCTCAGGTCTTTTTTAACGTCGAGATACCAAACGGCCAATAGCCAGGGCAGACGCCCGAAATGCTCGTAGCAAGGAGCAATACCGTCAGGATGCCCAGGATGATCGCAGCCGTGCCCGTAATCTCACCGGCAAAATACAGAACAATGATCGTAACAGCGATGATCGCCCGGATGACGCGGTCCAAAGTACCCATGTTTTTTTTCATATGCTCATCTCCTTTCGAGAAAAAGCAAAACAAGACGTTCCAGATGCATCAATATTCAAATCTGCTTATAGCAACCACTTCACCAGGTACACCATACCCGTAATGATCCCGATGCAAAGAACGCAGACCAGAATAATTTTAAAGACTATATGCATACTCCATCCCCGTTCCTGTCATGCGGCCGATCGCTCCTGAAGCACTTCCAGCTCCGTCTCGATCTTCACCGGCCGGGAGATCGTAACTCCCACCGGGGAGGTCCTGACCACATGGTCGTGGAGTTCCTGCAGCGTTTTCCCATCCGCGTCCGCCTTGATCTTTACGCGGACGAGCACGTTCTTGTATCCCGGCAGTCTGTCCATATGGACATTTGCCGGCGGTTCCAGCCCAAGGAACCCGGGAAGGTCTATCTCTCCCTCCACGTCGATCCGGAGGTCATGTATCCTGATCCCCCGTACTGCCGCGTTCATGGCATAGCCGATGGCGAGGCACGCACCATAGGCCTGCAGCACCAGTTCCACGGGATTGGCGGCCGTGTTCGTCCCTGCAAGCATGTCCGGCTCGTCGGCCTGCAGCTTGAATCCCCGGGATTCGGTTTCCACGCGAAACCCGTCCACCCACCGTGCCGAGGCCGTCCAGACGGTCTTTCCCGTTTCCCAGTTCTCTTTGACCGATTCGACGATATCCAGAAGTTTTTCTCTATTCAGTCCATTGATCACCGGCATATTGCTCCCTCCTCCTCTTCGACCCGCGCTAGTACCCCAGCGGCTCCCACGACCGGAAGCTGATCACTTCCTCGCCCGGGTTCGGCAGGCCCGCGATCTTCCAGGCAGTGACCGGATCGATGAACTGGTCCGTGACGCAGGTGCGGGGTTGATGAACGTTCGCGCAGACAGAGCGTACGATCGGAAAGAACGAATGTTTCCGGTAGTAGGTCCTCAGTGACCTGAGGATGTCGAGCTGGTCCTTTGACAGCTTCCGGATGCCTTCCCCTGCGGCAAGAACACCCGCCACCTCCTCTGTCCAGCCATCGGGTTTCGTGAGGAACCCGTCATCGTCAACGAACACCCTGATGTTGCTCTGAACGATCTCCAGCATGGAAATCACCCCTCCCCTGCCACGGCATCCCGCTGCAAGCCAAACGTCGTCGTAACCAACGGCCGCGAAAACCCCTCAAGCAAGACCTATCTGGCGCATGAACTCATGGTTGTCCCAGAACAGCCATTCATGGTCCATGGTGTTGCCCTTCCAGTGGCCGATGGTCGTCATGGTCAGCTTGAACGGTTTGCCTGTCGGCGGAATGGTCTTTCCCTCCCCCGTCGGCATAGGCTTCGTGAAGGTACCGGTCATGACGCCCGTTACACAGGTAAAGTCACCTGATCCGAACCTGATCGGGTGGACCTTTATGCTCGTATCCGGCGCGTACACGAACATAGTCTTGAGATCATCGATATGCTTTGCGAGACCTGTCGTCTCACGTCCGTCGGGCCAGGTAACGATAATGTCTTCTGCATGGCTCTCCGCCAGCCGATCCCACCTCTGACCGCTGAACACCTCGTAATCCAACTCGTCAAAAATCTTGAGCCGTTTTTCGACCGCTTCCTGCGTTCGTTTCATCGGTATTACTTTTGCCGCTCTCTTTACGATCACTCCTCTTTTTACGGACGCGGCTTTTTTAACGTTCGATGCTCGTTTCATGTTCATCACCACCCTTATTGTTTCCGCGATGCCTTGCCGTGTCACGCGGCAAGTCTTCATGTCCGATCCTCAATCAGGACAAAGTACATCCCATTTAAATAGTAACGCCGGATCGTGGCGCTGTCAAGGCTGCCCGTGCCCGTCATCGTCGAGCTGCGCTTCCCTGACCTTTGATCCATGATACTTTACTATGACTTCGTACCAAAACCGTCCTCATTTGACATGCTATGATATAGTTAACTAGGGAAACCGATTGATGCGGCGGCGATGAGATCGGGTTGCCTGTGCCGGCGTGGAAGCGGTGAAGGATTTTGACTTTACGGGAACGGGGGGGTCGCTTATCATGAAAAAAAGGATTCTCGGCAGTTCGGGTCTGGAGGTATTCCCCCTGGCCTTGGGCGGCAATGTCTTCGGCTGGACCGTGGACGAGCCCATGGCATTCAGGATCCTGGACGCGTTCACCGCTGCTGGAGGCAATCTCGTGGACACAGCGGATGCCTATTCCCGGTGGGTCCCGGGCAATACTGGCGGGGAATCGGAGACCATGATCGGCAAATGGCTGAAACAGGGCAACAAGCGCGACAAGGTCCTGATCGCGACAAAGGTCGGAAGCCAGATGGGACCCGGCAAAAAAGGGCTTTCGAAGGCGTACATTATGGGCGCAGTCGAGGAGTCCCTTCAGCGGCTGCAAACGGACCATATCGATCTGTATCAGTCGCATTTCGACGATGCGGAGACCCCGCTGGAGGAAACAATAGAGGCCTATGCAGCCCTGATCAACCAGGGAAAGGTCCGGGCGATCGGAGCATCCAACTTCACTGCCCAGCGGCTTTCCGACGCATTGCAGATCAGTGAGCGTTTTGGATATCCGGCGTACCAGAGCCTGCAGCCGCGCTATAACCTGTACGACCGCGAGGAATTCGAAGTGTGGCTGGAGCCTCGGTGCCGCGAGGCAGGGTTGGGGGTGATCAGCTATTCCTCTTTGGCAAGCGGCTTCCTCACAGGCAAGTACCAATCGGTAGACGATCTGGGAAAAAGCGTCAGGGGGATGAATGCCGGACATTACCTGAATCCCCGGGGATTTCGGATCCTCCATGCACTGGAACGGGTGGCAAACCATTACCGGGTGAAACCTGCAAGCGTGGCCCTTGCCTGGCTGATCGCCCGGCCGGGCCTTACTGCTCCCATTGCCAGCGTCACAAACCTTGCTCAGTTGGAGGACATGCTCAGGGCAGCGACACTGGAGCTGAACAGGGTTTCCCTTGAACTTTTGAACAAGGTAAGCGCCTGGCGTAAGGACTCGGAAAGCGACGTCCATGCGGCGTGAACCGTTCCGGTGGTATACTTAAATTAGAATTAGCCGGAATAACCGGAACAGACGCCCCGAAGGAAAAGAGGTGAACAAGTATGATTATCGATCTGGACAAGAAGGAACGGGACCTGCTCGTTCACGAACTGGAGGAGACCACGATCCCGCAGATCAGGGAGCTGGTGGCCTCGGGCATGCGGAAGAACAACCGCGATGAGCTGAAAATAGACGAGGAAGCACTGAAGAATGTGCTCGAAAAACTGAAAAAAGCCGCCTGATCTGTCGCTGAGCGGATTTGGAAAAAATTGTCCCCGTTGCGGGGAGGGAAAGAGGCATGGATGGTTGTGCCTCTTTTTTCTGTAGGCCGTGAAAAAACCGACACCTCACCGCCGATCGTCGATCGGCTTATGGAGCTCCTCCCATGGTCCGTCTGATCAGTCCGAGGTCCTGACCTGCGGCCCTTCGCCCATGCCGAACCGTTCGACGACCTCCAGGCTGGCTACTCCGTGCGTTGCGAATTCATGGGCATAGCGCTGCCTGATGGGTCCTTCCAGAGCCTCACGATCGCTCTCGCTCAGTGTGTTGAGGCGTTCGATCCCGCCCGCGACCTGCGCCGCATCTCGCGCCGATAATCTGCCTATCAGCTGATCCCAGAAGAGGTGGTCGCCAAACTCATCGATGGCGACGTGCGCCACGCTGCTTGCTTCAAATTCCGCGGTCGGAATGTAAGCGTTCACGCGTTCGTTATACCCGATCAACCGCTCAAGTCCTTCGCCTGGTGCAAGGGCATAAAGCTTACGAATGAGCTCAAGGTGCTGCTTGCGGCGCATGTCCTTTTCGCGCCGGTGTCCGGACAGGACCACGTCGGCAATGTGGAGAATGTCCAGCAGGTCTCGGTATTCCTGTGTTGAGATTTCAATGTGCATGGCATTTCCCTTTCCGGGTCATCTGAAACAACCCTTCTATTCCCCGACCCGCAAAACTATCTTGCCCATGGATTGCCGGCCCTCGAGACGGCGGTGCGCCTTCTCCGCCTCAGCGAGCGGCACTACACTGTCGATACGCAGCTTCAGCCATCCATCCCTGATCGCATTCAGGACGTCTCCGGACCTGCGGAGGATCTCTTCCCGCGTTGTGGTAAAATTCTGCAGATGTCCTCCCGAGAGGGAGATCGACTTCGGCATGAGGCTGTTGGGAGCGACAGGGTCGGCAGGACCGCTGGCAGCGCCGTATATCACCACGTGGCCGCGGACCGCGACAGCCTCGAGGTCGCCGGGGAGCGTGCTTTTTGCGACGCCGTCAAGGATGAGGTCTGCACCGCGTCCTCCTGTCAGGCGTTTCGTCTCAGCCGCAAAATCCTGTCTGGTATACAGTATCACCTGGTCGGCGCCCGCCTCCCGGGCCGCGGCAGCCTTCTCGTCGCTCCCCACCGTCGCAATGACCGTGGCGCCGAGGCGCTTTGCCCATTGCACGAGAAGCCCGCCCATACCGCCTGCTGCTGCGTGGATCAGCACCGTGTCGCCGGCCTTGATCTTGCGGAACTCATGGATGAGGTAATGCGCGGTCATACCCTGCAGTGGAAACGCCGCCCCTTCGACGAACGAGAGGCCCGCGGGCAGCGGGATCAGCCGTGCGGCTTCGATCGTGGTGTACTCGCTATAGCTCCCGAGGTGGCCGGTATAGGCGACCCGGTCCCCGGCGCGGAACTCGGTGACCTTTTCTCCGACCGCTTCAACCACGCCTGCCGCCTCCTGACCCGGTATGAAAGGAAGCTTCATCTGATAGTATCCCCGCCGATAGTAGATGTCGACGAAGTTCACGCCTGCTGCGTGGATCTTCACGAGCACCTCGCCCGTTCCGGGCTTGGCAACAGGGCCGGCATCCACCAGTTTCAGCACCTCAGCTCCGCCGATCTCGGATATTTTTATCGCTTTCATTGTTGCACCTCCAAAAGCAGGAAAAGACCGGTGTCTTCCGGTAAATGCATTCCTTACGTAAAGCATAGCAAGTTTTCGGAGAAAGTGGGAGGTCACGGAATAGGCGCTGCAAGTAAAGGGAACGCCCCTGGTGAGGAGGATCAGACGTTATTGTATCGGGGATGGGTTAAACCGGAGCTTTGCTCGCAGACACAAAACCAACCTTTCGAGGAGCGATTTCTGGTGCGTATCCGGGCGCTCATGCTGCCTTGCGCTCTGCCTGGAGAACGTAGGCCCGGAAGTCGTTCTCAATATTTTTGATGAATTTCTCGCGACGCTTCGGATAATAGACCGTCTTGACCCTCATATAGATCTTGTAGTCGAGGTAAAAATACAGCTCGAAGCTGCTCACGCCGAGACCTGCCAAGATCATGGCATTCTTGAGCCGCATCAGATCAGGCGTGACCGCAAAATCCACCTTAAAAAGAGCGACGACGATCGCGATCAGCACAACAAGGATAACGTTAAAGTTCGTAAAGAATCTTCTTTCCAGTTCCGAATACTCGATGGCTTCCACATAGTCGAACATTTTGCCGGCCTTTGCCTTGAACGTTTCCCAGTCGCTGACCCGTGCATGGTAAAGAAGGGCTTTCCGGTAGTTTTCCACTTCCTGGTTGAATTGTTCTTCCTGTCCCTTTCTCATGCCGCACCTCCTTTCATGACATCTCCCGCGGCGCATACCTACTGACTTTTGTATTAAGTATAGCAACTATTGTGCCCTGTATCAAATCCAGCCGCTTCCGAAAAATGCGTGAGCGCATCCGATGAAAAAATATTTTTTATCAATACGTTATTTCAGAACAGGGTCTTTGGGGACGAGAGGGAAAGCGGTAGGTTATGAATGCATGGCTGTGTGAATCAGAACACACTTTATCTCTAGTGGAACTTTTTTGCCACAAACAGAGGTCTATAGGTATCTATTCAGGTCAAAAGTAAAGCATCGCGCGCTGAGCCGCTGAGCTCGCCGAGACAACAAGAAAAAAGATTAAGGATGCTTCGCCTTCTCCGCGTCTCTGCGTCTCTGCGCGAAAGTGCCTTTTGTTTTTGACGTGCCCGAATAACAAAATATTCTTTCCGATCACTCCACCTTCACCCCTACCGCCATTTCCTGCCGGCGCAGCGATCTGATCTTGTCCCTGAGCTCTGCCGCGGTCTCGAAATCAAGCTCCTTTGCCGCGGCGCGCATCTGTTTGTCGAGCCGCGCCACCAGCGCGGGGATATCGACGGTGGGAACATACTCGCCGGCGTTCTCAGCAGCGATGGGGACCGTGAAGTAATCCTGTTCGTACACCGTGCGCAGCGCGCTCTGAATGTTCTTCTTGATGGACTGCGGCGTGATGTCGTGCTCTTTATTATACGTTTCCTGCACCGTGCGGCGCCGGTTCGTCTCGGCAATGGCGTTCCGCATGGAGTCGGTCATCTTTTCCGCATAGAGGATCACTTCGCCGTGCAGGTGCCGGGCTGCGCGACCCATGGTCTGGATGAGCGAGCGCGTGGAGCGCAGGAACCCTTCCTTGTCAGCGTCCAGGATGGCGACGAGCGAAACCTCGGGGATGTCCAGCCCTTCGCGCAGAAGGTTGATGCCGATCAGAACGTCATACTTGCCCATGCGCAGGTCGCGGATGATGTCGACCCGCTCCAGGGTGTCGATGTCGGAGTGCAGATAGGCGACCTTCACGTTCAATTCCTTGTAGTGCTCGGTCAGGTCCTCCGCCATGCGCTTCGTGAGCGTGGTGACCAGCACGCGCTCGTGCGCCTCGGCCCGTTTCCTCACTTCGTTCAACAGATCGTCGACCTGTCCCGTGGCCGGTCTGATCGTTATCTCCGGGTCCGTCAGGCCCGTGGGCCTGATGACCTGCTCGATGATCCGCTTGCCGGACTTTTCCACCTCAAAATCAGCCGGTGTGGCCGACACGTACACGGTCTGATGCACCCGCTCCTCGAACTCCGCGAAATTGAGCGGCCGGTTGTCGAGCGCGGACGGCAGGCGAAAGCCGTATTCAACGAGATTCATCTTGCGCGCGCGGTCGCCGTTATACATGCCGCCGATCTGCGGAATGGTGGCATGGGACTCGTCTACGACGAGGAGATAGTCCTTAGGGAAGTAATCGATCAGAGTAGGCGGCGGCTCACCGGGTGAGCGCCCCGAGAGGTGACGGGAATAGTTCTCGATGCCGTGGCAGTAGCCCATCTCCTGGATCATCTCGAGGTCGAACATGGTGCGCTGCTCGATGCGCTGCGCTTCGATGAGCTTGTTGGCCTTGCGGAACTGCTGGATGCGCTCCCGGAGCTCTTCGTGAATGCCGTCCATGGCCGTCTTCATGCGCGACTCGGGGATCACGTAATGAGAGTTCGGATACACGGCGATCTTGTCGAGCTTCCGGAGCGGCGTGCCGAGCAATGGATCGAACTCTGCTATCGCGTCTATATCGTCGCCGAACAATTCGATCCGGATGGCAGTGCTCTCATAGGACGCAGGGAAGATCTCGACCACGTCGCCGCGTGCGCGAAAGGTGCCGCGGTGAAAATCATAGTCGTTCCGCTCGTACTGGATGTCCACCAGCTTTCGGAGCAGGATGTCGCGTTCGATGCGCTGCCCCTTTTTCAGGAACAGCAGCATGCCGTGGTACGCTTCGGGCGAGCCCAGTCCGTAAATACACGAAACCGAGGACACAACGATCACGTCGTTCCGCTCAAACAACGAATTGGTGGCCGAATGGCGCATGCGGTCGATCTGTTCGTTGATGGAGGAATCCTTTTCAATATAGGTGTCCGTGGTGGGCAGGTACGCCTCGGGCTGGTAATAGTCGTAGTACGACACAAAATACTCCACGGCATTGTCCGGGAAGAGCTCCTTGAACTCGTTATAAAGCTGGGCCGCCAGCGTCTTGTTATGGGCGATCACGAGCGTGGGCTTCTGGACCTTTTCAACCACGTTGGCCATGGTAAAGGTCTTGCCTGAACCGGTAACGCCGAGCAGTACCTGGTGCTTCTGACCCTTGAGTATTCCGTCCGCGAGCTTTTCAATGGCCTGCGGCTGGTCTCCGGTGGGGACAAATTCCGATGTGATCTTGAATTTCGGCATGCTGAATAGTACTCTACTCCACAGGGATGTGTCAATCCGTCTCGCTTGACGCCGAATGCATCGCTGGCGACAAATGCAACCTGCTGATTTTCCGTGCATTGCAGGAGGCATTAATGAATATTTCAGATCTTGGTAAAATTCACTTGTATTTTGACAGTGCATTGACAATAATGAAGCATTGGTCCTGCATAGGTGTTTTTCATGATAAGGACCTTTGATCGAATAAAATCAGTGATGCAGGGAGGCAATCATGCGGTCATCAAAAACAATAACGGGGGGCGTTCTGGCCTGTCTCATAGCGATACTGTGTGCTTCATGCACCGGCAAAGGAGATGGCGGGGGTACGCCATCCAACCTCATCGGTCTTTCCCCACTCCTTGTCACCGACAAGGTAAGCGTCGTCACACCGCAAACCGCTTCGAGCAGCGGCAAGCCCCTGCCAACCGGAATGCAAAGCATCGCTCCGCTTCTCTTCAGCGCGGTCTCGATCACCGGCCTCGCTCCTTCCTCTGACTATGCCAGCGATAAGGTCAGCGTGTACGTCAATGAGCGTTCGCTCGAATCGTTCCGTTCGGTGAACGAGATCCTGTGCATGATAGGCCAGTCGCGGTACGACCTGATGCTCAACAAGGGACCCTACCGCGCACAGGTGGACAAGAACCTCTGCAGCAGCAGCCGGGACAGCGCTTCGAGCGCCGGCCAGTCATCGACGGACCAGTCATCGGGGTCCACCATGCCCCAGTACGAGACCTGGACCGTTGATTCGTACCGCACGAGCGCTCAGGCGCCGCATATTGTCCGGGTATGGGTGCATTCCCCGCCCAGGCCGGGCGAACCGGACACGGTGATCACTGCGCAAATGGTCATCACCGAGGGCGCGGACACAGCCCCGCCCTATGGCATCTTCAAGACCAATTTCAAGGCCCTTGACAAACAGACCCTGTCGACCGTGCTCTACAAGGGTTTCCTGAACGCCGAGCGCGACCCGGTGATGAACAACAAGGTCGTGCTGAAATTCTCGACCGAGGACAAGGACAGCTACATCATCGAGAAGGCGGCCCTGGACAAGAGTTCCGACGGGACGGGCGCGGGAAGTGTTCTGAAGGTTGAAAGCTATCCCGGCATCGCCCCCAAGGCCACACGGTTCAACCTTGCCTATGATACCGACCATTTTCTCAGGACCGACAGCACGGGGACCGTTTGCCTCAACCGCAAGATCCCCGATGTCTCGGCATGGCGCTACGGGCTCTACAACCAGAACGGGGACCGGTTGAAGCAGGACTCCGGGTTCCCGGTCCGGAAAGGCGGCGACTACGGATGGATCGGGTACTGGGGGTCCTATTTCCCGAATAACGTGACCGTGAACGACGGCGATTCTGTTCTGAAACATGATTACACCACCAATTCCGACACGGCTTACATGATCAGGAAATCCGGCGGCAAATTGAAGAAGCATACGCTGAAGATCACGGACCTCGGCCATATCCAGAACATCCCCCTGATCTGGTCGGATGGGGCGGGAACGAACTACCAGGTAGCCTGGAACGGGTCCGCCTTCCAAAAGATCGCCAAACAGAACCCCGCTCCTGACTACACCTGGTCCACCTGCGGATCAACGACCACCTGCACGCCATCCACCATCGACCTCAGCGCAATCCCCTGGCCCGACATGGGCTTCTGGTCCCAGTCCCTGAGCGGGCTGGTGATCGTGAAGCTCCAAGGAAGCCTCATAGCATGCACGGGCACAAGTCCGTTCAGCTGCACTGCGGACAGCTCCACCCCGGTCGTGGTCTTCACCGAGAACATCGTTTACCCCAATGATCCGGTGCCGGCTGCATTGGCTTGTTTTGACAACTGTCCTGACGCGGCAAATATTACAACCGCAACGCCTTTCCAGGCGATCTCCAGTTATCAGACAGTGACGCCGTCGCTTGCGACCCATGCCACCTTCTCTTTTGATACAACCGCTATGCTCCTTACCACGGTCAGCGGCACGCCGGTCATCCTGTCGTCTGCGAACAGTGCCTTCACGAACGGCATCACAAGCGGCCCGCTGTTCGACCCTGCATACCTTACCATGGACCCCTCACCGCTCCATTGCAACTGGGATGCTGTGGGCGGACCCTATTCAACCTGCGGAAGCAATGCCTGGAGCGTGCTCCCCGAGTTCTACACCTGGGAGACCGGCCCCAATGATTGGAACAAATTTACCGGCCTGATAGATGCGCTCGGCGATCCTGTCACGTTCGACCCGCCGCGCCAGGTACTGTATACTCATAATGAGGCAGGCAAATTTAATGGCATGACGTTCTATCTTGAATACACAGGTTTTGGCGATCTGCACGGCATTCCCGGCAAGTGCGTGAACATCGATACTGCTGCGGATGCTGACTGCAGCACCAGCGGCAGCAATCCTGCGATCAGATGGGTACCTGAATTCAGCATCCCCGATACTCAGGCAGACGGCACCCTTACGGAAGTGACGGACATGACGACGCTGGCACCGTTCCTCGTCAAGGCACTGGAAAAGGAAGAGCGCATGAAGGTCGCTGCGCCGGGATCATGTGCTTCCCTTGACACCACAGCCTACGTCCTCCCGAGCATGAGTTCCTGGATCGATCCGATCATCGGCAACGAGCCGATAATAACCGCTCCGCCCGCAGTGGTCGGCGGGGTCGTACAGTAAGACCATTCCCTTCCTGCACAGGGCGGAGCTGATGCTCCGCCCTGCTCTATTTCCTGCACCGATTGTCGCTGATACGATCGTATCCGGGTGAATTAAAAAAATAGAAGCTTGAACGGGGAAGTACTGCCCAAATAGTAATCACACTAAATAATGTCTGAGCTATTAAATCTAGTTGACTTCCTAGGTAAAGTGTAGTAGTTTCTAAAAATAAAATCACCGGGGCGATGCGCCTTCCCGCCGGAGCCCCGCGGCAAATTCATTTTCTGGAGGAATGACATGAAAAAATGCTTCAGCAGCACCCTATTCGTAATCCTGATCCTCATTGGCTTTGCCGCATCTGGATTTGCATCCGACAGCCAGCAGCCCTCGCTGTGCGCTGATAAAGATTTGTTCTGTAAGGAATTCGAGACCCTCGTTCAGAACGAACAGTACGACAAGGTCATTGGCAGGATCGATGAAAGAGAGGCTTATTCCGAAATGGCCAGACAATACATCGGCAGGGCTTACCTCGGGATCGCGTCGGGGGAGAACAATACTTCCAAGCAGGAGGAGGAATACTGCAGGAAAGCGCTTCAATACGGCGCGGTCCAGGCATACATGGGGCTCTACTTCATCACGGTCCAGGAGGCGCCGGAAACCGCTCTTGGCTATCTGCGTCAGTACGTGGCGACCAAGCCTGGCGACTCGGTCCCCTATGTGATCCTCGGAGAAGCGGAGCTCAACCAGCATCATTACAAAGAAGCGGACAGCTATCTTCGCGAGTCCAAGAAGGTCGCCCGGGCCCGTTCGCCGCGCGTTGACTTTATGCTCTTCCAGGCGAACTATCTGCTCGGCAATTTCACGGATGCCTCACAAATGCTGGAGAACGCCTTATCGAGCGGGCAGTTCGACAAACAGATGAGCTCGCTGTCTGCTGACGCCCGTTTTGCCGGCATCGAAAAACGCCCTGAGTTCAAGAAATTCCCGCTCCATGCATCGCGCTCCTGACATTCAGCTTGCGCGTACCTTCATGACCTCCGTTCATAGCGAACGACCGAATAAGGAATCTCCTCACTGACCTCTTCCCGTGAGATCTCGGCAAACTCAGCCGGGATCTCGGGGAAGAAGGTATCTCCTGCATAGACCCCATGGACCACTGTGAGGTAGATGCGGTCCGCCAGTGAGATCGCCTCCTGATAGAGCGGGCCTCCCCCGCAGATGAACACCTCCTCCTCGGTGCTGCAGAGGCTTAACGCATCTGCAAGGCTGTGAACCACCGATGCGCCCTCGATGCGATAGTTCCGCTGCTCCGTCAAAATAACGTTCTTCCTGCCCTGAAGCGGACGTCCGATGCTTTCAAAGGTCTTCCGTCCAAAAATCACCGGATGCCCCATGGTGATCTCATTGAAGCGCTTCAGATCGGACGGTATGGACCAGGGGATCCTGTTTCCGGCGCCGATGACGCGGTTTTCGGACATGGCGGCAATAAGAGATATGATCATGCGCTTACACTAGCAGACGGGTGAGGTGCTGTCAAAGGGATTCAGAAAGAGCGGGGCGGGTGCAGGGCGGACTGAAGGCCGAAGACTGAAGGTAAAAGATAGTACCTGAATAGTTGCAAAATAAACTCCCGCCCATAACTGCATGGACAGGAGTTGTCATTTTTATAGTGATCCTTGAGCCGCAGGAAACCTGACTCTCTACCGCACCAGCAGGTACAGCAGCACGGCAAAGCCGGCGATCACGCCGATAGCAGTCTCATGCTCCGAGTTTTCCTTCACCACCTCGAAGCTCCAGCGGTTCGTTCCCCTGCCCGGATAGGGAGAGAGGCGCGGCAAATAATCAGGCACCGCCTTGTCGAACTCGACCCAGGGCTGGCCGAAACTGCTGATGAGCTTTTCGTTCTCCTGCTTCTTTTTGTAAGGCGCATAATAAATGAAGAACCACACGAAGCCGCCGAGCATGATCCAGTAACTCATGGCCATGGCGCTGAAGCCCAGCGTGATGAGCAGCGTCCCGATGTAGAGCGGGTTTTTAACGTGGGAATAGGGACCGGTGGTGGTGAGTTGCTTGTTCTTCCGGAGGTGGCCGGCGGCCCAGAGCCTCAGCCATTCGCCCAGGAGCGTGAGAACTGCCCCGGGCACGAACCAGACCGGTTCCAGGATCTTGTCCTTTGCCAGCCAGAACATGATGCCGCAGACGATGGCTGCCAGCACCGTCTTGCCCGTGATCTTCGTAAGCTTGTACTGCAAGGTCCCTTTTTCCGCCATTATACGCTCCTTCATAAGTTCAACGGTTCATCGTCGCGGTAGCGCAGACGATTTGTTCCTGTTTACCATTTTCTCGGCATGACCAGGTTCCTGAGCTTCCGCCACATCCGTTCTTCTGCGCTCATCAGTTCCGGGGCATAGAGGCTCTTGAGCTTGATGAGCGAAAGCCGGTCGGCCAGACTGAGCGCCCAGGTCAGGCAGCGGCCGATAAGCCACACGCCTCCGGGATGAAAGGCCGACGCCAGGTCGACGACAAAGACCTTGCCGTCCACCAGCAGGATGTTCGAACGGCGCTGCAGGTCGAGATGGACCCATCCGCGCTCATGCAAATCTGCGATGATCAGTTCGAACTGCTTGACGATCCCCGGCCCGATCTCGCCGGGAAGATGGCTGCCGAGGTCCCTGCCCTCGAGATATTCTATGGCGATGGCAAAGGGAGTGAGCCGCTTGAACCGCGACGGGAGGCCGTCGATGCCGGCAAGCGCCGCATAAGCGCGGCACTCACGGGCAATGACCGTGCGGCCCACAAGGTTCCGCTCGAAAAACCCTTTGTTCCCGAAATCCTTGACCACGAACCGCTGCCCCCGGGAACAGGCAACGAACACGTCTGCTTTGTAGAACTTCCCCGTTATGAGGACCTTCTCGCGATTCGCAACTGCCTCGTCGTATGATAGGTCAGGGTGCATAGACCACTAATTGTCTCATGAAGATCGGTTACTTTCCAAAATCCCGCAAGAATTGCGTCAGCAGCCGGGCGCCGATGCCGGTTGCGCCCTTTGGCGTGTAGGGCCGGTCCTTTTCGGTCCACGCGGTCGCGGCAATATCGAGGTGCACCCAGGGGTACTTCTGCACGAACTTGGACAGGAAGGCCGCAGCCGTGATGACCGATGCCGCCCTGCCGCCGGTATTCTTCATGTCGGCGATATCGCTCTTGATCTGGTCGTAGTAGTTTTCCCAGAGCGGAAGCTCCCAGACGCGCTCTCCGGTCTTCTCGCCGGCGGCGCGCATCTGCTGTTTGTACTGGTCTGCGGTGCCGACCATGCCGGCAGCCTCATGTCCCAGAGCGATGGTGCAGGCGCCGGTGAGCGTAGCAATATCAACGATCACGGACGGCTTGTATCTGCAGGCATACGCAAGAGCATCCGAAAGGATCAGCCTTCCCTCAGCGTCCGTATTGATGATCTCGATGGTCTGGCCGGACATACTGCGGAGCACATCGCCGGGTTTCAAGGCCCGGCCGCCCGGCATGTTCTCCGCAGCAGGCAGCAGGCCCACGATGTTCAGTTTGAGCTTGAGCGCCGCTGCATTGCGGATGGCGCCGAGCACGGCCGCGCCGCCGGACATGTCGTCCTTCATCCGGTCCATGTTCTCGGCCGGCTTGATCGAGATGCCGCCGGAATCGAAGGTGATGCTCTTGCCCACGAGCGCGATGAACGGGCGGGAGCCGCCGCCGCGATACTCGAGGATGATGAACTTGGGAGGCTGGATGCTCCCGGCTGCGACGCCCAGGAATGCGCCCATACCGAGCTTTTCGATCTGCTTCCGTTCGAGGACCTGGACCTTCAGTCCGTACTGACGGGCTAACTTTCGGGCATGGCCTGCCAGGACCGTCGGCGTCATGTCCGCTCCGGGATGATTCACCAGATCGCGCGCCATCATTGCCGATTCGGCAATGATCTTGCCGGCGGAGACGCCCTTGCGCATCGCGCCAACGGAAGCCGCCGTCCCTGCGAGGAGCGTGCAGGTTTTGATCTCTTTTCGTTTGCTGCTCTCGTCGTTCGTTTTATATTTCAGGAACCGGTAGAGCCCGAGCATGCTCCCCTCGGTCAGGGCCTGCGCAGTTTTTTCTGCAGCAAGACCTAATCCTTCAGCAGAGAACACCAATGATTCTGCCCCGCTGCTCCGGGCATGGGACGCAGCCTTGCCTGCCGCCAACCGGAGCCGGTCCAGGGTCAGGTCCGCCCGCTTGCCAAGCCCCACCAGGATGAGCCGCTCGGCAGCCATGCTTCCCACGGGATACAGAAGATGGACGCTGCCGGGCTTGGCGGTGAAATCTCCCCGCTTGATGAGCCGGGATATCATGGCGCCCAGGCTCCGGTCCGTTCGCTCCTGCTCGTGGCCGGGTTTTCCGTCCTCGAACAGGGGAAGGACCGCTGCTCCGGTCTTCTGTTTTTCAAGGGTGCCGCTTATGACATTTATCTTCATAGTTGGTGTTCTGCCTGGCCGCGCCGATCTTCCGGGCGCTGCAGGTCAGTGGTCTTTCCTGATCACGACCGGTTCCAGGCCTTCCTGCGTGACCCTGCGGGCCACGATCTCCGCCTTCTCCTCGGTCGCATAAACGCCGACCTCAACATGGTACAGCGTGCCGAGGTTCGTTGCTCCGGGAATGATCGATATGATCTCGAATTTTGCCGAAAGACGTTCCTTCAGCAGCCTGGCATTCTCTTCTTCGACATACTGCGCTGCATGGACCGTAAAGGGGGTTGTTCCGGGAAGCTCATCGAGGCGTTCGATCACGACCTGTGCCGTACCTTCTGCAGCGAACCCCAACTCACGGGCGGCGCCATAGGTCAGGTCGATCACCCGGCTTTTGATAAAAGGGCCGCGATCGTTCACCCGGAGAGTAATATTCCTGTTGTTCTCCACGTTCGTAACGCGGATCAAACTGCCGAGCGGCAGCGTACGATGCGCTGCTGACAGTCCGTGCATATCGAACAGGTCGCCGGTGGCCGTTCTTCTGCCGTGGAAATCCTTCCCGTACCAGGACGCGGTCCCTGTTTGACGGAAAGCAGCAGCCGTCGGCGCTGTCGGTGTAATTGCTGTCGGTGTTATTGCCGCTGCTGCGGCCGGAACCGTCGGAGAATCCGGTTCCAGCATCACGTCTACCGTACCAGCGCATGACGCGGTCATGACAACGAGCACGATGGCGGCACAGAGGTTCAGGCCTCGCGCGCACTGTGGGGAGCAAGTGCACATGGGAACGCCCCGTTCCTTATGCAGTGGCTGTAGCCTTTTCGCCGGCCGCCGCCTTGTCAGCAGCGGCCTTTTTCGCTGCTGACTTGTAGGACGTTGCCGAACGGAGTTTGCGCTGGGCCCGCTTGACCTTTTTAAGCGCCTGGCGTGCCTCGGGTTCTGATTTTTTTCCTTCTGATTTTTTTGCTTTTTCAGCTGCAGCCTGCTTCAATTTCTTGATCTGCTCCTGGAGCTCTTCAACGTTTACCTTGATCACAGCGTACGCCTCCTTGAAATTTGTTTTACAGAGCCACCATAATAGACAAAAAGAGCCGAGAAATCAAGCAATTTCGTTATTTAGACGGATTCTGCAAGCCGGGGCCAGGACTGGGTGATTGGGAGAACTGCCGATAGGCGGATAGTGCAAAAGAAGAGGAAAGGAGCGATGGCCGCCTGCTGCCAGGCGGCCACCACGAAACAATGGTATTAGCAACCTACCGGTGCTTTGCGTTTTGCTGCGGGAGCTGCCTTGAGGCTCATTACGGTGTCCTTCTCGGTGGAGATCTCCACCTTCTCACCGGCCTTTACCGCGCCGAGATCTACGGACTTGTCAGCTTTGAGCACAACATCCGCGTGGGCTCCATCGGCAGTGAAGGTAATCGTGCCGGCCTTTGCATCAACAGCTTTCACGGTTCCCTTCTGCATCTCCGCTGCAAATGCCAGGGAAAACAGGGACACGACCATAACTGCAACTGCGAGAACTGCGGCGACTTTCTTCATATTCTTTACTCCCCCTCGTTAGGATTTAAATGCTACGGAGCCGTACAATACCACAATTTTAAAAAGCTAGTCAATTAAAATTTTACATCATACCACTCAACAAGTTTGCACGCGGTTTGCACGAAAGTTTTCGCTTTACGCAACCAAATCATGATGCATTCGTAAAAGATCCCGGCTATCGTCATTGCATGCCGAAGGCGAATCCGGCAAAACCATGCTATAGTGCCCCCCGTGCCTTCAGGATGGTTTCCAGTGCCGCAATGCTCGCGGTGTGCTCCCGGCATTCCTGCTCATATTCCTCCTGCATGTTCTGGGCTTTCTCCGCACCAATGTGGACCGAAGTTTTGACAAAGGTGAAGGAGTGCTGGTCCTCGATGTCGCAGAGATTTTCCCTGAGCCTCGACAGCTCCTTCTGCAGTTCCTCGACGGTCATGTTCTCATAGTTTTTGTTCATATCTGCGCACCCCTATCGTACTCGAGATCAAGACTCATGTAACCACGGAACACACTGACCACACCCCTTCGAACATCATAAGATTATCTTTTTGAGGTGATCGAGCGCTTCGCTCCGGTCCTGAAGCGTGCCCGCCGCCTGCTGTTCCCTGATGTCCTCCAGGATCTCGCGAAAGCGCGGGCCGGGTGCAAGTCCGCGCGCAATAAGGTCCCTGCCGGTCACGAGCGGTTGTGCCTCTGTCTTGAGGAACTTTTCATAATAATAGGCGAGCACCGCGGCCATGGGGCGCTCCGTGTCCGTGAACTGCTCTTTCGGCATAATGTCAAACGTGGCGCGTGCGTCCGCCTGGGCAAGGATAAGGCTTTCCGGCAGGCCGTTTCTCATGTCCCGGCAGTAGCGGTACAGGGCGTTCTTGCTCGGCCCGCCCGGTGCAGACAGGTTAAAGAGCCGCATGTGCTGTTTGATGACGCCGGTGACCAGTGCCTCGGTATCGCGCGATAGCCTGAATCGTTTGCACGTTTCCTTTGCCTTTGCTGCGCCGATACCGTCGTGGTGATAAAAATGGATGCGGCCATTCTCCTCGGTAAAGGTCTCGGGCTTGGCGATATCGTGAAGAAGGCAGGCGAAGCGGAGCGCTGCTTTGCGGGGAACCTGCTGTTCCAGCGGTTCGTCAAGATGCGTAAGGACAAGATGGGCATAGGCTGGAGCGATCTTCGGCAGATCATTGATAACACTGTCCACGTGCTCGGCCGCCTTGATCGAGTGGGTTCGGACATCATAAACATGATATCTGCCGGGCGCAAACCCCCTGAGCGGTTCGAGTTCCGGGAGGAGCTGCGGCAGAAGGCCCAGCGAGTCCAAAAGCGATAGATAGGCATGCGCATCGGGGTGCGACAGTATCTGGAAAAACTCATCGCGGATCCGCTCCGGCGCGGGCTGGTTGATCAGGGCGGCCCGTGACCGGATCTGCTCCTGTGTCCCCGTGTCTATGGTGAATCCGAGCGTGGCCGCGAAGCGGACCGCGCGCAGTAATCGGAGCGAATCTTCGTCCAGCACTGCAGGCTTTGTTACCCGGAGGATTTTATTCTGAATGTCCTCTCTGCCGTTGAACAGATCGACAACGCTGCCAAGCGATCCGGTCCGGATAAATTCACGCAGATCGAGGGCCATGGCATTCATGGTAAAATCCCGACGCCCGAGATCGGCAGAGAGGTTCGGACCTTCGAAATTGGTGAAATCGAATTGCAGGGTCGCTTCTTCCGTTTTTTTTATGACGCGCGTGATCCGACGGTCTTCGTCGAGAAAGAAAAAACTTCCATTGATCTTGTCGGCGAACGAGCGCGCAACCGTCTCGGACCCCGACGGCATCATGAGGTCGATGTCTTTGAACAGCTGATCCGTGATCAGCAGGTCGCGGACGGAACCGCCAACGAGGTAGATGCTATCAGAGGTGAGTGAAAGAAGATGCGGGAGATATGTCAGGGCTGCGGTATTCATGGCTGATGAGATGCGAGATTGCCCTTTGCTGAAAGACTTGTCAAATGTCAAAAGGCAAGATACTATAGGCTCCCGAAAGGCACATTACTCACCCGACCTTTTCCTTCAACCAGCCTTGAATGAGAGCGTCTTCGCTGATGTGCAATTTCTTCGCCTTGCTCTTTATCTTCTTGTAAAGCCGTTCGTCCAGCCCGACATACCGTTTCTTCGTCAGGTCGAATTTGATGTCGGTGATCTCGACAGCGGCGCCGGTTTCGAATATGTCATGCTCATCGTAGAAGTCGCTCGCCTCAGGGATCGTCATGGCATTTGTCTTATTTTTTTTCATCTCTCCTCCGCTCGCGAGTGTTCATGTCCCGCGCAGTTATAATCAATGCCTTGTTATCGAGTTTCTTGATGAAAAAGACCGAAAGATACCGACCGGATTTTGCCTGTCCAAGGGCATTGTATACATCCTCGCCTTCAACGTTGCCGCTCTCACGTTTGAATATTCTGCATACCCCCGAAAGGACCTCTTCGACTTCGTTCGGCAGCACCCTGTGCTTCCAGGCCAGCTTCTCGACAATACTGTCAAACCATATAATGTCGTCAAGAATAATCGGCACGGTGAGCGTCCTGCCTTTCAGCAAGCAGCAGCTTGTTTTCCATACATTTTCGACTCTGCTGTATTTTATACGTACAGCCTCTCATTTGCAACTCGTTTTATGCGTTGGTAAAACTGCTCAGAAGCCGAACATCTCGAACATGTAGCATTAATACTTTTAGTGAACTCCGGTGTGTACCATCCGCTGCCTAGGCTTTCAAGTCCAGGTGTTTGATCTCCTGCCGAACGATCCAGTACGACATGGGGTTGATGTCATTGTCGACTACATCGCAGCCGACACGGTTTGCTTCAACAATAGGCGTGCCTCCGCCCATGAAGGGGATCGACTACTAGAAGGCCGGATAGATTATTGGAAGAGTAGAAAGCGTCCTGCAGCGGTTTGTCTACGAACTCCGAGAGAAGCAGCCCGCGAAAAAGCGTCCCCGGGCGCCGCGCAAACCACTTATGCACGGCGATGATAGGCCGGTAATTCTGCTGTATCTGCCTTTCACGCAGGGCCAAGGAGGAGATAAATGGTATGTCGAATTTTTTTTCGATGGACATGGGATGTAGAGAAATGTTGAGCTGATGTTTGTTGAAAGACAGTACAATAATTGCGGGTTAAATGCAAGGGTATTGAGGTTGACCGGATAAGCAGGCGAATAGCAGCCATTCAGTAAAGCGCTGTTTCATAGTGAGTTCAGCAAAGCACTCTGAGATCGAACATCCCAAAAGTTATTCTAATCAACGGGTGCATTAACGTCCACACTATTGATGCTCTTATCCTTGTCTATCTGGAGTCTATTAATAATGTGAAATATTTTATCAAGAAAATCGTTTCTGGCAACTTTAAATTGCAGTTCTCCATCTGATCCTTTAACTGAAAACATTTTTCTTCGACTTCTCGCTACACTGATCCATTCTGGTTTCCCATAAGATTCATCTAGGATTTGCTTCAGTTCATTAAAGCTTAGAATGACAACGCCATCATCGCTGCAGACCAAGAGCAAAAAAACCTCACCGATTTTTGTTTTCATTTCCAACATTTCATCTTGGTGCCGGCCTTGGAAGGAAAAAGTCCATGGTGAAAGTCGCAATATAATCGTCCTTCGCTGCTGAAACTATATATAACATTGGGTAAAAATACAACAAAAATTGCTGCAAACGCTGCATGATCGCGACCCAAAGGGAACGTCGTTGCATCCGTTGCGTCGGTGTTTTCCCCTACAATCGTGGAACTGATAGCAGTCTCACGGGACAAACGTCCGAACTTCCAAGCCGGATATTTTTTTAAAGTGTTTATGCTTCGCGGTGATGAGCGTGTCGTCTTCCCGCAGCGCTGTCGCCGCCACTAGCGCATCGATTGTCCTCAGCCCTTCCGCTGATGATACCGCGCTTTTCTCCGTTCATCGATCCACTTCGTCACGTCCGATATTTCCTTCCGATCTTTCCATATGCCGAATCCGACTGGACTGAACGGTTTTTCAATGTCGCTCACGGGTTTCATGATGGCGATGGATTTCCCTCGCATCGTGATGACCACCTCGTCACCCTTCCTGATGCGTTCGAGAATTGCCGCCGCATGGGTGCGAAGCTCTTTGGCTGTTGCGGTCTTCATCGCGCCCTCCTTAGGCGATCCGGTGATTGTCAAAGTAATAATCAAAATCAGGATATACTTTCGATTTCGGGCCGAAGCAATCGGACGGGGTCACCTTACATGAAGCCGGATCTTCTGTGGTATCGATTTTCAGTTTCAATTCCTCGGCATGGGGCAGCATTCCCTGAGACAAGCCGAAGGCTTCCGGGCTGTAGGTGTCTCTGAACCAGTCAGGAAGATTCAGCATCGTTTCCGCGTCGGTCATGAAATCTATGTCAAAAAAATACAATTCCACAATGCCGTCTATAGCGATGGTTTCAATGCAAAAGGGGTCCACGAAAGACGACTCTTTTTTCTCTTCCCCGCTCTCCGACATTTCAACCATGCCGTTATGAATTTCCGAGAAATAAGCCATTACATCGAAGAGGAGGCGATAATGGTAGTCATTGAGCTGATATATTTCAGGCCTGTCGAGCCGCCTTTTTCCGATGCTTTCACTTCCTTCGCAAGCGTCAGGAGCCCCGGTGAGATGTTCCAGTGCTCGCCGTTGTCAGCTATAACCGTAACTGTTTTTTTGTTATATTTGGTCAACACGCCGAAGAGAGCAGGACCTTCGTCCGTCTTGAAGCTCACCCGGTCGCCGACCTTGAATTCCAGCATTTTATGGTGCGCGCGGGTCTGACTCAGAAAGCGCAGGCGCTCGACGATCCGGCGGTTAAGATCAATCAGTTCATTCTCGGTTAGCAAGGTAATATCTATTTTCATAAGCTACCTCCGAATGGGAGTACCGGGCGGGGCAACAAACGATTACAAGCGATTATAGTACGAGGACTTTCACTCCTCCCCCGCCTTCTCCGCGGCATCTTCACCGGTTATCAATCTAAGATCCTTCAAACGCTGTCGCCGTTCTTCCCGGCCCACATACCAGTCCACAATGAGCGTTTCGATCAGGCCGATCAGCATCTTTGCTTCGCCGGGCTCCGTATCGAGGATCTCGGCGCCTTCGCTCTCCATCCGGGCGCCGATCATGCCGTTCTTCCGGACGGACTCGATGGCCTCCCACGTAAGAGGGTCCACCGTGCCCCTGACCTGGCGGAACTCGTCACTGAGGCTGCCGGGCTGCACCTGCCAGAAGTCGCGCAGCATTTCTGAGAGGCAGCGCCGGGACAGGGCAGCAGCGGCCTTGGGGCTTTGCTCGATGGCTAGACAGGCTTCGTGGTAATCTTCCAGGATATGAGCGGGAACTGTTGCGGAAAAGGACCGGGCGCTCGAAGGCGGCACCAGGGGCCAGGTCCTGATAAGCTTCCCTGTGTAGGAACGGTTGCCGACGACCTTCAGGTCGTGGAGTGAAGCGCTGAGTGAGAGCTTCCGGCAGTCGGGGTTGGGGCAGACGACGAACTGGACCACCAGACGGCGCGGGCCGTCAGCGTTCACGGCGGTGAGGTCGACGACGGAGGCCTGCCACCCCTCTCCGCTCACGGTCTGTTCTCTGTCGCAGAACCGGCAGTGCCACGGATATTCGCTCATACTTCCCTCCTTGTCCGGAGATCTTCCACTCGCGCGGTCACTATATCAGTCGTCCCCGAATGACCCTATGGGGGACCCAGTGACGTTGAAAACCTCTGGATTCCCGATTAAACCGTTCGGGAATGACAAAATAGTGCGGTATGACTAGATTCGAATTACCGTTATTGTGAGGATTTCAAGGCATCTGAATAGCTGCACACTTTTTGCTGCTAAGACAATGCCCGTTCAATGCCTAATAATATTTTTTGCACATTCCCGTCAACTTCCATTTTCATACCCAGTTGTTCCAGGCGCCCGGTGTTTTCTTTAAAGCTATTATTCAGCTCGGATATCTTTGCCAGGACATTCTCTTTCATCCCCTGCATTTCCTTATCTTGGCCGTACTGCTTGAAGAACTTGCTGCTCAGTTCAGCCACGGTGTCAATTATTCTGTCGGTCACCGGACCGAGTTCCAGGATCTGGTCCCGGCGTCCTTCCCTGCAGCACGCGGTAAATGCTTCCTGCGCTTCTAAAAAAACTGTGAAGAGCGTCTTGGCTTTGTTCCGAACGCTCTTGCATTCGAGATAGTCGATGTTTTTTTCTACATAATCCTGCCCGCCTTGTGCAGTGTTTTCCGCGGCGTTTTTTTTGATCTTCGCCGTCAGTCCATCGATCCTTTTCTGGATATCCTCTTTGATACTGACGGCTTCAGCAACATATTCTTTTTGGGCGATAAGGTCGTTCATCTGCAGTACGACCCGCTCCACCTCGTTCTTGATCTCCCGGTACCGCGCCAGGTTGGGATAGTTCTCCCGTAGTTCCGCTGCTATTTTATTGCGGACCTCCGCCACTTCCCGGGGAGCCCGGAAGGGCGCTTTTTTCCCCAAACCGAACATGTCTGCTATTCCCATGTGCTCTCCATCAGGCTCCGGCCGTCATGTGGCACCCAGCAGGGTCTTCAGCACGCCTTCATCCCACTCCTTCGTAACCGCCACCTCGCCGATCCTCTTGGGCAGCACGAACTTCACCTTGCCTCCCTCAGCTTTTTTGTCGATCTGCATGGCATCCATAAGTTCCTGCACCGTCGGCTTCCGGCTGAGCGTACGCAAGCTCGTCGGCAGACCATAGGACGCGATAAGCTTCTCAACACGTTCGGGCACAGAAGCGTCACAGAGCCCGGTAAGATGCGCCAGGCGGGAGGCATAGACCATGCCGATAGCAACGGCCTCTCCGTGGCGCATGGTGTAATTTTCCGCCTTCTCGATGGCGTGGCCCACGGTATGGCCGAAGTTCAGGATCGCGCGGAGCCCCCCTTCGCGCTCGTCCCTGCCGACCACCTCTGCCTTGATCTCGCAGGAGCGCCGGACAATGTGGGTCAAAGCATCCGCATCAAGCCCGAGGATCCGGTCGCGGTTGCTGTCCAGGTAGTCGAAGAAAGCGCTGTCCCAGATCACGCCGTATTTGATCACCTCGGCCATGCCGGAGAAGAACTCCGCTTTCGGAAGCGTTCTGAGCACCTCGAGGTCCATCAGTACCTTGCGGGGCTGGTGAAAAGCTCCGATCATGTTCTTGCCCATGGGATGGTTCACTCCGGTCTTGCCCCCTACGCTGCTGTCCACCATGGCAAGAAGCGTGGTCGGCACCTGGACAAAGGGGATGCCGCGCATGTACGTGGCTGCGGCAAATCCGGCAAGGTCGCCGATGACGCCGCCGCCGAGCGCCACGATCCCGGACCTGCGGTCGAAGGCATTGGTAAGGAGCGCCGTGTAGATGGCGTTGGCCCAATCGAGGTTCTTGTGCTGCTCCCCGTCGGGAATAATGATGGACATGACCATGAAGCCCTGTGCCTTGAGGCTTTCCACCACCCTTTTACCGTAGAGCTCCTTGACCGTGGGGTTGACGACAACGGCGATTTTCTGCCCCAGGCCGAGGCCTTTGATCTGCGGGCCTGCCTGGTCTAGGCTCATGCCGATCTCGATATCGTAGCTTCTCTCTCCCAGGGGTACGTTAACAGTAGGCATGCCTGATTCTCTCTTTGATCTCGCTGATGATCTGGTCCACTGATTTTTTCGACGTGTCGATGGTGATGTCTGCTTGAGCGTAGAACCGGGCCCGGCTGTCGAGCATTTCCTTGATCTTGGCCAAAGGGTCCGGGGTCTGAAGCAGGGGGCGGTGGGTCTCATGCTTGATGCGGTCGAAGATCACCTCGGGGGGCGCGGAAAGACAGACGACGAGGCCTGCTTGTTTAAAGGCCTCCCGGTTCATGTCCCAGATCACGGCGCCGCCCCCGGTAGAGACCACCTGGCTTTCGCGCTCCGTGACCTCCCGGACGATCCTGGCCTCGATCTCGCGAAAATAGGGTTCACCGTATTTCGCAAAGATCGTTGTGATGGTCATGTGCTGATCGGCCTCGATAAGCTTGTCCGTGTCGACGAAGGCATAGCCAAGGTCCTTAGCCAGCTGCGTTCCCACGCTGGTCTTGCCGACGCCCATAAAACCGGTGAGGATGATGTTCTTAAACATGCGCGAGTTTACCATAGATGGCCTGAAAAAAAAAGCGGCCACTCATCTTTCAGCGGTCGCTCTATTTCTCACTTCTCACTTCTCACTTCTCACTTCCAACTTCTAACTTCCAACTTCTCACTTCTCACTTCTCACGCTACCACTTCCCCGGCATCTCTTCAACGCCCATCCGAACATGAATATTCCTCATGTAGGAACAATAATTGCGCTTCATTTCCTCGATGCTGTCTCCGCCGAACTTCTCGATCAGGGCCGAGGCGATTTCGAAAGCAACAACAGCCTCCGCAACCACGCCCGCTGCGGGAACAGCGCAGACATCGGAGCGTTCGATGCTTGCCTTAAAGGGTTTCTTGGTCGCCATGTCCACGGAACGGAGCGGCTTCATGAGCGTTGGAATAGGTTTCATGGCAGCGCGGAGCACGATGGGTTCGCCATTGCTCATGCCGCCTTCAATGCCGCCGGCCCGGTTGGTCCTGCGGCTGAAGCCTGTTTTTTTGTTCCAGAAGATCTCGTCATGCACCTGCGAGCCCGGCTTATTCGCCACACCGAACCCGGTGCCGACCTCGACACCCTTCATGGCCTGGATGCTCATGAGAGCTCCTGCCAGCTTGGCATCAAGCTTCCGGTCCCAGTGCGTATGGCTGCCAAGCCCGATGGGAGCGCCCGTGACGATCAGCTCTACCACCCCGCCCAGGGTGTCGCCGGCATTCCGCGCTTCGTCGATCCTGCGCATCATCCGCTTCTCCGCATCGGGATCGGCGCAATGCAGTTCCGACGCCTCGGCCCGCTTGCGCAGCTCCTGGAGCGATACCTGCGGCACTTTGGCAAAGACGCCGCCCAGGTTTACCACATGGCTCGTCACCTCTATGCAGAACTCTTCGAGCAGCCGTTTGGCAACGGCGCCCACGGCAACGCGCATGGCTGTTTCCCGCGCGCTCGAACGTTCAAGGATGTTGCGGACATCGGCGGTATTATATTTCAGCGCGCCGGCCAGGTCAGCATGGCCGGGCCGGGGCCGGGTCACGGCTTCGGCGGAGTTCAGAAACATGGGGTCGGCAGACATCTTGGCACGCCAATTATCCCAGTCCTTGTTGCGGACCACGAGCCCGATAGGGCTTCCCAGCGTTTTACCCCAGCGCACGCCGGTGTAGATCTTGACCGTGTCCTTCTCGATCTTCATGCGGCCGCCGCGGCCATATCCACCCTGACGCCTGGCCAATTCATGGTCGATGTCCGTGATCCTGATCAAAAGACCTGACGGCATCCCCTCAAGGATGCCCATGAGCAGCTCGCCGTGGGACTCACCGGCAGTCAAATATCGCAGCATTTCCCCTCCAAAAACCTCGAATTCCTTTAAAAACGCGGTCATCATAGCAAATCCCTGCGGGAAGTGCAACGAAAAGTATGGCATTTTCGGAGTAATTTAAGGGTAATGGAGGGGTATTTTGCGACTTTTTAGACGGCGAAGCCCGAATTTCGGCCGACAAAACGGGATGGCAGTCCAAAATAATACCGGCACCCGTGCTGCAGGTGCCGGCGAGAAACATACGAGAAATATTGATCGCGGTAGCCTTAGAAAGCAATGCCCACGGACAAGCCGAGGAGCCCATAGAAACCAACTTCGCTCTCATTGCCGCAATCGGCTCCGGCCACGACCGTCGAGGTACAGGTGTTGTCAATGCTGAAGAAATTGCCCAGATGGAACGAAGGCATGAGTGAAACAGGCGAAGAACCGAGAGGGAACCTGCCGCCAACCTCAAGATCTACTTTGAGGGAGGTCGTATCCCCTTTTCCGCTATAGTATTGTGAAAAAGTAGAGTAATCGGTATCGGTATAGGTCCAGGAGGTCGTCCATATGCCCACGGTCCCGCCCAGGTAGAAGCCTTCCATCCTGTTGCTTCCCATATATTTTCGAATTCCTATATCAAAACCCGGACCGTCTCCATCTTCCTTGTACCAACCGTCATCAAAAGAATAATCAAGAACGCCGACCCGTCCGAATACTGACATGCCGCTTCCCAGATGCCGCTCATATTCCACGATAAAGGCCGATGCGGAAAGATCGGGGCCGACCAGCCCCAAGCCGCCGATATTGATGGCATTGTCCTGCGCAGCCGACACGGGACCGGGAAGCGCCATCACCACAAGAGCGAATAGAACACCACATACTAGTGCAATGATGTTTTTCATAAGCCCTCCTTTATGGAGCAAGCCGACCGTGTCGGCGTAAATAACGGCAACATGGTTGCCTCGGTCCAAATTTGCCATACCTGTTCCGACATTGAGAGAATGCAACGACCCCTGCCAGTACAACTCCTGCCACCTCCTTTCAAGAGAGAGAACATTATTCCTGCTTCCAGCAGACATGGCCTCAAAGTGTCTTTTTATGCAAGTATATCATTTTTTAGCGTGGAATCGCTGGTTTTACTGTGTTATAGTAGCCGTTGTAAAAATACTGAAAAGGCGCGATCTTCGGTTACCGGCTATATTACCGACGATCACCAACAAGGAGAGCTCATGCAATACGCACAAGGATCGTTCGGGAGGGTCTTTCTGCTTAAATTCGATGACCAGGACGATCTCCTTGCGGGCATTCGGACGGTGGCAATAAAAGAACAGGTGAAAGCCGGGACCATCATGCTGCTCGGCGGCCTGCGCTCGGGCAGCATCGTTACCGGCCCCAAAGAGGCGGTCATCCCGCCCGAACCGGTGTGGCAGAACTTCAGCGACGGCAGAGAAGTCCTGAGTATCGGGACCCTGTACTGGCATGATGACGGGCCGTCCATCCACCTTCACGGCGCCCTGGGCCGGGGAAAAGAGACCCTGACCGGCTGTATCCGCAAAGACCATTCCGTATATCTGGTGATCGAGGCCGTGCTCACCGAAATTATCGGCACCGACGCCCGCAGGGCCCTGGACAGCAACACGGGCCTCGTGATGCTGGACCTGCCCTCGGGCCGGAGGCCCTGAACCCTATGATAGCACTGCTCTGTTCCGTACAGAACGAAGCCGACCTTCTGCTGGCACAAACAAAAGTATACGAAAACACAACGCTCGGCTCAAAACCACTCTACGCAGGTATGCTGGCAGATCAGGAAATATGCCTCTGCGTCGGCGGTATGGGCAAGGTCAACGCGGCACATGCGGCTACGCTCCTGTTCACGCAGTTCAGGCCGAAGAGCCTGATCCTGTTCGGCATCGGCGGGGCCTATCCCGCTTCGGGCGCAGAGGTCGGTGACGTCGCGCTGGCGCGCGAGGAGATCGCCGGCGACGAGGGAGTGCTGACCCTGGACGGGTTTAAGGACACCGAGTACATATCCATCCCCCTTGCCCGCGCGGCAGGCAGCAACTTCTTCAATTGCTTTCTTGCTTCGGAAATGCTCCTGAACCGCGCCCAACATGCCGTTACCCGGGTAGTGGACAGCGGGCGCATCCACACCGGGACCTTTATCACCCTTTCGACCTGCACCGGGACTTCCAACCGCGCAGCAGAACTCGATACCCAGTATCATGGACTGTGTGAGAACATGGAAGGCGCTGCAGTGGCCCAGGTGGCGACCTTGCACAACATCCCCTGGATAGAAATTCGCGGGATATCGAACATCGTGGAGGACCGGGACCTCAATAAATGGGATATTCCCCTGGCCGCGGAAGCTGCCCAAAAAGCGGTGATCGGGATACTTAAAGAGTGGGAAACATGAGCCGGACCCTGACCATAGGCTACTCCCCCTGCCCGAACGACACATTTATTTTTTATGCGCTCATCCACGGCAAGGTCACGGTGCCGGGCGTATTGTTCCGGGAACAGCTCGAGGATGTGGAGACGCTGAACCGCATGGCGCTCGAGAACAGGTTGGACCTCACCAAGATCTCCTACCATGCGCTGGGCCATCTGCGCGGATCCTATTCCCTGCTCCGTTCCGGCGGGGCGCTCGGCAGGGGCTGCGGTCCGCTCATCGTCGCGCGGCCTGGAACGAAACTTTCCGACCTGAAGCACGGCACTATTGCCATCCCGGGCAGGCTCACTACCGCATACCTGCTGCTTCGCCTCTTCGACCCCTCGATCGAGAACGTGACCGTCATGACCTTCGACCAGATCATGGAAGCAGTTTCGAAGGGAGCGGTGACCGCAGGCCTCATCATCCATGAAAGCCGCTTCACCTATCCGCTTTACAAACTGGAAAAGCTGCTCGACCTCGGCGCCTGGTGGGAACAGCACGCGGGCCTGCCGATCCCCCTGGGCGGCATACTCGGAAAACGCTCACTTGGCCGTGACCTCCTGCTCAGGGTCGAATCCGGCATACGCGAAAGCGTGCAGTACGCCTACGCGCATCCGGGAGAAGTGATGGGCTATTGCGGGATGCACAGCCAGGAGATGGACCCCGAGGTGATGAAAAGCCACATCGATCTCTATGTGAACGACTTCTCGCTCGACCTCGGCAAAGAGGGCCTTGCGGCGGTGCGCAGGCTGTTCAGCGAGGCCGAAGCGCACGGCATCTTTCCCCCGTCAGAAAGGCCGCTCCTCGCTAACGACATGTAAAAAACCTTGGACACGGATCAAGGCGGATAAGAGCCGGATAAGGGCGGATTTTTCATGGAAGAAAGCTTCGCCTTTTTGGTTTTGGTCTCATTTTAATTTTTATCCGCCCTTATCTGACGTCAATCCGATTTTTCCGTGTCAAAGGTTTTACTCTTTGGTTGTTGCCCCAGGCATGATATACTTCAGCCAGTTTTTATTCCTGCGTTGATTTTTATCTACGACTGAAGGAGGATCACTATGGTTGGATGGATCATACTGGCAATACTGGGTGCTTTTCTGGTCGGGATCATCGCGATCTACAACGGGCTCATTGCCCAGAGAAACGATGTCCAGGGTTCCTGGAAACAGATCGATGTGCAGCTCAAACGGAGGCATGACCTCATCCCGAACCTGGTCGCGACCGTGAAAGGCGCCCTGGAGTTCGAACAGGACACGCTCGAGAAGGTCATCTCGGCCAGGGCAAAGGCCGTGTCCGCAGGCACGCCGGGAACGAAGGCCGAGGCAGAAAACATGCTCACCCAGGCGCTGGGAAAACTGTTCGCGGTCATGGAGAACTATCCCGCGCTCAAAGGCAATCAGAACGTGATGCAGCTCCAGGAGGAGCTCACCTCGACAGAGAACCGGATCGCTTTCGCGCGGCAGCTCTACAACGACCTCGTGGCCAATTACCGCACCCGGCTCCAGGTGTTCCCGAACAACTTCATTTCCTCTTTTTTTAACTTTGCAAGCGAAGAATATTTCGGGGCCGAAGAAGCGGCACGCGCCACCCCGGCGGTGAACCTGAGCCTCCGGAATAAATAACCGATTGCGGATTGCGGATTACGGCGTGAACCTGAGAGGAAAGTAGACGACAGCGGAAGAGGATCTCGAATTTTCTTATGCTTTTACAATCCGAAATCCGTAATCCGAAATTGAAACATGCCCCTTACCTTCATTGACATAGAACGACAGAAGAACTGGCGCATCGGGCTGTTCTTTCTGTTCCTCCTGGCACTCTATCTCGGCATCGCTGCGGCCTTTGCCGCACCGTTCCTCCACGTCCTGGCAGCTTCATCCCTGCAATTCTGGGTCGTTACCGCCGTGATCGCAGTGGCCGTGGCGGGGCTCCATTTCTGGTTCGCAGCCTACGACACGTCGGCCACGGTCATGGGAAGCCTCAATGCGCAGCCGCCGGACCTTGAGGACGACATTCATAAAATGCTGGCGAACATCATGCAGGAAGTTCACGTGGTCACCGGAAACCAGCGAAGGATCCAGGGCTTTGTCATCCCGTCCTTGTCCATGAACGCCCTTGCCGTTGCCGACCTCAAAGGCAACGCCGCCATCGGCATCACCGAAGGGCTGCTCTCACGGCTGACCCGCCCCCAGCTCGAGGCGGTCGTAGCGCACGAAGCGCACCACATCCTCTCCGGCGACTGTCTCGAGACCACGGTGGCGGCAAGCCTGTTCGGCACCGCCGCCTCCACTCTGGAAAAGCTCCGTTCTACCACGCAGGGCCGGTCCTTCGCCGCCCCCGGGTTCCTCCTGGCCTGGCTCCTGCTGCAGTTGAGCTATCTGCTTAACCTGTTCATTTCACGCGAACGGGAATACCGGGCCGATGCCGCTGCGGTCCGCATGTCCCGGAACCCCATCGCCCTTGCCGAGACACTCCACCTCCTCTCCCGGAGCTGGCGCGGCGCCGGGTTCATCGGCAGCGGTTTTGAGATGCTCTGCATCGTGAACCCCGTCGCAACGGCCCTGGACGAATCTGAAGGCTTCTGGGCAGACCTTCTTTCGACCCATCCTCCGCTTAAAAAACGGATCAACCTTCTGCTCTCCATGGCGAGGGTGAGCATCACGGAACTGGATGCCCGGGCGGATGCCAGAGAGAACACGGCCACAGAGAAAAGCACGGCACCGGGCTACTATGCCATGAACCCCCAGCAGCAATGGCAGGGGCCGTTCACGCTTGGCGAGCTTGGCGCCCTGCCGTGGCTCTCTCCCCTCACCTGGATCACCGGCACCAGCAGTCAGAACGCCGAGCGCGCCTGGAAGCTGCCTCCCATCAACGACATCTTCTCTGCACGGCTGCTGCAAAAAGAAAAGACGCTGTCGGACCTTCCCTGCCCTGCCTGCCGGCAACCCCTCGTGGCCACGACCTATCACGGCACCAGCGTCTTTCGCTGCAGTTTCTGCGCCGGTACGCTGGTCGAGAACAGCAGGATTCCCAGGATCATTGCCCGCACGGGACCGCGCTCCTGCACAGACCGCGTGACCGCGCTTGCCCGGACCATGGTGAACCAAAACCAGCTTAACCATACCCAGCGCAAGCTCAGCAGGGGCAAGAGCGTTATCCCGACCCTTGACTGCCCCAAATGCGGTTCTGCCATGCTCAGGTGCTTTTACAGCAGCGCCCATCTGATCGAGATCGACCGGTGTCTGCTCTGCGGATATACCTGGTTCGATCAGGACGAGCTTGAGATGCTGCAATGCCTGATCCAGAACCGCATCGTCCCTGAGATTGGATAGCCCTTCACTCCAGTATAACTGATATAACTGACAAAAAAGGACCTTTGACACGGATAAAGGCTGCTAAAGACCGGATAACGGCGGATACACCACGGAGTGCCTTTCATCATAAGTTTTATCCGCCCTTATCCGACGTTAATCCGATTTTTCCGTGTCAAAAGACTTTTTTAGGATTTTTCTTCCCTCAAATATCCGCTCATGCATCTCATTCTTGACTCTCCCCGACACATGGACTATTATTCATCATGATCACAATAAAGCTTTTTGCCCTGCTGAAAGAAAAAGCCGGCTGCGACGAACTGCAGATCGCTGCAGGACCGGCCACGATCGCCGAGCTGCTCCTCGCGATCGCGAGAGAGCACCCTGCCCTTTCGGGCCTGCTTTCGCAGGGACGTGTCATGACCGCCCTGAACCATGAACTGGTGAAACCCGATGCGCGCATCAAGGACGGCGATGAAGTGGCGCTGATGCCGCCCTTCTCCGGCGGCGGCAGCGCTGCGGGGCATATCCGCATCCAGCACGAGTTGTTCTCGCTTGACGAAGAAATAGACCGACTGAAGCGCTCATCCAGCGCAATTGGAGCGGTCGTCACGTTCCTCGGCACCACCCGCGACATCTCGCGCGGCACCGAGGTGTCACAGCTCCAGTTCGAGCATTACCCGGGTATGGCGGAGAAGCAGCTTGCGGAGATCAGGGAGCGGGCCATAAGGGAGCAGGGAGCGATCGATGTAACGATCATTCACCGTGTGGGGACGATACCGGTGGGAGAGAATATCGTGCTGATCGCAGCCGCCTCAAGCCATCGCGACGAGGCATTTAAGGCATGCCGGTTCTGCATTGACGAGTTAAAAAGGATCACGCCCATCTGGAAACGCGAGACAACAACGGACGGGGAGGTCTGGGTGGAGGAACATCCGTAGGGAACGCAAATTACAAATCCCAAACAACAAATCCCAAATAAAACTCAAATTTCAAGCATCCAAAAAATTCAAACCCGTTTGAATATTCGAATTTGCAATTTGGATATTATTTGGAGCTTGAGATTTGTTATTTGATGCTTGCTATTTTTTCGCTGCTTTTTTCCCGCTTTTCAAAAACACCACGCAGGTCGTGCAATCGTTCTCCATGCGGCACCGGGTCGTTTCCCAGCAGGGCTTGCCCTTGTCCGTAAATGCCGTGCAGACCACCCGCCGTTCGTCAGGGCATTCCTTGATGTCCCAGCAGGGCGCGTAGTCAAGGAGCTTCTTGATGCCTTCGATGCTGATCTTCTTCGTATGGATCAGCTCCCGGATACATCGCAGCCACTTGATGTCGTTCTCGGTGTACAGGCGGTTCCTGCGCTCGCGCGTCGGCAGGATCAGTCCGTGCTTCTCGTAAAGCCGCAGGGTCTGCGCGGTCGTTCCTACGAGTTTCGCCGCCACACCCATGGTGTAGAGGGGTGCATCTTTGTCTTTGAGAATATCCAGGCTATCCACTACCATAGGTTTTTTATTCTCTCCCAGAAAGTAACCGAATATGAGGTCAGGAGCGTCATGCTGTTCGTGACAAGCAAGAGGCCCATAATGATCAGAATAGCGCCGCTGGCGATCTTTACCGCCTTTAAATGCGGTTTCAACTTGCGTGAGTGCGTCAGGAACTCGCCGATCGCCAGTGCGGAAAGAATAAAAGGAATGCCCAGACCGAGCGAATAGAACATGAGCAGCACCATGCCCCTGCCCAGGGTGTCGGCTTCCATGGCAAGGGTCAGGACCGATCCAAGGAAAGGCCCGGTACAGGGTGTCCAGCCTGCGCCGAAGATCATCCCCACGATGACCGTGCCGATATACCCTGCCGGCCGGGTCTTGAGCTGCAGCCTTGCCTCACGCTGCAGGAACGGGATGTTTATCACGTCCATGACAAAAACGCCCATGATGATGATCAAAACGCCGCCGACGATCCTGATGACATCCAGATACTGGGTCAGGACCTGGCCCATGAAGCTCGCCGTGGCGCCCAGCAGCACGAAAATGATCGAAAAGCCGGTCACGAATGCCAGCGAATGCTGCAGCGTGGTCCGCACGTTCTTTTTTTTCGCATCCTGGTTCACCAGCTCTTCATAGCTGATGCCGGTGATGTAGGAAACGTAGGAAGGGATGAGCGGGAGGATGCACGGCGAGGCGAATGACACCAGACCCATGAGCAGCGAGAACATCAGAGCGTACAGCGTCAATCCCTGAGAAAGGTCCATGAATCAAACTCCCTTATAAGCCGTGGAAAAGATGAGTGGTGCATCATACCAAAGCTTAATCTGGTGAGTCAAGGAAAACTTTTATAAACTGTGGTTATATATCATTTGCCGCTACGTTTTGTAACGATTGATCCGGCGGCCTGAACGCATTTACAGCACTCGAACAGCCATTTTTTTATTGACAGAATCAGCATTTTTTTAGTATTCTTGCACTCCCACAGAATACTTTCAGAGGAGGCATTTGATAACAATGTATATAGACCAGCCTGTACGCCATTTTATGGACAAGCTTGCCAGCAAATCTCCGGAACCGGGCGGAGGCAGCGTTGCGGCGCTCACGGGCGCGCTTGGCGCGGCGCTCGTCAGCATGGTGGCAAATCTGACGCTCGGCAAGGAAAAGTACAAGGACGTGCAGCCGCAGATCGAAGCATTGCTCGCGGAATCGGAAAAACTCCGAACGGAGATGCAGGACCTGATCCAGAAGGACACCGAAGCCTACGGCGCGCTGTCCGCCGTGTACAAGATGCCGAAGAACACGGACGCGGAAAAGGCGGCGCGGACGGCAACCATGCAGGAAGCGCTCAAAAAAGCCTGTCAGGTGCCTTTCGAGATCGGGATCAAGTCGCTGGAGGTCGCAAAGCTCGCTGAGCGGGCTGCCGACATCGGCAACGTCGGAGCGGTAAGCGATGCCGGCGTGGCGGTGTTGCTCGCCCAGGCCTGTGCCCAAAGCTCGGCGCTCAACGTCAAGATCAACGTCAACAGCATCAAGGACGAAGCGTACAACAAGGAAACCTGGACGCGCATGCAGGACGTGCTGAAGCAGGTGGCGGCACTGGAAAAAAGTGTGATGGAAACAACGTACAAGAAGATGGGGTAATATGGAGCAAGCCGACCGCGTCGGCGTAAATGACAGCAATCGTAAATGACGGCAACGCGGTTGCCTTGGTCCAAATTTTAAAAATGGAGAAGAATACCATGGCGGCAAAACTATTGACGGGCAAAGAAGTAGCACAGAAGATGGACCAGGATATCCAGAAGGAAGTATCGGAGCTCAAGGCAAAAGGCATCAATCCGGCGCTTCGGATCATGATCGTGGGCGAAGCGGAAGATTCCGTCTATTACGCGAACAGCGCAAAGAAGATGGCCGAAAAGAACGGCATCCTCTGCGAGATCGAACAGCTTGCCGGCACCATGAGCCAGGACGAGTTCGTGAACATCCTGAAACAGCGGAACGCCGACAAGAATATCCACGGCATCATCGTGATGCGGCCGTTCCCGAAACAGATCAGCGAGGATGTGGTGAAATATGTGCTTTCTCCGGAGAAGGATGTTGACTGCTTCAACCCGGTGAATGCCGGCAAGATCATGGCCGGCGACATGACCGGCTTTCCCCCGGCGACACCGCAGGCCGTCATGGAGATGCTCCGGTTCTATGAGATCCCCATGTCGGGCAAAGATGCGGTGGTCATCGGCCGCTCCATGGTCGTCGGAAAACCCATGTCCATGCTGCTCCTGGGAGAGAACGCCACGGTCACGGTCTGTCATTCGAAGACAAAGGACCTGCCCGGCGTATGCAAGCGGGCGGATATCGTCGTGGCAGCCATCGGCAGGGCAAAGATGATCACGGCGGATTACATCAAACCGGGCGCCACGGTCATGGACGTCGGCATCAATCCCGAAGGCGACAAGTTCGTCGGTGACGTGAACACCGACGCGGTCAAGGAAGTCGCCGGGGCCATCACGCCGGTACCGGGCGGTGTAGGCACGGTCACGACCCGCGTGCTGCTGAAACACGTGGTCAAGGCGGCGAAGCTGCAGAATCCGTAAGGCAGGGTGCAGGGTCCAGGGGTCAGGAAAACCTGAACCCAGGAGATATCTCCACCGTTCCAAACAAGACAAACCGGAAGGCTTCGTGCCCTCCGGTTTTTTATTGCACCACTTCGATGGTCTCGCAGGAAGTCCCCAGTGCTATCAGTGCGAGGAGCGCCTTTAGCCCAGACATGATCGTGTAATGACTGGATTCCCATTTTCACGGGAGTGACGGAATCTGCAGTTTTTCGATTTTCTACAAACTCATCGTTTTTACCAATTCCCAAAAACCTACCAAAAAAAACTTGACAGAACATGCCAGACGCTATATAAAGATTCAAGATGTAAATGTATGAGGATGCGCTTTTCTGCAACTTTTATTACAGGAGGTGGTAAAAGACTAAACGTAGAGATGCCATGAATGTTTTTTTTCAGTTCTGCTCCATTTTTTGTAGATCCTAAATTTGAATTTTAAAAGGAGAGACTAAGATGAAAAGACTTATTATTATCGCATTAGCACTTGTATTGGTGGCCGGTATCGAAGTCGGAAGCGCATCAGCGGCAAACAGCCTGTCGCAGGGCAACATAAACATCAGTGTGGGCATGGGAGACAGCCTCTTCAGCCGTAATACCACTCCCGCGGTAACTGACGTCGTAAATAACGTTGTCGACCTTAGTGCGCGCTATTTGATCACCAAAGACCTGGCTATCGTAGGCGGGTTCGGTCTCGAGGTCGGCAGCGGCGATTACGATTCCACCTACTTCAGCTTCACCGGCGGTGTGCGGAAATATCTGAAAACTGCTGATTTCGCGCCTTTTGTCGGAGGACAACTTTCCTATGCTACCCTTACGACCGAGAATGCAGTAGGCGTAAAACAAGACGACCTGAGCGCCATTGATCTTTCCGCAATGTTCGGCGCGGAATATTTCTTGGGCCAGCAGTTCAGTCTCGAGGGTTCAGTAGGAATTGGTTTTGGTCAGGTCAATGACGACCTCGCCAATACGGATAAAACCTATTTCGGCACCCGCACCGTAGGTGTCAAGGCGAATTTTTACTTCTAAACAGGCCTGAAACGCTGCATCAATTAATGACCCGGAAAGCTTAAAGCTTTCCGGGTTTTTTATGTTGGGCATATTCGGCAACCTGAATGTGATGGGCTAGTGAAGCGCGAGAGTAATCATTCAGGTTGAAGGTTGATACATTCGTAAAAAGTCGAATTTCTGCACATTCCGTCATTCCCGTGCAAACGGGAATCCAGTCTTTACGAACATATACTTGACCACTGGATACCCGCCCCCCGTTTTCACGGGGGCAAGTTTATCCCCGCGGAAGCGGGGACGGGTATGACGAATTTCTATGAGGCCAACAAGGTTGGAAAGCTGAAGACTGTAAAGAATAAAAACATAGGCACCAGAAAAATAAGTGCTCTTGAATTGGGTGATTAGGCTTCGCAGTTGTTTTCCCTGAATAACCTTCAGCCTTCACCTCATCACCTTAATACCCATGGCACCTCAACGTTCTCTTTTCCCTCGATCTACCCAAAAAAAACCCCCGGGAAAGAATTCTTCCCAGGGGTTTTTCGTATGCTTGACAACCCTGCCGGGGTCACCCGGCCTGGCATCGAACTACTTTTAGAACTTGAAGCTCAGCACAGACTGGATCGCACGTGCAGTGTCTGCATCCCGGGTCGGGAACTTGTAAGCATCACCCGGCATGAAATAGCCGATCGTGGTGTTCCATGTCAGGTTCTCGTACATCTTCCAGTTGATCTTGGCATCGACTTCCAAACCAAGATCGTCGGAAAGAGTGGCTCCATTTAAGGAGACCTTCTCGGTTGCCTGGAGCATCCATACATCAGCGCTGATCATGAGGTTCTTGGACGCGTTGAAGGCGGCGCCGAGGCTGATAGCCGTGGTGTTGCCGAAGCCGGTGTGCAAGTTCCCTGTCACGGCCTGAAAGGACTGCTGGGCTGCGGTCTTAACGAGATATTCATACACCAAGGTGTAATGCACATCGGCATCCATGAGCGCAACATATTCCTTAAAATCACCCGATGTGTCCGTGGCGCTCACACCGCTGCCGCGTGCAAGAGTTGCATTGATCGTGACAGGATCCAGCGCCATATTCGCCTGCAGAACAACCTGGTTGCCCTTGAACTTAGACTTGGTCTGAGTGTTATCCGTGGCATCGCCCATCTGCACATCAACCTCGGCCTGCAGCTTTATTGGTCCGACTGTTCCGGCGAAGTGTGCTTCGGCGTTCTGCAAACTGGCATTGACAATAGTGAGGGGAGCTAAACCATAGAGAGCGGTAAACGTCTTGCCAGCGCGGTCATTGACATTGGTAAAATTGATGCCGGCCGACATCGTGTCGCTCAGCTTGTAAGTTGCAACGAATGCATAGGCATCAGTGTCGTCGGCCAGCGTAGTGGTATTCTCGGCGACCTTGATATCAACAACGCCGAGGTGAAGTGCATCGATGTCCGTATATACCACCCATGCGTCGGAGCCGTACTTCATGGAACGGAAGAACCAGGCATTGCCGAGCTGCAGGAGCATATGGCCGCCCTTGATACCGACCGGAGTTCCCGGCAACCTAAAGCCGATCCATGCCTCGCGGAGAGCAAGCTGCGATCCATGAGTCGTTTTTGAGGTCAGGTTAGTAGGCGTAGGACCAGATACCGTTGTAGTTTCAGCACCATTCGCCTGTACTGATTCAAATCTGCCCCAGGTATCCCAGTCGTTCTCAATGCCGATCCGGCCGCTCAGAACATCGCCTGCTTTGGCGTCAATGTTCAGCCGTACACGCTCCTGGGTGGTGCTCCTGTTGTCCGAGATAGTGCCAGACGAGTCGTTCAGGTCCAGGTTCACAAAGGACCGCATGAGATACTCAATGCTGCCGTTCACCGAAACATCGGCGGCGAACGCCATGGAACTCAAGCAGGTCATTGCTACGATTACCAGTACTACCAGAAACTTCTTCATCGTTTATCCTCCTATTTAGGTTTTGTCCCAGCTCGCCGGAACAGTTAGCACATCTTATGGATTGTGTGGAGCTACGCTTCAACTGCTTTCGCTGAAATACGACGGTATGAGGTCAGCTCACCCCCCCTTTCGCTCTGGAGTATGGATCTGGAATGAATACAACCGAGCAGACTCAAGTTCCCATGACGAATTGATGTAAACTTTAAATTTGAACGCTTGAGAGGGAATCGAAGTGGAATATCCCGCGAGACCGCCGGAGAGACCGGCGCTATGCTCGGGGAATAAGCGGGTGCGATCGTGATATGTAGGTCTGATAGTGGTTATCATAGGTTGATCGAGTACAACTGCCACTATTACAAACTACATGAAGCTCGATGCCGAGGAAATGCCGCAACTGATTGAGCGCTTTAGAACATTGGTATAAGCTGGCAAACTATACCAAAGTGGTATATTCAAGTCAAGACTTTTTTATAAATCAAATATAAAAATAAGGCTTTACATGTGCTGTTTATTGAAACTATGGCGCCCCCTGGCTGCTCAACGACGGGCAGGTTCGTTGTATGAAAATGCGGATCACCACGAGCCTGCATTGATTTCCTCCATACAGGATATGGGCACTGCATACCACGGTCAGCCCGGAATTTCTGCTTGCATAATAAAAAAACACATGCTATAAACGCTCCATGTCAACCAACCAGACGCGTGAAGAACAGATCGTCACGGCAGGCCTCACCTCCGGCCGCAGGCATGATATCGCCTACCGCACAGGCCTGGTCCTTCAGGTCCTCGGCGCAGCAATCCTGGCTGTGCTCTATCCGCTTGAGAGCCCTTTCTACACCATCGGGATCATGCTGTTCGAAGCGGGGGTGCTGTTATCCGGCATCTTCCTCCTCGTCTGGACATCCGCGGTGAAAAAGTTCATCCTCGCATCGATCCTGACGGGGCTTGCGTTTCAGGTCACGGGCTTCTACGCGCAGGAACAGAACGCGGGACTCATGATCCTGGCGGGCATCGGACTGGTATGCGTGGGGGCTGCCGGCATGGTTGGAAAAGAAGCTTACTACTTCGGCTACCGTGAAGGCTGGCTGCTCATGCTGGTCGGATTTCCCCTCATGGTCCTTGTCAATCTCCTCGGCAAAGAGAACCAGGTGCTTAATTCCATCGGTTTTTCTATCGTATTTCTGCTGCTCCTCTCCCTCACGGGCAAGAAGCTCAGGCAACGGCTGCTGTCGCCATGCACGAAGAACGTGTGCGGCGTTCCTGAGAAAAAAGCCTGACCCTATTTAACGTAAATTCCCTGCAGAAGATTCAAGAGATGAACCAAACGTTCCCCGCCCCAAAGAGGGAGGCAGGGAGCGTTTGGCTTAAAAGAGGTCGTATTTAGAACTTATACCCGATCGTAATACCGGCGAGGTGCGCCTGGGACTTGTAGGTGCCGTTCAGTGAATCGGCCGGGGTTAACGGATTAGCATCATCGTCCGCCAAACTGTTGGAGATGGTCCTCTTGTTGAACCGCAGGTACATGTAAGCCAGATCAACGGTCGTATTTCCGGTCGCAAACCCGGTGCCGATAGAAATGCCCTGTCTGTCAGAGTCAGGGGTGCGGGTCTCGAAGCGGGCTTCACCAACGGGGTTCTTGTCATAGACGTAGCCTGCACGCAGTTTCCACTGGTCCGAGAGCTGGTACTGACCGCCGAGCCTGAGGCACCAGACATCGTCCCACTGCTTCTCATCGGTCGTGTTGAATAAAGGATTGTTCGACGTGACCACAATCCTGTCGTAGGTCGACCACATTGTGTAATCTATATCTGCATTCACTGTCAGCTTGTCCGATGCCTTGTAGGAGACGCCGAGCTGTATCAGGTCCGGAAGTGTGATCGATGTTTGTCCAGTCGCCGACGTCGCCGCCGGTCCGCCGGTAAGTCCCACGTTGCCATCCACGTCGATTTTAACCCGGCTCCGATAGGAGAGCCCAACATTTACGTTCGGCGCAGCTTTATACAGAGCTGCTGCATTCAAACCCCAACCGTCCCCGTCACCGCTCAGACGAAAATTATGATCACCGAGCAAAACCGGTCCGGGTAATATAACGTTCACCGTTTTCTCGAGCGTGGCGCGAAAATGTACATAGGCTACGCCGAAGGCAACCGACATGTTGTCGTTCAGCTTATACGCGATATTCGGATTGACCTCCAATGTAAGAACTTTGCTGAACGTGGCCGCATACCGGGTGGAGCTGGTAGGGTCCCAGTTCGTGGCAAGGCCGAAGGGATTGTTGATGCCCACGCCGAAAGCGATGCTGTCGTTCTGCCGGTGCGTTGCATAGAGGTGGATAGGAAGGTGAATGTCGCGCTCGGACACGTCCGTGGTGCCGGGGTTGACCGTGTTGTTCTCGTGGGTCAGGACCGGGTAGATACCGACGGTTCCACCGGAGAGCCTTGTCCCGTCAAGCTGAGTCATTCCCGCCGGATTGTACCATACTGCCGCGGGGCTGTCCGCCTGGCCGACGAAGGCGCTCGCCATGCCCAGTGCCGCTGAATCCTGCTCCGGCAGCCTGTATCCCGATGCAAAACCTGTTGAAGAAAATACCGCTATTCCAAGCGCTGCTGCCATGAAGACCGATAGAATCTTATTCATGCACATTCCTCCTTCGGATCAGTAATTGCTGTCTTTAAACACCTGTTGCGAATATTATAGGGGGAAATCTCTCTGCGATCAAGGACGGAAAGCTTTACTTGAACTCTTCTTTTTTCAAGCCGTATCGCGCCATCTTATCATGAAAGTTTTTAATGTTCATCCCCGCATGGTGTGACGCTTTGCTCATGTTGCCCTTATACATGCTGAGGACCCTGGTGACATATTCCTTTTCAAACCGCTCGACCACATCGGCTTTCATTGTTCTGAACTGCTGCAGGTGGCCGCTGATCCGGAAATCCTGGCCGGGCTTGCCGTCAGCACCTGCAAGCTCCAGGTCCATGCGCTGGATAGCATCGCTCTTTTCCATGATCACCGCCCGCTCGATGATATTCTCCAGCTCCCGCACATTGCCCGGATAGGAGTAATGCATCATGGCATCAAAGGCCTGCGGTGTTATCGACTTGATCAGCTTCTGGTTCTTTTCGCAGTATTTTTTGAGGAAATGGACTGCCAGCAGCGGTACGTCGTCTATCCGCTCGCGGAGCGGGGGAAGCTTGAGCGGTACGACGTTGAGCCGGTAGAAGAGGTCTTCCCTGAACAGCCGCTCGCTCATGGCGCGCTGCAGGTCCTTATGGGTGGCCGCAATGAGGCGGACGTCGACCTTGATGGTCTGGTTGCCGCCGACGCGCTCCACTTCACGCTCCTGAAGGACCCGAAGCAGTTTGAGCTGCACCGGCATCGTCATCTCGCCGATCTCATCGAGGAATATGGTGCCGCCGTCGGCCATTTCGAAACGTCCGATGCGCTGCCGGATGGCCCCGGTGAACGCCCCTTTCTCGTGGCCGAAAAGCTCGCTCTCCAGCAGCGTCTCCGGCAGGGCTGAGCAGCTCACGACGACGAAGGGCCGGTCCTTTCTGCGGCTGTTATAGTGAATGGCCCGCGCGATAAGCTCCTTGCCTGTGCCGCTTTCGCCATTGATCAGGACCGTGGCATCGGTATCGGCCACGGTTCGGATGATCTGAAAGATGTCCTGCATCTGCGGCGTCCGGCCGAGAATGTTGCCGAACTGGTAGCGTTCTTCCACTTCATGGCGCAGGCTCTGCAGTTCGCGCGAGAGCCGGCGGTGCTCCACCGCGTTCTTTACCTGCAGGCTGAGGTCTTCGAACTGGACCGGCTTGGTCAGAAAGCTGTAGGCCCCATCCTTCATTGCTTTGACCGCCATCTCGATGGTCCCGTAGGCAGTAACGAGGATCACGGGAATATCCGGTTGCCCTTCCGCTTTGACCTGTCTGCTCCGCAGGTGCTCGAGAAATTCCATCCCGGTGAACTTCGGCATCTGATGGTCCACAATGACGGCATCATAGTCCCTGCCCTCCATCTTTTTCAGCGCCTCTACCCCGTCTCCGGCGGTATCCACCTCATATCCCTCGCGCCGGAGGTTGGCCGTCATCACCAGCAGGATATCCGGCTCGTCATCAACTATGAGAAGAACTCCCTTCATCGCGCTCCATTTCTTGTCCGTTCCAGGCTCTGCAACGCGTCAGGCTCCATGGTTTACGCCCTGGCGTTCAGGCTCTCCGGAGTCGCCGGAACGACCGTTGACGGATCCCTCAACCTCGGTTCCGGCAGAGAGGGGCAGCCGCACGACGACACGGGTGCCGCCCGCTTCCGGCTGCTGGACCAGGATCTCACCACCATGGTTTTTCAACACCCGCTGCACAATGGTCAGGCCAAGCCCGGTCCCCTTGATCTTCGTTGTATAGAATGATTGGAAGATACGGTCCCGGTCCTCCACCGGGATGCCCGGCCCCGTATCCTGGATACTGATCTCAGCGGTGCCGCCCGCCCCGACCGCCGTCCCCAGCCACAGGGTTCCCCCTTCAGGCATTGCCTCCACCGCGTTTCTGAGCAGATTGTGCAGGACCTGTTCGATCTGCAGTTCATCGGCTTCGATAAGCGGCATGATCGGGGACATATCATGAACGACTGAAATGTGCTGGTCCTTCAACTGCTCGCAAAGTGCATCCAATGCCTGATCGAACACCGCGTTGATATTCAGGGTTGTGAGGCGGGTGCGCAATGGTTTGGAAACGTAGAGGAGGTCGGACGCCACCTGGTTTACCCTGACGGCCTGGCGCTTTATCAGACTGATGAACTTCTGAAGTGTTTCATCGCCTGCATACTCTTCGGCAAGAAAATGTGCCGCCCCGGTGATCGCATTCAGCGGGTTGCGCACTTCGTGCGCAACGCGGGCCGCCATTTCTCCCAGTTCCGCCAGCCTGCGTGCATGTTCAAGACGATCGGCAAGCCGCATTTTATCGGATACGTCTTTGATATATTCGACCACCTGGACCACGCGATTGCCCCGGTCCAGGAGCGGAAAGGTGTTGATCTCAATATATCGATCCCGTTCGTCGCTGCCGTTGGCGTCGCGGGTAAAAGCCAGCCGTTTGGTGGTCGAAGCCGGCTGTCCGGTCAGGAACGTCTCTTCCGCAGGACAATCAGGGCAGATCTTCAAATCAAAAGCGCACGCAGCGTAACAGTGGTCGCCCAGCTTGATCGTGCGGGAAAGCAGCGAGGTCATTGACTTGTTCACGGCAGTTACCCGATAGGCACTGTCCACGACCTGGATGCCGTCCGTAATGCCGTCGAATACCGCCAGGAGCTTCTTCCGAGCGTCAGAGACCTGGTCTTCCATCTCTTTTTTTCGCGTGATGTCCTCACACACAATGACGACACCGTTGCCTACGGACCATGCCATCCTGCCCAGGGGATAGACGCTGTAGCTGATGACCCTGCGCGGACCAAGTTTGGGATAGAAATCGTACTCCAGCTCCAGCGCGGCCCCGGCTGCCCAAACTGCATCGGTCAAACGCTCCCACAGCGCCCGCATGGCCTGGTCCTCGAAGGTACTGATCCTGCCTACCTCGCCAAAGGGTCTGCCGACGACGCGGGCACGGTGCAGAGCAAAGAGCGACTCGGCAGCTGCGTTGAACACCCTGATCCTGCCCTCCCCGTCAAGCGATATCACGGCGGCAGTCACGCTGTCGAGCAGGCTGGCCAAGTGGCTCAGCGTGTCATGGTCAGGAAGGACGGGAAGGAGGGTATCGGTGCTCACAGGAGGGGGAATCACGCTTCGGTCTGCAACACTCGTGCGCAACGACCGCAGGATCGCTGCTGCAGAACCGAGGATGGTCCTAAGGAGAGACATGCTTCTCTTCTTTGCCGGAGCCAGTGGAATACTGGTGGAAGGTATGCTTTCCGAGCTTCAGCAATCCCTTTTCAATAAGGCGGCGGGCGGCTTCCGACACCTTTGGATCGAACTGTTTTCCTGCTTCCCGCTCCAGTTCGGCAACCACCTCTTCGGCGGAGATCATGCCGCGATAGGGACGCTCCGACAGCATGGCATCCATCGTATCGGAGACGTTCAGCACCCGCGCAGCGAGCGTGATCTGCTCTCCAGCCAATCCCCGCGGATAGCCCGTGCCGTCGTAGCGTTCGTGATGCTGGTAGATAGCATCGATAATGGCCGGAGCAAAACCGATGGGTTCAAGGATCCTGATCCCGTGCGCCGGATGGTCTTTCATAATATCGAATTCCTCCCGGCTCAAACGGTCCGGTTTGCTGATGATGCGCTCACTGATGCCGATCTTGCCCACATCATGCAGGATGGAGGAAATGTGGAGCTCCTCGAGCTGGGTGGAGCTCATGCCCATATCGCGTCCTATGGCAACAGAATATTTGGCGACATTCGTTGAATGCCAACGGGTATAGGGATCCTTCGCCTCCACAGCGGCCACCAGCGCCTGAACTGTTCGGAAGTAGTTCTCGCGGAGGTTCTCATAGAGGCCGGCGTTTTCCATGGCGGTGACCACCTGGCTCGACAGGATCAGAAGCACCTGAAGGTCGCTGGTCGTAAAAGGCGGATCGGCAAATTTGCTCACATTGAGCACGCCGAACATCTTCTCCCTGCCGATGAGCGGCACCGACATGGACGAGATCGGCATATTGTCGAGGTTGAGAGCCTCCATGACCTCCTGGTCGGCATGTCGGCCGCGCGATATGATCAGCGGTTTTCTATTTTTGAGTACGAGTCCCGAGATGCCCTCACCGGTCTTGCGCCGGGCTTTCAGCGCCGTCTCGGTCGGTAACCCGTGTGAAGCGCGGATCACCAGGTTGTCGCTCTTTTCATCGAGCAGCATGAGCGAAACACGCTCTACCGAGAATTCCTGCACCAGGACCTCGGTGATGATCTTGAACAGATGAGCAAGGTCGATCTCGGTAACGAGGAGTTTGCTGATCTCGAACAGGGGGATCAGCGCTTTGAGCCTGATATTTTCCTTCTGGAGCCGGCTGCGATTCATCGAACGCTCGACCGTGTTGAGAAGTTCCTCCTGGGTGAACGGTTTCAGCACAAAACCATCAACGCCGCTCATCAGGGATTCGATCGCCGTATCGAGCGTGCCATGTCCCGTAATAAAGATGGTGACAATATCACGGTTCAACCCCTTGACCTGTTCGAAAAGCTCCAACCCGTCCATCCCCGGCATCTTGATGTCGGTGATGAGAAGATCCGTCATGTTCCGGTTCAGCTCCTCGAAGGCGGCCTTGCCGTTCGGGGCTGTCGTTACCTGGTAGCCCTCAGCTGAAAGGATATGATAGCAAAGATCACGGATCATTTCCTCATCATCAACTACCAGTATTTTTTCACCGGCCATGCTGGTCCCCCATCGAGCTCATCTCGCTTGACTTTTTAGCGCCAACCATCGCCCTGGACGTCCAGGACGGGAATGATCACCTTGAAAATGGATCCTTTGTCGACAGCACTCTCAACTTCGATCCGTCCCCCATGGTTCTGCATGATCATGTAACTGATCGACAGGCCCAGCCCGGTACTCCCGCCATCCGGCCTGGCAGAAAAGAACGGATCGAATATTTTATCCAGATGCTCTTCAGGGATCCCATGGCCCGTATCGGAAAACTCCACGATGACGGATTGACGGCCCGCGCTATCCCGTTCCGCCCGACACTGGATATCGAGACTGCCTCCTTTCGGCATCGCAAAGCACGCGTTGTTGATGAGATTGACAAATACCTGCCGGATCTCATCAACGTCGATTGCGACCTGCGGGAGGATGCCGTTGCAGGAGGTGGTGATACCAACATTGTTTAATTTTGCCTGTCCCTTGACGAGCGGTATCGTATCCTGGACGACCATGCTCATATCAGCCTTCACCAGCCGTGGCGGTTTTCTCCGTGAAAAGTCCAGAAGGTTCTTCAGGATCTCCCGGGCGCGAAGCGTCTCCCGTTCCACGGTCTTCAAATACTCTTTTTTGTCAGCCGAAATGTCGTCGGCCTTGAGCAGGAGACCCGTATATCCCAGGACGCCGGTCAGCGGGTTGTTCACCTCATAAGCGATATTCGTCGCCAGTTCTCCGATGGCCGCCAGTTTTGAGCTCTGCATCAGCTGACGTTGCGAGACGTGGAGATTGTGCGTCATCGTGTTGAACGCTTCTCCCAGTTCGGTAAACTCGCTCCCCGGGGCGTCAGTGATCTCAATCCGGTGCTGAAGCTCTCCGCGGGCGATCCGCCGGGTCGCTTCAAGGAGCTGCTGGAGCCTTCGGTCCAGACCTTTTATCAGCGTATAAGCGATGATGAACGCAAGCGCGAGGCCCAGCAGTAGGGTGACCGACAGCACCCAGCGTACCTCACGGATCGTGGTCATGGTTTCCTGGGTTTTCTGCTGAAGCCGGACATTGGCAGTGAATGCCATGCCCTGGGTCATGGTAATAAGCTCTTGTCCGAGGTCCTGCGCGCGGCGTTCCAGCCCGGCGATCCGCGACGGATTCGCCGATGCGGTAATGAGGTGGCTGATTGCGCTCTTGTAATCGTTCGCCATGTCCCGCATCAACACCAGCCCCTGGGTAAGCTCCGGAGAGTGGTGGCAACCCACACAGGAGTCCATGGTCCGGTCCATCTCCTGCACCTGGCTGATGAGCACATCGATGTCATCGCTATCTCTGATCCTGCTGCGGAAGATGTGCGACTGCACTTGCTGAATGCGAATGATCAGGTCCTCGCGGAGGATCTCGACTTGATGGAGCAGGACCAAGCGGTCCATCCTGTCGGTGGTTTTGGTAATATAGAGTACCGCAATGATGCTCCCTGCCAAAAAAATGATCAAAAGCAAACCAAAACCCAATAAAATTCTTTTTTTCATGGATTATCCCGTTACCTGCTGGTAAAGCGATATGCTGTCCGTTCGATCGCCGCCTGTGCCATCAATGGATATGTTGTAGCGAGATCCATCCGAAGTTTCGATGAAACCCCGCGAGACGAACGTCTTGAGTGCAAAAGCCCCTTCGCTATCCTTCCCCCGGTCAAGCAGCGCCCCCTTGGCTGCAGCGGGAAGCGTTCTTTCTTTTATGCAAACCACGGGGAGCGGCAACAGGACCAGCAACGCACTGCATGACAGGCCATATCGCATCATGTCGTCGTCTCCCCTATCCGGCGGTCAGACTCGGACTTGAATGGCGTGTTCTGATAGAGCGGAAGGGTCACTCGGAAAACAGTGCCTTGCCCTACCTGGCTTGCAGCTTCGATCTTGCCGCCATGATTCTGGATAATACGATAGCTGATCGAAAGACCGAGGCCGGTACCATCTCCGTTCTCCTTGGTCGAAAAAAAAGGCTCAAATATCTTGTCCAAATTTTCCGGCGCTATACCTACCCCGGTATCACCGAACTCGACAACAGCCTGATGGTCCCTGACCGTGCTCAGCCGGACCCGAAACTCACCGCCAGATGGCATGGCCTGTAGTGCATTCTGCGCTATGTTTATAAAAACCTGTTTGATCTCATCATGGTCCATATAGACCATAACCGGGGTGACGGGGTACTCCTCAAAAACCTTAACAGCGGAAGATTCCGCCATGCCCTGCACAAGTGCAACCGTTTCCTTTATCGGCATAAGCAGGTCGGCAGGTTGCATCCAGGAAGGTTTCTGCCGAGAAAAATCCAGAAGGTTTCTGATGATCTTTCTCACCCGCAACGTTTCCTGCTCCATCATGCCGAGCATCCGCCTTGGGGAATCGGCCAGGTCAACCGTTTTGAGAAGGTAGGTCGTATAACCAAGCACGCTCGTCAGCGGGTTATTGATCTCATGGGCGATGTTCGCGGCAAGCTCTCCGATCGCAGCCATCTTCGACGAATGAACCAGTTGCTGTTGTGCACTTTTTAGCTCCAGCATTTTTTCCCGAAGGTCGGTATACAGCGAGGCGTTCTGCAGTGCTGCCCCTGCCAGGTTTCCAAAGACCGTAAAGAGACGCAAATCGTGTTTATCAAAGCTGGTTCCGCCCTTTTTATTGATGACCGTAAGCATGCCGGTCAAGGTATTGGATGACCAGAGCGGCACCGTCATAAGGGTCTTGATACCGAGTGCTTTCATGTGCTCGCCATCTAATCTGAAATCAGCCTGTGCATCCGGAATAAGGAGCGGCGTGCCATAACAGGCGAGCCAGTTATAGACACCCCCCGCTTCGAGCGGAAGCTCTTGTTTCTTGAGCAGTTGCTTTTTGCTTCCATGCACACCCAGATACTGCAGGGTAAAGTTTTTGCTTTCTATTACAGAAACTGCCGTCGTATCGGACCGGACAAGATCATCGGCACGCGCGGCGATCTTAGCCACGAGTGTCTCGATCTCAAGGCTCTCCATCAGATCGAGCCCGGCAGTATGGAGGATGAACAGGTCTCTGTTCCAGTTGGACAAACTTGCTTCCCGCTGCTTCAGTGTCAGCGCCATCTGGTTAAAGGCATGGCCAAGTTTGCTGATCTCATCCTTACCATTGACCGGGAACGGCGTTTCCCAGTTTTGCTGGCTCAGCCTGTCTGCAGCATCGCTGAGTTTGCGTATCGGTTTCGTGATGCCGATGGCGATGATCTGACTGAATGCCATTCCCACCAGGAGAATGCCGATGAGCGCAACAGACGCTTTTTTTACCAAGCCGGTAAATTTTTTTGCATACCGCTGGCTGGATACACCGACGCGGACATAACCAGCTCGGTCCTGTCCGGTCATAACAGGAACGGTCAGGTCATAGACGCCCGCCTGATTAAAGAAAAAAACAGGCTCTGTCGCTCTCCTCATGGCGGGGCTCAGGATGACATTGTCAATCATCAATTTGTCGCCGGTCGGCAAGCTATAAAAGTATGAATCGGTGTTAAAGAATGCAGCCGTGGCACTGCTTCCGATAATGAGCTTCCCATCGCGCCGATATATCATGGCATAGAGAATATCGCTTCCCGGGTGAGCATCGTCCGCTGGCACAAAAAGCGGTGTCAGTTTTTTATAGATCTCGTGACGATTTTCGGTAATAATATCGTCCATCGTCATCGATGAGAGCTCTCGGGCGACATACAGAGCACGGCCGCGAATTTCCGCATCGAGCATAGCCGTCCCTTCCCGATAGAAGAACAGGCCGACGAGGAAGGAAACCAGCAGCAAAGCCACCGCCATAAAGAAGGATATCCTGCATCCAACTCCACCCCACCACCGCGCAGCGAGCTGGTTCATGCGTACAATAAATCGAGAGCGTATTTTTATTTTGTTCGCCATATAAAATAGACTTTTTGCTACCGGATTTTAACATAAAGTTTCATGTAAACGCCATAAAAAACGGCAAGGGATAAACTCCCTTGCCGTTCATGTCATTTAAAAATTATAGGTGTCCGCTGCTTCGCGGACGGCGTGCTACGCCTTGGCGCTTTTTTCTGTGCCCTTCGTCCCCGGTGTTTCCGTTTTTTTACGCTCAATGAGCTCAATTACGGCCATGGGCGCTGCATCACCAGGCCGGTTGCGGGTCAGGATAATTCTTGTATATCCCCCATTCCTGGCTGCAAAACGAGGTGCAATATCGGCAAAAAGGCCGCTTACGACGGCTTCATTATTAATAAAACTGAGTGCCTGCCGTCTCGCGTGAAGATCTCCCCGCTTGCCCAAGGTAATCATCTTTTCAGCCAACGGCCGAAGCTCCTTGGCTTTTGCAACAGTAGTTTCAATTTTTTCATTCTTCAGCAGCGCTGTCACGAGCATCCGGAGCAATGCTTTCCGATGCGAACTATCTCTTCCAAACTGCCTGCCTGTACATGCATGTCTCATTGCGGTATCCTTATTTCCAATAATAGATTTACTAACTCTCGCTCGGTTTTTCTGCCAGCAGACGCCGTGCCTCGGCTACGATCTTATCATCAACTTTGAGGCCCAGGCCCAGGCCCATATCCGCAAGAATTTCCTTGATCTCGTTCAACGATTTTCTGCCGAAGTTCTTGGTCTTAAGCATCTCGCTTTCGGTTTTCTGAACCATCTCCGCGATCGTTTCAATACCGGCATTCTTGAGACAATTTGCAGCACGAACCGAAAGTTCAAGTTCATTCACGCTTCTCAACAGATTCTCGTTGAAGGAGGGGACCTTTTTAATTTCTTCTTCCGTGACCGGCGCATCATCTTCCTCTTCAGGAAGATGAATGAATATGGAAAGATGGTCCTTTAACAGTTTTGAGGCATGCGCAACGGCATCATCAGGACGAATACTTCCGTCGGTCCACACCTCAAGCACCAGTTTATCGTAATCGGTCTCTTGCCCTACCCGGGCGTTTTCCACCTTGAAGTTGACTTTTCTGATCGGCGAAAAAATGGAGTCGATCGGAATGACACCGATGGACTGGCCAGGCTCTTTATTCTTGTCAGAGGACACATAGCCCCTGCCACGCCGAGCCCGCATTTCAACTTCAATTTTTCCGCTCTTGTCAATCGTGGCAAGATGGAGTTCGGGGTTCAGGATTTCGACCTCCGCGTCGGCTTCGATATCCTTGGCAGTAACCTCGCCAGGACCTTTGGCCTTGAGAGCAAGCGTCTTCGGCTTGTCGGTGTGTAACTTCAAGCGCACTTCCTTGAGGTTCAGGATGAGATCGGTGGTATCCTCCACTACGCCGGGAATGCTGGAGAATTCATGCTGCACACCGCTGATCTTCAGGGAGGTGATTGCAGACCCTTCAAGAGACGACAAAAGCACTCTTCGAAGCGAATTACCCAGCGTTGTACCAAAACCACGCTCTAACGGTTCTGCAGTAAATTTACCATAAGTGTCAGTGATCTTTTTGGGATCATACTGAAGTTTTTTGGGCATCTGGAAATCTTTAGCTTTCTTAAGCATGCTTCCTCCATAACGGAGTGAAAAAACTTTCTTTAGGACTGCAGTGGACTATCCTTATCTGTGATAAAAACCAGACCGTCACTGAGCCTTGCCATATACAATTGAGCAGGCGCTATTACTTCGAGTAGAGCTCGACGACAAGCTGTTCCTTGACCGTCGGGAGCGTACACTCATCGCGAGCCGGCAAAGACAAAACCTTGCCTCTGAATGCGGCCTTATCCATTTCCAGCCATGCAGGGAACCCGCGTTTTTCAAGAGCAGCAAGGGTTTGCTGAATCTGTCCGATGCTTCTGCTCTTTTCACGCAATTCAATCACATCGCCCGCCTTCAGCAAGTACGAGGGGATATTGACCTTTTTACCGTTCACCAGCATGTGCCCGTGTCGTACCAACTGGCGAGCTTCTTTCTTGGCTCCGGCGAAGCCCATGCGCTGAACAACATTGTCGAGCCTTCTTTCCAGGAGCTGCAGAAGGTTGTCGCCCGTGATGCCTTTCATCCGCTCGGCTTTTTCGAAATAACCGCGAAACTGTCCTTCGAGTACGCCGTAGACACGCTTGATCTTCTGTTTTTCCCTGAGCTGCAGGCTATACTCGGAATGTTTTATCCGCGCCTGGCCATGCTGCCCCGGGGGGTAACTTCTCCGCGTAATCCCGCATTTATCTGTATAACAACGCTCAGCCTTCAGAAAGAGCTTGGTACCTTCCCGCCTGCAGAGTTTACAAACTGATCCAATATAGCGCGCCACGTGATTCCTCCTGTGTTAAACCCTTCTTCGTTTCGGCGGTCTGCATCCGTTATGCGGTATGGGCGTCACATCCTTGATTGCCACAATCTCCAGTCCTGCCGCCTGGATTGACCTGATTGCCGATTCCCGGCCGGTACCCGGGCCTTTGACATAGACCTCTACCTGCCGCATACCATGTTCCATTGCTTTTTTGGCAGCAGTTTCCGCTGCGAGCTGAGATGCAAAGGGAGTGCTCTTCCTCGACCCTTTAAAACCTTTATTCCCTGCACTGGACCATGAAAGCACGTTACCTGACGTGTCCGTGATCGTCACGATCGTATTGTTGAACGATGCATGGATGTGGGCCACACCCATGGCCACATTTTTTCTTTCTTTGCCCTTCTTGGCCATCTATCCTCCTCAAGGCGTATCGGACTGGATGCACAAACAGGCATCGACAGTTCAAAACGCACTTCCTGCGCTACTTTTTAGCTAAAGACTTCTTCTTGCCTGACATCGCGGACCTCTTTGGACCCTTCCGTGTTCTTGCATTGGTCTTTGTCCGCTGTCCTCGCGCCGGCAAACCTTTACGGTGCCTGAGTCCGCGATAACTGCCGATATCCATCAACCGTTTAATGTTCATTGTCACATCTCTGCGGAGATCGCCCTCCACAACATAGTCACGGTCGAGAATGGTACGAATCTTCAGAACATCGGATTCAGCAAGATCTCCGCTCTTCATGGTCGGCTCAATCCCTGCCTCGGCTAGAATTTTTTTCGCAGATGTCTTCCCGATTCCAAAGATATACGTTAAAGCAACTTCAATTTTTTTGTCCTTGGGTAGATCTACTCCGGCGATTCGTGCCACATTTCCTCCTCAATCGCGATGATCGCGCGCACGCACCAACCATAGGCAAGTAACGTACCGTCATCGTGATCCGATACTGCGTTCAAACTATCCCTGGCGCTGCTTATGACGTGCGTTTTCGCAAATCACACGCACAATTCCCTTACGGCGGATAACCTTGCATTTGGTGCAAATCTTTCTTACAGAAGAACGAACTTTCATAATGACCTACTTCCACGCTTGATAGTTATTTACACAACCCATTTTCGGGCAGTTACTTGAATCGATACGTTATCCTACCCCTGGTGAGATCATAGGGTGTTAGTTCCACGGTTACCTTGTCGCCCGGCAGGATTTTAATAAAATGCATCCGCATCTTTCCTGATATGTGTGCCAGGATCTTATGACCATTCTCCATCTCGACACGAAACATGGCGTTCGGCAGTGTTTCTAGTACGGTTCCCTGGACTTCTATTGAATCTTCTTTCGCCATAATCTCTGGTATCCCGCATCGAACCTGTCGATGACATCCGCTCTTTTACCTGGTGAGTATCATCGGTCCATCGGCCATAACAGCAATGGTATGCTCGAAATGTGCTGACAGCGACCCATCTGCCGTTACTGCTGTCCAGCCGTCCTCCTTGACCCTGGTGACGCACCCACCGGCGTTAACCATTGGCTCTATTGCCAGGACCATGCCGGCTTTAATCTTTGGTCCGCCGCCCCGTTCGCCGAAATTAGGGATCTGCGGATCCTCATGCAGACTTCTTCCGATACCGTGACCGACAAATTCTCTCACTACCGAGAAACCATGCGCCTCAACGTGTGACTGAACCGCTGCCGAAATATCATACAAACGATTCCCGGGTATTGCTTCCGCAATTCCTTTGAGCAACGACTCTTCCGTAACCTTGATCAGTCGTTCAGCCTCGTTCGTTATTGACCCCACAGGGACGGTTATTGCGGCATCGCCGTAAAATCCATCGACGACCGCACCCACATCGATACTGATTATGTCTCCCGGTCTAAGGACAACCCCTTTGGAGGGAATGCCATGTACTACCTGTTCATTGACCGAGGTACAGAGGGTGCTGGGATAGCCACGATAACCCTTGAATGCCGGTTTTGCTCCGGCATCTCTGATCAGCTGTTCTGCAAAATCATCGAGCTCTTTGGTTGTTATACCTGCCCGCACCTTTGTGCGAACTCCTTCGAGGACATTCGCCACTACGCGGCAGGCTTTCCGTATTTTTTCTATTTCCTGAGGGGACTTGAGAATCACCATGAGTGCAACCTATCCTCATCGCCTCCCTTTAACGGAAACACCTTTCAGGAATCCACCATAGTGCCTCTGGATAAGGTGGGACTCTATCTGAGACACCGTATCCAGTGCGACGCCAATGACGATAAGCAGCGAGGTCCCTCCGAAATAAAAGGGAACATTAAAGGCCTTGTAGAATATATCCGGCAATACGCATACTGCTGCGAGGTAAAGAGCACCGCCTAGGGTGATCCTTGTCAATACCCGGTAAAGATAATCAGACGTCTTTTTCCCCGGACGTATGCCTGGAATGAAACCACCGTATTTTTTCAGGTTTTCCGCAATATCCACGGGATTAAAGACGATTGCGGTGTAAAAGAACGCGAAAAACACGATCATGGCGACATACACTGTCGTATACAGTAGCCGTCCCGGTGCAAGCTGACCCGCAATATCCTTGACCCAACTGACTTCCGTAAAACTGGCAATCGTTGCCGGGAACATCAATATGGACGATGCAAAGATTGGCGGAATAACTCCAGCCGAATTGATCTTGAGCGGCAGATGCGTGCTCTGTCCTTTGTAGATCTTTCGTCCGACCATGCGTTGGGCATATTGGACCGATATCTTTCTCTGGCCCCGCTCCATTAAAATGATAGCAGCGATGACCGAAACAATGATGACAAGAATTACTGCGAGCATAAAATAGGGTATTTCACCCGAGGTCACCAGGCCAAAAGTATTAATGACCGCACTCGGGAACCCCGCAACGATACCGGCAAAAATGATGAGCGATATGCCGTTGCCAATGCCGCGCTCGGTTATCTGCTCTCCCAGCCACATGATGAAGGTGGTTCCGGCAGTAAGCGTGATCATGGTCAGGATACGAAAGGACCAGCCGGTCGATTCTACAAATGCGCCGCCACCCATCTTCTCGATTCCCACCGCCATCCAGAAGGACTGAAATGCCGCGATAACGACCGTTCCGTAACGGGTATACTCGGTGATCTTTTTTCGGCCCGATTCGCCTTCTTTTGCAAGCGCCTGGAGTCGGGGAATGACCACGGTCAGAAGTTGCAGCACGATCGAGGCGGTAATGTACGGCATGATCCCGAGCGCAAAAATGGTTACCCGGGAAAGAGCTCCGCCTGAGAACATATCGAAGAAGCCCATCAATCCAGACGCAGCCTGATGCAAATATTGACTCAGTGCATCGCCCCGTACTCCGGGGGTAGGAATATATGCACCGATCCGGTATACCGCGAGCATAAGGAGCGTAAAGAAAACTCGCTTTCTGAGCTCGGGAATGTTAAATATGTTCTTAATGCCGGTGAACAAGGTTATATTACCTCGGCCTTCCCGCCGGCGGCTTCAATTTTTTCTACCGCGGTCTTGCTGAATTTATGAGCGCGAATCGTGACACCCTTCTTCAACTCACCCATACCAAGCACCTTGACCTCGGCTTTTATACTTTTTATAAGACCGTTCTGATGCATGATCTCCGGGGTTATCGTTCCGCCGGCACTCGCCGCATCCAGATCGGTCAGGTTCACAACGGCATACTCTTTTCTGAAGATATTCGTAAAACCGCGCTTCGGGATGCGGCGTTGAAGCGGCATCTGGCCGCCTTCAAACCCCGCCGGCTTTACTCCGCCAGAACGAGCCTTTTGCCCCTTGTGACCCTTGGTTGCGGTCTTGCCATGTCCCGAACCGACACCACGACCAACCCGCTTTTGATTCTTTTTTGCCCCTGGCTGAGGCTTAAGATCTTCTAATCGCATAGTTTGTAATCCTATTTCTGCAGTAACCTGATTTTTAAAAACTAGTTCTTAATATCCTCAACCCGGATCAGGTGGTTGACCTTGTTGACCATGCCCCTGATTTCAGGAGTATCAAGCCTCACAACAGACTTGTTGAGCTTCCTCAGCCCCAGTCCGATCAGGACGACCTTGTGCTTCCCCGGCCGGGCAATGCTGCTCCGCACCAGGGTGATTTTTATTTTTTTGGCTTCTTCCTTCGACATCTTAGGCGAGCTCCTCCACGGATTTTCCCCGGAGAGCGGCAACCTGCGCCGCGCTTCTGAGCCTGATCAATCCGTTAATTGTAGCACTGACCACGTTGTGGGGATTACTGGAACCCAGCGACTTGCACAACACGTTCCGTACACCAACAACCTCAAGCACCGACCGGCTTGCGCCGCCCGCGATCAACCCGGTACCCTCGGAAGCCGGCTTCAGCAATACTTTTCCTGCTCCAAAATGACCAAGCACTTCGTGAGGTATCGTGCCGCCCTTGAGTGAAACAAGGACCATGTTCTTTTTTGCCCGCTCAGCAGCTTTTTTGATTGCCACCGGCGCCTCGGCTGCTTTCCCTTTTCCAACGCCGATCTTGCCATTTCCATCACCGACGACCACCAGTGCGCTGAAATTGAATCGCTTACCGCCCTTGACCACCTTAGCTACCCGGTTCAGGTAGACTAGTTTATCCTTCAGGCCATCGCTGTCTTCTGCCTCTTTATTGTATCGCTCTGCCAAAGCTGCCTCCACAATACTGCTAGTTCACTAAAAGTTTAATCCCTGTTCCCGCGCAGCATCTGCCAAGGCCTTGATGCATCCATGGTATTGATATCCGCCACGGTCAAAAACAACATCTTTAATATTCTTGCTCAAAGCACGCTGCGCAATGCTCGCACCGACCTTCTTCGCAGCTGCAATGTTCCCGCAGTGCTGCAAACCGGCTTGTACTTCTTTCTCGGTCGACGATGCTGCTGCAACCGTCTTGCCGTCAGTGTCGTCGATAAGCTGCACATATATATGGCTGAGGCTCTTATAGACGCTCAACCGGGGCCTTGCAGTCGTTCCTGTCACACGTTTGCGGACCCTTTCATGTCTTCTTTGTCTGGCTTTAAGTTTGCTCTTTGCCACGTTCACTCTCCATCATGCTGATTGCGATACATCACTCTTGTGACGCCGTCCGCAAACAGAAATCAATTAACTACTTTCCGCCCTTACCAGCTTTGCCTTCTTTGCGCTTAATAACTTCGGTGCTGTATTTAATGCCCTTGCCTTTGTACGGCTCTGGTTTTTTCAGGCTTCGCACATTTGCTGCGATCTGGCCAACGAGCTGCCGGTCCACACCCTTAAGCGTGATCTGCGTTTGCTTTGCGTCAACGGTAGCATTAATACCCTTTGGCAGAGCATACACGATGGGATGAGAAAAACCGAGCGTCAGCATCAGGTTAGAACCATGCACCGCTGCTTTAAAACCCACACCGGTAATCTCGAGCGTTTTTTCGAAGCCCTTGCTGACCCCAACAACCATGTTGGCGATCAGATTTCTGGTCAGGCCATGCATTTCCCGGTACAGTTTCTGATCAGATGGACGCGCCACCGTAAGCGTGTTGTTTTCATTTTTAATCGTCAGCTTAGGATTTACATCCTGGCTAATCATACCCAAGGGACCTTTGACGGTAACCCTGCCAGGCTCCAGTTTTGCTTCAACCCCTGCCGGCATCTCTATTGGCTTTTTACCAACCCTCGACATAACAACTCCTCAAATTCCTAAATAGAACGGATTCTCGTCACCCGGACACTACCAAACGTGACAAATAACCTCACCACCGACGTTATCTTTCTGAGCCTGCTTACCAGTCTGAATGCCCTTCGGCGTAGACAGTATTGCTATTCCGAGCCCTCGTAAAACTCTCGGGATGGCTTTACTATTTGAATACACGCGACATCCTGGTTTGCTGATCCGCTTCAATCCTGTGATCACCGGCAATTCCTCGTCCGAATATTTAAGATAAACCCGGATGACCCCTTGCCGACGGTCTTTGACCAGCTTCAGATTTTTTATATATCCCTCATCCTTAAGAATTTTTGCAACTTCCATCTTAAGTTTTGATGATGGGATGTCAACCTTTTCGTGCTTCGCTTTACTTGCGTTGCGGATCCGCGTCAGCATATCCGCGATAGGATCGGTCATCATCGGTTCAAACCCCTTCTGCTTACCAACTCGCCTTAATCACGCCCGGGATTTCACCCTTGAGCGCACCGTTTCTAAAACAAATGCGGCACATATCAAACTTCCGCAGATACCCTCTCGGGCGTCCGCACAAAGGACATCGTGTGTATGCCTGCACTTTAAATTTTGGCGGCCTGTTTGCCTTCGCTATCAAGGACTTCTTTGCCATGTTTCCTCCTGAGAACCTTGCTTGAAACCTACTTCTTGAACGGCATACCGAAGTGACGAAGTAATGCCCTGCCCTCTTCATCCGTAATGGCCGTCGTTACAAAAACTATATCCATGCCATGAACCGATTCAACTTTATCGTACTCAATCTCGGGAAAAATAATCTGTTCCTTGATACCAAGGGTATAGTTACCTCGACCGTCAAAAGACTTTGTCGGAATACCCTTGAAGTCACGGATACGGGGTAATGCGGCGCTTATAAAACGATCCAGGAACTCGAACATGTGTTCGCGGCGAAGCGTTACGCTACAACCGATCGGCATACCTTCTCTAAGCTTAAAAGCTGCAATCGATTTTTTTGCTTTCGTGATGACGGGACGCTGGCCAGTAATTCGGCCCAGTTCGTCAACTGCGAAGTCAAGAGCTTTGGCGTTCGCTATCGCTTCACCCAAACCAACATTAAGCACAATTTTTACTAATTTTGGCGCCTGCATAGGGTTCTTGTAGCTGAATTCCTTCATCATCGCAGGAACAACAGTTTCCCTGTACAGTTTCTGCATTCTCGGAGGTTCAGACTTAACAGCAGCAGTCTTGACAGCACCAACTTCTGTGGCTACGGTCGGCTTTGCGGCTTTTTTCGGTTCCTTAGCCGCTGCCTTGGGTTTTCCTTCAGTTTTTGCGGATTTTGGTGCCGCCTTCTGTCCGGTTCCCTTTACTTCCTTGTTTTTATCTTTTTTATCAGCCATTGATCGCTTTCCCTATTTAGCCTGTATCCCCTACCCACCCATTGGTCATGGGGCGAATTGGCGTCTACTAGCTCAGAGTTTCGTTGCAGTTTTTGCAAACGCGGATACGCGTTCCATCTTCCTGCGTCTTCCGAACAGCAGCTGTCGGCTTATCGCACTTCGAGCAGATCAGCTTAACATTCGACAGAGAGATGGGGCCTTCCTTCTCCACAATGCCCCCCTGCCTCAGTTGCTGGGTCGGCCGGGTGTGACGCTTAATCATGTTCAGCTTTTCTATCAAGAGCCTGTTCTCAGCAGGGTATACAGCAATGACCCTGCCCTTTTTGCCCTTTTCCTTGCCGGAAATTACCAATACATTATCATTTTTCTTTATCTGCATATTCTTACGTCCTGGTTTCCTATCGGAGCGTTATTTGGTCAGCGGCCCGTTGCTACAGCACTTCCGGCGCCAGTGAAATGATCTTCATAAAGTTCTTTTTCCGCAGTTCGCGGGCCACTGGCCCGAATATACGGGTGCCGATCGGTTCATTGCTCGCGTTGATCAGCACTGCTGCATTCCGGTCAAATTTTATATACGAGCCATCCGGGCGCCTTACTTCCTTGGTCGTCCGCACGACAACAGCCTTCGCAACGGTTCCCTTTTTTGCCTGCCCGTCGGGAATGGCCATCTTGATCGCCACAACAATAATGTCACCAAGCGACGCGTACCGCTTACGGGTCCCGCCAAGCACTTTTATGCACATTACTTTTTTTGCGCCGGAATTATCGGCGACATCTAAAACGGTCTGTTGCTGAATCATCTCTTATCCCCTAGCACAGATAGTCTACTTACGGCTTATTACTGGGCCTTTTCCACGATCTCAAGCACTTTCCAGCGCTTTTCCTTTGACAGCGGTCTGGTTTCGATGAAGCGAACAACATCACCGACCTTGCACTCATTTTTTTCATCATGAGCCTTGAACTTGGTCGTACGGCTGATCGTTTTCGTGTACTTTGTGTGCGCTACACGTCTCGATACCGCCAAAACCACGGTCTTGTCCATTTTATCGCTGACCACACGACCAACATACGTTTTTCTTTTTTTAGACTCGCCCATATTTTTCCTTTAAGACCGTTTTTGCTCTTGCGATATCCTTGCGGAGTATCCGCAAACGCATCGGATTTTCTATCTGGCCCATTGCCTGTTGGAACCGCAGATTGAATATCTCTTTTTTCATATCCGTGGCTTTGGCTTCCAGCTCTTCGCTGGACAGATCTTTCATATCGCGCAGACTGGATTTCATATTGCCGCCTCCCGAGAGACAAACTTGGTGGCGATCGGCAACTTGTACGCTGCAAGCCTGAACGCCTCTCGTGCTACCGATTCATCGACTCCACCCATTTCGTAAAGCACGCGACCCGGTTTCACCACAGCTACCCAGTATTCCGGCGCACCCTTGCCTTTGCCCATACGCGTTTCGGCCGGTTTCTTCGTAATCGGCTTATCCGGGAATATGCGTATCCATATTTTCCCACCGCGCTTTACATATCGGGTCATGGCAATACGAGCGGCTTCAATCTGTCGGCTCGTAATCCATCCAGGTTCCAAGACCTTCAGTCCGAACTCACCGTAGCTGACCTCGGCTCCCCGATAGGCAGTTCCGGTCATCCTGCCCTTCATCATTTTTCTGTGTTTTACTCTTTTCGGTGCAAGCATAATCGCATTCCTTTACGACTGTCATAGTATTGCTAATACGTCAGAGCGCTATGCAGTGGCTTTCGCCGGCTGCAGCACATCACCTTTATAGATCCAAACCTTCACGCCAATCTGTCCCATGGTGGTTTTTGCTTCGAAAAAACCGTACTGGATATCGGCCCTGAGCGTATGAAGCGGCACGCGGCCCTCACGATACCATTCGGTCCTGGCGATCTCTCCGCCCGCCAATCTTCCGGCGCACATGATCTTGATGCCCTGGGCTCCCAGGCGGAGAGCAGAGGTCACGGACTTTTTCATTGCCCTGCGAAAAGCAATGCGGCGCTCCAACTGAAGAGCGATATTTTCAGCGACCAGTTGGGCATCCAGTTCCGGCCGTCTGATCTCCTGAATGTTGATGTATATCTGCTTACCGGTCATGCTTTCGAGGTCTTTTTTTAGTTTGTCGACCTCGGCGCCCTTCTTTCCGATAATGATACCAGGACGGGCCGTATGGATATTTATCTTGGCCTTTTGGCCGGCCCGTTCGATCTCAATTTTCGAAACACCTGCATGCATCAGTCGTTCTTTGACGATCTTGCGGATCTTGATATCCTCATGCAGGAGCGCTGCATAATTCTTTTGCGAGAACCAGCGGGAATCCCATGTCTTGATGACCCCGAGCCGGAAACCGATCGGATGAACCTTCTGTCCCATTATGCCTCCACCGTAAACACTATGCTGAGAGCACCAGCGTGATATGGCTGGTCCTCTTTTTAATCTGATTTGCCCTGCCCATGGCGCGTGCTCTGATCCGCTTCATCGTGACGCCCTGGTTGACATACGCCTTGGTCACCATAAGGGAATCAACATCTCCAACCTTCTTCTGCTCGGCGTTGGCAACAGCCGAGTCAAGAAGCTTCTTTACGATGCGTGCGGCATGAAGCGGGGTAAAGGTGAGTATATTTATTGCGTCACCCACCATCTTGCCGCGGATGAGGTCTATGACCTGCCTCGCCTTACGCGGAGTAATTCGTATATGTCTGACCGTTGCGCTTGCTTCCATCTTCGTATCCTCGCTCTAGTTCACAAAACTGCACTACTTGGGTGCGCTTGTCTTTTCCGCGGTCTTCGCCTTTGACCCACCATGCGCCTTGAAGGTCCGGGTCGGCGAAAACTCGCCCAGTTTATGTCCCACCATGTTCTCTGTGACATAGACCGGAATGAATTTCTTGCCGTTGTGCACCGCCATGGTGTGTCCAATGAAATCCGGCGTAATGGTAGACCGCCTGGACCATGTTTTCACGATCTTTTTATCACCCGCTGTGTTCATGGTCTCAACTTTCTTCATGAGACTCGTGTCCACAAAAGGACCTTTTTTAATTGATCTGGGCACCGTATCCTCCGCTGCAACGTATCACGAGATTGCGGATTCCCGCTATCTGCTCTTCGTTCTTCTTTTAAGAATGAACTTATTCGTTGTCTTGTTCTTTCTTGTTTTCACGCCATCCGGGAGACCCCAGGGAGAACACCCTGGCCTGCCGCCCGAGGATTTTCCCTCGCCGCCGCCAAGAGGATGGTCAACCGGATTCATGACCACTCCGCGCACTCTCGGTCGCATTCCCATCCAGCGCGAACGGCCTGCCTTGCCGATGCTTATATTCTCATGGTCAAGATTACCGACCTGGCCGATTGTTGCCATGCATTCTGACCGCACCGTACGGATCTCACCGGAATTGAGCCGCAGCGTTGCAAGTTCGCCTTCCCTTGCCAGGAGCTGCACCGAAGCGCCCGCACTCCTTGCCAACTGTCCACCGGCACCCTTTTTAAGCTCCACATTGTGTACCACCGTACCAACGGGGATCGAGGTTATGGGCAGTGCATTACCCGGCTTGATATCGGCATCAGGCCCTGAAACTACCCGATCACCAACAGTAAGTCCAACGGGTGCAAGAATATAGCGTTTCTCGCCATCGGCATAGTGCAAGAGAGCGATACGCGCGGTACGGTTCGGATCGTACTCAATATGCGCAACCACTGCGGGCACGCCGGTCTTTTCGCGCCTGAAATCGACGATCCTGTATTTCTTCTTGTGCCAGCCAGCACGGTATCGGACCGTGATCTTGCCGCGGTTGTTCCGGCCGCCACTCTGGCTGAGCTTTACTACCAGCGATTTTTCCGGCCTGCTCCGTGTTACTTCCTCGAATGTCGATGAAGTCTGGAATCTCCTGCCCGGGGATGTTGGATTATAGGTCTTTACCGGCATTTACGCACCCTCAAATATATCGATCTTTTCACCTGGTTTCAGCGTTACGTACGCCTTTTTCCAGTCTGATCTGCGGCCGAGCCGCTGCCCCATACGCTTCTTCTTACCCGCAATTTTCACCGTGGTTACATCCATGACTTTTACTTTGAATATACCCTCGATTGCCTTCCGTACCTGCAGTTTGTTGGCATCGGTCCTTACTTCGAAGGTCAGGACATTATTTTTTTCTTTCAGCCGAGAGCCTTTTTCCGTGATGCGCGGCGCCTTAACTATGTCATAGAGATCGATGCTCATTTTCCGTAAACCTCCTGAATGGCGCTCAAAGCATCCTGCGTCATAATGAGGTACCTGTATTTCAGCAGATCATATACGTTAATGTTTTCCATCCTGAGCACCTTGACCGATGGAATATTACGTGAAGCCAACGTCAGGTTCTTATTCTCCGATTTTATGAGAACGAGTGCATTCTCCTTAACACCGAGAGTATCAAGCATAGAAGTAACCAGTTTGGTTTTCGGTTCCGCAAAGTCAAGCGAACTGACCAGAACCAACCGGTTATCGATAACTTTTGAGGCAATGGCTTCTACAAGCGCTGCCCGCTTTTCTTTTTTCGGCAACGAGTAAGAGTAATCACGGGGCATCGGACCAAAGCACGTACCGCCATGCCTCCACAAAGGCGACCGGGTGCTTCCTGCGCGGGCGCGCCCGGTTCCCTTCTGCTTCCAGGGCTTTTTCCCGCCACCGCTCACCATCGCCTTGTTCTTCGTTGCTGCAGTGCCTGCGCGCCTGTTTGCGAGCTGGTTCACGACTGATGCGTGGATAAGGTGTGGCCGAATCTCAGACCCGAACAGGGCCGGAAGCTCCACGTCCTTTACTTTCTTATTACTCTGGTCAACCATGACGACTGACGGCATTTCAGTAACCCTCTATTCCTTGATTAATCAGCCTTGTAGATGAGGAGCAGACCGTTGACGCCGCCCGGCACTGCACCCCGTACGAACAACAGGTTTTGATCCGGCCGAACATCGACGATTTCCAAGTTTTTGATCGTTTTCTTTGCCACACCCATGTGACCGGGAAGTTTCTTGCCGGGCCAAACACGAGACGGATAGGAACTCGCACCGATAGAACCAGGGGCGCGATTGAACATGGAGCCATGCCCCCCAGGACCGCCGGCAAAATTATGGCGCTTCATGACACCGGCGAAACCCTTTCCCTTCGTCGTGCCGCTCACCGTGACCATATCGCCCTTTTTAAACATATCGATAGTCACATCCTGACCAGCTTCAAATTCTCCGGTCCGGAATTCTCTCAGCACGCGGTGAGGCGGCGTTTCCGTCTTTTTAAAGTGTCCGGCCATTGCCTTGGTAATACGCTTCTTCTTCTTTTCCTCTTCAAAGGACAGTTGGACAGCTTCATAACCATCCGTCTCAGTGGTTTTTTTCTGAATCACCTTGCACGGACCGGCCTGGATCACCGTTACCGGGATCAGCTCTCCGCCGTTAAAGTGCTGGCTCATGCCAATTTTTTTTCCGATAATACCCTTACTCATATCGTATCCCTTCACCCGCACGCGGACGACAAGTATTCTGCTATGCGTCTACGGCTGATTTTTTCGGCTAGAGCTTGATCTCAACATCTACGCCTGCAGCCAGATCGAGTTTCATCAGAGCATCGACCGTCTGGGGCGTCGGATCCAGGATGTCAAGCAAGCGCTTGTGCGTCCTGATCTCAAACTGCTCGCGCGACTTCTTATCCACGTGCGGAGAGCGCAGAACGGTCCAGCGATTGATGGTGGTCGGTAGCGGAATCGGTCCTGAAACCTTGGCACCGGTCCTCTTGGCAGTATCGATAATCTCCACTGCCGACTGGTCCAGCAGACGGTGGTCGTATCCTTTTAATCGTATCCTGATCTTCTGCGTCACGGCGTATCCTTCCCTTATTCGATAACTTCGGTAATAACTCCGGCACCTACGGTCCTGCCGCCTTCGCGGATGGCGAACCGCAGACCCTTATCCATGGCGATCGGTCCGATGAGCTCAACGCTGCAGGTCATGTTGTCGCCCGGCATCACCATCTCCACGCCCTCGGCAAGCGTCACCACGCCGGTGACGTCCGTGGTTCGGAAGTAGAACTGCGGGCGGTAGCCCTTGAAGAACGGTGTGTGGCGGCCGCCTTCTTCTTTGTTCAGAATATAGGCCTCGGCCTTGAACTTGGTGTGAGGGGTGATGCTCCCGGGCTTGGCAAGCACCATGCCGCGCTCAACGTCTTCCTTCTTGATGCCGCGAAGGAGGACCCCGACGTTGTCGCCGGCCTCGCCCTGGTCCAGAAGCTTCCGGAACATCTCAACACCCGTTACCACCGTCTTCTGCGTCGGCTTGATGCCCACGATCTCGATATCTTCGCCCACTTTCACGATCCCGCGCTCGATCCTGCCCGTGACCACGGTGCCGCGGCCGGCGATGGAGAATACATCCTCTACCGGCATAAGATAGGGCTTGTCGATCTCGCGCTTGGGCTGGGGGATGTAGCTGTCAACTGCCGCCATAAGCTCAAGAATGCTTTTGTACTCCGGTGCGTTGACGTCTTTGCTCTCGCTCTGGAGCGCCTTCAGGGCGCTTCCTTTTACGATCGGGGTTTTGTCCCCGGGGAACTGGTACTTGGACAGGAGCTCCCGGATCTCCATCTCCACGAGCTCAATGAGCTCGGGGTCGTCGACCATGTCGACCTTGTTCATGTATACGACCATGTAAGGAACGCCGACCTGACGGGCAAGCAGGATATGCTCACGGGTCTGGGGCATGGGACCGTCTGCGGCGGAAACCACGAGAATGGCGCCGTCCATCTGCGCCGCACCCGTGATCATGTTCTTTACATAGTCGGCATGGCCCGGGCAGTCCACATGGGCGTAGTGACGGTTCTCCGTCTGGTATTCCACGTGCGCCGTGGCGATCGTAATGCCGCGCTCACGTTCTTCCGGCGCCTTGTCGATGTTGTCGTAGGAAACAAACGTCGCGAAGTTCTTGAACGACAGCACCTTCGTGATGGCCGCTGTCAAGGTGGTCTTGCCGTGGTCAACATGGCCGATGGTGCCCACGTTCACATGAGGTTTTGTCCTCTCAAATTTTGCCTTTGCCATGCTATCTGCCTCCTGTTAAAAAGTGAAAACCAATCGAATAGGCAATCTTACCGCTTTACTGCCTCGCCCTTTACCTTTGCGATGATCTGTTCTGAAATATTTTTCGGGACTTCCTCGTAATGCGCAAACTGCATGGTATAGGTCGCCCTGCCCTGCGTCTTGGACCGGATGTCCGTAGCATAGCCGAACATTTCTGAAAGCGGCACCTGTGCCGATATCACCCGACCGGCGCCTCGTACATTCATTCCCTGCACTCGTCCGCGACGCGAGCTCAGATCGCCGATAATATCACCCATATATTCTTCTGCGCACACTACTTCTACTGCCATTACCGGCTCAAGCAACGCGGGCGTCGCTCTCGCAGCACCTTCTTTGAAACCCATGGAACCGGCTATCTTAAACGCCATTTCCGAGGAATCAACGTCATGATACGATCCATCAATGAGCGTTACCTTTATATCAACTACCGGATATCCGGCGATAACACCGTTCAGCATCGCCTCTTCAATACCCTTTTGCGTTGGTGCTACGTATTCCTTGGGAACCGAACCACCAACGGTCTTGTTCACAAATTCAAAACCCTTCCCCGGCTCCTGAGGCTCGAGCTCAAGAACCACGTGTCCATACTGACCGCGTCCGCCGGACTGACGTACGAACTTGCCCTCAGCAGTGACTTTCTTCTTGATCGTCTCGCGGTACGCCACCTGGGGTTTGCCCACATTCGCGTCAACCTTAAACTCGCGTAAAAGGCGGTCAACAATGATCTCCAGATGAAGCTCTCCCATGCCCGAGATGATGACCTGCCCGGTCTCCGTGTCCGTATGTACGCGGAACGAGGGGTCTTCCTGCATAAGCTTCTGGAGCGAGAATCCCAGCTTTTCCTGGTCTGCCTTGGTCTTAGGCTCAACAGCCACATGGATGACCGGCTCTGGAAAGATCATCGCTTCCAGGATGACGGGTTTATTTTCATCGCAGAGCGTATGACCGGTAAGCGTGCTTTTGAGTCCCACTGCCGCACAGATGTCGCCGGAATATATCTGCTCAATCTCTTCCCGTTTGTTCGCGTGCATTTTGAGCAACCTGCCGACACGCTCTCTGGTGCCTTTGGAAGAGTTATATACATACGACCCGGATGTCAGCGTCCCGGAATAGACCCGGACGAACGTGAGCTGACCCACAAAAGGATCGGTCATGATCTTGAATGCGATACCGGCGAAAGGCTCACTGTCAGATGCGGTGCGAACTACTTCCTCGCCTTTGGGGCCAATGCCCGTGACCGGCGGAATATCCAACGGAGACGGAAGGTAATCCACCACTGCATCAAGGAGAAGCTGTACACCCTTATTCTTGAACGCCGACCCGCAGATAACGGGGAAAATGCTCATTGCAATCGTTCCCTTGCGTATCGCCAGCATGATCTCGGCTTCCGTAGGTGTCACGCCGTTCAGGAACTTTTCCATCACCACTTCGTCCGCGTCAGCGATCTTCTCGATCATTTTTTCGCGGTATTCCTGCGCCTTGGGAAGAAGATCGGCCGGGATATCGTCCACAACGAATTTTGCACCCAGTGTTTCGTCGTCGAAAAGGACCGCCTTCATTTTCACCAAGTCAATGCAGCCGCGGAATTTATCTTCCGCTCCGACCGGGAGCTGGATCGGCACAGCGTTTGCGCCAAGCCGGTCAACCATGGACTGAACGCTCATATAGAAATCAGCGCCGATGCGGTCCATCTTATTCATGAATGCGATGCGCGGGACCTGGTACTTATCCGCCTGGCGCCAGACGGTCTCCGATTGGGGCTCAACACCGCTCACCGAATCGAAGGCGGCAACGGCGCCATCGAGCACACGAAGCGAACGCTCCACTTCAATAGTAAAGTCCACATGACCGGGAGTGTCGATGATATTAATTCGCTTGTCACGCCAAAAGCAGGTGGTTGCGGCAGAGGTAATGGTTATACCACGCTCCTGCTCCTGAACCATCCAGTCCATGACTGCAGTGCCATCGTGTACTTCGCCGATCTTATAGGAAACACCGGTATAGTAAAGGATCCGCTCCGTCGTCGTCGTCTTGCCGGCGTCGATGTGAGCCATAATTCCGATGTTGCGTGTATTTTCGAGTGAAAACTGCCTAGCCAAAACTTCCTCCGCTTCTCTCTAAAGAACTTACCAGCGATAGTGAGCGAATGCCTTATTGGCATCAGCCATGCGGTGAATATCTTCCTTCTTCTTCACGGCAGCACCGGTATTGTTCGAGGCATCCAGGATCTCTCCTGCCAGCTTGTCCACCATGGACTTCTCCGGCCGCTGTGACGCATACAGCCTGAGCCAGCGATAGGCAAGCGACATTCTGCGAGGCTGCTTTACCTCGATAGGCACCTGGTAGGAAGCACCGCCCACCCGGCGTGATTTCACCTCAAGGGTTGGCTTTAAATTCTCTATTGCTTTTTTAAAGATGGCAATCGGGTCGCCGTTGGTCTTCTGCTGGATCCGGTCGAGTGCCTTGTAGCAAATAGCCTCTGCTGTGCTCTTCTTGCCTTTGCGCATAAGCACATTCACAAACTTAGCGAGCATCTGGCTGTGATATTTCGGATCGGGCAGTGACTCTCTTTTTACAACAACGCTTTTTCTTGGCATAGTATGCTGTTCCTTTATTTAAGCACTTGGCGCCATCGGCGCACCTGCTGAACTGCCAACCCTGCTACTTAGGCCGCTTTGCTCCATACTTGGAACGACCCTGCTTACGATTTGCAACGCCAACCGTATCGAGTGTGCCGCGCACAATATGATAGCGAACGCCCGGCAAATCTTTTACCCTGCCGCCACGGATAAGCACAATAGAGTGCTCCTGGAGATTGTGCCCCACGCCGGGTATATAGGTGGTCACTTCCATGCCGTTCGTGAGCCTGACCCTTGCAACTTTCCGGAGAGCGGAGTTCGGCTTCTTCGGTGTCGTGGTATAAACCCTGATACAGACCCCTCGCTTCTGGGGGCTGCCCTTCAGAGCAGGGCTCTTGGTCTTGGTAGCTGCCAATGAGCGACCTTGCCGTACAAGCTGATTAATGGTAGGCACGTGTATAACTCCTTAAAATCATGGACATAACAACTTTGGGAAAAAGTTGAGTCAAAACCTGATGATTATATATATCTAACCATCGAATGTCAAGATTTTTTTTGCCTATTCTGTAAAATATAACAATTAAGGCCCTCCGCAATCCTGCAAAACCAGGAAATGCGGGGTCGGCCCCTTGGCCGCTGATCTGACGCCGAGCTACAGTGACTCTATTGCTTCCTCTTCGATCGGCTCCATGAACGTGTTTCGGTACTCGGCCATGCCGGTACCTGCCGGGATCAACCGGCCCATGATCACGTTCTCTTTCAGCCCGACCAGATCGTCCACAGCACCGGTAATTGCAGCCTCCGTGAGCACTCTGGTCGTTTCCTGGAACGATGCTGCAGAGATAAAGCTATCCGTAGTGAGAGACGCTTTCGTGATGCCCAGGAGGATCGGCCGAGCTGTTGCGGGCACGCCCCCTCTTGCGATCACCGCCTCGTTCTCTCTGGCAAAATTGAAGCGATCAACCTGTTCACCGATGAGAAAAGGTGCATCGCCCGCTTCTTCTATCCTGACCTTGCGCAGCATCTGGCGAACAATGACCTCGATGTGCTTATCGTTTATGCTCACGCCCTGGAGACGATAGACCTGCTGCACTTCGTCCACAAGATATTTTTGAAGCTCACGCGGTCCAAGCACTTCTAGAATGTCGTGAGGATCGACCGGCCCGTCCATGAGCGGTTCGCCGGCGGCGACCCAGTCCCCTTCGTGCACGTTCACATGCTTGCCTTTGGGGATCAGGTATTCCTTCTCGTTCCCCATGCCATCTTTCACCAGGATCCTGCGCATGCCTTTCACAAAACCGCCGAATTCCACCGTTCCGTCGATCTGACTGATGATGGCCTGCTCCTTCGGTTTTCTTGCCTCGAAAAGCTCGGCAACCCTCGGGAGACCGCCCGTAATGTCCTTGGTCTTGGTGGTCTCGCGCGGAATTTTCACAAGGATGTCGCCAGGAAAAACCTCGCTGTTTTTGTCGACCAGGATATGTGCTCCTGCCGGCAGCAGATAGCGCGCCACAACGTTGGAACCCGGCAGTCTGGCGGTCTTGCCATGCTGGTCCTTGATCGAGATACGCGGCCTGAGGTTCTGGTTCGGATAATCAATGATCACCTTACGCGACAGTCCGGTTACTTCATCCACTTCCTCGCGCATGGTGACACCTTCGGTAATGTCGCCGTAGGCGATTTTGCCGCCGATCTCGGTGAGGATGGGAAGAGAATAGGGATCCCATTCCACCAGTTTCTGGCCGACTTCTACTTTATGTCCGTCCTGCACTTTGAGCCGCGCACCATAGATGATCGCATATTTCTCGCGCTCGCGTCCCGTCGCATCCTGAATGGCGATGCTGCCGTTGCGGGACATGACCACGTAATCGCCTTCCTTGTTCTTCACCGTATTCACATTGTTGAGATACTTCAAAACGCCGGCGTTCTTCGCCTCCAATACCGTTTGCTCCACGACCTTGCTCGCGGTACCGCCGATATGGAACGTCCGCATGGTGAGCTGCGTTCCGGGTTCACCGATGGACTGAGCAGCGACGATACCGATAGCTTCGCCGATGTCCACCAGTTTGCCTCGGCCAAGGTCACGGCCATAGCACATCCGGCACACGCCGCGCAAAGACTGGCACGTAAGCACCGACCGGATCTTGATCTTATCGATGCCGGATTCCTCGATCCGTTTTACCAGTTCTTCGTTGATCTCACGCCGCGTCCCGATGATCACGTCCTTGTTTTGCGGGTCCATGACATCCTCGGCTGCAACGCGACCGAGAATACGCTCTGACAACGGCTCGATGATCTCGCCGCCCTCAACGAGCGATCCCACAATAATGCCGTCGGTCGTACCGCAGTCATCCTGGGTAATGATGACGTCCTGAGACACGTCCACCAGCCTTCTCGTAAGATAACCCGAATTGGCCGTTTTGAGCGCCGTATCGGCAAGACCTTTGCGGGCGCCGTGAGTGGAGATGAAGTACTGGAGCACCGTGAGACCTTCGCGGAAATTCGCGGTGATCGGCGTTTCAATGATCTCGCCGGACGGCTTGGCCATGAGCCCGCGCATACCGGCCAGCTGCCTGATCTGCTGCGTGCTGCCGCGCGCTCCTGAATCGGCCATCATGAAGATGTTGTTGAACGACCGGGCTTCCTGGAGCTCGGACTTCTTTGCCACGCCGATCTCGACCGCTTCCATGCCGAGTTCCGCCATCATTTCATCAGCGATCTTTTCCGTCACGTTCGCCCAGATATCGATTTCCTTGTTATAGCGCTCGCCGTTGGTGATGAGACCCTCGGTATATTGATGGTGAATTTCCATAACTTCTTTTTGCGCCTGGTCGATGAACTTCTGTTTTTTGCTCGGGATATGCATGTCCGAAATGCAGATCGAGATGCCTGCGCGCATGGCATAGGTGAAGCCGATCTCTTTCAGTTCATCAATGAGAACAACCGTGCGCCGAAGACCCAGTCTCCGGTAGCACTCGTCGATCAACTTTGCGAGTTCCTTCTTGGTCATTTCCTTGTTCACGGAAGAGAAAGGCATGCCTTCAGGCAAAACCTCGCCGAACAGCACCCTGCCGACGGTCGTTTCCTCGAGCTTGCCGTTGATTCGACACCGGACCCGCGCATGGATATGTACCATGCCCTGGTCGTAGGCGACCCGCACTTCGTGCCGGCCGGAGAACACCATGCCTTCGCCGGCTGCTTTTGAACGGGACTTGGTCAGATAGTAGCAGCCAAGCACGATGTCCTGGGACGGGACCGTGATCGGCCTGCCGTTCGCGGGAGAGAGTACGTTGTTGACCGAAAGCATCAGCACCCGCGCTTCGAGCTGGGCCTCGACCGAGAGCGGGATATGAACTGCCATCTGGTCACCGTCGAAGTCGGCGTTAAAAGCCGCACACACCAGCGGGTGCAGCCGGATGGCCTTTCCCTCGACCAGGACCGGGTCGAAGGCCTGGATCCCGAGACGGTGGAGCGTGGGAGCGCGGTTCAGCAGCACCGGATGCTCCTGGATGACCTCTTCGAGCACGTCCCATACCTCGGGACGCTCGCGCTCGATCATCTTCTTTGCACTCTTGATGGTCGTGGCATAGCCTTTTTCTTCAAGTTTGTTAAAGATGAAAGGTTTGAACAGTTCCAGCGCCATCTTCTTCGGAAGACCGCACTGGTGAAGCTTGAGATCCGGACCGACCACGATCACGGAGCGCCCTGAATAATCCACGCGTTTTCCGAGCAGGTTCTGGCGGAACCGACCCTGCTTGCCCTTGAGCATATCAGACAGCGATTTCAGCGGTCGCTTGTTCGGACCGCGCAGTACACGGCCGCGTCGTCCGTTATCGAACAGCGCGTCCACCGCTTCCTGGAGCATCCGTTTCTCATTCCTGATGATGACGGAAGGAGCCTTCAGCTCCTCAAGCCGGCGCAGGCGGTTATTCCGGTTGATGACACGGCGGTAGAGATCATTGAGGTCAGAGGTGGCAAAGCGTCCGCCTTCAAGCGGAACGAGCGGCCGCAGCTCCGGCGGGATCACCGGGACCACGTCAAGGATCATCCACTCAGGTTTGTTCCCTGACTTGCGGAATGCCTCGATCACCTTGAGCCGCTTCGTCAGCTTTTTCTTGGTGGCCATGGAAGTGGCGACATCGATCTTTTTACGAATCTCTTCGGACTCCGTTTCGAGATCAACGCTGCGCAGCATCTCCCGGATGGCTTCGGCACCCATGCCTGCTTTAAAACCGCTTGAGCCATACTCTAGCTGGGCCTTGCGAAACCGCTCCTCGGTCAGCAGCTCTTTATGCTTGAGCGGCGTGTCTCCGGGATCGACGACCACGTACCCTTCAAAATAAAGGACTTTTTCGAGCTGGCGGAGCGTCATGTCGAGGAGCGTTCCGATACGGCTCGGCAGACCCTTGAGGAACCAGATATGGGCGACCGGCGACGAGAGCTCGATATGGCCCATGCGCTCGCGACGCACTTTTGACTGGATCACCTCGACGCCGCACTTGTCGCAGACGATGCCACGGTGCTTCATGCGTTTATACTTGCCGCACAGGCATTCCCAGTCCTTGATCGGGCCGAAGATCTTGGCACAGAACAGGCCGTCCCGCTCAGGCTTAAAAGACCGGTAATTGATGGTCTCCGGCTTCTTCACTTCGCCATACGACCATTCCTTGATCCGCTCGGGCGATGCAATACGGATCCGCATCGCATCAAAGCTGATATCCTTTGGCTTCTCGAACAGGTTCATGACGTCTGTTCTGGCTTTATTTTCCGTTATCTGTCGATCGTCCACAGTGAACCTCCCTGGAGAGGGCCCCACATCACGCCCTGCTAAACCGTTACCTTGACCGGGCGACTGCCCGGGTTGCGCCTGTCAGAAAAATCCTCGCTCGGCGATTATCGCGCCGAGGATATTTTTTCAAGACCGATTACACGCTCTTTTTCGTTCTTACGCTCGATCAGCTCCACATCAAGGCAGAGGCTCTGAAGCTCCTTAATGAGCACATAGAACGACTCCGGCAGGCCGGGTTCGAGGGTATTTTCGCCCTTGACGATGGCCTCATAGATCTTCGCTCTGCCGGACACATCGTCCGACTTAACGGTCAGAAATTCCTGGAGACAATAGGCCGCACCGTATGCCTGGAGCGCCCAAACTTCCATTTCACCAAGGCGCTGGCCGCCAAACTGGGCCTTGCCGCCGAGCGGCTGCTGCGTTACCAGCGAATAGGGCCCGATGGACCGGGCATGCAGTTTGTCGTCAACGAGGTGATGGAGCTTCAGCATATACATATAGCCCACCGTCACCGGCTTGTCAAAGGGCTCCCCGGTCCGGCCGTCGTAAAGTATGGACTGGCCGGTAGGCGGCAGCTTCGCTTCCTTCAGCAAGGTGCGGATCCGTTCTTCCGACGCGCCGTCGAACACGGGCGTTGCCACATGCAGGTCAAGCGCCTTCGCTGCCCAACCGAGGTGCGTCTCAAGGATCTGCCCCACGTTCATACGGGAGGGAACGCCGAGGGGATTCAGCACGATCTCCACGGGAGTGCCGTCGGGGAGGCAGGGCATATCCTCTTCAGGAACGATCCGCGATACCACGCCCTTGTTCCCGTGCCGGCCGGCCATCTTATCGCCGACCGAAAGTTTCCGTTTCATGGCGACGTAGACCTTTACCAGCTTAACCACACCCGGAGGAAGGTCATCGCCGCGCTTCAGTCTGCCGATCTTCTCTTCATAGATGGTCTCAACGATGCCAAGTTGATTATCAGCGCTGTCCAGGATCTCCTGGAGTTTGGTCGGATAATCTTCGGACTCGACCTTGATCTTGGCATAATCCTTCTCAGGAAGCTTGTCGAGCACTTCGACGGTAATTTTTTTGCCCTTTGCCAGTTCGGTCTTGCCGGTCTTGGAATTAACGACCTTGTCCGCCGCGGTCTTCCCGATAAGGAGCCGTCTGACGCGCTTGGCCCGGTCTTCCTTTGCAGCACGGACCTCTTCCTGATACTCTTTCTGCAGGCGCGCGATTTCCTCGCTTTCCTGTGTTTTTAAACGCTCGTTCTTGTCCTCGCCCTTGCGCGAGAAGACCTTGACGTCGATAACCGTGCCTTCGATGCCCGGCGGCGCATAGAGCGAAGCATCACGCACATCACCGGCCTTTTCACCAAAGATCGCCCGCAGCAGTTTTTCCTCGGGGGTCAGCTGGGTTTCGCCCTTGGGCGTTACTTTGCCGACAAGAATATCTCCGGGCATCACCTCGGCGCCGACGTAAATAATGCCGTTCTCATCGAGGTTCCGGAGCGTCTCCTCGCCAAGATTGGGAATATCGCGCGTTATCTCCTCTTTCCCCAGCTTGGTGTCGCGGGCCTCGATCTCGAACTCCTCAATATGGATCGAGGTATACCGATCTTCCCGTACCAGCTTTTCGCTGATGATGATAGCGTCTTCATAGTTGTAGCCGCTCCAGGGCATGAACGCGACGAGCACGTTCTGGCCGAGGGCAAGTTCGCCCAGGTCCGTTGCCGGTCCATCGGCGATGATCTGGCCTTTTTTAACCTTATCGCCGATGCGGACGATCGGCTTCTGGTTCATGCAGGTGTTCTGGTTCGAACGATGGAACTTGGTAAGCGGATACGTATCGACGACCGTCCTGCCCTTGGCGTCCTCACCCTTCACCACGATGCGGGTGGAATCAACGGTCTCCACAATGCCGTCGCGTTTCGCCGACGCGATGGCGCCGGAATCACGCGCTGCCACGCGCTCCATGCCGGTGCCGACCACCGGTGCCTGGGGCCTGAGAAGCGGCACAGCCTGGCGCTGCATGTTCGATCCCATGAGCGCGCGGTTCGCGTCGTCATTTTCCAGGAACGGAATGAGCGCAGCCGAGACCGAAACGATCTGCTTCGGCGACACGTCCATGTACTGCACTTCCTCGGCGCTGACCAGCTTGAACTCGCCGCCGACGCGCGCCGAGACGCTGTCCACGGTCAGCTTTCCCCGTCCGTCGAAGGGGGTGTTCGCCTGGGCGATCACATAATTTTCGCCGTCCACCGCCGAAAGGTATTCAATCTTGTCGGTCACCTTGCCGTTCTTTACTTCCCGGTACGGCGCTTCGATAAAGCCATAGTCGTTGACCCGGGCATAGGTCGCCAAGGAGACGATAAGACCGATGTTCGGTCCTTCCGGCGTCTCAATGGGGCAGATCCTGCCGTAATGGGTCGTGTGCACGTCGCGCACTTCGAACCCGGCGCGTTCCCGCGTCAGTCCGCCTGGTCCCAGTGCCGAAAGCCTGCGCTTGTGCGTTATCTCCGCGAGCGGGTTGGTCTGGTCCATGAACTGTGAGAGCTGGCTCGATCCGAAAAATTCCTTGATCGCAGCGATCACCGGTTTGGGGTTGATAATATCATGCGGCATGAGCGTATCGATGTCCTGAAGGCTCATGCGTTCCTTGATCGCGCGCTCCATGCGCGCAAGTCCGATGCGGATCTGGTTTTCCAGAAGCTCTCCAACGGACCGCACGCGGCGGTTGCCGAGATGATCGATATCATCGACTTCGCCCTTGCCGGTACGCAGATTGACGAGGTACCGGATCACCTCGACCACGTCCTGGGCCGTAAGGGTGGTCTTGTCGATGGGAATGTCCAATTTGAGTTTTTTGTTCAGCTTCAACCTGCCCACGTTCGAGAGGTCATAGCGCTTGGCATTGAAGAACATGCCGGAGAAAAGGTTCTTCGCCATCTCGATGGTCGGCGGTTCGCCGGGCCGCATTTTGCGGTATATTTCCAGAAGGGCCTCATCGGGCGTCTGTACCTTGTCGGAAAGCAGGGTATCACGCATCGCCGAGATCACGTGGATGCCGTCCATATAGATCACTTCCAGTTTTTCCACTTTCGTGGCCACCAGCTTCGTCAGGAAGGCTTCGGTGATCTTCTCATTCCCCGGCAGCAGCACTTCACCCGTTTCCGGGTCGATGACATCCCGCAATACGACACGGTCGATCAGCTCCTCGCGGGGGATAGGAATCTCGGTAATACCTGCCGATTCCATTTTCTTGATCGCCGTACGGGTGATCTTGGCGCCTTCCTTCACAAGCACTTCGCGCGTAGCCTTGTCGGTGATCGTGATCGGCGCCTTGATGCCGGCCAGCACATCGGCATGAATACCGCGCGTAAAGCCATCTTTCTTTACCGCAATATCCTCGATGGGATAATACATCCGGAGCAGGTCCTCGTTCGAGTAGCCAAAGGACTTGAGCAGGATGGTCGCCGGTATCTTCCGGCGACGGTCGATGCGCACATACACGATATCTTTTACGTCAAATTCGAAATCGAGCCAGGAACCGCGATACGGGATGATACGAGCGGAATAGAGGATCTTGCCGCTGGCATGCGTGCGGCCCTTGTCATGGGTGAAGAACGCTCCGGGGGACCGGTGAAGCTGGCTCACCACCACACGCTCGGTGCCGTTCACGATGAACGTACCCGTATCGGTCATAAGAGCAAGGTCGCCGACATAGACCTCCTGCTCCTTGATATCCTTTACGCGCTTGGTCTCGGTCTGCTCGTCCTTCTCAAAAAATACGAGGCGGGTCTTGATCTTGAGCGGTGCCGCATAGGTAGCCCCGCGCTGCAAGCACTCCCAAATACTATACTTGGGTTCTCCCAGCGAGTAGCCGAGGTAGTCCACCATCGCCGTTTCATTGAAATCATAAATGGGGAAGACGCTCTTAAAAGCCGCCTGCAGCCCCATGTCTTTTCTCTTGTCTGAAGACGCTTCCTTCTGGAGAAAGGAGTCATACGATCTTTTCTGGATCTCGATCAGATCAGGAATCTCCAGAATGGTGGGTATCCGCGAAAAATCTTTCCTCACGCGAACGAGCTCTCTCTTTTCCTTTGACATGTTCACACCCCTCCGCCGAAAACATACCGGCTCGTATCTCTGCGTCCAGCCTAAAAAATGCCTTAAAGTATTATTTTATATCGCAATTGACCGGCTGTATCCATAAACGCAAAAAGTCCTCTGCCCTCCGGATGCTCCGGAGGGCAAGGACTTGAAAAATGAATATCGATGGTACGTTACTTTACCTCGACCGTTGCGCCTGCCTCGGTAAGTTTTTTCTTCATGGACTCCGCATCTTCCTTGGTGACGCCGGTCTTCACGGGCTTGGGAGCACCCTCCACCAGGTCCTTTGCTTCTTTGAGACCAAGGCCCGTGAGCTCACGGACAACCTTGATCACATTGATCTTCTGCGCGCCGGCAGTTGCCAGAATAACGTCAAATGCAGTCTTTTCTTCTGCTGCGGCTGCCGGTGCACCACCTGCGGCGGCTACGGCAACAGGCGCGGCTGCTGATACTCCCCACTTTTCCTCGAGCATCTTGCTCAGTTCTGCTGCTTCAAGAACGGTCAATGCGCTGAGTTCGTCAACGATCTTTGCTAAATCTGCCATGGTTACTTCCTCCTGGAAATGATTATAATCTTTTAGAGTACGCGTCCGTTCACGGAGCGCGCCTTAATTCTTACCCTTTGTCCGCCTTGGCCTTCATGACCCGCGCGATCTGGCCGCCCGGTGCTGCCAGCACTCCGGCGATCCTCGTTGCCGGTGCCTGGATAAGACCGACGAGCTTGCCGCGAAGCACGTTCAGCGACGGCAATGTGGCCAAAATCCTGATGTCCGACTGCTTGATCAGCTTGCCGTCCATAACGCCGACCTTGATCTCGAGCTTGGCCTGCGTTTTCTGAAAATCAAAGAGCACCTTGGCTAACGCAACCGGATCGTCGTACGACAACACGATGCCAACGGGTCCCACGAAGTGGTCCTTAAGCGGCTCGATCCCGGTGCCTTCTGATGCCTTTCGTGCGAGCGTGTTCTTCACCACACGGTATTCTACCTGAGCCTTGCGAAGCTTGGAGCGAAGCTCGGTGATCTGTTCCACGTTGATCCCGGAATAACCCGTTATCACTGCGGATTTCGCTTTGGAGAATTTGCCGTGGAGTTCTTCAATGGCCTGCTTCTTTTCTTCTTTATTCACCCTGTCCTCCTTTCTTTCAAGAGTTCCCGATGACCAGCCCGGGAACGATGAAAGAAAGTGGTATTTTCTTTCGTTCGCCGGGTCTCGGCAGGCCCCTGGGGGATTAAACTGGGGAGCAGTGCTTTGCGCCCCGGTGCCTGCTGTCTCGGACCGCACCCCTGTTCTTTCAGGGGCCGACCTTGTGCGTAAACAGTGATAGTACTTTTATACGAGTTTATCGATCAGGGCCGGGTCCATATGGATGCCGGGGCCCATGGTCGTTGAAACGCCAACGCTCTTTAAATACTTGCCCTTGCTCGACGACGGCTTCGCCTTGATGATGGATTCAAGAACTGCCTTGGCATTGTCCACCAGTTTGCTTTCGTCAAAGGAGGCTTTGCCCACCGGAACGTGCACGATCCCGGCCTTTTCCACACGATACTCAACCTTACCGGCCCGGATGTCCTTGATAGCCTTGGCAACGTCAAAAGTAACCGTACCGGTCTTGGGATTCGGCATCAGTCCCCGGGGACCCAGCACTTTACCGAGTTTGCCCACGAGGCCCATGATGTCCGGCGTAGCAACGACCGTATCAAAATCGGTCCAGCCTTCTTTCTGTATCTTGTCAGCGAGATCCTCGGCACCAACGTAATCGGCACCGGCTTCCCGCGCTTCTTTCTCTTTTTCACCCTTTGCAAAGACCAGGATCTTGACCTTTTTCCCGGTTCCATGGGGAAGCACCACCGTTCCCCGGACCATCTGGTCTGCCTGCTTCGGATCAACACCCAGCTTTACGGCAAGATCCACGGTCTCGTCGAATTTCGTCCGGGCCGTCTTTTTCGCAAGGCCAATCGCCTCTTCAAGACTGTAAAGCTTCGCCCGATCTACGAGTGCTGCAGCTGCCTTATACTTTTTCCCTGATGCCATGATTCCTCCTCGCGGTCCCTGCGGCTGTTGTCAGCCTCCCGCATTGCACTAAAATATATTCCAACTAACAAGCACCAAATAACAAATAAACACCAATATTCAAATTCCAATTGTTTGGCCATTGAAATTTGGAATTTATTTGGAGCTTGTTATTTGAGATTTGGAATTTCAACTAATCCGTTATTTCCAGTCCCATGCTTTTTGCCGAACCCTCGATCATGCGCATGGCCGATTCCACACTGGCCGCATTAAGATCCGGAAGCTTGGTCTGGGCGATCTCTTTGATCTGAGCGCGGGTCACCTTTCCGACCTTATCCTTGTTCGGCACACCGGAGCCCTTTACGATCCCTGCGGCCTTTTTCAGGAGTTCCGCGGCAGGCGGGGTTTTAGTGATAAAGGTGAACGATCGGTCCGAATAAACGGAGATGATGACCGGTACGATCGTATCGCCCAGTTTCTGGGTTCTGGCGTTGAACGTCTTGCAGAACTCCATGATGTTCACACCATGCTGGCCGAGCGCAGGACCGACCGGCGGCGCCGGATTGGCCTTACCTGCAGGAACCTGAAGCTTGATTTTTGCTGTGATCTCTTTTGCCATCTATTTACTCCTGAGCTTAATTTTGCACCGTGAATTTTTTACTCTGATACTTATTTTTCTTTTTCCCGTTCAACCTGCAGGAATTCCAGTTCCACCGGCGTCGAACGGCCGAAGATACTTACCATGACGCGCAGTCTTCCGTGAGTAGGGCTCACATCCTCCACGGTCCCGATAAAGCTGCTGAAGGGGCCGTCGATGACCCGGACGCGATCACCCTTCTGATATGCATGCTTCGGTTGCGTAGGAGCAACAGCTCCCTCTTCCGCCTGTTTAAGGATGTTCTTCACTTCTTCTTCGCTGAGCGGCGTGGGATTCGTGCTTCCGCCGACAAAACCCGTTACCTTCGGAGTGTCCTTAATGACATGCCACGTGTTGTCATCCATCTCCATTTCAACCAGTATATAACCGGGGAAAAACTTCCGCTGCGTTTTCCTTTTTTTCCCGGCTTTCAGCGACAAGACCTCTTCCGTGGGAACAAGAACCTGTGCGATCTTGTCTTGTAGCCCCAGTTTGGAGATTGTCTCCGTGATGCTGGCCCGGACCTTGTTCTCAAAGCCCGCATACGTATGGACCACATACCAGTTCATTGGCATAATTATTCTACTTAAAGGTGAGGGTCATTATCCGTCCCAACCCCATATCTACCACGCCAAGAAAAATGGCTGCAATGAGCACCGTAATGATCACTACCCAGGTAGACCCTATAACCTCCTTTTTTGTCGGAAAAACGACCTTCTTGAGTTCCAGTTTCACATCATGGAAGAACTCCATCATCTTCTTGAACATTCGGTAGGCCTCTCTCTACGCAAGGATTAATGGCAGGCCAGGAGGGACTCGAACCCCCAGCAGCCGGATTTGGAGTCCGGAGCTCTACCATTAGAGCTACTGGCCTGTGTCCTGGATTATATGCCTTCGACGGTGATACTAGATTATGCCTTGGTTTCCTTGTGCACGGTATGTTTGCGGCAGAACCGGCAATATTTTTCCAGGTTAAGCTTGTCTGGTGTGTTTCTCTTGTTCTTGGTCGTTGAATAATTTTTTCGCTTGCAATCACCGCAAGCGAGGAGAACGATTTCCCGCATTGTGTTGGCCTCTCTTTTTCAAATTCTGATGCACCGAACGTATATTCTCGTTCCGCACCGGTATTATATTAATTACTCGATAACTTCGGTAATAACTCCGGCACCTACGGTCCTGCCGCCCTCGCGGATGGCGAACCGAAGTCCCTTATCCATGGCGATCGGTCCGATGAGCTCAACGCTGCAGGTCATGTTGTCGCCCGGCATCACCATCTCCACGCCCTCGGCAAGCGTCACCACGCCGGTCACGTCCGTGGTCCGGAAGTAGAACTGCGGGCGGTAGCCCTTGAAGAACGGTGTGTGGCGGCCGCCTTCTTCTTTGTTCAGAATATAGGCCTCGGCCTTGAACTTGGTGTGAGGGGTGATGCTCCCGGGCTTGGCAAGCACCATGCCGCGCTCAACGTCTTCCTTCTTGATGCCGCGAAGGAGGACCCCGACGTTGTCGCCGGCCTCGCCCTGGTCCAGAAGTTTGCGGAACATTTCGACGCCCGTTACCACCGTCTTCTGCGTCGGCTTGATGCCCACGATCTCGATGTCTTCACCAACCTTCACGATCCCGCGCTCGATCCTGCCCGTGACCACGGTGCCGCGGCCGGCGATGGAGAATACGTCTTCCACCGGCATAAGATAGGGCTTGTCGATCTCGCGCTTGGGCTGGGGGATGTAGCTGTCAACTGCCGCCATAAGCTCAAGAATGCTCTTGTACTCCGGTGCGTTGACGTCCTTGCTCTCGCTCTGGAGCGCCTTCAGGGCGCTTCCTTTTACGATCGGGGTTTTGTCCCCGGGGAACTGGTACTTGGACAGGAGCTCCCGGATCTCCATCTCCACGAGCTCAATGAGTTCGGGGTCGTCGACCATGTCTACCTTGTTCATGTACACGACCATGTAAGGCACGCCGACCTGACGGGCGAGCAGGATATGCTCACGGGTCTGGGGCATGGGGCCGTCCGCGGCGGATACCACGAGGATGGCGCCGTCCATCTGGGCCGCACCCGTGATCATGTTCTTGACGTAGTCGGCATGGCCCGGGCAGTCCACATGGGCGTAGTGACGGTTCTCCGTCTGGTATTCCACGTGCGCCGTAGCGATCGTGATGCCGCGCTCACGTTCTTCCGGCGCCTTGTCGATGTTGTCGTAGGAAACAAACGTCGCGAAGTTCTTAAACGACAGCACCTTCGTGATGGCCGCTGTCAAGGTGGTCTTGCCGTGGTCAACATGGCCGATGGTGCCCACGTTCACATGAGGTTTTGTCCTCTCAAATTTTGCCTTTGCCATGCTATCTGCCTCCTGTTAAAAAAGTAACTGCTCAATGCCCGCCCGTTCCGAGCTGTTTACGATAAAATGCCTGCTGGATAAGAACCGACAACGCCTGAGTTACTGGAGCCCATGAGCGGGATTGAACCGCTGACCTCATCCTTACCAAGGATGTGCTCTACCAACTGAGCTACATGGGCAATCTTCTACAGCATAAAAACATGGAGCGGGAAACGGGATTCGAACCCGCGACCCCAAGCTTGGAAGGCTTGCGCTCTAGCCAGCTGAGCTATTCCCGCATTTTATTTCGGATTTCGGATTGCAGATTTTAGATTTTAAATCCGCAATCCGCATTCCGCAATAACTAAACTGGTGGGGAGGGGAGGTTTCGAACCTCCGTAGGCTGACGCCGACAGATTTACAGTCTGTTCCCTTTGGCCACTCGGGCACCTCCCCGGGACACTACACGAAAAACTGAAACGAGCTGCGAATACTATCCTTGCGCTTCGTGATCACATTTGTACTGGAGCCACCGGAGGGATTCGAACCCACGACCTGCTGATTACAAATCAGCTGCTCTACCAACTGAGCTACGATGGCGAAACCCTCTGGATACACCACCCGCCGCTAATACACGAAGGAATATCGTTTTTCTCCGGCCGTACCCAGCCGGCTGAGGGCGCATTCCGTCAAAGAACTGGAATTATAAGGGATTGTGACATGACTTGTCAAGAGAAAAGATGAAGTGACCCCATAACACGAAACAAAGTGCATCTCCCCGCCAAACCTTGCACAGAAGCTTATTTTTTTCGCTGCCGCAGGACCTCATAAAGCATCACGCCAGCGGCCACGGATACGTTCAATGAGCTTATCTGTCCCATAAGCGGCAAAGAAAGCGTATAATCGCAGTGCTCCCTGACCAGGCGGCGGACGCCTTTATCCTCTCCTCCCAGCACCAATGCGGTAGGACGCACGAAGTCAGCGTCCCAGTACTGCATGTCACCGTTTGCCTCGGCCGCGGCGATCCAGACCCCCGCTTTTTTAAGGTCCTCGATCGTATTGACGATGTTCACGACCTTCACCACCGGTACATACTCAAGAGCGCCTGCAGCTGCTTTTGCAACAGTTTCCGTAAGACCCGCTGCCCGCCGCTCGGGGATGATAACACCGTGCACTCCGGCAGCCTCGGCAGTCCTTAGAACTGCACCGAGGTTCCGGGGGTCTTCCACTCCGTCAAGGATCAGGAAGAGCGGTGTCTGGCCGCGCTGGGACGGGATCTGCAAAATATCTTCGAGCGCGGCATACTCGCGCGCGGCCGCGCTGGCGACCACTCCCTGATGCACGGTATTCGGCGCCTCACGGTTCAGTACGTCCCGTGACGCCATCCTGACCTCGACTCCCGCCTGCTTTGCAAGCCGGATGATCTCAATGACGTCCCTGTCGGACTTGCGCTGCTCAGCGATCAACAAACGCTGGATGGGCCGGCCTGACCTGAGCGCCTCCATGACCGGATTGATACCGACTATTTTTTCTTTTTCCATGTTTTGTTAATTCCAGGGAGAGACAACGATGCTTGCTCTGAATTGTTCATTGATCAAATCTGACCATGCCGCAGCAGATAGCGGACTATTTCGGTTTCCAGACCGTTCCGTCAGCCCGGTCGAACAGCTCCACTCCGCCGTCATCAATGACCTTGCGGATCCGGTCTGCCTCGGCCCAATCCTTGAGGGCGCGCGCTTCGTTCCTCTGATGGATAAGTTCCTCGATCCGCTCGACCGACAAGGTCACCTTGCTTTCAGCCTGCCGGCTTTCACTGAACCAGGTTTCGGGGTCACGAGTGAACAACCCCAGGGTCCGGCCGACCGCATCGAACGCATTGCCTGCGCTGGAAAGGATGATATGCGCCGCATCCTCTCTTTTTGTGCCTGCTTCTGCAAGAAACTTGTTCACCTCGCGCACCAGATCGTAGATAAGCCCGATCGCAAAGGCGGTATTAAAATCATCATCCATCGCCTCATCAAATGCTTTCGGCAGGTTCACGATCTTGTCAAAGAGCGGCCGGTCAGCGCCTGCAACGACCTCCTCCGCTTTGACCGACGGTGCCTTCTTCCCGGCGAGGTATTTTACCATCCCCTCTTTCATGGTATAGAACCGGTCAAGTCCAGCCCGGGCGTCTTTCAGATTGGCGTCTGAAAAGTCGATGGGGCTGCGGTAATGAGTGGATAACAGGAATAGCCTGACGATCTCCGCATCGTACTGATCGAGAATATCGCGGATCGTGAAGAAATTACCGAGCGATTTGGACATCTTTTCCTGATTGATGTTCACAAATCCATTATGCAGCCAGTAGTTAACGAACTTCTTTCCGGAATATGCCTCGCTCTGGGCGATCTCATTCTCATGGTGCGGAAAGATCAGGTCCTTGCCGCCGCCGTGAATGTCGAAGGTCTCACCAAGATGCTTAAAGCTCATGGCAGAACATTCGATATGCCAGCCCGGCCTGCCGGGCCCCCAGGGGCTGTCCCACGCGGGCTCACCGGGCTTCGACGCCTTCCAGAGCGCAAAGTCGAGAGGATCGGCCTTGCGTTCATCGATCTCGACCCGGGCCCCGGCCTTCAGGTCCTCAAGATTGCGTTTCGAAAGTTTGCCGTAATCTGAAAAGCTTGCGACCCGGAAATATACATCACCGTCCACCGGGTAGGCATGGCCCTTCTCCACAAGGCCCTTGACGATCTGCACCATTTCGCTGACATGCTCTGTGGCCTTGGGCTCTATGTCTGCCCGGGCAACACCGAGCCGTTTCATGTCCTCGTGGTAGGCCTGAATGTACTTGTGCGCTACTTCCTCCGCAGTGATGCCCTCCTGTTTCGCGCGGTTGATGATCTTGTCGTCGACATCCGTGAAGTTGCGAACATAGGTGACCTTGTATCCTTTGCGGGTAAAGTAATTGCGGATCACGTCAAAGGCCACCGCCCCGCGGGCATGGCCGAGATGGGAATAGTCGTATACCGTGATCCCGCAGGCGTAGAACAGCACCGTACCGGGATGGATCGGCACAAACTCCTCTTTTTTCCCGGACAGGGTATTGTAGAGCTTTATCATAGACAGGACTTCCTCGATTAACGTATACTTTGGTAACGATATATCAATTATATACTATAGGAACAAACAACGTCGTGAGACCGTCAATACTATAGATTGTACCGCTTTTTGTCAAGGGATTTAAAGGGAAACAGGAGCTTCATCATGACCACAGCACAGCGGCGGTTCGTTGTTCAGGAGCATAAAGCCAAACGCCATCACTACGACTTTCGTCTCGAGATCGGCGGCGTGCTCAAATCCTGGGCAGTTCCCAAAGGTCCTTCGCTCGACCCCGCGGACAAACGCCTGGCGGTCATGGTGCCCGATCACGTGCTCGAGTATGCAGGTTTCGAAGGCATCATTCCCGAAGGCAGTTACGGAGCAGGACCGGTCGTCATATGGGACGCCGGAGAATTCGTGCCGATCGGCACTACCCGTCCTGAAGAAGCGTTGCAGGAGGGCAAACTGTCCTTTGAACTTACGGGAAGGATATTAAAGGGAGCATTTACCCTCGCCCGGATGAAAGGCCTGACAGATGGCACGGGGAAGGAATGGCTGCTCATGAAGAAGAAGGATGACCATGCAAAAACCGGCTACACGATAAAAACAGCGCTCACTCCGGCAAAGCTCAAATCGCTGAAAAAGGTCGTCCCGCCCTGCGAAACAATGTGATATATGGCACAGTCATAGAGTTCTACGGGCTGACAACTCCAGATTCATGTCTGACCCTGGACTGATGTTTTCTTACAACGATTCCGCCCACTCTAAAACTGTCTTACGTTCAAATTCTCTATATTCAACACTATATTTATTGCAAAGCTTTTGCATTGCCGGAGATATTGAATACGCTACAAGTAATGCTCTGCTATCACCAAGAGCCCTTTTCGTACACAATTCGAGCATGTATCTGTACTTGATAGCTTGCAATATCCCTACAGTTTGTCCATTCCCAACGGCTACTTCCACTTCGACACCGATAGCCCGACCAGCATGGTCCCATAACGCAATATCGGCCTTGTCTTCCGTTGCAAATTCGTATTCGACGGCTAGAGTTCTTAAGCCGTACTCGCCCAAAACAGTGGAAGGATCCGCAGCTACATATTCTTTAAGCTGCCGATGTTCCACAGATTCAATGCCTGTTCCAATGCCTGTTCGAGGGAAGTTGCTTATTCTTTTTTTAGGAAGTTCGATATCTGATTGCTGCCCGCGAAACATATCAGATAATGCATAATATTGATCTTTTGTAATTCTCTTTAGGCCTGAATGTAAATCACCAAAACCGCGATAGTTATAATTAGATTTGTACTGAAAAACTTTATTTATCTTTGGACGTGGCACAAAACCGCTTCGTGAAAGAATTTCCAGAGGCGCGCGCCATCTCCACCATTTAGATGATCCGTCTGAATAATGGTTACTTTCCGACTTAGGTTTTTCATCATATAATTGAGCACAAACCTTTGCAATCGCGACGATACCTTCTTTGCCTTGATGCCGTCTTACAATACGTACCCCATCCAATTCAGGTACAATTTCGGATTTGCCAGAGCGCGACTGGTATATTAAAACAAGGTCATTCACCCTCAATTCCTTGCCTGCCAACTTCTGTTTGGATTGTATCCAGATTCCAGGAGCTATAGTGTCAGCAGCTTCATCTCTCCGTGGTGGCCAGTGTGTAGTCAACCAGTAATTCATTGCATCTCCTTGATGTTCTAACTGCTAGCGAAACTATGGCTCAGGTGCCATGAAATATATCGGCTTCAGTGGTAGTCTGCGCCGAGCGTCGTCGCTTAATCGTGAATAATGTTCTATCCATAGATCCAGTAACTTCTCAAGATCCACGAGTGTGACTTTGCGCTTTTCCTGCGTTCGCGCTTCTTCATAGGCATCTTTTGTAAAGCCGCCGACTGAAACAAAGATGCCGACATCATCATCGCCGAGAACAGCCATAAATGTGCGTAATCCATCAACGCTCACTGCCTGGCCCTGTCGTTTAACCTGAACCTTGATTCTTGGCGGACGAGTGCCGAGCGGGTCAGTCCATGCGAGGATATCAATACCACCGTCTTTACCGGGTGGCGCGATCCAGGAAACGTAATAGCCCATACCTCGAAGTAAGGCTGCCACTAAATCCTGAAAATCATATGGCTGCATGCTGCGAAAATATAGATCAATCTCCGTCCATGCCTGTTCTTCGGCTTCCTCATAGGTGATGCTTGCTGCTTTCCCCGTTGTCTTGTCGTCTACCTCAATTTCGGTTTCAGCTTCTGAATCAGGCTGGCTTGCTTTCCATGCGTGATAAAGCTTCACAGCCTGCCTATAGAACGCCTCAGGGTCAGGATATTGAGCATAAGCTGATTTTCCTGCATCCGTTATGATCCATCTGCCCTTGCTCTTTTGCAACCAGCCTGCTTTTACACAATCCACAGTTGCGAAGCGGACAATTTTCTCGAACCGCCTACCGCCAGACTCATATGAGCCATTTTCATAATCTGTCAACGTTATTGATCCTGCGAGCTTTGCAAGTGCATCGCGTGCTTGCATGCCATCCGAAAGCGGGATGAGTATTTCAAAAAGCTTTCTGAGAAGCTCACCTGTTCGTCGTCTCGTAATCTCTGGCATATCTACCTCCTTTCTTCCTGAACCTAATTGCGGAAAATGCCTAGTCTGTCGCTGCGACTCGCAAGAAGCAAACTATGACTCTACGGGTCCCGGCTAAGGAACCCTCCTGAACTGATGGTTCTGTAAGTCGCGAACGATTCTCAGTGCTTCGGTCACCTCAGCGGTGTTCAGGCTTGGGACTCCGCTGTGGCTGAGCCGGTTAAGCACCGTAGAGCGTACTGTTTCGACTTCTTGCATAAGGGTCGGAGCGATGAAATCAACTTGTCCATTTGCCTGCCTCGACTGTTGTCGTTCAATGATCTCCTGCCATAGCTGATCAGTTTTAACATCCTTCGGATCTGGCTTGTAGGCAACCTTAATGCCGTTATCCCGGCAAACGTTCTTGAGCCGGGTCTCGAATGCTGCTCGGATGTACACAGCGGCCGCCATGAGGTCACCATTGTGTAAATGGTCCTCTGCCTTTTCAAGTGGGCTTAAACACGGTTCGATAATCGGACGCCCCGACGTGCCAGACGAGCCTGGCAGTTCACGCAGCTTAAGGTATTGCCACCGGCCAGTGTGTTCTGTATATTCTTTAGCCAGATCGAACCACACCGGATCGAAGGTCATTAAGATCACCTGCCAGTCGGCAAACTCCTCGTTCAGGATTTTCAGGACTGGAAGCCGATTTGCCCAGTCGAGACCGATCAGCACGTCGTCAAGCACTAGTAGACGTGGAAGATCGGTAGTGCCGACACGCGGTGTGGTTGCCTGAGCGGCGGCCAGATAGAATGCGAGCGCCATCGCAGTGAGACGTGCCTCGTTCAGGAACAATGCGGGATGCTGGATAGGCTCGCGGATAAATTCGGCGATAAGCCGGACCTCGGCTTCGTCAAAAGTATGCGGACGGACGGAAAGTGTCTCTGAAACATTTCGGACCTGCAATGTACCAACTGTCGTCTTGATTTGAAGTCCATTCGTCAATTTCGACAAGATCGTATTAGCCCGAGCCACCAAACTCTGCCTGCCCCCTGCGCTTACGTTCAAAAACTCATCGAATTGATTCCTAAAGTTCGTCGCTGCCTCGTTGATCTGCTCCACTGCGTCCGGCAGTTCTTCGCGCTCCTCCCCTGCGTCAACAGGCGGTGCTTCCGCCGGTGTGAAGCTGCAAAGCGTGATCCAATGCTGATAAATCGTTCGGCCATCGGGCAGTACGACATCGCGCAGTACTGTTTCGACCAACAACGGAAAAAGATTGATGTATTCAGCGTCCTCGTGAAACACGTTCGTGCGCAGCAGCGCCTTGTAGTCAAGAAAGGTCGCGCGTCGTGCAAGTTCAAAGAAAGCCGTTGCGCCGCTTTCCGCTGGATGGGCTTCGCCATACTCCCACTTAAAATCCTGCGGCATACCAGAGGTAAGCTCTACCGCAATAGTGCCTTCTTCGCCGGCGCTGAAGATATTTCGATAGTCGGCAAAAGGCTTGCGGGGTTGCTTCTCGCTCAATAGTAAGCGCAAGCCCTGGAACAACGACGACTTACCCGAGCCGTTTTCGCCGAATAGGAGCAGGTTCTTGCCGTCTGCACTGAGGTCGAATGTATACGTCTCGTTGCCGGGGAAGAAGCGAAAGTCTTGCAACACAATTTTACCGATTCGTGGGGTCGTAGGGCTCATATTTCGCCTTGGGAAGAAACAGCGGTGCGATCCGTAGATTCTTCAATGATCCGCACCACATCAAGTGATCGTAGCGAGAAGAGCATCTCCCGTAGGTTGGCATTGCTGTCGTAGGTCTGCTCGAACAACTCCGTGAGTCGGGCGAGTTTACGTCCCTCGGACAACTTCGAAAGATCAGGCAAATCAAGGTGTGCAGTTTCTTCAAAGAGCTTCAGCTTGCGTCCGCGCAGCTCCTCAGGGAAGAAGAGCTCGTACACGAGACCATTTAGCCACTGTTCGAAATAGGCCTGCATCAGGGCGAACGGTGCGTTATCGGGCTTCTTTTTTGTAGGACCAGGCCTATGCAGCCAGATCAATGCCGCGGTCAGACGTTCACACCAACGCTGTTGGTTAGGTGTAGCCGAAGGTATAGGAATCACTTCCTGATATTGTCGCAACGCTTGCAGATATCCATTCTGGAGATCTGTTGATGTCTGCGTAAGAAACCACCAATTTACCGGTGAATTCAATACAGCAACCGCGAATGGAGTGATACGCGACGCAAAATACAATGCGTCATTATGGTATAGACCTGTGTCATCAAACGCGTAAGTCGGTTTATTCATAAAACGGCCAAATATTACCTTTGGCTGTTCAAATTCCTGCCAATAGTCGACTGCGTCTTGGATTTCATACCACTCATAGTTTCCCGGTTTGCGCCCGCCAGGAACGCCGGGCATGAGTTGTTTTTTAAACTGCTTGAGATGTTCATAGATGGCAGGATACTTCTTTATATCGCAGCCACGTCTTGTAAAGATAAGCCACAAATCCTGAAACTCACACCGCCAGCGCTTCACGTCTCGGCCTCGCAGGAAAGGCTTGAGCACATCGGCGGATGAGGCATGCTCAGCGATGAGCCGATCGCGCGTGCCACGGTCCACAACGAAAGCCTCGTTCAGACCGGTCAAAATTCCTCGATAGAATCGATCTTGAACATATTTGCCGAGCGGCGTGCCAGTACGTCGCAGTCGTTCGAGTAGCCGCAGATTCACGGGACTTTCGAGTAGCCAACTATCCGGTTTGAGATCGCGATGGACAAGAGACTGGGCTTTGTCTTCGAATATGGCCGGGAAATCGGAGACGTCGTCTGCTGAATTCCACGTATACACACACAACGCGCGCTCCGGCGCAGCCAGATAGTGTTTAAGCTTATCAGCCGAGACGAGTTGGCCCTTTTCAACGTGACGCGTTTTCTCCGTCACAACGATGCAGGGATAAGCGATCGAGGTAAACACCGGAGCATCGCCGAAATCGAGGACAACTTGCGGCTGTGTTGCGTAGGCTAGATAGGTGCGCAGTTTCTCTCCGTAAGCCGCGCGCATATACTTGTTGCTCGTAATATACGACAGAACGCCACCGACATTCAGAAGCTGTAGTGCGCGCTCAAAGAAATAAACATAGAGATCGGCGGTGCCTGTATAGCACTCATACAAATCCTTGAGCACATCTTTAAGCGGTTTCGGTTTTCCATCACTCCCGATAACAGTGACACTGCGTAGTTGCTCCTGGCGCACGTAAGGCGGATTGCCAATGGCAATATCGAATGGACCGTCACCGTCGTAATGATCTGTTGCAAGGCCGAACATCCACGCCGGGTCGAAGAATGAAGCGGCAATCTGGGTATTGTACGGATTCCAGCGCGCGATACGTTGGGTGTCAAATGGCGTAAAGTCGCCGCTTTCTTCTAGCGCTTTGGCTAGTGCCTCGCACAGTTCTTTGTCCTTTGCCCTCAGAGCCTTCTTGTCCTTGTAGCGGCGGGCAGTAAAATAATCGTGCCGTACTTGCTGCAGCTCCTTTTCCAAACTGCGTACGCGATCGCCTTTAAGCAGCAAGCTACCACGCGCAAGCCCTAAAAGCGTGTTGGCGGCTACGATCTTGGTCTCCAAGTTTGGCAGCGGAAGGATGCCGTAGTTCGGCTCGGAAGGATCGATCTCCTGATCAACGATCAGCGCGATGAAGAAGCGCAGTTTGGCAAGCTGACAGGCAATTGGCTGGATGTCCACACCGTAGAGGCACTTCTCAATCAGATAAAGCTTGCGGCCATAGTCGTCGTTGTCGCGGGCAAAAGCTCGTTCAATCGCCCTGCGGGCTTCCTCGCGCATAGTCGAGCTCTCGAATGTTTTGAGTGCTACCTCCTGCCTGTTATGCCAGCTCGTGTTGTCCGGATCGAGCTTGCGCAACACATGCACGAGCTTCTGCAACATGCCCATAGGGAATGCGCCCGAGCCGCAGGCAGGGTCGAGTACCTTAAGGCGGTCAATCGCATCGATAAGCGCGTCGGTTTCCTGTTTGCTAAACTCGGGGCTAGTCTCGTCCCATGCAAGTAGTGTCTTCAGACGCGTATCTGAAACGCGTTCATTATTATCCGAGTTCGTACGACGTCCGAGTGCTTGGTCGAGGTAAAGAATCAATGCTTGATCTGCCATCCAGTCAACGACGACACGCGGTGTATAGAACGATCCTGTCGCTTTGCGGGCAACTGTCCCCGTCTCTGGGTTATAGGCTGCAAGGAGGTTCTCAAACACATGCCCCAAAAGCTCCGGGTCGAGAGCGACTTCTTGTTCAAGCGGCGTGTTTTCTGTTAGTGTGAAGTTGTAGCTTGAGAGAATGCTAAGCAATGGCCGGACTGTTTCCCTGCGGTGATCCGAGTCACCGTAGGCCCCGGAGAGATCAGCCGTCTGGTCGGCCCCAAAGAACAAATAGTTCGGCAACTTGGGGTGTTTTTTCGGATCGTTTGAGAAACCGTCAATTCGCACTTCCTCAGTATAGTTTGAGTTGCCTTTCGGAACACGATCATCCAGGCATTCGAATAATCCGCCGTTCATGAAAGGAATCTTTCGCAGCAGTTGCGCGAAGCCTTCCGGATCGTTCAATAATTTTGCATTACGCCATACCGTATGGATCATATGGTCATCGCTGCGCTGACCATCTCCTTCTTCGATAAAGCGGCGCGTAGGCGGTTCTCCGGGTTTGTCCATCTCCGTATTGAGCGTGGCAAAGAAAAAGTTTTGAAGAATGGCTGGATAGTATGTGCTGGCGCTGGGCGACGGGTCTTTGAGCATCCGTCGAATATCAGTTTCATCGAAGAGCGTATAGGGGAGTAGATGTGCACCACTGCGAGGATCGCGCTTCTTGAGTAGGAACCAACAGAAAATCAGGCGGGTCAGCAGCCGGATAATAAAGAGTGCTCGGTCTTCCTCGGTCTTCACATCCTTTGGAAGCGTAACATCCTTGCAGGCACGGGCCCAGAAATACCAAGCGGCGATCTCTTGGTAGAATTGCTTAGTAACTGCTTCGACACTGAATGCAGAGTTCAGTTTGTCGGTAATTGCAGTGATCGGAGGCTGCCCGAAGAGCCCGAGCTCCTCGAGAGAGAAGGCTAGTTCGCCGAGGCGTTCTATTGTCGTGCGCGCGGGGGTGCCCACTTCGTAGGGCAGGGTGCGCAGTTCAGTTTTAGCGTCCGCCCGCTTGCGCGCCCAGGTGAAGGCTACCTGGCGCTTGTCACGCGTGACGTAGCATAGCAGGTGTTCAGCATGCACAGGCGCGAGCGCTTTTTGCACCGCTCGTCGCGCGGTGACCGTAGGTGCTCGGTCCTCCAGCCAGTCCACGCGATAAACCGGAAGTCCTGACAGCTGTGCCACCGGGATTACCGTAATCGTGCTCGCAACCGGCGCTCCGACCTGGAGCGGCCGAGGAACCATGCCTTGCGGCGCGCCCCAGCGCAGGGTTTCACAGAACAGCCGGGTGAGGTTCTCCGCGAGCGGCGCGGCTTCAAGACGGTCCCGGATTTTCAGGAGCAAATCGTTCATAGCGCATCACCTGTTGAGTTCGATCCGGCAATAGGAGCAACGAGGCCAAGAGAGCAAATGAGGCGCGGTTCTGCGGTCTCTGCCGGGTCGCTGTCGGTCACTTCACAGAGCGACTCGTCCGCTGCTCGGTGCAGTACAAGCTCGACCAGCGCATCATCCGTGATACCCAGGCGTATCTGACGGCTGACAGCTTCCTGAGCAGCGCGCTTGAGTGGAAAGCGCCAGAGAAGGTCAATCACAGGTTCGAGCGTTTGCAGCAGTTGTTGGGTGAAAAGAGACGGATTCGCCTTCTGTATTTTGCGGAAGCGGTCGAGCCGCTCCCACAGTTTGCGTCGCACGCTGCGCAGCGAACCAAGCTGACCGCCGAAAACGATCTGCTCCTCGCTCACAATCTTGACGCAGCGGGAAACGAGATCATGATGATGTTCTGCTCGCGGCAGCGCAGGTGTGTCCGGTGAGCATGCGAGAGCACGGAAGATTGTGGAGAGCGATTGCGAAACAAGATTGCCGTGGTTATCCACGCGCACAAGGGCGTCAGCACCATCGGGGAACTTGAGATATGCGATCGCACCTGGGGGGTGCTGAATGGCATATGCTGTTTCGAGCAGTGCGCGCGTCGCGGAGACGATCGGCGGCAAAGCTTGGGCGGACTTGCGATCTTCTGCGGAAGCGCTGTTCCAGATCTGGAGCGCCAGGCTCGACAGGTCAATATCTTCGTCCCCCTGATCAGCATCCAGAGCTTCCGCCTTCTCGGTATACAGATCACGCAGGCGGTTGGCGACGTCTTCGCCGAAGAAAGACTCATCGGTTCCAACAACCTCCTGGTTCTGCTGAAGCCTGTGGAACAGCCGCATTCTTAGGCGGATAATACGCTCCACGCCATCTGCGGGAAGGAAAGAATAGACAGTGATGCTGTCGTGCTTCTGGCCAATGCGGTCCACCCGACCGGCGCGCTGGATCAGGCGGATGATGGCCCAGGGCAGGTCGAAGTTCACGATCAGGTGTGCATCCTGCAAGTTCTGGCCTTCGGCCAGCACATCGGTTGCGACCAATACACGGAGTTCGGTTTCGCCAATTCGCAGTCCGCCATTCGTCGTCGGACTGAAGCGACGAGCGAGCGCCACGGGATGGGTCGTATCGTTCGTTGCAACGGCAAGGTGGTCAACGCCGCGCTTCTCGAGCTGCTCACCGAGATAAGCGGCCGTATCGGCAAATTGAGTAAAGATCAGCACCTTGTCTGTTGAATGCTTTTTCGTAAGGAGCGTGGCAAGTGCATCAAGTTTGGCATCGTGCTCCGGCTTCCATTCCCCGGCACTATTCAGGACTCCGATCAACGCCTTCGCGTCCGCCAGAAGCATCTTTGCAAGTTCCGGACGGAAGAACTTCGGATCGAGCCAGTCAAAACGCTTGCGGAAATTCTTGGCGTAGTTTTCGTAGATCCTTTCTGCTCGCGTGCGGTAGGCAGCAAGTGTTTCTGCTACGTGCGCTGATGCAGCATCCGCAGATGTTCCGCTACCGTCTACCTCCGCATCGTTTTCTGCAGCAGCATAATCTTCATCTGTGTCGCTGATGGCAGTATCGAGCATTGCTGCATTCTGCGTTCCGATGGGAACAGGCAGGCCTTTATCGATGGCATGGAGAGTTATAAGATTGCGCGCAATGTGGCGGTCTACTGAGAGAAGAAAGCTATAGCCGCTGGACTCCAATCGCTTAAAGAGGTTCGTTCGGCAAAAACCGATCAGCCGACGGCCGGCGCGGTTCAGGTTGTCGAGAACGCGCTGTTCGTCTGGCTTGGCTAACCGGTCCGCGTTCTTGACGAGATAATTGGTAAGACCGTAACGCGGCAGGGCGAGGTTGCCGATCACCGTGACAACATCGTCGGCAAACAACCGTGCATAGCTGTCCGTTGCGTCCCCTTCCCGGATGGTGAAGACCACCTTTTTCGGTTCGCGAATCGGAAAGTACGCGGGCTGGCCGTTCAGCAGCACGTAGTAGCGCTGCTTAGCATCATCGAACCTGGCGTAATGTTTGATGATGAACTGGCGAGTTCGGCGCACGAGGTAGAGACGCATGAGGTCGCGCCAATCCACAGGAAAAGAACTTTGCTCAAAAGCGCGCAAGGAATGGGTTGAGGTCTGGTACTGCGCCATGAAATCTGCGTCATTCTTGCCTTGGGCAGCCCACGCTTGGAAGTACAACTCCGGTCGAACGTGAAGGTCTTGATCTTCATCGAGAAACAGGCGAAGCTGATTACTTAAATCAGTGAATTGCTTGTTGTAAGGCGTAGCGGTAAGCAGCAGCACGCGGGAATCGTTGTGATCAATATACTCACGGATCGCGTGATAACGGCTTCCTTCACGATTTCGGAGATTGTGACTCTCATCGATCACCACGAGACGATAGCGCGGAAGATTGGGAAGCTCTTCGACTACTTTCCCGAGCGACAGCACGCGGCCGGTGATCTGATAGTTCTGGAGATAGTATTCCCACATTTCCTGCAGCTTAGGCGGGCAAATCACAAGCGTGTTGCTGTCGTCATCCTCCTGAAAGACCCTTGCGATGGCAGTTGCCATAAAGGTTTTTCCCAGGCCTACAACATCGCCCAGAAGGACGCCGCCGTGACGGTGAAGATGGTGCGCTGCCAGCGAAACTGCGGCCTCCTGAAAATCTAGGAGTTCACCCCGGAGCAGCTTCGGCATCCTGAATTCGCGCTCGCCCTCGCGCGCGTCCTCGCAAATATAGCCGGCGATCTTGAGATAGACATGGTACGGCCGCACGAGCTCGGTACGCGCCCAGCTAGTCTCGATGAGCTTCGCCAGCTCCTCGGTCAGGTCGAATGCCAGCTCGTCCCGCCAGCGATCATCGAACCAGTGCTGAAGCTTGACGGCGGCGTCTTGCTCGAGCACGTCCACATTAAGCTCTCCCTGATGCGACAGGCCAGCAAGTGTGAGGTTGCTACTGCCGACAAATCCTATTAGCGATACAATATCTTGTCGTCGGACTAGATAGAGCTTGGCGTGAAGTGGATGGCGAAGGAATGCTTTGAGCACAACTTTGCGCGCCCGAAGCTGGGCGGCAAGCCGCCGGAGTGCTGTTTCAGCAGCGTCGGTAGGAATTCCGAATTCGAGCTGCTCCTTGAAGCTTTCGGTGATGCGTCGCTTCAGCCGAGCAAGCGTTGGGCCGTCGAACGAGGCAGCACGGCGCAAGCCCTGGAGCGTCCGCATTTCCTCTTCCGGTGGCCTGTGCATCCCGACCAGAAGGCGGCAGGTATTCAATTCATTCCCGCCCGGAAGAGTATCGACGAGGTCCGCAAGCTGCCCCCAGCCCCGAAGATTAAAATAGCCTACGCAAAACGAGCAACCAAGTGCCCCCGGCAGGACACCGTTTAACCCCTCAGTCAGCTTGAGATCAATATTGTCAAAGATACGAGGCACTTGAGGCTCCTACAGGTTAATCCCTAGAAATTTCTCGATACTGCTGGCGCCGATGTTTTTCATAGCATCATGTATTTTCTCTGTGTCAAAATATTGTTGACCCATTAACCAATGCGGATTATCAAACCCGAGGGCGTTCTGATAGAATATCTGTTTAGTATTTAACGCTCGTGTAGGTGTTTTAAGAAAATAAACGTACCGATATGGTCGCCTCTCCACTACAGGCAATTCACCATCCCAACCAATAAAGTCTTGCAGTCGTGTATCTTGTGTGAGGATTGGCGCGCAAACTTCCACCAATGTTTCAAGACTTTACTATAAGTGGCTGCAAAAGTCCATAGAAGAGACAGGGCATAAGATGGAGTATTCGGGGGAGGGCACTAGGACGTTGTGTCCGGGGTGTCCTTCTGCAAAGGACTGACTTCTGTTACAAAAACTCAACAACATTTTTCATTTCTTCAGCTGTCAATAGTTCAGCGTAAAGAGCCAATCGCTTAATGCATTCGCCGATGCTCAGCTTGTTCATTTCCACGAAAATGACGCCCCAATGGCCTTTTCCTTCCGCCATCGACGCAGTCGCGATTTCAAGAAAGTGATGGTCGTGAGTAAAGAAGACCGCCTGGCTGTCCGCAGCATATTGAAACTGATCTCTGTCTGCTGTGCCAGTCATCTTCTTTTCCAGAGCAGAGAAAGCGTGAACACCGCGCCTCTTCAGGCCTTCCGCAACACGCACATCGACATTTTCATCGGTGTAGATCTTTAATCCTGCCAATTTTTTTCTCCAGAACGGAGGGATGGAGTCGCTTGAGCGTTTCGACTTTTTTCAGGGCGTCTTTCCACGTTTTGTCCATATCGTGCTTATGCTCGTAATAATACGAAAGCGCGTCGTGGACCTGGGGAAGAGTGAGGTGAGGGAACGCAACGATTATGTCCTCGGGCGCCATTCCCATTATTTCATAGCGAACGGCTATATCCAGGACGCGTATACCAGTGGTCGAAATGACCGGTTCTCCATTCCGTATTTTTTTATTTGCGCTGATATAGGGATGCCGGATTTCCTTAACTGCGGTAGTCATGAGAATTTGCCTCCAAATGAAGATGCGATCCAAGCGTCAAATGCTGCAAAAATGATAAAGTACTGTACTGAAAGTATATCCAAGAACAAGTGAGAACACAACAAAATTAAGCTGTGTCCACTATGACCTCGTCAGCAATTCCAGCTCCTCAAGTTTTTTCAAAGCATCGTGCTTACTGGAGCCGCAAAACTCTTCTGTCGCAGAAAAAGTGCTGCAGACCGCCGGACGTCCGGGCTTGCCAAACAGGGTACATCGGTTATCAAGGGTAAGCTGGAGACAGCGGACCCCTGCGGGCTTTCCTTCAGGCATTCCGGGGATAACCGACGAGATCGAGGGAGCAATGCAGCAGGCACCGCATCCGATGCGGCATGATTGGATATTCATAGCAGCGCTCCGGTTCATTCAGGCTCGATTGTTGAGATCAGGGAAAAGGACTGCAGTTGATCCCGATGATGTTCGGCCTGCTCGAGCGGCTCGACCGTACACAGCGCCACGCCTTGGTTGTGGGTCTCCAGCATGATCCGTTCGCAGCGTTCCTTGTCGAATTTGAACACGCGCAAGAGGACCCGCACCACATGCTCCATCGAGTTATGATCGTCATTATGCAGCAGAACTTTATAGAGCGGGACAAGCATCGTCTGCCGGTCAAGAACCGGCACTGTCCCAGGTCTTGTCAGGGGAGATGCAGCCATCATCAGGCGAGGTGCTTCCGCACAAACGCATCAAGGCTCCTGATCTGCGCCCTGAGCTTTTCGAATTCCTTGAAATGAAGCGACTGGGGGCCGTCGGAAAGCGCCCGTTCCGGTTCGGGGTGGATCTCGATCATGGCGCCCTGCGCGCCGGCCACGATAGAGGCCAGCGCCATGGGCGCGACCAGCGGCCGTTTGCCCGTGGCATGGCTCGGGTCGAAGATGACCGGCAGATGCGACATGCTCCTTACCAGCGGGATGATCGCCAGGTCAGCCGTATTCCGGGTCGCGGTCTCGAAGGTGCGGATACCCCGCTCGCAGAGCACGACGTTGGGATTGCCGCCCAGAAGGATGTACTCCGCCGAGCCCAGCCACTCCTCGACCGTGGCAGAAAGCCCCCGCTTCAGAATGACCGGCTTTTTGATCTTGCCGACCTCGGTCAGCAGATCGAAGTTTTGCATATTCCGTGCGCCGACCTGAAGGATATCGACATGCTCTGCAACAATGCCCACATGCTCGGGGCTTACCACCTCGGTCACGACCAGAAGCCCGGTCTCCTGCCGCACCTCATCAAGCAGCACAAGACCGGCTTCGCGCATCCCTTGGAAGCTGTGCGGACTCGTCCTCGGTTTGTACGCCCCGCCGCGGAGGACCGGCACCCCGGTCTTTTTGAGAAAACGCGCGGTCTTCATCAGCTGTTCCCTGCTCTCGACCGCGCAGGGACCGGCGATCACCAGAAAGGGCGATGTGCCGCCCACCTTGACCTTTTTCCCGAGTTGAACGACCGTGTCGGCCGGATGAAAGTCCCGGCTCACGAGCTTATAAGGCTTGGTTACGTGGATGACCTCCATGACCGCCTTGATGTCCCGAAGCTGCGCGTCGTTCACCCTGCCCTGATTCCCGATGACGCCGATCGCCGTACGGGCAGCGCCGGGTATGGCCACCGGCTTGAGCCCCATGGAGGAAATGGCCTTCTTTACCTGGGCAACATCTTTGGATGTGGCCCAATGATGCATTACAATAAGCATGCGAAAACTCCTGTCTGTCCTTGTGACATTGTGATAGGTACGTACGGCCAGTATTTTCTCGGGGATCCGCGGTCAACAGGTTACTCCTGCAGCCGCAGCAGCTGTCCGCAGGATGAACAACAATAGCAGCTCGTCCCCTGCAAAATCCCCAGGAACCGGTACGCAGGTTTTTTGCAATCACACACAGACCGCAGCACGGCGATCCGGTAATTCTTCAGCATGACCAGCAGGGGGATCATTGCAGCCGAAAGCACCAGAAGCCCGAATGCATTGTTTCTCCACCACCCCATCTGCAAGCCCACAAAGAGTGCAAAGGCAAATGCTACAGGCACGATGACCAGGCCGGCAATGAACTGTTTGATGATCCTGTGGTTCTGCGCGGGGAGCGGGACCTCCGTATAAAGGTCGGCGAGCTTGCGGACCGGCTCATCGATCAGCCGCTGTCCGCAGGCCGGGCAGGCGAGCTTGGCAAAGACCGTTGCATCACCTGCGCCCGTCGCCATGTGCAACGACCGCCCCTCGTAGCGCGGCATCACACTCGCTTTGCAATGACCGCAGGTCAGCACAACGTTCCACCCGTAGGATTTACTGACCATGCTCCTGTATTTGGATAACATGCTGCGTACCCCTCTCCTGCTGCTTATCCCGGATCGCCCGGGGCAGGGCACGATCCGTTCAGATGATCGCTTTGCGGAGGACCATCTCCAGCAATGGTCCTGTTTTACAGCTCTTTCGTGTTTAAATCGGTAATTTTATTTTATATCGGATCGCAAGCATCCGCAACACAAATGTAATCGAGATGCAGCTGATGGCGGCGAAGACATCGTTTCCCGTTGTCTGCATCACGGCCAGGTAACACCAGGCCCCGGCGAATGCGCAGGTCGCATAGAGCTCCGTCCGCTGGAATACCGAGGGTATCTCGTTGCAGATGATGTCCCGCAATACGCCTCCGAAGACACCGGTCGTGACGCCCAGAAGAACCGCGATGAACGGGTGCAGCCCCGCCTCATGGGCGAGCGAGGCGCCTGTTGCGCTGAACAGGCCGAGCCCCAGCGCGTCGAGCACGAGCACCAGGGACATCGCCTTTCCATGCTCCGTCACCTGCTTCGTGATGAAACCGCCGAGCAGAGAGAGGGCCAAAAAAATGATGGGGTACCCATAATGCTCGACCCAGAACAGCGGGTGCCGGTCCAGGATAAAGTCGCGGAGCGTGCCGCCGCCGAAGGCCGTGATCATGGCCACGGCGTAAACGCCGACGATATCCATGCCCTTCTTGCGGGCTTCGATGATGCCGGAAAGCGCGAAAGCGAAGGTCCCGATGACCTCGATGGTCTTGATGACCGTGTTCATAGGGATCATTTCGCGAATCCGCCCTCAAAAACGATCTCTTCAAGTTTCCTTCTGTCCGAAGGGAACTCCCGCTGCTCCAGCGCGAACGGAAGATCATACTTGTTGCCCGGCCGTCCCACGGCGATCATTGCCTCGACCTGATGCTCGTCGTTGACCAAGAGCTCCGTCTTTGCGCGGTCATAGTCGAATCCCTGCATACCGTGCACCACGAGGCCCATGAAGGAACCCTGGAGCGCCAGGCTTACCCATGCAGCTCCGGTATCATGCGAATGGGTGCGTGCAGGCTTACCGTTAAAATCGAAGGTCTTTTTCGAGACCGTGACGATCAGCGCTGCCGCGTTCTTGCACCAGGACTGATTGTTCGCGGACAGGAGGCCGAAGAACTTCTCCCAATGTCCCGTGTTTCGCATGGCATAGAGAAACCGCCAGGGCTGATTGTTAAAGGACGACGGCGCCCACCGCGCTGCTTCGAAGAGGCGCATAAGCTCCTCTTTGCTTATTTCCTCGCCCGACATGGCACGCGGGGACCAGCGGTTGATGAAGATCGGAGAAATGTCGTGGCCCGGCTTGCGGAATTCGGAGATGTTGGGGATTTCTGCCATAGAAAGCTCCTTTTGGCTAAATGATAAGATCTTTCACAACGGCAAGAACTTTTCTCGCAAAGGCGCCAAGCTCGCAAAGAAAAGCAAAGAATTCGAGTCAAAAATCTAGGTTTCTGGGTTTCCTTTGCGTCCTTTGCGCCTTTGCGAGAGAACGCCCTCGCTTTTGATTTTTCGGTCTCATCTTGTTCAGCTTAAGGGCTTACAATAAATGTGTCATGTTTGAATGCCGGCACTGCTTCCATCAGCAACTTTGCACTCTCCGGATCATGCATTGCCGCAGCCTTTGCCTCTTTCCATCGTCTTCGCAGCTTCTTCACATTCTCGCCCTTCGCTTCCCGAGCCTTGAGCTTTCTGTCGATCGATTCCAGTTGCACAAGCGCGTCGCGTATGCCCCTATCCAGCTTCCGGTATTTGGCAGCGTCGGATTTGGGGATCGAGAAATCACCGCTTGTCTTCCAGATATCTCCCAGCTTCATCCATGCGGCGAAGTTCTCCATCCTCCCGCCTTCCATGAGCGTGATCTTCGACGTTGGTTTGATGTCCGTGACGTGAATGCCGTTCTTGTCCGCCACGACCTTCTGGCTCCCATCGAAGGGCTCGGCGCCCTGGTTGTCGAAATAATGCCATGTTACGCGGCTGACCTGGGTCTCCGAATCATGACAGCTCCCGCAGGTACGCGACTTGCCGAGCGGATGCGCTACCTGTTCCACCTGGAGCCAGGCGAGGTAGTTATTGTTCCCACCCGGGAAACTGAAGGTCCCGAGCTGGGCATAGGCATCATGCGTCTCGCCTTTTGGCCAGCGGAAGATGAGGCCCGGCCTCGGCAAAACAGTCTCTTTGATCCCGCCCACACTATTCGGCCAGATCTTGGTCGGTATCCACCTGCTGTTCTGGTCCTTGATCAGGATCGGCGGCTCCATGGGGCCGTAATAGAGCGAATATTTTTTAAAAGGATTCGGCTTGCCGGCTACGACACCCCGTCCCCACGAGGTCATCTCGTATCCCCCCAGGATCTTCACATGGCAGGCTTCGCAGGCAAGGTTCTTATGCGCGCTCACAGCCATGGCCTGCTCCACCTCGATATGACAATCCTGGCATGTGGCCTTGCGCTCAATATGGCCCATGCCTTCAGGCCCGGTCTGATGGCAGTCGGTGCACTCGATCTTTTTGCTCACATGCACGTCCTCGGGCAGGCCTGCGGGTTCGGAAAAATCCTTGCCCAGATAGCTGTCGCCGCGCCTTCGCTCCATCGTGCCAGCATGGCAGACAAAGGTGCTTCTGCCGCCGCCCGTACAATTGGCAGAAGGCGGTGTTCTGCTGAAGGCGTGGCTTCCCTTTTCACGGGAAGGCGCATAATGGCAGTCGAGACAGCCTGCATGGCAGATGTTGCAGGCCTTTTGTTTGGCAATGGCCTGCTCACGCGAAAGCGGTAGGTTGATCTGATCAACGATCTTCTGAGTGTTCTCGAAGGAGAATTTGCTTCCTTCTGCCCTGCCGACCGGCAAGGTATCTGCAAAGGATGGCCCTCAATTATTCGGGCCGTGGATATCGTTCCAGACCCGCATGGACCGTTGGCGGAAGTTCGAGCCCATGATGCTGGTGTCAAACTGCTTCACCTGATCGGGATGGCAGTTGGACTGGCCGCAGGTCTTCTTTGCAATGGCCGAATCGTATCCGAGCGTCAGCCTGTTCCGGTCGTGGTACAGAAGCGTACCCACATCGTAATCAAGCGAACCGTCAGCCGTTCTCGGCAGCATTTCGCGCAACCGGTCGTCGCCGGCCGGCAGAAGCCGTTCAACGTGGCCTTTTCTCGGCATGATATCGAGATTGTTATCAAGGACAATGAGCTTCAGCATTCCCTGGTGAGCTGTAGCAGGACTGCTCGACAGACCGTTCCCCAGGTGGCAGTCACGGCATTCCGTGTTCGGGTGGCGAGCTTCCTTCTGCACCTGCGCACGGGTCATCACGAACTGCGGATAGCCGAGGCTCGTCATTTTCGCCGTATCGGCGTGGCATTTAACGCACCGGTCGCTGGAATGATAGCCCGCGTAGAGGGAGATAAAGAGCAGAACAAGGGCCAACTGGGCCATAAGGATAGCCATGCCGCGCCTTGTTCCGAACCATTTCCAGAGTTTACCGATGGCCATGGGAGTTAAGATACCATAGGAGGGAGGGCGTGACAATCCTTAAAAAGAAGCAGGGAGAGGAAGTAGAACGAAGTGAAACCCAACAGATTTCAGATGGCGGCCAGGGTCTTTGTCTCGGGTTTCTCGGTCGTTCTACCCGTCGACTATAATCACAATAGTTTCATATCAGACTGGCGAGTGCAAGCACGCCTGAAGCCATAATGATCAGGCCCGCGATCCTGTTGATCCACTGCAATTCGTGCCGCTTGAACTGACGTTTGAAGACAGTGAACACCCCGACAAGAAACAGCCACCAAAGCACCGAGCCCAGAAATACTCCCAGGATCAGAACTCCCGCGGAGAGGACGCTCCCCCTGGTGCCGGCAATCCCGAAACCCGCAAAGACCGCGGCTAGGGAAAAAATGGTCATGGGATTCGTAAGCGTGAGGAAGAACGTGGATGCATACATTCCCTCATGACGCTTTTTCTTTCTCAATATTGAAAAAACGTCTTTCTCCTCCGGTTTTTCAATGAACGTTTTGATGCCGAGAAGGCACAAGACCGCCCCGCCTGCAAGCCTGAGCCAGAATTGGTAGCTGTAGAGAAAGTTCGATATGAAGGTAAGGCCGAAGGCCGCGATAAAACCGTAGAGCACGTCTGCCGTAGATGCGCCCATGCCGGAGAGAAAACCCGCCCTTCGGCCGTGCGTCAGCGTCCGTCGCGCGCACAGTATGCCGATGGGCCCCATGGGTACGGCGATCACGAAGCCTATAACAAGCCCTTTTAAAAAAAATATAATATCCATCGAACGCAATGACAGGAGCAGGAGGGGTAGAACGAAAATGAAACCTGATAGATTTCAGATAGCGAACCAGGACTTTGGTCTTGTTCCGCGATCGCTCTGCCCGACCTATCAGAACAGCCGCTCCATCGCTTCATCCTCTGACCGTACGCCCAGAAGTAGTAGGTTGGGTAGAACGAAGTGGAACCCAACAGGTTTCAGATGGAGACAACCATTTAACACGCTTCGGCAAAATCAAAGACCGGCACTTCCAGCTTCTTGACCGGTTTGAATTTGTTCTTCGCAAATTTCAACAGTTCATCCGTGACATCGGGCGAGTACGTCTTTTCACCGCACCGCTCGCATACCTCGGCAGGGACATGTTCAACAAGAAAGTATCTGTCGCCTTCTTCGTAACTGAACGTCACCGTCAGTTTTTTCGTTTCACCACCGCAAAAAACGCACTTCATGGCTTTTCCTCATGACCCGATCTTGAAACTCTCCGTGTCTCCGTGCCTCTGTGGTAAACATCCTAAAACAACCGCTCCATCGCCTCATCCACGGACCGCACACCAAGCAGCTCCATCTTGTTCTTCACAGCCTTATCCATCTTCTCCACATTCAGCGCCGGCAGCACGCACCGTTTGAACCCGAGTTTGGCAGCATCCTTGATCCGGGCCTCGGCCTGGCTGATGGCGCGGACCTCGCCGGCAAGGCCCACCTCGCCCATGACCACGGTCTGGGCGGCGATGGGCCGCTCGCGGAAGCTCGAGGCCACGGCAGCGATGATGCCGAGATCCACGGCGGGCTCGTCGATCTTGAGGCCGCCCACAATATTGACGAACACATCCATGCCCATGAGCTGCATGCCGACGCGTTTTTCCAGGACCGCCAGGAGCAGCGACACGCGGTTATAATCGACGCCGATGCAGGTGCGGCGGGGCATGGTGAGCTTTGAGGGCGCCACCAGCGCCTGCAGCTCCGCCAGGATCGGGCGCGAGCCTTCGAGCGACGAGACCACGACCGAACCGGTGGCGTCGGCCGGACGCTCGGCAAGGAAGATCTCGGAGGGGTTGGCCACTTCGGCCAGGCCGCTCTCCTTCATTTCGAACACGCCGATTTCGTTGGTCGAACCGAAGCGGTTCTTGACCGCGCGCAGGATCCGGAAGGAATGGCCCTTGTCCCCTTCGAAATACAGCACCGTGTCCACGATATGCTCCAGCACGCGCGGCCCGGCAATGGCGCCGTCCTTGGTCACGTGGCCGATCAGGAAGGTGGGCATGCCCGTTTTTTTTGCATGGATCATGAGCCTTCCCGAGACCTCGCGGACCTGGCCCACGCTGCCGGGAGCGGACGGAAGCTCCGAGGTGAAGACGGTCTGCACGGAATCAACGACCAGCACCTGCGGTTCCAGCCCGTCTGCGGCACGGATGATCTCGTCCAGCGAGGTCTCTGCCAGCACATAGAGGTGCTCTGCCTTGACGCCCAGCCGCTGCGCGCGCATCTTGATCTGCGCCGGCGATTCCTCACCCGTGACATAAAGCGCCTTGCCCCGAAGCTCCGACACCTGCCGGAGCATCTGGAGCACCAGCGTGGACTTGCCGATGCCCGGGTCGCCGCCGATCAGGACGACCGATCCGGGAACGATGCCGCCGCCGAGCACGCGGTCCAGCTCGCCGATCTTCGTGACAAAACGGTCCTCGTCGCGCGCCTGGATCTCGTTCAGGAGAATCGGCTCCATGCCGCCCGAGCGTTTCGCGCTCCCGATATCTTTGGACTTTTCGACCTGCTCCTCGACCATGGTGTTCCATGCGCCGCAGTCGGGGCATTTGCCCATCCACCGCGGCGACTGCGTGCCGCAGGACTGGCAGACGTAGACCGTTTTTATTTTAGATTTCATCGTAAAAGTATTCTAGTGATTCATGGGTGGATTGTCAAACGCAATCTGGAAAGGCGCAGCGCGGAACAGCGGAAGGGCCTGCCGTAAAGCGTTCGATTCAGGACGCGGCCGTAGCAGCGGTCGGGGTCATGATGTCACGCACCTTCTGGAGCAGCTCTACGGGCGCAACGGGTTTGATCAGGAAATTCACTCCGGAGCTGACGATGCCTTTTTTCTGGATCACTTCTTCGGGATAACCGCTGGTGAACAGCATCTTGATCCCGGGCTTGATCAGGCGGATGGCATGGCCCGCCTCCACGCCGCTCAGTTTCGGCATAATGATGTCCAGAATCACGAGTTGGATCTCAGCCGCGTGCTCCCGGAATTTTTTCACGGCCTCTTCGCCGTCAGCAGCTTCGATCACCTTGTACCCGAAACCTTCAAGCACCGCGCGCGTGAATTTTCTGATCTCGGCCTCATTGTCCGCTACCAGCACGGCCTCGCTGCCGCCCAGCGGAAAGGCCGCCATTGCAGGCTTCGGCAAAGACGGTTTCTCGGCCACGGCCGGAAGGTAGATCGTAAAGGTCGTGCCTTTTCCCGGCACGCTCGATACGAGGATATAGCCTTTGTGCTGTTTGACGATCTCGTAGGCTATGGAAAGCCCGAAACCGGTGCCCTTATCGAAACCTTTGGTCGTAAAGAAAGGCTCGAAGATCTTCGCACGGGTCTCTTCGTCCATGCCGATGCCCGTATCCTCCACCGTGATCACGGCGTATTTCCCTGCTTCACCGAAGCCGTGCGTGCTCAGGAACTCGTTGTCCACTTCGGCAGCACCGGTGTGAACCGTGACCACGCCGCCCCGAGGCATCGCATCCCGTGCATTCACCACCAGGTTGATGATGACGCGCTCGATCTGGCTGGCGTCGGCCATGACGGACGGAGCCGTACCGGTGCTCTGAATGCGCAGTTCCACTGTATCGTTCACCAGCGCCTTCAGCAGCTTCTCCATCCGCCCGACCAGTTCGCCGGGGCTCGCTGGCTTCAGGCTGAACACCTGCTTCTTCCCGAAGGCGAGCAGGCTCTGGATCAGGTTCGCCGCCCGTTCCGTCGAGGCGAGGATCTGGTCCACATGCTCCTGCTCAGGATCGTTCTTGTCCAGGTTCAGCTGGAGGAGGTTCGCGTTCCCGACGATGGCGGTCAGGATATTGTTGAAGTCATGGGCCACGCCGCCGGCCAGCATGCCGATCGCCTCCATCTTCTGCGAGTAGCGCAATCGTTTCTCCAGGTCGTTGCGCTCCGTCACGTCGCGGTCGATGCCCCGGTAGCCGCTGAACCGGCCGTCCTGGTCAAAGAAGGGCACACCGCTCGTCTCGATGATCACCCGGCTGCCGTCCTTGCGGATGTTCGTGTTCTGAAGGACCCGGAACGGCTGCTGCCGCCGCGTCTGGGAAATAAAAAAATCAGCAGCGCGCTTGGCCTCGTCCTTTGGCATGAAGTCGAAAAAGGTCTTGCCCAGCACTTCGTCCGGCTCATACCCGAGGATGCCGCGGATCTGCGGGCTCACATAGGTGTACACCCCCCGATCGTCCATCTCCCAGACCCAGTCGCTCGTCGTGTCGATAAGGTTCTGCATCCTGGCCTGGCTCTCTTTGAACGATATTTCGGCGCGCCTCGCCTCGTCGTACAGCCGGGCGTTATCGATCGCCACCGCTGCCTGGTTAGCCAGGGATTCCAGAAGGTCAAAATCGCTCTGCACATAAGACTCGCGGTTTCCCTTCTGCCCCAGGGTCAGGAAACCCTGCACCTGTCCCTTGGAGAACATGGGGATGATCGCGAGAGCATTGATCGCCTTCATGTATTCCTCCAGCCGGGCAAATTCGTCCTTCGGCAGGACTCCCTGAAGCTCCTCCAGGATGACCGCCCGGCCTGCCCGTTGCAGCACGCCGAGCACGGACTCGTCCAGAGGCCGGAGCCTGGCCGTCTCCACCTGCAGCCCGCTGCAGAGCCGAAGCGTATACTGCCCTGCGGCGCCCTTCAGGAACAGACAGATATTCTCGGTTTCGAGGCTTTTTTTGATATTGCCGATGATGTACGCAAGCAGGTCGTCGAGGTCCAGTATGGTGACCATGGCACGGGTGGACTCTTTCAGGATCAGCTGATAGTCATAATGGTCCTGGATGACCAGTCGCTGGATCCACAACGTTACGTTCTTGCTGAACGATGTCCCGAAAAAGACAAACCCTATCAGAAACAGGGAAACCACGATCGCCAGAACATCCCCCAGCAACGGATGGAACATCAGGAAAAAGGCAACCTGAACTCCCGAGAACAGGGTCGTCAGCAGCAGGATCGCAATGGCGCGCGAGGCCACCAGCCGCAGATCGAACAAACGGTGGCGCGTTATGGCGTAATAGGTCAGGACCACCCAGGGAAAACCAAAATAGGAACCGAGTCCGGGTTCGAGCGTGAGCCCGTTAAACAGGGGAAGCACCCCGGCAAGGAGCGTTCCTCCCACGGTAAAGATCAGCATGCCGTTTGTGAAGTAGTTCAACTGGGACCGCTTAAGCCCGCTGGTCTCACGCCGAAGACGGAAAAGCTCGTTGATTACCCAGGCAAGCTGGACGACCCCGATGGCCCGGAGCGGTTTGCCCAGCGGACCGGACCGATCGATGTAAGGGAACAGTGCATAATTGCCGCTCTCAATGAGGTCCGTTGATACGCTGATGCACAGGACCAGGACCCAGAACGGGTAGAGGATGTAGCCGGCGACGCGGGCAGCCTTGCTGTTCTCATCCCGCATGTAGTACAGGAACTGAATTACAGCGGGTATCATGAGCCAGCCGATCCAGTTGGCGCGGGCAAGAGGCGTAATATCGCGGCCAAAAGACGCGAGAACGTACATCAGTCCGGTGATCAGGGTGAAACTTGCAGTAAAAATTGAAAACGCACCGACGGACCTGTTCACGGAACTGTTGCGGGGATTATCCCGGAGCAACGAGATCCCGAGCAGAAATTCCACGGCAGCGCAGATTAAGAGCGGATATCCGATTATTTCAAGATGGACCATGGCTTGCACCTCATGTCATTTGCGGATACAGAATGGGATAGAGTATGTCATCGCACCAGAGGGGCGCACATCTCTCCGGCATTGCTTTGCTACCCACAGAATAACGCAGCCGACCCGGTCACTCAATAGCCCGAGAGGGGTATTTTCAGGGTATGGCCCGATGAGGCCAAAGAAGAGAGCCGGAGAACAGCTTCCCGGCATCCGTCAACGAAGGCTTGACAAACGCCGCATCCATGCTATCTTTAATGAAATTTCTCGATTCTTCAGGAGGTACGGGACATGAAAAAACAGTTAGCCCTCTTTTTGCTCGTTGCAGCGCTTACCTTGTTCACGATGAAGGCATCGGCTGCTCAGTTCAGCGTTGTCGGACCGCGTGCCCTTGGCATGGGAGGCGCCTCGGTCGCTTCGGTGAACGACTCCACGGCAGTGTACTGGAATCCGGCGGCATTGGCCGACTTCAGGCGGGTCGACATCCGCATCCCCGCAAGCGCCGGTGCGCGCGACCATGTGGACCTCAAGGACAAGTGGGACAGACTCAACAACATCGATGCGCTCGTCCAAAGTTTCGATCCAGCGGCGATCAGTGAAGCAAGAAGCCTGCTTTTTGATCTGAACAAGCCGAAATCCGGTGCCGACCTCGACGCATCGGCCGGCCTGCTGGTATCGGTCCCGATCGGCAATTCAGCCATCGCCCTGAGCGGAATGGGCCTGACAAATGCGGGGATATATCCCACCGTGGACACCCTGAATACGAGCGCTACGTTTACCCCTTTACCAGTACCAGCGAACTTCGTCGGGAACAACAACAGTGCGGTCACCGGTTTCGGTATCACCGCGGTTGAGCCGGCAATCAGTTTCGGCACGTCCTTCGGAAGCACGCTTTTTGTCGGCGCCAATGCCAAAATGATCTACGCAAAAACATATGTCCATTCGGAGTTGCTGAAGTCAGGTACATTCGACACCTTCGAGGACAACTTCGATAGGAGCGAGACCAGCACCAATAAAGCCTCTGCTGATGCGGGCATCCTGTTCAAGCCCATAGAGCAGTTCGCCATCGGTCTTGTTGGCAGAAACCTGAACGGGCCGATCTTTCCTGTTTCCGGTATCTTTGCCGTGAAAGACCCGGCCACCGGCGCCGTTTCCCTGTCGCCCGACCGGAAAGAGATCAAGCTCGACCCCCAGTACCGCGCCGGGATCGCCTGGAAGCCGTTACAAACCTTCACCCTTGCCGTGGATTACGATCTGAGCAAGAACCAGACATTTACACCGGGCTTTGAGGATCAGACCCTTGCCGTGGGACTGGAAAAGACCCTGTTCTCTGAATATCTCAACATCCGGCTCGGCGCATACAAGAACCTGGCGGAGAACGGGACCAAGGCCGTATACACGGCTGGCCTCGGGTTCAGGATCTTCGCGCTGCGTCTTAATGTGGCGGGGGCTTATAATTCGAACAAGGATGAGGCCCAGGCGTCCGTCGATCTGGCGCTCAGGTTCTAAGTTCCGGCAGAAGTGTTCCGCTATCAGATACTCTCTTCCAAACAAAGAAAGGCAGCTGGCTATCATCGCCAGCTGCCTTTCTCGTATCAGGAATGGATCGCGCGATCAGAATCGCGGCACCGGTTCAGTAAGCGTGCCGCCCAGGGTGAACTGATAATACCCTTCTGCGTCCTTGTTCTTGAGCAGACCGGCGACCCAGGACTGTTCCTGCGCCATTCGCTCGGACAACTTCAGTTTAACGGTCAGGTTCATCATGCCCCGTTCGCGCAGCACCAGGTCCCCCGTGGCCTTTATCGTGAGTTCCTTGCCTTCCATCTCCAGCTTCTTCACCATCAACCGGTCGCCCTTCACGTCGGCATCGAGCCACCATTGATCAAAATCGAGGTCCGGGATCTTGAACCCTTTGATGGTGAGGTCCCGCGAGGTTACGCCTTTGATCCACAGCCGGCCCTTGCCGGAATCGCCTGTCATCTCGAAATTCCCTCCGAGCTTGCCGGTGAGGTGGAACCCTGCGTCCCGGAGCAGGGGATAGGCGCCCACATCGAGTCCGCTGGCATCGACGAAAAGATAGCGCCTGCCGGATCCCTCCTGCGACTTGACCAGGAGTTCCCCATTGTAGGCCAACGCCTTTGTGCTGAGCGCGGTCAGGCCGCGGATCAGGCCGAAGAGAGATACCGTGGTCCTGATCGAAGGACTTTCGAACAGGACCTTGCCGGTTTTATCCGATACCACCACGTCGGAAAGCACCACCGTGTTGAAGAACCGCGGAGAGATCCGTGCGACGGAAAGCTCGTAGGGAGTGCGCAGCCTCACCTCTGATTCGATCCGTGACTTGATCCGGTCGAAGGGGAACAGCAGGAGGAGAAAAATGAGGAACGCCGCCACAAAATAGCCAGCGAACAGCAGTCTCCGGATGATCGTTCTCTTATCAGGCATGGTCGTTGGGAGCGTTGATGAGCATTTCTCCGGCTAAAGGGCCCGGGCCGTTGCAGGTGGTCGGCAACGCTTACCCTGCGCTGGAAACGAGTATGGTCGCATTCAAAAGTTTCGGATTGTCGAATCTGGGTTTAAAGTACAGCTTTTTGATGCGCAGCGTGTCCTTCTCGATCAAATATACATAGTTCACGATATCATAGAGCGTTATGTTGTCGAGCTTGATCTCGACGATGCTTTCCGTGACCCCGCCGGCCTGCACGCCCGCCTGCGGTTTGAGCGACACGATCTTGCTTGAGAGATTGGCCCGCTTCGTCAGGTTCTCGATCTCCGTGAGCAGGGGCCCGCGCTTCGACGCCGCCTCCTGGGCCTGCTGCAGCCGCAGCTGCATTTCCCGGTACTGGTCCCGCAAACCCTGCATCTCGACCAGGTCCTGTTCTTTTTTGGGAATAAGGTCGCGTTTGCGCGCCAGATCGTCGGTCAACGGCGACAGGACATAGGCATAAAGCACGATGACCAGGGCTGCCACACCGCCGATGATGAGCGTTTTTTTGTCTTTCGGTTCAAGGCTCATAGAAGTCCTTCAGTGTCGATAATTTCCTGCATTTCACCTGCAAATCCCCCTCACCCCAGCCCTCTCCCTCGGCGGGGAGAGGGGACACGTTGTAGCCCCTCCCTCGATGGGAGGGGTTGGGGGAGGGTGATGATCGGGCAATCGAATAAACATACTTTTCGTTCCCCGTTGGAATGCAGTTCATGGACGATCCACAGCACGGCTGTTCCCACAACTCATGTCGGCTGTTTCATCTTGATGTCGAGCCGGAACTTGACCTTGCTGTCCACGCCCATGCGCGTATCCAGGACCGTCACTTCGCCGAACTGCGGGACCTTCTGCAATTCAGCTTTGATCTTGTCCACGGACTCGAAGGTAGCCGCATCGCCCTGGAGCTTCAGCCGGTCGCCTTCCAGATTGAACTCGCTGAAACTCACGCGAACTTCTTTCGGGACCCCTTCCGTGACCGCCCGCATGGCGTCGAGCGCAGACCCCCCCGAGCCGAGCACGCCGAATTGTTTTCTTGCATTCGCCAGTTTGTCGCGCAGATACCGCAGCGGATCACCCGGCATTGCTTCCTGGGGAAAGAGCTGCTGATAAATGCCCTTGATCTCGCGGTCCAGCTTGCCGTAGCCCGACTGCACCACATAGAGTTTGACCCCGAGATTGGAGGCCGCAAGCAGTGCAGCAAGGGCGCCGGCAACGATGAGCGTGCGTTTTCTTTTGCGGGACCCTTCATCAGCAAGCCGGTAGGCGTACTCGTCTTTCCGAAAATTGATCTCTCCTGACAAGGCAAGGCCGAGGCTCACCGGCTCTTCGACCTTCCTGCCGTTATATTCAGGTACCACATGCTCCACGGCAATGCCGAGGTTTTCCCATCCAACCGCATGTTCGCTGGTCAAGACAAGCGCCTTTTCCACCTGAACACCATGGGCAGTCTCAAGCGCTTTAAGCGTATGGGCCGCGCCGCCCGTTCCCGATAATGGAGAAAAACTCCGGAAGGCGAGCACCGTCTCGCCGCTCTTCAGGCAGAGATCGTTTCCTGCAATGAGGAGCACCACCCCTTGCGTCGGGACCATGCGCGATACGGCAGCAAGGCCGATCAAGGAAGGCGCGATCGCCTGCGGGTCCAGTCCACCGGCAGCGAGCAGATCGAGCTGCTGCCGCAGCACTTTCTTCGGCAGCATGATGCCGAGCACCGGTGTCTCGCCTTTTGCCTTGCCGTCCTTCGCGACCTCGCCCACGACCAGGTGGTCTATCACGACGTCATCGAGATCATAGGGCACGCTGTCCTCAAGCTCGAAAGGCAGCGCCTTTTCCAGCCGTTTCCGGTCGCTGAAGGGGAAATGCAGCAACCGCTGGCTGAACCGATCGCCCGGGATGGACGCAACGATCTTCGCGCCTTTCCAGTCGCCAGACCGTTCCTTCAGGATCGCACTGAGTTCCGACTCGGTACGAAAGGACACGCTGAATGAATCCTTCAGCTCCGTGCTGCGAAACCCCTTCTCGACGACCGACGCCGAGACCCGCGTCTGTTCTATGTGCAGCCCTACGATCTTCACTTAACGCTCCAGTAGGTGGTTCCAATGGATTCGATTTGCTTGGTATAGCCCCCCACCGTTGCATAGGAATAGACCATGAGAGCCCCGTTCGTCGTAACAAGCTTGGGGTTGGTAGACGGGCTCAATCCGACCTCAGCAAGCGACTCGATAGGCTTGGTTTTTCTGTTGTTCACTATCATCCCCACGGCAACCTTATTATTAACAAGAACACTGTTCAACACCTCCTCAGAGGCGGCATTAATGTTTATATTAGTATCAGAGCTGATGGTTAAAAACCTCGCAACTTTATTATAATCCTCATCGGACATGACATTGTGAAGTTCCGACAGCAACTTGAGCGGTCCGCTCTCTTTTCGCAGGTCCTGCACTTTGCGAAAGACATCCGTGCTGATCCCGCGCAGTTGGAACAACTCTGCCACCCAATCAGCCGTTGTTGAGAGCACCTCGTTGATATTCAATTTGCCCCGCTCGTCTTCCCATTTGATCCTAACCTCGGTATCCCCTGCGCTGATGATCGGGACAACACCCCACTCACTCTGAGGCACCATGTCCTTTAATTCCTTGAACTTCGTGAAAATAGCAACACCCGAACGCGCGAGAAAATAGGCCCGCTGACTGTCGCGGAAGTTCACCGCACCCCGCAAACTTACCCGTGTGCCATAGGCAAACTCGAAGATAAGCGCGATCAGGAGAGCCGTAACCAGAAGAACGATCAGGAGAGCCACTCCCCGATTATTATGCACGATCACCCGTTTTTTCATGACCGTTAAATAGCGTCCTTCGCCCGCACCTCGGTACTATACTGTTTGCCGCTCAATAAGACCAAGGTCAACTCGACGATTGCCGGCCTCCCCTGATTACAGTTTTTAGCACCCCACTCATCGACCCATGTCGACCCGGTGCCGGAATAGTAGCGGAATCGCAGCTCACTCACCTGGTCCGTGATCTCGTATTCAACTCCGCCTTCAAGCGGCGGTATATCCTGGCTCAGTTCCCGCTTTTCGCGCCGCATCAGGGAATAGCCCTTGCCGTCCGCTTTTTCCTTGAAGTAGTAGTCTGCTTCCAGAAGCTCCGTCTCTTTCGAATCCGGCCTGGGGAAATTCGTGAGCGTGGTCAAGGCAAGGCTGTCATGCCGGCGTTTGCCCCCCTCCGTCTCGACCTCTTCCTTCTTGCCGTAGAACACTGCGCCGTAGGTGACATGGTCGCAGTCGGCGTTCTCAATGTCATGCGACAAACGCGCGATCAGTGTCCGGGCAAGGTCGGTTTCATCGCGAATAGTCTCGGCGATGTCCACGCTCTGGCTGGCCGTGGAAAAGCTGGTATAGATCCCTGTCATGACCAGAGCAAGGAGCGACATGGCCAGCAGCACTTCGAGAAGGGTAAAACCCTTCCCGTTTCGGATTGCGGATTGCGGATTGCGGATTTTACCTCTTTTGACTTGCAATCCGAAATCCGAAATCAAAAATCCGAAATTCATAACCCTATTCATAGCTCACCAGCTCTACCATCTCGTCACGGCTACCCTCTTTCCAGAGGACGGCAACGCGAACTTCCATTACCTGGGGGATCGGTGTGGCAGTGACCATTTTCTTCCAGTGATAATCCTTATACACGTCGCCAAACACTTCCACGGAGAACTCCCCTTCTTCTTCAGCAAGAAGCAGCGGTTTTTTTATGAGCGTCTCGGTCATCATGCGCTTGGCCAGAAGCGTTGCCGTGGTTATCCGTTCGGCTTTAGCGACGTCTTTTACGCTCCTGTTCTGGAGCCCCAGAAGCGACACGATGACCGTGGCCAGGATAGCCATCGCGATCATGACCTCCAGCAGAGTGAATCCCCTCTGGACCCCGGACCCTGAACCCTGGATCCTGCTCATCGTCCCTCCACCTCGCCCTCGCGCAGTTCCGTATCACCGGTAAGCGGCTTGACAATGAGCGTGAACAGCTTGTCATCGCCATTGCGCAATTGGATGAACGCGGGCTCGACCCAGCCGTCCGGTGTGAAGAGGATATAAGGATCATCAGGGTGGCTGCCTACCTGCACGTCCTTGAACGATGTCTGGCCCGCAAGGCTTCCTTCATTGGTCATGACCGTTTGCAGCCGTTTGAATTCCGCAGTATCTTTCGAGAGAATCGTAAACTCCTCAACCCAGTACTTGCCGCCCTGGATATCGAACCTGAGCCGGTAGACCGTTTTTTTTGCCTGCGATTCGTCCCGAAGGAACCTGATCATCCCGGTCAGATGGCGCGCACTGCGCTTCAAGTTCGCGTCTCCGATATTACCGAGCTGCGGAATGATCAGGGTCATCATAACGCCGAGCACCACGACCACGACCATGAGCTCGATGAGGGTGAAGCCTTTCAAATGCGAAATTCGGAATGCGGAATTCGGAATTGACAATCCAACATCCGATGCCACACCCGTGTTTACATTCCGCATTCCGCATTCCGCATTCCGCATTGAGTCTACTCGATCTTCCAGCTCTCGATGTCGGCGTTCTTGCCTTCGCCGCCCTGCTCGTTGTCCGGCCCGTAGGAAACGATCTCGTACTCACGGCCTTCATTGCCCGGCGCGAAGTATAGAAAATCCTTGCCCCAGGGGTCCTTCGGGATGCGCGCCGGTTTGAGGTACCCTCCTTCGTTCCACTTGTCCGGGATACGGCCGACTTCCGGCTTCTTGATCAGCGCGGTTAAGCCCTGGTCCGTTGTAGGATAGAAACCGTTGTCCAGCTTGAACCCGTCAAGGGCGCTTTCAATGGACTTGATCTGTACTTTGGCAGCGCTGACCTTGGCCTCTTCTTCCCTTCCCAAGATTTTGGGAAGGACAATGCCCGCAAGCAAACCGAGGATGATCACCACGACCATGATCTCGATAAGGGTAAAGCCTTTTATATTTTTCATGATGTTCTCCTTATTAATCCGCAATCCGAAATCCGCAATCCGAAATATGTTCTATCTTACCGAAGAGCTCATCTCCAGGATCGGCAGCATGATGGCGATCACTATGAACCCGACGATCAGCCCCATCACCAGGATGATGACCGGCTCCAGGAGCGACATGAGCGCGGTGATGCGCGTCTCGACGGTGCGGTCGAAGGAGTCGGAGATCTTAAGCAGCATCTTCTCGAGCTCGCCGCTCTTTTCTCCCACCGCCACCATCTGGATCACCACTGGAGGGAACAGACCGCTTCGGCGGAGCGGATCCGCGATGGGTTCTCCTTCGCGCACATTCTCTCGCGCGCGGTGAACTGCATTGGCCAGCACCGTGTTCCCCACCACGCTCTTCACGATATCGAGCGCTGCCAGCGCCGGGACCCCGCTTTCGAGCAGCGTCCCCAGGGTGCGGGTAAAACGCGATACCGCGATCATCCTGATGAGCCCACCGAAGACCGGCATGCGCAAAAGCCAGCCGTCCAGCGCTTCCTTGCCCGCGGGCGTCCTGAAATGGCGCCTGACATAGTAGGCCGCACCAACCAGGGCGAGTATCAGTGCCCACCAGTAGGACGACAGGAAGTTCACGATCCAGAGCAGCATGAGGGTAATGAACGGCAGCTGCTGGTTCATGTCCTGGAACATGCCGGTCACCCGCGGCATGACGAAGGCGAAAAGAAAGAACAGCACGCCGATGCCGATAAGCGACATGAGCGCGGGATAGGCCAGTGCAGCGGCAAGCTTGCCGCGGAACCGCACCTGCTCGTCGAGGAAATCGGACAGCCGGTCGAGCGTGATCTCCAGCGTACCGCTTGTCTCTCCGGCCGAGACCATGTTCACAAAGAGGTCTGAAAAAGCCTTCGGGTTCGCCTTGAGCGCGTCGGCAAGCGAAGAGCCTTCCCGGACCGAATCGCGCACCGAAGAGAGCGCGGACTTCAGCGCTTCGCTCTCCTCCTGCTCCACCAGCAGGCTGAGGGAATCCATGAGCGGCAAGCCCGACGAGAGCAGCGTGGCAAGCTGGCGCGTGGCATTGGCCACATCGCCCAGCCGCACCCGCCCGGCCGTGGTGAAGTTCCAGGTCCCGCCGGCACGCGTACGGGCCATTGAGGCTTCCTGGATCTCGAGCACCACGACGCCGTCTTTTTTGAGCCTGGCCCTTACCGCCTTGAGGCTCTCGCCGTCCTGGACCCCGGAAAGCTTCTTGCCCAGGGAGGAAACACCTTTATATTCGTAGACAGGCATAATGTAAATCAGAAGTCAGGAGTCAGAAGTCAGGAGTCAGAAGAAAGTCTCCTGGCTCCTGGCTACTGGCTTCTGGCTCCTGTCTCTTTGCTACTGCGATTCCCTCTGCGTCACCCGCACAACTTCTTCGACGGAGGTAATGCCCTTGAGCACCTTGACGGCGCCGTCCTGGCGCAGGGACTGCATCCCTTTTTCAACGGCCAGCGCCTTGATCGTGGAAGAATCGCTGCTCTTCATAATAAGCTGCCGGATATCATCATCCAGGATGAGCAGTTCGTAGATGGCGCTCCTGCCGAGATAGCCGGTCTGGAAACAGGCATCGCACCCTTTGGCGCGGTAGACCGTTGCGCCTTCGCCCCCGGTCCTGATCTCCAGTTCGGTGCGTTCGGAAGCGGTCAGTTCGTAGGGCTCGCGGCAGTGGGTACAGAGCACCCGCACCAGCCGCTGGGCAAGAATGGCCATGACCGATGAGGAGATCAGAAAGGGCTCGATCTTCATGTCGATCAATCTCGTCACCGCGCCGGCTGAATCGTTCGTATGGAGCGTGGAGAACACCAAGTGGCCCGTGAGCGCCGCCTGGATCGCGATCTCGGCTGTCTCGGAATCGCGGATCTCGCCCACCAGGATCACGTCCGGGTCCTGCCGCAGCACGGACCGGAGCCCGGCGGCAAAGGTCAGGTTGATCTTCGCGTTCACCTGGATCTGGCCGATGCCCTTGAGCTGGTACTCGATGGGGTCCTCGATGGTAATGATGTTCTTGTCGGGCGCATTGATCTTCGAGAGCGCGCCGTAGAGCGTCGTGGTCTTGCCGCTGCCCGTGGGGCCCGTCACCAGGACGATCCCGTGGGGACGGGTGATCAGTTCGTTGAACCGGTCCAGGTTGTCGCCGGAGAACCCGATCTGCTCGAGCGGCAGGAGGGCGCTCTCGCGGTAAAGCAGCCGGAGCACGATGCGCTCGCCGAAAGCCGTGGGCACGATGGAAACGCGGATGTCGACGTCCTTGCCGCCGATCTTGATCCGCATGCCGCCGTCCTGGGGCAGCCGCTTCTCGGCGATGTTCAGTTCCGCCATGATCTTGATGCGCGACGCAATGCTGGCCTGGAACCGCTTCTGGATCGTCAGGATGTTATAAAGAATGCCGTCGATGCGGAACCGCGCCACCACGTCCTTTTCAAAGGCTTCGATGTGGATATCGCTGGCCCGTTCACGGATCGCCTGAGAAAGGAGCGAGTTCACCAGCCTGATGATCGGCGCATCGTCCGTGACATCGAGCAGGTCCGTGGGCTCGTCAAGTTCGGCCGCCAGGAACGAAAGCTCGTCCTCTTCCATTTCCTGCGCCGTGTCTTCGGCCTTGTTCATGTCTTCGCTGTGCAGGCGGTTGATCGTATCGAGGATCATTTCGGCAGGGGCGAGGCAGAGCGCGATCTCGGCGCCCAGCAGCACCCGGAGGTCGTCAAGGGTGGAGAGCAGGAGCGGTTCGGCGGTTGCGGCGATGATCGTGCCGTTCTCCTGCCGGATGGGCAGGACCACGGCTTTTTTGGCATAGGTGATCGGGACCCGAAGCGCCAGCTCGCGGTCGATGTCCCCGAGGTCGGCAATGAAGGGCAGGCCAAGCTGAACGCCGAGCGCCGTCAGGACTTCCGCTTCCGTCACGAGGCTGAGGCGCGAAAGGATCGTGCCGATGCGGCCGCCGCGCTTTTTCTGGAGTTCCAGCGCCTTTTTCAGCCGGTCGGGCGACAGTCCGGACTCAACGAGTATCTCGCCGAGCAGACGTTTCACCGCTGGTCCTTTGCAGGAACTGTTGATGGTTCCGGGACCGGCGTGGTGCCGGTCGGAGCGGTCGTAACGGGTCCTGTTTCCGAGGGGGCGCTCGTTTCCGCGCTGCCGGACGGTTTATGGCTCATGAACGGTTCAGTGCCCTTCTTCTCCTCGATACGGTACTCCTTGCGGAACTCCTCCATGACCTCGGCTTTGCGGCGGGTGATCTCCTCGGCATCGTGTTCGTTCTTGATGATGTAGGGCGTGATAAAGATCATGAGATTGGTCTTCTCGACCCGCGAAGTCCTGTACTTGAACAGCCAGCCGAGAATGGGGATGTCGCCCAGGAACGGGACCTTGCTCTCGCTCGAGGTCACATTGTCCCGGATCAGTCCGCCGATGACCATGGTCTCGCGGTCCTTGACCACCACGGTCGTGGTCGCCGACCGCTTGTTGGTGATGAAACCTGTCGCGTTCGTGGCTGAGGCCGCGACCACGTCGGAGATCTCCTGGTTGATCTCCAGCCGGACATTGTCGTCGGAGGATATCTGGGGCGTGATCGCGAGCTTGATGCCCACATCCTTGCGTTCGATCTGCTGGAAGATGCCCTGCGTACCGGTCGTCGCGTTCTGGGTCTGGCCGACCGTGAACGGCACGTTCTGGCCGACCATGATCTCGGCCTTTTGGTTGTCCGTGGTGAGAATGTTCGGCGTGGACAGCACGTTCACATCGCTGTCGGTCTGGAGCGCGCGCAGAAGCGCGCCGATGTTCAGATAATCGGTTCCATTATACCGGAAGGTCCCCTTGATCGCCCCGATGGCAAGGCCGTTCATCGAACCAAATGCCGCCGGTCCGCCCACCACGACGTTCCCGATGTTGCCGAAGTTCGTGCCGCCCAGGGGAGTGATCGGCGCGCCGGACCCTGACTGAATCTGGGAGGGAGCGTACAGGAACTCGAAACCGAGCTCGCGCTGCTTCTGCAGGCTCATCTCGATGATGGCTGCTTCCACATACACCTGCCGGCGCCGGATATCAAGCTTCTGGATCACTTCCTTGACGGTCTCGTAATCGCCCGGCGAAGCCACGATGATCATCGAGTTGGTCGACTTGTCCGAAGAGATCGTAACAGCGCCTTCTAGGATGCTTGAAGGACCGGCCGCTGCCCCGCCCGCGGGCGGGACCGGAAGACGGGAGACGAGCGCGGCCATGCCCTTGGCGATCTCCTCGGCATTGGCGTGCTTAAGATAGTACACGTTGATCTTGCCTTTGCCCTCGGTGGCGGCCACGTCCATGGCATGGACCAGGCTTTCGATCTTCCTGATGTTCGACACCGAATCGGTGATGATCAGCGAATTGGTCGGTGCATAGGCGATCAGGGAGCCGTCCTTGCTCATGAGCGGCGTCAGCGCCCGCGTGATCTCCTGGGGGTTGACGTAGGACATGCGGACGAGCTGGGTCACGTACCCCTCACCGCCGAACCGGCCGTCCTGATACACTTTGAGGCCGCTCTGCCGGGCCTGGGCCGAAGGAATGATGCGGACGACCTTGCCGTCCTCGATGGCGGTGAACCCCTTGATCTCCAGTGCGGACTGGAACACCTGGTAGGCCTCATCGGGCGAGATCCGCGTCGGGGTCATCAGCGTCACTTTGCCGACCACGCGTTCGTCGAGAATGAAGTTCTTGCGCGTCAGTTCGCTCATCACCTTGATCAGCGCGCCGATCTCGATGTTCGTGAAATTCAGGGCGATGAAATCCTCACCGCGCTTTGACCTCGTGGTTTCGATCTTTTTTACCGGGGATGCAGGAACGGGTGGAGGAGACGGCGGAGCAATCTCCTGTACGGAAGGAGGCAGCGGGGCAACCTCCGGTGCGGAAGGAGGCGACGGAGCAACCTCCTCCTGTGCAGAAGGAGGCGGAGAAGGAGCAACCTCCTGTGTAGAAGAAGGCGGAGGAGGAGCAACCTCCTGAGCAGATACAACGCTGGTTATGACAAACCCCGCAAAAAGCAGGGCCATTGTTTTTTTCACGCTGAGCCTCCGGTATAAGAGTTACGACAACAGTAGCTTCCACTTCGGGGAACGCACAATGACGCCCAGGAACATTGAAGGATTATGATACAGATGGAATCCTGAGGAAAAAGCTGTTAGCCTTGTCCCGGGACGCCCAGGTCAGCGGATCTCGTAGCTCAGCGTCTGGCGCTGGCCGTTGCGCATCAGATCGATCGTAATGTTCTTCTCTTCCTTCAGCCCCTGGTACAGCTGGAAGAACTTGCCGGGATCGTCAACGTCCTGCGCATTGACCTTCTGGATCACATCGCCGTTCTTGATCCCGATCTTCTCATAGATGCTTCCGGCCACGATCTCGCTGATGCGGAATCCGACGGTCTTCCCCGCCTCCATGTACGGCAGGGCACGCGCCTGGGTCAGAATCTGGCTCATGTTCTCGGAGCTCGCGGCAACCTCCCGCTGGTCCAGCATCCACTTGTTATTGGACAGCTGCCGCACGCCGGACGCGGCATTCGCCGTAGGAGTTGCCATGACGATCTTCGTGTCGTCTACCATCTCAAGTAGCGTTATCGAACCGTCTTCCCGCTTCAGCGATACGCTGTTGCGCGTCACCTTTACGATCCGTGAACCATCGGGCAGTTTCTCGTTGAGCCGGTAAAAGGACTGCGGGTTCGCGGGGCTGTCGAGCACAGCACCGGAGAAGTGCTCCCCCTCGATGGTCCCGATCAGGACGTACACGGACGGCGCCGAAGCCTGGCCCGGACCGCCCGAAGGGCCTTTGCCCTCGCCGAAAAGACCACGCTCGAGGATGGATGAATAGTCGCTCAGCTCCCGCCGCGGTTCAAGCGCCGGACGATTGCGCTCCAGGGGCGAGGTGATCTTCGGCGCCGCTTCCAGGCTCCTCCCGATCACGGCATCCACGGTATCAGCAAGAAAATATGCCGACACCGTGAGGAGAGCAATAAGGATAAGATTGTAAATGGTTTTTTCTTCTTTCATGGCCTTTACCTGATTCCCGGGTGTCCGTGCACCCAGGAAATTATACTCTTTGGGGCACGGCTTGTCAATTCCTAACCGATTGACGGGAAAAGGCTTTTCCATGGCCAAAGCACAGGACGGGCACATCAAGAACACGATCTGGCGATCTGCAGGCTTCGCTAAAGGGATAGGGGCTCAGGGCTTGAAGAATGCGCTGTAAAAACCCTGGGCCCGTGAGCTATAGGCAGGATAGATCCTGTGGGAGTGAGCATTGATGGTGCGAAGATCGAGGCCGTTCTCGTGTTCCAGCCACCCGCTCACGATGGAAGGAGTGACCTCGATATGGAACTGGAGCGCATATACCCGGTCGGAGAAACGGAACGCCTGGTTCTGGTACAGGGTCGATGACGCCAGCCGCACCGCTCCGGCAGGCAGGTCAAAGGTGTCGCCATGCCATTGGAAAACCTCGGCAGTCTGTCTGCCCTGCATGGCCAACGGCGCCATGACCGGGTCCTGCATGGCGGCGTCGCTCAGTTCCACCTCGTGCCAGCCGACCTCCTGCCGGCCGCCGGCGTAGACCCTGGCCCCGAGCACGTGGGCGATCATCTGAGCGCCGAGACAAATGCCGAGCACCCGCTTCCCGGTCTTGATGGCCTGTTCGATCAGGAGGGCTTCGTTCTTCAGATGCTGATGGAGATGCATCTCATACACGGCCATGGGTCCGCCCATGATGACCAGATGGGTAAAGCTGCCAAGGTCAGGCAGGGGCTCGCCCCTGCGCAGGTCAACGACCGTGGAAGTCAACCCTTGAGACCGGAGGTGGTCCTCGATGGTGCCGGGGCCTTCAGCAGCAATGTTCTTGACAATAAGGGCATTCACGCCTGCTCACCATTTTCGGCTGATGTAAAAAAGATAAACGCCATGCCCGGCCTCCGCGATGACTCAGTCGTGACGAAATGGATGCTTGAGAACAGGTACCCCTGTGCGGTCCAGTGGTTCAGGATCGCCTCGATCGATTCATCGGTCACCGTGCACGTTTCAACGACTTTGTAGGACATGGGGCATTATATGCAATTTCGTATCATATTGCAATTCGGGGAAGACGACTGACCTGGAAAAATCGGCAAGAATTTATCGCCACGAAGGCAAAAACAAACTATTTTTGACACGGATTAAGGCGGATCAACATAGGATAAGGGCGGAAAGATCGACGTCGTATCCCGCCTTTTCATAATTCAATCCGCAGTTATCCGTGTCAAAGGTTCTCTGGTCTTTAAACCGTCTTGAAAATCTCCCTTTAATCAAACAGCGAAAACACTGAGGCCTCTCTTCGTGCCTTCGTGTCTTCGTGGCATGTATTGGTTCAAGCGGGATACGTTGAATAAACCAGCGGCGGCCGATGCTGCCTGGCCGCCGCCGTAGGAGGAGGTGTTCAGATGAAGTGATCAGGGGAGGTCCGTTCCCGGCCCGTCAAATGACGCCGCTCTTGCGCGCGTTGACCAGCGCTTCGGTCCGATCCTTTGCCTGGAGCTTTTCGTAGATCCTTTTGATATGCGAATGGACCGTATGGGCGCTGATGCTCAGGTCCGTGGCGATCTCTTTATAGGTCATGCCCAGCTCGATGCATTTGAGGATGCTCTTCTCGCGCAGGCTTAAGACGTACTGTTCGGCGACCTCTGCATCCTGGAACTCGTGGATCACCTTCCGGGCGATCTTCGGGCTCATGGGTGAGCCCCCTTTGTAGAGCTCATAGATCGCCTCGATGATCTCGCGCGGACTGCAGCCCTTCAGGAGGTAACCCGAGGCGCCTGCCTTGAGCGCGGAAAAAACGTTCTCCCGGTCGTCGAAGACCGTGTGCGCCATGATCTCGAGCGACGGCGATTCGGCCTTGATCTTTTTTATGAATTCAATGCCCGACATGCCGGGCAGGCCGAGATCGCACAGCACGACCTCGGGCAGGGACTTCCTCATGGCCTTCAGGGCGTCCTCGCCTGACGGATACACGCCGTCCACCGTAATGCCCGGCTCACCGCCCAGAAGGAGATTGAGGTTGTCGCGCAAAAGCGGATCATCTTCAACAATAGCGAGTTTCATGAGGGAACTGTAACATACCCCTTCGCGATTCGCTATACCCTGAACGGGGTATTTTCGGGGTAATACCACGGAAGCATAGAAGGGCCGCCCTCAGGCCCCGCTTGCGCGGAGAACGCCACTTTCCTGTTGCTATTCAGGGTCATAGTCAATATAATCTGCGCATGGTAACGAGCAAAAAAGCGGTACTGACCGGCCTGGACCAGCTCGAAAAACTCTGGCCCAGGGACCTGCAGGGCGCACGCATCGGCCTCGTGGTGCATCCCGCATCGGTCAACCGCAAACTCGAACACGCGGTGTCCCTCTGCCTGCGCTCGAAAAAGTTCAGGCTCACGACGCTCTTCGGCCCGCAGCACGGCATCCTGGGCCAGACCCAGGACAACATGATCGAATGGGAGGGTTTCCGCGACCCGATAACGGGCCTTCGCGTGTACAGCCTCTACGGCGAGACGCGGAAACCCGCGCCGGAGATGCTTGCCGATATCGACGTGCTCGTCGTCGACCTGCAGGACGTGGGCAGCCGGTACTACACCTTCATCTGGACGCTGGAACTCTGCATGCAGGCATGCCACGAAACAGGAAAGACCCTGATCGTGCTCGACCGGCCGAACCCCATCGGCGGCAGCCTCGTCGAAGGGCCCCTGGTAGAAGAAGCCTATGAATCATTTGTCGGATTACGGCCGCTGCCGGTACGCCACGGCATGACCATCGGCGAGATCGGACTGTACCTTTGCTCAGCGTATCACCACGGCCTTGATTACCGAGCCGTTGCCATGCAGGGCTGGAGGCGCAGCCAGTGGTTCGGCCAGACCGCCCTTCCCTGGGCCATGCCGTCCCCCAACATGCCGACGCTCGATACGGCGCTCGTCTATCCCGGTATGTGTTTGCTCGAAGGCACGAACCTCTCCGAGGGCAGGGGTACTACGCGTCCCTTTGAGATCTTCGGCGCGCCCTTCATTCATGCCGAGACCATCGTGCAACTGCTGAAGGAATATAAGCTTCCCGGTGTGGCGTTCCGGCCGCTTTCGTTCCTGCCCACCTTCCAGAAGCACGCGAACACGCTCTGCCACGGCGCCCAGATCCATGTCACGGACCGTTTGAAGTTCAAGCCCTTCAAGACCGGTGTGGCCATCCTGAAGGCGATCCATAACACCTATCCCCGTGAATTCGCCTGGAAACAACCTCCCTATGAGTATGAAGAGATCAACCTCCCCATCGACATCCTTGCCGGTTCCAAGCGGCTGCGCATGGACATCGAGTCATGGAAAAACCTTGACGCCATGGAGAGGTGGTGGAAGGAAGAAGCGAGGGCGTTCGAGAAAATCAGAAAGAAGTTTTTGATTTATAAATGACACTTTCGTAAAAGTCATTATCCACCGCCGAGACGCAGAGGCGCTGAGAAAGGCACCTTGAAAATAGTAAAGAAAGATTTACTCTGCGTCTCAGCGTCTCCGCGGTAAAAATTATGTCTAAATACCCCATCACCCTTTTCCTCCCCGCTGCCGGGCTCGGCGAACGCCTCCGGCCGATCACGAACCATCTGCCCAAGCCGCTCCTCCCGATCCTGGGAAAGCCGCTCATCGAGATCATCCTCGATCGACTCACCGCTGTTTGTTCCGGACCGATCGGCATCAATCTCCATTACAAGCCGGAAATGCTGCGCTCCTGGGCGGAGCGTTCGACCTACGCCGGACGTATCCAGTTCTTTCCCGAGGACCCCATCCTCGGCACCGGCGGGGCGCTCAAGAATGCCGCCTCACTGCTGGCGCAAGGCCTCTTTCTGGTCCACAACTCCGACATCCTGCTGGATTTTGACATTACCCGTTTGATCGAAACCCATATGCAGAACGGGAACATGGCCACGCTCGTGACGCACAAACATCCGACGCTGAGCAACGTGGTGGTTGATGAAAATAACCAGGTCATTGACGTGGAGAACCCCGGCGCTTCGCGGCCGGACCCCAACCGGGTCGCCGCCAAGGTCGCCTACACCGGCATCGCCCTGTACTCGCCCGGCATCCTCGCATTCCTTCCCCAAGGCGTTTCGCACGCCACTGTCGCCTGGATCGATGCGGCAAGGGCCGGCCACAAGGTCCAGGCCCTTGATTTCACCGGTTCTTATTGGAACGATATCGGCACACCAGCGACCTATGCTGCCGCCGTGCTTGATACTTTGCGGGAGAATGGCGAAGCCGTTTATTGCTCTCCGAACGCTCAGTGCGGGAGAATAGAGATCGACGGCTATGTTGTCATCGAATCAGGCAGCACGGTCCATGACGCCGCCCAACTCAGGAACTGCATCGTGCTTCCTGGTACGCAGGTAACGGGAAGTCATGCAAACCGGATCATCGGGTCCGATTATGCCATTGACCTCGACGAAACGGTGATGCAGCCCACGGCCCATGCCGCAGAGCAAAAAAAGGTCTCTCTCTCAGACCCGCTGTACACCCACTATTTCGGCGTAACCGATGAACCAGGCGAGGAACTCATCGAGGCTGACGCGCTCCTCATCGGCCTCGGCGGCTCCGACCGCCGCTACTTCCGCGTTCGCAACGGCAACAGGACCGCGGTGCTCATGGAGTGCAGGCCCGACGATGCCGACTTCGAACGCCATCTGGTGTATACCCGCTTTTTTTCAGCTCACCTGATGCCGGTGCCCGACCTTCTGGCTGTGGATGATACGCACAAAAGCGCGCTGTTCGAGGACCTGGGCGACACAAGCCTGTTCTCTTCCCTGAAGCTCCCGCACAGCAGCGTGCATATCGAGGACCTCTACCAGAGTGTGCTCGACATCCTGGTCACGCTGCATGGCACGGTGACAGAACATATCCATGAATGCCCATTGCTCCATGCACGGATCTTTGATTACGACTATCTCCGGTGGGAAACAGGCTATTTTCTGGAGCAGTTCGCAGTGGGCCTGAAAAACCTGTCACCCGATCGGCAGTCGCTTGAACAGGAGTTCCATAGGCTCGCACAGAAAGTAGCTGCCTATCCGAAAGGCGTTATTCACCGCGATTTCCAATGCCAGAACATCATGATCACACCGAACAGTGTGCCGCGCGTCATCGACTTTCAGGGGGCCCGCATGGCGCCCGCGGCCTACGATGTTGCCTCCATCCTCTGGGACCCTTATTACCGGATAAACGACAGTATGCGTGAACGATTGGTCGATTATTACGTGGATGAGATGAAGCGTATTTCGGCGGGATTCAATGAAGGGTTGTTCCGGGAAAGTCTTCTCCCCTGCCGCCTTCAGCGCCACATGCAAGCGCTCGGGGCATACGGATTCCTGTCAAGGGTGAAGGGTAAGAAGTATTTTCTGAAGCACATTCCGGAGGCACTTAGATTGTTGAAGGAAGAAACTGCTGAGAAGAAAAAAGATTACCCGGAGTTGTATAGGCTGGTGCAGGGTATATCATCTGAAAATCACCCCACCTAACCTCCCCTTGGTAAGGGGAGGGACAACAACTCCCCTCCTTGGCAAGGAGGGGTTGGGGGAGGTATTTTCTATGTGCCTGAGTGAACGCAGTTCATGGACAATTCTTTAAAGTTTCAATGGTAACTCAATAGATAACTTCATTTCGTTAACTACTACTTCCCTTCTTTCACTCCCATCATTTTCCTGAGTTCTTCGAGCGGCACAAACCCGCCAAAGCGCTTGCCGTTCAAATAGAACGTCGGCGTGCCGGTGATCTTCTTCTTCACCCCGTCCTCATGCTGCGCTGCCACCGCTTTGCTGTACTTTCCCGAACTCAGGCACACCGAGAAGCCCATCCAGTCGAGATTCAGGTCCTGTGCCACTTTCAAGAACGTGCCCTCGGTCATCGGGGTTTTGAGCTCGAACAATGCATCGCTGTACTCCCAGAACTTCCCCTGATCTCCTGCGCACTCGGAAGCCTCGGCAGCTTTTGCTGCGAACGGATGCGCGGCAATCGGGAAATGGCGGAACACCCACCGGGTGTCCGTTTCTTTAATAACACTCTTCATGGCCTCATGCATCTTCGCGCAATAAGGGCATTGGAAATCCGAGTATTCGATGACCGTGAACTTTGCTTCAGGATTGCCGCGCACATGGTCAGTCGGCAAGACTTTGGGAGCGGGCAGGAGCGCAACCTGGATGGTGTTCAGGGCACCGGGATACTTGAGCTTAACGAGCAGGATAAGGTTGGTAAGAATGCTGACCGCCAAAAGAACGATAAGGAATTTTTTGGAGAACAACTCCTGCTGACCGGTCTCTGGCGTTTTCATGGACAAACTCCCTGCTCTAATATGAATAAACAAAATACGCCGGACGAAATCCCGTCCGGCGTATTAATTTATCCTTGGATGTTATTACTTGTAGTCCGCATAGCAATGTTATGAACAGGTTGTAAACTGCGTGTTACAGCACGAACTTCCACAATTGGAGGAAAAACAACCATCTACCGATCCGTTCGACTGATCGACTTTATTAGAACAATAATGAGGGGAACCGCTTGGACAACATTTGCCGTCCGTACCTGGGCAAGATACGTAGCCAGATGGGCAGCTTGCAAGACTGAAAGGATCTTCCCCGCATGCAACTAGAAAAATACCCGCGACCAGTAGCAACATGAAAACCTGAACCCCGATTCTGAAACCTGACTTTTTTGTTAAATTCGACATAATTGAAGTCCTCCTTCCACAGTATACTTTTTTATTACTAGTTATATATACCAAATCCAAATGCACTTTGTCAACTATTTTTTTTAGCACTAACCAAATAAAAACAGGCGTTCTATGTCGCGAAGCATCCCGCTTGTTCTACATCTGAATATTTCAGCAAGAACTGATTTTTTACTCCCCCTCGAACTCCGTCAGACAGAATATTTTATATCCCTTATCGAGCAGCTTCTTCCGCCCGCCCACCTCGGGAAGGTCAACGATGAACGCCATCTCAACCACCACGCCGCCGATCTTTTCAATGAGCGCGGCGGCGGCCAGTGCCGTGCCTCCTGTGGCAAGCAGGTCGTCCACGAGGATCACCCGCTCGCCTTTTTTGAGCGCGTCCTTGTGGATCTCGATGCGGTCCGTACCGTACTCCAGCGCATATTCCTGGGACTCCACTTCGGCAGGGAGCTTGCCCTTCTTGCGAATCGGGATAAAGCCCTTTCCCAGAGCATAGGACAACGCGGCGCCGATGATGAAGCCGCGCGATTCGATGCCGACGATCGTATCGAACTGAAAATTCGAATGGATATAGCGCTGGGTCAGGCTGTCGACGACGAGCCGGAAACCCACGGGGTCCTTGATGAGCGTGGTGATGTCGCGGAACATGATCCCCTTTTTGGGGTAATCCGGGATGGTCCTGATCTTTGACTTGATGGGCATTGATGAATCTCCTTACATATTTATAAATTCCAAGTTCAAGGCGCGAAATCTTATTGTGACAAACCGGAACCAAAAGGCATCTCTCGCAAAGGCGCTAAGAGCGCAAAGGGAACCTTGGATCAAGATCTTTTTTAGTTTAAAACCAATTCGTTATTTAAGCTTTTCTTTGCGAGCTTTGCGCCTTTGCGAGAAACATTCTTGTTTTGACTTTATTCTCTAGCATGCCTCTTCTTCAGCCGTGCCGATCTCTTTATATTGCTCCACACCGATCCGGTAGAGGTCCGCGCCATGCACGTCATTCACCACGATGGCCGGGAAATCCTCGACCTCGAGCCGCATCACCGCCTCGGTCCCGAGCTCGGGGTAGGCGATCACCTCTGCCTTGCGTATGGCCTTCGAGATCAGCGCGCCTGCGCCGCCGATGGCCGCGAAATAAACGGCATGATGTTTTACAATCGCGTCCTTCACTGACTGTCCGCGCGGCCCTTTGCCGATCATGCCTTTGAGCCCCAGTTCCAGGAGATAAGGCGTGTACTTGTCCATGCGGTAGCTCGTGGTCGGGCCGGCTGAGCCGATGGGCCTTCCCGGAGGAGCGGGACTGGGGCCGGTATAGTACAGGATCTGTCCCTTGGGATCGAACGGCAGGGGCTGGCCCTTTTGATGCGCCTCGACCATGTACTTGTGCGCCATGTCACGTCCGGTGTAGATGATACCTGTAATAACCACGCGGTCACCAGCCTTCAGCATTTCGATAACATCATCGGTCAGAGGTGTCGTTATTTTAATCGGTTCGGTCATAAGTTACCTGGTACTGATTTTTATGGTTTCCAATCCGCAATCCGAAATCCGAAATCCGCAATTCAAAGGATGATCGTCTTATGCCTCGCCGCATGGCAGTTGATGTTCACCGCCACCGGGAGGCTCGCGATATGACAGGGATAGCTTTCCACGTGCACCGCCATTGCCGTTACCTTGCCGCCCAGGCCTTCGGGGCCGATGCCGGTCTTGTTCACGGCCTTGAGCAGCATCTCTTCCAGGGACGCCAATTCCAGCTTGGCGTTGGGGCTGCCGATGGCGCGCAGCAGCGATTTTTTCGCAATGAGCGCCGCCTTCTCGAAATCGCCGCCGATGCCGACGCCGATCACGACCGGCGGACAGGGATTGGCGCCTGCCTTCTGCACGCACTCCAGCACGAAGTTTTTGATCCCCTCGATGCCCTCGGTGGGCCGCAGCATGCGGATGGCGCTCATGTTCTCGCTGCCAGCTCCTTTGGGCATGAACGAGATCTTGAGCTTGTCGCCGGGGACCAGTTCGGTATAGACGATGGCCGGGGTGTTGTCGCCGGTGTTCTTGCGCGTAAGCGGATCGACCACGGACTTCCGGAGGTAGCCTTCCTTGTAGCCCTTGCGCACGCCTTCATTGATGGCATCGACAATGAACCCGTTCTTGATCCGCAGGTCCTGGCCGATCTCGACAAAGAAGATGGCAATGCCCGTGTCCTGGCAGAGGGGGATGTGTTCGTCCTTGGCGATGCGGGCGTTTTCCTTCAGCAGCTCGATGATCTCCCTGCCTGCCGGCGCCGTCTCGGTCTCGAGGGCGCGGTCGAACGCCGTAAGCACATCATCGCTCAGATGGTATGCCGCGTCGATGCAGATCTGCGCGACCTGGTCCCGGATATCGTCTACGTGAATTTCTCGCATGCCGACCTCACCGCATCAACGGATTTCATGAAGCCCGCGTTCTCCTCGGTGCTTAATTTTATCTCGATCACCTGCTCCACGCCCTTCTCGCCGAGCTTCACCGGCACGCCGGCAAAGGTGCCGGTCACGCCGTACTCTCCGTTCAGTTGAACGGAACAGGGAAGGATTTTTTTCCGGTCCTGCAGCACTGCCTCGACCATTTCGAGCGTCGCTGCCGCCGGTGCATAGTAGGCGCTCCCGGTCTTGAGCAGCGCCACGATCTCAGCGCCGCCGTTCCGCGTACGTTCGACGAGACGGTTGATCTGCTCCGCGCTCATCAGTTCCGTGATGGGGATGCCGGCCACGGTCGAATAACGCGGCAGGGGCACCATGGTGTCGCCATGCCCGCCGAGCACAAAGGCGTGCGTGTTCTCCACGGACACGCCGAGTTCCATGGCAATGAACGTCCGGAACCGTGACGAATCAAGGACCCCGCCCATGCCGAAGACCCGCTCCCGGGGGAAGCCCGTGGCCTTCATGGCAACGTGGGCCATGACGTCCATGGGATTGGTGACTACGATCATGACCGCCTTGGGCGAACGGCGGCCCGTTTCGGCGGCTACCTGTTTGACGATCCCGGCATTGGCGGCAAGGAGGTCGTCGCGGCTCATGCCCGGCTTTCGCGCCAGGCCTGCGGTAATGACAATGACATCGGAACCAGCGGTCTCATCGTACCCGTTGGACCCCGTTATCTTCCAGTCGTATCCCATGATCGGCCCGGACTCCATGAGGTCCAGCGCCTTGCCCTGCGGCACGCCCTCCGCCACGTCGACCATGACCACATCGGCAAGCCGCGCCTCGGCGATCCGCTGCACCAGCGTCGCGCCTACGTTGCCGGCTCCCACTACCGTTACTTTCTTTCGCACGCACATACCTCCATCGAGAATTCAAATTCTAATAACATAACCCGGACAAGCCGGAAACAAAAGGCGTCTCTCGCAAAGGCGCAAAGAGCGCAAAGGGAACCTTGAGTCAAAATCTTTTTTGGCTTAAAACCAAAAGCAATCCGCTGTTTAAGATTTTCTTGGCGTCCTTTGCGCCTTTGCGAGAGACAAGTCCTAAGTTTTTTCTACAGTTTTGTTATTTTCACTTTACTGATCTTTCTGCCTTCAAGCTCCAGCACCTCCAGCTTGAGGTTCTTATACTTGAGCAGCTCCCCCACTTTCGGCATTCTGCCGAACAGCCCGAACACCAGCCCGCCCAGGGTGTTGAACTCGGGGGATTGGAGCGACGTATCGAGCATTTCGTTCACTTCATCGAGGGCCGACTGGCCCGACACGACAAAGTTCTTCTCGTCCACGATCTCGACCTCTTTTTCAGCCGATTCCAGCTCATCGTGAATGCTGCCCACGATTTCCTCGATCAGGTCCTCCAGCGTAACCATCCCGGAGGTACCTCCGTATTCGTCGATCACGATGGCAAGCTGGAACCGTTCGCGCTGCATTTCCGACAACAGCTCGCTTACCCGCTTGTTCTCGGGGATAAAGTAGGCAGGTCTGATGAAGTTCTTGATGCTGTCGCTGTGCTTCACATCGCCTGCGGCCATGGCGACCAGGATGTCCTTGATATAGAGGATGCCGACCACGGTGTCCACCGTGTCCTCGATCACGGGATAGCGGGAATAGCCATACTCCGAAACGAGGCTGAACACATCCTCCAGCACGGCATCGGTCGGCACGCTCACGATCTCGGTCCGGGGGCGCATGGCCTCCGATGCAAGCGTGTCGCCGAACTCGAAGACCTTATGGAGCAGTTCCTTTTCCTCTTCGTTCAGCGTTCCGCCCTCTTCGCCGAGGTTGATCATGGCCTTGATGTCTTCTTCAGTCACCACCGCGGTGCAGGTCAGACCCTGGGGTCCCGGGCCCGCGAACGTGTCCGCAGCAGCAGCCAGCAACCGTGCCACGGGAGAAAGCAGCGCCATGACGGCCGCCATGGCGCCGGCCACGAACAGCGCGAAACGATCGGGGTTCCGCGCCGACAATCCCTTTGGCGCCAGTTTGGCAAAGACCACGACCACGATGCTCATGACCACCGCCGTGACCGCTACTGCCACTGACGTGTTTTCGAAAAGGTGCATTGCCAGCACGGCGAAGATCGCAACAGCGACCGTAAGTGACAGGTTCTCGGCCAAAAGCAGCGTGGCATGCAGGCGGTCACGCTGCTCCAGCAGTTTCAGGACGGCCGTTGCACGGGCTTCGCCCGCATCGGCAAGTTCGCGCAGATGTGCTTTGTTGGCGAACACGATGGCAGTCTCCGAAGCGGCAAAGAACGCGGCGATCAGGATAGCCAGGCATGCCAGGCCCAGGAACAGGCCGTAGGTCGATAGGAATGTAGTAAAAGTTTCCATGCTTTTTTAGGGTTCAGGGTTCAGGGTACAGGGGTCAGGGTCAAGGCTCCAAGGACCGGTGCTCAGGTGTCAGGAAGTAGGATGGTTCCCGCTTTCCTGGCTACTGGACCCTGAACCCTGCTTCTCACTGCTTCTCCCCCGTTACTCTGATCACTTCGTCGAAGGTGGTCTCGCCCTTCAGCATCTTGCTGACGGCTGCCTCGCGCAGGGTCACCATGCCGTCGGCAATGGCCGTCCTTGCGATCATTTCCGCATCGGCTTTTTCCCGGAGGACCGCCCGGACCCGCTCGTTCACTTCCATCACCTCGAAGATGCCGGTCCGGCCCATATATCCCGTGCCTCTGCACTGCGCGCAGCCTTCGCCGTACTTTACCGTTATTTTCCGGTGCTTGTCCCAGGCCAGTCCCACCGCCTCCGCCTCTTCAGGCAGCAGATCGTGGGTCGCTTCGCAGTGTTTGCAGATCTTGCGCACGAGCCGCTGCGCCATGACGCCGATGACGGTCGATGAAAGAAGGTACGACGGGATGCCCAGTTCCATGAGACGCGTGATGGAGCTGGCGGAATCGTTCGTATGCAGGGTCGAGAAAACAAGATGGCCCGTCAGCGCGGCCTGGACCGCATTTTCCGCCGTTTCAAGGTCGCGGATCTCTCCCACCATGATGATGTCCGGGTCCTGGCGCAGAATGGTCCTGAGCGTGCTCGCAAAGGTAACGCCGATCTGCGGCTGCACCGCCACCTGGTTGAAGCGGTCATGGACCATTTCGATGGGGTCCTCGATGGTCACGACGTTCACTTCGGGCGTGGCCACGGTCTTGAGCGCCGAATAGAGCGTCGTCGTTTTGCCGCTGCCCGTGGGACCGGTCACCAGGATGATGCCGTAGGGCCGCGCAATGAACGACCGGAACAGTTCGTATTCCCTCGCATCGAACCCGATCTCCTCCAGGTCCTGCAGCAGGACGTCCGGATCGAAGATCCTGATCACGACCTTTTCTCCGAAGGCCGTCGGCATGGTCGAAACGCGGAGTTCCACCTCGCGGGACTTGTACTCGGTCTTGATCCGCCCGTCCTGGGGCCGCCGCTTTTCCGCGATATCCATGCGGGAAAGCATCTTGATGCGGGATACGAAGGCAGGGTGGACCGCCTTGGGGATCTTGTGGATCGTATGGAGCATGCCGTCGATCCTGAGCCGCACCTCGCTCGCCTCGCGCTTGGGCTCGATATGGATATCGCTGGCCCGCTGGTCAAAGGCGGACCGGAACAGGAACTCCACGGCGTTCACGACGTGTTTGTCCGTGGCCTCGATCTCCGACACCGACTTCATTTTTACGAACTGTTCCAGGTTGCCCAGATCGACGTCGGAGGACATTTCCTTGGCAGCGGCAGTGACCGAAGAGCGGAACCCGTAGAACTCGGTGATGATCTTGAGGATGTCCGACTTCGACGCGATGACGCGGCTGACCTTGTAACCCATGCGTTCGATATTCTCGATCACCTCGATGTTGTAAGGGTCTGCCACGGCGAGGGTGAGCTTGTCGTCGGTGCGCTCGATCGGGACCGCAACGGTGCGCCGTGCGAACGCGCGGGAAAGGATCTGTGTTGTCACATCAGGGTTCAGTTTGAGCGGATCGATCTTCTTGAAGGGGAGGCAGGCATGTTCCGCGACCGCGGCGGTGATGATGTCCTCGGTCAGGGGGTGGCCCGGTTCGCCGGGCAATTCGAAACAGAGCGAGGCGGCAACCTCGATGGCAGAAACTTCGTCCTCGAGGTGCATCCGTCCGCGATGCAGCGTTTCTCCGCGCGCTTTGAGGATCTTCATCCGCTGCACATCCTGCTTGACCCTGATCTCCCGCGCCTGATCGGGTGTGATCTTACCAGTCTTCAGCAGGATTTCGCAGACAAGGTCTGTAGTGAGTCTGGTCATTTTTTTATATTTCCCTGGTGACCTCTGCACGGTCGAACAACGTCTGCCCCGGGGCATACCAAATAAAAGGCCCCCTCAAGGGGGGCCCTGTTTACAGCATGGTCAGCGGATACACCCGCTTACTTCTTGGCCGGTTTTGCCGGTTCCGGGGCCGGAGCAACCGGGGCTGGTTCCGGAGCCGGCGGCGGCGCAACTGCAGGCTGCTCTGCCGGTTTCGGAGCTTCCGCTTTCTTTTCGCAACCGAGGAACGCAACGGACAATGCCAGAACAATTGACAGCATAATGATGGAGATCTTTTTCATAAGGGTTCACCTCCTCCCGCGAGTAAGATCAGTAAATGATCAGGCAAAATATATCGTCTTCAGATTACAGTATCCGCGTTGCCACTGAACGGGTGACCGTCAGTTCTTTCACCTTCTGGCCGAGCTTCTCGTCCAGCAACAGCTGCTGTTCTTCGCTGAGGCGAAGCCTGAATACCCTCAGCTTGTTCAATGAGCGTTTCGTCAGGAATATCTCCCGCAGTTCAAAGCCTATCTGCTTCTTGATCTCTGCAGACTGTTGAGGTGTCAATTCAAGGACAACGGTTTCTTCCATTCAATGCACCCTCCATAGTTTGCGATTATAGGCGTTTGCCCTTTTGAATTCAAGTTATTTTTAAGAAAGGGCCCTCAGGGTTTCGGCGCAACCACAATTACCTGTTCCACCCAGGGAAATTCAGCCTTGAGCTGCTCCTGCAGGCCCCGGACCAGGGCCACACGGGTGATGTGTCACCGCCAGCAGAACCCGGCAGGCGCGATCTTGACCGTACCGCCTTCGACGCCGGTGAGAGCAACCTCCCCGCCACGGCGCTCGTATTGTTTATTCTTTTCCGCAATGATCGCCCTGATCTGCTCAACGTCGTGAGCCTGCCCGAGCCGTTCATTCCGCATTCCGCAATCCGCATTCCGCAATTGTTTACCCTTCCATCACCAGTTTCTTTATGATCTTTTCGACGGCTTCTTCGATCTTCACTTTCTCGACCACGCCGGTCTTTCGCTCCTTGAGCTCTACCAGGCCTTCCTTCAGGTTCTTCTCGCCGATGATGATACGGTAGGGAATGCCGATAAGGTCCGCGTCCTTGAACTTTACGCCGGCGCGCTCATCGCGGTCGTCCATCAGAACTTCAAAGCCCTTTTCCTCCAGCGCGGAGTAGAACTCTTCAGCAACCTCCATGGACCTCGCGTCCTTGACGCTCACCGGCACGATAAGGATTTGGTAGGGCGCGATCGCCAGCGGCCAGATGATGCCGTTCTCGTCGTTCCCCTGTTCAACAGCCGCGGCAGCGATGCGCGCCGGGCCAATGCCGTAGCTGCCCATGACGATCGGCTTCTCCGCGCCGTTCTCGTCCAGATAGTTCGCCTTGAGCGGGACGGAATACCGCGTCCCGAGCTTAAAGATATTGCCGATCTCGATCACCCGTTCGGTCCGAAGCGTCTTGCCGCACTTCGCGCATCCATCCCCCGCTTTAGCCTCGTGGATGTCCGCGAACTCGGCATCGTTAAAGTGCTGAGCGGCGATCACGCCCTTCACGTGGAATCCATCCTTGTTCGCTCCGGCAATATACACGCCCTGTTTAAGCGTGGGATCAGCGATCTTCCTGACCTTGTGGCCCATAGGCCCGATGAACCCGGCAGGCACGCCGAGCGCGGCCTTGACCTCGTCCTTCAGCGCCGGACGATGAGGGCCGATAAGCTTTGCCAGCTTCTTTTCATGCAGGGTCTGGTCGCCGCGCACCAGCGCGAGCACCGGCCCCGTGTCAGCCATCACGAGGATCGACTTGAGCAGCGCATCGGGCGTCACCTTCAGGAAGCGCGTCACTTCGTCGATGGTCCTGCGTTCGGGGGTCGCGATCTCTTCGAACGCCGCATCTGCGAATTTTGCTGCAGACGGCGTCGATTCGGCAAGTTCCACATTCGCGGCATACCCGCAGGAATCGCACAAAGCGACCACGTCCTCGCCCGCCGCCGAGGGCGCCATGAACTCGTGGGCCCCGGTGCCGCCCATCATGCCCATGTCGCTCTGCACCACGTAGAACTTGATGCCGCACCGGGAGTAGATCTTCCGGTACGCTTCAAGATGGATATCGTAGGACTTGTCGAGCCCCGCCTCATCGCGGTCGAAGCTGTAGGAGTCCTTCATGACGAACTCGCGGGTGCGCAGGATCCCGCTCTTGGGCCGCGCCTCGTCGCGCAGTTTCGTCTGAAGCTGATACCAGATCTGCGGAAGGTCCCGGTACGACCGCAGGTCGTGCGCCGCCAGCCAGGTCATGACCTCCTCATGCGTCATGGCCAGGCACATGTCGCGGCCGCCGCGGTCTTTCAACCGGAACATCTCATCGCCGATAGATTCCCAGCGGCCTGTCTGTTGCCACACCTCGGCAGGGTGCAGCACCGGCATGGTCACTTCCTGGCCGCCGATGGCGTTCATTTCCTCGCGCATGATCCGGTCGATCTTGTCCATGACGCGCTGGCCCAGCGGCAGGTAGATATAGAGCCCGGCAGCGAGCTGGCGCACGAAACCGCCGCGCACCATGAGTTTGTGCGAGATCGCTTCGGCCTCGGCCGGCGCATCTTTTAAGGTCGGTATGAACAAACGGGAATAACGCATGGAACCTCCAATTTCAGGAGACAGGAGTCAGAATTCAGAAGTCAGGAGAAAAACACGGTCGTTTTCTTCTGGCTACTGGCTCCTGGCTTCTGACTTCTGCTTCTTAACGATCTCTTCCACTTCCTGGACCAATGCGTCAGCAAGGTCTTCTTCCGAAAGCTTCTTCACGATGTCGCCATACTTGAACAGGAGCCCCACGCCCTTGCCGCCTGCGATCCCCGCATCGGCCTCGCGCGCTTCGCCGGGACCGTTCACCACGCAGCCCATGACCGCGACGGTGATCGGTTCCTTGATATGCGCCAGCCGTTTCTCTACCTCGTTCGCCAGGCCGATGATGTCGATCTCGGTCCTGCCGCAGGTGGGGCAGGAGATGATGTTCACGCCGTGCTGGCGCACCTTGAGGGATTTCATGATCTCGTAAGCCACGCGCACTTCCTCGACCGGATCAGCCGTCAAAGAAACCCTCATCGTGTCGCCGATGCCTTCGGCAAGAAGGATGCCGAGCCCCACGCTGGACTTGATCGTGCCGGAATGGAGCGTACCTGCTTCGGAGATGCCGATATGCAGCGGATAGTCGGATCGTCCCGCAAAGAGGCGGTACGATGCGACCGTGGTCATCACGTCGGAAGCCTTGAGCGAAACCTTGAGATTCGTGAAGTTCAGGTCCTCGAGGATACGGATATGGCCGAAGGCGCTCTCGACGATCGCCTCGGGCGTAGGATGCTGGTATTTTTCGAGCAGATGCTTTTCGAGCGAACCGGCATTCACGCCGATACGGATAGGGATGCCTTTGTCCTTGCAGGCCCGGACCACCTCGGACACCTTATCAACCCCGCCGATGTTGCCGGGATTGATGCGCAGCCCGTCGACGCCCTGTTTGATCGCTTCCAGCGCAAGGCGGTAGTCGAAGTGGATGTCCGCGATGAGCGGAAGCTTCGTACCCTTCCGGATATCGCCCAGGGACTTCGCCGCCGCTTCATCAGGCACGGCAAGCCGCACGATCTCGCAGCCGGCCTGCTCGAGGTGGCTGATCTGTTCGAGCGTTTTCGCTGCGTTCCGTGTGTCCGTGTTGCACATGGACTGGACCGCGATCGGCGCGTTGCCGCCGATCTTGACGCTGCCGAGGGTGATCTGTTTTGTCTGTTTACGGGTTATGGGACTATCCATAGCGCGGTCTCCTGCCGCAACAAAAGAACAAACCTTTGACACGGATAAAATCCGATAAAGGCTATGATCAAAGCGGATAAATCAAAGATGTATCCTGTTTTTTCATACTAAAATCCGCCCCTATCCGTGTCTAAGGTTTTTTTACGTTTCGCAAGATCGAGGGCTTTCTTACTTGCTGAAAAACATCCTCATGACATCATTGTAGGACACCACGACGATCAGGGAGATCAGGACCGCGGCGCCGATGTTCTGCGACACTGCCATTACCTTCTGGCTGAGCGGTTTCTTGCGGACCGCCTCGATCGCCAGGAACAGCAGCAGCCCGCCGTCAAGGATCGGGATCGGCAGCAGGTTCAGAATGCCGAGGGAGATGCTGATCATGGCCAGGAGCGACAGGAACGACGACAGCCCGGCGGCAGCGGCCTTGCCCGACATCTGGGCGATCATCACCGGCCCGCCCAGCGTTTTGATCGACAGGTCGAGCGTCAGCAGTTTCCTGAGCGTCACGAACGTGAGGTCGATGTATTCGATGGTCTTACTGAATCCCAGGCGCAGAGAATCCAGAAATCCGTACTGCTTGAAAATGAGCTTCATGAGCGGCTCGACGCCGATGACGTACTTCCCGTCCTTCTCGACCGGCGTCACCGCGACCTGCTGGGGCTTTCCCGCGCGTTCCACGGTGAGCGTCATCTGCTTGCCCTCGCTTTTTTTGACCGCGGCAGAGAACTGGTTCCAGTAATAGACCGTCTTGCCGTCAACCCCGACGATCTTGTCATTGATCTTGATGCCCGCTTTCTCCGCAGGAAGACCCTTCATCACACCGCCGATCTCGGCAGGAAAGTCAGGATAGAGCCCCGAGACGCCGATCTTTCGCTCCGGGTCAAGTTTCGGCCGGAGCGTAAGCGTCTTTCGTTCACCGTTCCGTTCGATCACGATCGCGATATCCGTATCAGGGTTGACGGCCATCTGCATTTCGGCCTTTTCCCAGTCCACCACGCTCCTCCCATTGGCCCGTTCGATGATATCGCCCACCTGGAAACCTGCCTGCTCGGCCGGCGAGTCTTTTTCCACATACCCCACCCGGGCCGCTCCCAGCGTATAGGTGCCGACCATGAACACCAGCGGCATGACCAGGAAGGCAAGCACAATGTTCGTGAGCGGGCCCGTTGCCGCGATCTTGGCGCGCTGCCACACGGTCTTGGACTGGAATTCGTCGGTCGCGCCGGTGGGTTCTTCGTCGGGATTTTCTCCGGCCATCTTCACATACCCGCCGAGCGGGAGCGCCGAAAGAACGTACTCCGTATCGCCCCTCTTGAACCCGAAGATCTTGGGCCCCATGCCGAGCGAGAACTTCTCGACCCGCACCCCGGCCCGTTTTGCCATGATGAAGTGGCCGAACTCGTGCACGAACACCAGGATGCCGATCACGATAAGAAAATAGATTAATGTCATGCTGTCTCCTTGCTACATAATATCAATGAAGGTAAGAAGTTGAGAAGTTAGGAGGTTAGGAAAATGCCCGGTATCTTGAACCATGCCCCTCTTACCTTCCTACCCTCTTACCCTCTTACCTTCCCAACTTCCTAACTTCCTAACTTCCCACGTTCGATGATTCTTTCCGCTTCCACCCTCGCCCAGAGGTCTGCCTTGAGCGCGTCCTCGACGGTCGTGATGGAGAACGGTGTATGAGCATCCATGACGGATCGGATCACCCGGGCGACATCGGTGTACCGGATCTTTTCGTTCAGGAAGTATTTGACCGCCACTTCGTTCGCCGCCGAAAGCACGGCCGGCATGCTGCCCCCCGCCCGGAGCGCATCGTAGGCGTAGACAAGGCAGGGAAAGCGGTCCATGTCCGGCTCCTCGAACGTAAGCGTGCCGATGGCGGCAAGATCGAGCGGCGGAGAGACATCATCGAGCCGCTCGGGGTACGAGAGCGCATAGGCGATGGGGCCCTTCATGTCCGGCATGCCGAGCTGCGCCACGACCGCGCCGTCCGTGTATTCGACCATGGAATGGATGATGCTCTGCGGGTGCACCAGTACTTTGATCATCTCCGGCCGGAACCCGAAAAGCCACCGCGCTTCGATCACTTCCAGCCCTTTGTTCATGAGCGTGGCGGAATCGATGGTGATCTTCCTGCCCATGCTCCAGTTCGGGTGCTTCAGCGCCTGGGCCAGCGTCACCTGTTCAAGGTCTTTTTTTGCAAACGTCCTGAAAGGGCCGCCCGAGGCGGTCACGATCAGCTTCCGGATGTCCTGGTTCGCGCCTGCATGGAGGCATTGAAAGATGGCGCTGTGTTCACTGTCCACCGGAAGAAGTTTGACGCCGCGGCTCAGGCACTCGGCCATGACCAGCTCGCCGGCGGTCACCAGCACTTCCTTGTTTGCCAGCGCGATCGTTTTCTTAGCGCGGATCGCCGCCATGGTCGGCACGAGCCCGGCGGTCCCGACAATGGCGGAAACGGTGATCTCCGCTTCATCCATGGCCGCCACCTGGACCATGCCCTCGACGCCCGAGAGAATCGTGACCTTCAGATCGGCGCACCGTTTTTTCAGCAGTTCGGCAGAAGCCGGACTGACCACGGCTACCAGCGACGGACTGAACCTCCGCACCTGCTGTTCAAGGATCTCGATGTTGTTCCCCGCAGCAAGGCCGACGACCTTGAACCGGTCCGGATACTTCTCCACGACCGCAAGCGTCGACTGCCCGATGGAGCCGGTAGATCCCAGTATGGAAATGTGTTTAATCATATAAGTCAGTAGTCAGGAGCCAGGGGTCAGGAGAAAAAACGGCCAGGCAGTTCTCCTGGATGCTGGCTCCTGTCTTCTGGCTCCTGTTTCATTACCTCATTCGCAAGTAGTAATACAATACGGGTGCTGCAAAGAGCATACTGTCCATGCGGTCCAGGATGCCGCCATGTCCGGGAATGATCGTCCCCGAATCCTTGACCCCTGCGGCGCGTTTGAACAGGGACTCCACCAGATCGCCGATGGTACCAACCGCTGCCAGCGCCAGGGCGATCCCGACAACTTCACCCATGCCGATGGACGGCATGAACCACCAGCGGCACAAGAGCGCCATGCCTGCGGACGCGACGAGCGCGCCGATCAACCCTTCAATGCTTTTTTTGGGACTGACCTTCTCATACAGCCGGTGCCTGCCGAAGGGAAGGCCGATGGAATATGCCCCGATATCCGATGCCCAGATGATGAAGTAGAGGAATACCAGCCACTGTCTGCCATCCGTTCCCATGCGGATGGAAACCTGAAAGCCGAACAGCAAAGCCACGTAGACTATTCCCATGAAGGTCGCGGAAACATCCTCGATCGCCCCATCGACCGGACGGGCTGAAAAAAGCCGGAAGATCATGATCGCGAGCAGGCATGCGGCGAGCAGGTACGCGCCGTCGTGGGGAACCAGCGGACGATAGGTATCGAGGACCACCAGCGAGCCAAGCGCGCTCCCGAGGAGGGCGTCCGCGCGGATGGCGCGTGCCTGCGCCATGCGGTAGAACTCATACTGCCCCAGGACGGCGGCGGCCATCACGAGGACAAGGAAATACACCGCCGGCAGTTTCCAGGTGAAGAGATAGAAGATGGGAAGGAACAGAAGGCCTGACAGCACCCGTTTGTAGAGCATGTATTTCTCCCTTGCTGCGGACCGCGGCCGCTACTTGCGCACCAGTTGTTCCTGGGTGAGTCCAAAGCGCCGCTGACGCCCCTGGTAATCGAAGATGGCGCGCAAGAGGTCCTCGATTTTGAAATCGGGCCACAGGATGTCGGTAAAATAGAGCTCCGCATACGCCGCCTGCCACAGGAGAAAATTGCTGATCCGCTTTTCGCCGCTCGTCCGGATAATGAGGTCCGGGTCCGTGAGGCCCGCTGTATCAAGATGGGCGGAAAAAGCCTCCTCCGTAAGATCAGCGGTCAACCCGCCGGCTTCGGACAGCCGTTTGATCGCTTCGATGATCTCGCCCCGGCCGCCGTAGGAGAGCGCCAGGTTCAGGACCATGCCGGTATTAGCGGCGGTCTCGGTCGTGGCGCGGTCGATCCATGTCCGCACTGTTTCGGGCAGCCGTTCGATCCTGCCGATGGTGCGGAAACGGATGCCGTTCTTTTTCATGGTCGCGATCTCGGACCGCAGAAAGGAGCCGAGCATGTCCATGAGAAAACCCACTTCCTCGCGGGGCCTTCCCCAGTTCTCGTCGGAAAAAGCATAAAGGGTCAGTACCTTCACTCCGAGCGCACGGCACTCCTCCGTGACCAGCCTTACCGTATCAGCGCCCTTCTTGTGACCGGCGATGCGAGGCATGCCGCGCTGCGTGGCCCACCGCCCGTTGCCGTCCATGATGATGGCAACGTGCTTCGGCAGACTGTTCCTGTCCACGCTGGCGCGAAGCTCCTCGACCGTCTGTATCTTGTTCTTCATGCTGCATCTCCATACCAGGCTGGCAGCGAATGCCGCCCGATCGTTACTTCATCGAATAGCTCATCACCTGCATGGCGTCCTTGGTGAACAGCCCGCCCTTGGTCTTTACCAGGGCGACCACCCGGGGCGCTCCGGCGCCCTGGGGGATGATCGCGATATCATAGACCGGCCCGCTGATATCCTTGACGCTCCAAACCGGCTCCAGCCGCGCGCCGGTCCAGGCCAGGCTGTTGAGCTCGGACCCGGTAAACGCGCCTATCATGCTTGCGCCGATGTTCTTCTGGATAACGATCTCGTCTTTGCCGTCGTTGTTCAGGTCGCCGGCGAGGACACGTCCGCGGATCTTGACCCGTTGCGCTTTGTCCAGTGCCGATGCCTGGCGGGACAGCACCGCATCGATCCCGGTAACCGGCTTGTACACAAAGAGCCCTGCGCCAAAATACTGTTCCGCGCTCTTCCAGGCCATGGTCAGCCCGGAATAGACCATCAGATGGTCGTCATCATCAAGCGCCACCAGAAGCGGCTGCCGGTCTCCCAGGTTGGCGTAGGTCCAGCCGTACAATCCCAGTTCCTTCGGCAGTGCGAACTCGGCGCCGGCTGTGTATTTCCCGTCAACCACGGAATACACTTTCGTCTGCCCGGCAAAGAAGGTCACCGGGTCATAGGCCCGTCCGATCAGCACTGCACCTTTCCCGGGATACTGGAGCACCCGAAGGAAGCCGGGAACGTTTGCGATGCGGCGGTAGCCGCCCTCCTGGTATTCGATGACATAGGAAAAGACCTTGCCGCCGAACATGGCGGTCACAAAAAGCTCAGGCCTGCCGTTGCCGTTGATGTCCGCGCTGTCGACGTTGATCTGCTCCATGGTCGAAGCCGGGTCAGCCTGAGCCGACTGGTCGAACCATTCCAGCGTCACAGCGTCGCGGTTCCCCGTTGTTTCGGTCCAGACCTCATGCCAGCCGACAGGTTCGTTCCGGTAGAGGTGAAGCCTGGTCCCGTCTGAGAATGCATAGGCGGGCTTGCCGTTCCCTTCAAAATCGCCGTACACGACAGCACGCGCCAGAAAGGGCAGCTCAGGCGCAGCACTCTGCTCCTCGACCGGGACGGTCGCAAAAAAGGGCTTGATGTCGCCCAGGGCATCTTTGCCCGATTTTTCGTCGACCAGCGCCACGATGGTATCGAGCTGACGGCCCTCTTCGGCATAGAATATCCGCGCCATCGCCATCAGCCTGCCTTCGGTGGGATAGAGGCCGAGCACGACGACCGCATCGACATTCAAAGCGCTGCCCATGCTTTTGATCAGCGAACGGTCCAAGAATTTGCGCCCTTTGACGAACTCGTCGGTCTTGCTGCTCTCGGTGACCGAGAACCTGCCCGATGCGGTCAGCCGGTCCCCAAACTGCTTCACCAGTTCAGGGCGTTCCGGCCTGAGCGGAAGCACCGCAAGGCTGATCTTTCTCGGCGTGATCCTCGCCCGGTCGCCCGGTTTGGGCTCCTTCTGCTTTTTCCTGACCACCACTGTCGAGGAGCCCTCACCCACAACGGTCACCTCCACGGTCCCGATCTCCTCCTCTTCCCGTCCGAGCACGATGCCGGATACCGGATGGAGGATCTCTTTGCCGTCCCGCCAGAGCGTGAGGGACATGCCGGGCATGAGCCCCTCTTTCGTGCCGAGCGCGATGGTGAGGCGGTCCGCCTGCACGGCCTTCACCTCGCCCTGCACCTTCGGGAAGTAGGTCATGATCTCCGTTGCCAGCTCATCAATGGAGCGAAACTCTTCAGGGCCCAGCGGCCTGTCTGCGGCAAACGCCGGCGAAGCAAACGATGCTGCCAGCAGGACCAAAACGATCAATGTTCTCATACCTGACTTCCTCTTTTCTAGCATTGCTTTGTCGGTTGCCAAAGAAATTAAATTCTACTAAAAATGGCAAAAACATTTCGCGCAAAGTCGCCAAGCTCGCCAAGAAAAACAAATCATTCGGGTTTAAAACACGAACTTAAAGATTTCCTTTGCGGCCTTTGCGGCTTTGCGCGAGACGCCGTTGACACGCTTGTCCGGGTCAGCTCACTCCACCTTCACCCGGATCTCCGTCTCCCACGTAGCGCCCGCGCCGAGCGAGATGCGCCAGAGCGGCATCACCATGGAGCTCTGGTACACGCGCTCGAACCCGGACTCCGACTGCGACACGGTCTCGACCGGAGCGCGCCAGAGCACCACGGGCTGCGAGAACAGGAGCGACAGCTTGAGCCGGAGCCATTCATCGACAAGGCTCACCTGCTTCACGTTGTTCGTCTCTCCCGTCGACGCGAGATGCCGCTTGTCCAGCGTATGGCCCGGGATGTCGTAATACCGGTCATGGGCATTGCCGGCCAGGAGCGAAAAATTGAACTCGCTGCCGAAGGTCGTATTCAGTTCTTCGCTGCTCAGGTTCGTTATGGCGTACCGCGCGGTGAACCCCGCGTCGCCGGAGCGCAGGATCAGCTCCTTCCGCAGGCTCACGGCCAGGCCCTCTACCGTGCCGCTGCGCTCCAGCGTGACGATCGCAGAACCGCCCGATCTCCGGGACGCCATGCGGTAGGCTCCCAGCATAAAATCGCCGGTCTCGCAATATTCCGACCGCATGAAACTTGCCAGGTCCACACCCGATCTATGGAAATGATCAAGGAGCGAACCCCGGGTATACCAGTCGTACTGCAGATGATGCTGCAACCCTTCTTCCTTGACCGATACGCGTTCATGAATGGTCTTTGCTGCGCCGTCAGCAGACGTGCCTGCAGCCGCCTCCTTCACCGCATCAAGCAGTTTCTGGTGGTAGCCTTCCCGTCTGCGGGTCAGCGTGTTCGTCAGATTGAAGGGCCGCGGTTTCCAGTCGAACTCGGTGATCCTGCCGCCCTCTGCCGGATCGATGAACAGATTGAGCAGCTCCGAGTTCATCATGACCTCGTCCCGGCCGTCCCGGTCAAAGTCGCCCTTCTCGATCTCAAGCCAGGCAGGCGTTGCATGTTCTTTTTTCTTTTTTTCCTGACCCCGGACCCTGGACCCCGGACCCTGCTGATGCAGTATGGCATCAGCCATATACTCCGCCTGGATCACCTGCTCGTAGATGCCGGTGCGCAGATGCGGCAGGTACAGGCCGCCGAACACGCCGTGCCAGTAAGCGTCGTTGCACTGCGCCTGGTACACATGGTCCAGCATGCGGCCGGCCTCGGCGCCTTTTTTCACACCCCGCGCCTCAAGCGCAGCCAATGCCGAGCCGGCCTTCTGGCTTGCCATGAGCATCCGCTTGTGCATGTGGTTGCTTTCGGAATACTTGGTGAAGAAGTTCCTCCAGATGCCGCCTTTGATGAACGGCCGGAGCCCGCTGAACTGAGGCGTGCCCTTGACCGTTTCGAGCGCGTCGTCATACTCTTTCATGGCGCGCGTCGGGAGCGTCCACTCGCCCATCTCCATGTACGACGCCGTGGGCAGATAGACCCTGCCGCGCGGCGGCTCCTGGTTTGCGAACTCCGAGAACGTGGTCGTTTCGAGCCATTCGCTGTTCTGTTCGATAAGCGTGAAGAACCGGTCGAGCCAGCCCTCTTCGTACACGGTCCGGTAGGTCTCCGGCCAGACGCCGAACTTCTCGCCGTCGTCTGCCATCACCGCCAGCCGGTACCGCGAGGGAGAGCGCAGCGTTGCCAGGTACTCCAGCGTCTCCTCGGGCGGATGGAACGGGATGAGGTACCGGAGCCGTTCGCTGCCCGGGAACACGCGCACCATGCCATTCTGTTCTTCCGTCAGGTAGTAGCCGTCCAGTTCGTCGTCGTGGAGACCGGCCATCTTGAAATGAAAATCATCGACCACCACATGGTCGATGCCCGCTTCGGCGATGAACTTCGGCAGATGGGGTTCCCAGACCCGCTCGGCGAGCCACATGCCGCGGGCCTTATATCCCAGCGTCGTGTCGATGTAGGAAGAAAGCTTGCGGATCTGGCCGACCTTGTCCTCGTCAGGCAGCACCGCAAGGATCGGCTCGTAGAACCCGCCCGACAGGATCTCGGCTCGGCCTTCGGCAACGAACCGCTTCAGCATATCGATATACTCGGGATGTTTCTGCTCAAAGAACCGGTAGAGGATGCCGGTGTAATGCAGCGTGATCTTGATCGACGGGTGCCGGTCCAGGACCTTCAGGAACGGGAGGTAGGATTTCTGATAAGCGTCCTCCGCCACGAAATCAAAATTACCGACCGGCTGATGGTTATGGATGGCAAATATGAATTGTACTTTAGGCATGTCCAATGACCGTCTTTTCCGAGATCTGATCGCTGCGAATGGAGACTGGAATATTAGCCCTGAAGCCCTGAAAAGTCAACCAAAATGAGAGGATAGGGGTCTGGTCAACATTGGTTTTCCGGAGGGAAGGGGTTGCAGTACGATACATTGCTTCTTCTCTGTAATCTTTGCGTTCTTTTGCGGCTAACCGCTTTTTTTAAGTTGCCGGGAAGGACCTTTTTTTCTTCGATACCACCACGCCGAGGCCGCGACCAGGGTCAGCGGGGCCCATATCCAGAGGACCTCGCCTGCCACGATCTCGAGACCTGCCAGGCTGAAAAACCGGGGAATGCGCATGGGCGACGCGTAGATCGGCCGCCAGGGGAGAAAGTAGCGAGTATTGTCGATGGGAAGAAAGAAGGCTATCCCGTAGCCCTTGTCCGTCATGGCGTCCAGAACGCCGTGGGACGCGGTCACGGTAAAGAAGAACCCCACGAGGCCCCACCACGTTTTTGACAGCGCGGGAACCATGCGAAAGGCCGTCATGACCACGATCAGGCTCAGCAGCAACGCAAAAAAAAGCGAATGCGTAAAACCGCGGTGGCCGAAGAGATCGGCGTATTTTATCCCGTAATGAAAGCCCAGAACATCGAGGTCAGGGACAAGCGAGCAGGCGGCAGCCAGGACCCAGAACCGGGGCGGCATCTTTTCACCCGTGTAGATCTTACCGAGCGCGGCAGCAGTGAATAGGTGGGTCAGACCGGAAGCCATAGGATCGTTCCCGAAGAGCGGCGCTTACGCCGTCTTCTTTACCAACCTTCCCGCAAGATAGAAGAATATAGCCGCATAAGCTGCAAGAATCAGCACGGAACCAATGGCCGGACCGTTGCCTGCTGCAAGTGAGCGAAGCACGATGCTGGCATGGGTGAGCGGATAGACCATGATCATGCTCTGAAAGGGCTGCGGCAGCCGGTCCGGTGAAAAGAAGGTGCCAGCCAGGAACGACATGGGGATGATGAAGAAGCTGTTGAAATTCGCCATGTCCTCATGAGAATGGGCAAGCATGGCCGCGGCCACGCCCATGGCCCCGAAACAGAAGGCCGTGAGCGCCAGTACGACAAAGAAAAAAACCGAGTAGTGCAGGTGAACGCCCGTGGCCAGACCCACCAGCACCAGCGTGAGCGCCGAGAAGAACCCGCGGCCCAGGCCGCTCAGCGTCCTGCCCAGGGCGATGTCCCAGGGACTGACGGGCGAAACGAGCACTTCCTCGATCGTCTTGGTGTAGAGCTTGCTGATATTGAGCGACGTCGAGACCGGGCCGAAGCTGTTGTTCATGGCCGACAGCGCCAGGATGCCGGGCAGCACGAATTCGAGATAGGTGCCGCCTCCCACGTTCATGCCGCGGCCCAGGCCCCAGCCGAAGGTCACGAGGTACAAAAGCGGCATGACCAGGCTCGACGCCAGGAACCGCCAGGGCTTCTTGCGGATCAGCATGAGCTCTTTCCAGATGATGGGGTAGAAGTTCATAATAAAGTCAGGGTACAGGGTTCAGGGTACAGGATTTTGAATCCGCAATCCGAAATCCGCAATGGCATCATCCTTCTATTCTCTCCCCCGTCAGATTGATGAACACATCTTCCAGTGTGGACTCGCGCACGACGATATCCTCGCACACATCGCGGGAAGCGTCGATCGCCTCTTCCCGCGTGGGAAAGAACTTGCGGGGGATATCGTGCCGCCCCAGGCACTCGATGGAGTATTTACCCACGCCTGCCTTCAGCACGGAAGGGCGGTCGAGCGCGATGATCCTGCCGGTCTGCAGGATGGCCACGCGGTCGCACAAGGCGTCCGCCTCCTCGATATAGTGCGTTGTAAGCAGGATGGTGATGCCCTTCCGCTTGAGCGACTCCAAAAGCCCCCAGATCATGCGCCGCGCCTGCGGATCGAGCCCCACGGTCGGCTCATCCATGAACACCACCTGCGGCCGGTGCATGAGGCCCCGGGCGATCAAAAGCCTTCTGCGCATGCCGCCCGAAAGATGCTCCACCGGCGTGTCCTTCTTGTCCCAGAGGCCGACGAAGCGCAAAAGCTCCTCGATCCGTGCGTCACGGTCCGCTGGCTGCATCTTGTGGAGCCGGCCGTGGTACTCAAGGTTCTCTGCACAGGTAAGGTCGATATCGAGGTTAAGCATCTGCGGCACCACGCCGATGGCCCGCCGGACCTCAAGCGGGTCTTTTGTGACATCGTAGCCCGCAACCAGCGCAGTGCCTTCCGACGGCTTAAGGAGCGTCGTCAGCATGCGGATGGTCGTGGTCTTGCCCGCCCCGTTGGGCCCCAGGAGGCCGAAGACCTCTCCTTTGCCGACGGAAAAGCTGACGGCATTGACGGCAGCGAGCGTGCCGAAGTAGCGGGTGAGGTTGGTGATAGTGATCATGAATTACAGTACCCAAAAAGGAACTAACATCAAAGCGTCTCTCGCAATGGTCCCAGACCACGATGAGACGCAAACCAGGGCGCAAAGGAAACCTTTAAATCCTGTTTATAAACCGGAAAGCTTTTGCCTTTCTTTGCGAGCTTTGCGCCTTTGCGAGAAAACTTCCTGCCGTTGTTAGAAGAATTTGCCTCTTAGCTCCCGCCCCTGCCTCATTCTTCCAATTCAATATCAAGCGCCTTGATCTTGCGGTGCAGGTTGCTCCGCTCGACGCCGATCGTATCAGCCGTTTTGCTCACGTTCCCATCGTTCTCCTTGAGCTTGCGCACCAGATACTCCCGCTCGAAGTTCGCCCGTGCTTCCTTCAGCGTGGGGAGCGCCAAATACGATGCGGTGGCACTCTTCCCTTCCATTGCTTTCCCGGCCGCAGTCGCCCTGTTGAGCGGCGGAGGGACATCAGGGACACTTATCGTCTGACCGGGCGACATGATGATGAGCCGTTCGATGATATTCCGGAGCTCGCGCACGTTGCCGGGCCAGGGGTATTTCACAAAGAGCGCCAAAGCGTCGTCATCGACGATCTTCGGCTTCTGGCCGTACTCGCGCGAGAACTCCGAGAGAAAATACCGGACAAGCCGCGGGATATCGTCAATGCGTTCGCGCAGCGGCGGCACTTCCAGGGGGATCACGTTCAGCCGGTAGAAGAGGTCCTCGCGGAAAGTTCCTTTTTTGATCTCCTCCGCAAGGTCCTTGTTCGATGCGGCAATGACGCGCACGTCTGCCTTGAGCGTCCTGGTCCCGCCGACGCGCTGGAATTCCTGCCCTTCGAGCACGCGCAGCACCTTGGCCTGCGTGGCAAGGCTCATGTCCGCGATCTCGTCCAGGAAGATCGTGCCCTTGTCGGCAAGCTCGAACTTGCCGCGCTTCAGTCCGGTCGCTCCGGTGAAAGAACCTTTTTCGTGGCCGAAGAGCTCGCTCTCGATAAGCTCCTGCGGGATCGCTGCGCAGTTCACTTCCACTAATGGCCCGGACACGCGTTTGCTCGCACGGTGAATGGCGCGCGCCACCAGCTCCTTGCCTGTCCCGCTCTCGCCGTGGATCAGCACCCAGCCGTTCGTGGGTCCGGCGAGCGAGATCTGGTGCTTCAAGGCCGCGATCGCCGCGCTTTCTCCCACGATCTCGTAGCGCCGTTCAATGCTCTTCCTGAGCGACTCGTTCTCTTCACGCAGCTTGCGGTCTTCCAGTCCGTGTCTGACCGAAAGCAATACCTGCTCTAAGGCCAGCGGCTTCTGGATAAAATCGTAAGCACCCATCTTGATCGTCTTGACCGCGGTCTCGATCTCTCCATGGCCCGTGATCATGATGACCGGCAGCTCCGGCCTGATCTCCTTGATGCGCCGGAGTGTTTCGATCCCGTCGATCCCCGGCTCCATAGAGATATCGAGCATGACGATGGAAGGCTGCGCCTCCTGCAGGATGTCGATCCCCTCCTGCCCGGACGCCGCCATCGCGACTTCATACCGCTCGTCAGCCAGCACGCCCGCCAGCGTCTTCCGGATGCTTTCTTCGTCGTCAATGATCAGTACTGTTGGGCCGGGCATAGGGTTTCCTTACAATTAAATATCCGAGGTCTTGTGTGATTTCTTTGGTTGAGTACAGTTTTCTATGCAACATTCTCTTGTACGACAATTTCGCCTATATCACGCGTGGCTTCGTTTCTTGGATCGCTTAGCTCGATACTTTTGTTGTTCTTCAAAGACCAGAAGCCCTTGATGTTTCTCAATCATGGCAGCGTCGCGAAGATAATTGCGGGCATCGGTTTCTAACCCGATTCTTTCTGCGACTCGTTTTAAATCAATTCGATTCAGCACATCGATAATAATAGGCCTCTTCGCATCAAAGAACACAAGCGAATGAAGAAAACGTTTTGTGACATCAGAATTTAGTAAGTGGCAAACGAAGGCAGCTTCCTGCTCGGTACCACATGCGATGGAGTAACAGGTGTCGTCCAAAGCTACCGGCTTATTCTTGTACTTTCCGACAACTACGAACCGACAATTTTTATAGAGCCCAGAGATTGCCACCTTCCATGGAGCGAAGGTGTAGTCTCCCACTCCAAATACCGAAAACCTTGGACGTTTTTTGTAAATGATGCTCTGACGTCGATCGAGAGCATCTGCGTGCTGCAGCAAATAAGCCCACGTTTTGGGCGCGGTTTTTCTTATAGTAGCTGTGTCGTCACCTGGTTTGCGCTGTGTGATAAGAACATAACGTTGAGGTATTAGCCTATCATTGGCGATGTCGGAAGACTTCAATAAGGGGAAAAGGTATGTTTGTTCCAGCTTCACCTGTTCATCGAGTCCATTTGCCAAGGTATCGTCCGTTTTCCTAAACTCCATGACGGAAGCGGCATCATGTTTCACGCCGGAACGCCAAGTATAATAGGCAACGCCATCAAGGTCTCTCAACCTGTTGTATTCGTCTACGTCTGCGACTAAGTCCCTGCCTACGAGGCCGAATGTCGTCAGCTTATGGTCGAATGTGAGATCCGAGTAAACACCGGCCGTAGGCAACAGGTCCGGAACGCCTGTGTGAACAATAAGCAAGCAGGCATCGACCGAAACACCGAAATGCTTTGCTGCATCGATCAAGTGAAGGCTCGCTCGACCGATATTGAATCGATTGAGCCACCCGTGGCGGAGCACTTTTCGCGCGGTGGCTGTTTTGCAGAGCATGGCCAAACACCCGCGTTGCCTATCAAGGGCTTCGAGGAGTTTGATCAACATCCATTCTGAAATATCGAAGTTAGCCTTTCCTGTTTTTGCGGCAAAACCGACGTGGTTTTGGAAATTCGTCTTCGCCGGAAGGTTAGCGCTTCCAATAACTCCAAGTGCGGCATTGGTTACCCAAGGAGGGTTTCCCAGGACAAGTATTTCACCGCGAAAGGGAGCAAAAAATTCTTTCCAGTCGAAGGTAAAAAAATCCTGCTGCTCCACATGCCAATGCTCCTTGGTCGAATCGCGAACCTGTTTTCGCAAAGCGGAAATATAGTCTGCATTGATATCGAATGCAAATATTTGGCGTGCTTTACGAAAAACACCATTAGCAGCAACCGCAAAACTGCCTTGCCCGCATGTCGGCTCTACGATTACATCTGGCAAAATACCCGAGTCGCGGAGAAAGACAGCAACGGTATCAGCCAAACCATGAGGAGTCTGAAAATCCCCATATTCCATTTTTATTTTTTTGATCATGCTATGCGCTGGACACCTGAGACCTTGCCTGCCTGTTCAATGACGCGTGCGTATTGCAGTCGCCACTGAAGTGCATTAGAAATGGTCAGATAGCCGATTTTCGGTGGTGTTTTTAGAAGCTCTTTCGCCAATGCAGCGGCTTGAATCTCATCCACAGGCAAAAATCGTTCAGTCATAAATGCTACAAGATCATCCGCGTTGCCGTCATTGTTCAGAATCTTTATGATTCCTGTCGTTGTCTGAAAATCCCCAGTCTGACTACTATCGACAAAGATCACGTGCTTGATGTCCAGAGTCGCGGTTCTTGATTTTCGTTCATCTTTTTTATCATAAACGAACACCAAAAGTGAGTAGCCAAGTCCATATATTTTCTGGCGTGCCGATTTAAAGGGACAGGAAGACTGGGGTTGACGAATACTCGTTACCTTTATATCAATATCCAACTTAGGAAAGTCTATCCCTTTCGCTGACGAACCTCGAGCGTATTCATACTTTTCCAGAAGTGCCTCTTGAAACTTGTGTTCCAAGTAAGTGCCGACGGCTTTACCGTCTGTCACTCCATAGAGTGACTTTTCTTTATGACCAGATTCATTATTAGCGAAAGCCTTGGCTTCGGTTTTTAAAAGTTGGACAGTTAGTTTTTGCATGTCAGTACTCCCAATCTTGCCGTTGGTAGAGCGCAGAGCGAAACCCGACGGCTCTTATTCACTCATATCCGCTTGCACAGTGTTCGTCCAATGGACAGCCATTCCGTAAGTCCGTATTTCGCGCGGACTTCCCGCACATCAGTGGTACGGCCGGCCTTGCTCCCTCCATCCCCCGTTCAGCACAGCCGGACCTGTTCCTCCAACTTTTTCCTTAGTTTCGACGGCTGTTTTTGCCGCAGGGCCTCGACGAAGGCTTCACTCTCTTCAATAGCCTGGTCGAGCTCCTGGCGATGATCGAAGTAATAGGCAAGAGCGGCATGGATATCCGCCAGGGTCAAATCGTGTTCGGCGGCAAGTTCATCCGCGTTAATGCCCAGCCGTTCGTGCCAGATCACAATGTTTTGAACCGTAATGCGGCGCCCGGCGATATGAGGCTTTCCCCCCGCCACTCCCGGCGAAATCTCGATATGCTGGTCCATTGTTTTCACAGTCATGGGTGTTCTCCTTCTCTCACGCAATCTTCTTGATCAACTTATTGTCGAGCACTGCTGCGCATGGTAGGCAATCAGTTTGAAGGGGGCTGAGGTTTTAAGCTTGAAGGCGTGCTTGGCCAGCTGCAAATCTTCATCGGCGTGCAAAAGCCATTCTTTCGCTTTCTTTGCGACGGCGCTTTTCTTTACGCTCATAAAGCAGCCTTCCTTCGCTGCGTACCGGGCGATTGTTCCCGGGATGTCCTTGTCTACCTCGAATTCTTCAGGCGTAAGTACAACGATGTCCTTCGGGAAGCTGAGCTTATCGATTTCCCCGCTCATCTCGCTCATTAGTTTAACGCGATTTTTCGTTGATACCGCTTTTGTAATCACCAGCAGGTCAACATCGCTATGCCGGTCGGCAGTTCCTCGCGCGTATGATCCAAACAGAATAATGCGATCCGGATGAAATTTCTCCGAGAGAAGGGCTGCCGCTTGTTGTATCGTTTTTTCACTTACCATGATTCCGCCTTATTCAGTTCCGCAGGTCGGGTAGAGCGCAGAGGAACCCGACGGCACTTACTCACTCATATGAAACATAGGCGCAGAAGAACCAGGTGTCACGCAATTTTCTTGATCAACTTATTATCGAGATCGAGTTCATAGGTGAGAATCGTTTTTATGTTCATCTTTTTCGAAGCGTCAAGAATCTCGATCCCTACTATTTTATTCTCAGCTGTCGTATCTAAATTGACTCCTTCGGAAATCTCAATAACGCCGTCCGGCTTCTGATTGCCTAACTTGATATACACAGCGTCAACTTCTTTATCATAGTGCACTTTCATTTTCTCTTTCCTTTCTTCAGCGGGTAGCTCGTTATTACCGTTGCCGTATCGTTTTCAACTGAGACGACGATCTTCAATGGATACTGCATGCCTCTGGTATCTTGAACGATCACCTGTTCGCCCTGACTCAAATGCTTGCGCATTAAAATACCCGATATTGTGGACTCCTCGATATTATAAAGCTTTGCCCGCCTTTTTGCATGTCGCGAGAAAACTATTTTCATGGATGGCGTCGCCTTTCCCTAATTCGAGTTTACCTTGCCAGTTTTTCCTTCAGCAGTCCTATAACCGTATCGATCTCCGCCTCAGTAGTCTCCCTGCCGAGGCTGAACCGTATGGCGCCGCGGGCAATCGCCAGATCCGTGCCCATGGCAACCAGCACATGCGAAGCCTGGACCGTGTCGCCATGACAGGCGGCTCCGGGCGAGACTGCAATACCCGTTAAAACATCCATCACCTCAGCCGCGCTGTGGCCTTCGAAACTGATGTTCCAGGTATTAGGAAGCTTCTTTTCAGGATGGCCGTTCAGATGCACTTTCAGGCCTGCGCGTTGCAGCCCGTCAAACAAACGTTTCCCCAGCTGTATCTGGCGTCGGCCTTCAGTTTCAAGCAACGGCATCGCGACCATGGCTGCAGCGCCAAGGCCGACGATGAAAGCCGCGTTCTCCGTGCCAGGCCTGAGACCCCGCTCATGTCCTGCGCCGTGCATGAGCGGTTCCAGTTTTCGTCCTTGCCTGACATACAACGCGCCGATGCCTTTGGGCGCGTAGAACTTGTGGCCTGCAATGGTCAGAAAGTCAACGCCGAGGTCGTCCACCTGTACGCGTACTTTCCCCACGCTCTGTGCAGCATCCGTATGGAACGGAATGTTCTGAGACGATGCGATCCGGCTCAGTTCCTTTATGTCCTGGATCGTTCCAACCTCGTTGTTCGAATGCATGATTGAGATGAACGCCGTATCCGGTGTGATCGCCTTCACGAGATCAGCGGGAGCCACCATGCCGTATTTATCCACAGGCAGATAGGTTACCTTATATCCAAGGTGCTCAAGGTAGCGGCACGGCGCCAGCACCGCGGGGTGCTCTATCTGGGAAGTGATGAAATGCTTTCCCGTGCCTTCTGTCATGGCGATGCCGTTGATCACCATGTTGTTCGATTCGGTCGCTCCGCTGGTAAAGATGATCTCCGAGGATTGGCACCCCAAAAGCAGCGCCAGCCGCTCCCGTGCCTGCTCGATGCCCGCCTTGATCGCAATACCGAAGCTGTGGCTGCTCGACGGGTTGCCGAACTTCTGCTTGAGATAGGGAAGCATCTCGTCCAGGATTTGCGGCGCGACGGGTGTGCTTGCGTTATAGTCGAGGTAGATCGGGTTCATAGGCATCCTTTAGTCGAATCGAAAAGAAAAAACCAGACAAAAACGTGAAGCTTATCTCTCGCAAAGGCGCAAAGGTCGCAAAGAAAAACAAAATATAAGGCTTTAATTCATGATTCTAAAGTCGTTGGTTCCCTTTGCGTACTTTGCGCCTTTGCGAGAGACGCCTTTAGGCTTTTGGCCTCTTGGTTCAGGGGCGGAATCATGGCAAGGGGGCAACATACTCCAGAAGAAGACTTCTATACGCGCCCGGTTTTTTCCTGATCGCCTGCCACTCATCCCGGGGACGGATAAGAATGCTTATCATACTTTTAGGAGCGCTTTCATCGTTATGGTCCTCAGCCTCTTCTCCTGCTCCGAGCTACAAACTCCGAACTCCCGACTGAATCACGCCGTCCCCCGGGCGATCATCTCCTGGGCATGCGTAATCGTCGCTTCGGTAATGGTCTTGCCGCCGAGCATGCGCGCGATCTCGTCGACGCGCTCCTGTTTGTCCAGCAGCCTGACCTCGGTGCTCGTGCGGTCCTTTTTCACGGACTTGGACACGCCGTAGTGGCTGGCGGCCATGCTCGCGATCTGCGGCAGATGGGTGATGCAGAAGACCTGGCGCTTTGTTGCCACGCGCTTCAGTTTTTTCCCGACCTCTTCGGCAACTGCGCCGCCGATGCCGGCGTCCACCTCGTCGAACACCAGGGTCGGGATGGGGTCTCCCTCGACCAGGATGGTCTTGAGCGCCAGCATGATGCGCGAAAGTTCGCCGCCGGATGCGGTCTTGGCCAGCGGCTTCGGCTCCTCGCCCGGGTTGGGAGAGATCAGGAACTCCACCCGGTCGGCGCCGCGCGGACCCAGTTTATGACCGTCCAGCGTATCCTCGCCAGCTTCCTGCGTGATCTTGACGGTAAAGACCGTTTTTTTCATTCCCAGATGCGTAAGCTCCGCCTCGACCTTCTTCTCAAGCTCCCGTGCTGCTGAGCCGCGCTTTTTCGTTAGTGTCTGGGCCTGTGAGGTCAGTCCGGACTTGATCGTCTGGACCTCCTTCTGCAGGCGCGCGATCTCCTCGGTGCTTCGCTCCATACGATCAAGCTCCGCTGCAGCCTTTTCTCCGAAGGTAATCACCTCATCGATCGTTCCGCCGTATTTCTTCTTGAGCTTCTGGATCATGTCCAGCCGGTCGCCGATCTGCTCCAGGCGGTCGGGGTCGAACTCCACCTTCTCGGCATAGGCCGATACCTCGCGCGCCGCTTCTTCGATCTGGGCGCGGCCTGCTTCGCAGAGTTCCAGGACCGGCTTGAGACGATCGTCAATGGCTGCGATCTCGCGGAGGTTGGTGACGGCCTTCTTGAGTTCGGTCAGCGCGGCGTGATCAGCGGAATAAAGCGCTTCGTCTGCAGCGCGCGAAAGGCCGGCGATCTTTTCCGAGTTGGCAAGCAGCTTCTGCTCGCTTGCCAGCGCTTCGTCCTCGCCAGGCTTCAGTTGGGAGGCTTCGATCTCGTTCTTCTGGAACCGAAGCATGTCCTCGCGCTGCGCTCGGTCGCGTTCCCCGGTCTCAAGCTCCATAAGCTCTTTTTTGATGTCCAGCAAGCGGCGATAGGCCAGGAACAGCGTTTCCCGGAGCGCGTCAAGACTGCCGAAGGAATCGAGCATCTCCATCTGGCGCTCCAAAGACAAGAGCGACTGATGCTCGTGCTGGCCGTGGATGTCGGCAAGGGTAGCGCCGAGCGCTGACAGCGTTGCCAGGTTGGCCAGGCTGCCGTTGATATAGACCTTGTTCTTACCCGATGTTGCCAGCACCCGGCGGATGATCAGGTCTTCGCCTGCTTCCATCTCGATCCCCTGTTCGCCCAGCAGGTCCTTGATCTCTTTTGTTGCGCGTCCGTTCAGCTCGAAAGCAGCTTCCACGACCGCCTCCTGGCAGCCCGTGCGGATCAGGTCCGCGCTGGCGCGCTCGCCGAGCGCGAGGTTCAAAGCATCGACGACGATGGACTTGCCCGCGCCGGTCTCGCCGGTGAACACATTCAGCCCCGCGGTGAATTCCACGCGGAGCTGGTCTATGATGGCAAAATTTTTGATGTTCAGTTCTTTCAGCATGGTAACGGCAGGGGTCGGGGTTCAGGCGTCAGGGTTCAGGAACTCCTGACTACTGACTACTGGACCCTGTACCCTGTACCCTTTCTTTACTTCTCACCGCTTCCGCTTTTTTCATTGCGAACCGCCCCTGCGTGGACTTACCGTTCCCGCCGGCTTTTTTGTAATACTCCCGGGCCAGGTCTTTTTTCCCCTGCTGCTCGCAGGACCGGCCTGCCCAGTAGTACGCCGTACCTACCCACATGCCGGCCTCGGGATAGAGCTCCGGGATCTTCAGGAACTCGCTTGCTGCCTGATCGTGCCGGCGCAGAAGAAAATAGCAGAACCCGATCCAGTACCGGGTTCCGGGCTGAACAGTGCGGTCCTGATTGACGATTGCGCCTTGATAGGCATAAATGGCATTCTGGTACAAACCGAGCCGGTAATAGCTGTCGCCGATCCTGGTATACACATCACTGGCAGGGATCTTTTCTGAAGGAGAGGAGAGGATCGACTCGTACAGCGGGAGCGCTTCTTTGTAACGCGCTGAAGAGAAAAGCGCATTGGCTTTTTTATAATTAGAGGCAGCAGAAGTTTCGCAGGACGCGAAGGTCGCTCCGCCCAGCAGGAATGCAGCAATGATCAACAGAACAAGCGCTTTTCTCATGCGGCCCCCTGAAAAAACTGTTGCAAATTTACCACAATCCATGGGGGTATTCAAGAATAAAGGTAACTTCACGTAATTAGGCTGAAGGTGGAAGGAACTGCATTACAGCCGCCAGTCCAGGCACCTGATTTCCTTCAGCCTTCAGCCTATTCACCTGATTTATTCACCTGAATTGTTAGAGTGTATTGATGCGGATGGAGGCCATGCTTCGCAGATCAGCCAGATAGAGCTCTGACTGCTTGCCGAGTTCCTGGTCCGCCAGGAGGGACGTGATCTGCTTTTGCACTTCCGGGAACCCTTTGCCCGGATACTGGGCTGCATGGGAGTCGAAGTAGCGCTGAGCTTCCTCCCGGCTTATGCGCACATACAGGCCGATCTTCTTTTCCAGGAAGCGCTCCACCAGGAGCCGGTCGCCCAGCATGCGCTCCAGGTCCCGGTTGGATATGCGGGCGTTGGACAGGAACGCTGCAAACGCTTCGGGCGACCCCAGTCGTTTTTTGAAAGCCTCGACCTGGGCACGCACATCCTGTTCGGACAGTTCGACGAACTTGAGCCGCCGCGCCTCCTGAAGCAGCAACAGCCGGTTGACCAGGCCGTCGCGCGTTTCCTCCCTGAGCCGGTTCCGGTCCGGTGCAGGCCCCGACAGGGCCTCGTTGATGATCACGGCCTGTTCAAGGTCGAGTGCCGTGATAACGTCGTTATTGACCGCGGCCACGATGTGGTCGATCCGTTCCGCCTGCGCCGGAGAAGGAAGGGAAAAGACAGAAACAACAAGGACCATCAGCAACAGGTTTAAACCACCCGCCCCTTGCCTCGGCCCCTTTTCAATCCGAAATCCGCAATCCGAAATCCGCAATCGAGTCATCCCTCTTTCAGGTCCGTCATCTTGACGCCCTTCAGATAATCCACGGTCTTTTCCTTCTTGATCCCCTCGAGCCGCTTCACCGTCTCGGCTATCCTGAGCGCGTTGTTCAGGATTATTTCAAGGCGCACGACCAGTTCCTTGTCTTTTTCCTCGTAGCGTTCCATCAAAAGCTCGATATTGCCGATGACCGTGGTGAGCGGATTGTTGATCTCATGCCGCACCGCTACGCCCACCTGGCCGATGGCGCCCACGCGCTCGGCCTTGACGAGCATCTCCCTGAGGTGCTTCTGCTCCGTCACATCCCGCGCAGACAGCTGGTAGCCGACTGCGATGCGGCTCTCGAACAGCGCGCGCGCGCTCACTTCGACAAAAGCAGGGGTGCCATCCCGCTTCAACACTTCAAGCTCCACGACCCTCCGCAAGCCGGCGCGCTCGCCGAGGAGCCTTTTCCGGGCCGATTCCGCCCCTTCACTGGTCAGAAAATCGAAAACGCTCTTGCCGTGCAGCTCTACCTTGGAGTAGCCCAGAAACTTTTCCGCCGCCCGGTTGACGGCGGTAAAATTTCCTTCCAGGTCCATGGTAAACAGGATATCGCGTGCATTCTCGAAGAGGTCCCAGAACTTTACGCTCGACTCCTTCACCTCGCCGTAGAACCGGAAGTTCTCGATCGCCATGCCGAGCTGCGCGCCGATGGAGTCGAGCATCTGCACGTCCGAGGGCTGCAGGGTAAATTCCCTGGTCGGGTAAAGGAACATGACGCCGAGCACGACGCCGCGCGATTTGATCGGGACGATAACATGGGCATAATCCGTGCCCCCGGCCTTCCGGGTATGGCGCGGGTCCTTGCACCCCTGTTCGGCGAAAAGCAGCTCTCCGCTTTCGGCGACCATGCCGCACAGGCACTCACCCATCTGGAGGGTCTGTTCCTGCTCCACGAAATCCGCTGACAATCCCTGCTGTACCACGAGGCGCAGCTGCCTGCCGTCAGGCTCGATCAGGAAAATGCCGCCCCGGGGTTCCATGTTCGTCAGGCTGTTCAGGATCATGACCAGCGAGTTCTGAAGCACCGTGGTGAGGCTGCCGGCCTGTCCCAGGGTCAGGGCCACGGAATTGAGTGCGCCGATCTCCCGGGTCCGGTCGAAAAGCCGCTGTTCGATCTCGCCGTAGGATTGTTTCAGCTTCTGCGCCATATTATTGAAGCGCTCGCCGAGTTTGCCGATATCGCTTTCCGAGTAGATCTTCATCTGGAAGTCAAGGTTCCCCCGGCTGATCGCCCCGGTCCCGTTCCAAAGTTCGTACAGAGGGACCGACACCGTGCGGTGAATATAGAGGCCGAACCCTGCAAGAAAGGTGACCGCCGTCGCCAGAATGATAAAGAACAGGAAATTGATCCGCGTCTTGGTGGCTTGCAGTTTGCCCATGATGGCGCCCAGCTGGACGGCGCTTTCTTCTTTATAAATGTCGATGTCGCGGCTGGTCATTGCCACCATCAGGTCAAGTTCGCTCAGCAAGGACTGAACCAGTATCCGGTTCCTGCCGCGCGGATCGTCGACCGAAAAGAGCCGGGATGATTTTTTGTCAACCTCGCTAAAATCGGCACTGAGCCTGGAAAGCAGGCTTTTTTCCCGTTCGCTGAGATCCAGTTTCGCTATATCATCGACCATCCGGTTCGCCTCGGTGCGCGAAAGCTCGAAGCTGTTCCGAAACCGCATATCGCTGGTCGCCGCATAGCGACGGGCATACCCGGACATCTGCTCCACCTGCTTCTCGATCTCCCAGATCTTCTGGAACTCGACCGAGACCTGGTTTACCGCCTGCGTAGTGAGCGAAAAGACCGAGGTCATGTTCAGGAGGGAGAACACGGCGATCGTGAGGATCAGCAGTATGCCGAAACCGACGAGCCCTATGAGCCTTCGTTGAATCCTCATGGTATGCCTGAAGAATCCTTTGTATTATTTCGTGCCATCCTGACTTGCCAGGAGGCTGCCAGATCGTTCGCTTCGACCTTCTTTTTGGACCCAACCAACCCTGCCGGCGTGGTTCACGGCAACGCGGTTGCCTCGGTCCATAGTACCACTGTTCATCGTACCCGTCCAGTACCGCCGCTAGAACATATTGCCGATGCTGAAATGCAGTTCGCCTGGGGTCTCGCCCGAACGGCGGTGGATCTTCTGGCCGTAGTCAAGCCGCAGCGGTCCCACGGGCGTATTGTACCGGATGCCTATGCCGTAGGAGGAGCGGAAAGGAGGCGGGTCGGTCAGCACCGTGCCCACGGGCATTGTCGTGTTTGCCAGATCCAGTCTCCGAACCCTGCCCGCATCGTAAAAGAGCACCAGACCGAACCCTTCGGTCTGGCTCAACCGGACCTCGGCGTTGAAAACGACCATGCTTTCACCGCCCAGGGGGGTCAACTTGCCATCGGAAGCTTTCGCTGCCGGGCCCACGGAATCCTGCAGATACCCCCTAAGCGTGGTCACGCCGCCGAGATAGAACCGTTCGTGGATCGGGATCGTCTTCGTGTCCCGCTGGGGAAAGGCCACTCCCCCCCGGCCCGACAGGGCCAGGATCGACTGGCGCGTGATCGGGATGAACCAGCTGGTCTGCGCCGTCAGTTTCGTAAAATCGGCCTGGGAGCCGAGCATCTTCAGCGCCTCCTTGACCGCAAGGCCATGGAGCGAACCCCTGCGAGGATTGAAGGGGTCGTCCCGCAGGTCCAGGACAACGCCCGGCGTAATGCTGCTCACCCGCACCCGGCCGCTGTCGTCGGGCGACAGGATGGCGGCGGGACGGACATTATAGTTGTCCACGTTCTCGTACTGATAAATGAGCGAAAGCTTCAGGCCGTTGTCGTAGGCCCGGGACAGTCCCGTGGCGACTTCGGTCTTCCGCGTCTGGTAGTAGATCTCGCGCGTATCGGCGTTCAATCGCTTCTCGTCGGACCAGGCCACGCGGACGCCTGCTTCGAGCCGCCGGTTCAGGAACCAGGGCTCGCGGAAGTTCACCACCGCCTGTTCGACGATGTCGCTTGCGGCGACCCGGAGGCTCAGGAACTGCGCCTGTCCCCAGAGATTGCGGTAGGAGACCTCGGCCGAGGCGCGTAAACGGTCCAGGTCGCCGTAGCCCACGCCAAGTTCCACTGCGCCGGCAGGCCGCTCCTCCACGGTCAGAAGCATGTCCCGGCGGTACTCTTTTTCACCGGGATGCAGCGGCTCGAACCTGACCAGACCGAAGAAGCCCAGGCGATAGATGTGCTGCTGGCCCGAAAGCACCGCGCCGTAATCGTAAGGATCTCCGGGATGTACGTTCACCTCCCGCAGGATAACGTGATCGTGGGTGCGCTCGTTGCCCCTCAGGATAATCCTGCCGATCCTGACCATCTGGTCTTCGGCGATCCGGAATACCAGGTCGATGGTGCTTCCTTCCTCGCTCCGCTCCACGTCGACGCGGGCATACAGGTAGCCTCGGGACCCATAGGCCGACAGAATGCGGAGCCGGTCCTCTTCCACGGACCGCTCGCTGAAGGGAACTCCGGCCTTGAGACGGAGCAGGGCCTGCAGTTCCGCTCCGCTCAGTACAGTATTGCCCTCAAAGACGATGCTTCTGACCATGGTCCGCGTACCCTCGGTAACATCGAACGCGACCAGCGCTTCCGTGTTGTTCGCCGCACCATCGACCCTGCTCTTGACGTCAACAGCAAGGAACCCGGCATCGATATAGCGGTCATGGAGGTATTCCGTGTCCCTGGCAAGCTGGTCCTCGCGAAAAGGATGCGACGTGAACCACCCCGGCTCCTGCAGGTCCAGTTCATCCTTGAGCTCTTCCGGGGACAGAAAGGCAGCGCCCGTGATGGTTCTCCTCTTGACCATTAGGCGCGGGCCTTCCGCGACAGAGATCGCCAGGTCGAGAGTCCCTTTCTCTTCGGTGCTCGTCGAAGTAACAACCACGTCCCGGTACCCCTCCTCCCGGTAGGTTGTTTTTATCTTTTCGACGCTGCTCTCGATGATCGCAGGGGAGGCGTCATGCTCCGACCAGATGAGCAGCAGCTCGTTCAGTTCTTTATCGCTCATGGCATGATTGCCCGAGAACCGCACCTGCACCCGTGGACCCTCGATGATCTGCATGCGGACAGCGGTCTTGCCATCCCTGAAGCTCATGTCCACGGGCCCCGGCCTGGCAGCAGGGTATTCCGCTTCCCGATATTTTTCAACAATGGCCGCCCGGTCCGTATCCAGCAGCAAACCGCTCTTTAACGGCCTGCCCGGCCGGCTCTTCATCACGTGCAGCAGTTCCCTGTCCGAAAAGACGGTATTTCCCGTGAAGGTGATCGAGTCGATGATGGTCGGCTCATGCTCCTCGATGGAGATCGTCAGTACGACCCGGTAGGGATCTTTTGCGGGCACGGCAACGATGCCGGCCTCGGCAGCCTCGTATCCCTCGGTCTGGTACAGGGCAAGGATCCGTTCCCTGATAGCGGGCAGCCGGTCCTCCCGGAGTTCCCGGCCCTCAAGCCAGGGAAGCGCCGCCTTGATTTCATCGGTGGAAACCGCATCATTCCCCGTGATCTTGACCTTCTCAATGATCGTTATCGGCAGCAGCGTGTATACGAGGCGCACGCCTTTGCCGTCAGGGAAGGCGTCGACCTGAATGTCCGTGAACAGGCCCTTCAGATACAGCAAGGCGATCCCGTCCCTGACGGCCCTTCGTGAAAAGGCATCGCCGGCCGTGAAGCCCACGAGGGGCAGGAGCCGTTCAGGCTTCGGCCAGGGAGCGCCGTGCTCATCAACAAGAGTGATCTGGGTGACAGGAAGGCCGGAGAGATCATCAGCTGCAGCTGGAGAAATGAGCGCAAACAGGACCGCGCAGACCGCGATGAGGTGGAGCAATTTCATGGAGAATTTTTAACACATTGAGGAAGGAATGTAAAGCGGGATTAGCCCGGCTTGAACGGCAACCACAGAGCACTCGGGGGTAAGTCTACTTCCCCGGCCTCGCAGCTCACCTCCCTGTCGTTCTTATATTGTATCGACTGCCAAATAGATGCTGGAGTCGCAATTCCTTGAAACATATCGTGTTATACTCTGTAGTTGTTGGAATACCCTTTAGACTTCCCCTCATGCAACGATATGTTATTGTATTCTCACCAGTTGTTTGGTAAGGTGTAAGATGCGTTTGCCTTTGGAACCATTTTATGCTTGGATCACCCGTGAAGTCAGTCAAAATACTCTTATTATAAAGATCACGAAAAACGACCGCGCATGTGTGCGTGTGCATACATTCGTTTGATGAATGATGAACCCCTGTGTCCATCGCGGATGCATGGGTTTCTTTTCCGCCGTTTGTAAGGGCAATTAATAAATAGTAACTATGCTTTCCCGAAACGGAGCAAAACAGAATGAGTAAGAAAACAAAAAAAATCGACAAATCGCTGAAAATCTCTTCTCCTGAAACCACAGAGTCGGCCGCGCAGGCTGACTACGTTGCGATGCCGGGGACTGATGCACACTTTCCCATTGTCGGCATCGGCGCATCAGCAGGAGGATTGGCGGCGTTTGAGGCGTTCTTTAAGGGCATGCCCTCCGACACTGATCCCGGCATGGCCTTTGTACTGGTGCAGCATCTGGCCCCGGACCACAAGAGCATCCTCACTGATCTCATCCGGCGCTACACCCGCATGCAGGTCTTTGAGGTCGAGGATGGAATGGCGGTGCAACCCAACTGCACCTACATCATCCCGCCCAACCGCGACATGGCTTTTTTGAATGGCACGCTCCAGCTGATGGCGCCCTCCGCGCCCCGCGGCCAGCGCCTGCCGATCGACTTCTTCTTCCGGTCGCTCGCACAGGACCTGCAAGAGCGTGCCATCGGCATTGTGCTCTCCGGCACCGGCAGCGACGGCACCCTGGGCATCCGGGCCATCAAGGGCGAGGGCGGCATGGTCATGGCCCAGAACCCGGAATCCACGGAGTTCGATGGCATGCCGCGCAGTGCCATCGCCACCGGCCTGGTGGATTATCAATTGCCGCCGGCAGAAATGCCCGCCCAGCTCATCGCCTATGCTGTTCGCGCCTTTGGCAGGCTCCACCGGCCCGACGCCGTTCCAACGCCCAGGACCGAGAACGCGATGAAGAATATTTTTGTCCTGCTGCGCAGCCAGACCGGCCACGACTTTTCCAAGTACAAACCGAGCACCATCCACCGCCGCATCGAGCGGCGCATGGCCGTCCACCAGATCGAAGCGCTGGACGGCTACGTCAAGTATCTCCAGCAGACGCCGTCCGAGGCGGAGGCTCTGTTTCGCGACCTGTTGATCGGCGTTACCAATTTTTTCCGCGATCCGGAGGCCTTTCAGGCGCTGGAGCAGCAGGTCATACCCAAGCTCTTTGCCGGCAAGAGCGTGAGCGACGTTATTCGCGTCTGGACACCGGGATGCTCGACCGGAGAGGAGGCCTATTCCATCGCCATCCTCCTGGTGGAGCGCATGGAGGCGCTGAAGCAAAACTACACGGTCCAGATGTTCGCCACCGACATTGATAGTAATGCAATCACCGCGGCCCGCGCCGGCCTCTATCCGGCCAGCATCGCCGCGGATATCTCGCCAATGCGATTGGCGCGCTTTTTTACCGCCGAGCCCGGCGGCAGCGTGTATCGTATCCACAAAAGCATCCGTGACATGCTGGTTTTTTCCGAGCAGAACGTGATCAAGGACCCGCCGTTCTCCAAGCTCGACCTCATCAGCTGCCGCAACCTCCTCATCTATATGGGCGGCGACCTGCAGAAGAAGCTCATTCCCCTGTTCCACTACGCCCTGAACCCGGGCGGCGTGCTCTTCCTGGGCACTTCCGAGACAACGGGCGAGTATGGCGATCTGTTTATTGCGTTGGACCGCAAATTGAAGCTGTATCAGCGCAAAGAGGACCCGCTCAGCATGCAGCGCGCGGTACTGGGCCGGTTTCTTCCGCCCATGATGGCGATGGATGCGGCGCTTCCGCGGATCGCTGGAAAGTCGGCATTCCCCGTGAAGCTGCCGCTGCGCGAACTGACCGAAAGGGCGCTCCTGCAGCAGATCGCCCCGGCCTGCGCGCTCGTCAACGGTCAGGGAGACATCCTCTACCTGCACGGCCGCACCGGGATGTACCTGGAACCAGCCCCGGGAGAGGCCGGCATCAGCAATATCCTGAAGATGGCGCGCGAAGGATTGCGGCGCGACCTGACCACGGCCCTGTACAAAGCTACAACAACGAAAGAGCTCGTGCGCAGCCCGGGCCTGCGCGTCAAAACGAACGGTGACTTCAGCACAATCAACCTGACTATCCGCCTGGTGAAGGCAGGCCCTGAGGCGCCTGAGTTGCCTCTGTACCTCGTCATCCTGGAAGAAGCCCCGTTGATGGAGCGGGTGTGCAGCGAGCAGTCGTCAGTCATCAATGAGCCGTCCGCGGACGAGCGTGTCGAGGCGCTCAAACAGGAATTGCGGGCCAAGGACGAATACATACAGAGCACCCATGAGGAACTGGAGACCTCCAACGAAGAGCTCAAATCCTCCAATGAGGAGTTGCAGTCATTGAACGAGGAATTGCAATCCACCAATGAAGAGCTGGAGACCTCCAAGGAGGAATTGCAGTCGGTCAACGAGGAGCTGGCCACGGTCAACGCCGAGTTGAACACCAAGGTGATCGACCTGTCGCGGACCAACAACGATATGAACAACCTGCTGGCCGGCACCGGCATCGGCACCGTCTTTGTGGACCATAACCTGCGCATCCTGCGCTTCACCCCCACCGCCAGCGTGATCATCAACCTGATCCAGAGCGACGTGGGGCGTCCCGCGGCCCATGTCGTCACCAACCTGGTGGATTACAGCCGCCTGGTGGCGGACACCCAGGCCGTGCTGAACACCCTGATACCCAAAGAGCTGGAGGTGCTGACAAACGAGGGCAAGTGGTTCACCATGCGCATCCAGCCCTACCGCACACTCGACAACGTGATCGAGGGCGCGGTGATCACCTTTGTGGACATCACGGAGATCGTGCGTATACGGGAAGAGCTGCGGAAAGCCAATAATGACTTGCTCCGCCTCGCTGTGGTCGTACGTGATGCGCACGATGCCATCACGGTGCAGGGCCTGGACGGCCGAGTCCTGGCCTGGAACCCGGGAGCGGAGAGGATTTATGGCTGGAGCGAAACCGAGGCGCTGATGATGAACGTCCGCGACCGGATCCCGGAGGGGCTGCGGGAGGAAGCGTTGGCCAAGATACATCAACTCAGCCAGTCTGAAATTCTGGAGCCGCATCAAACCCGACGGATCACCAAAGCGGGCGTTGTCGTGGAGGTCTCGGTGATCTCCACCGCCTTGGTGAATGAGGCGGGGAAAATGTATGCGATTGCGACTACGGAACGGGCCATAGAGTTAAAGAGTGCCGGAATGACGGGAGCGTAAGCCCATGACTGCTAAAGAGAGTGAATCCAACCAGTCACTGCGCTGGCGGGCTGAAGAAAAGTTCAGTTTAGGAACGGCTGCGCCCCAAAAGGTACTATCGCTCGATGAGGCGAACCTGTTGCTCCACGAGTTGCAGGTGCATCAAATAGAACTGGAGATGCAGAACGAGGAACTGCGCCGGACGCAGCTGGAACTGGACGCCGCACGGGCGCGGTATTTTGACCTGTATGATCTGGCGCCGGTCGGGTATTTCTCCATTAACGAAAAAGGGCTGATCCTTGAGGCCAACCTGGCCGCGGCCGCTATGCTTGGCGTGTCGAGAAGCGCTTTTGCTAATACGTACCTGTCCAGTTTTGTCCTGCGTGAAGACCAGGACAAATACTATCAGTACCGTAAATTGCTGCTTGAGTCAGGCGCGCCGCAACCCTGCGAGGTCAGGCTGGTGACAAAGGACGGCTCAGCGTTTTGGATTTCAATGGAAGCGACCATGTCACTAAATTTTGATGGTGTGCTGGTGAGCCGGGTCGTGGTGAGCGATATCGCCGATCGCAAGCGGGCCGAAGGAGTAATCCTGAAACTGAAAGAAGCCATGGATGTGCGGAACGCTGAACTGGCGATATTGAACAAAGAGCTCGAAGCCTTCGCTTACTCCGTCTCGCATGACCTGCGAGCGCCTCTTCGCTCCATGTCCGGATTCTCCAAAATCCTTTATGAGGATTATTCGGACAAGCTCGATGCGCAGGGTAGAAACTATCTTGCTCGCATTCAAAAAGGCTCGAACCTGATGAGACAGCTTATCGACGATCTCCTGCGGCTGTCTCACATTTCGCAACAGAAGATTGAGCGGATGGATTGCGATCTGAGTCGGCTGGCGACCACCGTTATGAACCGCCTTCGCGTTGCCGCTCCTGAAAGAAACGTTGAGGTGGTCATCGTAGAAGGACTACGCGCCAGTGTTGATCTCAACCTATTGGAAATAGCGCTCACAAGCCTGTTTGATAACGCCTGGAAATTTACTTCGAAGACCGAAAATACGCGCATCGAATTCGGCGCTGTGAAAAAAGACGGAAAGACCGTTTACTTCGTCAAAGACAACGGCGCCGGGTTCGACCCCACTTTTGCCGAAGGGATGTTTCTTCCCTTCCGGCGGCTCCATTCCGAAAAAGAGTTCGAGGGAACGGGGATCGGCCTCGCCATTGTCGAACGGATCATCAGCCGCCATGAAGGAAGAGTCTGGGCGGAAGGAGCGGCGGACAAAGGCGCGACTGTGTATTTTACGCTGGGAGTATAAAGCAAGAACTAAGAGAATAACCGGATATGGGCATGCACGTGAAAGACACCTGGCATCATTTGCAGATTGTAGGTTGGGCTACACTTCACAGCCCAACAGCATTAAACCACGTTAGGGTGGGTTTTAAACCCGCCCTAACGTGCAAAGGACAAATGGCGAGAACGATCACGACGCCTTTTCAAGCCGCTCCGCTACCCAGACTTTGATGATCGACTGACGAGGAACTTCTTGTCAAAATCACGCGCTTTCACTTTCAGAGATATCAACCTCTTCAAATAAATCTCGGCCACTAAAAAACCACTCGTTTAGTATCAGCAGGCATACAACAGGTAAGGCGGCGATTGTTATGCCAGGTTACGATAGGTTTTTTTCTATGATTTTCTTTACATAGGCGGGCATATCTTGCTGAAGCTTCTCGCTCTTTTTCTTAAGCCGGTCATAGATCTCAACTTCAGCGCCGGTCCACATGATATCCAATCGGCGGGCTGCGCGCATGGCTATATGGGTATAACCTTCAGGGTATGCCCAGTAGCAGGACTGACAGATGCTCGCGTCTTTTTGCTCAAGCCAATTAGCGCAATGTTCACACGACCATGACTTGGCGCGATTGGCGGAGACGCAGAGTAACATGAAATCTTCAGGATTCAGCTTCACCTTAGCCACATCGCCCACAACCTCAAAAGGTATGCGGTGGTCAATCTGCAAATCCCGTTCAACGAATTGTTCGAGGTAAATGGCGCACCGTGAACCGTACTTTGCAATCAAGGTTTGTTTCAGCTCTTTGGTTAAGACCGTACGCCCCGTGAATTTTCCAAATCGAGCTTTTTTCGGATCGCCGAAGCGATATGCGGCGATCTTTCGTCCATCAACGCCATCAACACGAAACATCTCAATGGGTATACCATTTTCCTTGACGTCTCGCACTGCCCGTGGGGGATGATTGTACCCGTATTTGTCTTTTAACTCCTGGGTGGTAATAAATCCGTGTTTGAGGATGTGATCTATGACCGTTTTGGGACGCTTGGCCGTTACTTTCTTGCACAGCTTTATAAAATCCTTTGGGAGTCGCGGTTTTGTCAAGCTCTCGTCTCCAAAAGGCTCATCTGTTCGCTGTGCGTGAAGTGACGTATCGTTTTCATTTTACTGAGTTCATCAGCAAGTGCCGGAGACAGGTAAAGAGCTTCAAATGTTGCATCCTCTCTTCCCAGAAGGGTAGCTTGCGTTGAACGGCCCGCATTCAGTTCCATATGGGTCAGATTCAGGTGATCGGGAAGGCGAACGCCATGAATTTTCTGACCCGTGCGGCCATCGTAACTTACGATGTATCTAATCTGTTTCTCATTCAATTGTTCAAGAACCTCGACGAATTCGCAAAATTGAACACTTGCGAGATAGCGAGTGTCCCGGTTACCGCAAACACCCTGATAGGGGGGGTCCATATAAACCAGGTCTTCCTTGGAAGCATGGAGCACGACATCCCGATAGTTTTTGGAAGAAAATGAGGTTTTACCCTTCAGCAGGTATGATGCGCCAAGAAGTTGGTCTCGCATGGTGGCCGGGGCCGCGCCGCGCCTCCGGTTGTCCGGACTTTGATTGAACTCGCCGTTGGCGTTGTAACGCACGGAGGCCTTCACGCACCGTGCGAGAAGATACAGGAAGTAGTCCGGCCTCCCCGTCAGATTGAATTTATCTCTTATGTCACGGTAAAAGGCCTTCGGGTCGTCAAGCTGTTCATGCCAAAGACCATCGTATTCCTTTGACAACTTGTCCGGCGTGTTGATAATGGCACGCCATAGATCAACAAGCGGTTTATTCAAATCGTTGATATGAAATCGCTTTGCCCGTTTGTGCGCCGCAGCAGCCAGTGAAATCGCCGCCGAACCCGCAAACGGCTCGTGCAGTGTTTCCACCTTGTCGGGGAAATATCGCAAAATGGCATCTGCCAGGTTTCGCTTGCTCCCTTGGTACGGTATGGGATGTGGAACATTCATGTCGGCATTCTAACCGGGATCAATCTGCATGTCAATTTCATCTTTTTTGATAACGACGGCTAAGCGACGCACAATTTGACAGCCGCCTATCACTCCACCCGCTTGAAGTCGATGAAGCCCCGCTCAACATCCGTGCGGACCAGCTGCACCCGCAGCTGATTGCCGACATCAAGGCCGTCAAAACCGCTCGACAGCCTGCCTTCGATAGGCGGATGGAGCAGCCGGACCCAGGTGCCTTTTGCGGCAGCGCCGGTGACGATGGCGTCGAAGCGTTCGCCGACCCTGCTCTCCAGCAGCATGGCTGCTGCGGATTTTCTCACCTGCCGCTCGACCTTCTTCGCCGCATCCTCTTTTTCCGTGCAGTGTTTTGCCAGCGATTCGAGTTCGCCATGGGCGTAGGGAAGCTCCTGCCCGCCGAGTGCGGACTTGAGCAGCCGTTGGGTGATGACGTCCGGGAAGCGGCGATTCGGCGCGGTAGAATGGGCGTAGTCCCTGACCGCAAGGCCGAAATGGCCGGTTGTGCTGTCCGCGCCTGCTCCGGGGACGCGAACGGCATATTCACCGGGCCCCATGAGCTTGATCACGGAAAGCGATAGATCGGGAAAATGCACGGGATCGGCTGCACGCTCTTGCGTCAAGAACTGCTCCAGCGCTTTTGAGTCGGGCTCTGCCGGCAGCGTATAGCGCCTCTCCGCGGCAAGCTCGACAATGCGGTCCCACCGTTTGGGCGTCCGCACAACACGCCTGAGCGAAGGAAGCTTCCTGGAAAAAAGAAAGCGCGACGTAACGCCGTTCGCCGCGATCATGAAATTCTCGATGATGTCATGGGCCCTGCCGCCCCTTTCAGCGGACATATCCTTGAGTTCATCGGCATCGAACACCAGCCGCGCTTCCACGGTCTCCAGGGTCAAAGCGCCGTGGTCATGCCTGAAGGTCTTCATTTCCTGCGCCACCCGGTCCTGAAGCCTGAGGTTCTCGGCGAGTCCGTCAACCCCTCCGATCTCTAGAGGCATGGGCCCTTTTCCGTCGAGCCAGTCGGCAAGGCTGTTGTAGCTCAGTTTCGCCCGGTTCCGGACCAGCGCGCCGTAGACATCGGAGCGTTTGAGCGATCCGTCCGGAGCGACCTCCATTTCAACCACAACGGCATGCCGCTCCGATGCGTAATTGAGCGAGGTCAGATCGGTCGAGAGCTTCTCCGGCAGCATGGGGAAGATCCTTGCCTCGGTATAGACCGACGTCGTGTTCTGGCGCGCGTGAGCATCGATGGCAGAGCCTTTTTTTACGAGCGCATCCACATCAGCGATGGCCACAAAGATCTTTGCAGCGCCGTCCGGCATTGCCTCGGCAACCGTGAGCTGGTCCAGGTCGCGGGAGTCGTCGTTATCTATGGAGCACCAGATCAAATGCCGCAGATCGCGGATCTGCCCCTCGGCTATGGCCACGTGCCCCTGCATGTTCTCGAGCTCGGCCAGCGCCTGGGTCGAGAAATCCGGCAGCAGGCCCCGTTCGAACATGGCCCGGCGTGCGATGCGCTGCAGGATGGTTCGATGTTTTTTAGCGTTTGGATCGGTCATGAGGAGTCCTCGGAATAGCGTTGTTGTTAGATGAAGAATGATGAAGTGGATCCATTATATAGATTAATGCCGGCGATGTAAATGCGGATCAAGAGAACTCCATACAACCATCGCAACACTGCAGGGAAATCCATTCACACTATAAACCGTCTATTTTCCAATTCGTTGGATAAAAACACCGTGAAAAAATTGAATCCTATTGTATGAGAAATCCTTCAAAAAAACGCGGGAACGGTCCCTCTCCTTTTTCAACGCTCTCTGCATTAATCATCAGATATCAAGGTGTTCGCCGCAGAAACTTTTCCCTGGCATTGAACTTGTAATGATATTGCCGGGAACGCTGCAATAACAAGCAGCCTTCGACCTGCGCCAGGGGGAATAGCAATGCAGAGACTCACCAGATTGCGCCAATACATGGTACTGTTCCTCTTTTTGTTTCTTGTATCTGCATGCAGCATGGGGCGCGTGCTGAAGCATGACGCTGAGGCGCGTTCAAAACATACAGCATGCGTCACCTGCCATCGGTCGATCGACCCGTCATCGTCCGGGGCCTCGCTGTCTTTCGCGGACAACGTTGATCCCTCGTCGATCTGCCTTGACTGCCACCACTATGAGAGCAACCACCATCCCGTCAATGCTATTCCGGGAAAAGAATATGCCAAAAGTTCCATGCAGTCCTTTCCGCTCTTTGAAGGGCAGGTCCGGTGCCTCACCTGTCATCAGGCGCATATTGATCCCGGACAGAACAATCTTAACGAGCCAGCCAAGCTCCTCCGGGGAGGGCCCTATGCAGACCTCCGGGAGCTGTGCTTCAAATGCCACTATCAGGAAACCTATGCCGAGATCAACCCCCATGTGATGCGCACTTCGGACAACAATATCAGGGACGTCAATGGAAAGCCGGTCTGTCTCCTGTGCCATTCGGAAAAACCGGATCCGCAGGGTGATCCCGCGGACGTGCGCTTCAGGGCCGACGTGGCTTTCCTCTGCTGGAGATGCCACGCATCCATGATGGGCACGTTCATGGGCAAACACTTTCATGTAAAACCGAAGCGGGCCACGAAAACAGCGCTGCAGAGAACGGAGCAGGAACGGGATATCGTGCTGCCGCTGGCGAACGACGGCATGCTGACCTGCTCCACCTGTCACAATCCGCACCAGCAGGGCATCATCGTCCGCGTTGCTGCAGCCGCAGGGGCCGACGCGCCCCGCAGGCTCAGAATGTCGAAAGATGCGATCTGCAGTGCCTGCCATGGGCAGTAGATCAGGTGGATAGGCTGAAGACTGAAGGTAAAGAAAAGGAACGAGATTCGACGAGGACGGCCAGACGTTTCGCTTTACCACCTTCAGCCTAAACACCTTCAACCTGAAGTCACATCTTACCCGGAGGTAGCGCCATGAAGAGCAACAGACTTTTTCTAAAACTGGCCCTTGCCCTTTCCGTCATCGTGATCCTGGAGGTGCTGGGGATCGTTGCCACGGCGCAGGACATGGACCTGGAGCTGGTCCACACGGACCAGGACAAGAGCTGGTACGTCAATACGCGCACCATGGTCAACCCCGCACCCGGCACGGTCAGTTTCTGGAACAAGATCGTTCCGTCAAAAGGAAGCAGCTATTTTGCACAGATGGGAGCTGTTCTGGAAAAGGCCCGGAAGAATCCGAGCAGGCTGGAATATGTTCAGATCCTGCAGGAGCTGGAATGCGGAACGAACACGGTGAAGGTCTGGAACGTTATTTTCTATGACCGGCAGGACCGGATCATTTATTCCAGCACCGCGCCAAAGACCACCGGCGAGGTCCTTGCGTTTCAGCAGGAGGCCGTCAGTGTCCGAAACGCGGTTTGCGCCACGTCGTATCTTAACGCGCCGGAAAAGCCGGAGCTGCTGGCGGAGCTGCAAGCCGCACCGGCTGCCGCGGGGACGGTTATTAACTAATATGAAATACGAGCGAAATTAACTATTGATGAAGTCGTAAAAAGTCAAATCCACCACGGAGACACGGAGACACGGAGAAAAAGAAATAATATAAACAAAAAGGTTCCCTCTGTGCCCTCCGTGACTCCGTGGTTAAATGAGAGTTCTTACGGTTTTATCAATATGGTAACCGCCGCGAAACGTCCCCTCTCACCCGGCCCTCTCCCCGCAACCCGACTTCCGCAAGCCGCATTGCTTCACATCGGACTCACTCCTCTTTAACGAACGCCCTCACCGCGTAATTACAAATAAGCTTTCATCGTACGAGAGGTTGTGATAGACTTTCTGCAGCTCACGAAAATCCTATAACAACTTGTCAGGGAGGGTCTATGGCAGCATGGTTACTACCCGCAGCAAAAGCAATTTTGCCGTATGTGAGCTCGATCATTGCCGCAGCGCTGCCTGTTTTTACCTCGCGAAAAGGCGATGAGGCCGCCGCCACCCAGGCAGGTCTTCTGCAGCAGCAAATCACCGAACTGCAATCTGCAGCCTCTCAAAACGCGGCACACATTAAAGAACTGGCCGAGCAGATGCAAAAGACGATAACTTCTCTTGAGCAAGGAGCGTCGATGGCCGAGTCGAGGTTCAAACGGACATCCGCGCTGTGCATCGCAGCGATCGCAGTGTCAGTTATCGCACTGTGCCTCTCTGCCATTGCGCTCTTCGGGCGCTAGTTCTAACAGGTTTGCTCTGTTCCTGCAGTTGATTTCCTTGCGCCCTCTGCGGCTCTGCGCGAGACCGCCGTTCGCATTTTACGTTCCTTCATTCCGCAATCCGCATTGCCCTACTCCATCGCTTCCACCATCTTCCTGAAATGGCGGCAGTTCTGCACCAGGTCCGGCCCGTGCCGGAACAACCCCCCGCCGATCAGAAAGATCAGGTCCTGTCCGTAGGTTTCGAGCATGTCCGGCACCTTGTCGAGGCTCATACCTCCGCCCGGAGCGGGAAAGATAGGCTTCAGATCTCCCATGGGTTCAGCGGTCGCAATCACGATCTCTTTGCATTCCTCGCGGCTGAAGGTGAACCGTCCGCCGAAGTTCGGGAAGATGGTCGCATCGGCCCCTGCCAGACGTGCAAGCTGGCCGAAGAGGACGCCGTGGGATATGCCGTTCCGGCTCGTTACAAAGCTCCCCTGCAAAGCCGGGTGCGTCAGGATCGGCAAGGCTAACGAATCGTCGTCAGCCAGTTCCCGCATCAGGTCAAAACCGATGAGCCCCGGCGCCACCATCATCCCTCCTGCCCCGGCCTGCTTTGCGATCCTGGCCCGTTTCATTACTTCGCTGTGCGGAGCAGTGATGTTCGGGATGTAGAGGCAGGGCTGCCCGGTTTCCCGGCTTCCTTTTTGAACAGCAGCGGCACAGAGCCGCACCCGTTCCTCAAAGGGCGAACAGCTTTGATCGCTCAGGCCGTGGTCGTCCTTGATGATATCCATGCCTCCCAGCACAAACTGATAAGCCAGATCGGCGAGCTCTTTTGATGAAAGCCCCATAGGCTTGAGCGCGGTCGAAAGAAGCGGCCGTTTCGGAACCTTCAGGAGCGTGCGAAGCCCTTCTCTTCCGAAACGCGGCCCGTTGAAAACGCGAAGCAGGGACGCGGGAAGGTCAAGGTGCTCAACACGGATCCCCGGCTTGATGCTGCTGTTGCCGAACACGACGTTCATGAACTGCGTCAGTTCTCCAGCCGCGATCTCGTTTGCATAACTGATGATCGCTTCGAAGCCGTCGCCGCCCCCGGTTCCGAAATGCTCGATCCTGCCGAACACATGGTCCCTGATGATCCCCTCGGGCACTTCTTCCGCCGGGAATTCCACGGTCTGCTCGATGCAAATGTCCTCTGCCTTGGCGCGTGCTTCCGCTTCGGTGCCGAAGAGACGGTAGCTGACGGAGAAACGATCGCCGGAGAAGAGTGACTCGGGTGTGCAGGTCTTTTTGATTATGGACATGGGAAAGGTTCCTTTGGCCGTGGATAGAGAACTTACGAATTACTCATTGCTGGTTCAGGCAACATGATTGAACCAGAAAAAAGTTCTTAAAAGAATCTTAGACACGGATAAGGGCGGATTTTTTTATGAAGAAGCCGGATAACACCAGGGCACTATCCGCCATGATCATAGCCTTTATCGGATTTGATCCGTGTCCAAGGTTTGTTCTTTCGCCCCATTGCTGGTTCAGGCTTATAGCCTGAACCATAAGTTAATTATTTGGTTCAATCAACATGATTGAACCAGCAAGAGAATCATGGTGACCCTCTTTTAACCACGGAACACTCTGACCACACGGAAAAACCAAAGACCTTGAAACGGGTTGTTGAAAAAGCCGCAATACTGACCGAACTTGTCATTCTGAGCGCAGCGAAGAATCTCGGCGTTGCGACTACTTCAGATTCTTCACTTTATTCAGTATGACACCTTAAAATGTTTTTCCTGCAGCCTGGTAAAGATCCCTTCCGTGTATTCCGTGTGTTCCGTGGTAATAATCAATTATCTACGACCTTTCCGCCTTGATCATAGCCTTTATCCGACTCGATCCGTGTCCAAGGTCCGTTCTTTCGCCTTGGCGCTGTTGTTTCCGTCCTTCAGAATCTTGAAGAACGAATCCTCCAGCGTCTGGCGCTTGAGCGTGCATTCGTAGACCCGCTTGCCAGCAGCCTCCACGTGCTGCACGAACTCGCGCAGTTTCTCCGTGGGGATCTCACCCTTGACGGCTGTCGGCGTTTTGATGATGACGCTCACATACTCCGGCAGGGCGTCCATGAGTTCGAACTCCACCTGATAGGTTTCAAGACCCATGCCGCGCAGCGTGCTCATGCTCTCCTGGGCAATGACCCTGCCCCGGTCCATGATCGCCGCCTTGTTGCAGATCATCTCGATCTCGGACAGAACGTGGGAATTGAGCACGATGGTGGCGCCCATCTTGTTCATCTCGATCAGGATGTCGCGGAGCTCCTTTACCATGATGGGGTCCAGGCCGCGCGTGGGCTCGTCCAGGAAGATGATCGTGGGATTGTGGATCAGGCATGACGCGATGCCCACCTTCTGCTTCATGCCCTTGGAACACTTCGACAAACGCAGGTCCCGGAATTCCGTCAGGCCCACGCGCTCGATCGCCTTCTGCACCCGGTACTTCGCGACCTCCTCGCCGCGCAAACGCGCGTAAAAGGTCACCGCCTCTTCAACGGTAAGGTACAGATGGTAGTGGGGCTCTTCGGGAAGGTAGGCAATGTCGCGGAACAGGGAGGAGCCGGGCTTGGGCCTCATGCCGAGCACCGAGATGACGCCGCTGTCCGGCCGCACCAGGCCGAGGAAGCAGTACATGGCCGTGGACTTGCCTGCGCCATTGGGGCCCAGGAGCGCGAAGATGTCCCCTTTTTCCACGGTAAGCGAAAAGGAGTCCAGGGCTTTGATCTTTTTCTTGAACGCGCCCCGGCTGAACTGCACGGATAGATTCTCGGCTGATATGATCATTTCATGCAGTACTCCCGGTTGAGGGTGGTCATCACTGCTTCGTCGGTCTTGCCCGTCCAGTCGCGCGTACGGAGCGCTGCTTTGATGTCCTTGGCGGTCTTGCAGGTGCATTCGACGAGCGTATGGGCGCAGCCGCAGGGGCAGTTCATCCTGTCCGCAATGGCCTTTGCCCTGCCGTCGAGCGCAGGTTCTTCAGGCTTGCTTTCATCTGCCGGCGCAGCCGGAAGCGCCTTCTCTGCCGAGGACATGGTATTTTCGAGGAACGCTTCCCGGGTGATGCCGGTCCCGGCGTTGATGGCTGCAAAGGCGGGCGCGAGCAGGGCGTCGAACGCGACGTCTGCATTGCTGATCGATCCGACCTCGTAGAGCTGCACCGTGCCGTCAGCGCCGATCAGGACCGTGGTCGGATAGGACCTGATCGAGAACGCCTTTTGCAAATGTCCATCGCGGTCGAGGGCCACCGGATAGGGAACCCCCTGTTCGAGGACAAAATCCTGCACCGTGCTTTCCGGCTCGGACGCATCGACGCCGATGAACAAGAGCGGATCGTTCTTATGTTTTTCCGCGAACCGGATGAGCTCGGGCATCTCCGCCTTGCAGGGCCCGCACCAGGTGGCGAAGAAGTTCAGGATGACGACCTTTTTGCCAACATGGTCCAAAAGCGAGAAGGTCTCTTTGCTCAGCAGTTCGGCAGTGATGTTGGGGGCGCGCCTTCCCTTCCAGGCGATCTGCTGGTTCAGGGAGTTCGTAAGGCTCGCTTCTTCTCCGGAGGGGGCTTTTTTGGCGGTCTGGTGGAAGAGGATGACGGCGACGGCGAGAAGCAGCGAAACAATGGCGATCCCTCGTGTGTTCAAAGCCCCTCCTGAGATGAGATGGTATCAGCAATGAACCGGCTGAACGTCGCGACTACTATAGGATATGGGGCGGGAACATTCAAGGAAAAAGAGGGGCTGAGACGGGGAAATCGCAGTGCAAAGTGTAAAGTGCAAAATGCAAAGTGCAAAGTAGGCATGGCAAACGACACTGGATCCTGCATCAATTTGCACTTTGCATTTTGCAGTTTGCAATGGTTTATGGACCCTAATCCCCGGCCGACCCGACGTGCTTTCCTTCTTCTCTGCTCTCCCTCGTTCGTGCCTCCGCGGCCTTCAGGAGAAGCGCGTCATGAGCTTCCCTGGCTTTCTTTACGCCCGCTTCGTCCTTCTTGAGCTCATAGGCGCTCTGCAGGGTCTCGTAGAAGCGCATCTCGTTCACATAGCTGCGCGAACGCCGGGCAATGCCGCTGACCGAATGCGCCTCCTCTTCGGCGATCAATTTCCGGATAACCGCGATGGCTGCGTCGGGATCGTTCTCGGCAAGATGGGCCGCCGCGATCCGCTGGTCCAGGAACTGCAGCCGGTCCCGCATTTCGATCGCGTAGGTAGGGTCCTTTTCCATGCGGTCCTTATCCCGCGCCGCGTACAGGGCGTCCCGCTCATGGGCGATAATAGCGCTCTCGGGCGCCGAGACCCGCCGCGTCGCATAGGCCGCGAACACGATCAAAGCAACAACGACAAACAGGATGGTTATCTTTACGTACGTTTTCATAAGTCCTCCGTGACAAGCATGGTGTTCCCAAAATTGCAGCATCCGACAGGGAAAACGATAGTACAAGCGCGGGGAAAAGGCAAGTGCAAAGGAAGGGGAGAAAAGAGTTGCAGACTTTTGAATTTGTTGCAATCGGGAAAAGATCAATCTACCACAGAGACAGAAAGACACAGAAAAAACCTAAGGTCTTCTATCCTTGGGTTTAAACCAAGGCTCACTTGGCGGCTTGGCTGCCGCCCCCTCACCCTACCCTCTCCCACGCTGGGGAGAGGTGACAAGCAGCTTTTGCCCTTCTCTGTGTCTCTGTGTCTCTGTGGTTATCCTGAGAATTTCTATCACACAAGGCTTTTCGCCGCGATCTCGTGCACGTCCTTGGACAGTCCCGGTGTGGCCAGGATCCGTTCGAGCTGTGCTTTCATGAGCGCCCGCCGTGGAGCATCATAGCGTTTCCACATGGTGAACGCCGAAGCAAGCCGCGCTGCTATCTGGGGATTCATGGTGTCCACCTGCAGGACCATGTCGGCGAGAAACGCGTACCCCGCCCCGCCCGCGTCATGGAATCGCACGGCGTTGGCCGAGAAGGCGCTGATCAAAGCGCGCACCTTGTTGGGATTTTTGATGGAGAAGGCCGGATGTTTTGTCAGCGCCTTGACGTTGTCCAGTGTTTGAGGCAGGGAGGAGGCCGCCTGGATCGCGAGCCACTTGTCCATCACCAGCGGGTCGTGCTTCCACTTCTCGTAGAACTCGGCCAGGAGGTCCCCCCGCTCCTGGCAATCGAGATTAACGACACTGGCAAGCGCGGCGATCACATCGGTCATGTTGTTGCCCTTATGAAACTGCTCCACGCACAAGAGCCGCGCTTCCCGCGTGTCCAGTTCGGCCAGATAGCCGAGGCAGACGTTCCTGAGGCTCCGCTTGCCGACAGAGGCCGGGTCAAGGAGATAGGGGCCGTCGTCCCGCAAGGTCGTATGCAGTTCAAGAAATTCGTCCTTCATTCGCGAGGCCAGCGTGCGGACCACGAAGCGCCGGGCCTCATGGACCGCTGTCGGGTCGATCTCGTCCATGAATTCGGCAAGGTATGTTTCCGAGGGCAGCGTCAGCGCCACTGCCAAGAAGCCGTGATCCAGCGTGGTGTTCTCCAGTGTCTTCCTGAAGGCCTCGACGAAGCGGCTGCCCAGCGCCAGTTTGTTCCCTGCCTGCAGGTCACGCACGAGCGCAAGGATTGTTTTGATCGCCATCTGCTGGCAGGCGTCCCATCGGTTAAACTCGTCCGCGTCATTGGCCATGAGGAACGCGAGCTCGTCGTCGCTCCGCTCCATCTTGAGTTTGACCGGAGCCGAGAAGCCCCGCAAAAGCGACAGGACCGGCTCGTGGGGAACATCGGCAAAAACAAAGGTCTCTTCCGCTTTCCTCAGTTCCAGCACGCCGGAACTGAAGCCCCCCTTTTCATGGGCAAGCTTCAGAGGCAGGTCGCTGCCGTCCTTGCCGAGCAGGCCGACTGCCAACGGGATATGGAACGGAAGTTTCTCTTGCTGACCCGGTGTAGGTGGACAGGTCTGTTTGATCGTCAGGGTAAAGGTCCGCGCCGCGGCGTCATAAGAGCGGCTTACCCGCAGTTCCGGCGTGCCTGCCTGCGTGTACCAGCGCTTGAACTGCGCGAGATCGACGCCGCTGGCATCCTCCATGGCTTTCACGAAGTCGTCGGTCGTGACCGCCTGGCCGTCGTGCCGGTCGAAGTAGAGGTCCGTGCCTTTCCGGAACCGCGCAGGGCCGAGCAGCGTATGCATCATGCGGATCACTTCGGCGCCCTTGTTGTACACGGTCAGGGTGTAAAAGTTGTTGATCTCCACATACGACTCGGGCCTGACCGGGTGCGCCAGGGGTCCGCCGTCCTCGCGGAACTGGTGCGTGCGCAGGATGTTGACGTCGCTGATGCGTTTGACGCCCTTGGAGCTCATGTCCTCCATGAACTGCTGGTCCCGGAACACGGTGAAGCCTTCTTTGAGCGACAGCTGGAACCAGTCGCGGCAGGTGACCCGGTCGCCGGACCAGTTGTGAAAATACTCATGCCCCACCACGCCCATGATGCCCTGGAAATCGGTGTCCGTTGCCGTTTCCTGCTTTGCCAGCACGTATTTGGAATTGAAGATGTTCAGCCCCTTGTTCTCCATGGCGCCCATGTTGAAATCGTCGGTCGCCACGATCATGAAGAGGTCCAGGTCATATTCCCTGCCGTACTGCTCTTCGTCCCATTGCATGGCCTTCTTGAGCGACTCCATGGCATGGCCGCACTTGTCCTTGTTATGCTGCTGGACATAGATGTGGAGCGCCACCTCCCTGCCGGACATCGTCCTGAACCGGTCCTCGATGCGCGCCAGGTCCCCGGCAACGAGCGCGAACAGGTAGGCCGGCTTGAGCGAGGGATCATGCCATTTGGCAAAATGCTTTCCGTCCCGAAGTTCGCCGGAATCGATGAGATTGCCGTTCGAAAGCAGCACCGGATACTTCGCTTTGTCGGCAACGATGGTGGTCATGAAGCGGGCCATGACATCCGGCCGGTCGAGGTAGTAGGTAATCCTGCGGAAGCCTTCGGCCTCGCACTGGGTGCAGAACATGCTGCCCGACAGGTAGAGACCGGAGAGTTCAGTATTCCGTTTGGGGCTGATGGCTGTTTCTATTTCGATCGTGAACTGCTCGGGAACGACCGGGATGGTCAATGATTCCTCGTCCACCGAGAACTCGCCGGGGCCGAGCTTCCTTCCGTCCAGCGCCACCGTCAGCAGCTCCAGGTCCCTGCCATCGAGCTTCAGCGGCCGGCTTTCGCTGCCGGGATCATAGGCCGCCTGGACGATGAGCAGGGACTTGACCAGGGTGCGCTCTTCCTCCAGCTCGAGCTGGAGGTTCGTGGTAAGGATGCGGTAATCCGGCGGAAGGTAATCCTTGAGATAGGTCACGGCGTGGGAATGGGCAGAATGCAAGTCGGTCATAATAGATTCCTATCAATGAGTTTCAAACAATTTTTTAACAGTACAACCCGGCATAGCAGTCCATGGATTTTACTGCAGAAAGGATGAATAACAGTAACTGCTCAGGTCAATGCAGTATCCGCAGAATCCAAAATAGGCGCTTCTCAGCGGCGCAAAGTTGCGGGTTAAAACGAAACAGCCGTCTGTTTTTAAAATCTGCGGCCATCTGCGCCATCTGCGGACAAAAGGCTTTTCTTACGCCCTTCGCTAATCCACCACGATAACGGTCATGCCTGCGGCGTGGCTCATGACCTTGTTGGTGACGATACCAATGAGGTGGCGGCTGCCATTGCCGCTGCTGTGCCGGCCGAGTACGATCGTGCCAAACCCGCCGTCCTTTGCAGCTTCGAGAATGCTGTCGGCAGCGTCAAGGGAGTCGGAGATCGTTTTTCTGCTGATCTTTGCCGCGCTGACCCCTTTGGCAACAAGCAGCTCCGTAGCCTTCCGGAACAGCGGCTCCATTTTTACCAGCCGGTCGGCAAGCCACTTGTCGACCACCTTTTTACGGTCTTTTTTCTCATCATCGCTCAGGATATGCCCTTCGTCCCAGAAGATCGCCGGAAGGTTCGGCAGCACATGTACGAGCGTGATCTGCAGGTCCTTCGCTGAGGAAAACTGTTCTGCCGCATACTCGACCGCCTTCATCGAGCTTTTTGATTCATCAAGCGCTATCAGCATCTTCCCCATGGTACCCTCCCTCTCGCTGCTCATTCGGTATCTGTCCGCTCTCGTTGCCCCTGCTAGTTAAAAGATAGTCCAAATCAGGCAAAAAGGCAAGTGCGACGCTCTCTCATGAAAAAAGGGGATGATAACGTCATCATCCCCTTTCGCAGCAGCGCTGATGTTTACTTTGCTTTGGCTTTTACCGGCTCGTACGTACAGAAGGGCTCGGCCGCAAGATAGTCGCCGGAGATGGCAAAGGCCCGGGCGCGGCAGCCGCCGCAGACCCGGCGGTACTCGCAGATGCCGCACTTGCCGTGGTAGTGATCGAGGTCGCGCATTTCCAGGAACAGCTTTGACTCTTCCCAGATCTTCGAGAACGGCTCTTTCCTGATGTCGCCTGCCTCTTCTTCGAGGAACCCGCAGATCTGGACCTTGCCCATGTGCGACACGAAGGCGAAGCTCTGGCCGCCCATGCAGCCCTTGGTCATGGCGTCAAAGCCATGGGATGCGGGCGTCACGGTCTTGCCCTTTTCCTTCTCGCCCTGGCGGAAGATGCGGTAATAGTGGGGGGCGCAGGTGGGCTTGAACTGGATCGGCACCTTGTCGCGCATTTCGTAGAACCATTTGAGCGTGCTTTCATACTCCGCCGGCGGGATCTCCTGGTCGATCAGCTCCTTGCCGCGGCCTGTTGGAACGAGCAGGAAGGGATGGTACGCGACCGCCCCCAGCCCGATCACCATCTCGAGCAGTTTCGGCAGGTCCTTGACGTTGTGCTTGGTGATGGTCGTGTTCACCTGGAATTCCATGCCGACCTTTTTAAAGTTCTCAATGGCCTTCATGACGCCTTCGAAGGCCCCTTCCACGCGGCGGAAGGCATTGTGGCTCTTGGCGTCCAGTCCGTCGATCGAAAGCGACACCCGCATGATGCCCGAGTCCTTCATCTTCTGGGCGAGATCCTCGGTCACGAGCAGACCGCAGGGCGCCATGACCATGCGCAGGCCGATCTTCGTGCCGTGTTTTGCGATATCGTAGATGTCCGCCCGCATCATGGGCTCGCCGCCGGTCAGAATGATGATCGGGTCAGCGAAAGATTTGACATCGTCCAGGAACTTGAAGCACTCCTCGGTGGAGAGCTCGCCCGGGTAGGGGCCATACTTGGCAGCTGCCCTGCAATGGACGCAGTTCAGAACGCAGCTCCGGGTCACTTCCCAGGCAATGAGACGGGGAAGATATTTTTTGGGGCCGCCGGGATGGCTCAGTCCGTCGGGTATGGTGTTCACAGGGGAATTCGACATGGCAGAGAAACTCCTTCATTGAAAATTGGAAAACATTTTCACTTTAAAATTTCTGATTTCCAATCTTCACTTTTCAATTACGCGTCTTTCAGCGTTCGGGCATTTTAACCAATCAGGTGGGAATAGTAAAGACCAATTTCATCCAGGTTTTAGGTCAAAACGGCAGGGTAAAGGTGAACGTGCTCCCTTTCCCATAGGTGCTCGTGACCCAGATCCTGCCGCCGTGGTATTCAACGACCTGACGCGCGATGGCAAGACCGAGTCCGGTACCCTCGATCATGCTAGTGAGATGGTCCCCTGAACGCTGGAATTTCTCGAAGATCAATTCAACGTCCCCGGCCGGGATCCCCGGGCCGGTATCCGAGATCTCCACAACGATTTGCGCCACCGGGACCGACTCCTTGCGGACGGCCACATTGATGGCGCCTCCCCGTGGCGTAAACTTGGCGGCATTGGAAAAAATGTTGGTCACGACCTGCAACAGACGATCGCGGTCTCCGATCAATCGGGCCTGAGGCGTATCGAAAGCGGTCGTCAAATGAAGCCCTTTGCTTTCTAAGAGCGGCGCCATGCTGGCGATGGCGCTCCCGATGACCTCTTCGATGGTAAGTTTTTCCTTTTTCCATTGCATCGATCCTGCCTCGATCCTGGAAAGATCGAGCAGATCGTTCGTCAGCCGCGTAAGGCGGTCGGCTTCGATGTTGATGGAGCTGATGAGCTTTCCTTTTCGCTCTTCGGGCATCCCCGGCTTCGTGATGAGCAGTTCGGCGAACGCCTTGATGGTCGTCACCGGAGTGCGGAGCTCATGGGAAGCGACCGAAATGAAGTCTGTTTTCATTTTGTCGATGGCCAGCAGCTTCAGGTTCGCCTCCTGAAGTTGATCATTGATCTCTTCCAGCCGTGCCGTGTGTTTCACGAAATAGACGACGACCGTAGCGACGATCAAAGGAACGACCATGGCGTCCACCGCGCCTATGATCAAGGTTTCCTTCGAAACACCACCCCACCAGAGACGGCCCTGGAGAATGCTGAGGAGCAGCGTGATCGCTTCCGAGCACAGAATCGATATCCAGATAAAATGCCAGGGACTTATCTGTTTCAGCCTATCCAGGATTTTTGCCATCATCGTCGCACGGTCCGCTCCCCCGCCGCTGCCGGGCTGTCCGGGTGACACTAGCACAAGACAGGGGCTATTTCAATGGGAAAGAGCCGCCCGCTGGCTTATCTCTTGACGGCCGGACAATCCGCAGGATTACCATTTGAATACGCCATGGCAATATTCGTTCCTCCTCTGGACTAGACCGAGAGAGAGCGGCGGTTCCCGCTTCCCGGAACCAAACGAAGAGGGCATCTCCGTTGCCGGGGATGCCCCTTTTCCCTCTCGCACTCCCTTCGTCGCGCCCGGCTATCGTGCGTCAAGGACGTCCCGTATCTTCTGCGACAGGTCCCTGAGAGACGCCGGTTTTGAAATAAAGTGCATCCCCTCCTCCAGCATGCCCTTGCTGCTGATGACGTCGGCGGTGTACCCGCTCGTAAAGAGGGTCTTCACGCCGGGCCGTATCTTTCTGACCTCGTCATAGACCTGTTTCCCGTTCTTCTTCGGCATGATCACATCGAGGATCAGCAGGTCGATCCGGTCCCTATGGTCCGTGAACACCTCGACCGCGTCTTCCCCGTCCGCGGCAATGATGACCGTGTACCCCAGGTGCTCCAGCATGGTCCTGGTGATCCGCCGCACGCCTTCATCGTCGTCCGTGACCAGCACCGTTTCCGTGCCGCCCCGGAGCTGGGCGGGACGGGCGGGCACTGCCTGCTCGGTCCTTGCTGAGTTGATCGGGAAGTAGATGGTAAAGGTCGTGCCTTTGCCCGGTTCGCTCTCGCAATCGATATAACCGTTGTGCTGCTTGACGATGCCGTGCACGATCGAAAGCCCCAGCCCGGTGCCCTTTCCCATTTCCTTGGTGGTGAAGAAAGGCTCGAAGATCCTCCGCTTCGTCCGAGCGTCCATGCCCGAACCGGAATCCTTGACCGTAACGACCACATAGGTCCCGGCCTTGCCGTACCCGTTATGCGCGATGTAGTGGTGGTCGAGCTCGGCGACGCTCGTCGTTATCAGCAGCGTCCCGCCGTCGGGCATGGCGTCCCGGGCGTTCACGGCCAGGTTCATCAGGACCTGTTCCATCTGGCCCGCATCGGCCAGAATGGTCAGCTCCGCGTCGGAGAGGCTGGTTCTCAGCTCGATCTCCTCGCCGATCAGCCGATGCAGCATGTTCTCCACGGTCCGGATGCTTTCATTGATATTGACCGGCCTGGGGCTCGTGATCTGCTTCCTGCTGAAGGCGAGCAGGTTCTGGGTCAGGTTCGCAGCCCTTCTCGATGCGGCAAAGATCTGGTCCAGAAAACCCCGCGTTTGATCGTTCTCGGTGATGGACATGCTGAGCAGATCGGTGTAGCCGATGATGCTTGTCAGGATATTGTTGAAGTCGTGGGCGATCCCACCGGTCAGGGTCCCCACCGCCTCCAGTTTCTGGGCATGCCGCAGTTGTTCTTCCAGCTTCTTGTGCTCCGTGATGTCTCGCGTCACCCCCAAAAGGGCCATGACCTCGCCGGCTGCGCTCTTCAGGGGCACGGCCCGGGTCTCCACCCAGCGGTGCGTTCCCTTGAGCCCGATGAACTCGAATTCCAGTTTCCCCGACCCTCCCTGAAAAACCGTGTCGGTGAGGGCCTGCACGCTCGCCACATACTCGGGGAGCACCAGCGGGTAGATCGACTTCCCCGCCACCTGTTCCAGCGAGTCCGCATCGATCATGCGCAGGCCCGCCGGGTTCATCTCGAGGAGCGTCCCGTCCGCAGCAATCAGCTTGACGCAGTCCTGCTCGGCGTTGATCAGGGTCCTGAGCTTGCTCTCGCTCCGCGCCAGGTCCTCTTCGATACGTTTGCGTTCGGGCACGTCCTGCAGGGTCTCGATGACAACGAGAAGATCGCCCTCGCTGCTGTAGATCGGCGCGGCATCGAAGAGGATGTACCGGTTCTTTCCGTTCATGTTCAGGTACCAGCCTTCGGCGTGCACCCCGTTCGAAACAAGGGACGACCGCGAGTACTTGCTGTACAGCGTGGAAAGGTCATCGTACGCGCCGTCGACGACGATATCGGCCAGCGTCGGGCGCTTCTCGTCATAAAAGGGCATCCAGTGATCATCGGTGCCGATCACGTCATGGGCGGGAAGGCCCGTCAGCTCCTCACACGCTTTGTTCCACAGAACGACCTTGTGCTGGGGATCGAGCACGAACGTCGCCACCGCGGAGTTCTGCACCAGGTTCTCGGCAAAAAGCTTCTGGTTCTCGAGGAGCGCTTCCATATGCTTTCGCTTCGTGATATCCCGCACCACGTGGATCAGGCCGACCATCTGGTTGTCGCTGTTGAACCGGGGGATGGCCCTCGTTTCGACATACCGGTTCAGGTGAGGCTCGAATGATTCCGCGGCGACCGGCTGGGCCTGCGCGATGCTCCGGCAGCTCGGGCAGTCCGCGGGCGGGCGGTCCGCGCCGTGAAAATACCGGAAGCATTTTGCCTTCCCCATGCCGTCTCCCGGCAGGTCAAGCAGCTCCCGTGCCGCACGGTTCGCGCGGATGATTGTAAAGTCCCTGTCATGGATGGTGATCATGTCCGTGATCGTGTTGAAGGTGTCTTCCCAGTCATGGGCGGACTGCGCGCTCATTTCCTCGGCGCGCGTCTTTTCCCTGAGCGCGGCCTTCTTCAGCGGTTTGACTACGAGGCGCCAGAAGACCGGGAGGATCACCAGGGTCAGGACAGCGGCATCGAGGACCGCGATGACCAGTACCGGGAATTCGGTGAACAGTGCGGTGAGCAGAAGCATGACGAACAGCTCCGCAAAAAAAATTGCCGCTATCATCACGCCGGCAAGGCGCAGGGGTGATGAGAAAAAATTTTCTTCGTGGCGTTCATCGGTCTTCATGGCGTTGGTCTCCGGCCGTTCTCTCGCGCTGGCGGGTAATGCTACTTTCTGCAGCAGTATACCCGTTTTTTTTTCGTTAAACAATCCGATTTGCACCGGTTTTCCCCCGGGTACGTGGTCCCGGAAAAGCGGCCGGTGCTTCCGAAGGGGTTGTCCGACGCACCCTGAAGGACCCGTTCTCCGCCCTTGACTTCTTTCCTCCGGAGTGTGAACATACAACAGGAAGTTCGGAAGTTTTTTGCAGTACGACGGGCCGCGAAGACTTTCTGCTTCGCGGTTTTTTTGTGCGGCATTTCCGAAAGCTTCAATTCCGAAGGAAGAAGGTAGGCACATGGCAACGCGAGGAAAAGTAAAATGGTTCAATGAGTCCAAAGGGTTCGGGTTCATTGAAAAGGAAGAGGGCGGAGATGTCTTCGTGCACTTCAGCGAAATTGAAGGTGAAGGCTACAAGACCCTCGCCGAAGGCGAAGAGGTGACGTTCGAAGTCGTTGACAGCCCCAAGGGCCCCAAAGCGGCGCACGTGGTAAAGGCAGCGTAACAATACCGTCCATGCGACAAAGCAGGACCTGAGATTTTGCCTTTTTTATTCCCTGCCCCCGGGCTCGGCGACTAAACCTGTGCCAGGATTGCGACGTAATTTTTCCCATACTTCTCCGCGCATTTCGGGCAGGTCGTATAGAAAAAGTACGTCTTTTGAAGGCCCTTCCCTTTGCCTTTCACGTACACCCCCATCTCCTCGATCCAGGTGCGCATGTTGCGATAGGGCCCTTCGAATACCTTGGAGAGAAACGTTCCCGATATAGTTGCCATGCTCGTACCGGGAACGTCTTTGGTCACCTCGAGATAGACATCGGCGCCCCAAAGTGAATTCTCATCGGACAGGACGACCATGCTTTCGGGGCTGGCGCCGGCAGCCTCGATCGCGGTGACATTGCGCTTCATGACCGCGCCGAAGTTCAGGGGAATATGAAAAAAACTGGTCACCCGGTCCTTCACAAAGCGCTTACCTTCCCAGGTGAGCGTTACTTCGTCCCAGGGTTTGGGATCGAATCGTGGACAGCATTCAACATTTTTTAGGTTGTTCATTGGCCAGTCTCCTTTCCATTCGTTTCCTGCCCGATCGACCGACATCTGCTTTGATCCAGTCGGGTCACTCAGTCGGATCTTTTTTTGCGAACTTTGCGCCTCGCATGCTTTTGTTTCCGTAAGGGCGGGTTTCAAACCCGCCCCTACGTTAAAGGACGAGGGAAAAACTTCATTGATTACAATTCGTAGGTCGGGTAGAGCGAAGCGAAACCCGACACTTCCCAAGGGTCTTCATTACCTCTGTGAATATTCCGGCACATAGGCGTCGGGTTTCACAAAAAAGCGTTCTACCCGACCTACTCGACTGGTTTCGCTACGCTCTACCCGACCTATCGGTCTGGCTGTTTCCCGCGACCCTGAATACAACTTATCAGATCAGTGACCTTGTGAGCAATGTTCCGCCCCAGCTTGATAGTAATCTTGTTATAGCCAAGCTTTGAACTTACCGCGTCTTTTTCTTTAATCATGATTTCCTTGGACGCATTATTCATTACTTCATATCGAATATCTATCCGCTTTGAAACACCGCCTCTCAGACTTCCGATGATATCAATCCGAAGCAAAATACCATCGCTACCTACGGTTTCCATGTTGTTTACTATCTTTACATCTTGGTTCAGCTGCAATAACGCATAGGTTGTGTTATTCTCTAGAGCCTGCAGGATTTCTGCAGGTGGATTATACTCCTTCGTTACGAACAAATATATTGTATATGACGTGGGCGCTGCCAACTCGTTGCAGATGCTCCTATCATTTGCTGGCGTACTTGCGCACCCTAATATATTGACGCCAACCAATATCGCACCTATCAACAAAATCATGTTGCAACGTGCTGACATATCTATCTCCTCTCGGTTTCTAATTTACTCATCGGTTTGCCCGCCTGCAGCCCAAACCTACAGAGCTGGCAAAGTTAGTTCTTTAAACATTTGATATAATCCTAAGAACAAAGACTAATCCTGCCCATACGACGAAAATCCATCCGACGATTCTAAACATTTTTGCGCGTTTATAATTCTTATTCATCCGGATTTCTCGTTCGGCAGCCATTATAAATATTGCACCAATAATCAGCATAATCATACCAACACCTCCTTATTCGACTTCAGGCCGTAGGTTGGTAAAACGAAGTGACCAATATCTTTGGCACAAAGATTCGAACACTCAGGAACATCATAAACATGTCGGGTTTCGCGACGTCGCTCTACCCGACCTACTTGTTCCCTGCTTCACGCGAACAGGCCCTTACGTGCAGTACCGGTTCCGGCCCTGCTCCTTGGCGCGGTAGAGCGCGGCGTCGGCCCGGCGGATCAGTTCCTCGAAATCCTCGTTGATCGACGACTCCCAAATGCCGATGCCGATGCTGACGGTCACGGCGATCCTATTGCTGCCGTGCGTGAACACCGCGCCCTCGATCAGCTTGCGCAGGCGTTCAGCGAGGATGAAAGCCCCGGCCTGCTCGGTCCCGGTCGCGAGCAGGACGAACTCTTCCCCGCCGTATCGCGCGAACAGGTCGGTTTCCCGAAGCGCGCCCCGTACCAGGCCTGCCACATTGCACAACACGACGTCGCCCGCCTGGTGGCCGTAGGTATCGTTCACTTTTTTGAAATGGTCGATATCGATCATCAGCAGCGAGGCAGGCGGCCCGTAGCGGTTTACGCGCTTCACTTCCTGCCGCAGCCGTTCCATAAAGTACCGGCGGTTGTACACCTGGGTGAGTCCGTCGGTGATCGAGATCTGCTCCAGTTCACGGTTCAGGACGGTGAGCCGCTCGTTCGTGCGCGTGAGCTCCGCGGTCCGCTCCTCGACCTTCCGCTCCAGGGACTGGTTCAATACGCCAAGCCTCCGGTAGAGGTCGGCATTCTCGATGGCGACCGCGGCCTGCGACGACAATGCCGACAGGAGCGTTTCGTCCTCGCTGCTGAAGGACCCGGCGCGTTTGTTCAACACCTGTATGGCGCCGATGACCTCGCCCCGCCTGTTCTTCAGCGGAACGCAGAGAATGCTCTTTGTCCGAAATCCGGTCTTTTTATCGAACTCGGGGTTGAACCGCGGATCGCCGTAGGCGTCGGGTATGTTGATGATCTCGCCCGTCAGGCCCACGGTCCCTGCAAGGCCGGTCCCCAGGGGGAAGCGGAGCTCGACCACGTCCACGCCTTGGGCGATCCGGGCCCACATCTCGTTCTTCTCCCGGTCGACCAGGAAAAGCGAGCTGCGCTCCGCGGTCATGACGGTCGTGGTCTCTTCGATGATCATGCGGAGCAGCGGCTCCAGGTCCCGCTCGGCCGTAAGGCGCAGGCCGATCCTGAGAAGGATCGAGAGCCGGTCAGGTTGTAAGTGCAGCGCGGGATCGGTCATGGATACCTGACTGGTACGCTCGCCGCAGCGGACGAGGAGATTCAGTTCTTGAGCACGGGTCCGGATAACGGTGAGGGGAACGGATGCGCCGGATCATGCGGCTGTCAATCCCAGATACCTCCTCGGATTGTCCGAGGCGAACTGCAGCGCCCGCTCCTGGGAAACACCGAGTGTGACCAGGTTCTTTATTGCATCGGCAAGACAGATGCCGCTGCCGAGCAGGACCCCGCCGGCGCCGCGGATCGGGCCGCTGCCCCAGCCCGACCCTTTGACCGAATCCGATACGAGCAGGATCCGGTCCGGCGGCTTCATGTCGAACAGCATTTTCAGGCTCTGCGGATGGAGGTGGGCCATGTCCACGATGATCTCGACGAAGATCTCGTCGTCCATGAGACCGAACCCGGCAAGCCCCGGCTCGCGGTGATGGAACCCGCGCATGGCGTTGAACAGATGCGTAATGCCCGTGGCGCCGGCGCGCTTGCCTTCCTCGGCCTGTTCATAGGTCGCGTCGCTGTGGCCCATCTGGACCAGGAAGCCCATCTCCCGGCAGGCCTCGATGACGTGCAGCGCTCCGGGGAGCTCCGGAGCGATCGTAACAATGCGGATCACATCGTCGAAATCCTCGACCAGGCGTTTCAGCGCTTCGACGGACGGATCGGCACAACAGGTCCTGTCGAGCGAACCGGCCCGTTCAGGGTTCAGGAACGGCCCCTCAAGATGGATCCCCTGAATACGGGCGCCCGAACGCTGGGCCGCCATGGCGCACCGGATCGCGGTCATGTTCTCGCGCATAGTCTCGATCGATCCGGGATAGACCGTCGGCAGAAGGATTGACGTGCCGCGTTCTCCGTGAAGGTTCGCCATCTGGAGGATATCGTCCTGACGCCGCGTGCGCGTGTCGTAGGTCTCCGCGCCGTGCACATGGATATCGATAAGCTGCTGCTTGGTTTCGATCGATGTCTGGGCCATGGGGACCTCGCATTAACGCGCACAGTATATGGTCACGTGCCGCCGGTTCTTCACTTTGCACTTTGCAATTCGCATTGCCGTTTTACGTGATCATCCCCCGTTTGGAAAAGAACTCGCTCAATGCAAGCCGCACTACCGCGCCGCGGTCCCAGGGCTGCTTCAGATCCTTCGTCAGTTCCGCCGCCACCTGATCAAGAGCGGGGATATGTTCATCTTCAAGCTGGATCGTCACCTCCACCAGCCCGTGCTCGTGCGGCTCATGCTCGTCCTGCCCGTGGCCGCGGTGTTCGTCGTGGTGATGCGCGTGATCGTGTTCATCCGTCATAGGGCGCCTCGCTTGTTCATAATGGAAGTATAGTTCTATTTTACCCGATTTGAAAAAAGATTCCATAAAATGTTAGCCCCGGAAGGAACATAAGGCCCTTTGAAACAATCGAATGCAAGCCCGCAAAGGAGGCCGCCGCTTTCTGTTTAAGGGTTTTGACAACTTCCCCCCGTTTGGACTATAATAACGCCTGACTCAAAAGGGCAGCATGCCCCGGAAGTAAACTTTCGCAGCAATGGAGGCAACGGAATGAACCAGATATGGATTGCGGTCATCGCAGCGCTCATCATGGCAGGAGGACTGGGAGGGTTTTACTATCTCGTCATAAAACAAAACGCGGTGATCGACTTCAAGGCGCTTCAGTTCGCATCGATCGTGCTCGTTCTGCCGCTGATGCTTGCGCTCGGGGTGATGGGCGTTCTCCACAGCGATACCATCGGACCGCTCATCGGCGTGATCGTCGGCTATGTGCTGGCAGGGTCTCGAAAAGAGTAACTGCAGCGCAGGGCAAACTAACTTCTCACTTCTAACTTCCCACTTCTAACTTCTTAAAACAGCAGGTTCATCATCACCGGCATGGTAAAGAACAGCGCTGCCGTCGAAACGGCGATGCACCCTGCTGCCAGCGGCACATCAAGGTGGAACTCATCGGCGATCACGAGCGAGAGCACCATCACCGGCATGGCGCCTTCGATCGTCACGGCCCGGAGCACCTCGCCCGAGAGCCCTGCGCGCGAACCGATCCACCATGCCAGGACCGGCGCCAGTATAAGCTTCAGAAGCAGAGCCGGCACGGCGATCGTCATGCGCCGCAGGTCCTTGAAATCGAGCGCCAGTCCCACCGTAAAGGTCATGAGGGGAATGACCGCCCTGCCCATGAGCCCGGCCGCGTCCTGGACCACCTGCGGGACCGCAAGGCCGAGAACCTGCACGAGCCCTCCCGCGGCAACGCCCCAGAGCGGCGGCAGTTTGAGCACCCGCAGGAGCGACGCACTGAACGATACGTTCTTCCCGCTCCCGTACCGGGCCGCGGCAAAGACGCCGATGGTCAGCAGGATCGGCGTGGCCGCCAGCAGATCGTACAGGATCGCCACGTAGCCATAGTGCGCGCCGAGCATGCCGGTAATCACCGGGAGACCCAGGTAGGTCACGTTGCCGAAGCCGGACGCAAGGATCATGACGCCGAAGGCCGGGCGGTCGATCCGGTTGAACCACGGGACCAGGCGATACACGGCGTACGCCGCCGCCATTCCAACAAGCGTCACCAGTGCCGCCGTCACGGGGATGGCAAGGAAGCTTTTATCGATCTGCGCCGTTGATATGAGATTAAAGGCCAGCGCAGGCAGAAAAAAATTGAGCACGGTCACGCTCAGGGCATGACGCAACCGGTGCCGGTCGATCCCGCCCGGGTCGAAGAACCGCCAGATGTAGCCCGCTGCGATGATCAGGGCAAATGAATAGAGGACCTTGTTGATAGGGTGCTCCTTGGAACATCAGGTTGATCGACTGAAGGCTGAAGACTTTTAGCAGAGCCCTTGCACTGACCTTCAGCCTTCAGACTTATTAACGGTCTCATAATTATCCGTACATCAGGCTGCTTATAATAACACCTGAATCTGCATGAATTAACCTTCAGTCTTCAGCCTAAACACCTGAATCTTACCCTGTCTGCTCTTTCTCTTCATGCGGCAGGAACGGGATCGTCAGCATGCCCGGGATAGTCAGGCAGCAGACAATAATGAAGAACGCCTTGTAGCCCACGGTCTGCTGAAGCCAGCCGCTCACGAAACCCGGCAGCATCATGCCGAGCGCCATGATCCCCGTGGAGATGGCATAGTGGGAAGTTTTATACCGCCCCTGCGCCGAGTACATAAGGTAGACGGTGAATACGGTGAAGCCCATACCGTAGCCGAACTGCTCCAGCGCCACGAGCGGGTAGATCAAGCCGATGGACGGCTGGTGATAAGCCATGTACACAAAGAAGAGGTCCGGCAGGTGCATGGCGAGGACCATGGGCCAGACCGCGCGCCTGAATCCGAACCGCGAAAGCACCCAGCCGCCCAGGATCCCGCCGATCACGAGCGAAAGAATGCCCACGGTCCCGTATACGAGGCCCACCTCAGACGTGGAAAGGCCCAGGCCTCCCGCGCTTGCCTTGTCCAGGAGGAACGGAGAGACCAGTTTGAGCAGCATGGCCTCACCAAGCCGGTAGAACAGGATAAAGGCAATGATCACGCCTATGCGCTTCTGTTTGAAGTAGGCGGCGAAGACCTCGGCAAACGAGGCCGCTGCTGCATCCTTTGCCGAATGACTGCCATCTGTTGCCGGATAAGGCAGCATGATCCGGTGATAACCAAAGGCCAGGAGAAAGATCGATCCGGCGATCCCGAGAACCACGGTCCAGCTCAGGGGGATGTTGTTGGTCGTAGTCTCGAACCAACCGGCAACATACACCAGGAACCCGGACCCGAAGATCATGGCAAGCCGGTAGAACGCCGAACGCAGCCCCACAAAGAGCGCCTGGTCCTTTTCCGTGAGCGCCAGCATGTAAAAGCCGTCCGTGGCGATATCATAGGTTGCGGAGATAAACGCGCCGACGACGAACGCCGCCAGGGACAGGGCAAAGAACCCTTCCGTGTTCAGGGAATAGGCCACGAAGAAGAGCGAGAGCCCCATGGCGAGCTGGGTAGAGAGGATCCAGTTCCGTTTGGTCGAATGCAAGTCCACCAGCGGGCCCCAGAACATCTTGATGACCCAGGGGAGATAGAGCCAGCTCGTCCAGAAAGCGATATGCGCATTATCGATGCCCATGCGCTTGTACAGGATGACCGAGACGGTGTTGATGAGCACATAGGGAAGACCTTCGGCAAAATAGAGGGTGGGCAGGAACGCCCAGGGGTTGCGGGAGAGAGCATGCTGTTTATTCATGCAGGCAAGACTATCAGATTAAGAAGCGAACATCCAGAAAAAAAACAGGCGGGGAAAGCCCTTTCTCTTGATCTAGGAAGGCCAGCTGAGCTATAACCGGACCACAAATACGGTAGGGGCGGGTTTTAAACCCGCCCCTACAAATACACAAAAATCACGTAAACCGGCGGTACACAGTATTCCGGGTTTACTTCGCAGGCGCCGGGCTCTCCGCCTTCTTCTCCTCCAGCTGCTGCAGCTTTGCCATATCGAGTGCCTTCTTGACATCCGGCACCAGGGCGCTGTCGGGATACAGCTTCAGGAACTCGTCGAACTCATGGATCGCCCCCGGCGTGTCGCCCTTGGCGGCAAGGTCAAGCCCTTCCTTGAACTCGGAAAGCTCCTCCTCGTTGATCGCCTCGTCGCCTTTCTTGCCTTTCCAGTAAAGCTTGGCATGCGAATCCTCTTTCGCGCCGCGAACCCCCGCCACGCCGGTCGTCAGGGGAACGGACTTTTTCGGCACAAGCTGGTTCACCTTGTGCTGCATGCTTTTGAGCCATTCTGAAAAACCGGATTCCTTCTTTGCCGGCTCCTCGGCGACCGCCATGGTGCTGAAACCAAGCAGAACAACCAGTATCGCGGTAAATATTTTCTTATTCATAATGCCTCCTTATTGATACAAACGCATTTGCGTACGAACGTTGTTATTTTCCCTTCGTGGTTCCAATCCGCATTCCGAAAGGAGACCTGTCCCGATCGAATCGGGAAATCCGCAATGCTACTTCACCACTCCCAGGTCCGCGGCGAGGTCGCTGTTCTGGCGGATCATCCGCGGATCGAGGGAGGCCGCCTGCTGAAAGAGCTTTTTTGCCTCCTCTTTTTTACTCAGGCGAAGCAGAACACGGGACAAGTTCACCATGATCCCGGGATCGTCCGGAGCGACCTGGAGCGACGACTCGTAGGCCTGCTTCGCGTCCTCGAGCCGCTCCTGCAGAAAACTGATGTTGCCGATATTGTTGAGCGCGACGGCGTTCGCCTTGTCGAGCGCCAGCATTTTCTGGAACTGCTGCAGCGCCTCGGCATAGAGCCCGTTCTCTCCGTACACGATCCCGAGCTCGGTAAGCGCGGCCAGGTCCTCGGGGTTCGTTTTGAGCATCTCGATGTAGCCGGCGGAAAGGGCGTTCAGCCGCTGCCGTCCCAGCGCTTCGAGCTCATCAGCGAACCTGGCGTCGATCTCCTGCCGCTTCGCCGCCCCTGCCTTGATATCATTGCCCGGCAGCGTCACCGGTTTGAACTGTTCCCAGGCCTTCTGCGTAACGATGATCTCCGCCTTGCCCTTGGCGGCCCAATCGCGGTACGCTTCGGCCGCCTTCTGCCACGCCCGGGTGAAGGACGAGCCGACCATGGTCATCTCCACGGGGATCCAGACCGTCCCCTGATACCGGACGAGCAGTTCCTCGGGAAAGCCCAGCGTCATGCGGTCCTTCTCGGTCACGCCGGTGTTGAACATGATGAACACATGGCCCGGCACATCGATGAACGCCGTGCCGACGCCGATGTTTTCCAGGCAGGCGGCGAACAGGATCGACAGGTCGTCGCAGTCGCCGCTCTTGCGGGAAAGGGTGTCGCGCGGATACTGAAGATAATCCACGTTCGTGGTGTTCTCCGAGAACTGCTGGAAGGGACTGGTGGGATCGATGATATAGTTCACCCCCAGAACACCCAGCGCCCCGTAGATCCCGCGGGCATAGACCAGTGAGGAATGCAGGTTCGGATAAGCATCGACATACTGTTGGATCACGGAACGGGTGAATTCCACCACCGGGGGGTCCTTGGGCGTCACAAAGGCGCCGAGCTTGGCCTTCTGGTCCCAGACCATGGCGTGCCGTTCGTACAGCGTAATGGGGAAGCTGCGCGTCACGGACCGGGCCTCGCCGGCAATGTAGTAGGTGAGCGCGAGCTCGCTCTGGATCGGCGTGTTCTCGGTCACCTCCAGGATCTTGTTGCTGAAGACCGGCTTGAGGTCCAGTTTGATCTCCTGGTCCGCAGCAATGTCCTGGAGCTGGATCTCCGAGGGATAATCCATGTAGTCCTTGATCGAGAAACTGAGCTTGGCCGCCGAGAACGCGTTGCCCGAATTGTTCCGGATGGTGACCTTCCCGATGGGGTGCGACTCGTAGTACTTGTAGGAGGAGGAAAAGATCTCCCCGATCTCCACTTTGACGATCTCCAGCGGCGGAAGGGACAGGGCGGCCTTGGGCGTCGTGGTAAAGACCGCTTCGCTGGCCGGGCTTTCATCGCCTTCCTTGCCTACGGACGTGAGTTTATAATAATAGAGGGTCTCGTCAGCCAGCGGCGCGTCCACGAACAGGGTCTTCTCGACCTTGGCCACCGGTTCAAACCCCTCGGTGGGATGCTTGGAACGGTAGACCCGGTAGGAGCTCATGAACGGCTCGGTATTGGGGGTCCAGGAAAGCGTGATCTGCTTTTCCAGCGACCCGATGCTGATCTTGCGGGGCGTTGCCGGGACGAGCCTGGGCGTCACCGCAGAGACCGGCAGCGAGAACGCGCTTTCGTTCCCTTCGCGCGCCTGACCGGTCACCGCGTAGAAGAAGGTCTTGTTGCTCGGCAGGTTCTTGTCCGTGAAGAAGGGTTCTTTGGTAACGCCCGCAGCCTTGAAGGGGCCGGCGGCTGACTCGGCACGGTAGACCGTGTAGTGGTCCAAAAAGGTCTCAGCATTGGGCTTCCAGCTCACCTGGATCTCGTTGGGCCGCGGCTGCGCGGTCATGTCCTGCGGCACGGCAGGGGTGTGGCGCAGGGTAAAGGTCTGCACCCGGTTGTTGCCGGCGTCCCCCACCGAAAGCCGCACGCCCGCTTCCAGGGCAAGGCCCAGGGGCGCTTTGAACTCTCCCGGTCCCCGTCCGGGACTGCCGAACTTCCGGAGGAACTTCCCGCTGCTGTCAAAGACCTGAACGCGCGCATTCCCCGCGTCCAGCACATAGACCTCGTTGTCGGGCGACACGATGATGTTCTCGGGGCGGTCGAACTCTCCGTCCCCGGAGCCTTCCTTGCCGGATTCCCACAGGAGCGCGCCGTTGCCGTCGTATTTGCCGAACTTGTTGTTGCCGCGGTCAACCACATAGATATTGCCCGCACGGTCCACGGTCAGGTCCACGGGCGCCTTGAACTGGCCGCGCAACGAGCCGCTCTTGCCAAAGGCGCCGAGGAACATCCCTTTGGCGCTGAAAACCTGGACCCTGCTGTTTCCCGTGTCTGCCACACAGATGTTGCCCTTGGGACTGAGCGCGATGCCCGAGGGCCCGTCGAACTGGCCCTCGCCGGAACCGGATTTGCCGATCACATGCAGCAGCGCCCCTTCGGTGCTGAACTTCTGGATGCGGTCGTTGTCCGTATCAGTGACCCAGATGTTCCCGGCATCGTCCGCGGCAATGCCGCGCGAGTTTTTGAGCATGCCCGGCTCGTCCCCCCGGGCGCCGAACCGGGTCGCGCCGACAACCCCCACCGCGCCGAGGGAGTCCTTGCTGATGCCCCAGAGCCCCTTGTTGACGGCCAGGCTGGAAACGGTTTCCGCGGTCACCCCTGAAAGCACTTCCGCGGGAAGCGGCGAAGCAGGCGCCAGGGACGGCTGGTCGCTGGCCTCGCAGGCAAAGACCTGGAGCGTGTTCTTTTTGGCGTCGAGCACGTAGACCTTATCGTCGGCGTCGACCTTGATGCCCGTGGCCCGGCGGAACTGGCCCGGCCCGTCCCCCTCGGTCCCGAGCGATCCCTGGAGTTTGCCCGCGGAGTCGAATTTCTTGAACTTATAGTTGTCGGTGTCGGCAACGAAGATATTGCCCGACCCGTCAACGGCCAGCCCCTGGGGCTCGTCAAAGCCATCAGAGGTACCGCCTTTGGCCCCGAACACGAGCACCTGTTTTCCGGCAGGATCGAAAACGCGAACATTGTTCCGGGCCGAGTCCAGGACATAGAGCTTGTTCTGCACGTCCACGGCCAGATCCACAGGCGTCTTCATCTCGTCCTTCTCGGTCTTATACGTTACCTGGTTCAGAAAGATACCGTCCGCAGAAAAGACCTGCACCCGGGAATTGCCCGTATCAGCCACATAGATCAGGCCCTTGGCTACCACGATGCCCGAAGGATCGCTGAACTGTTTGGGACCGCTGCCCTTGCCGCCGAACATGCGCACGAACGCGCCGGCCTGGTCGAAGATCTGGACGCGGCCGTTGCCCCCGTCCACGACGTAGACCTTTCCCTGCTCGTCCACGGCGATGCCGGAAGGATATTTGAACTGCCCGGCTGCATCCCCCTTGCTTCCCCAGGCCAGGAGGGTCTTTCCACTCTGATCAAGGACCACAACGCGGTGCGCCTCGGTATCGGCGATAAAGAGCCGGTCGCCTGTAAGGGCCAGCGCCCGGGGCCCGTTCAGCATGCGCTGTCCTTCAGGTTTTTTGTAGTCGCCGAGCTCATGGATGAATTCGATCTGCTGGTAAGCGAAAAGAGGAAGGGAACTGCTGAGAAGGATCGCACAAGCAACTAAACTGGTGGAGAAAAATCGCTTTGTCAACACTGCCACACCTCCTGCATACGCCTGTGCGACCTGACGTCGGTACCCTGCACCCTGCCCGTCCTGAGACCGCCTTCTGTATATTATATTGTACATTCCGTGATGAAGCGGAGTATACCATAAAAAATACGGGAGAACAATAAAAACCACGACGGACAGAATTTCCTGTTCAAATAGTCCAAAAGATCATTCTGTTTGACTTCCCCCTGTGCATTTGATATGGTTGGGGAAATTTGACATCGAGGTTATAACCATGCGAACAAAATACGCATTATTCCTGACAGCGGCGATCTGCATGTTGTATCTGGCCTTATTGCCCAGCAGGCTCCTGGCGGCAACACTGACGGTGGATCAGAACTGTGCTGACACAACTTGCTACACAACAATACCAGCGGCTCTCAGCGCTGCAGTTGCTAATGATTCTATTGAGGTTTTGGCGGGCACCTATCACGGACAGATCCCCCTCAGAAGCGACATCGCCGTGTCCTTGCGAGGCAGGGAAACTGCACGAACCATTCTGAACGGAGACGGCGGCACAATCATAACGGCAAGCGGCGTCCCAGCAACAAGCATCTCCGGATTCACGTTTACCAACGCACTGGTGGGCATTGATGTCTCCAACAATTCAGCGCTCACCCTTGCCAACAACGTCTTCGCAACAGGCGCAAGCGCCGGCATCGGGGTTCGAGTGCAGAATCTGAATCCGTCACAGGTAACAATCAGGAACAGCACTTTTTACCAAAACTTCACTGCCGTCAGCAGCAGCACTTTGATGACCATGGAGAATAATATCTTTGCAAACAACACGACTCCCATCAGCAGCCCGAACAGCACGACCGATGTCCGCTACAATTGTTTTTCAGGCAATTCCAATACTGGTATGGCCGGCGACACACTGACAAACGTCAGCACTCTCGACCCGCTATTTGTGTCCCCCCCTGCGCTGGACTTTCATCTCAAAGAGGGATCGCCCTGCATTGATGCGGGCAACCCGGACCTCTTGCAGAACGATAGAATCGACAACACCTCGCGAAACGACATGGGTGCCTATGGCGGGCCCAATTCCGACACGATCCCCTACCCTGTTTCCCTCTTATCGGCTCCGACAGCAACAGGAGATACTATATCGCTGAGTTGGGCACAAAACCTTTCCTCGGTTGTCACCAGCACGGTTCCTGCGAAACAGGGCGGCTACCGTGTCTCCTACAGCCTGAACCAAAAAAACGCACCCTATCAAAACAAGCTCACCCTTAGCAGCACTGAGACGAGCACCGTTATCAGCGGTTTGACCACGTCGATCGCTCCAGCCGGTGCGCCGATCTTGAATCCCCTGGGCTTTGACAACCAGACCCTGCTGGTCAGTTGGCCCCCGGTATCAAACGCAACGGGATATAAAGTACACTACGCGCTTTCAACTGACCTGACGAATTCGCAGCATACTGCTGTCATCCCGGACACATCCTATGAGATTGGCGGACTGGTTAACGGCACAAGCTATACCGTATGGGTCACGGCAGTTGCCCAACCCACGTACTACCTTGCCGTCACCGCCTTTGACTACACCGCGGGGCCATTTGATCCCGGTGTATCCCATGAAAGCGATTACTCTCCCGAAGAAACAGTCGTCCTCGGATCGGAAATCGAAAGTGCACCTTCAAACACCCGTTCCGAATTTCCTGAAGCTTTTTTGTATAATCCCAACCTGCCGAACAAAGGCTGCTTCATTGCCACTGCCGCCTACGGATACTACGATGCGCCGCAAGTGCAGGCGCTCCGCGACCTCAGGGACCGTTACCTGGAAACGAACTCCATAGGTCGGGCATTCGTCAAATGGTATTACGAATACGGGCCTATCGGAGCTGCAGCGTTAAATGAGCACCCCTGGCTCAAGCCCGTGGTGCGGACCGCGCTCATGCCTGCCGTGGGAGGGGCGCTTTTCCTGACCAGAACGTCAACGGTCACGCAGTTGCTGATCCTATTCCTGTTCATCCTCATGACTGCAATGCTGGTCATGTATAAAAAGGTTGTCAAGCGTGGAGGTTCACGTTGAAAAATATCATACTCATTTTGCTCTTCATTCTTCTTCCTGTAGCCGCCTTTGCGGAAGCCCCGGTAGAAGATCGACCTCACTGGTCTGCGGAGGTCAAGGGCGGTGCATTCGCTCCCGATATCGCCCACTGGGCAACATACTACGGTGAACGTTCAGCAGGCCAGTTCGAGGCAACCCTGGCGTACAAGATCCTGAGGCAGGTCGAGGCGGGTGTGGCAATCGGTCGTATCCGTGACGGAGGGAAGGGTTTGGCGCCGCTTCATTCAGCAGCAACCGGTACAACGACCTTCGGAGGCCGTATAAACTACCAGCTCTTCCCGGTAAATGTTTTCGTGGTCCTTCGCGGAGTGTTTTCCGAAAACCAGTGGGTCGTCCCCTATGTCGGCGGCGGCTGGACCCGGATGTACTATAAAGAGGAAATAAGCCTGCAACCCTCGGTCAAGGGCTATACCGACGGATCTCATGTGCGGGCCGGTCTCCAGCTCCTGCTGGACGTGTTTGACGAGCGCGCGGCAACCAATATGTTCAGGGATTACGGCGTCTATCATACGTATTTCTTTATAGAAGGTCAACGCACCAGGGCGATGATCAACGAGGTCTCGGGCGGGCTCATCAATCTCGGCGGCACGAGCGTGCTGGGCGGGTTGTTGTTCGAGTTTTAGCAAGCCACGTTTTTCAATTGTGTGACGCGATAAAAGCAATAAGGGCCGGAAGGAATGAATCCTTCCGGCCTTTTTTATCTGTAGGCTGCCGCGACTAACCGTGCGCTCGTTGAAGACCGACAATCAGCTTAAACAAAGCTCGCGTTCAAAATAAAGCGGCTGGACCATCTTGGTCCAAAGGATTCAGCCGCTTGCTTCTCGCTAGATTTTTCCCCGATAACCAAATATCCCCTTGATTACCGGTATATTTTAGGTATAATATTTATACCATGCAATTTGAATTCGATCCCAAGAAGAGCGTTACCAACAAGCAAAAGCACGGGATCGATTTCTATGAAGCCCAGGCCCTGTGGGAGGATCCCGACCTGATCGAGATCCCCGTTCAGACGATCGACGAGCCGCGCTATCTGGTGATCGGCACGAGAAATGGAAAACATTGGTCGGGAATCATCACCTATAGAGGCGACAACATCAGGATTATATCAGTGCGGCGGTCAAGGAAAGAAGAGGTGGATATTTATGAAGGTGAAAGCGCGTGATTTTGACAAGAAGTTTGATGAAGGTGCGGATATTTCAAAGCACCTTGATATGAAGAAAGCTAGGAGACCCGAGCAGGAACAAAAAAGGGTTAACGTGGATTTTCCCGTGTGGATGATCCAATTATTGGACAAAGAAGCTAAACGCTTGGGAGTCCCCCGCCAGTCAATTATCAAGGTCTGGGTCGCGGAACGCCTCGAAAAAGCGTCGTAATCGGTTGAACCAATCGCTCTACGCCGACCACTTCGCGGACTGTAAGCTCGAATTGAATATTGCTAAATCCAGGAAAGTCCCCCCTCACCCGACCCTCTCCCCTCGGGGAGAGGAGATTTGTATTAATTCACCACTTCCCCATCCCTGATCTCGATGGTCCTGCCTGCCCGCTTCGCATTTTCCTCGCTGTGCGTCACCATCACGATCGTATGCCCGTCCTTGTGCAGGCCTTCCAGCAGTTCGAGCACTTTGTCCCCGGTCTTCGTGTCGAGGTTGCCCGTCGGCTCGTCCGCGAGGATGAGCGCGGGCCGGTTCACGAGAGCCCGGGCGATGGCGACGCGCTCCTGCTCCCCGCCCGAGAGCTGGGACGGCAGCCTGCCCGCCTTGGCGTCCAGGCCGACGCGGGACAATGCCTCAAGCGCCTTGGCGCGGCCGGTCCCGTTCAGCCCCGGTTGGATCGTGAGCGGCAACATCACGTTCTCGATGGCAGTGAGATAGGGAACGAGATAGAAGGACTGGAAGACAAAGCCGAGGTACTCGCGCCGGAAATCGGACAATTTGTTCGGCCCAAGACCGCCCAGGTCGATGCCGTCGATCGAGACCACGCCCGATGAGGCTTTGCTCAGCCCGCCCACCAGCGACAAAAGCGTGCTTTTGCCCGAGCCGGACGGCCCCATGACTGCCACGAACTCTCCTGAGTCGATGCCGAGCGAGACCCCCTTGAGCGCGGCATACTCTTCATCTCCGGCGTGGAATACTTTTTTTACGTTGTTCAATTCTATAAATGCCATAGTAACTCCTGTATGGTTGCACTTGCTTTGACTGTACCCTGTACCCTGGACCCTGGACCCCGGACCCTGTCCCCTGCACCCTGTCCCCTGCTCTTACAGTGTCTTCAACGCCTCGACCGGATCGAGCCGGCCTGCTCGCACCGCTGGATAGATGCTTGCCAAAAGTCCGACGACGACCGAAGCTGCGATCGCACCTGCTGCAAGCAGGGGATCGAACGTAAAGGTCAGATTGTAGGCGCTCATCAGGTAGGGCGCTACGAACCGGGGACTGACAATGCCGATGGCATAGCCCACAACGCCCGCCAGCAGGCTCACGATGAAGGCCTCGGTCAAAAGCACCTGGATGATGTGGCCCGTTCGAAACCCGATGGCCCGGAAGAGCCCGATCTCCTGCACCCGTTCCTTGACTGATGCGGTCATGGCGAAGAAGATGATCATGCCGGCAACGATCAGCAGCAGCGACGAGATGCCGAGCGAGAATTTGTGAAAGTAGTGCATGGCCTGCATCTTGAGCTCCACGGTCTCCTTGACCGCCACTGCCCGCGCGCCCGGCAGCACGCCGTTCACCTGACCCACGATGTCCTCGATAGGGCAGCCGCTGCAGAGGGCCGAGAGCTCGATCATGCTCACGGCATTCCCTTTGTTGAACTGCTTCTGCACCCAGGCGATATCGGTAAAGATCAACCCGTCATCCTGGGACCCGGTATTGTCCAGCACGCCGGCCACCCGAAGGCTCCCGCGGCCGACGGCGATACTGTCGCCGGGTGCGAGCCGGAGCTTCGCGGCGGCGTCCTTGCCGATCAATGCCTCTCCGCTCGAAGCGGGATGCATGCCCGAGGCGATGCGCCACCATTTTTTGAGCCGCTGTTCCGCCTTGAAGTCCACGCCCGCGACCAGCACGCGGGTCCCTTTCACTTCGGTCTGGACCAAAAGCTTCGGCGCCACGGTACTGATGTTCTCCTTGTTCTTGATCGTGCGTATCCGGTCCACATCAAGTGTGGTAAGTTCCCGGCCGCCCGTATTCACTGCCGAGACCGTGAGGCCTCCATAGGAAAGCGGCAGGCCTTCCGATGCCGGAAGCACCAGGATGTTCGCGCCGAACTCGTCCAGGGCATGCATGACCTCGCGGTTCATGGCGTCGCCCACCGAGGTCATGGCAACGGCCGCGCCGATGCCGATGGCAAGGCCCGACACAAGGAAGAACGTCCGCCCCTTTTTCCTGCGAAGGTTGTTTAATGAGATGTCGATAAGTTTCATAAATCCTCACTTTGGACCGAGGCAATCACATTGCCGTCTTTCCTGGATCGAGGCAACTCCGCTGCTTGCATACCGACATGCTTGAGTGCGTTCACGCGCACGCCTCCATATTCAAAAGCACGCCGACATGGTCGGCTCGCTCCATATTCAAAAATACTGCGCTCCCGCTTCCAGGTCCTTCGCTTTCAGCACCAGGGTCTGGCCGTCCGTCGTTTTATTGACCGGGATGGGATTGCATCCGCCCGTCACCTGGCCGATCTGGGCTGGCGTGAATCCCATGCCGCAGTTGTTGCAGACCACGGAGCCGCCCTCCTGCCGGTATCCCAGCTTGGCATGATTGCAGGCAACACAGGCGTCAAAAGCCGTCCTGATGCTGCCGTCCGCCGCCTTCATCACGAAAAAAGTGATGGTCTTTCCGCCCGCTGCATAGGAGTAGAAGTGCGCGTTGCCGTCCTGCACGTCCGCCAGCAGAATCTTCACCTCGCCGCCCTGCTGGGTCACGGGCACGGCCGTCGTTCTTGTTGAGGCGTCCCGCTGCGGAGAGAACTGGGGATTGTTGCCGCCCATGCTTTTTGCGCGGACGTCCTTGAACAGCAGGCCGCCGACAACCACGAGGACGACGACTGAGGCGATCACGGCCGGCTTGACCCACGTTCGTTCCTGTGACATGACGCGCGCCTTCTTGTCGTTCAGCGAGGCAGCAGACCCTGAAAGATCGCTCCCGCAGGATTTACAGAATTTCGATTGTTCTTTCATTTGACTTCCGCATTTAGTGCATTTGTTCATTTTCTGTTCTCCTTTTTTGTAGCTGCAGGTCGATAGAGTATCCGTAGATTGCGCTGACCTCGCAGATTAAGAACCGGCGCAGCATTGAATTCTTTTTTTTTAATCTGCGTTCATCTGCGAAATCTGCGGACAAAGGGTTTTTCCTTCTGGTTTAGCTGTGCTGAATAGCTGCTCTTTTTACAGTTCGGTAATGCTCCCATTCTGGTACCTGAGGGAGGCGATGCCCTTGTTATCCTTTACAATGTCCACCTGGACGTGGCAGCCGAAGTCCGTCAATTTAGCCGTTACGGTATCTGCTCCATGCTTGTCCTGCCAGTACTTGAGGCAGGCTGCTTCTGCTGCTTTTAACTGGTCTTTTGACTGGGCCACGGACGCTGCCGGACCAGGGGTTTTGCAGCGCGGGCCTGGTGTCGCCACGGACTGTTTCTGCTGCTGTTGGCCTCCTGCCATGGCGCAGTTGTTGCCGCATCCGGTTTTGCTGCCGCATCCGGCGGTGCTCCCGTTTTCGGCCAGCGCGATCCGGATCGTGGACTTGCCCGTTGACTCCTGAAGCCAGCTGTTCAGCGCTGCGCGCGCAGTCCTGGGATCGGCCCCGGAGGGCACGACCTTCTCGTTGATGAATTTCCTGATCAGCAGGTTGCGCTCCACCGCACGTTCGACCGTTGCCGTACTGCCGTACTGCGACTGCATTTCTTTCTCGAACGCTTTTTCATCGAGGCCCGATGCGGAGCGCGCTGATGCAAGAGCGGCAGCGATCTCTTCACGGGAAACGCTCATCTTCTCCTTGATCGCTCCTTGAAGAGCAAGCCGCTCAGCGATCATTTCGTTCAATATCTGATACCGGAGCGTGCCGGTCACGGATTCAGGCGCTGCCTGTGTCCGCACGATCGCGGCATTCAGTTCGGAAAGCTTGATATCCTCTCCATTCACGACCGCGGCAACGCCATCGGGAAGAAAGAACTTATAATAACCGAACCATCCCACGAGCAGCAGCACCGGGACCAGCGCGATGACGAACCAATATGCCTTCCGTGGCATGGCCGGTGTTATTGCTGAAGCTGCACCAAGGGGTTTGCCGCAGGCGTCGCAAAATGCGGCATCAACATCATTACTATGATTACAATGAGCACAAAGCATATCTTGATCCTCCATGGTCCCCTAATTAGCAATACTCTTGCCAATACCGCAAACCCCAATAAATCAGCAGGATATATCAGATGCCTTTGAGCACATGATCCTGAACCTGTGGCATTTGATACAACAGGTTCATGAGAACGGACAGCGTGTGGGCACCCAAAATGGCGTGGAAGCGTAGCTGAGAGAAGGGGTATTTACGAAGGACTCAAAGAATGAATTTGTATAGGCGCGTTTGTACAGCACATGATCAGCTGGACCGCGCAAACTCCCCTCCCTGCGCCGTCCCCACTGATCGGACTTTTAATTCAGACTGTCCCGCCCCCCGGGAAAGCCTGCTACTTTTACCAGCAGAAAATCTTGTCGTTTGCAAAAATGTCCGCCACGAGCTTGTCGTAGGACACGCCGCCTTTGGTGAGATCAATTGTGGTCACCTGGTTCGTTGCGGCCTGAACGTCGATGATCTTTTTGGTGCTTGCATCGGGCGCTTTTTTCAGAATATGCAGTATTTTCACAATACGTCCTCCGTTGCGTTAATAAGGGACCACGATGTCGTAGTTGAGCAGCCTTGTTGCCATTTCCTCGATGGTGACGACCGGATACCCGTTCTCGGCGTTGTTTGAATAGACCTTGAGCTCCAGTTCCGTCACCAGTTCGAGCGGCTGCGCCACCTCGGGATCGGCCTTGTCCAGCTTGCGGTCAAGGATGAATACATCGATCGTATCGTCTGCCAGCGTCAGTCCACCCGCAACGCGAAGCGCCTCACCCGGCCGGTCTCGCACAATGACCGCTATTTTTTTGGTATCACTCATAGTTCACTCCGTTCGTTGGTAAGGTTAGAACACGACAACCCGTGCACTGTCGTGCAGCATGCCCGCATTGTTATACTGGCTGCCGTACGAAATGCCTGTGGTCTTGTCATGGATGCCGACCCGCTCGCAGCTGTGGTCGCAGCACGAAAACTCAATGCCGTCCGTCCCCAGCAGTTCCAAAAATTTAGGGTCCCTGGTGAAGCGGACGCCTTCGTCGGTCAGAAAGATCGTGACCGCCTTGCCTGTTTTGCGCGCCGCCTTGGCGACACCGGCGATGTGTTCCAGGTTCTCATACTTCGTGACCATGATACCGAGCATTTCTCCTGCCATTATGAATCACCTCCCTTCTGTTTTTACACATTATCCTGGAAATTTATAGTTTGTCTTTGTCTGCCTTATCTGCGTGTATCAGATTTTATCTGCGGCCAAATGTTTTTGTTAGACATTATCCCTGACCCGGCGCCATTTTGCAACAGTTGTTTTACTGCCAACCTTGCCAAAATAAAGCCGGGCAGGATCGCTCCTGTCCGGCCGCACCTTGAAATAAATTAGATGTCCATGTCCCGCATCGGTCTGATCAGCATGAAATACACCATGGTCCAGTTGCCCAGAATGATGAAAAGGTTTGCCACCCAGCTGGATACAGCCAGAGTGGACACGCCCGTCAGGCTATGGCCGATATTGCAGCCGCCGCCGAGCTGGGCGCCGACACCCATGGTGAACCCGCCGAGCAGCACCTTGAAGAGTTCGTCAGCAGGCGGGACCTTGAGCTTCACTTCTTTCAGGAACTTTCCGCTTATGAAGGCGCCGATCGGAACAGCCAGAACATAAAGAGCGCTCCAGGAGATCGTGACGCCAAGGATCTTCATGGTCTCAGCTTCCGGGGCCTTTGCATCGCCGAAGAATATGGCCAGGAAAAACTCACGAACCGGGCCGGTAAAGGAAAGGCCGCGCGCTCTGCCGGTGCAATAGTCAGAGAACCAGAATGCGGCCACGGCAATGATGCCGACCAGAAGTCCGGCAAGGGACCAGGAGTATCCTTTTTTCGCCTTCTGGAAAGGCTTGCCCGTGTACACAAAGTAAAATATGGGAGCAGCGATCACGGCGATGACGAGCCATTTGTTGACGCCGATGACATTGTTCAACGTCGGGATCGTGTCCTCGCCGACCGACACCTGATAGGTTATCAGCGTGTCATAGACCGGTTTCAGAAACCCGAACTTCGTCACCGCGATGCCGAAGAAGAACCCGAAAACCGCCAGTACGTAGGCGAGGTTGCCTTCGCCCACGCGATAGAGAATGCCGCTTCCGCACCCGCCAGCGAGCACGATCCCCATACCGAAGATGAATCCGCCGATGATGTTCGCAAAGGGAGCGAAACCCTGACGGTACAGCTCATTTGCCACCATCACGCCGTTCTCATTGGCATGCTGCTGAAGCCAGCCCATGTCCTCAATGAGGTTCGCGCCGATCATGGTGACGGCAACAGCGAGCAGATAGGCGCGGAGCATCGTATAATCCTGAAAGAGTATTTCCCGATACGCGGAGTTCACACAGAAACGGCCGCGCTGCAGCACATAGCCGAATGCAGCGCCGACCAGCAAACCGGTCACAATAAACACCAGTGTAGAAACCATTCTCCCCCTCCTTAAGTTTCGCTCCCCCTGTGCTACCTGTTTTCGAACACTGCGGTCTTCTGGTTAGCCTTTTTTGATGTACAGTTCCCAGTACCCCTTGTCATCGAGCTTTACGGCCTCGAAGCCCATGTTGTTTTTCTCGGCATAACGCGGGATGCTGTCCTCGGCAGATGCCGGAGCATCGCAGAGCACTTTGAGCGTCTGGCCGCTGGCGAGCTTCTCAAGCGCCTTCTTGGTGAGGAGCAACGGGTAGGGACATACTCGGCCGAGCGTGTCGAGCGTCTGGTCTGGTGTTGCGGTCTTGATGGACATGGTATTCCTCCTTGAAATAGCGTGCTTGAATTTCGAGCCGTCGAATGGATCGGCCCGTTTAGTACCAGGCGAATCGCAGGAAGCGCAGACCGCTTTCTCTGCAACACCGTGAACGAAGTGTTCACCGGTGTAGTAACTTAGCAAAAACCAGGAAACATGTCAATACTCGTTTTGTTGATTCACGTATGCGAAACAGAAAGATTATCTATTTGCGATTATTATAGGCTGGTGTGAACTTCTTATAGGAGCGACAGCACCGTCAGCAGGACGATCGCGAGGAGCAGGCAGAAGCCGATTGCCGCAGCGGTTTTCCGCGATCGCAGGGTGGTCCCGCTTCCGTTGTCCAGGAAGGGCGCCAAAAGCAGCACGCTGAAAGCCAGTCCCGGCAGCAGCACGGCGCCGACAAAGGTCCAGGCGCCGGGGAAATATTTCGTGAGCTGATACAGAAAGAGAAAATACCATTCAGGCCGCGGGCTGTACTGCGCTGCGAAGTCGATCTCCCTGCCGATATCGGAGGGGAACAGGACCGACAGGATCAGGACCGCCTCCACGGTAAAAAGTGCGACGACCGTGATCTCGAAGAGATAATAAGGAAAGAATGTTTTTTCTTTATTGTAGTCCATACCTGACCTGCCCCTGCCTCACATTCCGCAATCCGAAATCCGCATTCCGCAATTGACTCACATTCCCCCTGATACGCCGAGCCTCCGGATAATATGAAAATGGACCCAGAGAAAGAAGGCCGTGAACAGCGGCAGCCAGAGAATATGCATGCTGTAAAACCGCAAAAGCGTCTGACTGGTCACGTCAATGCCGCCGCGCAGGACGGACGCCAGGGCCGGGCCGATGAACGGGACCGAGCCGAGCATGTTCGTGCCGACCACGGTCGCCCAGTAGGCCTTCTGGTCCCAGGGCAGGAGGTAGCCCGTAAAGCCGAAACCGAGCGTCAGCACGAGCAGCAGCGAGCCCGCCACCCAGTTGAGCTCGCGGGGTTTTTTATATGCCCCGGCGACAAAGACCCGGAGCATGTGCAGTACGATGGTCACGACCATGAGGTTTGCCGACCAGTAGTGTACGGACCGGAGCAGCCGGCCCAGCGGCACCTCCAGCTGCAGGCGCTGAATGCTCCGGTAGGCGTCCGCATCGGACGGCGTATAGTACAAGGACAGCAGCAGCCCGGTCAGGACCTGCATGACGAAGAGGGTGAAGGTGATGCCGCCGAAACAGGTGAGATAGTTGATCCCTGCGGGCACGGGCTTGTCCAGGAGCCGCCGGTGCCTGTTCGTGAACCCAAACCGGGCATTGATGAAGTCGAACCATTTCATGGGCTATACCTATACCTTGATCCCGACCATGACCATGCTGTTCTCGATCTTCGCCGGGAACCGCGTGAGCGGCGCCGGCGGCGGGCCCGCGATATTGTTGCCTGCCAGATCATAGCGCCCGCCATGACAGGGACAGATGAATTCCTTTTTGCTCCGGTGGTAGTTAACGAGGCATCCCAGGTGCGAGCAGGTCGCGGACAGGACGGTCAGCCCTTCTGCTGCGGCGACGATGAAAAGTCTGACCGTTCGCTCTTTGCCCGCTACAGGGTAGCGAAGTTCCGCTTTTTTTACGCCTGCGCGCGGCAGCTCTTCTTCAGGGATCAGCGGAAAAAAAACGAGCTGGCCTGTCTTGCCTCCGGCGGGAGAAAAAATACGCGCAGCAGGCACCAGAAAGCCCAGTCCCAGCACGAGCAGTAGTCCATACAACGCCCTGGTGATAAAATCCCTGCGGGTAGTATTCATGCTGGGGCATACTACGACAGATGCGAGGAAAGTGTCAACCGGAAATCAGGTTGAGACATGGAGAAACAGAAACAAAAGGCGTCTCACGCCAAGACGCAAAGGACGCATAGAAAATCTTAAGGCACGGCTTGCTTTTGGTCTTAAACCAAAAAAGATTTGATCCAGGGTTCCCTTTGCGCTCTTTGCGCCTTGGCGAGAAAATGCTTTGCTTTGTTCCGGCTTGTCCGGGTTGGGTTTATTCCTCACTCCGTTCGCTGCTCTCCGGTCTTCGAAGGTTTTTTTTAAGATAGCTGCGGCCCCGCACCACGTCCAGTTCGATCGTTTTCCCCGGGTCCAGGGCCTTCATGGCGCGGATCAGATCTCCCACCTCGGCCACTGCCTGCCCGTTGGATCCGAGGATGAGGTCGCCCGGCCGGAGATCGATCTTTTGCGCTTCTTTTCTCGGGTCCACGGTGACGATGATAATGCCGGCCCGGAGATAGGGCGTATTTCTCTGCAGCCAGGCAGCTTGATCAGGGTCCCGGGGCGGCGTTGTCATGTGAAGACCCGGCCAGCCAAGGCTCTGCAGCAGTCCCTTGCAACCCTTGTATTGCGCCGCTGTTTCAGGGTAACCCACCAGGGAGAAGCGCCGGGTGACGGGCTGCCCTTTCGGGCTGAAGACCATGGTCGCCAGGACCCCCGTGCCGGTCTCGAACTGGCGGTGAAGCGTGTTGCTGTCGTCCTCGGAAAAAACCATCACCCGGTCATCGAACCCGGGCTCGGGATGGGCAATGGCGGCGTGATCGTCAACATTGATGCTGATCGCATCCAGCGCGCGCCGATCGAAGGGGACCTGATCGCTCTGCAGCACCATGCGCCCGTCAGCCTGCACGCCCAGCTCAACCCCGCTTTCCGCGTCTCCAAGCCCGGTCCGTACCTGCTGGGGACCGGACGAAGCAGTACAGAAATATTCCTTGGTGTCCGGATCCAGTCGCCAGGCAAAGCGCCACTGCGCGTCGGCTGCGGAATGGCACAGCAGTACCCCCGCCAGTATCATCACAACGGTTTTCATCATCACACCCTCATCCGCGCATGGTCACTGCAAAAACGCCAAGAGCGCGAAGAGGGCCTGCTGCACCCCTTTGCGCTCCCGGCATTGCTGCTTTGATCTCGTTTCTGTTCCAACTCCGAACTCCAGACTACGAACTCCCGCGGTCCGGTCCGTTCACTTGGCCGTCTTTGCATGGCATCGGTCGCATTCGGCCAGCGGGAAAGCAACCGTGCCGTGACAAACGCCGCAGAATTTGCTCTGATTGATCTCGTCCATGGAGTACTTGGTTGCGCCGCGCTTGCCGCCGGCAAAGATCTCCGGGTGGCAGACCTCGCAGCCGTTCCACTGGGAGTGTTTTTTGTGCGAGAAGATGATCTCGTTTACGCCCTTGGACTTCGGCTGGATGGCAAAGTCCTTCAGGATCTCCTTGGCCGGCCGCTTGGTGGATACGCCTTCGATATAGTCGGTCAGATGGATCAGGCCGTTCTCTGACGCCTTTTCCCAGTTGATGCCGTTCCCGAGTTTGTCCTTGGGGAAGGTGGCCGTAAAGGCCGCGAAGTCATAATCCTTCTTGGGGGTCTTTCCCAGGGAATGGCACCGCTCGCAGCGTGCTGTATCCGATTTGTCCGCGGTGCATGCCGCGAATATCTTGCGGCCGCCGTCCTGCATCTTGCCGTTGTGGCAGACGCCGCAGAACATGCCCTGCTGATTGTCAGCGGCCTTGATGCCCGTGCCGCCTGCTTTCAAGGCAAAGGCAAGGTCTCCGTGGCAGAGCCTGCAGGTATACTTTGCCCGGTGCAGCCAATGGTCGAACACCACCGGCGCCAGGCCCGCTTTTTGTGAAAAAGCGTTGATGACCACCCTGCCGTAGTCTGCAGGTGCTGCGGCTTTTGTTTCCGCTCCGCTCGCTGCCAAAGCCGTAGTGGTGAAGAGAATGACCGCAAACAGCATTACCAGGATCTTTTTCATACGCCTCCCTTGATAGGTATCCCGCACAAGAACTGTCAGGATAGAGAATATCCCGCCGGCACAGGCCGGCCGTTGGATCACTTTGTAAGCCCTACGATGTCTTTCAGCCCCATCTGCTTCAGGAACCGGGTGGTGCGGTTTTCATCGCCAATGACCGAGAGCATGACCGTCTGCGGTTTGGACCCGAACGGTTTTTTCTCCATGCGCGCGCGGAAGGAATTGGGCTGCACTTCCTGCCAGTCGCCGTACAGGATCAGGACCTCTGTTTCCTTCCATCCCGTCACCCCGATCCGCGTGCCTTCCTTGCGGAGCGCAAAAGCCACCTTGGGCCGGGTAAAGGCCTTCGAATCGGGAAATGCGATCGCGCTTTCATCCAGGGACAAGCGGACCAGGAGCCCGGCATCCTTGACCAGGAGCGGCTCCGTAGCCTGCAGGACCTTCTGCTCCATGTCAACGGGCAGGGCCTTGAGGTCCCGTTCGATCTTCGCAAGCTCCCGCTTGAACTGTTTTTCCTTTGCCGCATCCTTGTTGTTCTGCGCTTTGAACAGCGCCTGCCGGGTAAGGGTCTTTTTCGTCGTCAGTTTTTTGCCCTGCGCCGTGGCGGCATCCGTAGCTTCTTTCTGGACCGCGGCAGCCGTCTCGTCGAGGCGCTTCTGCTCGTCGCCCACGCCATCCACCCGTTTGTACGTAATGACATAGTCATAGCGAAGACTGCCGGGCTCCTGCGGAACCTGGTCCGGCAGCGATGGTGCGATCACGGTCTTGCCCTCAATGATCCATCCCTGGGGCGCAGGCGGCATGGCGCGCTCGATCGTCGTCAACGCAGGCACGACCACGCTGGTATAGAACGCTTTCTCTTCCTGGGTCGGCGAATGTATTTCCCCTTCGGCAGAAGCAGGGCGGGAAGCACCCGAGGCCAGGAGAACAAGGACAGCGAAAGCCGGGACAATACGTTTCATAACAGATAACACCTTTACTTCGGACAGGAGTGCCGACGGCAGCATCGTTTTCTCGGAAGAAGTTACTACAAGTCGCTGAAAATGGCAAGAAAAAGAGATGACTTTTTATTGAAGTGTATTTCGGGTGGGCATTTTAGCGGGGAGGGGGGGATTTCCCGGGCCAGGTCCACAATCGTGTCCTCTGCAGCGTGACGAGACAATAAGAGCTCACGTAACTGCATGGACCTGACTTCGAGAGGCGAAGATCAGTTCTGTACGCACCGAACGGAATAGGCGCCCGACTTTCCGTAATTAGGTAGCGTCTGGTCATATTTCAGAGAAGATACACGACCCGGCCTGGTGTATGCTGACCTACATTCCACCAGTGTTTTTCGCAACATCATCCAGGTGCGGTTTCAATATTATCATTTTCGGTAATAAATCAAAAGGGGTCTTAGCGTCTTGCAGCTTGACAGGCCATCGTTCGCCCTTCACGATCCTGCTCACCAGTGAGCAGTTAAGCCTCGGATGCACGGCGAACTCCTGACCACGACCCCTTAGCCTTCAGTGCTATACTGGAATCATGGCATGAATGCTTTCATGCGGGTACGAGGTCACGCCAATGAACGTTCTTCTGCAGCGCACATCCCTTCGTTCCCTGGCTCACCTCCTGATCGCGGGGCTGGTTCTGTCCTTCGCGCTCTCCGCGTGCCGGGAACGGAAGTCCTCCCCGGCCCCGCCGGTTGTCCCGAACATATCCCTCGTCCTGACGGCAGGGGGCTTTACCCGGCCGCTGGCGATCGTCCACGCAGGGGACGGGAGCGGCCGCCTGTTCGTCGTAGAACAGGGGGGATCGGTCAAGATCATCAAGAACGGGACGGTGCTCGCAACGCCGTTCCTGAATATCTCCCCTCTTCTCATATCGAGCGCCGGCGAGCAGGGGCTGCTGAGCATCGTATTTCCTCCGGGGTACGGCGCGGCCAAACAGTATCTGTACACCAACTACACCGGGACCCAGGGGATCGGGGACACGGTTATTGCCCGTTTTCAGACGACCCTTGACCCTGACGTGGCCGATCCCGCCAGCGGCCAGACGCTGCTCACCGTTGTTCAACCCTTCACCAACCACAACGGAGGACAGCTCGCCTTCGGCCCGGACGGCTACCTCTATGTCGGCATGGGGGACGGCGGGAGCGGCGGCGATCCGCAGAACAACGCCCAGAATCCGCTTTCACTGCTCGGAAAGATCCTCCGCATAGACGTGGAGTCCCAAGCCAGCGGGTACCGCATCCCCCCCACCAATCCCTTTGCAGGCAATGCCTCCTACCTGCCCGAGATCTGGGCCCTGGGGCTCCGGAACCCCTGGAGATTTTCCTTTGACCGGGGAACGGGCGACCTCTTCATCGCCGACGTGGGCCAGAACCTCTACGAGGAGGTGGACGTCCAGTCCGCAGCGAGTGCCGGAGGGGAGAACTACGGATGGAACATCATGGAAGGGCTCCACTGCTACAACGCCGTCGCCTGCGACGTGACAGGCCTGACGCTGCCGGCCGCGGAATACGACCACTCGCTAGGAGAGTGCTCCATTACCGGAGGGTTCGTCTATCGCGGAGCGGAATACCCCGCGCTGCAAGGGGTCTATCTGTTCGGTGACTACTGCAGTGGGCGCATCTGGGGGATGCGGCGGTGGGGAACGGCCATTCAGACCAGCCTCCTCGTGGAGAGCGGCCTGCTCATTTCGGCTTTCGGAGAGGATGAGGCTGGAAACCTCTATGTCGCCGACCATCTCGGCGGGAATATTTACAAGATCGTCGTTCCATAACGCGCCGTGACTCACCATACGGGTAAAGCGATAGAACCGGACGTTCCCCTATTTCTTCTCCACGATCACCTTGAAGAAGTTCTGCTCCGGCGTCACGAGCAGGACCTGGTGTCCTTCATCCTTCAGGCTCCGGGTGACGTTCACGATCGGCTCGCCGTCGTCGAGGTAGAACTCGATCACTTCGCTGCTCTTGATCTTCTCCATGGCAAGCTTCGCCTTGACGAAATTCAACGGGCAGCTGACGCCCCGGAGGTCGAGCAGATGCCGTGTGCTCGATGCCACCGCCTTCTCTTCGGGAGCAGTTGCGCCTCCTGCGGCTCCGTTCGAGAATATCTCGCCCAAAGCCTTGTCCACGCCGATCCGGTCGAGGGTGTGGCCGAAACGCTCCTTCTTCCTGCCGTTGGCCACATAGTAATCAAAGGCCTGCTTGACATACCCGACGAGCTCCTCCCGGGACCCGATGAGCTTCTTCGTCCTGGTGCCGAGCCGGGGTTTCTTTCCCATGGTACCCCCGAGATAAAGCGTGTACCCGGTCTTTTCAGCGGTCCATGCCGATGATGGGCAATTATTGATGCAGAGTCCGCAGAGGATGCACTTCTCGCTGTCGAGAACAAAATCCTTGTCCTGCTGCGTGATGGCCTGAGCAGGGCAGATGCTGACGCAGAGCCTGCAGCCGATGCAGGCGGACCTGCCCCAGGCAGGCAGCACGCCGCCCATGATGCCGATGTCGTTCTCCACGGGTTTGGAACAGTTGTTGGGGCAGCCCGAGACGCCGATCTTCCACTTGTGCGGCGCCGGAACGCGCATATAGATCGTGTCGAGCTCCTGGGCCAGTTCCTTGGTCTCGATAAGCCCCGAGGTGCAGGTGGCATTTCCCGGACAGGCCACGATGCCCCTGCCCCGGGGACCGCACACGCCGAGCACAATGCCGTTTCCTTCGAGCTCCTCCCGCGCGGGTGCGAGATCGTTCACGTTGATATGATGGATCTCGATGGCCTGGCGCGTGGTCAAATGAACCTTGCCCTGCCCGTACTTCCGGGCCACCCGGCTTACCGTGTCGAACTCGTCCGCGGTCATCTCTCCGCCCACGGTCCTGAGCCGTATCAGGTACGTGTCCTTCTGCTTCTGCGCAATGATGCCGACGCGCTTCAGTTCATCGATATTGATCGTTGCTGCCTGTGCTTCGCCCATGATCTCACCTCGAGAAGAAATTAGCCGCAGAAGCGAAGCACGGAACAGGAGGGGAGAGAACCTGCCGTGCCCCGTTCTGCAGCAGCTTATTGGCTTCCTAAGAGCAACATCCATGCCAGCGGTCGCAGAGGCACGCTGATCGCCGTTGAGACAGCTGCTGCGTCGGTCCGACAGCCTTGGAAATCATACAGTTAGCAAAAAGAGCGCCTGAAAAGCCGAAGCATGCGTTCTCGCTACCCGCCACTCCTCCGGGAGAGGGAGGAAAGATCCTGTTGATTATTTACTATATAACTTGTATATATTATATACATCGGAGGGAACCATGGAAACGATAGTACTGGCATCAGACAAGCCTGGTCCTGGCAAGGAGTTGAAGGCGGTTTTACCCAGGGGATATAAGCTCGTGCAAATACCGCCCGGGGGCAAGTTGCCGCGCGAAGGATGCCTGGCAATTTTCTTTGATATGGGTTCCGGGGACCTGCAGCGGATCAAAGAGCTGAGCTCAAAAAGCTTCGTGGTCGCGGTCACGGACCAGGAGCAGACCGGCCCGGTCATGGAGGCCGCCACCTGGGGGGCCTATGAGATCATGCGCAGGCCCCTCAGGAAGGAGCGGGTCGAGCGCATCCTCCGGGAGTTGCACGACATCCGGCAGGAGATCGGCCATGCCGTAGCCATCTCCAAGGACACCATCTCACCTGCGGCAACCTGCGTGATCGTGGGCCCCTCATCGCTCGTCATGAGCCTCTGTGAGAAGGTGGCCCGCCTCGCCCAGGTCGAGGTGCCGGTGCTTGTCACCGGTGAGACCGGCACGGGCAAAGAGCTCGTTGCCGAAGCCATCGCCCAGCTCTCATCGCGTTTCGGCAAACCCTTCGTGGTGATCAACTCCGCTGCCATGCCTGATGCCCTGCTCGAGACCGAGCTCTTCGGGTACGAGCGCGGCGCCTTCACGGGCGCTGTGGCATCCAAGGAAGGCATGCTCAGGACCGCTGACAGCGGGTGTGTGTTCTTCGACGAGATCGGCGAGCTCCCCCTTCCGCTCCAGGGAAAGCTCCTGCGCTTCCTCCAGACCCAGACCTTCTACCCCGTGGGCAGCACCCGCGAGGTCCAGGTGAACGTGCGCGTGATCTCGGCAACGAACCGCGACCTTCCCGCCATGGTCCGGGAAGGCACGTTCCGCGAGGACCTTTACCACCGTCTGCGCGTGGCATCGGTCCACGTGCCGCCGCTTCGCGAGCGAAAGAAGGACATCGCGCCACTGGTCCAGTGCCTGTTCTACCGACATGCTCATACGGCGCAGAAGCCCATCAAGGGAGTGACCAAGGCGTTCCTGGACAGGCTCCTGGCCTATGACTGGCCGGGCAATATCCGGGAGCTCGAGAACACGCTCCGGTCCGCCATAGCCCTGTGCAAGACCGAATATCTCACGACGCAGGACCTCACGGAGCTCGGCATGCACTCCACCATGCGGCCCCCTGCCGGGGCAGGCGATGCCATGGCACGGGTGCTGATCCCCTATGTGAAGGAAGCCTTAGATAAGAAGGAGAAGAACATCTACGAGAAGGTCCACGCAGAAGTGGACCGCCATGTGTTCCAGTACCTGCTCTCCCACACCCGGGAGAACCAGTCAGAAACCGCGCGACTGCTCGGCATCAACCGCCTGACCCTCAGAAAGAAGCTGGGGCTGCAGCAGTGAGGCAGGAATGATTCTTTAACGCAGACCCTGGGAGTCAGCCTCCTGTTCAGCCAACAGCTCGTGAACAGGAAAGGGCTCTGTCTTCCCTTGTACCTCTGCTGAAAAGTGTTTTCCCCAGCGGAACCCGCCTCCTGCCAGATCGCGCGTTCTTTCGGAAACGAGGATGGTCGTTCCCGCGGTCTTGTTGAAGGCTTCGATGCGGGAGGCGGTGTTCACCGTATCGCCAAGAGCAGTGTATTCTTTCTTCTTGTGAAAACCCAGGCTTCCCAGGATCACCGTGCCGGAATGAATACCCACGCCGATCTTGAACTCGTGGTTGAAGTGTGTCCGCAGATAGCGATTGAAATCGGGCAAGGCCTGAACGATGCTCCCGGCAGCGGAGACCGCCAGGCGGGCATGCTCGCTGCCAACGGTCTTGTCGAGACCGAAGATGACCATGATGCCGTCGCCCATGTATTTATCGATGTACCCTCCATGACGATCGATGATCGCCCCAATGATCTCGAAATACCGGTTCAGGATATGGATCACGTCATAGGGTAGTGCCCGTTCGGAAAAGGCGGTAAAGGACCGGATATCGCAGAACAGTACGGAAACCTCCGCCTCACGGCCCACCTCGCCCGGATCGGCCCGTCCCTCCCGTATGGCGACCTGGATGTCCGTATCATCGAGCACCAGCCGCCTGAGGGTCACGTCGCCGACGACCGTGGTCTGACAAGCAAGCCGGATCTCGGGAGAAAACCCCTTGGTTCGTGCAAGACGCGCTTCTGCCTCGTTCCTCGGCCTGCAGTTATCAAGCCCCTGGGAAACGAGAACGCGGCAGGTGGAGCAGCGCGCGCGTCCGCCGCACACGTGGGTATGCGGTATCCCCGCGCCGAGCGACGCTTCGAGAAGCAGGACCTTCGAGGTTGTCCTTACATCCTTGTCCCCGCTGAAATGCAGCATGACGCTCTTCTCGTTGTCCTCCGCACCCGAGACCGCGCTCGTTCCCGGACGCGCTGCTGCTTCGAACACGGTGAACCGCTCAAGGTAGCTCCCGGCCAGGTCCTTGAGCCGCATGGCCACGGGCCGGTCATCCTTCGCGCCGCAATGGCCGTGGACGCAGAAATAGGCGACGTTGAAACTGCTGCAACGGTCATAGAGGGCGCAGGTCACGCAGTTGCAGCCTTCTTCTTTGATGGGAACCGAGCTGATGCCGCCGGCGCAATACAGGGCCTCGCCGAAGACCCTGGGAAAACTGGGGCAGGTAGAGCAGCTGCAGAGCAGGAGGTTGGCGAGGTTCATGCGGATCGTCGGATGGCCCCGGCCTCTCTCCAACCGGTCCCGCGTCATCAAGGGCGCGTCGAGCCTCACAGCCAGGCGCTTCGGCACCAGCCTCAGCATTGATCGGAACAGCTCCATCATGACCAGCACACCTCGATACCTCACTGGGGTCGAACGGTTGCCTCGGTTGTTTCATCCTGGTTCATCGCGCCGACTACTTCGGATGCTGCTTCTTGTACATGGCGATGGCGGCCTTGAGGTCATTGTATTCTTCGCAGGGCAGGAAGCAAAGCTTGTCCAGTTTGGCCAAATGCTCCTCGGCCCTGGCGAGATTATTGGCCGTCAGATAGGCCTCGCCGATGTATTCGTGAGCGCCGCGATGTTTTGGGTCGAGCGCGAGCGCGCGCTCATAGTGTTTGAATGCGGAATCGAGCTTGCCGCGATTGCGCTCAGCGTAGCCCAGCAGATTGTGGATCTCGGCATTACCGTTGTCGCGTTCCAGTGCTTTCTTGAGCAGCTCAAAGGCGTTGTCCCAGTTCTTTTCTTTGATCGCCTTTTTCGCAGAGTCGAGGTCGGGATCAACAGGCGCACCATAGGATCCGCCGTCGTCGCTGCTGGCGGCGCTGGCTGCTGTGGGCAGCGCAAGCACTAGCGCGAGAACCAGTAAAATAAGAAGAAGCGAGCGAGTATACATTTTCATAGGCCACCTCCCGGTGCTGCTGGTGCAGCATGCGACGATCATTTCCAACTAATTTAGTATGAGTATATCATACCATCCTCCTGCCGAGACCTCCCGTGGTCGTGTCCTTGGTGACATTGTCACAGACTTCCCTTTCCTTGTGCGGTATAACGTATCTCAACAGAACGGCAGACGGCTGCCAAACTATCTATCACAAGGAGGAGTTGATCATGAAAAAGAATGTGGGCAATCTGGATCGGGTACTCAGGATCATTGCAGGCGCGGCAATACTTTCCTTCGCCTTCGTCGGTCCCCAGTCCCCCTGGGCGTACCTGGGCATCATCCCGCTGGCAACCGGCCTGGTCGGCTGGTGCCCGCCCTATGCGCTCCTGGGCATTTCGAGCTGCAAGACGGGCGGATGCGGCAATAAAGCTGGTGGATCTCCCTCGGCAGGACCTTCCTGCTGCGGCAAGAATTAGCAGAAAGGCTGTACGTAAAAGGCCTTTGTTTTAGTAATGACAAGAAGAACGATTTCGGTTTTCCAAAGCGCTCAAGGAGACAACCTAATAACAGAAAGGCCCCGCCATACGGCGGGGCCTTTTTTTGTTCTGGAAATTCTTAGTCATAATGGCTGACCGGATGAAAAGGAGTCCCTGGCAGGATATCCTCCGGCCGCAGGTCAGCATCCCGCGGGTTTCCTGAAGTAGGTCGCCACATTCTTGCCGTCCTTGACAACATATCTCACCTTGACGTCATCGTCCGCCCTGACCCGTTTTTCTTTCAGCTTGTTCAGGGTGGAAGTGTCTTCCGGGCTGATCGTGATTGTTACCTCCTGCCCCTCATAGGTGGTCACGACGACCGCATTCGTTTCAAGGTCTATGCTCTTTACCCTGCCGCTGATCTTTTCTTCCGCCCCTGCAGTTCCGGCAAGGAACGTCAGACACAGCGCGGCCAGCATGAACACGAGTTTCCTTTTCATTTTCTGTCCCTCCTTTAGTGCACGAACGCCCCGTCATCGTAGGCCTTCTTTACACGCTCGTATTGTTTTTTGTTCTTTATTGCCGGCAGGGAAAAATTTCCCTTGAGGCCCCACGCATCCTTGAGTGGTGCGAGCCCCTCCGGCATGGTCCCGCCTGCACCTTTAAAATCGACGACCCGGAGGCCCTTGCCGTCGGCGATGATCGTGTACTCGCCGTCTTCGACGTCCTTGTACGACCCCCCGGCGAACGTGACCGGGATCCGCTGTGTCGTCGATGCGTGACAGCTTTCGCAGGTCCTCGCCTTCCCCGTGCCGTGCGCGACCCTGTCGACATTCAGCCAGACCATGGTGTCCCGGTCCCTGTCGTCCAGGTTTTTTATGAGCCCGGTCACCGCGAACGAGTCGTTCGAAACGTAGCGCCGCTGAATGTCAACCTCAGGCTTATTCCTGAAAAGGAGTTTGCGCGATATTTTTACTTCCTCCGCCTTGACGTTGCCGGAAATATGGGGGACCACATGCACCGGTATCCACTGGCCTTTGGGGTTCTTTATCAGAAGGGGCGTAGTTGCGCCGGTCAGATAGTCCTGGATCCTCGTCAGCGGATTTTCCTTGCCTCGCGGGCCCACGGCGGACCAGAAGTTAAAGGCATATCCGCCGATCAGGGCAGTGTGGCATGACGCGCAGTCCACGTTTTTGTGCGGCCCGTTCTTCTGTGCCCGGACAACGGGGACATGGCATTTTCCGCACGCCACGTCCCTTCTCAGATCTCCGTGAAATCCGGTCGACCGGTTCGGCTCATGACAGTCCACGCAGGCGATGTTCTTTTGCATATGAATATCGACCTGTTCCTTCAGTATCGCTGTCCCTTCGGGGCTCGCCATGGTGAACTCCTGCCGGAGATATCCGTCTCCCCGCCGCCTCTCCAGCGGACCTGCGTGGCAGGAAAATGCTCTCCCGCCGCCGTAACAGGCAAGGGGCGCCGGCTTCTTTACAAACGTATGGGGTCCATCGCCCGGGTTCTCGGCGTTCTTCTTCCGTACCTCGAGGTGGCAGTCCAGGCAGCCGACGTGACACTGGTTGCAGTTTCTCTGCGAATTGTATCCGTCCTTTTCGGGGAGCGGCATGGTGGAATGCTTGTTATAATTCCCGACATTCTCATTACTAAAACGCCCCTGGTCCGGCTTCGACAGCACGCCCATCCACAGGCCGCAGCTCTGGGGCCCTGTCTTGCCGGTCCATGTCCGGTACTGGCTCTGGGTATGCGCGCCGCTTCCCCCGCCCATGGGGCTCTTCAGGAAGCTTTGCACGATCTCGGCGTGGCATTTTCCGCAGGTCTTTTGGGCGATGACAGGGTTGAACGCAAGGGTATCGGGGTTCTTGTCATGGTAGATGATGGTTTTATAATCAGGATTGTCTTTGAGTACGCCGGCATACCGGCGCTTCGGGAAGAGTTGCGTCGCCCTGGTATCACCTCTCTGTTCAAGCTCCGGCCAATCCTTGACATCCTCGGTTGCCATGCTGCTTCTGGGTATTGCCTCCCAGGTCTTTTGTCGTACTGCCCTGAGCAGGAGCATTCCCCCGTGCGCATCCTCCCGGGCAGCCGAGCCGGCATTGCCCAGATGACAGTCCGAACACGATGCGGGCATATGGGTCTGGGTCCGTACCTGTTCCGGAGACAGGGCGAACTGCGGATAGCCGGACTCGCTCATCTGCCGGGCATTTCCATGACAGTCTTTGCAGCCTTCTTCGGTGTCGGCATTCGCGGTGTTCATCATGACTGCCGCCATAAGCAGCAGAAACCATTTTGTTTTTCTCATCAGAGCCGCCTTTTTCCTCATGGAGTTGATAGCTTGAGTCTTAAGTATACCCCAAAATACTTGCCTTGCTGAGATTACGAAAGTATCATACCCCTGCAATCATTGCCGGCATGAAAGAGAACTTGCATAAGCTTGGCAAGGAGTGTAGCATATACGCATACTGTATTATTCTTTCGTGGAACGGGAGGATGTGTATGGGAAAACTCGTCGACGTTCGAAGCACGGTTATAAAAACCGCGGTAAAAAAACTGAATTGCTGGGAGTTCAAGAGATGCGGCAGGCAGCCAGGCGGTGAAAAAGTCGCGGAACTTGGCGTCTGCCCGGCGACCATTGCCGGGGAACTGGACCAGGCTCACGACGGCAAGAATGCCGGAAGAGCGTGCTGGGTGGTGGCAGGCTCGCTCTGCGGAGGCAAGATCCAGGGCACCTACGCGAAAAAGCTGGTGAATTGCTGGCGGTGCGAGTTCATGAACATCGTCAAACGGGAGGAAGATCCTTCAGAATACGGTTTCTCCCATACTCAGCTGGGAATGCACAACGCGCTTGAGAAACAGAAGGCAAAGGAAACCAAACCCCAAAAAACACTTTCGGACCAGGAAAGCACGGGAAGATAGCGTTGCAGGCTCCAGCCAAGGACAACGATCACGTCTTTTCCAAACCGCCCGAGCAGACAGACTAATAACAGAAAGGCCCCGCCATCGTGCGGGGCCTTTTTTGTTTTGTGCGTTCTTCGCCATAACGACAGAAACGCGTCTGACAATCATATGTTGGACCTTACAGTCGCGCCGCCTTGTATATCCCTGGTCATTTTCCCGTCATAAAGAGTCTCACGATCCTGCCTAAAAGCGTTACGCCTAAGATAACGCCAATAACAATTGCAAGGAAGATGGCGAGAATAAGCGTAAGTTTGAAGACCAGAAAAAAGAGCGGGATCAAAACTATGCAGAGGATGATCGTCAGGCAGCCTGTAGCAAAATCTTTTGCTTCTAACATAGGGGAGTCCCTCCTGTTTCGTTTTCAGATGGAACCTGGTGAAAATCCTAACAGATGATGGAAGCTGTAATCCTTCCTTAATCCCGGCAGTAACCGGCGACCGCTTCACGGGAGTCTTTTCTGCCGAGTTGTGCAGCTTTTTTCCAGTCAGAGCAGGCTCCGGTTTTATCGTTCTGGACCCACTTGATCAAGCCCCTGTTATGGAAGGCTTCATGCTGAGCAGGTGCCAGCAGGATAGCTTCGGTATAGTCCTCTATCGCTCCGGCATTGTCGTTCAGCAGATGCCTGATATAGCCCCGGTTGTTCAAAGCGTCGACATTGCCGGGACTGAACTCGATGGCTTTGGTGTAGTCTTTGAGCGCAGCAGTAAAATCTTCCCTTATCATATGAATGTAAGCCCTTCGGTAATATACCGAGCCGCCGCGGTACGGGTCGAGCTCGATTGCTTTGTTGTAGTCTTTCAGCGCACTGTCAAAATCCTCCCTGATCACGTGGACAGCAGCCCTGCCGTTATAGGCGATGGAATATTCCGGGTCTGCCTCAATAGCTTTCCCATAATCAAGCAGCGCTGCGTCATAATCCCGAAGCGTTTTTTTCAACTCTCCCCGGTTGTTATAAGCGGCAGCCAAACGTAATGCTGTGTCAGGGTCCCGCCCCTCCCTACTGCTGTCATTGCCGTCGGCAGCTCGATCGTTGAGCGCTATTGCTTTATCAAAATCATGCAAAGCGCCCTCATAATCTCCCATGCTTACTTTGACATTCCCCCTGTTGCTGTAATAGTCCGACCCCAGGCTTTCCAGGAAAATAGCCTGGTCAAAATCTGCCAGAGCTTCCTTGTAGGCTTTTTGCTGCCAATAGGCAAGGCCTCTGCCATTATACGCCGTGGGTACGTTGTGATACTTCCTGATGCTGTCGCTATGAAAGGAAATACTATCCTTCCATACCGGATTGCGGCTATAGGACATCCAAGAAAATAAGACCACAGAACCAACCAGCAGCAATCCTGCGGCCCTGACAACATTCGGCTTTCCTCGCAGACCGTTGTCCTTCTCCTGAAAGAATACACATACGAGCGTCATCAACAGGCCCACAGTCGGAAGGTAGGCATACCGGTCGCAGACCATTTCGTTGCCCATGGGTATTATCTTCAAAACAAGGACAATATTGATAAGGTAGAACAACGAGCCGAAAACGATCAACTTCCGGTACTTCTTCGCCCTGAACAGGACCCATACCGTGACGAGCAGCGTCGGCAGGGCAAGATAAAACTCGATGGGCAACCAGTCCCCTGCCTTTGCAGGATAGGGGTAATACGCGGAGAGGTTGACCGGAAGCACCAGTTTGACCGCGTAAAATAATACCGAATACGCTGTGAGAAATACCCGGTCAACAATGTCGAATGAATAACTGCTCCCGAGGTGCCGTGCATCTTCCCGGAAGACGAAGGTCAGTATGCCGAAAAGCAGCGACAGGGCGAAAAAAGGGACCTTTTCGGCAATAGTTCTTTTGTCGATTTTCCTGCCGTAGTAATAATCGGTCAACAGCATCAGCAAAGGAAACACCACTGCGGCCGATTTGGACAGTAATGCCAGGATAAAGAGGATTCCCGCACCCAGCAGGTATTTTCCTTCATACAGACCCTTCTTGACGTACTTGATATATACGATGAAGGCCCCGAGATAAAACATGGTGTACAAAAGACTGCTCCTGATGGATACCGGTGTTACTGCTGCCGCATTCAGGGGATGGACCGCAAAGATCAACGAAACGATTGCCGCCGCTTCCAGCCGTTCCGTAAGCAGGAGGATCACAAAAAATACGAGTGATGCATTTATGAGGTGCAGAAGCAGGTTGGTGGCGTGGTATCCTGTCGGGTCCAGCTGTGTTATCCGGTAATCCACGGCGTAGGACAGGTACACCAGGGGCGTGTACATGGCGACGAGGGGTTTGGTAAAATACACTTTCAGGTTCTGAAGACTTATCTCGGGAAGATATTTGTTCTCGTAGACATTTCTGTCGTCATCCCAGTTAACAAAGCCGTTCTGAAAGCTGTTTGAAAAGGCTATGGCAGCGAGCACTAAAATAACGCCCAGAAGGAGCGCGGTTTTCTTCTTGCTGATCCCCGCGCCGGCATCCCCAGCTGTAGCCGACCCGGACACCTTTTGCACGCCGCCCCCTCTCTTTCCCTCTTTAGTTTTTTGCTTATGCTTGGACATGACTTCTCCCTTTTTGCATCGTACGGGCAGGCCCGTCTGCTTCCCATTTCAGATGGAAACTAGTGGGGATTCTAGCAGATGCGAGTAGTGGAGGGAAGCGGTAACTTGATGGAGGTAAGCGGTCCCGATCTGTCGTAAAGCCGAATGCCTCCTAGGCGCCGTGCCGCATGAAGCAGAAGGGGTCTTTGTCCTGAAAGAGATCGAGGCGGTGGCTATGGGCGCTGGCAAAACATCCGCCGCAGACCGCGTGAAGGGAGCAGGAGCAACAGGCGGCGCTGCCGGCACGATAGCGCCGCGCCTGTTCCGAATCATAGATCTCGGCCAGTCTCTGGCGATTGATATTACCGATGGGCGAAGGGAATTTGCGGCAGGCGTGGACCTCTCCGTCCGCGAGGAGGCTTACGAAATTAAAGGCAGCGCCGCAGCCATGGCCCGTACAGCCGCCGAAGGGCGCATCACCCCGGTCCCGGCGGATGATGTTGATGAGATTATCCTTGATGCCCATGACGGGATTGGTGCGTGCCGCATCGAGATAGGCTTCAAGAAATGACCGGTACTGCCGGGCGTCAGGCAGCCTGAGCTGCGCGCCTTCGCCGACCATGGAGAGACGGTTAAAGTGGAAGACATCCGTTTTCCCGCGCAGGAGCGCGGCCAGGGGGAGCACCTGGTCGATGTTCATGCTGGTGAGCGTCAGCATGACCATGGACGATACCTTGAGCCCTTTCAAGACCTCCAGAAACGCCATGATGCGGTCAAAATGTCCTGTTCCGCGGATGCTGTCGTTGTGCTCCCGGAGGCCCTCCAGGCTGACCTGGAAGAAGGACGGCATCTGGATCGCGATCAGTTCGGCGATACGATCCGCGGAAGAGGGATTGCCGAGGATGGCCGTGGAAAAACCACGCTCCGCTGCCGCGCGATAGATCGCGGTAAAATCCGGATGGAGCAGCGGATTGCCCCCGGTGAACGAGATCGCTCCGGCAACGTTCTTGGTCGCGCAAAAGGCATGCAGGTCGTCGAGGATGCGGGTCGCCTGGTCGAGCGTTACTTGTGAACGGCTGCTGCGGTCGTAGCAATGCTTGCAGTGCAGGTCGCAGGTCTGGGTGATATGCCACTGGAGCGTGAAGGCCGGCGATGACAGAAAGCTCTCGGGAATGCCGTTGCTGCGGGGAAAGAGCGTGGGGTCCCGTTGGATGAGCGAGGGCGGGGAAAGCACGAGACCGCAGGCGGAAGCGCGGTTCAGCGCGGCGTCAATAGCTCCCACCGGAAGCCCGCCCTGGGCCGCAACGGATTCGGACGAAATGCCTTCCACTACCATCTTGAGAACCAGAAGGTCCTCGTCATTCACGGGCCGGGCTGACACGCGATTCGTGAAAGGATCATACCACAAGAGAACGCGTTCATTCGTTCGTTCCGGACGGATAGCGGCAGGGTCCTGATGAGGATCGAGGAACGAAGCCAGGTTCTTCCAGGACAGTTCGATAAGCTGGAGCGTCGGATTGACCAGGAGGCGGTCATGCTCTTTGGGAAGTGATACCCTCCCCGCTTCAACGGCGCAGGCGGCCTCCTCAAGGCGGGCAAGCTCAGACAAAAATTCAGGGAACCCGCTCTTGCCCTTCGCGGGCATGGCGGCCGACAAGGCATGGTCGGCAAGCGCCTGGGCACACTCAGCGGATAGGCTCGCCCATGCGGCATCGCCCAACACGGCCCTGCATGCCCGGTACGGATCATCAGATCTGTAGTTCGTCATAGGAATGATTCCAAAAAACGATCCCGAACGTGACGCACCCTTTCGTCACCCCCGGGACCGTGCAACTCCATATTTATACTGAATGAAGCTGGGTTGGCCGCAGGCTCATGCCTGCCGGCAATGTTCTGGAACATTGATAGTGCAAACTGCACTATTTGCTGCCGCTTCAGCTGCTTGTCGGGGTCGGCGCTGAGGTCGGAACAGCTTTTGAACCGCTTCAACTGCTCTGCGTTGAGGTCTCTTTCGTGGTAACACCTGTACCACCTTTTTTGCCGCTTCAACCGCTCTCTGCATTGCCCGTATTGGCCCCAACCGCGAGTCCCGCACCAGCAATCAGGCCGACAATACCGAAGCCCGCCAAGTACTTTTTCAGGTCCTTGGTCTCCATAGATTCACCTCCTTTCTTCTATAGAGTAGTGCATTTTTGATTCTGCCCTCGCAGAACAAAGAGTGACCGGAATGGTGCTGGAATTGCCGCTATAATGCCTGAGGTACGATATTTATCTTAGCAATCATTCCAGGGGGTGTCAATGGCACGGACTTGGGCAGGTCACTATAGCCTGCGGGATACGTTTCCTTGAAGAGCTTCTGCGGCCGGCAGCGCCGGGAAGGTAAGCCTTCTTCGCGGGCGTGATGCCCCACGGGACCGCAACGATGACCAGGTCTGCGCTCACGTGCGCCTGCCAGGACAGTTGTCCCTTAAGATGCGTTGCGTGTCAATACGCCACCGTGACCGCGGCCTTTTCGAATATCTCCACCATTGTCTCGACAGCGACGGGCGTCACTGCATGATCGAACCGGTCCTCCCCGATCTTCCGGAGGTCCATGACAACCTTGTTGGCATAGAGCTCGACCCCTTTCCCTTTCAGGAAGCGGAGAAGGTCTCCATAATTGTCAGGAATGTTCGTTGCGGGAATACCGAGCCGGGCGGAGAGGGCCATGCGCTCCTGCTCCGGCAGGAAGGCCTTGTCGAGGGGCGTCGTGTGCCCGCCGTACCATCGGCCGATTTTGATCGCATTCACGCCTTCGTCGTCGAACAGGATGATCACCTTATAGCCATGCTGCAGCGCGGTCAGGACGACGTGAGGAAGAACGGAGGTCCGTGCATCGTGCTTGGTCATGGAGTTCCTCACGTGGATGAGGAAGGTCTCCGGTGTAACGGACCCGGCAAACGCCGCCTGCAGGGACAGCAGGATAACAATCGCTAAAAGCATGCGTTTCATGGCACTGCTCCTGGCCGCGGCATAAGAGATCGTAGCCCGTCGGCCTGCAAAGACATCATTGCCTCACTTGGCCTCTACCGGGTATCCTGCGCCGACCCATTCCCACCACCCCCCCTTGAGGGCTGAAACCTTCGTGAATCCCCGCTCCATCAGGTTGAGCGCCACACTGGCGCTCGTCTGCTCGTTGGGTCAGTCGCAGTAAAAGACGAGCATCTGGTCTTTTTTGTACTTTCCGGCCCAGGAACCGATCTCGTTCGGGTCCTCGCGCACGGCCCTGGCGATCTGCTGCCCGCTTTTTTTCCAGTTCGCCTTGTACCGCACATCGATTACGGTGACGGCGGGATCGCCCAGCCTCGCCTTCAGTTCCTCCTTGGTTATCCGGGGCGCCTCATCGTCGGCAGAAAATGCCGGCCCGGCGACCATCCACGCGAGCGCAAGCATCGCCACGATCCCTGCCAGCACATAAACTTTGTGTTTCATATGGATGACCTCCTCGTGCTGATTCCCCCTGATGAAATGCTGCGATCCGGAGCATCAGCTTTTTCACGCGTCGGGTTCACTTCGGTTCCGTCGGATAAGCGGCCTTTACCCAGTCGTTCCAGCCGCCTTTGAGCACAAAGGCGTTTGTGTAGCCTCGCTCCCGGAGATTGAGCACCACACTGGCGCTCGTTGCCTCATCCGTTCAGGCGCAGTACACAATGACCTTTTTGTCCTTGGGATAATTTCCCGCCCAGGCCCCGACGTCAAGGGGATCGATGCGGACTGCCCCCTTGATCTTCTTGTCGCTCTTTTTCCAATCCGACCCGAGCCTGGCATCCAGGATGGCAACGTTCGGGTCGTTCAGAAGGGCCTTCACTTCTTCTTTCGCGATCCGCGCTGCGTCTTCTGCGGCAAAACTGAACGCGGAGACGATCCAGGCTGTTGCGAGGAAAGCAAGTGCGACCGCCAAAGCAGTTTTTCTGCTCATAGTTCCTCCTTATGTTGTATGTAAAAACGGTTTGCGATTTCTCTGTGCAACGGATTTTTCTTAGCAACGGTACAGTCCCTTCAAACGATGGCGGTTGCACTCCGCGACCTCAGGACAGTGGAGTGCAACCTTTACCTTCGCTTCAAGAAAGAAACAGTTTTTCTGCGAACGTTCTGCCCTTCTACTTGGCGGTCAGAACGATGTCCCCCTTGGTGCTTTCCACAATAGCAATGATCTCACTCTGCTCCTTTGAAGGAACCTTGAACTTATTCAGGCTTTTCTTGAAGTCAACCACCATTGACTGCCACTCTGTCTCGGTGATATCAAGATGGATGTGAGCATCCTTCATGGAGCGCCCCATATACTGGCAGGGGCCACCGGTCACCTGGCAAACCAGGGTGGTTACCTGAAATTTCAGTCCGGCTTTGGGCACCCGCTGTCTTGCTTCGTTGATTTTCGGATTTGCGTTCAGCGTCGTGTTGATCAACAGCCGTTCAACAAAGTCGTCCACGAGGGTCGCGATGCTGTAAACGCCCCCGAGCCGGTCATACAGCAACGGCGCCTGCTTCTCTTGAGCGCCGGCAGTGACAACATTTCCTACGACGGTCAGGACGACCAGGAATGAAAAAGCTGTTACTACTCTCAATATAATACTCAATTTTTTCATAGATCCTCAACTCCCTTCTCGGTGCAAAAACACCTTTATTCCTCTCGCTGTCCCCCCGGAAAGAACGGACCATCTTGCTGTCCGGGGACAGTAAAGCTCCTCTTGCAATAAGCATATCACCGCCCTCCGAATTGTCAAACCGATACACAGGCCGCACATTAAATGAGGACAAAACTTGACTTCTATTCAAAAGGTGATACCGGAAGGGGAGTTTGCAGAGGTAAAGAAGAACGCCATCAGAGTGCCTCAATGAGCTCCTGTTCTTCACCGGGAAGCGTCCTCGAAATATGACGCGACGATAAAATGCAGCAGCCTGAACCTCTCGCGGAGTTCCAAGTCCAGGTACAGACCGCTTTCGATCAGAATATTGATGATCTCTTTTTCCTGTTCGCGGCCAATGTGGTTTCTCAAAGCTTCGTTCACTTTGATCACCGACCTTTCGAACGCTTGCTCACGCTATTGCTTATTTTGCATACCCCGTGCCAAGACACCAAGTGACAACATATCAATGTGTTGCGGATTGAAAGTCAGGAAGGTTGGTCAAAAGGTATGCGTAAAAATGCACTATGGGCAGGTCAAATTGATCTAAAACATTAGTACTCCTCCGGCCAATTATGGACAGCATACACAGGCACGGCCATGCGCAAACTTCCGCAGCCTTTAATGCCGGCACTATCATCGGCCGTTATGATCATTTCCCGACGGCCCCGGACCACACGGTGAATGACCTTGAATCCTCCAGTTTACGCATTACTGACGCAGGGTTTGGTATGTACGTTTTTTTGGTGCGTGCTACAATAAGTTCATGGCAAAGGTGAGCGCCGGACTTCTCCTGTACCGCAAAAGAAACGATGCTCTTGAGGTATTCCTCGCGCATCCCGGAGGGCCGTTCCATGCGAATAAGGTGAGCGGCGTATGGGGCATCCCGAAGGGGGAGATCGACGAAGGAGAGGACGCGCTTGCTGCGGCTCAACGGGAGTTCGAGGAAGAAACAGGCTTCAAGCCTCGGGGCCCGTTCCTTGCGCTCGCCGCAGTGACCCAGAAGGGCGGCAAGCTCGTGCAGGCCTGGGCCTTTGAGGGCGATTGCGACCCGGAGCAGATGAAGAGCAACACCTTTACGATGGAATGGCCCCCGCGCTCGGGAAAACAGCAGGAATTCCCGGAAGTGGACCGCGGCGCATGGTTTTCCCTGAGCGAGGCGAAGCAGCTGATCAACCCTGCGCAGATACGTTTCCTTGAAGAGCTTCAACGGCTGGTATCAGCGGAAAGATGAAGCTTCCCGAGCATGATGCCCGCAAAGCGTTGGCGTTCTGCACAGGGTCCCGGCCTCCGCAGCTTGCCAGGAACAAGAGGTTAAGCATGACCGTGAATACCAGCGCAAGAATATTAGGTTCCGGTTTTGCAGTTGTCATTTTAATAGCAGGATCCTTGTTGAAGTGATGGGTGTCATCCTGAACGAAGTGAAGGATCCGAAAAATGGTAAAACCAGGATTCTTCGCTGCGCTCAGAATGACACATCCAGGGGTATCTCTACTTTTTCAGCAACTGTTAATGGGAGCCGAACGCCTTCTCCAAAACTGCCAGGAGCTCTGCGGAGCGCGGGTTTCTGGCCGTCTTTTGCACGATGATCTCCACGGGCCTCACGGCCCTGCCGTAATAGGCCTTATTCAGGTCGTCACGCACCTGTACGCCCGAACCCTCGAGATTGAGACCTGCGTACAGCCCCTTGGCCTTTGCGAACGAGACGAAATCAGCGGTCACGATCCTCTTTGCGCCGAACCCCTCGGGACCGGCCACCACGGAGATGTCTCCGCCGAACTTGAACGAAGAGGAATAAAGCGTGTCAATAGCCTTCTGGCTCATGGCAAGCATGATCACCTCCGCCTCCTGTGCGCCGATCTGCGGGCCGAAGCTCACCGAGCCGATGATATAGAACACGGGCTGACTCCACGCTCCGGTCTTTTCGTCCTTCACGACAAGGACCCCTTCCCCGCCGGAACCGCCCCAGACAAAACCGGCCTTCAGCACACGCGGCATGATCAGAAGCGCCTTGGCCTTTTTGACATGCTCCTGGAAGATGGTGAAGTCCTTGTCAGCAGCGAACCGTTTGACCACGGCAGCAGATTTGTCCACAAGCGCCTGGGCGTCGAGCTCATCCGACACCGGGAAGCCCGGGCCCGGAAGGGCCAGCAGCGCAATCAGTACCAGCACAGCAACGATTGTAAAATGTCTCATGAGTGTACCCTCCTTCCTACCTGTCATAATTATAGCATTGCACAGGAAGAGCTCAAGGGTGTGAACCGCATCCGGAGGTGTGTCTTTTTAGCTTAGCGCGTGCTCCATAGGGAAATCAAGATTTTGCAACTCCTGCCCGCATCGGCACATAATTAAAGACAGCCATCGATTCGGTAATCTATTCCTGCCCGTTGAATTTAAAGCTGTTCGTAAACCTCTTCGGCTTTAATGACCAGGACCCCTCTCGCCCAGGGAAACTGTTTCTTTACCGCCTCGAATCTCTCCCCGTTCTTCTGGATCTGCCCCGTTCCCCTGATCCTGCACCCCTTGCCCGGACCATGATTTCCCTGGACCTGCCTGGTGCCGCAGAGCAGTTCTATCCTGCTGTTCATCTCGAGATTATCCTCGGTCTTCTGGTATCCGCCGATAGGCACAAAGATCGTGTCGTCATTGACCATGCCGAGGGCCTTGACATATTCCCCCCAGGTGCCCGCCAGATGGGGTCCGTCGGCACCCACGGTTGCAATGGCGATCCATTCCGCTTTATCCAGGACCTCTTTGCACTTTTTTTCTATCTTCGCCATACGATGCCTCCTGTAAACGTCTCTGCTTTAAAACTATCACCAATGGCACCGTTGTCAAGTCCGGACGACGGATAGAGAGCACGGCATGGGTCAGCGCCGGCCCACGTGACCCCAAGTGCCCGCGTGATACTTTCTTCTTACGCATTAACCGTCCTTATTGCCGGCGAAATAGCGCTATACTATGAAGTATGGAAAGCGCTCCCGTGACCGGAGCGCTTAACTCGTTCAGGAAGGAGGAACAAATCATGAGTTGGATAGGTAGTTTGTTTTTCGCGCTGCTGCTGATCGTCATTCCCCTCGGCGCCGGAGCGGAATACGCGACCGTCGACGATCTCGCCAAGGCCTACAGCGAAGCGTCCTGCAAGAGCTGTCACGCGAAGGTTCACAACGACTGGAAGTCGTCCTACCATTCCCAGTCGATCGTCCACTCCCTCGGCGGCATCAGGAATTTCATCGTCGTGGGTCTGGGACAGGAATGGAAGCAGCCGGTCAGCAAGGCGCATCTCATGCGGTGCATGTCCTGCCATGCGCCCATGCTGAAGGACGCCACAGAGGACCTGGCCAAACAGGTCGCCGGGCTCATCGTGACAGCGGTGGATGACAAGGATGAAGGCAAGAAGACCGCGGCAAAAACGGAGCTCGCCAAGCTGAATGTGAACTGCGTCGTCTGCCACAACACCATGGTCAGCCTGGAGAAGAACCTGGTCGGCGCGCCCAAACCCGGCGTGTACTACAGCCCAGCGGGCAAGGCCTCGCCTGCCCACAAGACGGAGAAATCACCGGCCATGTCCACGGCCTTTTTTTGCGGCCAGTGCCACGGCATCCACACCCCGCCCGACGGCGACGCGCTCGTCTGCAACACCCTCTACGGGAGCTACCAGGACGGTTACCGGGCGAACGGCGGTTCCGAGACCTGCCAGGACTGCCACATGAAAGCCGGGAATCGGGGCCACAAGTTTCCCGGAGCCTATGAAGTGGACATGGTGAGGGACGGCATCGGCCTCGATTTCCAGGCAGCGGCCATCCGGCTCCATCCCGGCAAGTGGATACCCACGGTCGTCGTGAACATCGGCCTGATCAACAAGGCGGGGCATCGCATCCCCGACGGCTGACTCTGGTCCGCTAAAGTGGTCCTGGAAGTGACCGCAAAAACGGACAAAGGCACGGTCGTGCCGATCGGAAAGAAAGAGTACTGGGAACTGGGCATGGACATGGATGGCTACCACCGCATAGGCGCATGGCAGATCAAGGAGGTCATTGACCTTACGCTGCCGCCGCGCAAGACCACGAAGGAGCGGTTCGTAGCAGAACTGCCCGAGGGCACCACGAGCGCCGACGTGGAAGTAAAGGTCACGTACTTCCCGGCGGCCAAGACAGAGCTGGTGGTCCACGAGGCAACGAAGAAACTGACGTTCAAGTAAGAGAGAGGCTCAGCAGGATCCGGGCCGGGGCTGGTGACCCCGGCTTTTTTTATCCGAAGAGGTTCGGCAGCACAGGCGGACTACCGACCCAGTGCGATCAAAACACCTGCAGCGATCGCGAGGCCCGCCATGAGCGTGCCGATTCCCGAAAAACTGAGATGCAGCAGCGGTATCAGTCCCGTGAAGATGAGCCAGATACCGAGCAGGAACGTGCCGAGATTCTTTGGCAGTTTCATTGGAGAACTCCTTTCGGTGAACAGTTAAGCGTGTTTGCCGGGAAGTACGGGTAAGGCGCCAATAACAATAGATCAAGCCTGACCATAAGGCGCATTACAACACATAGCTTTATAAATGGCAACAATAAATTTACTCGCGACTGCCGGTAAAAATCTAACCCAGTAGTCCTGTACCCTTAAAATACCCCGCTCGGGTTATTTACAAAACCATGCGCAAAGCGTACCGTGAAACAGCACTATCGTCAGGTATGCGTGACATCCTCCTTGTCGTTCTTCGAAAGGGTCCGATACGCCATGAACCTTGAAGTCGTAGCCAATACAACGAACATCACTCGTCCTACTCCGATCCTCTTTGTGCATGGCGCCTGGCTTGGGGCATGGTGCTGGGAGAACTTTCAGGGCTATTTTGCGCAGCATGGCTACGCCTCCTACGCCGTCAGCCTGCGCGGCCACGGCGCGAGCGAGGGGCGGGAAAAAATTCGCTGGCACAGCGCGGCCTACGGCTACGTTGCCGATGTCGCCCAGGTAGCGGATTCGCTCGACCGTGAACCGATCATTGTCGGCCATTCCATGGGCGGCTACGTGGCGCAAAAATACCTGGAAAAGCGTTCTGCCGAGGCATGTGTTCTGCTGGCTTCTTGTCCGGCATACGGAATTCGGGGCTTTGCCGTCCGCTTCGCCATGCGCCATCCCTGGGCATTTATAAAGTCACAAGCGCTGCTGAGCCTGCGGCATGCGACTGGAACGCCGGAACTGGTGCAGGATACCTTCTTCTCACCGCTGGTGCCTGCAGAGGAGATCGCGCAACACTTTGCGCGTCTGCAGCAAGAGTCCTTCCGCATGGAACTGGAAACCCTCTTCCTTAATCTCCCGCGGCCCGAGAGCGTCAAAACCCCGATCCTGGTGCTGGGAGCTGAAGATGACCGCGTCTTTTCCGTGGCAGAGCAAAAAGCCACTGCCCGCGCCTATGGGACGGAAGCAGAGATCTTTCCCCAAATGGCGCATGCCATGATGTTGGAGCCGGGTTGGCAGCTCGTGGCAGATCGGATTTTAAGCTGGGCGGCTGGGCGCGGCCTGTGACTGACGGGCCAATGCCGGGCGTCGTGATTTGCGTCGGTGATGGGATAGAGCGGGTGGTATTCCCCTGAAATCTGAAAAACGGCTCAAAGTTACCCACTCAGTTTGCACTTGAGCCTTTTTTATCACCCAGAACACTTTCCATAGTATTCCATAAAATCAGTGCATTGCTCCCGCAAAACCCGCAGTTATATCCTGGCACGATTAGTGCAATATAGTGTTATATACTGCGCGAGAGGGTAGGTGTGACAGCAGCAAAAAAACCAATATCCGAAGGAGAACGTGTATGATAAAAATTAAATCAACAGTGGAATCAATGCAGCAGAATACGGAAACGGGATGCGGGCAGAAGGGGTTTACGATCATCGGCAACCAGGATCTGAGGAAATTGTTTCCTTCCTGCGATACGCACGACCAAGCGAAAGCGTTTATTGTCACGGGTGACGAGGACCTGAAGGGTATGCTCAAGTATGCCCTGGACTTCTACGACATGCAGGTTTTGTTCTGCAACGGCGGCGCGGAAGCTTTAGCACTTACAACGATCGACCCATTCGATTACATCATCATAGACTGCGATACGCCCGGCATGAACGGTATTGACCATATCAAGCGACTTCGAGAAAAATTTGCCTGTTCCATCATTATTGGCCTGAGCAAGGAAGACCGGGGGGTATCATATCTTCAGGCAGGAATGAACGACTTTCTCCAAAAACCGTTTGTCCCTTACAGGCTCGCAATGATGCTGGACGGCGGAGACATCCTTGCCTGACGCTGTATCAGTCGTTACATCGGAGTCGCCCATTTAGTCCTGGTGAACGTCAACTGCGAACAGCCGTCTCGCGAGAGCCGCAGAGGGCACAAAGAAGTCAGCTGCATGAACAGAGCAGCCCATTATTTGATCAACCCATGTCTGCTTCATTATAATTCATGACGTATCCTGGCTATACCCTCTGCGCCGACCCGTCGCTTAGAAGCGCCTACTTCTGGCTCCGCACGAGAAACGGTTATTCCCAACGTGTCCGCTCAACAACGTGCCAAATCCTCTTATTCCGCCCTATCATCAACGACAGATTTGCAAAACGAACAACACTACCTCTCGTTTTCTCATCCTTGCCAAAGCTCACCACTCCCTGTTTACCGCAAATTCAAGCAGTTGCATTTTGGCACGCGACCTGCAATGTATAAGGCAAGACTGAGCGAAAAGGAGGACACGAAAATGAAAACCACACTTTCAAGAAAAACAGCATACATCGGGGCAGGCGCAGGATTGGTGCTCTTTGCGATCTTCGGACTTCTTCCCGGCAGCCTTTTGGGCGGCGCCGCAGGAATAAAACTGGCCGGGATGCTCTTCGGGCTTCCCCTGGATGCGGGGATCATCCAACGGGTGATCGTACTCGCCTCAATGCTCGTAGGCGTCATGGTATCGGGAATAACGATCGTAACCGCCACGGCCACCATGGGCTGGCTCGCAGGCGCAGCGCTTAAGGGTAGCGGTTCAGAAAAGATGGCAGCAGCCGGCAGCAAATAACACAACAGATCAATTATTTTAAATTTATTTACAAAGGAGATACGACCATGAAGAACGAAACAGTAAAATCGGGAATGAAGATAGGTGCAACAATCGGCGGGCTGGTGTTTTTGGTAGCGGGGATCGTACCGGGATTCTACTTCGGCAGCTTCGGCACCCTGATCCTGCTCCAGAAGATCATGGGCGGCGCAGTGGAACCAACACTCATCGTGCGAGCCTTGATCATCATGGGCATCGGCGTCGGGATCGCCTGCGCAGCTACGGTAAGCATCGTGGTAGGCGGCCTGCTCGGGACCGCGGCCGGGTTCGTCGTGTCAGCGCCTGCGGCAATGCGTGAGAAACAGGCGGTTTCGGTGAAGTCGTAAAGCGAACATCAAAACACGTACCATCAGCAGTAAACAAATCGCGGGCGATGAGAAATCATCGCCCGTTGCAATTTTAGCCATTGGAATCGTTTCTTCGTCCATGACATCTATGGCAAGGTTAAAGAAGTGACCTCTTAGAGCCCCTCGGATTTTCCAGGATAGGGCATGATACGATGGTCAAGCCGGCACGAGCCCGCCCATCAGCTCAGTCTTGATGAACTCCTTCACGTACTCCCGCTCCCCATCGCCGATGTTCAGGAACTTCACCCCCATGCCCGGCCGCCTGTTGCTGCCTGCTCCAGGATGCATGTGCAGGACCTGCCCCTGGATGCGCACGATCCAGCCCGGCGCGTTCGGCAGATAGAACGCGAACGTGTGGATGCTCCCGTAGGGAAGCGGCGAGGTGGTGCTCACGAACATCCCGTCCTCGGAGAGATCGGATATGAAGTCCATGCGGTCGTCTTCGAGGTCCTCGATGGCCACTTCCAGCCGCGTGGTAAGGCGGACGAACTTCCGGGGACGGCCGGCGGCGGCGCTCTGGACCGCGGTGTACAGTTCGTCGAGGGTGCAGGGATAGCGAAGGAACCCCGCGCACCCGAACTTCTTGCAGGCAGTCTCGATCGCCTGGTCCTGATTGGACGTGTAGATGATGACCGGAACATCCCGGGTGCGCTCGTCCTCCTTGATATACTGGAGGAGCACCAGCCCGTTCATCGCCGGCAGGTCGTAATTGGTGACTACCGCCTGGGGCACGGTCAGCTCCAGGAAGAGCATGGCGTCCTCTGCTGTCCGTGCCATGATGACGTCATAGTCCATCCGCTGCAGATGGATGCTGGTATAGAACTGGCGCTTGACCTTGCCGTCAATGACCAGCACGACCTTCTTCGTTCCCTGCCCGTCTTTCTGTTCCACGCTTCCCTCCAAACCGCTCATACCTTCTCTCTGGATCGTGCTCCCCGGCTTTGCATGGAAAAGCACAGACCAGAAGATACATGAGCCGCAGACGATTTGCAAGTTATCTGATGGGGTATTTTAAGGGTATCCGGGGATTCTCGGGGCAGGATTGATCAGTGAGTTCCCCATTGTCGGGACCCCACAGGGGCAGCCACACAGGTTCTCGGGGTCACCCATTATGGGCTTCCCTAATAGTCCGTCATTCTGCTGAACAATGGGTGGTCAGGCCGCCCCTTCAAATCACCTTTCAGCGCCTCCCAATGTTTGCCCGGAGGCGCCTGGAGGTCCTGCAATGCTTTTGATCGGTTCAAAGAATCGAGCTTTCGCAATGCCGCTTTGAAGACGGTTGCAGGAAAACGCTTGCTCTTTCCGGAGACATACAAGCGCTCCGTTTCCTTCTCTTGCCCGAATAATTCAGCCTTGCTCTGAGTTCAAAGCCATAAACAAAAAAGGGGGGATGGCATTCCACCATCCCCCCCTGCTAATTACTGCGTCTCAATTACAGGCACATTCCGTTGCCCGCGAACTCCATAGCTAAACAGTCAGTATAGTATTGCGTCGTTCCATTTACAGTCACCGCGATCGGAGTTCCGAACACGATCGTGGCATTGTTCACCTGGATCGTTCCTGAATTCGGGCAGTCATCGGACCCATTGGTAAAAGTAAGCGGCGTGCTCTCCGCCGTGGTGAAGGTAACCGTGCCTGCCGCGCAATTGGCCGGACTAAATACCGTCACGATGCTGCCGTTCAGCCATTCGTCGTACGTGAAGTTGGCATTCATCCTTACCTTGAGCTGCATATTCCTGGGAGTTATGGTAAGACCGACTGTATCAGCGCCGATGGTAACGGACAGACTATAGCTTCCGTTCAGGGTTGCCGTGTCCGTGACGACCGGGCCGGCCGTCTCGTGCGTCCAATTGTTCGTCAAGTTCGACATGGTAAGGGACATCGATTCGTATGTATTGACATAACTGATGTTCGCATTAATGGAAGCCGATCCCGAGGTCACGTTGTCGGTGACGGCGAAGGTCCCGTTCATGGTGCCGGTTTCGTCGAGAATCGTATAGGCGGCGTCTGAATATGTTTTATCGACAAAATTGGTTGCCGTAACTTCGGCGATCGTGGAAGAGCCGTCGCCCATCCTCTTCCAGTACAGGCTCATGCTGCCGTTCTCTTCAGAAAAAGTGATATTACTGTCCCTGCAATGGTCAAAGGTCAGCGTAACCGTTGCTTCGGTGTAGGTGGCGGCGCTTGCGAGATCGGAATTATCCGTTCCCACTATTGTCATGTTTCCGCCATTGGGGCAGGTCGTGCTGACACTGACCACCTTTTGCATTGCCTTGGCCTGGCGGGCCTTCATGGTCGCGTTCTTTACAGAAGCCGACTGCAGCATGCCGATCATTTTGTCAACTGCTGTCTTAAGGCGGGGATCAATGGCAGCAAGGGAGTTTTTATTCGAGATCTTTTGCTGGGGCGCCGGAGTCGCTGCTTCGCCCGCCGCATACCCTGCTTCGCCCGCTGCCTCCGCTGCCAAATTGCTTGACGCCATGCTCGCCGTGTCCAGCAACATCGCCGTTCCCGCCGCTTCGCTGGAAGCGCTGGCAGCCTGGTCAGGGTTCGAATAGTTGTATGGACCGGGGTCGCTCGCGCCTCCCCCTCCCCCTCCGCCGCAGGAAAGGATAAAACCGAAAACAAAGATTGCGGATAAGAGCAGACTTACGAACTTCATAAACGTTCCCTTCTTGTTCATGTCATTCCTCCTTATTTGTAATACTTTATTATTGCGTAATTGTAGCGGAGAAAAAACGAATTGACAAGGGTAAATTTATAATAAAATGCTTTTATGCATGACCGCTTCTTTTTTTGAACTAAATGACATATCTTGACTGTATCCTCTGTGCCTCTGCGTTGCTTAGACGCGCCTACTTCTGGCTCCGCGCGAGTAACGGTTATTCCCTCCATGCCGCTTTTTGCAAAACGAGCAACGCTGCCTCCCCTTTTCTCATTCCTGCCAAAGCTCACGACACCCTGTTTAGTGCAAATTCAAGCAGTTGCATTTTGGCACGCGACCTGCAATGTATAGGGCAAGACTGAGCGAAAAGGAGGACACGAAAATGAAAACCACTCTTTCTAGAAAAACAGCATACATCGGCGCAGGCGCAGGACTGGTGCTCTTTGCGATCTTCGGACTTCTTCCCGGCGGCCTTTTGGGCGGCGCCGCAGGAATCAGATTGTCCACGATGCTCTTCGGCCTTCCCCTGGATACAGGGATCGTATCACGGGTGATCGTACTCGTGTCAATGCTCCTAGGCATCTTGGTATCGGGAATAACGATCGTAACAGCAACAACCACCCTGGGCTGGCTTGCAGGCGCAGCGCTTCAGGGCAAAGCAGCAGGACAGACAGCAGCGGCAGGCAGCAAGTAGCAAAAACTGATCAATTTATCTAAAATTTCTTTACAAAGGAGATACGACCATGAAGAACGAAACAGTAAAATCGGGAATGAAGATCGGTGCAACAATCGGCGGGCTGGTGTTTTTAGTGGCGGGGATCGTACCGGGATTCTACTTCGGCAGCTTCGGCACCCTGATCCTGCTCCAGAAGATCATGGGCGGCGCAGTGGAACCAACACTCATCGTGCGAGCCTTGATCGTCATGGGCATCGGCGTCGGGATCGCCTGCGCAGCCACGGTCAGCATCGTGGTAGGCGGCCTGCTCGGAACAGCGGCGGGGTTCGTGGTGTCAGCGCCTGCGGCAATGCGTGAGAAGCAGGCGGTTGCAGTGAAGTCGTAGGCCAATCATCAAGACACTTAGCATAAGCCGGAAAAAGAACACGGGCGATGAGAAATCATCGCCCGTTGCAATTTTAGCTATTGGAATCGTCTTCATCCATGACATCTATGGCAAGGTTAAAGAAGTGACCCCTTAGAGGTTTTCAAACATTACAAAAAAAATATCCCGACTTTCGCAACATGAGGTGAGCATTGCGAAGCTTTCTTCGTAGATTTTTACCGTATGTTTTGTTACGAACTCGTGGAATACCAAAAGGAAAGCCCTTACCCTATAAGGTTGGCCTCACATCAATTGACTATCTTGCTTTCAGCTTACCCTGGGTTCGCGCAGCGTTGATAACGTTTCGGTTTGCAGTAAAAACTTGGATTCCGGGTACGGTTGCGAAGTCGCCGTCGTCTGTAATTACCTGGACTACACAGTTGTTTTTCATGGATTCGAGTATAAATAGATCGTAGCCGTCAACTTTTTCGGTTTGGCAGCGATTCAGAGCGGAAGTTGTGGTCGAACTGTCAATCATGGTATTAAGCGGAATAGCCAGGCTTGTTACCTGCCCCCAAGCAGCTTTAACTTCTGATACAACCTGATTTCTCTCTGCAGCATAAGAATGTCGATATTGTTTGTTGAATTTAGCTGGATCAGGAAACAATGCTGGATTTGCCCTGGCAAATATTTCATATTCTGCCTTTTCTATGAGATGGGTTAACTCGGCAAGTGTGAGACCAGACTGATATATCTTGGCACCAGCACTTAGCGCTGAATTGGTATACGCGGGGTAGTTCGTTGTTTGATATGGCGCTGGCGGTCTTATGCATTGACTAGCGCGTGTGTAGGTCATCCAGTACCAGACATTGGTATCCACAAGAAACATATCCGCAGCTTTAGGAGCATCAGCAGTGATGTCTATAACTCCAGCTTGGATAGTGTAGTTTATCGCCATCAGCTTGCCTCCTTGGCTTGCTGTTCTAATATGTCGTCTACAATTTTCCGGTAGTCCTTATTGCCGTGGTATTTAGCAGCATTTTCTATGACCCGCTCAACGACTAATTTACCAGTCTCATTCAGTTTTTCGCAATGCAGCAGCCGGCGCAAGACAGCTTCATCAACATCCTTTAGTAATTGGCCGATGGCAAAATTAAAGAAAGGTGAGGCAAACTGAGTTACTTCAGAGAAATCAAGTATAACATTCTCACCGTTCTTTAATAAATCATGAATCGCGTCGAAAACCTTTTGACCATCCTCTTTAATGATGCAACGCGGACCGATCAAGTCTTTAATAACTAATTTCATTAGTTGTTCCCTCCCAGTAGCAATACTTATAATTCATCAGCAAAGCGATACAGGTTTTCATCACATCGAAGAGTAATATGAATTAGTGTCCCTTCAAAATCGATGTCACGATTTTCATACCGTTCACCCTCGCTACCTACAATAGCATACCCTTGATTGCTGTAAACTTCAAGTTTTCCATGATTTATCCGAATAAACTCCTTGAGCAAATCAAGTCCAAGCCCACCAGGTTCATCTTGTTTAGTTGTGTTTCCTCTTTGAAAAGCCCATCGCAGGCAACTCGCAGCTGTCAATTGACTAGCACGTGGATCACTTTTGAGGAATGCCCGTACCTTTGCCGGAATCCCCTGGCCAAAGTCTACCACTGAAAGGATAAGCTCATTCCTCATCGCAAAGTGTTGCCCACACGAAAATACACCAATTTTTGACAAACTGTGTTCAAAGGCATTATTATAGATTTCCCACACACGCCCTATAATGGCATCCCTGAGACGAGGGCTGACGTGGACCCATCCTCTGCCTAGCCAGTAATCCTCAAGGTACCCTATAATACTGTTAGGTTTCCGATTTAGATCCTCACGGTATGGGATAGAATGACCGGACGAAGTTGAGGATGACGGGCCGAATGCGCTAGCAAAACCGTTCTGAACGAGTGAGTTCATCACCGCACTATTTAAAGTATGCCAATCAAAAACAAATTTCCCATCCCGGAATTTAATAAGCCGTGCTAAGCCGCCGAGAAACGCAACAGCATTGGGTCGCAAAAAACGGCACAAAGAAAAATCGAAACGTACATCTTCAGAATAACCATTGACCTGGCTCCAGATTTTAAAAAGCTTCTGAATATCTTCGGGTTCATCATTTAACGTTGGGATTCGAATGATTTTCTGCGCCATACCTACATTTATCCCCGTCCTGTTTGCGATGATCTAATAAGTCAATATATTGGGGTCGGATCTTCTATTGTTACATTCGAGAACACAGGCCAGTTCCTCTCCACTAAGGTCGCGGGGAACTTTCATAATGCGAGCAGTTCCTCTTTCACAAGATGAAGCCTGATGACCTTTGGCCGATCCTTTCCTTCAAAGTGGCACAGCACCGCTTCATGGATCATCTTCTTCTGTTCTTCAAAGGTATCCGCCTCGGTGAAAATAGAAAACTCAAGCGCCTTTGCCTGGCAACCGCCTTCCGGGGCCTCTTCAACAAAAAATATGATTTCTTTTTCCATAGCAATCTCCTGTGCTAAGCAACCTTCAATTGTGGCCATAATAACACAGATTATTCAGCAATTCTATGATTTTAAGGGCCATTTCAATTTTGGATTGGGGATTTTTCTAAATCAAGATATGAGGACACTACAGGACTTCACCACCCGAGCGTAAGCGCCGAAGGTCTTTTGGGGGTCGCTTCTTTACGGGCTGTTGCCCAAACCCAATTTTGTCTCCCTGAACGTATGAAGGGGCTGCTATCACATTGTAAATGCGATATTCTTCGCTGCGCTCAGAATGACATTTTCGTCGTAAAGTCATTTGAGCAACAACCCGTAAAGAAGTGACCCCTTTGCTCACATTTCATGTAAAGGACTTTCACCCTCGACTCTATGCCGGTTTATCCCGGCGCTTTCACAACGTTTTCTAGTCTGTCTGCGCTCGTAAAGATTTGACCCCAATAATCTTACGCAGTAATAATCAGTTTATATCGGCGTAAGAAGTAACTTACTTCAACAAAAATACTCTTCGCCATGACATCACTTGCTGTTTGTACTTTATTTTCATCTAATCGTTTTAAATAGTCAGCCTCTTTCGCATCTTCACCACGAATTCTCCAAACGAATGAAGAATAGCGAAATAACCGAAGAAGTTTATCTATTTCTCCACGTGTTTCAAATAGCTGCCATAGAGCGTTATGGCAGCTATCAAACATGCTGGAAAAACGCTGCGCGTGGAGATATGAATACGCTGCGGAAAGCGCATACAAGTCGAGAGCCCCAAGGTCTGCTGTATCGTCTAATTTTTTCAAAGCCTGCATTTTTGCAACGATAGCACGCGCCTCATTATATCCATGGTTCTTTTTCGCAATAACCTTATTGAGATATTTAATCTCCTCTGATGCACTGTCAGATTCACGAGATAATTCGAGAGCAATCGTATCTGCTAAACCTGAGCACCCTTCAGCATGAGCCAATTTCTCTAATTTGTTCAATTCCTGCATCTGTTCAACACCTTTGAGCGTCAACTGGGCAGTGATGGCCAACGCATGAATATGAGGACATGATTTCTTTTTAGATAAACCTTCGACTTCTTTTGCCGCTGCTATTGCGGCATCATTGTTCTTCCTATTTTTTTCTAATAATGCTATGTCCAGCCAAATTGAAGCTTTTTCGGAGGCAGACATATCGCCCTCACCAACGGCTAGTGCTTCTTTAAAGTATGGCATGGCCTCATCACGCTTACCAATCATCCGAAGACCCGTACCATAAAGGGCAGCTAGCCTTGCCCATTTCTCCGGATAAACTGCCCGATCAAGAACCTGTACGAGCGCGCCAGCAACCAATGTTAAATCTTTATAACGCTCCGCCTCCTTAAGATGCTCAGAATATTCTATCCCTATTGTTGCGGCTTGCCGTATTCGTGACCCATCATTGCTGCTTCTACCTTGTGTGATTAAGTGATGAACCAGCGTGAATTCATTACCTGCTCCACTGCTTAAATATTCACGATATTCTAATGGTAGACTTCTCAGCTTTAGTATGCCTTCACGCCACAAACGACCAAAGAATCTGTCAATACCTGAAATTACAATTTCCTCACGTTCTTCGTCTGACAAGAGAGTGAGAACATAATCCCTGACTTGACGAGGAACTTTTAGTATTTTGGGTGCCGATAGTTCGCTTGCCAGCGCAGGTTGCATTCCAACATTAGGCACGTATTGTTGAAGTGGAATTACGTCGAGAAGAGCAAGTTCTTTCAGTTGGAGAGCATTTGGTGAAAAAAAAGGTTCTGAAGGCAAATAGTGACTTAACGCTTCTAATGTTTCGCCATACGGCAATACAGATAAGACCTTTAGTAGACGGAGACTTCGCAAACTAGATTTATCCTCTGACTTCGACAAGGTTGCAACAGCGTGCACTAATGCCTTTGGTGTTTTTTCTGTCACGTTTTCAGGAGTCGACAATCCCTCCATTTCAGCTTCAAGAACAGATGCTAATGAGGACACCTTCAAAGCCTTAAGCATTCTATCCAAGTGCATTGGTAAACCTTCAGACTGTTCATGAAGCTTTTCAATAATGTCTGCCTCACGTAGTTGTGGTGTGGCATCTGGGTGCTGCATCAAATATGCCCGCGTCTCTGGACTATCCAACGGACGCAGCTCCAACGCTGGGAAAGCGTCTTTTTCTGGAAATAAACGACATACGAGTATTATTCGTAAATCTGGACAATAGTCAACAATAGCACTGACAACCTGCTTAAGTCGGTTTAATTGTGTGCCCTGAGCCAAGTTGGGATGTATACCATCAAGGATGAGAAACGAATCCTTAAGCTGTCCTGCCAAGCTACTGAATGATTGCATTGGCAATCCGAATTGTTGAGGAAAGAGTGCTTCAAATGCATCCATATCCACAGCGTCGTCACATCTAAGGTGAAAAACATCGGGAACAATCTCCTGTGTCCGAAACCGGTCAATAGCCGCAGACAAGAAACCTTCACTTCCTGTACCCCAGTCGGCAATCAACCAGATGTGACGCGATTTCCGAAGTTCATGCTCAAATTGGCTTAATTCGTCTTGTCGAACATGTCGATGCTGTGGCTCTGCGACTACACTAAATCTAGGGCAGGTTGCTAGACGAACTCTCGCAGCTTTTTCGTCAGGCGGATCTTCAAATAACAGCAATGTACGATCGGATGACGATACTTTTTGAGACATTTCGCTTTTACAGTTCTGTAGCTCACCGGTTGTATTCCTTGCGTCTTCATTTACTAGCGAAAATGGAGTAATAAGGCAATCGTCTTGCTGAAGTGTGAAGCTGTGATCAGGTGCCAGATTTAGACCGCCGTGACGTCTTTTCACCGATACTCTTGGCCACCGTTTTTCAATCCCGTTTTCAACTTCAAAAATAAACTGCCCTGCTGTATATCCGTGTATTCTTTTTTTAGGGTCAGTCTCCCCCCAGTTCTCCATTCCGAATAGCGAAGCGGCTTGTCGCAGTCTGCGTGCTTCCGCGCCAGCCTCACTAAGCTCAAAAGCTTGTGGTTCGTGTTGGTGTCCACAATAATGCGCAAAGAACCTCCCAGGTGAGTAAATTTCCTGTCTAAAATGATCTAAAGCGTCAGGTGCCAGCCAGTTCATGGGATGGTGCGTAAGAAGAACGTTTGTTGATTGTTTTCGAAGCCATGAGTCAGGATCACCTTCACATACGGCGCTAAGTTGTGATGAATGCAATTCAAGTTTTTTTTCAAAATCGCCGTCTGTGACTTGAAGAAACGCTGTGTTTAAACCAACAATTCCCAGTGCTACCGAACCTTTTTTAAAAGTAGCGCTAAAATCGCCAGGCAATAACCCTGTTTTTTTTGTAATTGTTGGAACCGATATTGCATCTGTCCATTGTAAATAATTTGCAAAGATACCTTCTACCACAATCCGAAGTTCACATGCTTCTTCCTGCCAAAACTTCTTGCGTAAACTAGTGTCTGACCACCAAAATTTTGACATGGCTATTGCATTAACAGAAGCTGGATCCGGCCGAACCAAATCGTGATTTCCAGGAACCATGCAAAGTAGCGGGGTATGTCCACTCTTGGATAAAATCTTCCATAGTTCATCAAGCACCTGGTTAAGTCGGTCAAATTCTTCTTTTTGCCCGTGTTGTGTAAAGTCACCAGTAAAGAAGACTAAATCCCAACCATTTACTTTCGCGCTCATTTTTTCTATGTCCCGGAATAAATCATGTTTTACCTTGGGCCAAAGCCATGATTGATCATCCAAGCCAAAATGAAGGTCGGTCATGTGTAGCCAGTTGATTGTTTCTGACATGATTTATAAATATCCTCTCCGGACTCCCTTCAAAATGTAGTAGGAGAGTCTTTTGGTCAAATAACCTTGGGAACCTTGTTACTTACGTTGCTTTCTTTTTCATACAGCGAGCAGCTCATCTTTTACAAGATGGAGCCTGACCACCTTCGGCCTATCCTCTTCCTCAAAGTGCACAGCACCGCGTCATGGACCATCTCTTTTGTCAACGGTTCAAGGCTACCGGATCCATACCACGTTCACTAGATGCTCAACCTTCTTAAACTCGGGGTCCCCGGTCACGATGTTAGCCTTCTGGTCCACTGCCGCTGCGAGCGCGAAGCAGTCGGCGTACGAGATGCTGTGCTCTGCCTTGTATTCCGCGGCCTGGAAAATGAGGCTGTTCGGTACGGGAAGCACGGTGAAGCCCAGACGCTCGACATGCGCCAGGACCTCGATCTTTTTCTGATCGCCGAAGGCCCGTTTGTCATTTGTAGTCGCTCTAGCGCTCGCGAAGCAGCTGCCCGGCGAGGGATGGACGGGACGGCAGGGCGCCCTGGGCCGCCTTTATGGGGTCCGCAACCGGAGGAACCAGGTAGATGACGCCGCAGTACTCCATGATCTGCAGCTCCGTGCCGGGCTCGATGTGGTATTTTTTTCGCATCTCGGCGGGGATGACGATCTGGCCCTTGGCAAGTGTTTTGACTTTAGACATATTTGCCCAACCTCAATGTACGGCGAGTTTAACGATTTGTCGTTACTGTATAACCATCCCGGGCAGTTGTCAACCTTCTCAGGAGTGGAAACGTCGCAGCATTATTGTTTTACGTGAGAACGTTACCACCCCAGCGTGAGCGCGGAAAACTTCATCCGGTACAGAACGATCAGCGTGAACAGGAAATAGAGAATGACCGTTGCCAGGGTGAGCGTGCGCTGGAGTTGCGGGATGACGCGCACCATGCTGCCGCGGTTCCTCCAGGGCATCAGCACTCCGGTCCCCAGGCCGCTAACCGCGCCGCCGAGCAGGGTAGCGTAGAGCGCATACCCGATATAGCCGTACTCTTTCTGCAGACAACAAAAGGGGCAGTGATGAGTGGGAAGCTCATAGATGTAGAGGCTGATGAACGAGATGAGCGACGCTACCCCGACGAGGAAGGCGATCAGGCTTGCCAGGGAGAAGAACCAGCCTCCTCTGCCCTTCCAATAAAAGAGATGGCCGCTCACAACTGTTGCTGCCACGGCTACGAAAAAGGCGATCGCCATGGGTTTCGCCGGAAGTGCTGCAATGTCTCCGCTGATGTTCCGCGTGTCCTGGCTGAACAGGGCGCCGCAGCAGGAGGTGATGATGTCGGCATGGAGGCCGCTGAAATACCGGTACTGTTCGTAGGCTTCAAAAAGCAGGAGCGGGGCGATCAAAAGAAGCAGTGCGTATTTTGTCCGGATGAGCGGATAATCGTAGCCTCGGGTGTCGGCGTAGTTCACGATGAGCCAGGTCCCTGCCAGAAGGAAGTTCACGATCTTGAGCAGCAGCACCGGATAGCCGAACTCATTCACGTTCAGCGTGCCTGCGGCGCACATGGCGCCTACGAACAGGCCGTGCAGATTGTCGGCAGTGTAGATATACAGGAAGAGCGACAGGATCTGGAACGCGAAGGTGTAGGCCAGGATGGTTGAGACGAGATAGGTCTGGCGCTCAAGGCTCAGCTGGAGCTCGCTGCCGCTTTTGATGTTCCAGGAGATCAGGATCCGCACGCCCACAACGCCTGCCAAAAGCACCATGATGCCCGCAAGGAGCGACATGGTCATAAGCGAAAGGACTGCGGGATGAAGGATCATGGCTTTGGCCCGGAGGAAGTGATCACGCCGTCGCGCATCTCTACAACTCTATCGGCCAGGGGGGAATCGAATACGATGGGATCGTGGCTCGCGATCAGGATGGTCTTGCCTGCTTTCTTGAGCGTGCCGACGATCGTCATGAACTCCCGGGAGAGCGCGGTATCCAGATGCGCTGTCGGCTCGTCGGCAATGATGACCGCGGGATCGTTGATGAGTGCTCTGGCTATGGCAACGCGCTGCAGCTCTCCGCCCGAAAGCCATTCAACGGGAGATGACGCATGGCGCGCGATCGAGAACTGCTCCAAAAGCTCCCCTGCGCGCTTTGCGAATTCGCGATGGTCTTCCCCAGTTGGGTAGGCCGGCAGCATGACATTCTCGAGCACGGATATACCCTTAAGGAGATTGAACTGCTGGAACACGAAGCCGAAGGTCTTGCGCCTGATGTCATTCAGGAACCGCTCCGGCAGGCTCGTGATCTCAACACCTGCGGGCTCTTCCGAAGCCATCCATGCGGCCCGCATCCCCGACAGCACGATCCGGCCCGACGTGGGGCGCGCCATGCAGCCGATGAGCGTCATGAGCGTGGTCTTGCCTGAGCCGCTGGGGCCTTTGAGAATGGTGACCTTGCCCGGCTCGATGTCGAGGCTCACGTCATTGACCGCGACGAACTGGCTCGCCTTACCCACGTGAAAGCTTTTGGATATGTTCGTCAGCGAGATCATGTTCATGTTACGACCTCATGGCGGCATCGGGATCGATGGTGGCCGCGCGCCAGCAGGGAATGATCGTAGCGAAAGTATAAGGCGCCACGGTCAGAAAAAAGAGCACTCCCAGCTGGTAGGCGTCCACTGCCGGCACCAGCTTGAACTGCGGGTAGAGCACGGACCAGCCTTTGAGCACGGGCTGGAACAGGGGGGCCGAAAAGAAATAGACATGGACGTAGGCCGCGATGACGCCGAAGAAGAAGGCGGAAAGCGAGATGACCGCTCCCTCCCAGAACTTGAGCAACAGCACGTCCGACGTTTCCCATCCAATCGATTTCAGGATGCCGATCTCCTTCCGCTCCTCGGCGCTGAGGCCTGTAGCCCGGTCCCAGGCGAAAATAATGAACGACAGCACGGCCGCGATCATCATAACGAGCATCATGCCACCGCGCCAGTCGAAGATGGAATCATAGGTCCGGAGCATCTCGCTCTTGAGAATTGGCCGCGCGTCCGGAAATTTGTCCACGATCTTCCCGGCAAGCGTCGAAAGCTCGCGAGGGTTCGCGACCGTAAGCGCGAGGTCCGTTGCATGGCCCTGCGGAAATTTGAAGAGCTTCCGGAAGTCGAGCTCCGACATGATCACGAGATCGGCTGCGGCAAGCTCTGATTCGTAGGGCAGGACCTCTTTGATCTCGAGCATGAGCGGCACTTCATTATCATAGCTCTGGAGCACGATGACGTCCGCCACGGCCGCGCGGCGCAGGCGCGACACGCCGTTGCCGATCTTGATGAACCCTGCAGGCATTTCAGCGGTCATGACAGTCAGGTTTCCGCCTGACGGCGAATCGTAATAATAGCCCCAGAGCCGCGGTTTGACTTCACGTACGCCGCGCAAAGCCGCGATCTCCTTTGCATAGGACAGCGGCACCAGGTCCTGCCTGCCCGCCTCCATCCGCTGGACCACCATGTCCGGCGCGTCCTTCAGGATCAGCAATGCTTCGCGCTTCATGGCGGACAGGAAGAACAGCAGCGACGCGATGGCAAACACAATGAGCGTGTAGATCGCGAGCAGCGAAGCGTTCTTGGTCTTTCTCCGCAAAAGCGACGAAAGGGAGAACTCGAGGATGTTCTTGTGGCGTTCGATCGTTCTATTCATTTCATCTCACCAGCGGACGCGGGGCAGGCACCAAGGAACCCGACGGGAAATGCTCCAAAGCGATTGGATGGTCCTGGAACGCGGCATGGACATCGCCCATGGCAGGATGGCGCGTATACCGAGCTTCGGTAAAGAGGCAGAGGTCCGTGAGCTGCAGTTCCTTTGCGATCCGGCTGCTCGATGCAAGCAGCTCTCCGGCCTGGCCTTGCACGAACCGCGCGTGCAGCATGAGCAGGGAAAAGGCCATGACGTTGATGATCGTCAGGACGAGGAAGACGGTGGACTTGCGTATGCGGGAGGTCTTTGCCAAGAGTTCCATCCTTCAGAGAAAGTTTGTCCAAAAAAACGGCGGTCAAAACAGCAAGAAATTGTCTCGCAAAGGCGCAAAGGGCGCAAAGGAAACCTTGAACCAATAATTTCTTTCTCTGAAACCAAAAGCTAGCCTTGTTTTATGATTTTCTTGGCGACCTTTGCGCCTTGCGAGAGACGCCTTTTTGCTTCGCCTTTCGATTCCAGCTATCAGAGTTCAGCTTATTCCAGCTGCTTCATGACCTCGGGAGTAATGTCCTTGAACTGCAGCACCTTCTTCCCACCATGGTCTTTCAGGAACGCCTTTGCGTCGGTCGCGGACTTGAATGCTATCAGCTCCTTGCCCATGGGACCGAGAACGTCGCTGTCGATGACGAAGAAAGCCTTTCTGGCGTCGATGAACAAGAGCGTATAATAATCCTTCACCCAAATGGCGTCAATATCGGCCCAGTCCTTCTTCGAATCGTACTTTTTGATCGCGAAGTAATACGTGAACAGGTCTTTGGGACCGTCAAAGAAACGGGTGACCCCGTCCTTGAACACGATGGTTCCTGTCCAGTCCGGGTATTTGACAACGAACATGCCGCAGACCATGCACTTGTCCGCAGCAACAGGTTTGGGGGGAGATTGCTCGCCGGCCAATACAGGAGTGACCATTACCAGGAGCAATAGAGAAACGATTAATGAGATGCGTTTCATCGGAGACTATCCTTTCGTCCACAACAGCCTTCGTCATTCCCGTGAAAACGGGAATCCAGTCTTTCAAAAACTATCGCTCGATCCTGGATACCCGCTTTCGCGGGTATGACGGTTACTGATGAAAGAATATAATAAAAGAGTGAATTTAGCAAATCCTTTAGCCACAAAAAGACTCTTGCCACGGATCAGGGCGGATAAAAGACGGATAACTGCGGATCTTTAACCAGGGCACCTCACTCTTTTGTGCAGGTCTTATTTCGATGTTATCCGCCCTTATCCGACGTTCATCCGATTCTTCTGTGTCAAAGGTTTTTGACGTTTTCCTCGGCTTCAATGTCAATCAAAGCCTTTTGACCCTGAGACCGCCGAGACTGTGGCTGAAGATGAAGGCTGAACTGGTTGGATCTTTCCGCTCTTTAATCTCAGAGCGCCATCATCGGCAATAACAAGCCCCGGCTCCTTGATGTCCTGCTTCGTCAGATTCCGTATCAGCGTGATAGCTTTTCTTTTGCTATCCGGGACCGGGATCCCCTGGGTGCCGAGCTTCACGGGCACGAGCAATCCGTCCTGGAAATCGCCGGTAACCGCATCCAGATGTGCCGTGAGCACCGCGCTCACACCGTTGGGCCCATCGAGATTGAAGCGTTCATAGGCAAGGAAGTTCCCGAGGCTGTAGGCAATGAGCTTTCCCCGGTACAGTTCAAGTGCCCGCAGCACATGCGGACCGTGCCCGAGCACCAGGTCGGCGCCTGCGTCGATAACCGCGTGCGCGAAGGCGGACACATTGCCCCGGTCCTCGCCGAGGAACTCCTCCGTCTCTCCCGTCACATGCTGGGCAGTTGAGCCTTCTGCGCCGCCGTGGAACGAAACGATCACCAGGTCGTACGCATCTTTAAGCGACCGGACGATCTTCGCGGCCCCGGTCGTATTCTGCATGGGGTAGGCGTAAGGCCCCTCGAAGTAGAAGAACCCGACCACGGCAATGCGCCTGCCTTTGATCGTATACGTGGCAATTGCCTTGCCCCCCACCGGCTGGATCTCTGCGGCTCCGAGGGTGCTGAGCGTGCTCTCAATGCCTTCTTTGCCGAAATCGGAAGCGTGGTTGTTCGCGATGTTCAACGCGGTGAAGCCCGCATCTTTAAGGTAGACAACGTACCGCGGCGGCGTCTTGAAAGCATAGCAGGTCTTGCCCGGATTTTTGCATTTTGTTGATTCGCCTTCATCGAGCAGCGGGCCTTCGAGGTTGCCGAAAAGGAGGTCCGCTCCCTGGAACGACCCCCTCACCGCGTCGAAGATTCCCTGACCATCAAGAGGCGGCAGCAGGGGCTCGGGATAGGTCGTGCCCATCATGATGTCGCCTACTGCTGTGATGGTCAATGTCTGGTCGTGCTGCTCCTGCGCCTGTATCTGAAGAGGGAGTAAGCAAAGCAAGAGGGAGATGAGATATATGAAAAAACGATGCATATTAAAGTCCTTATATCCTCTCAAAATTCAGTTGTAGGGGCGCAACGCTTGCGCCCTTGTTGCTGCGGCCATTACCACCAGGGCGTATGCAATACGCCCCTGCAACAACGGCTGGAGATATCCGCTGCAGCACCATGCCGAGCACGTAAGGTACCATAAACCATTGAGTGACTTCAATATGATTTTATTTTGAGCTGGAAGAAGAGTGAAACACCTCCGCGAGTGCGTCAATAACGCACATCGCGGAGGCCAAGGAGGAGTGAGGAAAAAGATACAGAAGGCCTCTGGCTAGTGAGATGTCTCGGACTGCTCAACAAGGACTTCGTTGAGCTCAGTCTCTCGTAAGGCTCCCATGCGGACCAGGATCTGACCGATAAGATCATGGCTGTTCTTCTGATGGTCAAGGGCGAATTCGAGGTCCTGCGGCACGATCCGGTCTTTCTCCATCAGCATTTGACCTATGGGGCACACACCTTCTTTTTTCGTTTCAGCCATACGGCACCTCCTGGTTCAGAAGTTGGCCTGCTACTCGCAGCCAGACATAACTGTTTTTTATTGTCTATCGTAATTATATTGTTCATGGCAACAGAAGTCAAGTGTTTTATGGGAAAATAATACCTATATAATCAATTACTTAAGTTTATATTTTTTCGTACAGAGAGATGCAACCTAAAAATTGCATAAAGATGCATTGCCGAAGACCGTCTTTGTGAGCAAATATGAAGCAATCTCGTTATTGCAAACGCATTTAACTTCTTTTCTGATTTGCCTTTTTTTATATCCTCTCCCCAACGAGGGAGAGGGCTGGGTGAGGGGGGCCGTTCCATGCGGCATAAATCGAGATTGCCGCGTCGCTCCGCTCCTCGCAATGACAGCATTAGTGACTTCTTTCTTACGAGACCCTTGAAAATGCAAACACCTTAACAAAAAACGGCGGGGTCTAGGCTCCCCGCCGTTCTGCTTCGAAAATTTAATGATGCGATCGATCGCTACACGTTGAACCTGAAGTTCATGATATCGCCGTCCTTGACAACATATTCCTTGCCTTCGGAGCGGAGCAATCCTGCGGCCTTGACCGCCTGTTCGGTCTTATATTTCACCAGGTCATCGAAGTGGAAGACTTCGGCGCGGATAAATCCTTTTTCGAAATCCGAATGGATCTTGCCGGCGGCCTGGGGCGCCTTGGTCCCCTTGGTAATGGTCCAGGCCCGCACTTCCTTCTCTCCTGCGGTCAGGTACGTGATGAGGCCCAACAGTTCATAGCCCGCGCGGATCATCCGGTCAAGACCCGATTCCTTGAGACCCATGCCCGCGAGGTACTCCTTTCGCTCTTCCAGGGGCAGCTGAGCGATCTCGCCTTCCACCTGGCCTGAAATGACCACGACCCGGGCGCCTTCTTCTGCAGCGATCTTCCTCACCGCGTCCACATGGGGGTTGGGCTTGTCCGCCATGTCTTCTGCCACGTTCGCCACATACAGCACCGGCTTGGACGACAGCAGGGCATAGCTCTTGAGCCACAAGGTCTCTTCCTCGGAGTGACTTGCCCTGCGGATGGGTTCGCCTTTGGCAAGCATGTCCTTAAGCCGCCGCATGAACTCCACTTCTTCCAGCGCCTTCTTGTCGCCGGTCTTGGTCATCTTCTCGGCCTTGTAGAGCCGCTTTTCGATGGCGTCCAGGTCGGCCAGCATGAGCTCCGCCTCGATCACTTCGATATCTTCCTTGGGGTCCACCTTGTTCGCGACGTGGATCACGTTCGGGTCTTCGAAACAGCGCACTACGTGGGCAATGGCGTCCACCTCACGGATGTTGGCCAGGAACTTGTTGCCCAGGCCTTCGCCCTTGGAAGCGCCCTTCACCAGCCCGGCGATGTCTACGAACTCCATGCTCGTCGGGACGATCTTTTGTGAATGATAGATCTCGGAAAGGACCCCGATCCGCTCGTCCGGCATGTCCACCACGCCCACGTTCGGGTCGATGGTGGTAAAGGGATAGTTGGACGCCTGCGCGCCCGCCGAGGTGAGCGCGTTGAAGATGGTGGACTTGCCTACATTGGGAAGTCCGACGATGCCGCAGTTAAAACCCATGGTATGCTCCTAAAACGTAAAATTTAATTTTTCGCAGGGACAGCAAGAAGGACCGAAGCAAAATCATTTGTACACGGATAAAATCGGATAAAAATCCTGATAACGGCGGATGAGCTCCTGGAACGGATAGCCCTTTTGGGAAAGATCCTGCCTTTTGTTTTCAGCGTAGTCGCCTTATCCGCCCTTATCCGATGTTAATCCGCTTCTTCCGTGTCAAAAGGTTTGTTTAAACGCCGTGACTTCTGACGAACACCGGACACATTTACAGCAATAAAAAACCCGGAGCCGTCTTGCTGCTACGCTCCGGGCCTGCAGACCTTACTTCTGGTTGAATTGGTTCATGGCTTTGGTAACGCCCTGGGAAACGATGACCCTGGCTGCCTCGGCTGCGGTAACCATAGCTGCTGCCGTTGCTTCACGCTCCTCTGCGAAAAAGGGGCTGAGCACATAATCGGCAGTGTCCATGCCCGGCACGGGCCTTCCGATACCGATGCGGACCCTGACAAAATCAGCGGTCCCGAGATACTCGATGATGGAACGAAGCCCGTTGTGGCCGCCATGCCCGCCGCCGGTTTTTACTCTGACCATGCCGGCGGCAAGATCGAGCTCATCATGCAGCACGATGAGCTCGGCAACCGATGCGTAGGAATCCTTCAGGAGCGCTGCAACCGACCGTCCGCTGTCATTCATATACGTCTGCGGTTCGGCCAGTACGACCTTCTCGGTTCCCATCGCCCCCTTGCCGACCAGGGCATGGCACTTTTCCTGGCTCAGGGCAATGCCTGCGGCCCGGGCCAGCTCGTCGACGGCCATGAACCCGGCATTGTGGCGCGTGCGCTCGTACTTTCTTCCCGGGTTGCCCAGACCGACGACTATCTTCATGCAAGCCTTGCCGCGTCCCCGAGCGGCGCATTCTCATGCAGCCGGCAGGACACGCTTATTTCTTGGGTGCAGCCTTCGCAGCAGGTGCCGCTGCCTTGGCAGGTGCAGCGCCGCCCTTGGCTGCGGGAGCGGCCTTGGCGTCGGCCTCGCCTTCCTTCTTCGGCTTCTTGACCAGTTCGGGCTCGCCTTCACCGGCTGCAGCAGGGGCCCCGGCACCCAGCATGGACTCAAGCTTGGCTTCGGAGACCGGCGGCTGGATCGTCACGATCGTGGCATCGGCATCGCTCAGGATCTTGACGCCTTCGGGCGCCTGGATGTCCCGCACGTGGAGCGACTCGTTCACCTTGACTGCCGCGATGTTGACATCGAAGTGGCTCGGGATCTGCTGCGGGAAGCACTCGATGTCTACCTGATGCAGGCCGTACTGCAGGATGCCGCCTTCTTTCACGCCGATGGCATTGCCCGTGAGGTGGATGGCGACCTGGACCTTCACCTTTTCGTCCATGGCGACCTCCATGAGGTCGATGTGCATGAGCTTGTTGGTGATCGGGTCGAGTTCATAATCCTTGATCAGGGCCATGCGTTCGGCGGCCTCTTTGGTCCCCTCCAGCGTGAGCGTGAGGAGCGCATGTTTTCCGCCCTCGGTGTTAAGGATCGTCGCGACTTCCTTAGTACCCATAGAGATCGGCATGGATTTACCGTGGCTGTAGAGCACCGCCGGAATGCGCGCGTTTCTCCGCAGTTCCCGGGCTACGCCCTTCCCTGCTTTTTCTCTTACCTGTGCTGTTAATGTGATCTTTTCCATTTCTCCTCCGATACAATTGATGGTGCAGTATGCATATCCCGGTTCAGCTAGACGAACAGCGAACTGAGTGATGTTTCTTCATGGATCCGCGTGATGGCCTCGGCGAGCAGCGGCGCCACCGAAAGCACTTTCAGCTTTTTGCATTCTTTCTGCTTGCTGTCGAGCGCGATGGTGTTCGTCGTGATGAGCTCGGAGAGCGGCGAATCGTTGATCCGCTGGACCGCCGGACCGGAGAGCACGGCATGGGTGCAGGCGGCGTAAATGTTCCCGGCGCCGTTCGCCTTGAGCGCGCCTGCGCCCTCGGCCAGGGTCCCGGCCGTGTCGACCATGTCGTCGAGCAGCAGGCAGTCATGCCCTTTCACGTCGCCGATGATGTTCATGACCTGCGCCTCGTTCGGCTTGTCGCGCCGTTTGTCGATGATCGCCAGGGAAGCGCCGAGCCGCTTGGCAAAGGCGCGGGCCCGCTCCACGCCGCCGGCATCGGGCGAAACGACCGCAAGGTTCTTGAAGGTCTTCGCCCGGATGTAGTCCAGCAGCACGGGGGCCGCAAACAGGTTGTCCACCGGAATATTGAAGAATCCCTGGATCTGTCCGGCATGAAGGTCCACGGTCAGCACCCGGTTCGCGCCGGCGGTGGTGATAAGATCGGCAACGAGCTTCGAGGTGATCGGCACCCGGGGCTGCACCTTCCGGTCCTGCCGGCTGTATCCATAGTACGGAAGGACCGCCGTGATGCGCGCGGACGAGGCCCGCTTGAGCGCATCGATCATGATGAGCAGCTCCATCAAATGCCGGTTCCCCGGGCTTGACGTCGGCTGCACCACGAACACATCCATGCCGCGGACATTGTCCACGATCTGGACGTTGATCTCTCCGTCGCTGAAGCACCCCACCAGCGCGTTCCCCAGCGGAATGTCCATCTTCTTACAAAGTTCCTGTGCCAACGCCGGGTTCGCGTTGCCCGTAAAGATCTTTATTTCCCGAGCACTCACCATTGTTTTACCCACTCTCTTTTTCGCATGCTGGTTCGGGGACAGGGTATCGAACCCCGATTAAAGGCTTCAAAGGCCTCTGTCCTACCATTAGACGATCCCCGACTGTCGGTGAAATCCGCGCTCCGGGCTTGCTGCCGGCTAAAAATTGAAAAGGATAGGCTCTCCTATCCTCTCGCATGAGATTCAGAATCGGCAGTACACACTTCGATCCGGTCGATCAGCTCCTAAGCCGCGTCGCTCTCTTTCGGCGCTGGTTCCCGTTTTGCCGGGTTTGCCAGCTCGCGCTCGTACTCGGCGAGGACCTTGGACTCGATCATCTGTCGCGCTTCGCTGTTCAACGGATGGGCGATGTCCTTAAAGGTCCCATCTTTCATCTTCCGGCTCGGCATGGCGACAAACAGTCCGGCGTTGCCGTTGATGATACGAAGGTCCCTGATCAGGAAAACATTATCAATGGTGATCGTGGCATAGGCCTTGAGCCGTTCTTCGCTTTGGACCGGGAATACCCTCACTTCTGTAATATCCATAGACACTCACCTCCGTGCCGGTTTACAGCAATGATGCGCTTCCCTCCGCCAATCCCCCGGCCGGAACCCGGGTCTTCACTACTACCGAATATGCCCGCTCAAGGGGGACGCCACCAGGGTCTCGGTGGGGAAGAGTTTCCATCCTCTGTTCGATAGATTCTCTGCCGCATTCCTGCAGCCCGTCCCGGTCTCGAATATGCCAAATACCGTTGGCCCGCTCCCGCTCATCAAGACTCCCGCTGCTCCCTGTTCCAGGAGCGATTGCCGGATCGTATGAATTTCGGGATGCGCAGCCGCTGTTACGGTCTCAAGATCATTATGCAGCCCTGCTGAGATATTCCCGACCGTAAGCCGTAGGATTTTATTACAGTCAACTTTTTTTGTCAACCTCAAATTTAGGTTTTTATAGACCCAGGCCGTGGAGGTCTCGAAACCGGGATTTACGAGCAATATCTGCATCTTGGGCAGAGGCAACAGTTCCGTGAGCCGTTCACCGCGCCCCTGCGCCAGGGCCGTGGGCCCGTAAAAGAAGAAGGGAACGTCCATGCCGAGTTTGGCGCCGATCCCGGCCAGCTCTTCCCGGTTGAGCCCGATGCCGAGCACTTCGTTCGCTGCAACAAGCACGGCGGCTGCATCGCTGCTCCCGCCGCCCAGCCCGGCCGCCACGGGAATGGCCTTCCGGATCGTGATGGTGATCCCGGCTCCCTGGCCTGCCCGCTTCAAAAGGGCGTGGCCGGCCTTCCAGGCGATGTTGTCCTCGCCCGGCGGTATCGCATCGCTGTCGCAGCTGATCCGCACGCCGGCGCTGTCCCGGGCGGCCACGGTCACCTCATCAGAGAGGCCCACCATCTGCATCAGCATCTCCACATCATGATAGCCGTCCGGTCTGCGGCCGAGCACGGACAGGCACAGATTGATCTTTGCAGGCGCTTTCAGCGTGATCGACTGCATCAGGGCGCTCCTGCTTCTTCGTCGGAAAGCGAGAAAAGTGAACGGTCAATGGATACATTGACGTCGACGTCGGTGTAGCCGACGGTCAGGGAAAATTTCTTTTCAGGGTTTTCGATGATGACCACCCTTGGCATGAGATAGTGCGCGATCTCCGCGACCTGTTCGAACCGCGCCCGATAGACAAGCTTTCCGCTGCGGTACAGTTCGGAGATGACGGGCGTCAGCATTGACCCCGAACCGGAAGGATTGTTCACGACCTGCACGCGGCGAACGAGGTCACCCTGGCGGACCGTCACTTCGCAGAGATCTCCCCTGCCGCATGCCGCAGAAACCACGGCCGACGCCGGCACGGGAGGAATATTTCCCGCAAGGGCCGCGCAGAGTTCCTGCACGTCCAGCCCCGCTCCGAACAACCGCTCCAGCCCGACGGCCCCCGGCCGCACCACCCGGTCCTGTTCCGGCAGCCGGAGCAGCACCTCCGTGCCATTCCAGGCAAGGACCAGCAGCGACTGGCCCAGCGGCCCGTAGGCCTCTATGCGGAGCCCGTCCTGCGATGCGAGCACAATGCCCACATTGTCAAAGGACCGTTTGCGGCCCTTCCTGACAACTTCAATTCCTGCCACCGCCTTGAGTCCGGCAAAGGACTGCCGCCGCTCGTCCAGGGCCTGGAGCAGCGGCCCTGCAGGGACCTCGGCAAGAGGGATCGGGGGTTGCTTGGGCAGGCAGGCAAACAGCAGGGAGAGCAGGGCGAATACCAGGAAAGGGAAGGTCTTCACTTTGTTTTCTTTGCGCCCGGCTTCTGGTCCTTGAGCAGCAGGCCGGGATCGCCGAAGCCTGTTTTTTTGAATTTCTCGCGGAGCTTCCGGTTCTCGGGATCGAGCTTGAGCGACTTCAGCCATTCTCCGCGGGCCTTTTGCTTGTTCGAGAGCTTGAGATAGATGTCTCCCAGATGTTCACGCATCACCGGATCGTCGCCGGTCCGCTCGATCGCCATTTTCATGTACGCCAGCGCTTCGTTCGGCATGTTCTTCTGATAGTACGCCCAGGCAAGACTGTCAAGGATGTACCCGTTGTCGCGTTTGATGAGCAGCGCCTGCTTGATGAGCTGGATGGCCTCATCGAGGCGCTCTCCCTGTTCGGCATAGGTGTATCCGAGATAGTTCAGCGCATCGGCATGATCGGACTTCAGTTCGATCGTCTTTTTGAGCGCATCGATCATGGCGTCGCGCATGCCGAGCTTCTCATAAGCGATCGCCAGGGTGAACTGCAGGTCGTCGCGGTCGGGCGCAAGCTCGATCCCCTTTTTGAGAACGTCCACGGCCTGCTGGTAGTGCTTCACCTCGATATGGGCATTGGCCAGGTAGAGAGAGAGTTCCGCCTTCCCCGGCGAGTCGGCCAGCGCCTTTTCCAGGAACGGGATCGCATCAACGGTGCGGTTCCGGCGCTCGTAAATGTAAGCCATCTGCAGTATGGCATCGGTATCGTCCGGGGCGGCGGTGAGGATCGTCTCATATTCTTTGAACGCTTCGTCGAACTGCTCCGCCGCCAGGAGGGTTGATGCAAGATAACGCCTTACCTTGAGGTCGTCCGGCACCGCTTCCGCGACGGTCCCGAAGGCAGCGACTGCGTCGAGATACTGTTTCTTTTCCGCGTAAATAAGCCCCATCTTGACCAGGGAATCAAAGTCCTTGGGATCGGCGGACGTCACCTGCCTGAGCTGCGCCAGGGCATGGTCGAGTTCGTTCTGCTGGATGTAGAGCTGGGCAAGGTGGCGGCGGATGTCGGTGCTATGCGGGTTCGCCACCAGCGCCTGTTTATATGCCCCGATGGCATCGCTCACGCGGCCCTGCACTTCATAGACGAACCCCATGCCGGTATAGGCCGGTTCAAAATCCTCCTTGAGCGAAGCAGCCTTCCTGAAAGCCGCAAGCGCCTCGGGATACCGCTGCCGTTCGGCGTAGATCCTGCCAAGATAGTAGGGGGACATGAGAGAAGCGGGATTCTGCTTGCCCTGGGCCGTGAACGTCTCGATCGCTTCATCGTATTGTTTCAGGGAAATATAGAGCAGCCCGAGATAAATATAGGAGTCATCCTGTTTCGGATCGAGGGCGATCACCTTGCGATAGGCCTCCACCGCGTCTGCATACTGCTTTTTGTTCGAGTAGATGCTCGCCAGCAAAAGAAGGGCCTGGGGATCGTCGGGCGCGCTGGCCGCGGCCTTCCCGGCATAGAGCACGGCCTGGTCAAGCTGCCCCTTCCTGAGCGAGAGCGATGCCAGCGACAACAGGATCGTGGGCGAGCTCTGGTCGAGACGGTACGCGGCCTCGTATTCCTTGAAGGCCTCATCGAGCGCCCCGTCCTGCTCAAGCAGGCTGGCCGTCATAAAATGACGATAGGCCTCGGCCTGCGCACGTGACTCTGAACTCATGCTGCCGCCTGCCAGGGTCCCTGGCATGCGGACCGGCGTGGAAGCACAGGAAGCGCAGAGCACCGCCAGTACCGCAAGAATGGAGATATATCGTTTTTTCATAGGTGTAGTGTAAGCTACCTGAGAGAGCGTGTCAAGGTGGTCGCTCCTGTTGTCAGGAGACCCCGGGGATGCCGGGTGCGTCTGCTACGAATCTGCCAGCAGGCCCCGTACCGCTGCGAGGCTGACATCGATATCGCCCTGGTCGTGCGCTTCGATCGTGTACACCGGCCGGGCGGTATGGTCTCGCAACAGCCCGAAGAACTTTTTGAAATCGATGGAGCCCTTCCCGAGGGCCCAGTGCGAATCCGCCGAGCCGTTATTGTCGTGCAGATGCACTTCGAGCAGATACTTGCCCAGGCGCTCGAACCAGTGCTCCATGGTGACCCGGGTGAACAGGTTGAAGTGGCCCGTATCAAAGCAGAACCCGAAGTCCGGGCGGCCGACCTGCTCAATGAGCCGGCACAGTGCTTCGGGGTCCTCGTCAAAAACGTTTTCCACGGCCACGCGCACGCCGATCTTCGAGGCCGTGTCCATTACCTTGCTCCAGGTTTCGATGCTGTTCTCGAGCCAGATGTCCGTCCGGCCGTTATAGCGCCACCGGTCGTAGCCGGCATGGAACACCACGACGCGCGGCTTCAGCACGGCTGCGGCGCTCAGAATCCGGCTGAACCGCAGCTGGGTCACCGAGCGGACCATGGGGTCCACGGCGCCGGGATTGAGGTCCATGAACGGCGCATGAAGGCTGATCGAAGGTTTCCAGTCGAGGCTGCGGCAGAGGCTTTCCAGGTCCGTCTTCTCGACCTGGTCAAGCACCGCCGCAGACATGTAGATCTCCAGATCGTAGCGCCGGAGCCTCACCAGCTCGCAAAGATCCTTCATCTGCGGATAGGGGATGTGGACGTGAATCGGTTCCATCGCGGCTCAGCCTTTAGAGGGGCAGCCGCCTGCAGGACATGCCGCCCCGCAGGGGGACGCAGGCTTCGGCTCCGCTTTTGTTTCTGATGGAGCGGGTTGAGACTCCGACGAACCGGCTTTTTTCCGGTCAGCGGTCGGATAGTCGGTGGCATACCAGCCGCTTCCCTTGAGCACGAACGACGTGGCGGACAACACCTTGCGCACGCCCTCCGCCTTGCACAACTGGCAGACGGCCGGGGCCGGGTCGCTGAACTTCTGCATCAGCTCAAAGCGGCCGCCGCAGGCACTGCACTCATATTCATATACCGGCATACCATAATCCTCCAAAAAAATTCAGGATGGTCATTATAACCAACCGTGAGCATAAAAACAAGACTTATTAGCAGGATAAGGCCTTTCTTGACACCGGGAAGCGGCCATGATACGGTAACGCCATGGTCACTGTTCAGCGTGTACTCTCATGATGCTTCAAGCTTCCTCACGCAGCCTCGGCCTGCTTTTTTTCGTGCTCTTCCACTGCGCACCGGGATGTGCAGGAGTTACGGCGCCGAAGGCGGAGGCGTTCAGGCTGCCGGCGATCAAGCAGGACTGTACGACCTGCCATGTTTCCCTTCAGAAAGATAAGGGGGCACTGCTGCTTAAAAAACCCCTTGGAGAGCTCTGCATCGAATGCCACCCGGAACGTATGGCGCCAGCAGAGCACAAGGTCGGCATCATACCCTCCATGAAGGTAGGAACGCTGCCGCTCGCTGACAACCAGCTCACCTGCATTACCTGCCACGATCCGCACTCCAACCGATTCGGACGCATGCTTCGCGTCCCGGCAAAAGACCTCTGCCAGAGCTGCCACCTGAAATAGCACCTCCAGGCGTACAGAAGAATCACACGAGCCCTTTGTTGCTGCTGAACAGAGGGCGATTTTATTGTCTATTCCGGATTAATAAACGTGCTGAAGAAGCGACATCACGGGATATTGCGCTCATTTGACACTTGGCAGAATCTTTGATACGCTTAAATCAAAGACTAAAGAGAGAAAAGGACGAAGTGGAAAGGGTTAAGGTGAGCATATGATCATCGAACCGAAAATCACCATAAAGGATTTTCCGCATTCTGAAGCAATAACGACCAGGATACAGGAACGGGTCGCAAAACTGGACCAGTTCTACAGCAGGATCACCGCCTGCAGAGTGACCATCGAGCAGTCACAACGACGTCACCATCAGGGCAAGCTGTTCAATGTCAAGATCGACCTCACGGTCCCTGGTTCGGAGATCGTGGTCAACCGGGATGAACATGAAGACCCGTATGTTGTGATCAGAGACGCTTTCGATGCACTGGAGAGGAAACTGGAAAGCTATGCCAGAAAGCAGCGTGGCGAGGTAAAAGCCCATGCCGAAGTCCCGCTCGGCCGGGTAACCAAGCTCTTTTCAGAGCGGGGCTATGGCTTCATCGAGACAACTGACGGGCGAGAGCTGTACTTTCATCGCAACAGCGTGCTTGAACCCGATTTCGAAAGCCTGCAAATCGGGAGTGCAGTTGCCTTCCTGGAGGAGCAGGGCAACAAAGGACCCCAGGCAACTCGGATCGTGGCCACACGCGAGCACGTGTCCGCTTAGCTCAGCCCTTTATTTTACGCGAAAAGAAAGTCATTCCAACGAAAATGCGGAGTGGCGTTTTTTTATTCGTGCTCCGAAATTAACGTCGCTCCTTTTTCAGTTCCTTCACCAGGTGAAAGGTGCCGCTCCGCATGAGCGGCTCTTGCTCCTGATCTCGATGCTCTTCAAAAAGCTGGCCGCGCCGCGCCTCAAGCAGTACTTCTTCCCTTCCCACAAAGCCTGCCATGGTCACGACCTTTTTCCCGACCGCATCCGCTTTTGCATAGACCTCGCGGATTTCATCCTTCCAGTTCTTGTCCCGCAGCAGGTGGTGATCGATGATCAGCGTTTTGAGCTTCGGCATCTCCAGCAGCCTGTTGATATTACTGACGGACCTGCGGAGGTCATCGAGACTGAAGCCCTGGCCAAGCATATACGTAAGCGGTCCGTCGAGGTAGAGCGTATCCGGTTCTTCCGAAAGGATGAACTCCATATGCTCGTCGCGGCAGGCTCCCACAATATCGGAGCTGTACAGAAAGCATGAGGCTCCTTCCCTGACCGAGGCTTCGACGACCCAGCCCACCGTGGTATCCGGACCGTGCGGCATTGCAGGGGAAAAGCGCAGGGAGGTACTGCCGAACTCGAAAACGCGGTCGTCGGCGAATTCGACGCGCCTCGGCAGGGTCCGATAGTTCCGGATCAGCTCCCGCGCCCGGTCTCGCTGGCTGGCATTGATGGCCTCCAACGGATGCTTCATCAGGAGCACCTTATTGTTAAACACAATCGGTTCGGTGGGATCGAAATGGTCGAAGTGATAGTGAGTGATGACGAGAATATCGGCGCGGGCTGCATGGTCCTTGATCACGCGCCAGCGCTCGTTCATGGCCCTGATCTCCTGCGAATGCGGCGCGAGACCGGAGCGTACATGCGCAAGGGAGACACCGGGGTCGATGAGGACCTTCACGTCGGCGGTCTCGATGAAAAAGGCTGAACTGCGAACGCCGAAGGATTCAGCTGCAAGAGGGGTAATGATCATGGTATATCTGGATCCTCAACCGGCCTAGCCGAACCGAAAGGCAAAAGCTACACAGCGTCTCTCGCAAAGGCGCAAAGGACGCCAAGAAAAGCTTACACCACGGTTTGTTTTTGGTTCAATGACAAAAAGGATTTTGACCCACGGTTCTCGTTGCGCGCTTTGCGCCTCAGCGTGGCCCGTTTGATCGGCCATTGCGAGAAAATGCTGTGCTCCGGTTTTTCCGGATCAGGCTTATCGCAAGTCTTTCAGCAACTCGATGCTCTGCCCCATCCCCTCTTCCGATGCGTCAAGCTCGAGGATCACCTGAAGTCCTTTTTTTCTTTTGATAAGCCCTTTCAACGCGGCGATCTCCCGGCAGCCCGGCACCAGCGGCCAATGGTCCTTGATGCCGTACCGTTCTTCCGCCGTATGGTGCATATGGACAAAGCTTACCCGCTCGGCAAGGCGCTCCGGCATGGTGTCCATAAAGGAGATCGAATCGATATCCGCTGATTCCAGGTGGCCGATGTCGATCGTGATCGAAACGCTCTTCGGAGCATGTACCACGAAGCGTTCCCAGAACCAGGTCGCGTCGCCGGAGTTAAAGGCGTTTTCGACCGAGATCGGACAGAGGTCACTCAAAGCGAACAGGTTCTCCTCGAACTGGGCCTCCTCTGCCGCTGACAGCCTCCTGTTGCCAGCGCCGCCTTCGTCGTGAATGATGATGCCGAGATCGCTTGCCGCAGCAAGCCTGCGCATCACGCCAAGTGTATGCTTCGCCTGCTTGCCCGTCAGGGGGTACTCGAGGGGATGAAAGACCGTGCGGATGCCGCGCGCCTTGCAGGCGGCTGCGATCTCGATGGCTTCCCTGACCGCCTGGTCCCCTTCAGCAACTCCCCAGGTTGCCGCGCGCCAGAGCGAGATCTGGGCAAGCATAAGCGGCTGTACACCAACATCTCCCGGTCGCACGATACGATAGCCTAGCTCCATATACGATAGTCCTTCGCTTCGATTTTATTCCGCAATCCGCAATCCGAAATCCGCATTGATGCTGACCCGGTCCCCGGCCTTTATCCCCGATCCTGCTGCGGTCTCAATGACCCATTTGACCGCCTGCATTGACGGGTAAAGATCCCGGCTGCCGGGCCTGCAGTTCGCATAGGTCCGGACCACCTTATGATCAGGCCCGACAAAGATGATATCTATTGCGTAGGAAACGCTTCCCATCCAGAAAGTGACCTCCTCCGGCTTATCGAAGACGAAGAAGGCGGCCTCATCGGCCTGAAGCGTTCGGAAGCCTTGCAAACCTCTGGTCCGCAAATGCATAGTATCGCACAGGAGCACCACACGGAAGGTCCGTTGGGGTGCGGCCGGGCTTGAGGGCACTACGGTCACGGTCATCTGTTTATCCGATGCAACAGCACCAGGATTTTCCGCGCCCTGCGCGATCTTTACCTCAATGGCAAGGACCAGGATGCCGACCGCAATGGTCAGGGCAGTGATCAGCGCCCCGGCACGGAAGTATTCCATGAACCCGATCTCGATCTGCTTCCTGGCCTGCTGAGCTACAATAAGATTTGCCACCGACCCGATGAGCGTGAGGTTTCCTGCCAGCGTGCTGCTCATGGCCAAGGCAAGCCAGAGAAAATGATCGTTGCCGAGCGACAGCATGAGCGGCTTCAGCAGCATCACCGCAGGAACGTTGCTCACGAGGTTCGACAGGACCACGGATATGGCGGACAGGCCTGCGATCTTGCCCACGGGCGAGAGCGTAGAAAGGTCGCCGGCCTTCGCGATCACGGCAGCGGCAAGCCCCGACACTTCCACCCCGCGCATCACGATGAACAAACCAGCGAAAAAGAGCAGGAGCGTCCAGTCCACTCCTTCCAGGATCCGCTCCGTGCGGATCCCGCCGATAAGCAGCAGAACGACCGCCCCGGCTATGGCAGTAAGCGAATAGGGGTAGCCCAGCGAGAAAGCCGCCAGTATTGCCGCACAGACCACAAGCGACCTGACAAGCAGCGGTTTCTTGACCTCGTACGCCGGCATGGCAGGCCGCGCAGAGAACGCGTCGGGCTTCATCTCGTTCCGGTACAGGAACCAGATGACGCCTACGCTTATGGCGAGCCCGGCGATGGCCACGGGAAAGAGCGCTGCCAGAAAGGTCAGATAGGGGATCTGTGAGTAAATGCCGATGAGCATGTTCTGGGGATTGCCGGTCACGGTCATGACGCTGCCGATGTTCGATGCAGTTGCCAGCGCGAGCAAATAGGGCATGGGGTTAACGCCGAGCTGGACCGTTATGGCCAGGACGATGGGCGTATAAAGCAGGCAGATGGTGTCGTTCACGAACAGGGCGGAGAGCAGTCCTGCCGAGAGGGAGATGAAGATCAGGAGTTGGAGCGGCGTGCGGGAGCGCGAAAGGATCTTGTCGGCCATAAGCTCGAAGAACCCGGCTACCCGGAGGTAGACCGTGATGATCATCATGCCGAGGAGGAGCAGCAGCGTGTGCAGGTCAACGGCGCTGAAGGCCTGGTCAAGGGTCAGTACGCCGAAGACGACCATCAGCACAGCGCCTACCAGGGCGCCGGCCGGCCGGTCGATATGCACCTGCGGGATCTGGCGCAGGCCGATGAAGACATAGGTGATGATGAAGATGACCAGTGCGGTTAACACGGGCGCCAGTGTACCACGGAAGGGGGTGAGGAGTAAAGCGGGAGTAAAGAATTTGCTGTTCAGGAAGCAATTGCAGTTCGCTCAAAAAAACTTTATACTATAGCCTCATGAAAAGAATGTTCAATCGACAGGTCCTGTACCTGATACTGGTACTGCACTCTCCCGCCGTGGCGCACAGTACTGCCCCCGCTTCGGTGCTTCATGATTTTACCAGCGACGGATGCAGCCTCTTCCCTGACGGGAACCGGGAAAACCGGAGCCTGTGGTGCGACTGCTGCTTTGCACACGATATTGCCTACTGGCAAGGCGGCACGCAAGAGGAACGCAAACAGACGGACGAGACGCTTCGTGACTGCGTGATCGACCGCACGCACAACAAGACGCTGGCAGTCCTGATGTATGATGGCGTCCGTACCGGCGGCCATCCCGCTTTCCCGACCTGGTACCGCTGGGCCTATGGCTGGAGCTATGGACGGGGCTACCAGGCACTGAAGAAAGAAGAACAACAGCAGGCGAAGGAAAAGCTCGATGAGTATTTCAAAAAATATCCGTCAGGATATTGCGGGAACCGTTCAGACCAAAAGACCATGAATGAACAGAGGCGGCCATGACAACGAGCTCAACGATGAAGCGCTTCACGATCGTGCTGTTCCTGTTTTCCGTCACGACCCTCTATGCGGCATCGCCCCAACCCCGGCCCGATACCTGGGCGCAACCCATAGAGACCAGGAATCTCAAAAACTTTTACAAGCTCGATGAACACGTGTACCGTTCAGCCCAGCCGGATGAAGAAGGGTTCGAATATCTCAAGACCCTCGGCATCAGCAACATCCTTAATCTGCGCGACTACCATAATGACGATCCCGGGTCAAAAAACCCCGGCATGAACCTCTATCGCGTTGAGATGGACGCCGGGAAGATCAGGACCGCTGATATTGTTGCGGCCCTCCGCTTCATCAAGCGGTCCGAAGGCCCTGTCCTTATCCATTGCTGGCACGGCTCCGACCGGACAGGAACGATCAGCGCCCTGTACCGCATCGTGTTCCAGAACTGGTCAAAGGAAGAGGCCCTCGACGAATTGATGCATGGCGGGTTCGGGTATCATGCGATCTACAAGAACATCCCGGAGTTCATCAGGCAGGCCGACATTAACGCTATCAAGCAGAAGGTGTTTGCGCAGTGAAGAGATATGGACCAAGGCAACCGCGTTGCCGTGAATTACGCCGACATGGTCGTCTTGGTCCAAAAGATCGCCCTCATGCTCTACGAACTGTATACATACTTTACAACACCCTGCCCGCAGTACGTCCGGCACATGGACTACCTCTCCGAAGCAATTGACATGAGAAGCAGGCACCGACGCAACCGGCTTGCTTGGCAACCACACCTGGAACAAACTCGGCAGGCCATCCAGTCTGCTTCGGAAAGAACCCGGAACCGGAACAAGGTCGTCATCCTCGGCTCAGGACCACTGCTGGATGTGCCGCTCGATGAACTTGCAATGAGGTTCCGCGAAGTGGTACTGCTGGACATCGTTTTTCTGCCGGAGGTGTACAAGCGCGTAAGACCGTACGCCAATGTTCGGCTCGTTCAGCATGATGTGACGAACATGGCGCAAAAACTTTATGAGAACATCCGGTCAGGCAATCCCGAACTCCCCACTGCCTCGCCAGCAGTTCCCGACATTGACGAAGACACAGGACTGGTCGTCTCCTTGAACATCCTTTCCCAGCTCTGGGTCATGCCGCGCGCTTATGCGCTCAAAAAGCTGCGAGGTCTTGAGGAAGAGGTTGTCGATGAGTGGTGCGCGCAGATAACAAGTTCACACTCTTCATTTCTGCAGCAGCTGACCTGCCCGGTCTATCTTATTGGGGACCATGAATTCGTGAAACGCGACAGGGAAGGAAAGATCGTCAGTCAGGGCTCGACCGTAGCCGGCCTCGCGCTGCCTGAGCCTGAGGCTTCCTGGACATGGAATATCGTGCCCCTGGGAGAGAAAGAGCGGTTTCTTTCAAAAGAACTGAAGGTCGGCGTGTGGCAAATGGGGTAAACTTGAAGAGACACATATAACAACAAAACGTTTTCTCGCAAAGCTCGCAAAGGACGCAAAGGAAACCATTAAGATCTCGGTTTTAACCCAAAAGACTTGCCGTTCTTTGCGACCTTTGCGCGCTTTGCGAGAGATGCCTTTGACTTCTGTTTGTCCGTACTATGAGAATAAAAAAGGCCGCTCCGCCACGCATCTCTGCGCTGGGAACGGCCTAGTAATAGACAGGTAATTCTTATTTTTCCTTCTGATCCATCTTCGCCTTCAACATGTCGCCAAGCGACCCCATGTTCTGCGGCGCATCACTGTTCTGCTTTTTGTAATCCTTCACGGTATCTGCTTCGTCCTGCTCGGCGCGGCTGATCGATGCAAGCGAGAGCGAAAGCTTTCTGCTCGCACGGTCGACCGCCTCGATCCGCACTTCGATGACCTGCCCTTCCTTCACCACTTCCCGGGGATGGGCGATACGCTTTTCTCCGCCCAGCTTCGAGATATGGACCAGCCCGTCCAGGCCTTCGGCAAGCGTCACAAAAGCGCCGAAGGTGGCGAGGCGGGAGACCGTCCCGGTGTGGTAGGAGCCGATGGGATAGGTGCTCACCACCTGCTCCCAGGGATCGGGCAGCGCGTCCTTCAGGCTGAAGGAGAACCGGTCCTTTTCCCAGTCGATCTTCTTGACGATCACATCGACCTGCTGTCCCACGGACAGGATGTCGCTGACCTTCTCGGTCCTGGTCCAGGCGATCTCGGAGATCGGCAGCAGTCCCTCCAGCCCGCCGATGTCGATGAATGCGCCGAAGCTCTGGATGGAGGTCACGGTCCCGCGGAGCTTGGCGCCCTCCTGCAGCGTCTCTCTCCAGGCCTGCTTCTTGACCTTCTTTTCCTCGTCCAGGAGCGGCCTGCGGGACAGAACGATGTTCCGTCCGTTCTCGGCGAACTCGATGATCTTGAAGGGGAGCGTCTTGCCCACATAGTCAGCCTGCTTCTCATCGCGCCGTACGCCCATCTGGGAGAAGGGACAGAACGCGCGGGTGGTACCGCCGAGCTTGATCTCGAAACCGCCCTTCATTTCCTTCACCACGTGGCCGTCAACAGGAAGACCGTTCTTCCAGGCTTCCTCGAACTGAGACTGCTTGCCCGGGCCGGACCCGATCTTCGTGGTAAAGTGCATCTCGTTATTACTCGTGTTGACAAAATAGACGCGGACCTTATCGCCTTCCTTGACCGTCAGCTTCCCTTCGGCATCGACCAGTTCCTTCCGGTCCAGGTAGCCCTCGCCCTTTCCTCCCATATCGAGGAAAATCCATTCTCCCGAGATCTTGACGATCATGCTCTCGATCATCTGGCCGGGTGAGAGCCGCTCCTGCTTTTTGAAGCTCTTTTCGAACATGTCGGCGAAACTCTCTTCGCCCTCTGCTGCGTGCGCTGCCTGGTCGTTGGTATCCATAAAGTCCCCTTCTTTTAAGAAATTTCAAATTACAACTTACAAATAATAACCAATTACCAAATTACAACAACCAAACGTTTGGAGCTTGGCTATTGGTTCTTGGTTATTCTTTGTTATTTGGTGCTTATCTCATGCATTCCCCATCAGATCGTACTCCGCGGCGTCAGTGATCGTCACGTCCACGAAGTCTCCCGGTTCGGCATCGGTCTCGGAAAGATAGACAACCCCGTCGATCTCCGGCGCCTGCGTCTGCAGCCTGCCGATGAGCGCCATGTCCTCCATGGCGTCGACGAGCACGCGCTGCCGCGTGCCGATGAGGGCACGGTTCTTTTTGAGCGAGATCTTCGCTTGGGCCTTCATGATCCGGTCGAGCCGGTCTGCGGCAACTGCCGCCGGCACCGGTGCGGCAAGATCACGGGCAACCGTACCTTCTTCCGGAGAATAGGCGAATACCCCGAGGTGCTCGAACTCCGCTTCCTTCACATAGGCGAGGAGCCGCTTGAAGGCCGCCTCGGTCTCGCCGGGAAATCCCACGATGAGCGATGTGCGGAGCGCAATGCCCGGCACGCGCTTCCTGAGCTGCCCGATCGTCTTCCGGATGTCCTCCGACGTGCTGCGCCGGTTCATGGCCGCAAGCACCTTGTCGTCGAAATGCTGGATCGGGATGTCCAGGTACTTGCAGATCTTCTCTTCCCCGGCCAGCACGTCCATGAGCTCTTTGCTGATCCGGCCCGGATAGGCGTACATCAGCCGCAGCCACTGGACCCCGCGAACCTTGACCAGACGTTTCAAGAGCGCAATGAGGTCGGTCCCCCGATCGCGGTAGGCCGTGGAATCCTGGGCCAGCAGGATGAGCTCTTTGGCGCCCTCGCCGACGAGCTGCTTCGCCTCTTCGATGATCGACGATGCCGGCCGGCTGGTAAAATTCCCGCGAATGATCGGGATGGCGCAGTAGGAACAGCGGTTGCTGCATCCTTCAGCGATCTTGAGATAGCGGTAATGCGCTGGCGTCGTGCTGATGCGGGGAAGTCCGTAGACCATGGCCGGGGACGAAACGCTGAGCATGCTGCCTTTTGTTGCCAGCGCCTGTGCACAGATCTCGCCGATGCGGCCGATCTCCGCCGTGCCGATGATGGCATCGGCCTCGGGCAGCTCTTTGCTCAGTTCCTCCCGGTACCGCTGGGCGAGACAACCGGCCACGATCACCTTCTTGCACGAGCCCCGCTGCTTCATGCTTGTAGCTTCGAGGATCGCTTCTATGGACTCCTCTTTGGCGGACTCGATGAAGCCGCAGGTGTTCACCACGATCACGTCGGCCTCGGCCTGGTCCGCGGTGATCTCGTAACCCGAGCCTGCCAGCACGCCGAGCATCTGCTCGGCATCCACCTGGTTCTTGGGGCAGCCCAGGCTGACCATTCCTATTTTGTATGTTTTCTTGGACACCCTGTTCTTCTGTGGATCACGAGCTTATAAATATACCATCCTGCCCGCTGAAAAACAACGGGGAACTTAAAAACGGGGAACTTAAAAACGGACAACTTAAAAACGGGGAACTTAAAAACGGACACTTAAAAACGGGAACATAAAAAAACTTAAAGACGGAGAGCTTAGAACCCGCCTGACATGGCCAGAAAGCTCGCCAGCTTTTCATTCGTTTCCCTGAGGCGCTTCGACAGCGTTTTGGTGAATGCCCAGAGGATCTTATATCCCAGCTCGCGGTCCATGATCAGCACCTTGTCCAAGTCAGCTTTGTTGATGGCCAGGACCGCCACATCGGTGTTGGCGATGGCATGCGCGGAGCGCGGAAATTTATCGATCAGCGCCATCTCGCCGAAGTAATCTCCTGGTTTAAGCACTGCCAGTGCTTCTTCTCCGATGTTCGGGATGAATTTGCTGATCCGTACGTCGCCGTTGGTGATCACATAGCAGCGGTCGCCGGGCTCGCCTTCCCGGAAGATCACGGTATCCTTGGAAAAAGCTTCCATGGTGGATATTTTTTCTATCTTTTCCAGCTCCGGCGTGGAGAGACTTTCGAACAAATGCACTTTTTTCAGAAAATCGAGCATTCCGCCTCCATCACAGATACGTCCGGTCCATTTCGAACGCGTTCTGGATGAGCTCCACCGGCTGTTCGTTGGCCGTGCTGATCGCCACCACATCAAAGCGGCACGGGACCTGGTGGAGCTTTTTTGCTTTTATATAACCGAGCGCGGCCTTGATCATCCGCTGCTGCTTGCGATGATTGACGGCTAGTTCCGGCGCGCCGAAGGCTTCGCTGGACCGGGTCTTCACCTCAACGAACGCCACGGTCCCCTGGTGCAGGGCGATCAGGTCGATCTCACCGCTGCGCGTTCTGTAATTGCGCTCCAGGATCCGGTATCCCTGGCTGATCAGGAACCGGGCGGCCCGGTCCTCGCCGCTTTTGCCGAGCAGCTTTCCGAGCAGGCTCATTGCCCCGCGTCCTTCAGCATCTGCGCCACAGGATGAAAGGTCTTCCGGTGCGCATCACAGGGTCCGTGCTCCCGTATCAGGGCCACATGCTCCCTGGTCCCATAGCCTTTATGTTTATGAAAATTGTACTGGGGAAACTTTTCATGAAGCGCCAACATCAGCCGGTCCCGGGTCACCTTCGCCAGGATCGAGGCGGCCGCAATGCTATGACTGCGACAATCGCCCTTGATCAGCGAATTCTGCGGCAGCGGTACACGCTTCAGAGTAAGCGCGTCAATGAGCAGGTAATCGGGGCGGGGAGAGAGCTGTTCAAGGGCCCGCTCCATGGCAATGATGGTCGCCTGCAGGATGTTGACATCGTCGATGGTGCGCTCGTCAACTATGCCGATGCTGAAGCAGACCGCCTGCGCGCGGATCTCGTCAAAAAGCCGTTCCCGCTCCGCCTCGGACACCTGCTTGGAATCGGTCAGCCCCGGGATTAGCAGCCCTGCGGGAAGGACCACCGCCGCAGCTGCAACCGGCCCGGCCAACGGCCCCCGGCCTGCCTCGTCCAGACCGGCAATGCAGCAATAGCCTGAAGCGCGGGCGCTCCTTTCGAAGTAGAGCGGGTCGCAGGCCAGTTCGTTGCCGAAGAGGTCGTTGGTTCGGTCTTTGTTCGGTCCTTGGTGGCGCAGACCACGAGGCATACGAACCTCATCGGGGACATCGGTAAAATAACAAATCCCAAATAAGGTCGCGCTGCCAGGCTCCGGTCACAGCACCAGGGAGTCCGGTACTCGCTATTTGGGATCTGCTTGGCTACGGTGCGTGTTCTGCGGAACGAGAGCTACTGCTGATCCGTCGCCTCCGGCTGCGTTGCGCCGGTTACGGAAGCATACACGCGCTCTTTTTCCTTGATCCTGGCAGCCTTGCCGCGCAGATCTCTCAGGAAGTAGAGCTTTGCCCGCCGGACCTTGCCCTGCTTGGCAACCTCGATCTTGTCGATCATGGGAGAGTGGACCGGGAACAACCGCTCGACGCCTACACCGTAGGACAGCTTCCGCACGCGCAGCAGCTCGCGCACGCCTGAGCCTTGGCGGCCGATCAACACGCCCTCATAGATCTGGATACGTTCCTTGTCGCCTTCGACGACCTTCGCATGCACGCGGATGGTGTCGCCCACGCGGAAGCTCGGGATACCTTCTTTGATCTGTGCTTTTTCCAGCGCTTGAATAATGTTCATTGCAGCCTCCCTTTAAATCTAAAAGCATTATTGCAAAATGTAAATTGTAAAGTTCAAATTTCAAATTGAAAAGGACGATTCCTTTGCATTTTGCACTTTGCACTTTACATTTTGACCTCGTTTTTGAGATCCGCTACTATCTTCCGATCCTCGTCATCGAGTTCCGCCGTTGCCAAAAGCTCGGGACGTTTCATAAGCGTGGCCCGGAGCGCTTCACGCCGCCGCCACTTCTCGATCTCCGCGTGATTGCCGCCGAGCAGCACTTCCGGGACCTGCATCCCCCGGAACTCCGCAGGCCGCGTATAGTGCGGGTGGTCCAAGAGCCCGTCGCCGAAGGAATCGCGGTAGGACGACTCTTCATCGCCCAGTACGCCCGGAAGGAGCCGTGCCGCTGCATCGATCACCACGAGCGCCGCAAGTTCACCGCCGGTCAGGACATAGTTGCCGATGGAAAGTTCTTCGTCAACGAGCGCCGTATGCACGCGCTCATCGATGGCCTCGTAGTGGCCGCAGAGCAGAACGATCCTGCGCGTTTCTTCGGAAAGACGCTCAGCCTGGCGCTGGTCCAGGACCCTGCCTTGCGGCGAGAGCAGGATCGTCAAGAGCGGTTCACCCGGATGTTCCGCTTTCAGCGCTTCGAAGGCCTTGAAGATCGGCTCGGGCTTGAGCACCATGCCGGCGCCGCCTCCGTAGGGGCTGTCGTCAGCGGTCCGATGCTTGTCTTCCGCATAGTCCCTGATGTTCCGGAGCGTAACGGTGAGCAGCCCTTTTTCCCGGCCCCGCTTCAGGATGCTCTCGTTCAGCGGTCCTTCGAGGATCCCCGGAAACAGGGTGAATACCTCGAAGTTCAAGCTGCGCATGGCCGGTGCACGTTCACTCATAGTTCCATCAGGCCGTCCATGAGGCGGACGACCATCCGCTTCGCCTGCCGGTCGACCTGTTTTATCACTTCACGTATGGCAGGGAGGTAGGTTTCTCTCTTCCCCTGCTTCATGACATAGATATCGTTGCTGCCGGTTTCAAAGATGTCGACAATGGTCCCGAGCGTTTCGCCTTCCTCGGACACGACTTCCATGCCGATGAGCTCGTACCAGTAGTAGCGGCCCTCGGGCAGCGGCATCGTTTCCTGCTCAGGGACCTTGAGGAACCAGCCGTTCAGCGTCTTTGCCTGCTCCGGCGTGTCATAGCCCTTGAACAGCAAGTAGGGCACGGCACCGGTGTACCGCACCGACTGCACCGTGACCTGGATCTCTTTTCCCGTTGGTGAGACCAGGTACACGCTTTTCAGGTTCTGGAACCGCTCGGGAAAATCCGTCAGGGACTGGATCTTCATCTCGCCCTTGACGCCGAAAGGTTTCACTGCTTTGCCGATGGTTATAAGCATGGGTCCTGCCGAGGCCGCATGACCTCTAGAACCGGAGGATGCAGAGCAGTCTGCGATTTTTATTCCGCAATCCGAAATCCGAAATCCGCAATTGACTTACTTCGCCGCCTCGGCATACTGCTTCATGACCCCGACCTTCGAAAGCAGCGCTCTTACTGTATCAGAGGGCTGGGCGCCCTTCTTGAGCCAGTCAAGGGCCTTGGTCTGGTCGACCTTGATCTCCGCCGGCTTCTTGAGCGGATCGTAGGTGCCGACCATCTCAATAAAACGGCCGTCGCGCGGGCACCGGGAATCCGCCACCACCAAACGGTAGTAGGGCTTTTTGTGGGTTCCCATTCTCTTTAATCTGATCTTTACTGCCATGTGCTCACCTCTTTCAATTTGAAAATCTCAAATCTGGTTTATATTAAAACGGCATCCTGCCACCGAGCATCTTTCCCATCTTGCCCATCTTGCCGCTCGTCATGGACTTCATCATCTTGCGCATCTCGGCAAACTGTTTCAGCAGCCGGTTCACGTCCTGGACCTGGGTGCCGCTGCCCTTGGCAATGCGCAACCGGCGGTTTCCGTTGATGACCGTATAATCGGCCCGCTCTTTGCGGGTCATGGAGCTGATGATCGCCTCGACCCGTCCCAGTTCCTTCTCGTTCACCTGTGCGTCGGGGAGCTTCATCTTGCTCATCCCCGGGATCATGCCCATGATCGATTCCAGGCCGCCCAGCTTCTTCACCTGTTTCAGCTGGTTCCTGAAGTCGTCGAGATCGAAGGAGTTCTTCTTGAGCTTCTTTGCAAGCTTGAGCGCCTCTTCCTGGTCAACGTGCTCCTGCGCCTTCTCGATGAGAGACATGACGTCGCCCATGCCGAGGATGCGCGAGGCCATGCGGTCCGGAAAGAACGGTTCGAGCGCATCGAGCTTTTCGCCCATGCCCACGAACTTGAGCGGCTTGCCGGTGACCGCCCTGACCGAAAGTGCCGCGCCGCCGCGGGCGTCGCCGTCGAGCTTGGTCAGCACCACCCCATCGAAGCCGATGGCGGTGTTGAACTTCTCGGCGATGTTCACGGCTTCCTGGCCGGTCATGGCGTCGGCCACAAACAGCGTCTCATGGGGCTTGACCGCGGCTTTGATCTGCCGAAGCTCGTCCATGAGCAGCTCGTCTATCTGAAGCCTGCCCGCAGTGTCGAGGATAACGACCTCGAACAGGGAGGCATTCGCTTGTTTTACCGCTGCGCGGCAGATCGCGACCGGATCCTGGTCGTCCGATGCAAAGGCATCGACCCCAACCTGTTTTGCCAGGGTCATGAGCTGCTGGATCGCCGCCGGCCTGCGCGTGTCGGCCGGGACCAGGAGCACCCGGCGTCCGTCCTTTTTAAAGGACCTGGCAAGCTTGCCCGCAGTCGTTGTTTTACCCGACCCCTGAAGGCCGACCATCATGATGACCGTGGGCGGGTTCGGGGACAGATGGAGCTTGGCCTGCGTGCCGCCCAGAAGCGCCACGAGTTCTTCGTGGACGACCTTGACGACCTGCTGACCCGGAGTGAGACTGCCGAGGATCTCACTGCCGACGGCCCGTTCCTGAACGCGGCCGATAAAATCCTTGACGACCTTGAAGTTGACGTCAGCCTCAAGGAGCGCAAGGCGCACCTCGCGCAGAGCTTCCTTTACATCATCTTCCTTAAGGACGCCTCTGCCTCGAAGCTTCTTGAAAACAGACTCTAATTTACCGCTTAAGGAATCAAACATGGAAAGCACCTGCTCTGAAAAAGAATGTTGAATATATAAGATAAGGCCATTATTGTCAAGGATTTTCTCTTGCCCGGCATCATTCCGGGGGATTCCTCCTGTTTTTGCCCGAAAAAAACCGCCTGGCCGATAGTTTCATAGTTTATATTTATGTTGACTCATGGCAAAGCTACAATTATAATATGAGCTACTAATTGTAGCGTTTATTAAAAAATTTGGACTCCTTACTATAAGTGATGAGGCTGAAACCAGGTTAACCTGCAGAATTTGAAGCATAAAATCCGCCGCAAGGCGACACCACGGGAGGAACATATGTTGCTTAAACGCTTTCACAGCATCACCTGCGCAACAGCACTGACGATCGGTCTGACCATGACCGCTGGCCAGGTCTGTGCGCAGGAAAAAGCTGCGGCTCCGGCAGCGCCGCAGGCCAAGCCCACCACGGCAAAGATCTGCTCCAACTGCCACCCGTCCGAGGCTGCCAGCCTGAGGGGCATCTTTGACGGCGTAGCATACAAGACCCAGTCCATACAGATCAAGATCGATGACGCTACCGAGATCCTCCGGTTCGACAAGAACACCCTGAAGGTCGCGAACGTCAAGCCGGATCCCGCAAACCCGTCCGAACCGCTCCGGGAGATCAAGAAAGGCAAAGAGGTCCGCATCGAATATACCGAAAAGGACGGCAAGAAGTTCGCCACCCTCGTCGTTGCCAAGCCGCCGATCAAGGTTGCTGCAGAGAAGCTTATGACCACGGCCGACGTTGAGAAGCTCGTCGCCCTGGGCACCGAGAAGGGCAAGTACCTGCTCATCGATGCGCGGCCTGCGCCCAAATTCATGGAAGCCGCCATCCCCACAGCCATCAACATCCCCTTCCCTGCCTTCGACAAGATGGTGGGCAAGCTCCCTGCGGACAAGGGCGCGCTCATCGTCTACTACTGTGCAGGCATGACGTGAGCCATGAGCCCTAACTCCGCCGGTCGGGCGGAAAAGCTTGGATATACCAATGTAAAAGTGTACCACGAAGGACTTCCCGAATGGACCAAAAAGAACTACACCGTGCTCTCCGCGCAGTTCCTGAAAGAAGCCTATATCGATAAAGACATCCCGAACGTGCTGCTCGACGTCCGGTCCGCCGCCGTTGCCAAGAAGGGCTTCATCAAGGGCGCGGTCTCGCTTCCCGCTGCCGGGATAGCAGCCGACATCGCGAAATTCCCGCCCAAGGACAAGAAACCGCCGATCATCATCGTTGACGACAACGGCGGGGACGATGCAAAGTCCGCCGCAAAATCGCTCCTTTCCGCGGGCTATACCAGCGTAACGATCGTAACGGGCGGCATGAACGCGTGGAATGCGGCAGCGCTCCCCATCGAGACCGGCGCCCTGGCCACGAACATCGTTTACGTTCCCAAGCCGAGACCCGGCGAGATCGCCATGGACGACTTCAAAAAGATCGCGTCCAATATCGAGGCCGACACGGTCATCATTGACGTGCGCAGCCAGGAGGAAGCGAATGACGGCATGATCAAAGGCGCCAGGGTCGTTCCGGATGCGGTGATCCTCGACCGGCTGGCAGAGGTCCCGAAGGACAAGCAGATCGTCACCTACTGCAACACCGGCGTGCAGGCAGAAATGGCGTACCACAAGTTGAAGGAAAAAGGATACAACGTAAAGTTTCTGAACGCCAAGGTCGCGTTCGACGACGCCGGGAACTATACGATCGAAAAACCCTGACCATTGTAACTCCACCCCCCCTCTGCCCCGGATGGCGACCTCTCTGCCTCCGGGGTTTTTTTCCGCACCCCTGGGAAACGTTGGCACAACCCTTGGCACAGGGTTTATTTTTCTCCGGTTTCGTGGTATCATGTGGCCCAGTTCGACGGATGGTCTCTCACGACAGTCACCTGGTCCAAACGAGGAGGCACTCATGAGCCGCACCACGCGTTATCTGATCCTGTTCTCTGCCATTCTGCTTCTCGCAGGCATCCCTACGGTCGTTTTTTCACAGCATCCCGCGCACTCCCCTCATCTCCAGGACGCTGCAACCGTGCCGGCAGGCGCAAACCCACTCATTGAAGAAATGATGGTCCTTGATCATGCGTTCCGCGATATCGTGTCAGCCGTCTCACTCGGCGACGCCGACGCCGTGCGCAAAGCGCTTGAGCCCATGCACGGGACCATGGAAAAAACGCACGCCGGTGTTCGCGAAGGCAGGGTTGCGCTCCGCAAGAATGCCGGCCGCATCAAGGAATTCAAAACCATGGATTTTGCGTTCCATGCAAAGCTCGAAGCGCTTGGGCGCGCGGCTCACCACAAAAATAAAAAGGAAATGCTCAGGATCACCAAACTGCTGCTCGACGGATGCGTGCAGTGCCATTCGAAATTCAGGCCTTAGCTGAACTTCGCTGATCAAGACATCGCTCCCCCCTCCCTGCCCGGGCGGCATGGCGCCTGATTCCGCCGGTCCCCTGAAAACTTTTTTTGCTTTCTCCTGCCGTTCGGTTATAATGGCCCATGCAAATTCGTGATATCCTCATCAAAAATCCGCTCGTGCTGGCGCCCATGGCCGGCATTACCGACTTTCCCTTCCGCAGGATCTGCAAGGAAATGGGCGCAGGCCTTGTGTTCTCCGAGATGGTGAGCGTCGAAGCCCTGATCCGGGAACACAAGCGCACCCACGGCATGCTGCATACCGATCCGGCTGAGCGGCCGGTGGTGTTCCAGCTCTTCGGATCAAAACCTGCGTCCATGGCCGAGGCCGCGCACATCGTGTCGCAGGGAGAGGTCGATTTCATCGACATCAACATGGGATGTCCGGTGCCCAAAATAATAAAAAGCGGCGCCGGATCGGCGCTGCTGCGCGACATGGGGCTCGCAAAGGAGATCATGGCCGCTGTCGTGGGCGCCTCGAAAGTGCCCGTAACAATCAAGATCCGCCTCGGGTGGGACGCGCGGAACATCGTTGCCGTTGATATAGCCCAGGCAGCGGAAGCAGCCGGCATTGCCGCCGTGACCGTCCACGCCAGGACCAAGGTGCAGGGTTTCTCGGGCCAGGCCGACTGGAACATGATCCGGACCGTAAAACGGTCGGTCACCATTCCGGTGATCGGGAACGGCGATGTCAAAACGGCCCAGGATGCGAAGCGCATCATGGTCGAGACCGGCTGCGACGGCGTCATGATCGGCAGGGCCATCCAGGGATACCCCTGGATCTTCCGCGAGGCAAAACACTTTCTCGAAACCGGCCTGGTGCCGGCGCCCCCGACCCGGGAAGAACGGCAGGCGGTCATGCTCCGCCACCTGCACGACATGGCCTGCCTGGTGGGCGAGGACGTGGGCGTCCGCGAGATGCGCAAGCACCTCTGCTGGTATACCAAGGGCCTGCACGACGGCGCCGAGTTCAGGACCAGGATCAACCATCTGGAGCGGATCGACGATACGAAACAGGCGATCGAGGATTTTTTTGCGGCTTTGAGCGCCAGCGCCATGGCGGAGCAGCACGCAGCATATTAGGATACTGCGTCCTTACACGGAAACGAACGGGAGTGCGAGCATGTCTGCGAATACCAGGGAACCGCGGAACGACAACCAGGACCGGCTCATCGCCGATGCCCGCCGCAACCGCGAACAGCGCGAAAAGGACTACCGCGAGCGGACGCTTAAGCTCTACCCGCATATTTGCGCTCGCTGCGGCCGAGAATTCGAAGGAAAAAAACTTCGCGAGCTCACGGTCCATCACAAAGATCATAATCACGACAACAATCCACCCGACGGCAGCAACTGGGAACTGCTCTGTCTGTATTGTCACGACAATGAGCACCAGGAATACCTGGACCAGGAGACCTTCAGTGAGACGATTCCCGGTAGAGAGAAAAAACCCGCTCCCATGCACAAACCCTTCTCTGCGCTCGAGGACCTGTTGAAAAACTTAAAAAAATAGGCATGAAGATGCTGCGCGGGCATGGTTCTTCGGCAGGAGCAGGCATCCTGGACAGGGACACCGCAAACAGCCCTTCCCGTCTCTGATGACCTGCCAGGGCACCCCCCGCCCTTCGACATACCCGCTGGGAACAGCTTTTCTTTCGACCCTCTCCGCAAAACACCCGTTATTTCCATACAACGATCTGACCTCCCTTGACAGACTATGTAACATGTGATACATTGTAATCAAGAGTTACATGTTTCACTGGGAGGTGCATTATGAGAACGTTACTCCACAAGCTCGAAGAGACCTTTGCCGATGCCGCCCTTCTTGAAATGGGCATCTACCCGGATCGCGTAGCTGCAGCCGAGAAACACTGCTGGAAAGAACGGCTGGAAGAGAATTTTATCGAGATCGCCTTTGCCGAAGCCGCGGACTATGAGGACATCCACAGAGCGATCCTGCAAGAGCATGCCGACAGCGGCATCTGTTTCGCGCACTGACCGGCGACGGACACTAACCTCGTCTCGAAGGAGAAGTTTTAATGGTCAAAGAAGCGAAGCAGGAATGGCTCTTGATCTTCTACAGCGTGCCTTCTCACCCCGTGAGCAGCCGCATGAAGATCTGGAGAAAGCTGGTACGGTCGGGAGCGGTGCAACTCAAGGGAGCGGTGTACATCATTCCGGCCAGTGATGAGCATCGGGAGTTTTTTCAATGGCTCATAGGTGAGGTGCGGTCTTTGGGCGGAGATGGTGCGTTCGCGAAGAGCTCCGCCATCGAGACCATGAGCGATGCCGAGATCCGCGAGCTTTTTATCGGCCAGATCAGCGAGGAATACCGGGGCCTGGAAAAAGCAATTGCCGCGCTTGAGCAGAAGGTCCAAAGCATCCGGAAAGGGACAAAGCTCCAGGACAGGTCCCCGTTGGTTGACCAGCTTGCCAGGACAACGAGGGAGTTTGAAGATATTCGGAAGCGGGACTTTTTTTCCTCCCCAACGGGAGAGGTTGTCAGCAAACGCCTGCAGCAACTCCAGTCCGGACTCAAGGGACTAGACTGGGCAGGTTCCGGAGAGATCGCACCGGTATCGTTGAAGCGTGCTGAAAAGTACCGGGACCGTGTCTGGATAACGCGGAAAAAACCTTTTGTAGACCGCATGGCCTCGGCGTGGCTTATCAAGCGATTCATCGATCCCAATGCCGCATTTAAATTCATCGAAGAACGGGAACTGACTACCAGCGGCACCGATACCACGGCATTCGACCTGCGAAACGGAGAGTTTACGCATGTAGGCGATCTCTGCACCTTCGAGGTGCTGGTAAAAGCCTTCGGCATCAGGGACAAGGCGGTGAAGCAAATCGCCGAGATCGTTCACGATCTGGATGTAAAGGACGAGAAATATGATAATGCCGGGACTGCCGGTGTAGAGGAAATACTTACCGGGATCCGCAAGACCGGCAAGAACGATTTAGATGCCCTGGAAAAAGGAATGACCGTGTTCGAGATGCTGTACCAATCGAGAACGTAATGGCGGTACGCTAATGCAGGAGTTATCTATCCTGTCTGGTATACTTGCATTTTGAGCATTCGCCCCTAAGGCCATGAATAAATTCCGATCCCTTTTTAATCAGAAACGCGCTTGCGCGCCGCTCGTGAACCTGCAGGGTTTGCATGTCAGGAAATACCGTGCATTCCGGGTTTTCCTCGAACACAACCATGCCGCGCTTTCCGCCATCGCCGACCTTGAACAGGCCTACTACAGCGGAAAGCCCTTTTCACCGTCCTGGGCAGGCATGCGCTATGAAGCTCTGTGGGAAGCGGCGCTCGGCGCAGTGTACGCGCTCGCGTCACTCAAGGGCAAGCCCGTATCCGCGCTCGAATCGGGCCTTGCCGGGATCGACCGGATGATCACCGAAGAACTCACTCCACGCTACGTTGCCGGCTCCGATGACCTGGTGCTTCCTTTCGAGCGGATCAAAGGCAACGCGAATCACATTACGGGCGCAAAAGCAGCGAACCTGGCACGGATCGGGAACGAGCTGCGGCTCCCGGTTCCGGCAGGCTTCAGCGTGACGACCGTTGCCACGGAGCGATTCCTGTCCAGGAACGGCCTCCCTGATCTCATTGCGAGGAGGCTCGCCCGGATATCACCGGATGAGCCGGAAGCGTTTGAGCAGCCTTTGGAAGCTATCCGCGCCGCTATCGTCAAAGCAACTGTCCCTCCGGACATTGCCGGAGAGATCGTTCAGGCTTACCGGGATGTTGAAAAACAGACGCGGCCAGGAGTTCATGTCGCGGTCCGGAGCAGCGCAGTAGGCGAGGACACGGAAGCCACCTTTGCCGGTCAGTATGAAACCGTGTTAAACGTTGCGGAGAGCGGCATTCTTGAAGCCTACAAGCGCGTCCTTGCAAGCAAGTATTCTTCCCGGGCTGTCGCTTATCGCCTGCGCTACGGACTGTCCGACCAGGAGACTCCCATGGCCGTTGCCGTGGTTGCCATGATCGACCCGAGATCGAGCGGCGTAATGTACACCAATGCGCCTTCAGGCAAAGAGAGCGGAGACATCAGCATCAGCTCTGTCCGGGGTCTCGCCGAGCGGCTCGTGGACGGCAGCGCCTCGCCGGACCTCTTTGTGGTGGACCGGGGATCCCGGCAGATCAAGGACCGAAAGATATCGAGTCAAAATACCCAAATGGTGAATCTTCCGGAAGGCGGCACGGTCCTCCAACCAGTGCCTGCTGACGAACAAGGCGGTGCTTCGCTCGACGATGCTTCCGTACAAAAGCTTGCTGATCACGGTCTCAACCTCGAAGCGCTTTTCGGCTCCGCTCAAGACGTTGAATGGGCCCTTGACCGATCAGGCAATCTGTTCATTATTCAGTCACGGCCCCTCGGAGGAAGCGGAACAGGCGGCAGGTCCGGCGCTCCTGTCGTTGCGGCGATCGGTCATCCCCTGCTGCTTTCTACAGGCAGATCAGCCTCTCCGGGCATTGCTTCGGGGAAGGTCTTTGTCCTGGGTGAAGGCGATGATCCCGGCAGCGTCCCGAAAGGGGTTGTGCTCGTGGCACGGACCGCGTCGCCGGACCTTGCAAAGCTCATCGGACGGGTCAGCGCGATCGTCACCGACATCGGCAGCGCCGCGAGCCATCTCGCCTCGGTAGCGCGGGAGTTCGGCATACCGGCGATCGTGGACGCCGGAAACGCCACAACGACGCTCAAGAACGGGGACCTGGTCACGCTCACGACCGACCCGCCGAAAGTCTATTCCGGGACCATTGAAGAGCTGACCAGCCTGATACAACCCAGGAAGAAGCAGGTCTTCGACAGTCCCGTGCACCGCAGGATGCGCCGCGTCCTTGACCTGGTCTCGCCGCTCAATCTCATGGACCCTGATGATCCATCCTTCTCGCCTGAAGGGTGCAGAACGATCCATGATGTCATCCGGTATGCGCATGAACAGGCCGTGCGATCCATGTTCGGCCTGACCGACGAGGCCGACACCGTGCGCTCCATGGAACTCAAGGCGAAGCTCCCCCTGGAACTGCGGCTGATCGATCTGGGTCATGGGCTGCAACAGGGGCTTACCACGTGCCATGAGGTCACGCCGGAGCATATCCTCTCCTCTCCGTTCCGGGCTCTCTGGAAAGGGTTCACCCATCCGGGCGTAAGCTGGGAGGGTTCCATCGGCCTGAACATGAACAAGATGCTGACCCTCCTGTCCGCGAGCGCGACCTCGGAATTCGGCCCGGCTCCCGGAGGGACCAGCTACGCCATCCTTTCCGGAGAGTATATGAACCTCTCCGCGAAGTTCGGATACCACTTCGCAACGATCGACGCCTTCGTCGGCAGCAACAGCAATCAGAACTATGTATCGCTTCAGTTCTCGGGTGGAGCAGGGAGCTATTACGGAAAAACGCTCCGCATTGCCTTCCTGGGCAGCGTGCTCAGGAAGCTCGGGTTCCAGGTCAAACTTCGAGGCGACCTGATCGAAGGCTCCATAACGGACTATGACCGGCCGTCGCTGGAGGACAAACTCGACCAGATCGGCCGGCTTCTCGCGTCCTCGCGACTTCTGGACATGGTGCTTACAAGTCACGGAGACGTGGAGCGTATGACGGAAGCATTCTTCAAGGCTGATTACGATTTTCTGGCATTCAAGCAGGATGAGGGGCTCGCGAATTTCTACACCCACGGAGGCTCATGGAAACAGGCGGCCGATGCCGGGCGTCACGTCTGCATGCAGGACGGCTCACGCGCCGGGTTCACCCTATCATCCGGCGTGGCAGGGGCCATGAACAAACTCGTGGGACAGGCGCTCCAGGAGTTCCTGGACAACGTCGAGGCGTACTACTACTTCCCCCTGGCTGTTGCAAAGGACGTTCGGATGTCTGACGGCGCGGTCCGTGTCCGCGTGAAGCCGGTGAGCGGCAACATCGACCGGGCCGGGGGGATCGCCTTCGGCATGGGGGACGTGAGCAATTATTTCGCATTCCGGATCAACGCTCTTGAGGACAACGCCATCCTCTTCGAGTTCGTCAACAGCAGGCGGATCGAACGGGCAAGCGTTCATGAAAAGATCGTCTCGGGCCAATGGCATGATCTCCGCGTCGAGGTCCGGGAGCGCCATATCCGCTGTTCTCTGAATAATCGGGTTGTGCTGGAATATGGGGCCGGCAAGCCGGTCCAGGGCTACATCGGCCTCTGGACCAAGGCTGATTCCGTGACGCTCTTCGACGAACTGGCCATCGAGACCGCAGCCGGCTTAACGAAGATCGGCTGCTGATGCGGCAGGAGACGGGAGATCAATGCGCGTAGCGTGGAAAACCGATAAGGGGGAAAAAAAGAGCGTGAACGAGGACGCTGTTCTCGTCGATGAGGACGCAGGTCTTTATCTACTCGCAGACGGCATGAGCGGCCCCCGCGCCGGCCGCGTGGCAAGCCGCCTGGCAGTGCGGAAAGCCCACGCTTTTTTGCTGAAGGAGCGGCTGGAAAAAGTACGGGATGACGAGATCCTGCCGCTGCTGAACCAGGCCCTGGAACATGCCCACGCTGAAGTGCAGAAAGCATCGCGGAAGCGCGGGGCGCTCCGCGGCATGGGGACCACGCTCATCGTCCTGTGCATCAGGAACGAAGCGGCCTATCTCAGCCACGTGGGAGACAGCAGGGCATACCTCGATCGCAAAGGGAAACTGGCGCAGATCACGACGGACCATACGATGGATTACGGGATCGATCAGGATGTGATGATCCGCGAGCTGTTCTTTTTTCATAACGCGCGTGTTCTGAGCCAGGCGATCGGTCCCTCAAAAACCGTGGTATGCGACGGCCACCGCGTCGATCTGCTGCCGGGGGACATCATTCTGCTTTGCTCCGACGGCCTGACGGACATGCTGTCCGACAGGGCCATCGAGGATTTGCTGAAAGATCATGGCGACGATATCGAGAGATCCACCGCTCTTCTGGTCGAGGCTGCGAACCGCATGGGCGGCAAGGACAATATATCGGTGATCCTGATTGCATGGTGAGAATGGAGGACTCCTATGAAGTGGATAACCAGAGAAAAGGTCAAGGTCGACCGTGTTGCCTGCCCCTGGCTCATCAAAAATTTTGTCGATAAGGACGCGGAGTTCCTGTTCGTAGCCGCGGACAAAGTGCAGTCCGAAGCAGCGCGCACAGGCGCCATCCCCTATGACGTCCCGAACGCTGAACTGGGGCATCATGGCAGGGAATGCTCTTTTGATGCCATCGTCAGGAAATACGGCCTGAGCAATGACCCTGCCCTCGTGCTGCTCGCCAGGATCGTGAATGGTGCGGACACGGACAACAGTCTCCACCGCCAGCCGGAAGGACCGGGACTGAATGCCGTCGCCGAGGGGTTTCGCCATATGGGCTTCAAGGACGACCTCGCCATCAATGCCGCGGAATGGATCGTGTACGATGCGCTCTATGCATACTGCCGGGCAATGATCGAGAAAGAAAGGCCCCATGGCGCATTCGCATCGTAACGTTATCCTGCTTTTTGTTGCCAGGAGCATCCGGCTCTTCGCGTACGGCGCCCTCTCGGTCGTGCTCGCCCTGTATCTCCACGAGATCGGGCTTTCCAGCGCGGATATCGGGCTTTTGTTCACGCTTACCCTGGCAGGCGATGCGGGGATCACGCTCTGGATCACGACCACTGCCGACCGGTTCGGCAGAAAGAAGATGCTCCTCCTGGGCGCCGGGCTCATGATCCTGGCCGGCGTCGTGTTCAGCCTGACCGGGAACGTCATGCTCCTGATGATCGCGGCCATCATCGGCGTCATCAGCCCCAGCGGGAACGAGATCGGCCCTTTTCTTTCCCTGGAGCAGGCGGCTCTTTCGCAGCTGCTCTCTGCAGAACAGCGGACCCGTGCCTTTGGCTGGTACAACCTGGCAGGTTCGCTGGCAGCGGCAGCCGGTGCGCTTGCAGGCGGTTTTCTTTCGCAAACATTCCTGAACAGCGGCATGTCCGAGCTCGGATCCTATCGTGCCGTCATCCTCGGTTATGCGGCATGCGGGATCGTTCTCCTGGTTGTTTTCCTGTTCCTTTCCCCGGAAGTGGAAGCAACAGCAGCTCCTGCGCAGAAGCGTGTGCTCGGGCTCCACAAATCAAAGAGCGTCGTGCTGAAGCTCTCCGCGCTTTTTGCCCTGGACGCCTTTGCAGGCGGGTTCGTGATCCAGAGCATGGTCGCTTACTGGTTCCACATCAAGTTCGGCCTCGATGCCGGCGTTCTGGGCAGTATCTTTTTCGGCGCGAACATCCTGGCCGGAGTATCGGCCCTGCTTGCGGTCCGGATCGCAAACCGGATCGGGCTGATCAGGACCATGGTATACACGCACATCCCGTCGAACGTTTTGCTCTGCCTGGTGCCGCTCATGCCGAACCTCGGCCTTGCCATTACCGTGCTCTTGCTCCGCTTCAGCATCTCGCAGATGGACGTTCCCACGCGCCAGTCTTACACCATGGCGGTCGTTGACCCCGACGAACGGGCTGCGGCATCAGGGGTCACGACCATCGCGCGTTCAGTAGGAGCCGCCGCATCGCCATTCTTTACGGGCGTCTTTTTGGCCTCTCCGGCCCTGCTCGCCGCGCCCTTTCTCGTAGCCGGCGGCCTCAAGATCGTATATGACCTGCTTTTGTACCGGAATTTCAAAAAAGCGGACGTGCGGTGACAAGGTCTTCCCTGCAGGTCAAGCTCTACCGGCGGGTACTAACTGAATAACATCTGAAGCAGCAGATGCGTGGGGAGATAGACCAGCAGCGAAAATACGATCATGAGCAAACAGAGATACACGAGCGGCGCAAGCCGTTTCTGCGGCTTGGTGCCAGGACCGCGCACCCAGTTAATGTTCTTGTCCGGGTCCGTAAGCAGGTAGGTCAGGGGGAGAACGATCCAGGCAAGGGCTGTCTGCGCGAGCCAGGCTTCCTTCGCGTACCCGAGCCTGGCGATCATCCAGAGCAGCAGCACCGGCAGGAACACATGGAACAGGGAGAGCGCCCGGAGGTAGAGCGGTTTTTGCGCGTCGAACATATAATCCGTCAGGCCTGCCAGCCGCCTGCCTGTCAGAAGACGTCCGAAGTAGGTCACATTCCAGAACAGTTCAGGCAGCAGGATCCCGATCGCCATCATGCTCGCGATGAGGCTGCTTTCGAACCACAGGGCAGGTACCGTGGCAAAGAGCGCAATATCCGAGAACCAGAGAAAGTTCCCGAAACCGTACTTGACCGTGTAGACCGCGGCCGTGAGAATGACGAACAGCGTGTAGCATATCTTGATCCAGAGAGGGATCATCACTGCGCTGGCGGCGTTCTTTTCTTTTTCTTTTTCTTTTTCGCCGTGCCTGTTTTTTTCCTCGCTGATACTGTTTGTTCTTTGTTCTGCTGAACCAGGGAGGAAGTTGATTGCGATGTGTTTACCTGTGAAGTGACCGGCGATGATGCCGGCACCGGGCGCATGGTGGTAAGGGTTGTCGTCGTCGAGGTCACGCTCTCGTGCGGGACCGAAGGTAATGCGGTTTCCCGAGGACGCGTCACCAATTGCGCTCCGGTCGACGGCGAAGAAGGGGGGACAGCAAGGGGCTGCGTCGGCGCTTCGTTCGTTTTTGTCCAAACGTAGTATGCCGCCGCTCCCCCGGCAAGGAGCAGGACCATTGATGCGGCGGCAAGATACCTCCTGAAGTGCGCCCCCGAAACCTTTGAAGTGATGATCATGGTCTCTTCTGCCGGCGCGGCTGCGAACACCTTCATGGACACGAGATAGTCCGCGATCCGCGTAAGCGAGGCGGCCTTGGTCGTCCTGCCTGCCAGCCGTTTTCCCAGTTTTTTCTCGACTTCCAGCATGGAACCGCAGCGTCTCTGCGGCTTCTTCCGGAGGCACTTCTTGATGACCCGCTGCAGGCCCCAGGGGATGTCGCTGTTGACGCGGCGGGGGGAAAGGAACGTGTCCTTCAGGATCTTGGCGCTCACCGACCGCTCATCGTCATCGGTGAAGGGTTTCACCCCGGTGAGCATCTCGTACAGCACAATGCCGAAAGAAAAGATGTCGGACCGGGCGTCAAGCTGCTGCCCCAGGACCTGCTCGGGCGACATGTACGCGGGCGTCCCGATAAGCGTGCCGGGAATGGTCAGGGATTCGAGGTTCCTGCTCTGGGCGATGCCGAAGTCCATGAGCTTGGCCTCGCCGTTCCGCTTGATCATGATGTTGCTCGGCTTGATGTCGCGGTGGACGAGCCCGCGCATATGCGCGTAATCGAGGGCGCTGCAGATCTGAATGGCGATCATGATGCCGACATCAACGGGCAGCGCCCCGGTCTTCTCGATGACATCGGCAAGGTTGACGCCGTCGACGTATTCCATCACGATGCAGTAGGCGGGTTTCTTCCAGTAGTCATAGATGTGGACGATGTTCTCGTGCTGGAGAGATGCGGCCACTTTGCTTTCGCGCTCGAAGCGCCGGACGATCTGGCTGTCGGCGTGATAGGCCTTCTTCAGTTCCTTGATGGCCACCGGCCGGTCAAGGGACTTTTGGACGGCCTTGTACACGGTCGCCATGCCTCCGGACCCGAGCTCGCCTTCTATTTTATATTCGTCTGACAGCTGCTGTCTTGGCATAAAGAGACCCTGAACCTTCCACACCCACACCAATTCTGTCACTAAGACACGAAGGCACGAAAGACTTAACACGCTGTTGAAAAACACCGTTACGTCATTGCGAGGAGCGATTTTCGCGACGTGCAATCTATAAATCCTTGTTTTGATTAAATACGAGGTTGCTTCGCTTCGCTCGCAAAGACGGCAACAAGACTTTTTCAACACCCTGTTACACGAATTCTGTTTTGAAACTACATAATTCCCGGCATTACGTTGTGTCTTCGTGCCTTCGTGGCAAATTTTGGATTAACTACACCTCGGTCACCCACACCACCACCGCGGTGATATTGTCCACCCCTCCCCGCTCGTTGGCCGCGGCCAGCAGCTGCTGAACAGCCTTCTGGGGCGGGGACGCGGCGAGGATACTGCTGATCTCCGCATCGTTCACCATCTCCGTCAGGCCGTCGGTGCACAGGAGGAACCGGTCGTCCTTTTTCAGCGCATGGTTCGTGATGTCCGCTTTTGCATCTTCTGCAAGGCCCAGTGCCCGGGTGATCATATGGCGATAGGAGCTCATGCGCGCCTGTTCCGGCGTAAAGGTCCCCGCACGGACCTGCTCGGCCACGAAGGAATGGTCCTCCGTCAGTTGCAGAAGCTTCCCGGCCCGGAGAAGATAGGCCCGGCTGTCGCCGATATTCGCGATGAACGCCCGTTTGTCCCTGAGGAGAAGCGCCGTCAGGGTGGTCCCCATGTCCGCAAGCCCGGGGTTCTGAGACCGTTCCTGATTGATCGCGCGGTTTGCAAGGGAGACCGCTTCCCTGAGCGCAAAGACCGATGGGTCGTCAGTGCGGACGCGTCCCACGGGCGGGGTCCGGTCCTTTTCACCGAGCAGGTCCGGCATGGCCCTGGCGAAGGTCTCCACGGCAATGCGGCTCGCGATCTCGCCGCCCTCGTTTCCCCCGATTCCGTCCGCGACCGCATAAAAGCCCAGCTGGTCGTCCAGAAGCAGGGCATCCTCGTTATTGGCCCGCTTCTTTCCGGGGTCGGTATTGCCGTAGGCTATCCTCTTCATTACGCGATCTCGTAGGTCCTGTTCCTGCCGGTTTCCTGAAGAATGAACTGGAGCGTGGTTTCCCCGACGCGGAACTTGTCCCCATGGCGTAATTTCCGCTGCCGTATGGATGCCCCCCGCATGTGCGTGCCGTTCGTGCTGTCCAGGTCCTTGAGAAGAAAAGCGCCTTCGTGATAGACGATCACCGCGTGCTCCCGCGAGACCAGTGCGTCCTTGATCCGGACCTGGGCATTGGTGCTCCTGCCGATCACCGCGTATGCTTTGTCAATGGGATATTCCATGCCTTCGGCATACCCCTTGATGACGACTACCGAGGCCTGAAATCGCAGGGGTATTTTTTTCAGCGACGGGGACGGCGGCAGGATCTGTGTTCTGTCACTCTTTGCTGGTGAGCCAATCATCGGTTCCCTCCGGGGTTGTCGTGGTCTGGGACAAATCATAGGATAATAGAGGATAAACGTCAAGTTCAAAGCATCTGGTCCTGGCGAACTGCGCGCGCCTTCCGCGACATATATTCTACTTAAAAGAGGCAGGATTGTTTCTCGCAAAGCTCGCAAAGAGCGCAAAGGGAACCTTGAGTCAATAGCTTGGGTTGTTTAAAACCGAAAGCAAGGCTTGCTGGAGCTTTTCTTTACGTCCTTTGCGGGCTTTGTGAGAGACGCCTTTAAGCTTCGGCCTTTCGGTTCCGATATATGAATTATCATTTCCACCGTCTTATGGTACAATCTCGACATGAAAAGATCCGACCCAGGGAAGGCCCCTTCCAGGAGCAAGGCCGACCAGACCCAGGTGTTGTCCGGGCCGAGCCAGAAGCCGCTCATCCTAAAAAAGGCGCGGTTCAAAGTGACCAAAGGCCGGGACGCGGGCAAAGAGCTGGTGCTGCAGAAAGCCCTTATCTCCATCGGCACGCTCCCGGAGAACGACCTCGTCCTGACCGATGCCACGGTCTCGCGCAAACATGCTGTTGTGGAAGAACGTTCCGACGGCTACCTGCTCAGGGACCTGGGCAGCACGAACGGCTCGTTCCTCGATAATGTGCGAATACGCGAAGGCTATATCACCCCGGGTTCGGTCATTCGCCTTGGCCAGACCGAGCTCTCCTTTTCTCCGCTGGAAGAGCGCATCGAGGTCCTCACCAGCTCGTCCGAACACTTCGGCGGGCTCATCGGATCTTCTCCGCTCATGCAGGAGGTCTACGGCTTTCTCGAACGCATCGCGCCCACGGACGTGACCGTCCTGCTCGAAGGCGAGACCGGCACGGGCAAAGAGCTTGCGGCGCGGGCCATCCATGCCCACAGCCGCAGGGCCAAGGGCCCCTTTGTCGTGTTCGACTGCGGGGCAGTTGCGCCGAACCTCATTGAAAGCGAGCTCTTCGGCCACGAGAAGGGCGCCTTCACGGACGCGGTCAAGGCGCGGCAGGGTTCGTTCGAGCTTGCGGACAACGGCACCATCTTTCTCGACGAGATCGGCGAGCTCTCCCTGGACCTCCAGCCCAAGCTCCTGCGCGCCCTGGACCAGCGCGAGACCAAGCGGGTGGGCGCCGACAAACCCGTTGCCGTAAATGTCCGCGTCATCTCCGCCACGAACAAGGACCTCGAAAAAGAGGTCAAGGCCGGACGGTTCCGCGAGGACCTGTACTACCGCCTCTCGGTGGTGCGTGTGAACATGCCCCCGCTCCGGAAGAGGAAAGAAGATATCGAAACGATTGCCGGACAGGCGCTGGCGGGGATCTCCGCGGAGATCAGCAAAAAGATCACCGGCCTCTCCCCCGAGGCCGCAGCGGCGCTCACGGCATATTCCTGGCCCGGCAACGTGCGGGAACTGAAAAACGTTCTGGGACGCGCCGCCGCGCTCTCCGACAGCGGAAGGATCGAGCCCAAGGACCTGTTCCTTACCCAGGGAAAGAAAACAAACACCCTCGACGGGCTGAGCGGCAAAACGCTCGAAGAGATCGAAAAAGCCGCCATTTCCGCCACGCTCAGGTCCGTGTCGGGCAATAAGACCGAGGCCGCAAAAATGCTCGGCATCGCCTATTCCACGCTGTATGAGAAGATGAAGAAGTACGGTATGCGGGAATAACAGGAAGCGTGTAAAAACTAAATTCGTCTCTCGCAGAGGTCGCAAAGAACGCAAAGCAAAGCATTCGGGTTAAAACCAGGACTTAAAGGTTTCCTTTGCGGCCTTTGCGTGCTTTGCGAGAAAATGCTTTGCTTTGTCCCGCCCTGTCCTTATCTCCGAGCCTCTCCCTACCGCATCATCACCAAAACCGCGATCCCCGCCGCAGCTACCGCCGCTTCGATCAACATCCACGGCCATGACCTTCTGAGCACAAGCCGGGGCCGCACAATACCTGCATCGGTCCTGACGGTAATGTGCGCTCCATACTCCCGTCCCGGTCTGAGCATATTGCTCTCCACGCGAAACAACAACCGGGCAACATCAGGGCCGAAGGAAACGGGCTTCGCCTTGATCCAGCGATCATCAGTGGACAAGGTCCCCGTCGTCCCGCTCAGTCCGAGGGCCATGACGGGCACGCTCACCCAGGAGGTCTTATTCCACCACGGGAGCCTGATCAGCTTTCCCGGTCTGGCGTAAATGATCTTTCCTTTTCCCTTTCCCTGCTCAGGCTGTTTGAGCAGAACCTTCTGGATGGCAAGTTTCATCTCGAGGGCGCTCTGAAAACGCTTCTTCATGTCCTGCGCCAGCGCGATCCTGATGATCGTTGCGGTCTCGCGGCTGAGGCGGGGATTCAGGCGACCGGGCGCCGGAAAATCCAGGGGGTTCTCCGCAGGGCTTCTGCCGGTAACACAGTGGTGCAGGGTTGCGCCAAGGGAAAAGAGGTCCGAGCGCACATCGGTCTGGCCCGTGCCGTACTGCTCGGGCGCGGCATATCCCGGCGTGCCGTACACATAGGTGTCTTCCTGCTTGTCCTCTTTAAAGAACCGCGCGATGCCGAAATCGATGAGCTTTATCCTGTTGTCGCGGCTGATCATGATGTTTGCGGGCTTGAGGTCCCGGAAGATGATAGGCCGCGGCTTCTGCACGCTTAAAAAATGCATGGCCCGGCAGATCTGGAGCGCCCAGGACAGCGCGAGCCGCTCGTCCACGGGTTTTCCGCGCCGTGCGGAAAGGAACTGTTCGAGCGTGCTGCCGCTTACGTACTCCATCACGATGTAGTGCGCTCCCGCAAGGGAGAAGTAGTCATAGACCTTCGGAAGGTTGGGGTGCGTGAGGCGCGCCAGGATCTGCGCCTCGGTCTGGAACTGGATCAGCGCTTCCTGCGACTTCTCCTCTGACAGCTTGCCCGGCCGGAGTTCCTTGATCGCCAGGACCCTGCCCCCTTGCTGACGGTCCAGGACCTTGTAGACGCATCCCATCCCGCCCTTGCCGAGGACCTCGATGATCTCGTATCGTTTTTTGAGAAGTTTCATATGCGTGTGAGGGCTATGATCGCAACCGATCCCCCCTCACCTCGGTCCTCTCCCACGTCGGGGAGAGGATGGAAATATCCTTCGCCCCCTTGCTACTTACCCTATGCTCCATGCTCCCTTACGCCATACTCCTGACTACTGGCTCCTGACTCCTGTTCCCGCACTTCCCGCAGAATTTCGCGCCGGTTCTCAGAGAACTGCCGCAAGCGCAGGTCCTTCGGCTTTGTTCGCTGAACACGATCGTGGAATTGCCGACATTGATGACATCTCCGTCTTCGAGCACCTGCCTTTTGGTAACCGGTTTTTTATTCACCAGGGTGCCGGTCTCGGAGCCCTTGTCCTCGATAATATAGCGCCCGTTCTCCTTTATGACCTCGGCATGCTGCTGCGAGATGCCCGTGTCCTTGAAAAGACCGAGCGTGTTCCGCTCGTCCCTGCCGATGGTAACGGTTGCGCCGATGTCGATGTCCTTCCTGGTGCCCTTGCCGCGAACCAGGCTCAGGTGGCCTGTCTGGTACTGGTGTTCGATCTTCCTGCGCGACAGGGCGATGAACCCCAGGATGCTCACCAGCGGGATGGCGAAGGCCCACACGGGCGGCCTGGCGCCTGCTCCGAAGAGCGACGACTGGGGCTGGAAATAGGCGCGCTTGGTCTCTTCTCCGGTATTAAGCGCGATCGTCACCTTCCTGAGATAGTCGGCACGCTTCTGCGTATGGTAGGTGATGACATACTCATTATGGATCCTGTTGCTGATGGTCGAATAGATGTCCGCCAGTCCGTCGGCCAGGGGTGCGTAGAAATAGGTGCCGCCGGTATCTTTGGCGATCCCTTCGAGCCGCTCGGTCCGCACGTCTTTTCCGAGGCCGATGACGGAGACCGAAACGTATGCCTTTGCCGCTGTCTCGACCGCCTGGTCAAGGTCGAGCGCGCCGCGGTTCGCGATCCCATCGGTCAGAACGATCACTGCCCTCCGGCCCGAGACGTTGCTGAGCGATTCAACACCACGGGCTATTGCATCGAAGAGCGCCGTATGGCCGCCCGGCTGAATGTTCATCACGGCTCTCCGGAGAACGTCCTGGCTTCCGGTCAGAGGCTCCAGTGCTTCCACCTTATCGCTGAATGAAATGAGCGCCGCGCGGTCGCCGGGTTCCATAAGCGAGATGAAGCGAAGCACCGACTCCTTTGCACGCTCGATCTTTTCTCCGGTCATGGATTCGCTCCGATCCACCACGATCGCAAGGTTGAGCGGATCTCGAAGGCCGCCTGTCCCGGTCATCTGCATGCTGTCGATATCGATCGCATGGCCGTTTTCAGTAAGCTTCACCTGCTCCTTCGCCTGTCCGCGGACCGGCTTGCCGTTCGCATCAAGCACCGAGACATAGGCCTTGACCAGCGGAAACTCTCCCAGATCGAACTGCGTGATCTGGAGCGAGAGAGGTCCGTCCGCCTGCGTTGCCATACCAATTCCGGCCGTCACCAGGAGGCTGATCAGCATGATCACCGCCATTGCCGCGGCTTTCGCCACAGCACTGTCGGCCGCCTGCTTAACAGCAGTGAACAGCAGGAGAACGCTGCCCACGCGGACCACATCGCCGTCCAAAAGACTGCTGCTGCGCGTCATTTTCTGGTTCACATACACGGCCTTTCCCTGTTCGTTGGTCTCGATGGAGAAGTGCCCCTTGTTCCGCTTGATCACGGCATGCTCAAGGCCCACGCCTTCCGCGCCGGAAAGACAGACATCGGAGCGGTCGTCCCTGCCTACCACGTTCAGGTCTTTGAGGAGCGGGAAAGCCCTGCCGAGATGCCTTCCCTTGACGACCTTCAGCGTCGCCGATACAAAAGCCTCTTCAACAAGGCTGATGAACCCCCCAATGGACATCCCGAGCAGCATAAGCCCGGCAAGGGCCGACCACAAAGAGGTCGCCGAAAGCTCATAGAACAGCGCACCGCCGAATAAACCACCCAGCGCGCCGCCGATGAACCCGTAGAAAGTCCGTTCTCTGGAGCGGATCATCATGCCGCCGGAGAGTCCCACGGTCGCGCCGAGAATTGCCCATCCCAGGGCAACGGACAGCGCCATGCCGAGCGACGCGGTGAATCCTCCGAGCTCAGCCACGACCATGCCGAGAGCGGTGAAGGTCGTATTACCCAGACCAGCGCCTGCTGCGCCGCCCAACAGTCCGGCGGCCGCGCCGATCGCTGCGCGCTTCATCGCGGACAAATACTGCCTGCCCACGAGCGCCTCGTGACTCCAGATAAATGCGCCGATAAACATGCCGGCAAGCGCGCCGAGCATGATCTCCGTTTGCAGCCCTTGGTCGGCAGCGGCTGACAGCCATAGAATGAATATCCAGGCCGCCGAACCGCCAAGACCGCCCGCTGCACCGTACAGGATTGTTTTATGTGAGAGTCTGTTCATAGAAACCTCCGAAGATCAGGGTCCAGGGGCCAGGGTCCAGTAGCCAGGGGAACAAAGGGTCAGTGGCCAGAACTGCCCTTCCTGAACCCTGGACCCTGGACCCCGGACCCTGCAGTCATCACCCTGTGTACCCTGCCCCATCTACGCCGCCTGCAGCGTCAGCGCCAGTTTGCCGAACCTGAGCTCATCGCCGGCCTTGATCGTCTGCGGCGCGTGGGGCTGGATCTTCTTCTTGTTGATGTAGGTGCCGTTGGTGGACCCCAGGTCCTCGACCGTATAGTCGGCGCCTGCGCGATGGATGACCGCGTGTTTGCGTGACACGCCTTTTTCCATGCCCCCCAGCCCGGTCAGGTCCACGTCCGGGAATATATCGCTGATGGGGTCTTCCCTGCCGACAACGATCTCATCCTTGGCCGGGATCTCCAGCCTGTTTCCGTCGGTCGACGCGAGTACCAGGGTTGCCCCTTCGCCTTCCGATTCCATGGCCATCGCTTCAAGCTTCACTCCGCACTCCTCACAAAAGAGCGCACCTTCTATGTTTTCCGTCTGACATGCTTTGCATTTCATGGTAGTATCCTCCTTTTATTTTGGACCAAGGCAACCGTGTTGCCGTTATTAAACGCCGACATGGTCGGCTCGCTCCATATCACTTCATCGCCTGCGTCAAACCCTGCGTCAACTTCCTCGTCCCATACTCCAGCTTCTTCGTCCCCGCAGCCGTAAGCGCGCCTGTCTTTCTGAGCGAGAGGATCTCCCTCTCCGCTGCCGCAGCCAGGTCGTCCTCTCCCAGGTTCAAGAGCACCGTTGCCGCGGACTGCAGCTTCTGCGTCGCTGCCGCGATGTTGCCTGCCTCCGCCTCGGTGAGCGCTCTGGTCTGGAGCTTGAACGCGCTGATCTTCTCAACGAGATTCATCACCTCGGCGTTCACTTTCGTTGCAGCCGCAGCATCTTCGGTAAACGTGATGAACAGGTCCGTTTTTACGCTTTGCCCTTTCACGCCCTGCGACGGGATGTCATAGGTGGCCTCTACCTGGCCCAGCCGGAACCTGCCCGCTTTCTGCGCCGGTATGCGCGCTTCGATGAGCAAGGCCTGGCCCTTTTTACCGTCCAGCGATCCGAGGTCAGCGACGATGGAACCGTTGCTCACGACTTTATGGGTCACATCAGCGATCATCGGGATCGTCGAGTGCACCTTGAACGGCTTTACCCCCGCGCTCATGCGGGCCGTGATCTTGAGGTTCGTTGCAGCAACTGCCTGCATGCCTTCCATCTCCTGCTGGAACGCATCGAGGATGGCGATGGGGTTCTGGATCCAGTGCGAGTTTCCATGGGACCGTTCGGCAAGCTGGAGCAGGAGCTTCTCATTCCATTCATTGCCGATGCCGATGCTCGTGATCGCAATGCCCTGCTTCCCCGCCTCTTCGGCAAGTTTGAGGCACGCGTCCTCGTCATCCCAGGTCTGTCCGTCCGTGAGTAGAAGGATTCGGTTCACGCGGTTCTTGGCATACCCCTTCATGACCTCAGCCAGTCCTGCTTTCAGGCCGTCCGATATCTGCGTGCCGCCGCGCGGGATCACGTTGGCAATTGCCGCCTTGATCGCTTCGCGGTTTCTGGCTGCTCGATTTGGTATGAGCGTCTCGACCTGGTCGTCGAAGATCGTAACGGACACCAGGTCGGCATCGCTCAAATGGTCCACTACGTAGCCGACCGCCTCTTTGACGTTCTCCATCTTTTCCCCATCCATGGACCCGCTCCGGTCCAGCACCAGGGCGAAGTTCGCCGGCATGGTGCCGAGCAGCGCCCCGCTACGCGACTTGATGTTTATGAGCGCGTAGACCGCCTGTTCCGTTTCAGTTGCTAGCACCGTGTCCTTGCTCATGACACATCGTAAGTTCAGTTCGTTCTTCATGGTAAATACCTCCTTTTAATTTACAGTGCATCCTGAAGTCTGTGCCGCAAGCCGCGCATTCCGCGGTCCCCATTCCGCAGCTCTTGACCCCCAGTTTCCATTTCCCGATCCGCAGTACATATTCCGTATTCAGCATTTTCCTCTCCATATTCCGCCCCCTGTACCCTGGACCCCGGACCCTGGACCCTACCCCACTTTCACCACCACTGCCGTAATATTGTCCTTGCCCCCGTGCTCGTTCGCCCTTTTGAGCAGGCTGGCGCAGATCGTTTCGCATTTTTTTTCCGACGAGCATATCCCATGGATCTCCTCGTCGCTCAGCTCTCCCCAGAGCCCGTCGGTGCACAAAAGGAGATTGCCGCCCTTTTTCAGGTTCACCGTGAAGGTATCCACCTTGACCATCTCGTCGGTCCCGATGGAGCGGTACAGCAGATTGGACTTGGGATGATGCCGTGCCTCCTCTTTCGTCAGCTTCCCGGACACCACCAGCTTTGCCACCAGGGAATGGTCCTCGGTTATCTGCGTAATGGACCCGTTCTCGATCCAGTAGGCCCTGCTGTCCCCCACGTTCGCAATATACGCCCTGTCGCCGTCCACCAGTGCAAGGCTGAGCGTGGTGCCCATGTTCGATCCCCTGCTCCAACCTTCTTTTCTCACTTCGACATTTGCAAGCCGGACAACCAGCTCAAGAAGGCCCTGCGGATCATCGTTGTGCTTCGCCTGTTCCATGACCTCCTTGCAAATTGTTTTCACCGCGATCTTGCTTGCGATCTCTCCCGCGTCGTGCCCGCCCATGCCGTCGGCCACAACGAACAGCGATCGGCTTCCAAAGTCCTGACATGCAAAATTGTCTTCGTTATGCGGTCTCACCCTTCCCGTGTCCGTCATCCCGTGCCAGCTGAGCACCGGCGAAGCAGCCTGGAGTTTGCCTGATTCGGAGTCGACCTTTCCCTCCTGATCAGGCCTCAGCCGCACCGTATAGGCCGGCTGGAGCACGTGGGTCATTGATGCCCATGCTGTAGCCTTTACTCCCTTGGGAGCTTCCCGCTCCTTCTGCAGAGTAAATATATTTTTCATGCAGCCCATCCAATCACGTGTCATGATCATTTCCGGCCCTCCCTGGCATTACGTCGCATGCTTTGACCTTTATTTTGCATCTGTTGTGCCAAAGCAGAGGGGAAGAAGGAGACAGGACGTAAGGACAGTAAAAGCGTTATGTTACGGATGGTTGTGGTTTTGATGAGCAGGCGGCATTATGCTGCCGTGAGAACCAGAGGGAACAATTCATATGATTATCGTAGGGAGGTATTCGATTTTCGAATAGCTGGGGGACCGTTAGGCCAGGATCCCCTTTGTGACTTTGTCACAGACATGTTGTTACTGTTGTGGTAAAGTAACGCGGTTTTACCAGCTGTTTGGGATGATCTCAGACGCATTCATCTTATAAATACAAGGAGTTGCCTAATGAAGACTTACCGTTTTGTTGTTCTGTCCCTGTTGTCGGTCCTTTTCCTGTCGCTTCTGACCGCCGGTTGCGCCCGCACCTGGCAGTTCACCCCCATCGAGTCCTACAAAACATCCGAAACTGTTCCGCCTGCCTCGGCCTGCGCGGCCTGCCATCAGAGCGAATACGACTCCTGGAAAAAAACAAGGCATTCGAGCGAGGTCCATATGACCCTGATCCCGGTCCCGGAGCTCCGGGAATGCGGGGCATGCCATGACAACATCGCTGCTCACGCCGCCGATGTTGCTGTGAAGCCGGGGACGACGCCGTCCAAACTGAGCAAGACCGAACAGAACAAGATCTGCGGGAAGTGTCACTACAACCAGGATATCTTCGGCAGCAGCGCGATCAATCCCGACGACAAGCACGCGCTGTTTATGAGCGTGGGATTTGAGGGGAAGAAAAAGCAGATTGCCTGCCTGGATTGTCATTCAGGACATAAGGGCAAATCGGAAATGCTGATCTCCATGAAGGCGAATATCTGCTTTACCTGCCATAAGGCAGCCATCGTAACCATGGGAATATTTCAACCCCTGAATTATCTGACCTTCGGCAAAACCTGCCAGGCATGCCATGCCGTGCACGGAGGGTCGTCAGGTGCCCAGGCCGCCCGTATGGGAACAGGCGTCTGTGTTATTTGTCATTTCGTGGGCACTGCTCTGGTCAATTAAATCGAATCGATCCAAAAGACAGCAGGGACTAAGGGTCGCCCATTATAGATGACCCTTAGTCCCTGTGAAGTTCGTGGATGGCCATGCCGGCCTTCTCACCCCAAACCTTCTTCATTGCTTCAAGCTTCTTAAACTGCCCAGGTTTTGCCGCTCTTGCCCACGCTGTGTACGCGCCAAAGTCAATTGCCAGAGTTCCGATCATTACTATCACTGAATTCATCGAGTTTTCCTCTCGGTCGCCCTCGGTCGCTGGGATAAATTTCCGCATGGAAACTGCTGTGCGGGTCTGACCCACCCAAACCCCGCATATTCCCGGAGTGGCCCTATGATTTCTTGGGCACCCGTCATGGCCAAAGGAAGCGTCCCGCAGGGCGAACGCGCACTGTCTGAGGCCGACCTGTCCCGACGAAGTCGGGGAGGCCGAGTTTGCGCGTTCGAGCGGACGTGGCCTTAGACGGGTCAAGAAATTCATTCAGGCCACGAAGGGGATATGCAAAAAAACACTTTCGGAAACTCGCCGATCGATATTTCCTTGTCCACCAGTCCCTCGCCCTCAGGGAGAGGGTCCGGGTGAGGGTGGGTTTTGTTCCTCGGGCTCAGACAGTCCGAAATGCTTCACCCTCGTCCTCGGTCGCCCGGCTAAATTTCCGCATGGGGCAAGGCAGGTCAAAAGGGAATATGTTTTTTCACTTCCCCTTTTTCTGCAGCACCCCGATGCCGAATAACCCGAGACCCGCAAGGAAAGCAACGCCGTACCCCTTCTGTTCATAGGTTATGTTCACAAATTGTCTGCCCTTGCTTTTCGACACTTTTAACCAGGTGGCGTCGGTGAAAATGAGCGCAAGGCTGATGATGACCGTGACGACGCCGAGCAACGCCATCACCCTGCCGACCTTGGAAGCTTCAGCGATCTTCTTCCCGATGGGTCCGAGCACGCGGATCAAATAGCGCTCCACGATATTGCCCGCAGCTCCCATGCCTTTCGTGACCTCCCGCATCTGTACTATTGTCTGGTCCCCCATGTTCTATCCTCCTTTAAATTGAGATCATGTCCAACGCCCATAGGCTCATAGGCGCATTATGAGAATGATGGCAATAACTGCGCATCCAGGTCCGAGCCGCTGCGACCCGCCTGCTTTCTCAATAGTTTGCAGGTGCCGTGCCAAAGTAAGGGGGAGGTTCGGGATGGGCATTAAGGAGAAGAAAGGCTTATGTTACGGATGGTTGTGTTTATGATGAACAGGCGGAGTCATGGGGCCAGGGGGAGCGATGCATATGATTATCGTAGGGAGGGTATTCGATGTTCGAATAGCTGAGAAAACTGTTACCGTGGGGACGGGCGAGCGGTTCCCTGGTTGGTCATTCCGGCCGCGCCCCCAAAGGCGCCGAACGATGCCGCCGATCAGCAATTCTCCAGCCAGCCTTTTCTTTCAGCCGCCTGCCTTTTCCAGCAGACCTTTCAGGATACCCAGGTCCTTTTCCACCCACCTGGCATCCTCTGCAAATTTCGCATCGGACATTTCCGGCTGACGGATCAACGTAAAGAAGATCTCGCTGCCGTCCCCGTTGGCAATGACCCTCATCGGGTTATCGATCTTTATCCCCGATTCCAGGACGACTTCGTGGTCCAGTATCCCGAACCTGTTTTCTTCCGCGAATTTGATCTTTATTTTTCCCATCGGGGAATCGGCGATCCATTCGCCGTTTACCTCTCTTATGGAACCGCCCAAACCCGTGGCCCATTTCGGAAGGTTCATGGGATCCGAGACGAACGAATAGACCTCATTGGGCGGACGGTTGATGGAAACACTTATATGCCGCACCTGATGCGTCTTTATCGGTGTCGTTATCATCGAATCACCTCCATTTTTTCTGTTTCTGCTTATATTCTAGCACGGCTTCTCCCCGCGTCTCAGCGCCTCTGCGCGAGAAAGTTACTCATCGGCAGTGAGAAACTGATCTATACTATAAGTATGAGGGGGTAGTGCATGCTTCCATATTGAGAGGGTGAATCATGGCAAAGGAAATCGTTTGGGAGACAAGCTTCAAAAATGCCGTGGAGCTGGCAAAAAAACGGAACAAACCTGTGCTTGCATTTTTCTTCGATCCCTGCTGCGAGGCATGCAATAGAGTGAAAAGCTGCACATTGATCTCGGGTCGCGTCCAGGACTCGGTAAATGCCTATTTCATCCCCATCAGGTATGAATCGGGCGCGGATTCTGAACAGTTCATGAGGTTCGGTGTGACGGCAAGACCCGCGATAATCGTATTTGACGACGAAGGCACGGAAATATTCAGGAAGATAGGCTACTTTGAGCCGGAGGTGTTCATCACCAAGCTCGAAATGGCGCTAAAGAAAGCAGCGCACAGGTCCGCCAAGTGTCACGGATCTTTAGGGTCTCATCGTGCGGCTTGATAGGTATCGTTCGTCCTTCACAGTGCTCTGAGGGGCTCCCCTTGCAGGCTCGAAGCAATCGAACCCGTGAGCATATATTCGATCTTCGCGCAATCGAGCGCTTCAACGACCTTCTTCAGTAGTTCCGATTGTGACATTTATTCAGCCGCTCCAGGTAGAGTTTTCGGAAATCCTGCTCGGATAGGTCCGGGAACCGCTTGCGCAGGCCGTGAAGAAAGAGGTCGTTGGAAAAACGCGACAACTCGAAGGCCTTCATGAGCCTGGCCTCGGGCGACATGCGCCGAAGCGTGTCGAGGTACAGCCTGTGATTGGGGCGCGGCTTGATGTCCATGCGCTGATTCTACCCGACTTTTCCGGTAAAATCAATCTTCACAAAACTCTCATGAAATCGTGTAAACCCGCCGGCGTGCTGATCTACGCCACCTGCACCACCGAGCCGGTGGAGAATGAGGACGTGATCACCGATTTCCTTGCCAGGAGAGGGGAAGTATTCGTGATCGACAATCCCCGGCCCTATCTGCCGAGACCGGTGGGCGCGCTCTTGGATGAGCAGGGGTTCTTTCATTCGTATCCGGCGGCGTTTGAGATGGACGGGTTTTTCTGAGTGAGGATGGTGAGAAGGTAGACTCCGGAAAAAACGTCATTTCCAAAGAACGTTTGCAGATGAAGATGAGTGCTGAAATTTCAAGACGCGACCCCATTGCATCCCGACCCCATTGCATCCCTCTGTATTTCGCGGCCTGAGATCTGCCCCAACCTATCGGTCGGTTGTGATCCTGAAGGTTGCCCTTACGCGGCAATGTCCTCAGTGATCTCGGCCTCGACGAGCTTGGCGAGGAGGCCGAGCGAGTCCTTCCCACCCGAGATAACAGGCATCGACCGGGATGACGGCGGGAATGCCCTCCTGCACGATTTTCACGTCGGTCCCTCCTTCCACTCTATCTCTGTCAATATGCTGGCTCGCCGGCGGTGCGATGGGCAAGGATCCCCATCCTATGCCGCCTTCTTGAGACCAGGCTTCTCGTACGCTTCCTGAAGGGTCTTGATGTCGAGCTTGGCCATGTGAAGCAGCGCATCCATGACCGCGTCCCTTCTCTTCGCATCCTTGTCCTCCAGCATTTTATCGAGGACCGCGGGGACGACCTGCCAGGAAAGACCGTACTTGTCCGTCAGCCAGCCGCAGACTGATTTCTCGCCGGCTTCGGAGAGCTTGTCCCAGAGCCGATCGATCTCTTTCTGCGTATCACAGGTCAGAACGAACGACACGGCAGGGGAAAAAGTGAATTGCGGCCCCCCGTTCAGCGCCATGAACTCCTGGCCGTTGATCGTGAACGTAACGGTCATAACGGAACCCGCCGGCTGTCCCGATGCCTTAGCAGCGGCTTCGCCGTAGCGGACGATCTTTCCGATCCTCGAGTTTCTGATGGTCGATGCATAAAACTTCGCGGCCTCCTCGGCCTTGTTATCGAACCACAGGCAGGGAACGACCGGTTTCTTTTTTATGCCTCCTGTTTTCAACATGGTGATCCTCCTTCCCGCTGATCCCGACCGCCAGCATGGCGGTAAGACCATCTTCTGGACGTGCTGCCCAAACCGGAATTCGCACCCTTGCTCGTCGTGTGTACTGAACCGGGTCAGTTTGGGATAATCGGACCATACTGATCCTCTATACAATTCTAGTATACACCCGGCAGAGGCGTATGGCGACACTCAGCTGCCCCCGTTGAACTATTGAGGTATAATTTTAACGAAGGAGGAGAGACATGAGAAAAATAATCGTTTTATCATTTATTACCTTAGATGGGGTAATGCAAGCACCTGGTGGACCTAAGGAAGATACATCAGGCCGTTTCAAATATGGCGGTTGGGTTGTGCCTTATTTTGACGAAGTTGCTGGTAAGGTCATGGAAAAACAGATGCAACCTGCAGATCTTCTCTTGGGCAGAAAAACATTTGAGATCTTTGCCGGCTACTGGCCAGAGCATGAAAATGAATGGCCGGGTATCAATGATGTCACAAAATACGTCATGTCCAAGACCATGAAAAAGTCAGATTGGAAAAACTCGGTCTTCCTCAAAAGCCTGGCCGATATCAAAAAACTGAAAAATTCAAAAGGTTCTGACATTCAAGTTCACGGCAGTGGTGGGCTCATTCAGCTGCTACTTAAGAATGATTTAGTTGACGAACTCTGGCTCAAAATTTTCCCGCTGACTCTTGGTAAAGGAAAAAAGTTGTTTGACAAGGGCACGATTCCGGCAGCATTTACATTACTAGAGAGTTTGGTTACACCAAGTGGAGTGATTATTGCCAATTACAAGCGGGCGGGAAAAGTCAAGACAGGTACTTTTGGAGCTTAAGGCGGCTCAAGCCGCAGGACTTGCCCCTCTGAAGTTCTTACGCGAAAAACTGAATGTCCTTCATGGGATAATGTTTCTTGTTGAGTGTCCAGAGTGGAAGGTCGGTAACGTGGGCGGTAGATGCGATGAGTGCATCAGCGATCTCCGTACTATGGGAGGCTCGATATGACTTCATATATTCGCCTGCTTTATGCCCGATTGCATCGTCAATTTTGAGGCATTCCATGAGGCCAAACAGCTTGGCGGTGATCACCTCTTCTCCCCTTCGCAATCCAGTGACGATCTCAGCTCTCGTAATCGGAGAGTAGCACAGTTTCTTTTCCCTTGCATAGACTTCAGTAAACCTCTTCACTATTTTTTCATTGTCCCGAAGATACTCGATCAGGATGCTCATGCTTTGAGACCCAGCCTTTCTTTTCTCGTGTCTTTTCGCATCTGCCGGACATACTGCTCTGACGACACGATGTCTTTCCTGTCTTTCCAGATGCCGGCTGACTCCTTTAAGATCAGGTCGGCATTATCGGGCTTTTCGAGAGCGTAGACCTTTTTAACCGCTGCCCTCACAAGCTCGGATATTGAAACCGCCTTTTCCTTGCTCACACGCCGCAGTACTTTGAAAACATCATCTTCAATATATAATTGTGTTCTTTTCATTGCATTCTCCATTACCCCTGAGTAATGTATAATATACATCACACTGCATGTCAAAAGGATTTCGCAACGTATGAGACTCACCATACACTACATCGAACTTTTAACAACTCCCTCGTCATACAACGGGCGAAGTCTAACATTATGGACCTGACCCCGGGACCCTGCTGTATCCATTCCCATATTAGTGCTAATAGTCCACCTAAGACACAACCCTCTGTGTCAATCCGTGGCAGTATTCCGTGGTGAAACTAATTTAGATTTTATTGCCATTTTGCGTAGAATTTAACTTCTTCGTTACTATAGTACCTCTGTCAACAGTAAAGACCTCAGAGGTTCTAAGAGGTTCCTGCCAACGAGTGCAACAATGTCACGCTGTATCTCCTATAAGCGCGAGAAGCTCCTCGGGAGTCAGGACCGGAAGCCGGTCCGTACGGTAATCGTTCTTGTTCCTGGTTATCAGGCAGTCGGCTTTTACATGGAGCGCTGAATAATACTGCACCGCGTCTTCGAAGTCCTTGAAGGTAGAGGCGAGCGAAAGGTCGATCACCTTTTCATCGACTGCCGCGACCCGGAACACGATCCTGAGCTTTTCGAGCACCCGCATGGCCTTGTCCCGTTTCAGCTCCTTTGACAGGATAGAGAACATCGTCGGAAAGCTCTGCGCCGAGAGATAGCCCTGAAGCTTTTTTTCTTCGATCAGCGTGAACAGCCGGGCGGCGGGAGCGTAATGCGGGTCCCGCTTCAGAAATATGTCGAGGATGACATTGATATCGCAGAGGACGCTCTTCACCGGTACTTCTCCGCAAGATGCTTCCGATATCCCGCACGCAGCTGCGCGGCATCCTGCTTGCCCGTAAGCACGCCCGAGACCTCGTACAGGACCGGCGATTCCCGCACCTCCTGCGCTCCCTGGTCCGCAACGGCCTTGAAATAGTCCTCCACCATGCGCGACAGGCTGACGCCCTTCTTGCTCGCGGTCTTTTTTGCCTTCCTGATGACGGTATCGTCCAGGCGCAGGGTAAGTTTCGTGGTCATAAGAGATCCTCCTTGCTGACGTACATATATTATAATATTGTACGTCATAAGTCAAGGCCTTCCCGGCCGCAAATAGAAACAGCCTGAATGAATTTCACCCAGGCTGTTATGCTCAACCACTGCGCAACAGGTACACCAACGTCACTCTGTATAACATTGTCAAACCGCAAGATCTGACTTTATAGATTCCCCCTGGACGTCTAAAAAATGGGACCTTCTGGGTTTACTGTGGGTGTTAATACTGGTGATCAAAAAACATCGGCTGTTTTCATGCACATCCCCTTCGCGGCCTTTACGACATTTTGGACCCGTCTAAGGCCACGTTCGCTCGACCGCGCAAACTCGGCCTTCGGCCTCAGACATGCGCGTTCGCCCTGCGGGCCGTTCTCTTAGGCCAAGACGGGTGCCCCAAAATATCGTATGGCCGCTCCGGGGACGTGCGGGGTTTGGGGTAAATATTTGAATCGTACTGCTTCAAGGTTCCCCATGCGGAAATTTAGCCATGCGACCGAGTCCGAACGTTAAGCATTTCGGATGTCTGAGCCCGAAGGGTGAGTTTCCGAAATGTAGTGAGGACGACCGAGCATGGCGTTAAGAAGTTCCGCCGGGCGCCCTTCTTTCGGTTACCTTTCTTGGGCGTGCAAGAAAGGTGACAATAAAAGTGGTGGATTTCATTCCAGGCACTGAAAGCTACCCATAGGAAAGTCAGGAGAGCCAAAAAATGAATGTCAATTGTAAAGTCTTACCCCAATAGTCCCGTGATGTTCTTCATAATTTGAGGTAGTCGAGCAATCGATACATGAGGATCGCAGGCCAAACTATTGCCTTGAGAAAGCCCAATACCCCATCCCAGAAGGAAGTTGAATGCTGAATGAAATAGACAGCTGCGCCAACGAATGCCAGGCCGTAAATACTTCCACATGCTTTTTCGTCTTTCATAAATCCTCCCTAACTATAGTATAGGAGAAGTTGTGCCTGGAATGGTTTCATATAATCAATATCGGGCGGAAAAGTCCACCTAGGACGCAACGTCACCCACGCTCTTTCTGAAGTTCTTATTCACCTGTTTCGAAGACATCGCCATCCGGCGTCCCCTTGGCCAAATCGAGCAAGGCGGCATTGAAGAAGCCTGTCAGGAAGGACCAGCGTAAAAGGGCCACCTTGCGATTACTGAGGTGAAACACATTTGCCTTGGCCTCCGCAGGAGCTGTCATTCTCGTATCATCAGGTTCCGCAAGCCACTGTTTTATCTGTCCGATAACATTGGGGTCCCGCAGAAGTTCGCTATGCTCTCCTTCTAATATGGCGGACCCTTTGACGGTTCTTTCTCCCGTGGCCATGACCGACGAGATATCAACAATTCCGTCGGAGTCGTCAGTCCTCATCCACCATCTTTGGGCGACATTTTTGCGGCCCCCTATGACATACAACGGCGTTTTGCTGTTACCGTCCTGGGGCCTTAACGCGGCATTCGAAACGCCCTCCGGCGTATACCTGAAATTCCCGCATGGTGTCGCGATCGTCACAACAGCCATAACAAGATTCGGGTGTTCGCCGTCGATCTCACGGGCCAGAAGGCCACCCCAGGAGTGACCGATCAGCACTAATTTCCCTTTTACGCCTTTGTCCTTAATCTGCCGCAAAACAGTGTCGGCCCCAAACCACAAGGGATAAAACTTATCAGGCACTATCACCACTGACCCGGGGAAATTGCCGCGCAGCAATTCCAATTGTTCTGTAGTGCTGTTTGCGCCCCCGATAATCACGATTGTGGCGCCGCTGGGCACCGACAGGGTCATGTTTTCCTGCTTCGTTCCCGCGCACACATCGGCGAGCAAGAGGGCCATGATGCCGATGCAGGCAGCAACGATTTTTCCCATGATTTTTTGCCCTTTTCTTTTTGCTGATTTTAGTGATGAAGTAGAACAGCACAGCAAAAGTACGTTGTTGATGCAATCATGCCTAAAACGCGCCGCGCAATTTCAACATCAACGTCCCCAAAATGTTTCATAACTCAATCTTTAAGTCTGACCCCATACGCTCCTTGCCCGTCGTGAAGTTGGTAAACGACATCCGATAGGACCCGCCCTTCTTCGGTTCGAGCTGGTGGACCTTTCCCGTAAATCCGTCGGGCGGCAGCCATTTGGCCATGGCATCTGCATCGAGGAACGCGCGGTATACCCGTTCAGGCGCGGCGCGCAGCACGCGATGAAGTTTCACAGTACCTGTAGTCATGGATAGCACCTCCTTCAACTTGTTTCTAAATATATTTTACCTCGCCGGCGGGAAGAAACAAGATAACCTTAAGAATCGTCGCCGTCACACCGGGCTTCCTGGGGGAAAGAATATCGCGTTCTTCCCTTCTCATCAGCAGTTCTGCTTGCTGTTGTTGATAACCAAAGGATATCACTCCACCGTCACCAAAAGCGAGGCTGAAAATTATAAAGCCGGAGATGATTCTCTCCGGCTTTGATGGCGCATGCACAACGCAATCAACGTCCCTGAGTATCCTTCTTATATGTCAACGAGGACCTTGAAACCGCCATACACCATGCGTTTCATGTCGAAGGGCATGTCCTTCGGGCTTATCTTTTCCAGCTCTTTTATCACCTTTGCGTTGACGCGGTCGCGGTGAGCCCGGGACTTGAAAACGATCCATGAGAAAATCACGGTCTCGCCCGGCTTCAATTTCATCATTCGTGAAAAAGGCGTCCCCCACTTGCTCTCCAGGTCCTCTCCGGCGCACTCCTTATAATCGATGGCGCCGTGCTTCATCCACATCTCTTTTCCCGCTTTGGCCATTCGGACATAGGCTTTCAGGTTTTTCTTCGGTATCGGTATCACAAATCCATCGACGTAATGCATAAGAACCTCCTTTTTGCTGAGTTTTAAATAAAGTTTCAACTTGTTTCTGATTATATTTTACCTCGCGGGCGGGAAAAAACAAGAAGCCCCATTCGCCTCCTTCCTCTCTGTTTTACATTATACATCGGAGGGTCTGGCCACCGGGGGATCGACATGCAAGGAAACAAAGGAGCGCTGTTTCAGGAGGAGGAGAAACTTTTCAGGAGATGTGGACGTAATAGAAAAGGCCGGAGAAAAATCTCACCAGCCATGACCGTTCAAGCGCTATGCAACGTAAGTAACAATGTCCCGAAAATGTTTTGGGTTTTGATGTGGCGACCGAGGATTATTAAAAAAGGTGATAACCCGTTTTAAACAAGATCCGGGGGAATTACACATAGAACGCTGTAATGTCAAGCCGCAAGACCGGCCCCTGAGATGTCTATAGACTCTCGAGAACCAAAAGCTCATGGCTCATATATCATCATATTGGTGGTCGCGGTCGCGACGAGCTTGTTCTTGTCGTTAGTTGCCTCGCCATAAAGCTGCAGCAATGTTCTGCTCTTCGCTTTGAATTCAGCCTTGATCACAACGGACTCACCGGGCCGTACCTGCCTGATAAAGTTCACCGTCATATCGATGGATACGCAGGGTTTTCGCGTGGTCCTGAAGGCGAGCGGACCGAAGGTATCGTCAAAAAAACTGGCGAGGACCCCTCCCTGAAGCGATCCCACGGGATTCGTCTGGTCTTCCCGGATCGGGAAGGCAACGGTCAGGCTCTTGTTCGGCTCATAGGCGATGATCTTCGCTCCCGAGGCGATGAAGGAAGGCGGCGGTGTTTTCACCCCGGGATATTTGCTCTCAAATTCTTCGGCATGAAAAAACAGGCTCATGTCCACTTTTCCGCTCTTTACGACGTCTTCCTGATTGTTCACAATGAACTCCTATTGAAAAACTCCTGGAGGGTCAAACCCTTGGAGGGTCAGGTCTCTTTTGTTGCATTCTCATATTCACGCAACCATCGGCTTATCGTCGAACGGTGGACGGCGAGGTGTCGTGCAAGCTGACTTTGATGGTAGCCGTACTTCTCTACTGCTTCCATCAGTTTCTTCTTCAGCTTTCGCTGATCGGCGTTTATCGATTCAGGGATCAGTTTTGACAATGCGGGCCGCGTTGAGTATCGCTGGCTCCGAGGAATCTCGGGGATATCTTGGTGTTTCCTGAGATGATCCACCAACGTCTCTACAAAGTCATCCTCGCCCAGGAGCGCCTGCCCCCTCACCGCAGTCCAGATCGTTTTTTCCCCTATCCCCCATCGGATGAACTGCCGGTACTCGCTTTCCGCTTTTCCACGCTTTCCGCTGAACTGCCCAAGCACCCAATTCGTAGTTAGGCAAGGGTGGGACTTCGCTTGACCCGCTGTGGCCAGGTAACTGGACCACTTCCAGAACTCCGGTCCCTCAACCATCCTGGCTCGCTCTGGATTCAGGACAACATAGCGACATACTTCCAGAAGATGGCTGTCTTTCTGGATCAGTATCGCCTTGTAGCGGCCTTGAAACAAGTGTCCGTTCCTGCCGTGATATTTGTTGAAGAGCTGCGTGTAGACACCATTGAGCTGCCGCATGCCGAGGGACAGATTGCCTTCGGGGGTCTCGATGAGAAGGTGGTAATGGTTGGTCATGAGGCAATAGGCGTGACAGATCCAATTATACCGTTTGTTGACATGCTGAAGGGCATTCAGAAAAATTTCCCGGTCATGATTATCTTTAAAGACAGGTTTCTTCTCGTTCCCGCGGGAAGTGACATGGTAGACTGCACCTGCGTATTCTATGCGGAGAGGGCGTGACATGAGGTGAGCTTAGCAGAAAAAAGGACGTATTGCAACAAAAGAGACCTGACCCTAAAGGGTCCGCATGCCGAGGGACAGATTGCCTTCGGGGGTCTCGATGAGAAGGTGGTAATGGTTGGTCATGAGGCAATAGGCGTGACAGATCCAATTATACCGTTTGTTGACATGCTGAAGGGCATTCAGAAAAATTTCCCGGTCATGATTATCTTTAAAGACAGGTTTCTTCTCGTTCCCGCGGGAAGTGACATGGTAGACTGCACCTGCGTATTCTATGCGGAGAGGGCGTGACATGAGGTGAGCTTAGCAGAAAAAAGGACGTATTGCAACAAAAGAGACCTGACCCTAAAGGGTCCCTTAAAAGTTCATAGCTGGCTGGGACGGTGAACCAGCTTTAGGGTTGGCAAAACCATTAGACCTGATTGGTAATCCGTCCCACCCTTTTATAGCGTTATCAGCATCTTTACTGCCCATACCGCGAGCC